>JAESGM010000036.1_pt1 | contig 458542 bp, 449 predicted proteins | sample 9269721 | NCBI WGS metagenome assembly JAESGM01 (sample SAMN15720920, study PRJNA650825) | algae metagenome | isolation source: Komarekiella atlantica HA4396-MV6 and co-occurring heterotrophs from... | place: USA: Theobald House, Kauai, HI | collected 2009-07-29 | reverse complement strand
CGCAACCAACACCACACAAATACGCACCATGCCTTGCCCGTCGCGGAGCCAACGTATCCGCTCCGGCAACCGGTAGCTCCTCGTCCTGCGGACCATAAGCTGAAGGTCGCAGGTTCAAATCCTGCCATCGAAACCAATATCAAACACATGACACGCCAAACGACAGCCGCCCCAAAGGGCGGCTTTTTGCATTTGAGGGCGATTCCGTCATGGTCAGCGTCCGGTGAAAGCCGGGGTGCGGCCGTCGCGAAACGCGTTTACCGCTTCCTGGTGGTCGGCGGAGGCGTTGGAGAGGGCCTCGAGGGCGAGGCAGGTGTCCATCATCTGGGCGGCCGCCTGTTTGAGGGGGGCATTGATCGCGCGCTTGGTGGTGCGGATGGCGACCTGGGCGCATGCGGCGAGGCGGTCGGCGAAAGCGTCGACGGCGGCGTCGAGCTCGGCGATGGGGAGGGCGTGGTTGATGAGGCCGATGCGCGCTGCCTCGGTGGCGGTGATCATGTCGCCGGTGAAGAGATATTGCCTCGCGCGTGCGTAGCCGACGAGCTGCGGCCAGATCAACGCGCCGCCGTCGCCTGCCGTCAGGCCGACGGCGACGTGCGGGTCGCCGATCTTTGCGTGGTCGGCGGCGAAGATGACGTCGCAGAACAGCGCCATCGTCGCGCCGAAGCCGGCGGCGTGGCCGTTGAGCTTCGCGATGACCGGCTTGTCGCAATCGAGGAGATCGAGGACGATGCGCTTGGCCTCGCGGGCGGTCTGGTCGAAGCCCTCGTCGATCATCTTCTGCATCCAGACGATGTCGCCGCCGGCGGAAAAGGCGCGGCCGGCGCCGGTCAGGACGATGACGTCGGAATGCGGATCATCGGCGGCCGCGGCAAAGACCGTCGCGAGTTCGCCGTGCATCTTCTCGTCGACGGCGTTGAGCTTGTCGGGGCGGTCTAATGTGAGCGTCAGGATTCGTCCGCGGCGCTCGGTGCGGATCGTCTCGTAGGCGGGAAAGTCGCGCATTGCATCAGTCCTCGAAGCTTGCGGCGATGTCGCCGGCGATGTCGGCGATCGCGGCGAGGGCGACGTCCTCGACGGCGGGCAGGGAGAGGAAGCCGTGGACCATGCCGTCATGGCGGCGCAGCGACACCGCGATGCCCACCTGCCGCAAATGGGCCGCGAAAGCTTCGCCCTCGTCGCGCAATATGTCGAACTCGGCGGTCGAGATCGACACCGGCGGCAGGGCGGAAAGCTCGGCCGGGCTTGCCGCGAGCGGCGAGGCGAGTGGATTGCCAGAATGCGCGCTGTCGCCGAGATAACAGTTCCAGAACCATTTCATGCCCGCGCCGCTCAGAAGATAGCCGTCGGCAAATGCGCGCTGCGAGGGGCTGGCACAGGCGGCGTCGAGCACTGGATAGATCATTGCCAGATGGCGGATGCCCATGGCGTAGTTGCCGGCGACCATCGCCATGGTGCAGGCGATGTTGCCGCCGGCGCTGTCGCCGCAAAGGGCGATCCGCGTGCCGTCCAGGCCGAGCGGATCGGCTTCGGCGCGCAGCCAGCGCAGCGCCGCGAGGCCGTCCTCGAGCTGGCCGGGGAAGCGCGTTTCGGGCGCGAGGCGGTAGTCGACCGCGACCACCGCGGCCCCGGATCTTCGTGCGAGCGCGCGGCAGATCGTGTCGTGCGTGTCGAGATCGCCCCAGACCCAGCCGCCGCCATGCAGGAAGAGGATGATCGGAAGGTCGGGGGCGGCGGACGGACGATAAAGCCGCAAGGCGACGCCGCCCGGGCCGGCGAGCGCGCGGATTTCGGCGAGGTCGATGCGGGCCGGGCCCGGCATGGCGGCATTGGCGGCCCGGCGGACCTTTTCCATCGGCACATGCGCGGGCGGCGGGCGCACATGGTTGCGCGGGTCGGCCAGAAACGCTTCCAGGCGCGGATCGAGCGGCATGTCGGTGACCCTTGCAAACTTGTAAGTTGCGATACTTACGTGTAAGTAGGTTTTGTTGCTGGTGAGGACGGTAGTGTGGATGCGGCGTAGTGTAAAGCCGTCCTCCGCCATCGCAAGGCTCGCCGCCCGGCGTTGCCGGGCCGGCAGGGAGACGCAATGAAGTCGAGCTTGAAGGAACGGCAGGACGCTCTGGTGCGGCGCCATCCGCAATGGGTCGCCCGCACGCTCCACGAGACGCTCGACCACGCCGCCGCAAGCTTTCCCGACCGTCCATATGTCTTGACCGACGAACTCGCCTGGTCCTACGCGGACGTGAAGTCGCGTTCCGAAAAAATTGCCGCAGGGCTCGTCGCAGCGGGGGTGGAGCCGGGCGACCACGTTGCGATGGTGCTCGCCAACCATCCCGATTTCGTCGCGCTGAAATATGCGATCTCGCGGGTCGGCGCGACCGCTGTACCCGTCAATTTCCTCAACCGGCGCGACGAGCTCGGCTATGTGCTGAAGCAGTCGGACGCGGCGTTCCTCGTGACGATGGACCGCTTCCGCGATCTCGACTATCTCGCCGCGCTCGACGCGCTGATGCCCGGCTGGGAGCGCGAAGGCGGCGGCGCGGCTTTTCCCCGGCTGAAGCGGGTTGTGGTGTTTCCGACCGGCAACGAGCCGGTTCGCGCGGGCGCATTGGATTTCGCGCAGCTTCTGTCGACCGGGCCAAGCGGTGCGGATTTTCCGTCTGTCGATCCGCAATCGGTCAGCGACATCATCTACACGTCCGGCACGACCGGTGCGCCGAAGGGCGTGATGCTGACGCATGACATGCTGTTGCGCGCCGCGTTCGGCAGCGCCTATTGCCGCGGCTTCGACGATGGCTGGCGCGTGACGTTCGCGCTGCCGATGTATCATGTCTACGGCTATGTCGAGGGCCTGCTGACGGTGCCGTTCGTCGGCGGCGCGATCATTCCGCAACTGCAGTTCAGCCCAGCCGGAACGCTCGATGCGATCGACACGCATCGGGCGGACGACGTGCTTCTGGTGCCGACGATGACGACCGTCATCCTCGACGAACTGCGCGCGCGGCCGCGCGAATTGCCGTCGTTGCGGGCGGTGATCTCGTCGGGCCAGCGCTCGGCGCATGGCATCTTCCGGGAAATCTTCGACCTAATGACGCCCGACGAGGTCACGACCGGCTACGGCATGACCGAGGTCACCGCGACGACGATGGCGACGCGCGCGGACGATCCGCATGAGCGGCTCGCGGCGACCAATGGGCGGATGCGCGAGATCGGGCCGGCGGGCGAGCCGAGTCTCGGCGGTCGTCTCGTCGACTATCGCATCGTCGATCCGGAAACGGGCAAGGTGCTCGCACCGGGCGAGGTCGGCGAGTTGATGGCCAAGGGGCCGGGCGTGACCAAGGGCTACTACAACAAGCCCGAAGCTACGGCCGAGGCGTTCGACGCCGAGGGCTGGCTCCACACCGGCGATCTCGCGCGGTTCGATGCCGACGGCTACATGACGCTGGTCGGGCGGCGCAAGGAATCCTACCGCTGCGGCGGCGAACAGGTGATGCCGACCGAGATCGAGGATGTGCTGACGGCGCATCCGGCGGTGCTGCAGGCGCATGTCGTGCCGGTGCCGGACAGGCGCATGGGCGAGGCGGGCGCGGCCTATGTCGTTTTGCGCGACGGGGTCCCGGTGGCACCGGACGAACTGATCGCGCTTTGCGCCGACAGGCTCGCGCGGTTCAAGGTGCCGAAATACGTGCTGCCGATCCGGGCCGAGGATCTGCCGACCACGCCGTCCGGCCGGGCCCGCAAATTCCTGCTCACCCAGCGCGCCATCGAGGAGTTGCAACTGACATGACCGCCGCACTCAATGCGCAGGCCGAGCCGATGGAAAATCCGTCCGCGACGGCCGTGCGGATCACGAAGGATACTCCGGTCGGCTTCGAACTGATCGGGGTGAAGAAGAAGGCGGCGATCCAGCTCATGGGATCGCGGCTCTGGGGGCGATTCAACCCGAACCACTGGGACCCGGTCTATGCGGCCGAGACCGGGCTGAAGGCGCCGATCCAGACGGGCGAGATGTCGTCGGCCTATATCGCCGAGATGTGCGTCAACTATTTCGGCGCCGACTTTTTCGTCGGCTCGCGCATGCAGTGCAAATACGTCGCCTCGACCTTCGCCAACGAGATCATCGCCACGCATGGCGTGGTGCGCGAGAAGACGCCGAAGGGCGACGGCTTTCGCTTCAAGGTCGAGTTCTGGGCCGACAACGAGGCGGGCGAGGTCAAGACGGTCGGCTTCCTCGAGGTCGATGTCGGAGTACAGGGAGAGCCGGCATGAGGCCTGAGCCGAGAACGGACGATCTGCGTCCGATGACGCCGCTACAGATCGCGCAGGAGCGCGCGTTCGTCGAAGGGCTGCAGGAGGAGTGCCAGACCTATTGGGACATGGTCGAGGTGGGCGACGTGCTGTCGCGTGAGCTCTATCTCGCGCCGGAACTGATCATCCTCTATGCAGATGCGGTCGAGGACTACAATCCCTGGTACGAGGGATGGCGCATGAACAAGTGGCGGATCGAGGGCGAATCGCCTTTCGGTTCCGCCATCGTGCCGCCGCTGCTCGTCTCGCATTTCGTCCTGTCGGTCCAGTTCGACCACACCAAGCCTTTCGCGATCGGGTCGATCCATACATTCCACGACACCGAGATCGTGGCGCCGATCCCTGTGGGGACGACGATACGGATCACGACCAGGGCGACCAACAAATATGTGAAGCGCGAGCGGCGCTATGTGCGCCACGAGGTGACGGTAGAGGATGTCGAGACGGGCAAGCTCTACATGACGGAAATTCGGGACATCCTGTCCCTTTGAGGCGGGGAATCGCCTAGACTGCGTGGCGCGCGTTCGAACGCGGCGCTTGAAGGAAATGAAGTCGATGGCCAGAGAAGTTCCGGGGCGTCTCAACATTCGCGACGAGGTCGCGGCGTTGAAGCGCGAGCGCACGGTGAGCGCGGCGGCCGATCTCTTCTACGAGAACGGATACGACAACACGACGCTGGACGAGGTCGCCGAGCGGCTGGGTGTGACCAAGCCGTTCATCTATGCCAATTTCGGCTCGAAGAGCGAGCTTCTGGCGGAAATCTGCGAGCGCGGCGTGAAGGCGGCGCTGGACGAGATCGAGGGGGTTCTTGCCGAGGACTTGGGGCCGACCGACAGCCTGCGCCTTTTCGGCAAGCGCTACGTCACCTCGATCCTGATGAACCAGAAGAACATCGCGATCTATACGCGCGAGGAGAAGAACCTTGAACCGGCCGATGCGCGGCGGCTCGGCGACATGCGGCGCCGGTTTTTCGGCCAGGTGGCGAGCCTTTTGCAGGCCGGCTCCGACGCGGGCGAATTCGATCTCGAGGACGCCAAGATGGGTGCGCTCGCCATTGGCGGCGCGGTGAGCTGGTCGACCTTCTGGTACAGGCCGGAAGGGCGTCTCGAAGTCGCCGGTATCGCCTCGGAAATGACGCGGCTGATCCTCGGGATCGCCGGCGCCAAGCGGGCGCCGATCAAGCGGAAGGCCGAGGCTACGGCCGTCTGATCTCTACTCGTCCGTGCCCAGATAGGCGGCGATCACGGCCGGGTCCGAGCGGACCGCGCGCGGGTCGCCATCGGCGATCTTGCGGCCGAAATCGAGCACCACGATCTTGTCCGAGACGTCCATGATGACCGGGATGTCGTGCTCGACGATCAGGAACGTCATGCCCATTTCGGCGCGCACGCGCTGGATCAGCGCCGTCATCGCGGCCTTTTCGGTCTTGCTCATGCCCGCCATCGGCTCGTCGAGCAGGATGAGTTTCGCCTTCTGCATCAGGGCGCGGCCGAATTCGATGCGCTTCTGCTGGCCATAGGGGAGTTGCGAGGGCTTTGCATCGGCGACGTCCTCTAGGCCGAGATAGGCGAGGATTTCACGCGCCTGCGCTTCGGCCTCCGCCTCTTCCGTGCGGGTCGCGCCGGTGCGGAACATGCCCTGCAGAAGGCCGGACGAGCCCTTGAGATAGGCGCCGACCAGAAGGTTCTGCAGGACGGTCAGCCCCGAGAACAGGGCCAGGTTCTGGAAGGTGCGGGCGATGCCGTGCCTTGCGATGCGGTGGGCTTTGAGGCCGGTGATGGTTTCGCCGGCGAAACGGACTGCGCCGTCCGTCGGCCGGTACATGCCGGTCACGCAGTTGAACATGGTGGTCTTGCCGGCGCCGTTGGGGCCGATCAGGGCCGTCACCTTGCCCTCGTCGAGCGAGAAGGAGACGTCGTCGAGCGCGACGATGCCCTGGAAGCGCATGTGCAGCGCTTCGATCTCGAGAAGCGGCCGGTTCATGCGTGCGCTCCTTCGCCGGTCGTGCGCTCGGTGCCGAGATAGGAATCGTGGATCGCCGAGCTTGCCGCGACTTCGGCGGCGGTGCCGGAGAGCGCGATGCGGCCGCGATCGAGCACATAGGCGTGTTCGGCAAAGCCGAGCGCCAGTTTGGCATTCTGCTCGACGATGAGCATGGAGGAGCCGAACAGTTCGCGCACTTTTTTCAGTTCCTCGTAGATCGAGCGGACGAGAAGCGGCGCGAGGCCGAGCGACAATTCGTCGACGAGCAGGAGTTGCGGGCGACCGATCAGCGCGCGGCCGAGGGCGAGCATCTGCTGTTCGCCGCCGGACATCCAGCCGGCCCACTGGCCACGACGTTCCTTGAGGCGCGGAAAGAGCGCGTAGACGGCGTCGAGCCCGTCCTGGCGCTTCGCGCTCGGCAGGATCGCGGCGCCGACGAGGAGATTGTCCTCGACGGTCAGGTTCTTGAAGATCAGCCGGCCTTCGGGCGACTGCGCCATGCCGAGGCGGATGCGATTGTGCGGCGGCAGGCCGTTGACGACGCGGCCGTCGAAGCGGACCTGGCCGCCTTCGATGCGGCCGTGATGGTGGTCGAGCAGGCCGGTGATCGCGCGGATGAGCGTCGTCTTGCCGGCACCGTTGGCGCCGAGCAGGGCGACAATGCCGCCGCGCGGGACCGTCAGGGTCACATCGTCGAGCGCGAGCCCCTTGCGGGCGTAGCCGACCGACAGGTTCTCGACGGAGAGGATCGGTTGGTCGCTCATCCGCGTCTCCTGCCGAAGAGGGCCGCGCGCAGTTTTGCGATCAGGTCGGCCATGCCGCCCGGCGCGAAGATCAGGAGCACGATGACGATGAGGCCGAAGATCATCTGCACGAGCTGCGGGCGGTGGTCGACGAGGACGGTGCGCACGATGCCGGTGGAATCGGCGGCGAAGGACGTCAGGCCGGTGATGATGGTGGGCAGGAGCAGCCAGACGGCGGCACCGAGGAGCGAGCCCGACAGCGAGCCGAGCCCGCCGATGATGATCATGGCGATGAACTGGATCGCGAAATTGATGCCGAAGACTTCGGACGTCGCGTTTGTCAAAAGATGCGCGTAGAGCGCGCCGGCGACGGCGGCGATGGCCGAGCTCAGCGCGAAGGCCTTGAGCCGCAGGATGCGCACGTCCGCGCCCATCGCGGTGGCGGCGAGCTCGTGGTCGCGCATCGCCATGAGCGCGCGGCCCTCGCGCGTGGCGAGGACGTTGCGCAGGCCGAAATAGACGAGGGCGACCAGCGGCAGCAGGAAGAAATACCAGCGGATCGGGCTGTCGATCGCGATCGGGCCGATGCTCGGCTGGGCGAAGGGCACGCCGACGACGCCGAAGAAGGCGAACTGGTATTCCTGGAACAGGAACACGACGACGTAGTGCACCGCCAGCGTGGAGAGGACGAAATAGAGCCCGCGAACGCGCAGCGACGGCAGGCCAGCGAGGATGCCGGCGAGCGCGCCGGTGATTGCCGCGCAGACGAGGACCAGCGGGAACGGCCAGCCGAACTGCGTGCCGAAGATCGCGGCCGTCATCGCGCCGGTGGCGTAGAACGCAGCGTGGCCGATCGAGATCAGGCCTGCGCTGCCGGTCAGGAAGTTCAGCGACAGCGCGCCGAGCATGGCGATCAGCATGAGGTTGATCTGGGTCAGGCCCAGATTGAGAAGCTGCATGTTGGACAGCGGAATGCCGAAGATCGACCGGCTGACGAGGACGAAGGGCGCATAGATCAGTACGGCAAGGATGATCGCGCGCATGAACCATCGGCCGGCCGACGCTTTGGCGCGGGGTGGTGCGACGTTTGCGGGAGCGAGCGTGTCGGACATCAGACCCTCCCCAGTTCGCGCTGGCCGAGCAGGCCCCAGGGACGGACCATAAGGATCAGGAGAAGCAGGCCGTAGATGACGATGTCGGTCGATTTCGGCGAGATGTACGAGCCGGCGAACTGGGCGATCAGGCCGACGAGCAGGCCGCCGATGATGGCGCCAGGGATGCTCTGCATCCCGCCGATGACGACGGCGGGAAGCGCGAGGAGGCCGATGGCCTCGAGCTCGGGCGAGACGATCTGGATCTGGCCGAGGAAGAGCCCTCCGATGCCGGCCAGAACAGCGCCGATGGCCCAGGCGAGCCGGTTCATGGCGTTTACGTTGACGCCGGAGACGAGGGCGGCCTCGTGGCCGTCGGCCGTCGCCCGCATCAGGAGCCCGATCGAGGTGAAGCGGAAGAAGGCGCCGAAGACGGCCATGCAGGCCCAACTCGTCAGCGCCGCGATCAGATGAAGCTGCGAGATGCGCAGATCGCCGATGCGAATGACGCCGGAGGGCAGCGGGGTCGTCAGGACGCGGCCTTGCGGACCGTAGAAGATTTCGATGCCGGCGCGCAGGACGATTGACAGCGCGATCGTCACCATGATGACGGCGAGCATCGAGCGGCCTGCGAGCGGCTGGATGAGGAAGATGTGCGCAAGCACGCCCAATGTCGCGCAGGCCGCGATCATGAACGCGATCGCGAGCCCGAACGGCAGATCGAGCGCGGAAATGGCGGTGACGGCGAAGTAGGCGCCGCACACCGCAAACATTCCCTGCGCGAAGTTGAACACGTCAGTGGCCTTGAAGACCACGGCGAATCCGAGGGCGACGAGCCCGTAGATGCTGCCGAGGGCGAGGCCGCTGAAGAGGACTTGCGCAAACATCCAATCACTCCGCCGGCTTGGTGTATTTCTCGTAGTCGGCGTAGTCCCCATCGGCGACGAAGGCCGAGTTGTCGTAGTCGTAGCTGAACATCTTCAGAACCTGCGGGCCGGTGTGGTCCTCGGGCGTGAAGACGATGGGGGCGGCAAGGCCCTTGCTGTCAAGCGTGAAGCCGCCTTCGATCCCCTTGACGAGGCTTTCGCGGGTCGGGTTCTCCCCCGCCATTTCGAGCGCCTGCGCGGCGAGCTGGCCGGCGACCCAGCCGGCGACGTAGTTGATGTTGCCGCACAGGTCCTCGTTGCCCGCTTCTGCTGCATAGGCGACGAGTTCGGCGTTGCCTTCCGCGTCGTCCGCGCCGCCGGGCGTGAAGCAGGAGATGAAGTTGTAATTGGCGCCGGCTTCTGCGCCGAGTGCGGCATAGACCGATGGGGTACCAAGATAGGTGATGCCGAAGGCCGGCGTCTCCAGCCCGTACTGCGCCAGCGTCTTCATCGTCAGGATCGCGGTGTTCTCGATGCCGTAGATGGTGATAAAGTCGGGCTCTTCCGACATGATCTGCTGGACCTGCGGCGTCACGTCGGCGGCGGTCACCTTCATCGTCGTCGATGAGGCCGTACCGCCATATTTGGCGACGGCGTCGGCGACGAACTGGGCATATTCCTGGCCGCCGGCCGTCTCGATCGCGACCGTCATGACCTTCGGATTCTCGAGGCCCAACTTCTCGACCATGTAGCCGACGCCGGCCTCGGCCTGCTGCCGGTAGCCGCAAAAGCCGTTATAGACCATCGGCGAGACGGGTTCGGACAGCGCCTTGGTCGGCGTATAAGTGCCGATGACCGGGACCTTGCCGTTCTTGATCGTGTCGGCCAGGGCGACCTGCGAGACCGAGCTGCCCATGCCGGAGATGGCGATGACGGGCGTCTGGCCGACGAGCTTTTCGAAGGCGATCTTGTCGGTGGCGGCGTCGAAGCGGTTGTCCTCGACGAGGAGGTTCAATTCGCGGCCGTTGATGCCGCCATCCTCGTTGACCTTGGCGGCGTAGTCCTGGAAGCCGCGCACCCACACGCTCTGCGAGGAGGCGGTCGGGCCGGACATGTCCATCAGGATGCCCCAGTCGACGCGGTCGGCATGAACGCCGTCGGCGGGCGATTCCTGGGCGTGGGCGGTGAGGCTTGCAAGACCGGCGGCGAGCGTCAGCGCGACTGACAGGGCGACCGGGCGAAGGCTGCGATCGTTCGATCGCGTGAATGAATTCTGTGTCATGGTTCCTCCTGCTGACACGTCGATGATCTTGGTCGTCACCGGATCAGCCATCATTAGCCGGACCGGTTCATTCCTCCGTCTTATCCCTTTGCCTGATCGGTCACCTCCTTCGACCCCGCATCATCGACCGCGCCAGTTCGGCCGGCGCTTCTCCGCAAATGCCAGCGCGCCTTCGCGCGCGTCCTCGGATGAAATGATGTCCTCCAGGAGCGCGCGCTGGCGCGTCCAGATTTCGTCGGCCGGCCAGGAGCTGGCCTCGTTGACGATGCGCTTCGACATGGCGACGGAGAGCGGCGCGTTGGCGGCGATCTCGCGGGCGAGGTCGCGTGCGGCATCGAGCGCCTTGCCCGGCTCGGCGAGCCGGTTGACCAGCCCGAAGCGATGCGCCTCTGCGGCGGTCATCAGGCGGCCGGTCAATGCGTATTCCATCGCGATCTGGCGCGGGACGCGCTGCGGCAGCCGCACGAGCCCGCCCGAGCCGGCGATCAGGCCGGTCTTGACTTCCGGAATGCCGAAACGGGCTTCGTTCGACGCGACGATCAGGTCGCAGGCGAGCGCGATCTCGCAGCCGCCGGCCAGCGCATAGCCCTCGATTGCGGCGATGAGCGGCTTCGCCGGCGGGCTCTCGACGATGCCGGCAAGGCCGCGCCCGTCGAGTTCGACGCGCTCGCCGGCAAGGAACGCCTTCAGGTCCATGCCGGACGAGAAATGGCCGCCGGCGCCGGTGACGATGCCGACGGAAAGTTGCGGGTCGGCGTCGAGCCGGTCGAGCGCATCCGCGATCGCCTGGGAGGTCGCCCGGTCGATCGCGTTTCGCGCCTGCGGGCGGTTGATGGTGACGACGAGGATCGGGCCGTCGATCTCGACGAGGACGGTCTGCGCTTGGGTCGGATGAACCGTCATCGCGTCACCCGTTCGAGCGCAGCCTGAAGGCCGACGCGATCGCGAATGACGCGGCCGGAGACGACGCGGCCGTCTTCGACGCGCACGATGCCGTTGACGTAGAGCGTCGCGGGCAGGTCGATCGCGGCGATCTTTGCAAGGCCGCCGCGGTAGAGGCCGGTCTGGCGGACGTGGAAGACGACGTCGCGGCCGGACGAACTGAGGAAAACGGTCTCGGTTTCGGTCACGTCGAAGCGGAGCGGCGCGCCGGTGATGTGGTCGTCGTCGCAGCGGACTGGGGACGGCTCGCGCGGCCATGCGCCGTGCAGCCAGTCGGCGACGATTTTCTCCGCGGCCTCGTCGCGAGGCCGGGGCGCGGCGTCCCAGGGGGCGACGGCGGGCGGGCCGACCGGATCGGCGATGCCGGATTTGAGCTGGCGCTGGCGCGTCATGTAGTCTTCCTGCGCGATGCAGCCGGTAAGGACGTCGCCGTCGGAGCGCCAGATCCCGATGCCGGACCAGACGGCCTGCCGGCCCTCGGACGCGCCGTGTTCGGAGAAGAAGGCGGCAGCCCAGTCTTCGCCGGCGACCGTCTGGTGGACCGTCATGCCGAGGCCGGGGAACCGCTTCATCTGGACGTCGACGGCGGGCAGCCAGACATCGTCGCGGCCGGCGAGCGTCACGTCGCCGATTTCCAGCGCATAGTCCGGTGCGACGAAGGCGGCGCAGGCGGCGGCTTCGTGGCGGTTGAAATAGTCGTTCACCCAGCGGCGCACGAGCGACAGCGCCGGCACCGCAGGGCGGCGGTAGATGCGCCGCATCTCGTGCTTCAGCAGCTTGCCCGACGCATTGCGCGGCAGCGCGTCGACGAAGACCACGCTGGTCGGGCATTTGTAGCGTGCGAGGCGGCTGCGGGTGAATTCGATGATGTCCTCGGCCGTGGCCGTGCCGCCTTCACGCAGCACGACCACGGCCATCGGCGTCTCGCCCCAACGAGAGTGCTCGATGCCGATCACGCCGACCTCACGGATGGCGGGATGGGCATTGAGCGCATTCTCGATCTCGGCCGGATAGATGTTCTCGCCGCCGGAGATGATCATGTCCTTGAAGCGATCGACCAGATAGAGAAACCCATCCGCGTCGCGAGTGCCGGCGTCGCCTGTGCGATACCACCCATCCTCGACGATCGCCTCGCGCGTCGCGGCCGGGTTGTTCCAATAGCCCTTCATGATCATGGCCGAGCGCAGCCAGACCTCGCCGACGGTTCCGGCAGTAGCGTCCGTCTGGGTCGCCGGGTCGATGACGCGCAACTCCACCCAGGGCAAGGGCTTGCCGCAGGATTTGAGGAGGCCCGCGCGGGGGCCATCCGGCTCGTGATCGGCCGGCGGCAGGATCGTCACCGTGCCGGACGCCTCGGTCATGCCGTAGGCGTGCATGAAGCCGCAGTTGAGCTTTTCGATCGCGCGTTTCAGGAGCACGTCGCCGATGGGCGCGGCGCCGTACATCAGGAGTTCGAGGCTGGAGAGGTCGGCGTCCTCGATGCCGGGCGCCTGCAGCAGCATCTGGACGACGGCGGGGACGAAGAAGGTATGTGTCACGCGGTGGCGGGCGATGAGTTCGATGGCGCGCGCGGGATCGACCTCGCGCATCAGCACCGTGTGTCCGCCCGCCATCATCGTGCTCGACCCGTAGCCGCAGCCGCCGATGTGGAACATCGGCATGGCGACGAGATTGACGCTGGCGCTCGTCATCCCCCACGCCTCGGCCAGCCTGCGCGTATAGGACATGCCCTCGTTGGTGAGCATCACGCCCTTCGGCAGGCCGGTCGTGCCGGACGTGTAGAGGAGGAGGATCACCTCGTCCGGCGCGCCGCGATGGCCGGGGTCGGTGGCGGCATGGGCGTCGCGCCATGCGTCGTAGGCTTCGCCGAAGACGATCGTACGGATCGGCGTTTCGGGCAGGAGCGACCTTTCCTGCGGACCGGCGATGACGATGGCTGGCGCCGCGTCGGCGAGGATGGCGGCGATCTCGGCGGCGGCCAGGCGCCAGTTCAGGCCGACGAGGATCGCGCCGATCTTGCTGCAGGCGATGATGAGTTCGAAGAATTCGGCGCGGTTCTTCGTCAGCACCGCGACGCGGTCGCCGGGCCGGATGCCCTCTGCACGAAGCGCGTTGGCGGTGCGCGAACTCGACGCGTCGAGTGCGGCGAAGGTCTGCGTCACGTCCTCGAAGGTGAGGGCGGGCGCGTTCGGGCGCGCGGCGGCGTGGCCGCGGATGATCTCGGCGAATGTGCTGGCGGTCTGGTGTGCCATGTTCATCGCCCGATCGCCCTCAATAGCTTTTCGGCAGGCCCAGCGAATGCTGGGCGACGAAATTGAGGACCATTTCCCGGCTGACGGGGGCCGTCTTGTGGAGGCGGGCGATGAACCAGAGGTCCGCCAGCCCGTATTCGAGCGCAAGCCCATTGCCGCCATGGGTCTGGATCGCCTGGTCGAGCGCTTCGAGCGAGGCGTCGGCGGCGGCGAACTTGGCCATGTTGGCGGCCTCGCCGGCTTCGCCCGACCCCTGGTCGTAGAGCTGCGCCGCACGGGCCGTCATCAGCCGCGCCTGCTGGACCGCGACATACGCCTTGGCGAGCGGATGGGCGACGCCCTGATGCGCGCCGATCGGCGTCTTCCAGACGCTGCGCTCTCCGGCGTAGGCCGCGCCCTTTTCCAACGCGTAGCGGGCGATGCCGTTGTTGATGGCGGCGGCGCAGATGCGCTCGGGATTGAGCCCGGCGAAGAGGTGCTTCAGTCCCTGTCCCTCCTGCCCGACGAGCGCGTCGGCCGGCAGCTTCACGTCGTCGAAATAGAGCATGAACTGCGTTTCGGGGACGTGCAGCGCGGTCTCGATCGGCGTCTTCGAAATGCCTTTCGCATCCGGCGGGACGATGAAGATGGAGAGCTGGCCGCGGCCTTGCGCGTCGAGCGTCTCGCCGCGCGCGACGACCATGATCGCGTCTACCTCGTCGACTGCGGAGGTCCAGTATTTGGTGCCATTCAGGCTCCAGCCATTGCCGTCGCGGCGGGCGATGGTGGAGACCTTGTGGGTGTTCGATCCGGCGTCCGGCTCGGTGATGGCGAAGGCAAGCCGCAGCTTGCCGCTGGCAAGGCCGGGCAGCCAGAGCTTCTTGATCTCGTCGCTCGCATGCTGCTCGATGATCGGCGCGCAGATCGAGCCGATGACGAGCGAGAGGATCGGGCAGCCTTGCGCCGCAGCTTCCTCGACGATGACGTTGTAGTCGGCAAGGCCGCTGCCGGAGCCGCCATATTCCTCGGAGATGTGGACGCCGAGGAAGCCGGCATCGGCCATCGCGTTCCAAAGCGCCTCGGGTTTTTCCTTGCGCCTGACCACATCTTGGAAGTAGCGCCGGCCATAGCCGCCGACGAGCCGGCCGACGCTGTCGCGCAGCATGGCGTGGTGGTCGGCGGTGTCGACGAGCGTGGTGTTGAAGAGGCTAGCCATGGCGTCGCAGCGCCCCTTTCTCGTCGGGCTTCGTCCAGTCGAAGAACCCCTTGCCGGTCTTCGCGCCGAGATCGCCGCGCGCCACCATGTCCTCGAGCAGCTTCGGCGGCGCATAGCGGGGGCCGAGCGTCGCCGAGAGCTGGCGGGCGATGTCGAGCCGCACGTCGAGCCCGACCATGTCGGAGAGGCGCAGCGGGCCGATCGGATGGCGGTAGGCGATGAGCATGGCGCGGTCGATGTCGTCGGCGGAGGCGACGCCGTCTTCCAGCATGCGGATCGCTTCCAGCGCGGCGATCAGGTCGAGCCGGCTGGTCGCGAAGCCCGGCACGTCGCGCACGGTGATCGTGGTCTTGCCGGCGGCTTCGGCGAAGGCGCGGGCGGCGGCGAGGGTCGCTTCGCTCGTCTGCGCGCCGCGGATCAGTTCGACGAGCTGCAGCGACCAGACCGGATTGAAGAAGTGCATGCCGAGGAAGCGCGACGGGTCGGCGACGTTCTCGGCGAGCGCGTCGATGGACAGGGCGCTGGTGTTGCTGGCGATGATTTTTGGCCGCCGCGCGTCGATGGCGCGCAGCACGTCGCGCTTGATCTCGATGCGTTCGGGCACGGTCTCGACGACGAGATCGAGGCCTTCGGGCAGGTCGGCGGCATTGCCGAGATGGCGGATCGCGTCGATGCGGGACTGTGCGTCTTCGGCGGAAGCCTTGCCACGCTTGACTGCGTTCTCGGCGACTTCAGCCAGCGTCTTCCTCACCGTCGCGATGCGGACATCGGACGGCTCGACGAGCGTCACGTCGAAGCCGGCCATGGCGAAGACATAGACGATGCCGACGCCCATCGTGCCGCCGCCGACGACCGCGATGCGTTCAGATCGCATGGCTGCCTCCATTGATATGGATGCCCTGGCCGGTGATGTGGCGGGCATGGTCGGAGGCGAGGTAGATCATCAGGTCGGCGATCTCTTCGGGCTCGGCGTAGCGGCCGTCCGGGATGGAGGCGGTGCGACGGCGGCGCAGGTCCTCGACATCGGCACCGGCCTGTGCGGCCTCGATCTCGTCGAGCATGGCGGTGGCGACCGGGCCGGGGCAGACGGCATTGACGCGCACGCCCTTGCGCGCGACTTCGAGTGCGGCGGTCTTGGTCAGGCCGAGCACGGCGTGCTTGCTGGCGGTGTAGGGGCCGAGATTGCGGGTGGCGACGTGGGAGCCGAGCGAGGCGGTGTTGACGACGGCGCCGCGCCCGTTAGCGGTCATCACGGGCAGGACGTGCTTGAGGCCGAGAAAGACGCCGCCCACATTGATCGCCATGACGCGCTCGAAGTCTTCCAGCGAATAGGAAGAAATGGGCGCGATCGGTCCCTGCCAGCCGGCATTGTTCATGAAGATGTCGATCGTGCCCCAGCGCCGCGTCGCGTCGCCGACATAGGCGGCGACATCGGCCTCGCTGGTGACGTCGGCGCGCTGAAAGACGATGTCCTGTCCGGCGGCGCGGCCTTGCTTTTCGGTCTCGCGGCCGCCCGCTTCCGACAGGTCTACCGCGAGAACGCCCGCGCCGAGGGCGGCGAGGCCGAGCGCGACCGCGCGGCCGATGCCGCCGCCCGCGCCCGTCACCACTGCAACCCTGCCGGCGAAGTCGATCCTCATGACGATGCCGCGCTCCGCTGGTCGTCTGCGGCAGCGCCGAGCGGTGCCTCGCGCAGGGCGAAGCCGGTATAGCCATTGGCCGCGCAGTCGTTGAGGATGCGGCGGTAGCCCCGGATGCCGCCCGAATAGGGCATGAAGACGCGCGGCTTTCCGGCCACTTCGGCGCCGTTGTAATAGGAGTTGGTGGACATGTAGAGCGTCTCGCGGGCCCGCTCGTTGACGTGCTCGACCCAGGCGCGCTCGGCCTCCGGCTCCGCCTCGAACTCGACGATGCCGTCGGCGTCCATGTAGGCGATAAGGTCGGCCAGCCAGTCGATCTGCTCCTCGATCGACACCATCACGTTCGACAGGAGCGAGGGGCTGCCGGGGCCGACGACGATCAGCATGTTGGGAAAGCCCGCGACGCCGACGCCGAGCTGGGTGATCGGGCCGTCCGACCACTTCTCCCTGAGCGTCAGCCCGTCGCGTCCCTCGATGCGGGGCTTCAGGATCGAGCCGGTGAAGGCGTCGAAGCCGGTCGCAAAGATCACGATTTCGAATTCGTGCTCCTTGTCGGCCGTGCGGATGCCCTTCGGCGTGAACTCCTGGATGGGGAATTCGCGCAGGTCGGCGAGCTCGACATTGTCGCGGTTGAAGGCCTGGAAATAGCCGCTGTCGACGGAGGGACGGCGCGCGGCGAAGGGATGGCCGCTCGGGACCAGCTTTTCGCGCAGGCGCGGATCTTTGATCACCGAGCCGATCTTCTTCTGGATGAACTCGGCGGCCGTGTCGTTGGCCGGCTTCGACAGGAGAATGTCGTAATAGGCGAGGGCGAAGCCGAAGCCGAGCCGGTGCCAGGCGGCCTCGTAGACGCGGTCGCGCTCCTCGGCCGGCACATCGAGCGCGGACTGCTTGTTCGGCCGGAAGCCGAGGCCGGTCGGCGAGTGGCGGCACTGTTCGCGCCGTGCGCGGTAGTCCGCCTTGACGCGGCGGTCCTCCTCGTCGGTCACCGGCGCGTTGGCGGCGGGAACGCTGTAGTTCGGCGTGCGCTGGAAGACGGTCAGATGCGCCGCCTTTTCGGCGATGACGGGGGTCATCTGCATGCCGGACGAGCCGGTGCCGATGATCGCGACGCGCCTGCCTTCGTAGATGACGTCGTGCTTCGGCCAGATGCCGCTGTGGATGATCTCGCCTTCGAACGAGGACTGGCCGGGATAGTCGGGCGCCTTGGTCGTCGAGAGCTGGCCGACCGCCATGACGAGATATTGCGCCGACCATCGGCGCCCGTCGGTCGAGGTGATTGTCCAGCGCGCGGCGGCCTCGTCGTAGACGGCGCTTTCCATGCGCGTCTTGAGGACGATGTCTCGGCGCAGGTCGAACCGGTCGGCGACGTGGTTGATATAGCGCAGGATTTCCGGCTGGGTGGCGTAGCGCTCGCTCCAGCGCCATTCCTGCTCGAGCTCGGGCGAGAAGCTGTAGGAGTAGTCGTAGCTTTCGACGTCGCAGCGCGCACCGGGATAGGCGTTGTGGTACCAGACGCCGCCGATGTCGTTGGCGGCTTCGAGGACCACGACGCGCTTGCCCATGCCGCGCAGGCGCCACAGGGCGCGCAATCCGGCAAATCCGGCGCCGATGATGACCGCGTCGATGGCTTCCACCACGATCCTCCCTGTGACGAGCGCCCGACGGGCGGGTCGCTCGCTATCCTTATGAACAAAATGTCTTACTCATGAGTATTTTGCAAGGGCGGACGGTATTATGTTTCCGCGATCGCCTCGGATCAGTCGTCGATGATCGCGACCGCCCGCGTCCAGCCGGCCGAAGCCCTTTCGATCTTCACCGGAAAGCAGCTCACGGTGAAGCCGGTGGCGGGCAGTTCTTCCAGGCGGTGCAGCTTCTCGATGTGGCAATAGCCGGTGTGGCGGCCGGCCTTGTGACCTTCCCAGATGAGCGAGGCGTCGCCCGTCTCTGCGTATTTGCGGGCGGTGTGGACGAACGGTGCGTCCCAGCTCCAGCCGTCGGTTCCGGTGACGCGGACGCCGCGGTCGAGGAGATACATCGTCGCCTCGTAGCCCATGCCGCAGCCGCTCGCGACATAGTCGGGCTGGCCGAATTTCATGCCGGCCGACGTGTTGACGACGACGATCTCGAGCGGCTGGAGTTCGTGGCCGATGCGCTCCAGCTCCGCCTCGACATCGGCGGCGGTCGCGACATAGCCGTCGGGGAAGTGCCGGAAGTCGAGCTTCACGCCGGGCTGGTAGCACCAGTCGAGCGGCACCTCGTCGATGCGCCAGGCGGGCTCGCCATGGTTCATCGTCGGGTGGTAGTGCCAGGGTGCGTCGAGATGGGTGCCGTTGTGGGTCGACAGCACCACGCGCTCCACCGCCCAGCCGGCGCCGTCCGGCAGATCCTCGGCCTTCAGGCCGGGAAAGAAGGGCAGGAGTTGGCCGATGCTCTGCTTGTGGTCGATATATTCGATCGAGGGGATCTGGATCGGCGGATCGGCCGGGATGTCGTTGGCGATCGGCACGGACAGGTCGATGATGCGGCGGGGCATTTGGTCTCCTCCCAACGGGTTTCCCGCATAGGCGTATAGAGCGGAAGGCCGGTCGCGCAACAGGCCGGCGACGGGGCCAGCGGCAAATGCGATCGGTCCAGCACATGCGGACGGTTTCCCCGGCGCGCATTTGCGCTTAGAGGGGGTGCGACCAATCAAGCGAGGAGTTTCAGGAATGGCATTGGATCAGGCGGCAATCGAGACGCTGAAGGGCGTTTCCACCGCGACGCTCACCACGGTTCTGTTGAAGAAGGGGCTGCGCAACGTGTGGATGCGCGGCACCAAGCCGCTGCGTCCCGGCCAGCCGCGCTCGGTCGGCCCGGCCTTCACCTTCCGCTTCGTGCCCGCGCGCGAGGACCTTGCGACGCCGGCAAGCTGGGGCTCGCCGATCTCGACCCGCGCCGCCATCGAGGCGATGCCGGAGGGCGCGATCGCCGTGATCGACGGCCAGGGCGTCATGGACGCCGGCGTGTTCGGCGACATCCTCGTCTCGCGCATGGCCAAGCGCGGCGTCGCCGCCATGGTGACGGACGGCGTGGTGCGCGACCTTGCCGGCGTGCTCGGCGCGAACTTTCCGGTCTGGTGCAACGGCGTCGCCGCCTCGCCCTCGGTCGCCGGGCTGACCTTCGTCAATTGGCAGGAGCCGATCGGCTGCGGCGGCGTCGCGGTGTTCCCAGACGACGTGATCGTGGTCGACGATGATGGCGCGGTCGTCATTCCCGCCGCGCTTCTTGACGACGTCCTCGCAGAGGCACCCGAGCAGGAGCGGATGGAAGCCTGGATCATGGAAGAGGTCGACCGCGGCGTCGCGCTGCCGGGCCTCTATCCGATGAATGCCGAGACGAAGGCCCGCTACGAAGCCTTCAAGGCCGGCTCGTCGAAGTAAGGCAATTTGCCGGGCGCCGGCGAATGCCGCGCCCGGCTGCGCCGCGCTCAGCGCAGGGAGATGATCTCGGCCATCCAGGGCTCGGCATCGCGGCGCGCGGCGATCGCCTGGTCGACCTCGTTGAAGAAGGCGCCGACGGCTTCGTCCTGCGCGAGTTCCGGCAGGCCGAGAAGTTCAAGTTCGGCGAACATGGTCTGCGCCACGCGTCCGGCATAGCGGTCCGCGACACGGTCGCTGCTCGCGCGCTGCAAGGCGGTGGCGACGGCCTCGATGCGGCCCTGCCGGCGCTCCATCGGAAACAGCCGGATCGCGGCGCTGGCCGCTTCATCTTCATTCAAACGCACGCTACCCATCCCCTCGGTCACGAAATGCAAGTCCGCCGGTGCGAATCGCCGGGCGTTGTCCGCATGATTGTCGCCGCGTGGTTGACGAGATGTTACTTTCGCCGAAATGCGCGTGAACGTTGCAGGCTTGGCATCGGGTCCGCGGCGGGCGTAGGCTCGGCGCCGTCATCAACCGGGACTGCTTCATGGCGACCGACGCGCTCGATCTTTCCATCTCCGGCGGGGCGAACGGGGCGGACGCGCATCTGGTGCGCGGCGTCGCCGACCTGCAATGCTTCATCGGCGATCCGGTCGGTGCGGCGCATGCGGCGATCGCGGCCGATCCGGACACGGTGATGGCGCATGTGCTGAAGGGCTATCTCTACGGGCTCTCGACCGAGCCGACCGCCGCGCCCGTCGTTCGCGCAGCGCATGCATCCGCCGCCGCGCTGCCGGCCAATCCGCGCGAGCGGGCGCATGTCGACGCGCTCGGCCATCTCGCCGAAGGCCGCTGGCACGATGCGGGCCGCGTGCTCGCCGACCTGACCGCCGAGCATCCGCGCGATGCGCTCGCGCTGCAGTCCGGGCACCAGATCGATTTCTTCACTGGCAATGCGGCGATGCTGCGCGCGCGGATCGAACGCGCGCTGCCGGCCTGGGACGAGAGCATGGCGGGCTACCATGCTGTGCTCGGCATGCGCGCTTTCGGGCTGGAGGAAAATGGCGACTATGGCGCGGCTGAGCGGGCTGGTCGACGGGCGGTCGAGCTCAACCCGCGCGACGGCTGGGCGCAGCATGCGGTAGCGCATGTCATGGAGATGCAGTGCCGGCAGCGCGAGGGCATCGCCTGGATGCGCGGCAATGCCGAACACTGGACGAAGGACAGTTTTCTGCAGGTCCACAATTGGTGGCACCTTGCGCTCTACCATTTCGACCTCGGCGAGACGGACGAGGTGCTGGCGCTCTATGACGATCCGATCTTCGGCGCGCGCTCGACCATCGCGCTCAACATGGTCGACGCCTCGGCGATCCTCTGGCGGCTGCATCTGGTGGGTGTCGATGTCGGCGACCGCTGGGCGCCGCTGGCGGCGCAATGGGCGCCGCATGCGGGCGCGTCGGCCTACGCCTTCAACGACATGCACGCGATGATGGCCTTCGTCGCGGGCGGGCGCGAGGAAGAGGCGGCACGCCTTCTGGCCGCGCAGGACGAGGCCGTCACCGGTGCGGGTGACAATGTTGGCTTCACCCGCGATGTCGGCCGGCCGATCGCCCGCGCGCTCCATGCTTACGGGCGCGGCGATTATGCGCAGACGGTGCGGTTGCTCAGCGCCGTGCGGTCGCGGGCGCATTCCTTCGGCGGCAGCCACGCGCAGCGCGACGTGATCGACCTGACGCTGATCGAGGCGGCGATCCGCTCCGGCGACCGCGCGATGGCTGGACGGCTAACCGCCGAGCGGGCCTTGCGGCGCGAGGCGAGCCCGATGTCGGGCATCCTGCGGCAACGGGCGGACGCGATCGCCGCGGCCTGATCGCGATTTATTGCGAGTTCCGAAAAAATTCGACTCGGCGTCGGCGCGCAATCTGCTAAGAGTGCGTCCGGGAGGAATTCGCCATGTATCTCGGGCTCGATCTCGGCACGTCCGGTCTGAAGGCGCTGCTGATCGACGCCGACCAGAAGGTCGTCGCGTCGGCATCCGCAGCGCTTTCCGTCTCGCGGCCGCATGAGGGTTGGTCCGAGCAGGAGCCGGCCGAGTGGATCGCGGCGGCCGAGGAGGCAATCGGGGCGCTGGCCCAGTCCCACACCAAGGAAATGTCTGCGTTGCGCGGCATTGGCCTTTCCGGCCAGATGCATGGCGCGACGTTGGTCGATGGCGCCGGCATGGTGCTGCGGCCGTGCATCCTTTGGAACGACACGCGCAGCCACGCCGAGGCGGGCGCGCTCGACGCCGATCCGCGCTTCCGGCAGCTCACCGGCAACATCGTCTTTCCCGGCTTCACTGCGCCCAAGCTCGCCTGGGTTCGGGCCAACGAGCCGGAGATCTTCGCGCGCGTCGCCAAGGTGCTCTTGCCGAAAGACTATCTGCGCCTCTGGCTCACCGGCGAGACGATCTCGGACATGTCGGATTCGGCCGGAACCGCCTGGCTCGATGTCGCCGGCCGGCGCTGGTCGCCGGACCTTCTCGCCGCGACTGGCCTTGGCGAAGAGCACATGCCGGGCCTCGTCGAGGGCACGGCGCCTGCCGGCCAGTTGCGCGGCGAACTTGCGGCAAAATGGGGCATGACCGGCCATGTCGTCGTCGCGGGCGGGGCGGGGGACAATGCGGCCTCGGCCTGCGGGCTCGGTGTCGCGAAAGGCGGCGAGGCTTTCGTTTCACTCGGCACGTCGGGCGTCGTCTTCGCCGCCACCGACGCCTATCTGCCGAACCCGCAAAGCGCGGTCCACACGTTTTGCCATGCGATCCCCGCGACCTGGCACCAGATGGGCGTCATCCTGTCGGCGACGGACGGGCTCAACTGGCTCGCCGGGGTCACCGGCTCGAAGCCGGCCGAGCTGACGGGCGAACTCGGCGCCGAACTGCGCGCGCCGTCGGGCGTCACCTTCCTGCCTTACCTTTCCGGCGAGCGCACGCCGCACAATGATGCCGCGATCCGCGGCGCCCTCATTGGCCTGTCGCACCAGAGCGACCGCGCGAGCCTGACGCAGGCTGTGCTCGAAGGCGTTGCCTTTGCGCTGCGCGACAATCTCGAGGCGCTGCGCGCGGCTGGAACCGAGCTGTCATCCGTGATGGCGGTCGGCGGTGGCTCCCGCTCGCAGCTCTGGCTGAAGACCATCGCTACGGCGCTCGGCATTCCGGTCGAGGTTCCGGCCGACGGCGATTTCGGCGCTGCATTCGGTGCCGCAAGGCTCGGCCTCATCGCGGCTGAAAACGCCGAGCCGTCATCCGTCCTGACGCGGCCCGGAATTGCCTCGATCATCGAACCCGACCGCGCGCTGGCCTCGGCCTATGGGGACGCCTATGCGCGTTTCCGCGCGCTTTATCCTGCACTCAAAGGAGTCTGACCCCATGAGCACCGGTTTCTTCGGCGACACCAAGCCGATCAAGTTCGAAGGCCCAGAATCGACGTCGGAGCTGGCCTACCGTCACTACGATCCGAACGAGATTGTGCTCGGCAAGCGGATGGAGGACCATCTGCGCTTTGCCGTTGCCTACTGGCACTCCTTTGCCTGGCCGGGCGGCGATCCGTTCGGCGGCCAGACCTTCGAGCGGCCCTGGTTTGGTGACACGATGGAAGCGGCGAAGAAAAAGGCCGACGTCGCTTTCGAGATGTTCCAGCTTCTCGGAGCGCCCTTCTACTGCTTCCACGATGCCGACGTGCGGCCCGAGGGCGCGACGCTCAAGGAGAGCATTTCGCGGCTCGACGAGATCGCGGATGTGTTTGCCAAGAAGCAGGAAGAGACCGGCGTCAGGCTCCTCTGGGGCACTGCCAATCTCTTCTCGCACCGCCGCTACATGGCGGGCGCGGCGACCAATCCGGACCCGGACGTCTTCGCCTATGCGGCCGCGACCGTGAAGAGCTGCGTCGATGTCACCAAGCGGCTCGGCGGCCAGAACTATGTGCTGTGGGGCGGACGGGAAGGCTATGAGACGCTGCTCAACACCGACATGAAGCGCGAGCGCGAGCAGGCGGGGAGATTCCTGTCGCTCGTCGTCGACTATGCGAAGAAGATCGGCTTCGACGGTACGATCCTGATCGAGCCGAAGCCGCAGGAGCCGACCAAGCACCAGTATGATTTCGACGTCGCCACCGTCTACGGCTTCCTCAAGGATTTCGGGCTGGAGAAGGAGGTCAAGGTCAATATCGAGCAGGGCCACGCCATCCTCGCCGGCCATTCCTTCGAGCACGAGCTGGCGCTCGCCGGCGCGCTCGGGATCTTCGGTTCGATCGACATGAACCGCAACGACTACCAGTCCGGCTGGGACACCGACCAGTTCCCCAACAACGTGCCGGAAATGGCGCTCGCCTATCTGGAGGTGCTGAAAGCCGGCGGCTTCACCACCGGCGGCACCAATTTCGACGCCAAGCTGCGCCGCCAGTCGCTCGATCCGGTCGACCTCCTCGCGGCCCATGTCGGCGGCATGGATTGCTGCGCACGGGGCCTCAAGGCGGCGGCGAAGATCATCGAGGACAAGGCGCTCTCCGCACCGCTCGAGGCGCGCTATGCCGGCTGGTCTGATCCGGATGCGAAGAAGATGCTCGACGGCTCCTATTCGCTCGAAGAGATTTCGAACTGGGCGCTCGATGCCGGCATCGACCCGCAGCCGGTTTCGGGGCGGCAGGAGCGGCTGGAGAACATCGTCAACCGCTACGTCTAGCGGCGCGGAAGCAAGGCGCGTTTACGTCTGGGGCGGCGCGGGGAACAAAAGTCTCAACCCCGCCCCATTTCGGACGCGCCCTTGTCTTCGCTCTGTCATCGATCCCGGCTATTTCTTCGCGCAATCGACGAAAGGAGGAATCGATGCTTCACCTACACAATGCCGCCCGCCCGGACCGTGCGCTCTGCAATGGTTCCGCCGACATGGTATCGATCGTCGACCGGCTCCTGGCCGTTGCGGAACTGCCCGAGACCGACAACGAGATCGACCGCGCCATCGCCCAGCACCGCCAGTTGACGCTCGCCCGCACGATCAAGGGCCTGATCGAGCGCGACGAAGGCACCTGCGAAGCGGCCTGACCCAGGACATTGTCAGCCGAGCGACTTTTCCATGAGCACGACCGTTGAGGTCTGCGCTTCACCTTCATAGTGCCGGATGTCGCCGGCTTCGGAGAACCCCATCTTCTTCCAGAAGCCGGCGACGGGGTTCGACGATACGACGGCGAGCCGCAATGTCCGCGCATGGAGTTCTTCAAGCGCGAAACGCTCCGCCAGAAGATATGCGGCTTTTCCCAATCCGACTCCGTGTCGATCCTCGGCAATGGCGAGCAGTCCTATGAAGGCAACTCGGTCGGCTGGGTAACTTTCGATGATGTCAAGCAAGCCGACAGGTTCACCTTCATCTCGAACGATGAACGCATGCTTGTGCGCAGATGTCTTGCCGGGAGGCAGCGATGTGGCGAAGTCGGCGCCAGCTTGCGGGCGTTGCACGACGCCATCCACTGCCAGTGAGTAATTGACGAGCCTGTCGAAGAGGGCATTCACCTCGTGAAGGTCGTTTGGCTCAAGTCGGCTGAGAACGATCATTACTGCACCACGAAAAAATCCTCGATCGAATTGGCGGCCGTCTTCAGGAGCGGGAGGAATTCGCGCTCCATTTCCGACAGCGGCATCCGCGCCGATTGCGTCGAGACGTTGATCGCCGCCACGATGGCGCCGGTGCGGTCGCGGATCGGGACGGCGATGGAGCGCAGGCCGATCTCCAGTTCCTGGTCGACGATGGCGTAGCCGTCCGTGCGCGCCTTGACGATGAGGCGGGCGAGTTCGGCCGGGTCGGTCACCGTCTGGTCGGTCTTGGCGGTGATCCGCGCGCGCGCCAGGAACACGTCGAGGTCGGCGTCCGGCAGGCCCGACAGCAGAACGCGGCCCATCGACGTGCAATAGGCCGGCAGGCGCGTGCCGACATGGAGCGCGACGCCGACGATGCGCGCACCGGCGATGCGGGCGACATAGACCACGTCCTCGTCCGCCAGCACCGCCGCCGAGCAACTCTCGTTCAGCGCCTGCGAGACCTCGCGCATGAAAGGTTCGGCATAGGTCCACAGCGAAGCGCCGGACAGCCATGTGCGGCCCAGCGTGATGAGCCGGGGCGAGAGGCGGAAGATGCGCCCGTCCTGCCGGGCATAGCCGGTCGCGACGAGGGTCAGCAGGAAGCGCCGTGCGCCGGCGCGGGTGAGGGCTGCGCGGTCGGCGACCTCGCTCATCGTCAGCCCGGCGGGATGCGCCGCCAGGATTTCCATGACGCCCAGCCCGCGTTCCAAGGACCCGACGAGGTCGGAGCGGCTTGCCTGCTCTTCGATTGACACGTTACCCTCAGTCATCTAGAGCATGTATCGCATATGTAACATATGTTCGCAATGCGAACTTTTACTGAAGTCGAACTGCGGTCGGCGTTCTGCCTTCCGTCCAAATTTCCGGGAGCGAGATGAACAAGATCACCCCCAGCATCGAGGATGCGATCGCCGGCATAAAGGACGGCATGACCGTCATGATCGGCGGCTTCGGCGGCTCGGGCGCACCGATCGAGCTGATCGACGCGCTCGTCGAACGCTACAAGGCGACCGGCTCGCCCGGCCGGCTGACCGTCATCAACAACAATGCCGGCAATGGTGCGGTCGGCATCGCCGCGATGATCTATGCCGGCATGGTCGCCAAGATGGTCTGTTCGTTCCCGCGCTCGACCGATGCGCGCGCCTTCACCGAGCGCTACCACGCGGGCGAAATCGAGCTGGAACTCGTGCCGCAGGGCACGCTCGCCGAGCGCATCCGCGCGGGCGGGGCGGGCATCCCGGCCTTCTACACGCCGACGAGCTTCGGCACGGACATCGCCAAGGGCAAGCCGGTTTCCGAGTTCGACGGCCGCTCCTACGTGCAGGAGCGCTGGCTCAAGGCGGATGTCGCGATCATCAAGGCCGAGCTTGCCGACCGCAAGGGCAACCTCACCTACAACAAGGCGGCGCGCAATTTCGCGCCGCTGATGGCGATGGCGGCGGAAAAGACGATCGTCCAGGCGCGGCAGGTGGTCGAGCCCGGCCAGATCGATCCCGAACATGTCGTCACGCCCGGCATCTTCGTCGACATGGTCGTCGAGGTGGCGGATGCCAAGCAGGAAGAGGCATTGTTGCGCGAAGGCGCGCTCGTGAAGGAAGGGGCGGGCGCATGACCGCGAAACTCACCAACGCCCAGATCGCCTGGCGCGCGGCGCAGGACATCCAGGACGGGGCCTATGTCAATCTGGGCATCGGCTTTCCCGAGATGGTGGCGAAGTTCAAGCCCAAGGGCCGCGAGGTCATCTACCATACCGAGAACGGCGTGCTCGACTTCGGCGAGGCGCCGCCGGCCGGCGAGGAGGACTGGGACCTGATCAATGCCGGCAAGAAGGCGGTGACGCTCAATCCGGGCGCGTCCTTCTTCAACCACGCCGACAGCTTCGCCATGGTGCGCGGCGGCCATCTCGACGTCGCCATCCTCGGCGCCTACGAGGTCGCGGAGAATGGCGACCTTGCCAACTGGTCGACCGGTCCGAAGTCGGTGCCGGCCGTCGGCGGCGCGATGGACCTCGTCCACGGCGCCAAGCGCGTCTGCGTCATCACCGACCACGTCACCAAGGACGGCAAGCCGAAGCTCGTCGAGCGCTGCTCGCTGCCGTTGACCGGCGTCGGCTGCGTGACGACGGTCTATACCAGCCTTGCCGTCGTCGAAATCATCGACAAGCGTTTCGTCCTGCGCGAAAAGCTGCCGTCCATCAGCATGGAAGACCTGCAGGCCGTGACCGGAGCAAAGCTCGTGGTCGAGGGCGCCTGCAAGGATCTGATCGTACCGGAGGTTTGAACATGGCTGACGCCTATATCTGCGACTATGTCCGCACGCCCATCGGCCGCTTCGGCGGCTCCCTTTCCGCCGTGCGCGCCGACGATCTCGGCGCGGTGCCGCTGAAGGCGCTGATGGAGCGCAATTCCGGCATCGACTGGGCCGCCATCGACGACGTCGTCTATGGCTGCGCCAACCAGGCCGGCGAGGACAATCGCAACGTGGCGCGCATGTCGCTGCTTCTGGCGGGCCTGCCGGAAGCCGTTCCGGGCGCGACCGTCAACCGGCTCTGCGGCTCGGGCATGAACGCCGTCATCAACGCCGCCCACGCCATCAAGGCGGGCGAGGCGGAGATCATGATCGCCGGCGGCGTCGAGAGCATGTCGCGCGCGCCTTTCGTCATGCCGAAGGCCGACACGGCCTTTTCGCGCAATGCGGAAATCTACGACACCACGATCGGCTGGCGCTTCGTCAACTCGCTGATGAAGAAGCAGTACGGCGTCGATTCCATGCCGGAGACGGCGGAGAACGTCGCCGAGCAGTTCCAGATCAGCCGGGCCGACCAGGACGCGTTTGCCGCGCGCAGCCAGGACAAGGCCGTTGCCGCACAGGAGAATGGCCGCCTCGCCAAGGAGATCGTCGCCGTGACGATCCCGCAGCGAAAGGCCGACCCGATCGTGGTTGACCAGGACGAGCACCCGCGCGCAGGCACGACGGCCGAAAAGCTCGGCAAGCTGCCGACGCCGTTCAGACAAGAGGGCGGAACGGTGACCGCCGGCAACGCTTCGGGCGTCAATGACGGCGCGGCGGCGCTGATCATCGCGTCGGAAGCGGCGGTGAAGAAGTATGGCCTGACGCCCATCGCGCGTGTCCTCGGCGGCGCCGTCGCCGGCCTTGCGCCGCGCATCATGGGCTTCGGACCGGCGCTCTCGACGCGCAAGCTGGTCGACCGCCTCGGCATGAAGGTTTCGGATTTCGACGTGATCGAGCTCAACGAAGCCTTCGCGTCGCAGGGGCTGGCCACGCTGCGCGATCTCGGCATCGCGGACGACGCGGATCACGTGAACCCGAATGGCGGCGCCATCGCGCTCGGCCATCCGCTCGGCATGTCTGGCGCGCGCATCACCGGCACGGCGGCGCTGGAGCTGAAGGAACGCGGCGCGCGGTATGGCCTCGCGACGATGTGCATTGGCGTCGGCCAGGGCATTTCGATCGCGATCGAGCGGGTATAGTTCTCGGTCGGCGTCATCCCGGAGCGGCGCATCGCGTCAGCGATGCGTTGAATCCGGGATCCATTCCGTGACTGGGAAGCTCACGGAATGGGTCCCGGCTCTCGCCTCGCTTCGCTCGGACTTCGGCCGGGATGACGCCTGTCTTCGCTATTTTCCCTTCCAAACCGGGTCGCGTTTTTCGGCGAACGCCTTGAAGCCTTCGAGCCCGTCTTCGGAATCGTAAAGCCGGTCGACCGTGGCGAACTGGCGCTTGGTGATGCGGTTCATCGCGGCCTGGAAGCTTTGTCCCTCGGCCTCGCGCGCGACTTCCTTGATCGCGGCGAAGACGAGCGGGGGGCCGGAGGCGAGGAGGCGCGCGACGTCCCAGACGCGCTCTTCCAACTGGTCGGCCGGGTGGACCTCGTTGACGAGGCCCCAGCGATGGGCTTCGAGCACGTCCATCCAGCGGCCGGTCAGGAGCATGTCCATCGCGACATGATAGGGGATGCGGCGCGGCAGCTTGATCGTGGCGGCATCCGCCAGCGTGCCGGCCTTGATTTCGGGCAGGGCGAAGCTCGACGTCTCGGACGCGTAGATCAGGTCGCAGGAGAGCGCCAGTTCGAACCCGCCGCCGACGGCCATGCCATGGACGCAGGCGATGACCGGCTTGTTCATGTCGCGCAGTTCCTGCAAGCCGCCGAAGCCGCCGACGCCATAGTCGCCGTCGACGGCATCGCCATCCGCCGCCGCTTTCAGATCCCACCCTGCGGAGAAGAACTTGTCGCCAGCCGTTTTGACGATCGCGACGCGCAGGTCGGGATCGTCGCGGAAGGATTTGAAGGTCTGGCCGAGGAGGCGCGAGGTCGCAAGGTCGATCGCGTTGGCCTTCGGACGGTCGAGCGTGATCTCCAGAATCACCCCCTCGCGGCGGGTTTTGACGACGTCTTCGCTCATCGGTTTTCCTCCAGATTTTCGAAATCGCCGACCAGAAGCGCATCGGCGATGAACGCGCCGCGCTCGCAGACGATCAGCGGATTGATGTCGAGTTCGACGATCCGGCCTTCATTCTCGACGACGAAGCCGGAAATGGCGAGGATCGTGTCGATCGCAGCCGTGACATCGCCTTTCGGGCGGCCGCGATAGCCGTCGAGGAGCGGGAAGAGCTTCAGCGATCGCAGCGCGGCCTCGATCTCGTCGCGGCTGGCGGGGAGGAGAAGCGTTGCGGTGTCGGCCAGGAGTTCGACCAGGACGCCGCCGGAGCCGATCGTCAGCAACGCGCCGAAGACGGGATCGAGCGAGACGCCGACGATCAGCTCGGCGACCGCGTTCTCGATCATCCGCTCGACATAGAGGCCGGTGCCGAGGGGGAGGAGGGCGGTTGCCGCGGCTTCGATTTCGGCGGGGGTGCGGAGGTTGAGCCGGACGGCGCCGTGCTCGGATTTGTGGGCGAGGCCGAGTGATTTGAGCGCGACGGGGAGGCCGAGGGTTTGTGCTGCGGCGAGGGCTTCGGAGACGGAGGATACGCGGCGGCCGGCGGGGACGGGGAGATTGCTTGAGGCGAGGAGGGATTTAGTGGTGGCTTCGTCTAGGGTCACGCGCTGCACACCCCCCTCTGGCCTGCCGGCCATCTCCCCCTCAGGGGGGGAGATCAGTCTCGTCGTCGCCGCACTTGAACCTACAGGACTAGGTGCGAATTCCACGTGCTTGATCTCCCCCCTTGAGGGGGAGATGGCCGGCAGGCCAGAGGGGGGTGTCTTGGCCCAAGCCTTTCCAACAAACGCCGCCGCCTCGGCCGCCGCCATCGCCTCCTCGATGCCGTGCAACGGCACGATGCCGCTCGCAAGGAGATCGTCGGCGTGCGCTTCCGGCAGGTTCTCCGCCATCGACGCCACGATCGCGCCGCGCGCATCGTTCGCCTTCAGCGCTGCCTCGAACGCACGCACCGTCGGCCACCAGTCGGCGTCGGAGCAACGGTCGGTGCGGGGGAAGTCGAGGACCAGCATGTCGAGGTCGAAGCCGCCAGAAACCATCGCCGTGAAGGTCGACGTCATGGCCGGCTCGTCGTTCCAGATGAAGGTGTGGTAGTCGAGCGGATTGGCGACCGCGACGAGGGGCCCGAGCGTCGCCTTCACCCGGTCGCGATGCGTCTCGTCGAGCGGCGGGAAGGTCACGGCGCGCCCGTCGGCCGCATCCGCCATCACCGACGCCTCGCCGCCCGAACAGCTCATCGAGGAAAGCCGATTGCCGGGCAGCGGCCCGACGCCGTGGAGCAGCTGCAGCGTTTCGAGGAAGGCCGGGATCGAGTGGACGCGGGCGATGCCGAGGCGTTTCAGGAAGGCGTCCGAGCCGGCATCGGAGCCGGCGAGCGAGGCGGTGTGCGAAATGGTCGCCGCGCGGGCCTGTTCGGATCGGCCGACCTTCATGGCGACGATCGGCTTCTTCAGTTCGCGTGCGCGGGCGGCGAGGCGCTCGAAGCCGGCAACGGAATCGAAGCCCTCGATGTGGAGCCCGAGCACGGACACGCGCTCGTCCTCGATCAGGCCGAGGGCCATCTCCGATATGCCGGTCTGTGCCTGGTTGCCCGCCGTCATCAGGAAGGCCAGCGGCAGGCCGCGCTTCTGCATGGTCAGGTTACAGGCGATGTTGGACGACTGCGTGATGATGGCCGCGCCGCGCGCACCGGGGGCCAGTCGCCGGCCGCCATGCTGGTCCGGCCACAGAAGCGCGCCGTCGGCATAGTTGATCAGCCCGTAGCAGTTCGGTCCGATGACGGGCATGTCGCCGGCGGCCTCAATGAGGTCGCGCTGGAGGCGGGGGCCGTCCGGGTCGTCCGCTTCGAGGAAGCCGGCCGCGAAGGAGATCGCACCGCCGGCCTTGCGGACGGAGAGTTCGCGCAGGATGTCGATCGTGGCGAAGCGGTTGACGCCGATGAAGGCCGCGTCGGGTGGGGCGGGCAGGTCGGCGACGGCGCGGAAGGCGGGGACGCCTTCGATTTCGCGTTTCGTCGGGTGGACGGGCCAGATGTCGCCTGCGAAGCCCATCTTGAGCGATTGCTTGACGACGTTGGTGGCGAAGGCGCCGCCGCCGACGACGGCGATGGAGCGGGGGTGGAGGAGGCGGTTGAGCCGGGTCATTTCGTGACGATCGATTGTCCGGGTGCGAACCGCTCGACGTTGCCCCCCTCTGGCCTGCCGGCCATCTCCCCCGCAAGGGGGGAGATCAGTCTCGTCGTCGCCTCATTCACAAGGTTACGATGTTGGCGGAACGGCCAAAGTGCGTGATCTCCCTCATTGCGGGGGAGATGGCCGGCAGGACAGAGGGGGGCGCGAAGGGGTGCTGCCATGACCGACTAGCCTCCAACCGCCCTCAACAGCGCCCGCGAAATGATATGCCGCTGGATCTCGCTCGTGCCTTCCCAGATGCGCTCCACCCGCGCGTCGCGCCAGATGCGCTCCAGCGGCAGTTCGTCCATCAGCCCCATGCCGCCATGGATCTGGATCGCCTCGTCGGCGACGAAGGCGAGCATTTCGCTGGCCTTCAGCTTGGCCATCGCCATGTCCATGTCGGTGACCGTGCCGGCGTCGTATTTCCAGCCGGCTTCCATCAGCATCAGGTCGGCGGCCTTCAGTTCGGTCGCCATGTCGGCGAGCTTGAACGAGACGCCCTGGAACTTGCCGATCGTCTGGCCGAACTGTTCGCGGTTGGCGGCCCAGTCGACGGCGTGGCCGAGCGCGCGTTCGGCGCGACCGATGCAGGTAGCGGCGACCTGGAGGCGCGTCGCGCCGAGCCAGGAATTGGCGACCTCGAAGCCTTTGTGGACCTCGCCGAGAACCTGACTTGCGGGCAGGCGGCAATCGTCGAATTCGAGGACGGAGTTGGTGTAGCCGCGATGCGAGACGTTGCGATAGCCGTCGCGGACGGTGAAGCCCGGCGTGCCCTTGTCGACGAAGAAGGCGGTGATCAGCTTCTTGAGCCCCCGCGGCGTCTCTTCCTCGCCGGTCGCCATGAAGACGATGGCGAAGTCGGCGAGGTCGGCATGGGAGATGAAGTGCTTGGTGCCGTTCAGCAGCCAGTCGCCGCCGTTCTGCCGCGCACTTGCCTTCATGCCGCGCAGGTCTGAGCCGGCGCCGGGTTCCGTCATGGCGAGGCAGTCCCATTTCTCGCCGCGGATGCAGGGGAAGAGATAGCGCTCCTTCTGCTCGTTGGTGCCGGCGAGGAGGATGTTCGAGGGCCGTGCGACGCAGGTCCAGTGCAGCGCGTAGTTGGCGCGGCCGAGCTCCTTTTCGTAGAGCAGCCAGGTCGGCGTATCGAGGCCGGCACCGCCGACGTCCTCGGGCATGTTCGCGGCGTACAGGCCGGCCGCGATGGCCTTGGCCTGTAACTCCCTGACGAGGTCGATGCGCAGATGACCGGTGCGCTCGACCTCCGCCTCGTGCGGGTAGAGTTCGTTCTCGACGAAGGCGCGGGTGGTCTCGACGATGAGGCGCTGTTCGTCGGTGAGGGAGAAGTTCAAGGCTGAAACTCCGCCGTCAACCCGGCAGGTCGACCCCCACTCCGGCCCTTTGGGCCACCTCTCCCCCGTTCGACGGGGGAGAGGAAGCCAGGCTGGAGAAGCGCATGCGTTGCGGCAGCGCTGATCCTCTCCCCCGTCGATCGGGGGAGAGGTGGCCCGCGCAGCGGGTCGGAGTGGGGGTCGACCGTTTCGTTCATCTGGATTGCACCTTGACTACCTTCCTCGGCTTCTCCGCCTTCGCTTTGGCGGCGGCCTTCGAAACCGGCTTCGCCTTGCCGAGCCGGTCCACATAGGCCTTGTGCAACTGCCCCGCTCCCCAGCCCTTGCCCTTGTTCTCCTTCGACAGCGCTTCCATGATCGCGACGAGATTGTCGTCGCGGATCTTTTCCAGTTCGCGGATCGTCCATTTGTCGGATTGCGCGTCGGACTGGCTGGCGATCAGTTCGACCAGTTCGTCGTTGAATTCCGGAACGTCCATCAGCTTGGTCCACGGCCAGGAGAGGCAGGGGCCGAACTGGGCCATGAAGTGGCGCATGCCGGCCTCGCCGCCGGCGATGCGGTAGACCTGGAACATGCCCATCTGCGCCCAGCGCAGGCCGAAGCCGTAGCGCATGATGTCGTCGAGTTCCTCGACCGTGCAGATGCCGTCCTTGATCAGCCACAGCGCCTCGCGCCACATGGCTTCCAGGAGGCGGTCGCCGACGAAAGCTTCGATCTCCTTGCGGATGACGACCGGCTTCATGCCGATTTCGGCGTAGCATTCGCGCGCGAGTTCGATCGCTTCCGGCCAGGTCTGCTCGCCGCCGACGATCTCGACCACGGGCAGCAGGTAGACCGGGTTGAACGGGTGCGCGACGACGAGGCGCTCGGGATGGTTCTTCATCGCCACGGCCATGTCGGTCGGCTTGATACCGGAAGTCGACGAGCCGACGAGCGCGGAGGAGGGCGCGTGGGCGTCGATCTCGGCCAGCACCTTGTGCTTCAGGTCGAGCCGCTCGGGCACGCTTTCCTGGATGAAGTCGGCATCGGCGACGGCTTCGGCGATGCTGGCGGCGTAGGTGATGTTGCCTTCCTTGGGGCGGCCCGCTGTCGCGAGGCGCTTGTAGGCGCGGCGTGCGCCGGCCATGACCTCGTCGACCTTGCGCTTTGCCTCAGGATCGGGGTCGAAGATCGCGACGTCGATGCCGTTCAGGACAAGGCGCGCGACCCATCCCGCCCCGATCACGCCGCCGCCGATGCACGCTGCCTTGGTGATGGTCATGTCGCATTCTCCAAGTTGCGGAGGTCGCGCTCGACGTTGCCCCCCTCTGTCCTGCCGGACATCTCCCCCGCGAGGGGGAGATCAGTCTCGTCATCGACACCGCGTGATCTCCCCCCATGCGGGGGAGATGTCCGGCAGGACAGAGGGGGGCGCGAAGGATCGCGACGTGGTCATTCTTCATGTCGTTCACGCCACCGGCGCCCGCTTCGTCAGGTTGAGCTTCCTGCGCACCTCGTCCGGCCCGATCACCCGCGCGCCCATCGTCTCCACGATGGTCACCGCGCGCTCCACCAGTTGCGCGTTGGTGGCGAGTTCGCCCTTGCCGAGCCACAGATTGTCCTCCAGCCCGACGCGGACATTGCCGCCGGCGAGGACGGCGGCTGCGACGTAGGCCATCTGGCTGCGGCCGAGCGAGAAGGCGGACCAGGTCCAGTTCTTCGGCACGTTGTTGACCATCGCCATGAAGGTGTTCAAATCGTCCGGCGCGCCCCAGGGCACGCCCATGCAAAGCTGCACCAGCGCGTCGGGGGCGAGGACGCCCTCCTTCACCAGTTCCTTGGCGAACCAGAGATGGCCGGTGTCGAAGGCCTCGATTTCGGGCTTCACGCCCATCTTGGTCATCATGCCGCCCATGGCGCGCAGCATGCCGGGCGTGTTGGTCATGACGTAGTCGGCTTCGGCGAAGTTCATCGTGCCGCAGTCGAGCGTGCAGATTTCCGGCAGGCACTGGCGCACATGCTCGACGCGCTCGGCGGCGCCGGCCATGTCGGTGCCCTGTTCCTTCAGCGGCAGGGGCTTGTCCGTCGAGCCGAACACCATGTCGCCGCCCATGCCGGCGGTCAGGTTCAAGACGACGTCGACATCTGCATCGCGTATGCGCTCGGTCACCTCGCGGTAAAGGGCGATGTCGCGGCGCGGGGCGCCGGTCTCGGGATCGCGGACATGGCAGTGGACGATCGCGGCACCGGCCTTCGCCGCCTCGATCGCCGAATCCGCGATCTGTTTCGGCGAGCGCGGCACGTGCGGCGAGCGGTCCTGCGTGCTTCCCGAGCCGGTGACGGCACAGGTGATGAAGACCTCGCGGTTCATTTCGAGCGGCATGGCATCCTCCAAGATTGCCGCCAGCTTCGCGTCCCTTGCGTCAGCATGTTTTGCGATTTACGCATGAGAATTGATGAAAAGCGAAAAGCACTCGATCTTTCGAGCCGATGCCGCGCAACTGGTGGTGACGTTCCTCGTTCTGCCGGGCTGCTCGCTGATGTGCGTCGCGTGCGCCATCGACCCCTTGCGCGCCGCGAACCGCATCTGCGGGCGGCAGGTATTCGACTGGCGCGTCGTCTCGCTCGACGGGACGCCGCCGGGGACGACCAGTGGCTTGCCGATTGCCGTTTCCGGCGCGTTCGACGCTGCGCGTGGCGGTGATTTCGTCATCGCGATCGGCGGGTTCGGTTCGCGCGGCGCGCTCTCCGGCCCCGAGCTTGCGGCGTTCAAGCGGGCGGCGGGGGCCGCGCGCGCGGTCGGCGGCATCGAGGCGGGGACGTGGGTGCTCGGCCATGCGGGGCTGCTCGACGGGCGCGCGGCGACGACGCATTGGGAGGATCTCGAGGACTTCGCCGCCGCCTTCCCTGAAGCCGACATCCGCCCGGATCGCTACGTGATCGACGGGCCCGTCGTCACGGCAGGCGGCGCATCGCCGGGCTTCGACCTGATGCTTCATCTCATCCGCTCGCGGCTCGGCATGAGCGTCGCGCTCGATGTGGCGAGCGTCTTCATCTACGACCAGGCGCGGGCGGCGAGCGACGCGCAGCCGCTGGTTTCGCTCGGCCGGCTCGATGGCCACGATCCGCGGCTCGCGCAGGCGGTGCGGATCATGGAATCGCATGTCGACCGGCCGCTGACCATCGCGGCGATCGCGCGACGGTCCAAATTGTCGGTGCGGACGATGGAACTCGTCTTCCGCCGTGCCATCGGCGAAAGCCCCGGCGCCTATTATCTGCGGCTGAGGCTCAATGCGGCGCGGCGCCTCGTCCTCGACACACGCGAGCCGATGGCGGACATCGCCGCGCGGACCGGATTTTCGAGCGCCGCCGCTTTCTCGCGTGCTTTCGGGCGGGCGTTCGGCAAGACGCCGAGCGCGATGCGGCGGGGTTGAGAAAAATGAAAAATAACCCCTCTGCCTGATTGCCGGGCGGGTGCAGACTGCCTGCGGTCGCTACAGGAGTTTGTCCCATGCACGGAAATGCCATCGCCAAGGTTCTCGAACGCAAGCCGCCGAAGATCGTCCGCCAGTTGCCGGCGGGCGTCGCGCATTGGGCGCCGCCGGGCGGCTCGATGGTCGTCTCGTCGGCCGGAGAGGTCTATGAACTCATGCAGCTCGTGCCGCATGGCAAGGTGATCACGCTCGACACGATCCGCGATGCGCTGTCCATCCGGCACGGAACCAGCATCGCCTGCCCGGTCTCGACCGCGATCTTCATCAATCTCGCCGCGCAGGCCGCAGAGGACTGGCGCGCGATGGGCCGCAACGATGCGATCGCATGGTGGCGCACGCTCAAATCCGGCGGTCATTTGAACGACCGCTATCCCGGCGGCCTGGACCGGCACGAGGCCGAACTGGAAGGCGAGGGACACAGGGTCCAGCGCAAGACCAAGCGCGCGTGGATCGAGGACCTCGACACAAAGGAGTTCGACCTTCTTGCCGCGATGGCGTGACCGGCTATTCCTGGGGCGCCAAATGGGCTCCAACATCCATGCGGCGGTGGAGAATCCGGATCACGTCGATCGTCGCCGCCGACTGCCGGAAGACGATGAGGTGCGAGCCGACGGGCAACTGGAGATAGTCCTGCCGGACCTGATCGATCCGTCGCCCCTTGGAGGCGCCGCTGCAAAGCTGGTTCATGGCGTCCACGAGTTCGCGGATGTAGCGGTCAGCATGATCGACGTTCCAGCGATCCGCCGTGTAGTTCCAGATGGAATCGAGGTCGCCGCGTGCGGCAGGCGAAAGGCGGTATCCCCTCAAGCGCTTCGCTCGCGGCGCTTGCGCGCCAGGAAATCCTCGACGTCGAACGCTTCGGGAGGACCGCTCGCCTCTCCGGCAGCGATGGCGGAGCGCAGTTCCTCGATCCGCAATTCGCGCTCTTCGAGCAGGCGCAAGCCGGCCCGAACGACTTCGCTGGCGGTGGCGTAGCGGCCGTCGCCGACCTGCTTTTCGACGAAGCCGGAAAAGTGGTCGCCCAGCGAAATGGATGTATTCCTGCTCATGGCATCACCTCCGATACCAAAAAATAATACATCCCATGTGCCGTTTCAATTGCCGGCCGCCGCCATGCGCCGCCCGGAAATCGCCTTTTCAAGCCAGCCGATCTCCATCTCGGGAACCGAGGAGAGGAGGAGTTGGGTGTAGTCGTCGAAGGGTGGTTCGAGGACTTTCGACTTCGGGCCGTAGCGCACGACTTCGCCGCGATACATGACCGCGATCGAATCGGCGATTGCGCGGACGGTCGCGATGTCGTGGGTGATGAAGAGGTAGGAGACCTGCTCCTGTTTCTGGAGTTCCAGAAGCAGCTTGAGGATGCCGTTGGCGACCAGCGGATCGAGCGCGCTGGTGACCTCGTCGCAGATGATCAGTTTCGGATCGGCGGCGAGCGCGCGGGCGATGCAGACGCGCTGCTTCTGGCCGCCGGAAAGTTCGGCCGGGTAGCGATCTGCAAAGCCGCGGCCCATCTCGATCTTTTCGAGAAGCTCGTTGACGCGCCTGTCGCGCTCGGCGCCGCGCATGTTGAAGTAGAATTCGAGCGGGCGGCCGATGATGGTTGCCACCGTCTGGCGCGGGTTCATCGCCACGTCCGCCATCTGGTAGATCATCTGGAGTTCGCGCAGATCCTCGCGCTTTCGGTCTGCGAGGCGAGCGGGCAGTTCGCGCCCGTCGAAATTGATCGTCCCTTCCTTCGGCGGCAGAAGCCCGGTGATGGCGCGCGCGAGCGTCGATTTGCCGGAGCCGGATTCGCCGACGACGGCGAGCGTCTGGCCCGGACGGATGTCGACGGTGACGTTCTTCAGGACGTTGATGTGGCCGCCGCCATAGGCGGCCGTGACGTTCTTGACCGACAGGAGTGGCGTGCCTTCCGGCGCGTGTTCGTCGTGCTCGACATGGTGGGCGGCGACGAGCTGCTGCGTGTAGGTTTCGCGCGGCCGGTCGATGATCTGCCGCGTGTCGCCCCATTCCACCGTCTTGCCGTGGCGCAGCACCATGATCTCGTCGGAGACCTGCGCGACGACGGCGAGGTCGTGCGTGATGTAGAGCGCGGCGACGCCGGTCGCGGCGATCGCTTCCTTGATGGCGGCGAGGACGTCGATCTGCGTCGTCACGTCGAGCGCGGTCGTCGGCTCGTCGAAGATGATGAGGTCCGGCTCGGAGCAGAGCGCCATCGCCGTCATCACGCGCTGGAGCTGGCCGCCGGACACCTGATGCGGGTAGCGCCTGCCGATGTTCTCCGGGTCGGGCAGCGAGAGCTTGGCGAACAATTCGACCGCGCGCGCCTCGGCCTCGCGGCGCGAGGAGACGCCGTGCTTGAGCGTCGCCTCGACCACCTGATCCATCAGCCGGTGGGCGGGGTTGAAGGCGGCCGCGGCGGATTGCGCCACATAGCAGACCTCGCGGCCGCGCAGGCGGCGCACCTTGCGGTTGCCCTCCTTGAGGATGTCGCGGCCGTTGACGATGACCTCGCCGCCGGTGATGCGCACGCCGCCGCGGCCATAGGCCATGGGCGAAAGGCCGATGGTCGACTTGCCGGCGCCGGATTCGCCGATGAGGCCGAGCACCTTGCCCTTTTGCAAGGTGAGCGAGACGCCGTCGACGATGGTGATGTCGTGCGGGTCCTCGTCGGGCGGATAGACGGTCGCCTCGATCTTCAGATTGCGGATGTCGAGCAGCGGCGCGCCCTTGAGATGGATTTGATCCTCAGGCATTGCCGCGCCCTCCCTTCAGGTCGGTGGTGCGGTTCAGGATCCAGTCGGCGACGAGATTGACCGAGATCGCCAGCGCGGCGATGGCACCGGCGGGGATCAGCGCGGCCGGAATGCCGAACACGATGCCCTCGCGATTCTCGCGCACCATGCCGCCCCAGTCCGCATCCGGCGGCTGGACGCCGAGGCCGAGGAAGGAAAGGGCGGAGAGGAACAGCACCGCGTAGATGAAGCGCAGGCCGAGTTCGGAGACGAGCGGCGAGAGCGCGTTGGGCAGGATTTCGCGGAAGATGATCCAGCGCGTGCCTTCGCCGCGCAGTTTGGCCGCCTCGACGAAATCCATGACGTTGATGTCGACCGCGACCGCGCGCGACAGGCGGTAGACGCGGGTGGAATCCAGGATGCCCATGACGAGGATCAGGATCGGGATGGTCGAGGGCAGGACGGAAAGGACGACGAGGCCGAAGATCAGCGTCGGGATCGACATCAGGAGGTCGACGAAGCGCGACATCAGCGTGTCGAACCAGCCGCCGATGACCGCCGCCATGAAGCCGAGGATCGAGCCGAGCGTGAAGGCGAGTGCGGTGGAGGCGACGGCGATGAAGACCGTGATCCGGGCGCCGTAGATCATGCGCGAGAGGAGATCGCGGCCGAGATTGTCGGTGCCGAGCCAGTATTGCGCCGAAGACGGCTCCCACACGCTGCCGAGGACGCGCGAGCCCGGATAGGGCGCGATCCAGGGCGCGAAGACGGCGACGAAGAGCAGGACGACCGTGACGAAGAGTCCGATGGCCGCGCCGATGGGCATGCGCTTGAACATCATCGCGTCACCTCCGGTGCCTGAGGCGCGGATTGGCGAGAATCGCCACGATGTCCGCGATGAGATTGAGGCCGATATAGACGGCGGCGAAGATCAGCCCGACCGCCTGCACCACCGGCACGTCGCGCTTGGAGACGTGGTCGACCAGATATTGCCCCATGCCCGGATAGACGAAAATCACCTCGATCACGACGACGCCGACGACGAGGAAGGCGAGGTTCAGCATCACCACGTTGACGATGGGCGCTATGGCGTTCGGAAAGGCGTGCTTGCGAATGATCTCGAAGAGCGACAGGCCCTTCAGCTCCGCGGTCTCGATATAGGCGGACTGCATCACGTTGAGGATCGCCGCGCGGGTCATGCGCATCATGTGCGCCAAGACGACGAGCGTCAGCGCGGTCGCCGGCAGCGCGATGGCGCGCATGCGGTCGGCAAACGGCATGGTGTCGTAGACGGTCGACACGCTCGGGAACCAGCCGAGGCGCACGGCGAAGAAATACATCAGCACGTAGCCGATGAAGAATTCGGGCAGCGAGGTCGCCGACAGGGCAAGGCCCGAGATGGTCTTGTCGACGAAGCCGTTGCGGTAGCGCACGGCGATGAGGCCAAGCAGGATCGCCAGCGGCACCGAGACGATGGCCGCCCAGAAGGCGAGGAAGAGCGTGTTCTTCAGCCGCGGCCAGATCGACGAGGCGATGTCCATGCGGTTGGAAAGCGCCGTGCCGAGGTCGCCCGTCAGGACGCCGCCGAGCCAGGTGAAATAGCGGATATAGGCCGGGTCGTTGAGGCCGAGTTCGCGGCGCAGATTTTCCAGCGCCTGCGGCGTCGCCGCCTGGCCGAGGATCGACTGGGCGACGTCTCCCGGCAGGATTTCGGTGCCGAGGAAGATCAGCACCGAAACCGCCAGGAGGAGAAGGAAGCCCAGCGCGATGCGCTGGGCGATGAGTGTTAGTACCGGGTGTGCCCCCACGTTCCCGCCCCGATCAGGCCTGATCGAGCCAGACGCGGGTCGCCGCCCTCAGATTGGACGTCTCGTGGTTGGGGTCCTGCACCCAGCCCTTGACCTCCTCGCGGCGCGCGTCGAGGAAGTCGTTGAACATCGGCAGGATCAGGCCGCCATCGTCGCGCACCTTGGTCGCCGCCTCGCGGTACATCTCGGCGCGCTTGGTGTCGTCGAGCTCGGCACGGGCGGTGCGGATGAGCGTGTCGAAGCCCTCGTCGAAGAAGCGCGTGTCGTTCCAGTCGGCGCCGGTGATGTAGGCGGTCGAATACATCGAATCCTGCGTCGGCCGGCCGCCCCAATAGGAGGCGCAGAAGGGCTGGGCGTTCCAGACTTCCGTCCAGTAGCCATCGCCCGGCTCGCGCTGGACCTGGATCTCGATGCCGGCGGCCTGCGCCTGCTGCTGGTAGAGCTGGGCCGCGTCGACGGCGCCGGGGAATGCGACTTCGGACGTGCGCAGCAGGACCGGGCCGGAGTGCCCCGACTTCTTGTAGTGGAAGGCTGCCTTCTCGGGATCGTAGGCGCGCTGCTCGATGCCCTCGGGGAAGAGCGCGTAGGATTTCGAGATCGGGAAGTCGTTGCCGACCGAGGCATGGCCGGCGAGAATCTGCTCCACCATCTGCTCGCGATCGATAGCGAGCTTCAGCGCCATGCGCAGGTCGTGATTGTCGAACGGCGCGGTGTTGCAGTGCATGATGAAGACGTAGTGGCCCTTGGATGGCACGCTTTCGATATGCACGCCCGGCATGCGGGCCAGAAGTGCGACGGTGCGCGGCTCGACGCGGTTGATGATGTGGACCTGGCCTGACTGCAGCGCCGAAGTTCGCGCCGTCGCGTCGTTCATGACGACGACCTCGACCGAGGCGACGTGGCCGACATCGTCGTTCCAGTAGCCGTCATATTTCGTCGAGACGTGGCGGATGCCTGGCTCGTTGACCTCGACCTTGTACGGGCCGGTGCCGATGCCGGCGAGCGGGTCGTCGAAGCCGCCATTGGGCTGGATCACGAGGTGGTAGTCGGTCAGGAGCAGCGGCAGGTCGGCATTGCCGGAGGCCAGCTTGAAGACGACGTTGTCGCCGTCGATCGAGATGTCCTCGATGTCGCGCAGCACGCCGAGCGCCGCCGATTCCGTCGCCTCGTCGGAGTGGCGGCGGATCGTCTGGGCGACGTCTTCCGGCGTCAGGTCCTTGCCGTCGTGGAAGGTGACGCCCTTGCGGATCTTGAAGCGCCATTCCATCGCGTCTTCCGACGCCTCCCAGGATTCGGCGAGCACCGGCTGCGGCGTGCCGTCCGTCGGCGACTGGAGAACGAGAAGCTCGCCCCAGGTCGAACCGAAATTCTGCGGCACCTGCGTCAGCCACTGGGCGGGGTCGAGGCTGTTTGTCGATTCACCGCCCTGCAGGCCCATGCGCAGGTCGCCGCCCTTTTGCGGTCCCTGCGCGCGCGCCGCGCTGATCAGCAGCGAGTTGGCGAATGTCGAGGTGACGCCGAGCGCGGCCGCGCGGCCGAGAAAATCGCGTCGGTTCAGCTTGCCGCGCGCGACATAGCGGCTCAAAAATTCCAGTTCCTTCGACATTGCCCGTTCCTCATTCGATCGATTGATCCGAACCCATTGAGCGGACCCGTTTTACGGGTCTCGTTGGGTAAGGATATTGACGGCATCATGCGACATTTCACATGGCCGTTTGCGACATTGGATGGCGTAATTGGTTCCGCCTGAGACGAGGCGAACTATAGCCACCCACGCCGCGGGATCAACCGCCGGAGCAAAATTCGTGAGGATTTGCCGATAGTTGGTCGGGCGGGGTGATCACCAGTCGCTCAGTTGAGCGGGATGTCGTTGGCGTCCTTCGACGCCTGATAGACTTGCGAAAGCGCGTCGTAGCGGCCGGCGATGCGGGCCGCGCGACGGGTGAGTTCGGAGCGCGCCGCCTCGTTCATTCCGGCGATCTCGCGGCGGATGGAATGGCTCTTCCAATAGGCGTTCTCAGTCCGGTAGCCGCCCGGTTCCAGCCCGAAGACCTCCTTCAGGATCTTCAAATCGTGGGGGATCGCGAAGCTGTCGCGCGAATCCTCGTGGCTGAAGAAATAGTGGAAATTGTCGAACCCGGCCCAGGTGATCGCCGACAGGCAGAGCGAACAGGGCTCGTGCGTCGACAGGAACACGCAGTCCTTCGTGTCGGGCCGATCGGCCTTCGGCAGTTCGTAGAAGCGCTTCATGGCGTGCATCTCGCCGTGCCAGAGCGGGTTTTCCATCTCGTTGTTGGTCTCGGTGATGACGACGGACAGGTCCGATTTGCGCAGGATCGCCGCGCCGAAGATTTTGTTGCCGGCGGTGACGCCGGCCTCTGTCTTCGGCACGATGTCGTCTTCGATCACGTCGAACAGGCGGTGGATCAGCGCCGCGCTCATGGCTGGAAGCCATCCGGCAGGCGGATTTCCCACGGCTCCTCGAAGAAGAATTCCTCGAGGTTGCTGCCGTCGCCGCCGCGGTCGACGACGATGAAATCCTGGCTCCGCCCGATCGGCGTCAGGACGGCGTGCCACGTGTTGCGGTGATAGTTGACGCCCTGGCCGGGGGCGGTGACGAAGGCGTGCGGTTCGCCGGGACCGTCATTCGTGTCGTGGCAGACGACGACGAGGAACGGGCGCTGGTCGAGCGGCATGAAGATCTGGCTGCCGAACGGGTGGCGCTCGACCATCTTCAGCGCCAGTGGCATTTCGTAGGGCGTGCCGCGGGCGATGGAGACGAGGACGCGGCCGTTCGGGCCCATGGCCTCGATTTTGGCGAGGTCGTGATAGCGCTCGCACTTGCCGTTGTTGATCGGGAAGTGGTTGTCGCCGGCGGTGTCGAGGACGTCGCCGAAGGGGGCGAAGGCTTCGCGGCTGAGGGGGAGGGCGGTGATGGTGTGGGTCATTATTGCACGCTCCAACCTGTGAAGGATTGCGCCTCGTCGCGCCCCCCTCTGCCCTGCCGGGCATCTCCCCCGCATGGGGGGAGATCACGCGTCTCAACGTGTGCGATTAGCTGATCTCCCCCCATGCGGGGGAGATGGCCGGCAGGCCAGAGGGGGGCAACGTCGAGCAACATCGCATCAGACCTTGTGCAACTTCATATGCCGGTTCACATCCTTGTAGAGCAGATACCGGAACCGGCCCGGCCCGCCTGCATAGCAGGCCTGCGGGCAAAAGGCCCGCAGCCACATGTAATCGCCGGCCTCGACCTCCACCCAGTCCTTGTTGAGCTTGTAGACCGCCTTGCCCTCGAGCACGTAGAGGCCGTGCTCCATGACGTGCGTTTCCTCGAACGGGATCAGCCCGCCGGGCTCGAAGGTGACGACCGTCACATGCATGTCGTGGCGCAGGTCGGCCGGGTCGACGAAGCGCGTCGTCGCCCAGGTGCCGCCGGTGTCGGGCATCGGCGCGGGGGCGATGTCGTTTTCGTTGAGGAAGAGCGGGTCGGGCGCGTCGAGGCCTTCCACGAACTCGTATGCCTTGCGGACCCAGTGGAAACGGGCAACGTCCCGGCCGTCGTTCCGGATGGTCCAGCCGCTGGCGGGCGGCAGATAGGCGTAGCCGCCGGGCGTCAGGGTGTGGGCCTTCCCGTCGAGCGTCACGGTGATCTCGCCCTCGACGACGAAGAACACGCCTTCGGCATCGGCTTCCGGCTCAGGCTGCTCGCTGCCGCCGCCCGGCTGCACTTCCATGATGTATTGCGAGAACGTCTCGGCGAAGCCCGAGAGCGGGCGCGAGAGGACCCAGAGCCGCGTCCTGTCCCAGAACGGCAGGTAGCTCGTCACGATGTCGCTCATGACGCCTTTCGGGATCACCGCATAGGCTTCGGTGAAGACGGCGCGGCCGGTGTGGAGCTCAGTCTGCGCCGGCAGGCCGCCGGTGGGGGCGTAATAGGTGGGGGCGTAGTAGGTTCGCTCGGTCATTGGGGCAGGATGTCCTTCAGCCGCAGATAGGCGATGCGTTCGACCTGTTTGCAGGCGGTGGCGAATTCGGTGTCGCGGTCACTGGCGATGCGGCGCTGGAAGGCATCGAGGATCGACGCCTTCGTGTTGTCCTTGACGGCGATGATGAACGGGAAGCCGAACTTTGCGACATAGGCATCGTTCAGCTCGGTGAAGGTCGCGCGCTCCGCGTCGGTCAGGGCGTCGAGACCGGCCGACGCCTGTTCCCTGGTGGATTCTTCAGTCAGCCGTTTGGCTTGCGCCAGTTTGCCGGCAAGGTCGGGGTGGACCTGCAGCACACGCAGCCGCTCCGCCTCGCTCGCCGAGCGGAACATGCGCGCCAGCGCATTGTGCAGGCCGCCCGCGCTGTCATGCGCCGGGCCGAGTTCGAGGTCGAAGGCGCGCTCGGCGATCCAGGGCGAATGCTCGAAGATCGAGCCGAAGCGCGAGACGAACTCGTCGCGCGCCATGCGGCTCGGGCGCAGCGCATGCGGCGCGTAGGGGTGGTTCGCGATCCAGTGGTCGGCGATGTCGATGCGGCGCGCGACCCACGCCTTGTCGTGGCTCTTCACATAATCGACGAAGCGCTTCAGCGCCGCGACGCGGCCCGGCCGTCCGATCAGCCGGCAATGGAGCCCGATGCTCATCATCGAGGGCCGGCCGGCGGCGCCTTCCGCATAGTGCGTGTCGAACGCGTCCTTCAGATAGGCGAAGAACTGGTCGCCCGAATTGAACCCCTGCGGCGTCGCGAAGCGCATGTCGTTGGCATCGAGCGTGTAGGGGATGACGAGTTGCGGATCGATCGCGCGGCCCTGTCCGTCATGGTCGAGCCAATAGGGCAGGTCGTCGTCATAAGTATCCGAAATCCAGCTGAAGCCACCTTCCTGCGCCGCCAGCTTGACCGTGTTGACCGAGGTGCGGCCGACATAGAGTCCCTTCGGCCGCTCGCCGACGACTTCCGTGTGGAGCCGGATCGCTTCAGTCAAATCGGCGCGCTCGGCCTCTTCGTCGTGGTCGCGATAGTCGATCCATTTCAAGCCGTGCGAGGCGATTTCCCAGCCGGCCTCCTGCATCGCCGCCACCTGGTCGGGCGAGCGGGCGAGCGCTTCGGCCACGCCGTAGACGGTGACCGGCAGCCCGGCTTCGGTGAAGAGGTGGTGGAGCCGCCAGAAGCCGGCGCGCGCGCCGTATTCGTAGATCGATTCCATGTTCCAGTGGCGCTTGGCCGGCCAAGGCGCGGCGCCGACGACTTCGGACAGAAACGCTTCGGAGGCGGCGTCGCCATGGAGGACGCAGTTCTCGCCGCCTTCCTCGTAGTTGACGACGAAGGAGACGGCGACATGCGCCCCGCCCGGCCAGTTCGCCTTCGGCGGATTGGCGCCATAGCCGCGCATGTTGCGGACATATCGCTTCGGCTCGGTCATCGACGTCTCCCCTGACATCTTCAGGATAAGCGCGGAACGACGCGCCCATTCCCGGCGAAAAATTTGAAAGTCTTTTTGTGGCCGCTCGCCTCCAGAGGGCTTATGACTTGCCTTAGGATCACCGACAATGGCTCGATAACAACAAAGAGGTGCTCGCAAATGGCCAGTGGGGGAGGGCGTCTGACGACGCATGTGCTCGATACGGCCTCGGGCCGCCCGGCCGCGGGCCTGAAGATCGCGCTCTACCGGCTCGACGGCGACGAGCGAGCGCACGTCAAATCCGTCACCACCAATGCCGACGGGCGCTGCGACGCGCCGCTGCTCGAAGGCGCCGATTTCGCGCCAGGGCAGTATGAGCTGGTGTTTGCGGCGGGGGACTATCTGCGCGGTTCGGGCGCCGAACTGCCTGATCCCGCCTTCCTCGACGAGGTGCCGATCCGGTTCGGGATGGCGGAGACGTCGCATTATCACGTGCCGCTGCTGATCTCGCCTTATGGTTATTCGACGTATCGGGGGAGTTGAGATGAATTCGCCAAACACCCCCCTCTGGCCTGCCGGCCATCTCCCCCTCAAGGGGGGAGATTATTCTCGTCGCCGACACCGCGTGATCTCCCCCCTTGAGGGGGAGATGGCCGGCAGGCCAGAGGGGGGTGCCTGATGCAGACCTCTCCGATGACGCGCCCCAACCTCCGCTTCCTCCTCAACGGCGAAGACGTCACCCTCACCGACGTCCGCCCCGACGCGACGCTGCTCGATTTCCTGCGCCTCGACCGCGCGCTGAAGGGCACCAAGGAAGGTTGCGCGGAAGGCGATTGCGGGGCTTGCACGGTGCTGGTCGGCCGACTGGCGAACGACAAGCTCGTCTATGAAGGCGTCAATGCCTGCATCCGGTTCACCGGGTCGCTCGACGGCTGCCACGTCGTCACCATCGAGCATCTGCGCGGTGCCGATGGCGGGCTGCACCCGGTCCAGCAGGCGATGGTGGATTTCCACGGCTCGCAGTGCGGCTTCTGCACGCCCGGCTTCGTGATGTCGCTCTATGCGCTGTGGATGCGCGAGCCGAACCCGTCCGACGCTACCATCGAAAAGGCGCTTCAGGGGAATCTGTGCCGCTGCACGGGCTACGAGGCGATCATGCGCGCGGCGCGGGCGATCTCGTCCTATGGCGAGGCCGGGCGCGATCCGCTCGTCGCCGAGCGCGCGGAGGTGATCGCCAGGCTGAAATCCATGCGCGACGGCGCGCGCGTCGAGATCGGCGCGGGCAAGGACCGGCTCGTCGTGCCCGCGTCGGTCGATGACCTCGCGGCGGTCCTCGAAGCCGAGCCGAACGCGCGCATCGTCGCCGGGTCCACCGATGTCGGCCTGTGGGTCACCAAGCATTTCCGCGACATCTCGCCAGTCGTCTTCATCGGCGGGCTCGACGAATTGCGGCGGGTGTCTGAGGCTGGCGGCACGATCACGATCGGGGCCGGCGTCAGCTACACGGACGCCTATGCCGCGCTAGCCTCGCGCATTTCCGCGCTGCGGCCGCTGCTCGACCGGATCGGCGGTGACCAGGTGCGCAACATGGGCACGATCGGCGGCAACATCGCCAACGGCTCGCCGATCGGCGACACGCCGCCGCCCTTGATCGCGCTCGGCGCGTCGGTGACGCTGCGCAAGGGCGCGGCACGCCGGACGATCGCGCTCGAAGATTTCTTCATCGACTACGGCAAGCAGGACCGCGCGCCCGGCGAATTCGTCGAAGCGATCCATGTGCCGGTGCCGGAGGACGGGGTGCTGTTCGCGGTCCACAAGATCACCAAGCGCCGGGACGAGGACATCACCGCCGTGCTCGGGGCGTTCCACCTGACGATCGAGGGCGGCACGGTAATCGCGGCTCGCATCGCGTATGGCGGAATGGCGGCAACGCCGAAGCGGGCGAGGGCTGTCGAGGCGGCGCTCGTCGGGAAGGCGTGGACGATGGAGACGATCGAGGCGGCGATGGCGGTCTATGCGCAGGATTTCCAGCCGATTTCAGATATGCGTGCGAGCGCTGACTATCGGATGATGACGGCCAGGAATTTGCTGATGCGGGTGTTTCTGGAAAGTTCGGGCGAGACGGCCAAGGTCTCGCGCCATGAGGCTGCTTGACATGTATACACCCTACGTTGCCCCCCTCTGTCCTGCCGGACATCTCCCCCGCGAGGGGGGAGATCACGCGGTGTCGGCGACGAGACTAATCTCCCCCCTCGCGGGGGAGATGTCCGGCAGGACAGAGGGGGGCGCGACGGATCGCAACGCTTCCGGGGCAGGCCGATGAACAAACACGCCCAGCCCGACCTCACAGCAGCCGCCATCAAGGGCGGCGTCGCGACCGACCAGCGGCATGATTCCGCCGCCAAGCACGTCACCGGCACCGCGGTCTACATCGACGACATCGCCGAACCGGCGGGCACGCTACATGGCTGTCTCGGCCTCTCGACCATCGCGCACGGCGCGGTCAAAGCCATCGACCTCGATGCGGTTCGTTCCGCGCCGGGCGTCGTCGCGGTGCTGACCGGTCACGACGTGCCGGGGGTCAACGACATCTCCCCGACCGGCCGGCACGACGAGCCGGTGCTGGCAACGGAGAAGGTCGAGTTCTTCGGCCAGCCGCTCTTCGCCGTCATCGCGGAGACGCGCGAGGCCGCGCGGCGGGCGTGCAGGCTGGCGAAGATCGACTATGACGCGCTGCCCTTCGTCGCCGACATCGGCGAGCTCGACACCAAAACGGGCCGCATGGTCGCGCCGCCGTTGACGCTGAAGCGCGGCGAGGCGGCAAAGGCCATCGCGTCCGCGCCGCGCCGGCTGAAGGGCCGGATGCGCGTCGGCGGGCAGGATCACTTCTACCTCGAAGGCCATATCACGCTCGCCATTCCCGGCGAGGACGACGACGTCACCGTCCATTCCTCGACCCAGCATCCGAGCGAAGTCCAGCACATGGTCGCGCACGCGCTCGGCGTGGCCTCGCACGCCGTGACGGTCGAGGTGCGGCGGATGGGCGGCGGGTTCGGCGGCAAGGAGACGCAGTCGAACCAGTTCGCCGCCATCGCCGCCATCGCGGCCAAGAAGCTGAAGCGCCCGGTGAAGATCCGTCCCGACCGCGACGACGACATGATCGCCACCGGCAAGCGCCACGATTTCCTGATCGACTACGAGGTCGGATTCGACGAGGACGGCACGATCCGCGGCGTCGACTATACCTACGCCGCGCGCTGCGGCTTCTCGTCGGATCTCTCCGGTCCCGTCACCGACCGCGCGCTCTTCCACTGCGACAATTCCTATTTCTACCCTGCAGTTCACGCGCAATCCGCGCCGCTCTACACCAACACCGTGTCGAACACCGCGTTCCGCGGCTTCGGCGGGCCGCAGGGCATGATGGGCGCCGAGCGCGTCATCGACGAGATCGCGTTCGCGCTGGGGAAGGACCCGCTGGAGGTGCGCAAGGCGAATTTTTACGGCACGTCTGACCGGAACGTGACGCCCTACCACCAGACGGTGGAGGACAACATCGTCCACCGCATCGTCGCCGAACTGGAGACGTCCTGCGACTACCAGCGCCGGCGCGAAGAGATCGCCGCCTTCAACGCGAAGAGCCGGATCGTCAAGCGCGGCCTCGCGCTGACGCCGGTCAAGTTCGGCATCTCCTTCACCGCCACGCATTTCAACCAGGCGGGCGCGCTGGTCCATGTCTACACCGACGGCTCGGTGCACCTGAACCATGGCGGCACCGAGATGGGGCAGGGGCTCTACGTCAAGGTCGCGCAGGTTGTGGCCGAAGAGTTCCAGATCGACATCTCGAACGTGAAGATCACCGCGACGACGACGGGCAAGGTGCCGAACACCTCGGCCACCGCCGCGTCGTCGGGCACCGATTTGAACGGCATGGCGGCGCAGAACGCTGCGCGTCAGATCAAGGATCGGCTCTGCGATTTCGCGTCCGAGAAATACGGCCTGTCGAAGGATCAGATCGTCTTCCTGCCCAACCGGGTGCGGATCGGCAACCAGGAAATCCCCTTCGCCGACCTCGTCAAGCAAGCCTACATGGCGCGCGTGCAGCTTTCGGCGGCCGGGTTCTACAAGACGCCGAAAATCCACTGGGACCGCGACAAGGGCGAGGGGCGGCCGTTCTACTATTTCGCCTATGGCGCATCGTGCTCGGAAGTGTCGATCGACACGCTGACCGGCGAATATGTCGTCGAGCGCACCGACATCCTGCACGAGACGGGCCGCTCGCTGAACCGGATCATCGATCTCGGCCAGATCGAGGGCGGCTTCGTGCAGGGCATGGGCTGGCTGACGACGGAAGAACTCGTCTGGGACGACAAGGGGCGCCTGCGCACGCACGCGCCCTCTACCTACAAGATTCCCTTGGCGTCGGATCGGCCGAAGATATTCAACGTGACGCTGGCGGACTGGCCGGAGGCGCACGAGCCGACCGTGCATCGCTCCAAGGCCGTCGGCGAGCCGCCCTTCATGCTGGCGATGTCGGTGTTCCATGCGCTGTCGGACGCGGTGGCGAGTGTCGGCGGGCATCGCGTGTTCCCGGCGCTTGACGCGCCGGCGACGCCGGAGCGCGTGCTGATGGCGGTGGAGCGGGTGCGCAAGGTTGCGGGTGGGTAGCCGGATGCGAATGCGCGCGGACGGGCTATAGACCAGCGATGCTTGTGATCCTTCACGCCCCCCTCTGTCCTGCCAGACATCTCCCCCGCAAGGGGGGAGATTATTCTCGTCGCCGACATAGCGTGATCTCCCCCCTTGCGGGGGAGATGTCCGGCAGGGCAGAGGGGGGCAACGTAGGGTGCAGCGCCTCCCACACATGGCGCACCCCATGACCACCCTCCCAACCTTCCTCTCCACCCACCCCGACCTCGCCATCGTCGAGGTCCGCTCCGCCGTCGGCTCCACTCCCCGCGAGGTCGGTGCGTGGATGCTCGTCTCGCCGACCGCCATCTTCGGCACGATCGGCGGCGGGCAGCTCGAATTCATGGCGATCGATCGCGCGCGGGAGATGGTCGCCGCCGGCAGCCCGAAGACCGATCTTCTCGACATCCCCCTCGGCCCCGAGATCGGCCAGTGCTGCGGGGGGCGGACGGGCATCGACATCGCCCTCGTCGACGCCGAACTGCGCGCTGCTATTGTGAAACGGATGGCATGGGAGGAATCGACCTTTCCGCATGTGCTGCTCTTCGGCGGCGGCCATGTCGGCCATGCGCTGGCGTCGGGGCTGGCGCTCATGCCCGTCCACGTCACCATCGTCGAAACGCGCGCCGATGCGCTCGACGCGATGCCGGAGAAGGTAGCGACGAAGCTCACCCCGGTTCCCGAAGAAACCGTTCGCGACGCGCCGGCCGGCTCCGCCTTCGTCGTCCTCACCCACGACCACGCGCTCGATTTCCTGGTCGTCGCCGAAGCGCTCAAGCGCGACGATGCGGCCTATGTCGGCATGATCGGCTCGAAGACCAAGCGGGCGACGTTCAGGAGCTGGTATCTGAAGGAGGCCGGCGGATCGGAGGCCGATCTCGCCCGCCTCGTCTGCCCGATCGGCGGCTCCACGGTGAAGGACAAGCGCCCCGCCGTGATCGCCGCGATGGCGACGGCGGAGATCGCGACGCATCTGTTCGCAGCAGCGCAGGAGAGCACTCGATGACGCTGACGCTGCACTATCACCCGCTCGCCTCGTTCTGTCACAAGGCGCTGATCGCGCTTTACGAACTCGACCTGCCCTTCGAGCCGGTGATCGTCGATTTCGGCGATCCCGCATCGGCGGAAGCGTTCCGCAAGGTTGCGCCGATGGCGAAGATGCCGGTGCTGGTCGACGGCGCGCGCATCGTCGCGGAGTCCTCGCTCGTCGTCGAATATGCGAACCGTCTCGCGGGTGGCGGCCTCATCCCGGGCGATCCCGACGCGGCGCTTTTAGTGCGGTTCTGGGACCGCTTCTTCGACCACTATCTGCAGTTTCCGATGCAAAAGATCGTCATCGACAATCTGCGGCCGGAAGCCGACCGAGATTCGTTCGGCGTGGCACAGGCCAAGGCCGAGATCGCGCAGGCCTATGAGTATCTGGAAGCGTCGCTCGGGAGCGGCTGGCTTCCCGGGCCGGATTTTTCCATGGCCGATTGTGCGGCACTTCCAGCACTCTTCTATGCGACCACCGTGGTGCCGCTCGAGGTGCGATACAGGCACATCGAAAGCTACTATGCGCGTCTCTGCGCGCGACCGTCCGTCATTCGAACGCTGCGCGAGGCCGAGCCTTATTTCCGCAATTTTCCGCACCCTGCGAAGCTGAAGCTTCCCGCTATTTCGGCTTCATGATGTCGCGGATGAGCCTCTGGCAGCGCTCGGCCATGAAGTCGAGGAGCAGGCGCACCTTCGGGTCCTGAAACTTGCGGTGCGGATAGACCGCGGCAAGCTGGACCGGGGTCGGCGGCGTTTCGGGCAGGATGACCTTCAGCCGCCAGTCGCGGATGAAGGGCTCGACCTCGAAGCGCGGCTTCATGACGATGCCGCGGCCCGACAGGGCCCAGCTCGTCAGCACGTCGCCATCGTCGGAATCGAACGGGCCGCGCACGTCGTATTTCTGCACGCCCTCGGCGGTCTGCAGCGGCCAGTAGAACTCGCGTGCGCCGGGAAAGCGCAGGAGCAGGCAGTCGTGGCGCCGGTCGATCAAATCCTGCGGGGTCTGCGGCTCGCCGCGCGCCTCCAGATATTGCGGCGCGGCGACCAGCACGCGTTCGCAGTCCATGACGCCGCGCATCCGAAGGCTCGAATCCTCCAGTTGCCCGAGCCGGAAGGCGACGTCGATGCCTTCTTTCATCATGTCGACATTGTGGTCCGAAAGGCGCAGCCGCACCTCGATATCGGGATAACGGTCGTGGAAATCGGGGATGCCCGACGCGATCAGGCGGCGGCCGAGGCCGAGCGGGGCGGTGACGCGGATCGTGCCGCGCGGCTGGCCGGACAGCGACGTCACGGCGGCTTCCGCATCCGTCACCGCGTCGAGCACCTTCTTGGCGCCGTCATAGAAGATGCGACCGTGCTCGGTCGGCATCAGTTGCCGCGTGGTGCGGTTGAAGAGCCGCACGCCGAGGTGTTTTTCCAGTTCCTTGATGCGGTTGGAGGCGACGGCCGGCGAAATGCGCATGTCGCGCCCGGCGGCCGACAGATTGCCGAGTTCCACCACGCGTACGAAGACCGCGATATTGTCCAGATAGGCCATCAGCCGCTCCCAAGCCCCTGCGGCCTAGCATTTTCGAGTTTTTTTTGAAAGTCATCGTGTCGCTCCCCTCTTTCGCATTGAACCGTCACGCGTAAAGTCCGAGGCTGGGATTTGCCGAGGGCTCACACTTGTACGATTTCGCGATCTTCTGGGACTGGTTGAGCTTTGCCGCGCGCTGGCTGCACGTCATCACGGCGATCGCGTGGATCGGCTCGTCCTTCTATTTCATCGCGCTCGACCTCGGCCTGCGCCGCCACGGCCAGTTGCCGCCCGGCGTCAATGGCGAGGAGTGGCAGGTTCATGGCGGCGGCTTCTACCACATCCAGAAATACATGGTCGCGCCGCCCAACATGCCGGAGCACCTGATCTGGTTCAAATGGGAGAGCTACGCGACCTGGCTGTCGGGCTTCTTCCTGCTCGCCATCGTCTATTATGCCGGCGCCGACCTCTACCTCGTCGACCGCAACGTGCTCGACGTCTCCGCGCCGGTCGCGATCGCCATCTCGATCGCCTCGCTCGGCGTCGGCTGGCTGATCTACGACCAGCTCTGCAAGTCGCCGCTCGGCAACAACGACACCGCGCTGATGCTGATCCTCTATGGCGTGCTGGTCGCGATGGCGTGGGGCTATACGCAGCTCTTCACCGGCCGCGCCGCCTTCCTGCATCTGGGCGCCTTCACCGCGACGATCATGTCGGCCAACGTCTTCCTGATCATCATTCCGAACCAGAAGATCGTGGTCGCGGATTTGAAGGCCGGCCGCGCGCCCGATCCGAAATACGGCAAGATTGCCAAGCAGCGCTCGACGCACAACAATTACCTGACGCTGCCCGTCATCTTCCTGATGCTGTCGAACCACTATCCGCTCGCCTACGCCACGGAATTCAACTGGGTGATCGCCTCGCTGGTGTTCATCATCGGCGTCCTGATCCGGCATTATTTCAACTCGGTCCATGCCGGCAAAGGCCAGCCGCACTGGACATGGGGCGCATCGGCCGTGCTCTTCATCGTCATCATGTGGCTGTCGACCGTGCCGGCCGCGCTGACCGGCGAGCCGCGCGCCTCTGTCCGTGCGGAGACGCTGATGGCGTCGACCCATTTCGACGCCGTTCGCGACACCGTCATGGGCCGCTGCGCGATGTGCCACGCGGCAGAGCCCGGCTGGGAGGGCATCCACTTCGCGCCGAAGGGCGTGCTGCTCGACGGCGAGGCCGAGATCGCGGAGCACGCCCGCGAAATCTATCTCCAGGCCGGCCGCAGCCACGCGATGCCACCCGGCAACGTTTCCGGCATGACCGACGACGAGCGCCGCCTGCTGGTCGCCTGGTTCGAGGGGCGGTGATGTCGACGCTTCTCCTGCGCGGCCGCCTGCTGTCCTTCCTCACCGAGCCGGAAAGCATCGAGGACCGCGCATCCTATCGCTACGAGGAAGATGGCGGTCTCCTGATCCGCGACGGCAAGATCGCGGCGATGGGCGATTTCCATCTGGTGTCGCGCGAAGCGGGCCGGGACGTGGCCGTCGTCGACCATCGCCCGGACCTCATCCTGCCTGGCTTCATCGACACGCATGCGCATTTCCCGCAGATGCAGGTGATCGCGAGCTACGGCACCGAGCTTCTCGAATGGCTCAACAAATACACCTTTCCGGAGGAGACGCGCTTCGCAGACCTCCAGCACGGACGGCGCATCGCGCGGCTTTTCCTCGACGAGCTGATCCGCCAGGGCACGACGACCGTCGTCGCCTATTGCTCGGTCCACAAGGAGAGCGCGGACGCGTTCTTCGCCGAGGCGGAGAGCCGCGACATGCTGGTCGTCGGCGGCAAGGTGATGATGGACCGCAACGCGCCCGCCGCGCTGACCGACACGCCGCAATCGTCCTATGACGACACGAACGAGCTGATCGGCCGCTGGCACGGTCGCGCGCGCGGCCATTACGCCATCACGCCGCGCTTTGCGATCACCTCCTCGCCCGAGCAGATGGAGATGGCGGGCGCGCTCGCCGCCGCGCATCCCGACCTCCACATCCAGACCCATCTGTCCGAAAACCACGCCGAGATCGCCTTCACCCAGGAACTCTATCCCTGGTCGAAGGACTATACGGACATCTACGAGCATTACGGCCTCGCCGGGCCGAAGACGCTGTTCGGCCATTCGATCCATCTGTCCGAGCGTGAGTCGGATGCGCTTTCGGACGCCGGCTCGGTCGCCGTCTTCTGCCCGACCTCGAACCTCTTCCTCGGCTCCGGCCTCTTCGACTATCAGCGCTATCGCAAGCGCGCCAAGCCGCTGCGCATTTCGACCGCGACGGATGTCGGCGGCGGCACGAACTATTCGATGCTGCGCACGATGGACGAGGGCTACAAGATCATCGCGCTCAATGGAGAGAAGCTGAACCCGCTCGCCTCGTTCTGGCAGATCACGCTCGGCAACGCCAAGGCGCTGTCGCTGGAAGAGAAGATCGGCACGCTCGACATCGGCACCGATGCCGACCTCGTCGTGCTAGATGCCAAGGCGACGCCGGCCATGCGGCTGCGCATGGAGCGGATCGAGACGCTGGCGGAAGAGCTGTTCCTGATGCAGACGATGGGGGACGATCGGACGGTGCGGGAGGTTTACGTGGCGGGCAAGCCGGCGAAGAGCGAGTTGGCTGGGTGAGGTATCTGTGACGATTGCGCTCGACGTTGCCCCCATCTGTCCTGCCGGACATCTCCCCCGCGAGGGGGGAGATCAGCTAGTCGCAAAGGTCGAAGCGCGTGATCTCCCCCCATGCGGGGGAGATGTCCGGCAGGACAGAGGGGGGCGCGACGGATCGCAAACGCTGCGCGGTGCCTCGCGATGACCGATCCGCACACCCTCTTCACCTCCCTCTTCTCCGCCGCCGTCGCCGCCGCCGACCCTGAACGCACCCTCCGCGACCACCTCCCCCCACGCCCCAAGGGCCGCACGATAGTCATCGGCGCGGGCAAGGGTTCGGCGCAGATGGCGCGGGCGTTGGAACGCGCCTGGGATGGCCCGCTCGAAGGCGTCGTCGTCACGCGTTACGGCTATGGCTGCGACTGCGAGCGCATCGAGATCATCGAGGCCGCCCATCCCGTCCCCGACGAAGCGGGGCTCAAAGCCGGGCAACGGCTTCTGGCCGCCGTAACCGGTCTCACTGCGGACGACCTCGTCATCGCGCTGATCTCGGGCGGCGGCTCGGCGCTGCTGCCCGCACCGCCCGCCGGCCTGACGCTCGCCGACGAGATCGCCGTCAACGAGGCGCTGCTTGCCTCCGGCGCGCCCATCTCGGCCATGAACACCGTGCGCAAGCACGTCTCGACGATCAAGGGCGGGCGGCTTGCCGCCGCCGCGCATCCGGCGCGCGTCGTCTCCCTGATCGTCTCCGACATTCCCGGCGACAACCCCGCCCATGTCGCCTCGGGGCCCACCGTGCCGGATGGCGCGGCGCGCGCCGACGCGCTCTCGGTCATCGAGACATGCCGGCTGAAATTGCCCGACGCCGTCATGGCGCATATCCGCTCGCCCGCTGCCAATGCGCCGATGCCGGATGATCCGCGCTTTGCCGACAACGAGGCGCGCGTCATCGCGTCGGCGGGGATTTCGCTCGAAGCGGCTGTCGCCGAGGCCAGGCGCCACGGCATCGAGGCCGTTATTCTTTCCGATGCAATCGAGGGCGAGGCGCGGGAGGTGGGCAAGGTCCACGCGGCGATCGCCCGCGAGATCGCGCTTCGCGACCGGCCGTTCGCAAGACCCGTCCTGCTCCTGTCCGGCGGCGAGACGACGGTGACGATTTCGCAGAAGGGCGGCCGGGGCGGGCGCAATACGGAATTCCTGCTGTCGCTCGCGCTTGGCATCGACGGATTGGCCGGGGTTCATGCGTTCGCGGCCGATACGGACGGGATCGACGGGTCGGAGGCCAATGCCGGCGCGTTCGCAGATTGGACGACGGCGACGCGCCTGCGTGGGTTGGGGCATGATCCGCGTGCTTTGCTGGCACGGCATGATGCGTGGGCGGCGTTCGATGTGCTGGGGGATCTGTTCGCGCCGGGGCCGACGGGGACGAACGTCAATGATCTGCGGGCTGTGCTGGTCTTGTAGGGGGCGAAGTACCCCCACTCCGTCCCACTGCGCGGTCCACCCTGCCGGGGCGAGCCGCGGGTCTCGCCCGTCCTTCGGACCCCCCTGCCCGGGGGAGAGGAAATCGCGCTGCCGGATCGGTGACGCTTTTCCAGCTTGGGTTCCTCTCCCCCTTTGAGGGGGAGAGGTGGCCCGCGCAGCGGGACGGAGTGGGGGTCTGCGCATCCCCTGCGACCGTCACCCCGCCATCAACGTCCTCACCGCCACCATGTCCGCCACGAACCGTTCCCGCTCCGCCTCCGCGTCCGCGCGCTCGCGGATGCGCAGGATGAAAGACGGGTGGATGGTGATGAAGACGCGCAGGCCGTCATCGCGTGTGACAACCTCGCCGCGCATCTTCGTCACCGGAATCGCCTTGCCGAGCAGCGACTGCGCGGCGGTCGCGCCGAGCGCGACGGCGAGGTCGGGCTTGATGAAGCCGAGTTCCTGTTCCACCCACCAGCGGCAGGCCTGCACCTCGCCGGCATTGGGCTTCGAGTGAATGCGCCGCTTGCCGCGCGGTTCGAACTTGAAGTGCTTGACCGCATTGGTGACGTAGGTGATGCGCCGGTCGACGCCGGCCTCGTCGAGCACGCCGTCGAAGACCTTGCCGGCCGGGCCGACAAAGGGCTTGCCGGCGATGTCCTCCTGGTCGCCCGGCTGCTCGCCGACGAAGACGATGCGCGCGTCACCCGGTCCCTCGCCGAACACGGTCTGCGTCGCGTCGCGCCAGAGCGGGCAGCGGCGGCAGCCTTCGGCCTGTTTGCGCGCCTCGTCCAGCGAGCGGGCGGGCGCCTCGGCATCGGCAGGCGTTTCCTTCGCCGACCAATACTTCTCCTGGACCTTCGCATGATGCGGCGCCGGCATGGTGGGCATCCTTTCGATCATCTCCCTGGCGGCCCTGTCCGCGCCCTTGATCAGGTCGGGGATCAGCGCCGCCTCGGGCAGGTTCTTCCAGTATTTCTTCGGCATCTCGGCCTGCATCGCCTTCACCTTCAGCCGCGCGGGGTTGAAGATGTTGGTGAAATACGTGCGCCACAAATCCTCGGTCGCATCCGCCGCCGGCGCGTCGGCTTTCGACGCGGGCGGGCCAATGGTCAGGGTCTCGCCGTCCCATTCGGCCGTGCCCTTCGGCGTCAGGATCGTCCACGCCATGCCAGTGAAGCGGCGCACGAAAAAAGGCGCGTTGCGCTCCACGATGAAGTGGTCGGGCTCGAACCACGCCGCATAGCGCTTGTCCTCGCCCTCGCCGACTTCCACGAACCGCACGAAGGCGCGCATCTTGTGGATGTCGCGGCGGACCGACTTTTCCATTTCGTTGAGTTTCATCACGTCGGGATCGGACGCGATCTTGACGAGGTTCGGCTCGGTGCGCAGCCGGAAGAGGATGCGGTAGAGGAGGGCGAAACGTGTCGGGTCCGAATGGCAGATGACGGCTTCGGCGCGGTCGATGAACTCGCGCGGGACGTTGAGCGTAATGTTTGGGGCGACGTCGGGGATGGGAGTGTCGGCGGAGAAGAGGTCGTTGGTTTCGCCGATGGCCCAGACGATGTCGGATGGAGGGATGTCGTTGGTGGCGAGGCGGCGGGCGGCGTCGCGCCAGCCGGGGAAGTCGGTTTGGGAGGAGAGGTGGACGGTTTGAAGGGTGGGTGCGCCTGTCATCGGAAAGCTTTGCGCCCTGTCGCGCCCCCCTCTGCCCTGCCGGGCATCTCCCCCGCGAGGGGGGAGATCACGCGGTGTCGACGACGAGACTGATCTCCCCCCCTGCGGGGGAGATGCCCGGCAGGGCAGAGGGGGGCAACGTCGAGCGAATCCATGACAGATCCCACGCTAGAACAAACTCAACTGCGTCGGCTTGCCAACCAGACGTGACCGCAGATGTTCCGCGTCCGTCGCGCCGCCCGGCGACCAGCCGTCGGCGACGATGAAGGGGCGGACCTTGTTTATCGACTGGCAGAGCCGGCCGACGTCCTCGAGCCGCAGCCGCCGGTGGCGGCGCACGTCGAGCATCTTCTTCACCGCCTTGGTGCCGAAGCCGGGCACGCGCAACAGCATCTCGCGCGGCGCGCGGTTGACGTCGACCGGGAACGCGCCGCGATTGGCGAGCGCCCATGACAGCTTCGGGTCGATCTCGAGATCGAGCATGCCGTCCTGCCGGCCCGCAACGATCTCGTGCCGGTCGAAGCCGTAGAAGCGCATCAGCCAGTCGGCCTGATAGAGCCGGTGTTCGCGCATCAGCGGCGGCTTCAGCAAAGGCAGTGCGGACGAAGCGTCCGGAATCGGACTGAAGGCGGAATAATAGACGCGGCGAAGCTGGTAGCTGCCGTAGAGCCGCGCGCTTGTGCCGAGAATGTCGGCATCGTTCGTCGCATCGGCGCCGATGATCATCTGCGTCGACTGGCCGCCCGGCGCAAAGCGCTGGCGCTTCTTCGTCTTAAGCGTCGGCTCGGCCTTCTCCTCGATCTTGGAGCGCAGCTTTGCCATCGAGATGCGAATCGTCTCGGGCCGCTTTTCCGGCGCCAGCCGCTTGACGCCCTCATCGGTCGGCAGTTCGACGTTGATCGACAGGCGATCGGCGTAAAGCCCGGCCTGCTCGAGCAGTTCGGGTGAACATTCGGGGATCGTCTTCAGATGGATGTAGCCACCGAATTTCTCGTCGACCCGCAGCCGCCGCGCGATCTCCACCATCTCGCCCATCGTCTCGTCGGGCGAGCGGATGACGCCGGAGGAGAGGAACAGGCCCTCGATGTAATTGCGCTTGTAGAATTCGAGCGTCAGCCGCACGACCTCGTCGATCGAAAAGCGCGCGCGCTTCACGTTGGAGGAGGAGCGGTTGATGCAGTAGCTGCAATCGTAGATGCAGAAATTGGTCAGGAGGATCTTGAGGAGCGAGATGCAGCGCCCGTCCGGCGCATAGGAGTGGCAGATGCCCATGCCCTCGGTCGAGCCGATGCCGCCCGATTTCAGCGAGTTGCGCTTCGCCGCCCCGGAGGAAGCGCAGGAGGCGTCGTATTTGGCGGCGTCCGACAGGATCGCCAGCTTGTCGCGGGTCGAAAGAACGCTCATTCGTTCTTGATATGTTCTAACTGCGTCCAGCGCTATAAACTTTGACGTGAAGAGCCGAAAACTCAGACCGTGTGCAAATAGAGGTGGTAGTCGAGCTCGCTCACCGTGCGCGCGACGCGCAGATATTCGGCGCGCTTGATGGCGCAGAAGGTGCGGTGCATCTCCGGCCCGAGCGCGGATTTGAGGAAGGCCGAGCCTTCGGCGGCCTCGATCGCGGCGAGCCAGTTGGCGGGCATAGCGGGTCGCCCGTTCGCCTCGTCCGCATAGCCGTTTCCGACCGTCTCCGGGCCGGGATCGAGCCGCTCGTCCATGCCCTTGGCGATGCCGGCGAGGACCGTCGCGGCGACGAGATAGGGATTGGCATCGACGCCCGACGGGCGGTGCTCGATGCGCCGCGCCGATTTCGATCCGGCCGGGATCCGGAGCGCGACGGAGCGGTTGTTGACGCCCCATGTCGGTGCGACCGGCGCGTAGGATTGCGCGACGAACCTTCGCCAGGAATTGGCGTGCGGGGCGAAGACGAGCATCGATTCGCCCATCGTGCCGGTCAGCCCGCCGAGTGCGGTGAGGATGGTGTCGCTCCAAGCGCCTTCCTCCTCCTCGGCGAAGACGTTGCGGCCGGTTTCGTCCTGCATCGACACGTGAAGGTGCATGCCGGAGCCGGCATAGTCCTCGATCGGCTTTGCCATGAAGCAGGCGGTGACGCCGTGCCGGCGGGCCTGCAGCCGCACCAGCCGCTTCAGCATCAGGAGATCGTCGGCAGCGCGCAGGATGTCCTTGCGGTAGTTCAACGTCAGCTCGTACTGGCCGGGCGCGTATTCGGAGATGACGGTCTCGGCCGGAATCCCCTGCGCCTTTGCGGCCGCGTAGATGTCGGAGAAGAGCGGTTCCATGCCATGGAGATGGTCGACCGAGTAGACCTCGGTCTTGGCGCTGGCGAGCCCGTCGAGAACGGCGCGGGCTGGCTGGATGCGGCCATTGCCGTCTCGCTCGTTGGCCAGCAGGAAGAACTCAAGTTCGAAGGCGCCGGCGGGCCTCAGGCCCTTCGCCGCGAAGGCCTCGGCCTGCCTTGCCAGCGCATGGCGCGGGTCGGAGCCCATGGGCGTGCCGTCGAGACGGTACATCGACATCAGCACCTGCCCGCGCGCGGGAGACGTGCCGTGGAGCGGGACGAGCGTGCCGGGGATCGGCCAGGCGCGCAAATCCCCGTCGCCCGAATCCCAGATCAGCCCCGTCTCGTGGACATCTTCGCCGACGATGTCGAGGCCGAGGATCGAGATCGGCAGGTGCCGGCCGTTTTCATAGAGCCCGATCAGTTCGTGACGGCGGATGATCTTGCCGCGCCCGATGCCGTTGGCGTCGGTGAGGACGATGTCGAAGGCTTCGATGTCCGGGTGGGCGGCGAGGAAGTCGCTGGCTTCGGAGAGGGTGGAGCCGGAGGGGGAGGTCATGTCGTGGCTCCGCTGAAGTGTCGCGATCCGTCGCGCCCCCCTCTGTCCTGCCGGACATCTCCCCCGCGAGGGGGGAGATCAGCTAGTCGCAAAGATTGAAGCGCATGATCTCCCCCCTTGTGGGGGAGATGTCCGGCAGGACAGAGGGGGGCAACGTAGAGAGTAAGCATCTCAGGCAATCAGCTCTCCCAAAATCTCCCCAAACGCCTTCACCAGCCCATCCACCTGCCGCTTCTGCGTCATCGGCGAGACCAGCATCATGTTGTGGAACGGCGCGATGAGGCAGCCGCGGTTGACGAGCGCGAGGTGGATCGCGGCTTCGAGTTCGGGCTGGTGTGCGGCTTCCGCCTCGCCGCCGTTCCTGAGCGGTCCCGGTCCGCAGATGAACTCGACGCGTGCGCCGACGCGGGCGACGTGCCAGGGCAGGGCGTGTTTCGCTATCGCCTTGGCGAGCCCCTTTTCCAGCCGCGCGGCCAGCTTTTCCATATGGTCGTAGGCGTCCTGCGTCATCACCTCTTCCAGCGTCACGCGCATCGCGGCGAACTGGAGGGGGTTGGCGGAAAGCGTCGTGCCCATGCCCGAATAGCCGGGCTCCTTCGCCGCCTGATAGGTCGCCCAGCGCGCCGCGACGGCGGCGCTCATGCCCCAGACGCTGGCCGGGATGCCGCCGGCGACCGGCTTGCCGAGCACGAAGAGATCGGGCTCGAGCCCATGCGCCGCGCTGTAGCCGCCGCGCGCGGTGGAGATCGTGTGCGTCTCGTCGATCAAGAGCAGCGCGCCGTGCTCGCGCGTCGCCGCGCGCAGCGCGGAATGGAAGCCTTCGTCTGGCAGCACCATGCAGGAATTGGTCAGCACCGGCTCGGTGATGACGCAGGCGACGTCGCCATGCGCCAGTTCGCGCTCCAGCGCCGCGACGTCGTTGAACTCGACGATGCGGGTCGCGTTCGTCAGGTCGCGGAACTCGCCGGCAAGGCCGGGGCGGTTGACGGGCTTCCCGTCCTTCAGCCGCACCATCGTCTCGTCGACCGCGCCGTGATAGCAGCCGTTGAAGACGAGGATCTTGTCGCGTCCGGTCACCGCTCGCGCGACGCGCAGCGCGAAGCGGTTGGCGTCGCTCGCCGTCGTCGCGATCTGCCAGAAGGGCAGGCCGAACATGTCCGTCAGGAGCCGGCCGAGTTCGAGCGCATCCTCGCTCGGCAGCATGTAGGTCAGGCCCCGCTTCGCCTGCCGGCGGATCGCGCGCGCGACCGGCGCCGGCGAATGGCCGAACATCGAGCCGGTGTCGCCGAGGCAGAAATCGTCGAGCGCATGGCCGTCGATGTCGGTCAGCGTCGCGCCCGACGCCTTGTCGACGACCAGCGGGAACGGCATCGGCCAGTCGGCCATCCAGTGCATCGGCACGCCGCCGAGGAACCCGGTCAGGCCATGTCCGGCGGCCTTCTGCGATCTCGGCCGCGCCTTGGCGAAGGCGCGCTCCTCGCGCGCCCGCAATTCGCGGATGCGCGCGGCGTCGACGCCGCCTGTCGCCTGCGAGACCTGTCCGTCCATCCGATGTGCTCCAATCGCCGCCGGTTCTAGCGCGGGCAATCCGCTGCGGCAATCGCTTGACGCGGCGGGGCGAAGCGGACACAGGGTCGGCCATGACGACGCCCGATCCGATCACGCCCGCCTTGCTCGCGCCCGTTCTCGAACTGAACCGGCTGCACGAGAATGAATTGTCGCCGCTGACGGCGCCGCGCCTCGGCCAGCTCGTCGACGCTGCCTATTTCGCGCGCGTCTGCGGTAAGGCGGATGCGTTCATCATCGCCTTTGACGAGACGAGCGACTACGACAGCCCCAACTTCCTGTGGTTCCGCGAACGCTATGCGCGCTTCGCCTATGTCGACCGCATCGCGGTCGCCGATCACGCGCGGGGCCGGGGGCTGGCGCGCCGGCTCTACGCAGCACTGTTCGCGCAGGCCGCGGCGGACGGGCATACGATGATCGCCTGCGAGGTCAATCTCGACCCGCCGAACCCCGCCTCCGACGGCTTTCACGCCGCACTCGGCTTTCGCGCGGTCGGAACCGGCGGATACGGCGCGAAGACGGTTCGCTACTTCGTCAGGGAACTCTGATCAGCCGGCGACGTCGATGACGCCGCACTCGCCGGTCTCGGAGCCGAAGGCGATGCGGCGGCCTTCGCGATCCCAGTCCAGCGAGGTGATCGCGCCCTTGCCCGGACGGCGCAGCAGCACTTCCTTGGCGTCAGTCACGCGCACGGCCATCACCATGCCGTCGCCATAGCCGATGGCGAGGATTTCCTCGGTCGGGTGGAAGGCGACGGTGGTGGCCATCGTGTCGCCGCGGGTGCCGAGTTCGACCGGGGCCTTGCCCATCGGGCCGTCCTTGGTCTGGAATGGCCAGACGATCGCCGCCGGCGCGCCCGAGCTTGCCAGCCACTTGCCCTTCGGCCCCCAGGACAGGCTCTTCACCTTCGCAGGATAGCCGGCCATGCGCATGTGTTTGCCGTCGGCGAGCTTCCAGCCGTGGAGCGCGTTCTCCTGCATGGCGGTGACGAGGAAATTGCCGTCCGGCGAAAAGGTGATGCCGATATGGGCGCCTGCCCATTCGAGTTCGGCCGGCTTGCCGGCGGTCGCGGGAAAATGCAGCGTCGCGCCGTTGTAGCGCGCCACTGCGATGCGCATTCCCTTCGGTGCGAAGGCGAGGCCCTCGACCGTGCGCGCATGGTCGAACGTCTTCTCCGCGCCATCGGGCAGAAGCACGTGCGCCGCCCTGCCGGTCGCGAACGCGACCGCCCCGCGCGGGCCGGCGGCGATGGCGGAGACCCATTTGCGGCCCATCTCGGCCAGCGTTTCGAATTTACCGTCCGCACCGAGCGAGAGCACGTTTCCGTCTTCGCCGCCGGTCAAGAGGCGGTCACGCGTCTCGTTGGCGATGGCGCACAGCAGCCCGCCTTCATGGGCGTCGATATGCTTATGGCCGTGGTCGAGGCGGTGGACCGTGCCGTCGGCCAGTGCGAAATGCGGGATGTCGGAGATGAAGGAAGCCGTGATGCAGTGGGCGGCGAGGTCGAGGGGAGCGACTGTGGGCATTGGTTAGTGGGCCCCAAACAATCGGCATGGGCTGCGATCCTTCGCGCCCCCCTCTGGCCTGCCGGCCATCTCCCCCGTAAGGGGGGAGATTAGTCTCGTCATCGACACCGCGTGATCTCCCCCCATGCGGGGGAGATGGCCGGCAGGCCAGAGGGGGGCAACGTAGGAAACAGCCATAAGATCAGTCCTACGCCTGACACGCTTCAAACGTGCGCCGCAAACGCTCCTCGTCCAGCTCCCGCCCGATAAACACCAGCCGGCTCTCGCGCTTTTCGCCGTCCTTCCAGGCGCGCTGGTGGTCGCCTTCGATGATCATGTGGACGCCCTGGACGACATAGCGCTCCGGGTCGTCCTTGATGGCGATGATGCCCTTCAGGCGCAGGATGCTGGGGCCGTCCATCTGGGTGGTCTTTTCCAGCCAGGGGAAGAACTTCTTCGGGTCCATGTCGCCGCCGCGCAGCGAGATCGACTTCACGCCCGACTCCTCGATGTGCGAATGCGCGTGCTCGTGCGCATGGTGGTGGTCGTGGTCGTGATGATCGTGGCTGTGCTCGTGATCATGGTCGTTGTCGAGGAAGTGCGGATCGTTGTCGAGCGCGCGCTTCAGGTCGAAGGCGCCGCGGTCGAGCACGTCGGTGAGGTTGACCGCCGATCGCTCGGTGCGGTGGATGCGGGCCGAGGGGTTGATGCGGCGGATCGAGGCCTCGACCTGGCGCAGTTCGTCTTCGGAAACGAGGTCGGTCTTGTTCAGCACCACGACATCGGCGAAGGCGATCTGGTCGGCGGCCTCGCGCGAATCCTTGAGGCGCAGCGGCAGGTGCTTGGCGTCGACCAGCGCGACGACGGCGTCGAGCCGGGTCTTGGCGCGCACGTCGTCGTCCATGAAGAATGTCTGCGCGACGGGCGCGGGGTCGGCAAGGCCGGTCGTCTCGACCAGGATCGCGTCGAACCGGCCGGGGCGGCGCATCAGCGTCTCGACGGTGCGGATCAAATCGCCGCGCACCGTGCAGCAGATGCAGCCATTGTTCATCTCGTAGATCTCCTCGTCGGATTCCACGATCAGATCGTTGTCGATGCCGATCTCGCCGAACTCGTTGACGATGACGGCGTAGCGCTTGCCGTGGTCCTCGGACAGGATGCGGTTCAGAAGCGTCGTCTTGCCGGAGCCGAGATAGCCGGTGAGGACGGTGACGGGGATTTGGGCCTGCGCGTCGGACATGGACGGCGTCTCCTTTAAGGGAGGATGGGATGAGGTCGGCCCCATATAGGACCGTTCGCCGCGTTTTGCACGTGGGTTGGATCGACTGACGAACTGTTCATTCGCCCGCTGCCGGTGGGCGGTGCTAGCGTTTCGCCGGGAAGACGCTCCGAAGGAGACGCAGACGCCATGGCACATCGATTTGCGCAAGGCGCGACCCGGCGCGAGGCGCTCGGCATGATCGCGGTCACGGCCAGCGGCGCGTTCGTCGCTGCGTCGATGCGGCCGGCCGCGGCGCAGGCGCTGATTTCCGGCGCAGGCGTGTGCCGGCTGATGCCGGAGACGACGGCCGGGCCGTTCTATTTCGATCCGCAACTTCGACGGTCCGACATTTCCGAGGGGCGCGCCGGCGTGCCGCTGACGGCCCGTTTCCAGATCGTCAGCGGCGATTGCCGGCCGCTCGCCGGCGCGCGTCTCGATATCTGGCATTGCGATGCGCAAGGCGCCTATTCGGGCTATCCTGGACAGCCGGGCGGGCTCGACACGCGCGGGCAGACCTTCATGCGCGGCACGCAATTTGCCGGCGGGGACGGCATCGTATCGTTCTCCACGATCTATCCCGGCTGGTATCCCGGCCGTTCGCCGCACATCCATTTCTCCGCCATCATCGAAGACAGGGTCCGCGTGACAGGGCAGATGTTCTTTCCCGATTCGCTCAGCCGCGACATCTATTCGAGCGTGTCGCCCTATAGCGATCGGCCCGTCGCCGACGCCGTCTTCAACGATCGCGACGGGATCGCAAGACGGGCCGGCGGGACGGCCTTGGCCGACATGGCGCGGGCCGGCGAGCGGCTGCAATCGGCATTGGTCGTGGCCATCGGCTGATTGCGTTCAGGAAAGAGTCGAGAGATCGAATTTCGCGACGTCGCGCATCAGGTCGGCAAGGCCGGCAACCGCGTGGTCGAGGATGCGCTCGCCCTTGTCGGCCGTCGCTGCGGCCGCATTGCCGGCGACGCCGGCCAGTGACAGGTCGGACATCTTCCATCCGAAGGCGTGCGGGCCATAGGCGCGCAAATGGGTGAAGTCCTTTTCGAAGCGCGATTGCGCCGAAGCGAAGTCGCGCGCCCTGGCCATGTCGACGAGGTCCGGGCGGATCGCCAGCATCACGCTCGTCTCGATCAGCCCGCCATGGATGCCGATCGCCTTTTCGTGCGGCGTCACGATGTCGGCGGGGTAACCGAAGCGCGTCCAGCTCGTCGCCACCGCCAGCATCGAATGGCGCACGCGCAATTCGGTCGCGACGATCGTCATCAGCGGCGCGTTGCCGCCATGGGCGTTCAGCATGACGAGTTTTTTCGTGCCGAGCTCGGACAGCCTGGCGCCGATGCCGATCCAGCGCTCGATCGCTTCCGTAAACGTCAGGCTCGTCGTGCCCGCCACGTCCATGTGCTCGATCGAGTAGCCGACCGGCTCGGCCGGCAGGAAGGTCACCTGCAATTCGCCGGCCAGATGCGTCTTGAGCCGGCTCGCGACCGCCTCGGCGATCAGCGTGTCGGTCTCGAACGGCAGGTGCGGTCCGTGCTGCTCGGTCGCGCCGAGCGGCAGGACGGCGATGTCGCCGGGGGCAGTTGCTTCGCTGGCTGTCATCTTTCTGATATGTGGCTTTTCTAAAAGGGGCTTGCGCGGGATGCCGGCAAGCTAGCAGGCAGGCGCCGCGACGCAAGCGATCGGTCGATATTGGAGAGGGACATGGCGAAGGGCGACAAGCGGGCAACGGTCATGCGGCTTCAATCGGCAGCGCGGCTGACGCGCACCGCGCTCGCCGCGCGGCTTCTGGCGCACGGGCTCTATGCCGGGCAGGAACAGATCATCATGGCGCTCGCCGACGAGGACGGCCAGACGCCGGGCCAGCTCGCGCAGCGCCTCGGCGTTCGTCCGCCGACCATCACCAAGACGATCAATCGCCTGCAAGTGCAGGGCTTTTTGACCAAGCAGGCCTCCGAGGTCGATGCCCGCCAAGCGCATGTTTATCTCGCCGAGCCGGGCCGCGAGGCGATCCGCTCGATCGAGAAGACGCTGAAGAAGACCGAGAAGCAGGCCCTCAAGGGGCTCGACAAGAAGGACCAGAAGCTTCTCGCCAAGCTGCTCCATCGCATCGAGGCCAATTTGTCCGAGATCGTCGAGGAGGAGGAAGAGGTCGAGGAGGAGATCGTCGAAACGCCGGCGTGAACCGCCAATTCTGATCATGTTCAGCTTTTCGCTTGCGCTCGCCGCGCGAAGCTTCCAAACGTGAGGCCAGCAACCAGCCGGATGCCCGATCGCGTGCCTCACTCCTCCCCGTCTTCCGATACCGCCACTCCGCTGCGCGCCATCATTCTGGTCATCGCCGCGGGCCTGATCTTCTCCTGCCTCGACACGAGCGCGAAATTTCTGGTCGTCTCCGGCATGGATGCGCCCTTCGTTGCGTGGACGCGCTTTGCCGTCCATGTCGTGCTGGTGCTGGTCCTCTTCCGCGCATGGTCCAACCGCGCCATGTTCAAGGTCGTCAGCCTGCCGCGGCAGTTCGTGCGCGGGCTGTTCCTCTTCGGCTCCACCTTCTTCAACTTCCTCGCCCTGCGCACGTTGCAGCTTGCCGAGACGGTGTCGATCTTCTTCTTCGCGCCGATGGTGATCACGGCGCTCGCCGGGCCGCTGCTCGGCGAATGGGCGGGGTGGCGGCGCTGGCTGGCGGTGCTGATCGGCTTTGCCGGCGTGCTCGTCATCACGCGGCCGGGCTACGGTACGTTCGGGCTCGGCCATGTCTATGCGCTCGGCGCGATGCTTTCCTATTGCTTCTACGTCATCATGACGCGCCAAATGGGCGCGAAGGAAACGGCGGAGAGCCTGATCTTCTATTCGGCGCTCGCGCCGGTGATCCTGATGGCGCCGGCCCTGCCGTTCTCCGCCTCGCTGCCCGAGACGGGCCTGCAATGGGTCGTGCTCCTGTCGCTCGGCTTCTATGGGGCCTTCGGCCACTGGCTCCTGATCCACGCCTACAAGCAGGCGACGACGTCGGCGCTGGCGCCCTATCCCTATCTGCAGATGATCTGGATGATCGCGCTCGGCTTCCTTGTGTTCGGCGACCTTCCCGACCGCTGGACGCTGATCGGCTCGGCGATCATCGTTTCGAGCGGGCTCTACATCGTCCACCGCGAAAGCCGTCTCAGGCTGCAAAGCCGATCGCTGCCCAACTCCGAAGCGCGGGACCTGGCAAAAAAGCTTTGAATCCCGCCCTCCCGATGGCATAGGTTTAAACGGTTTAATCCTGTGCGGTTTCCGGGAGGGGAAGCTCTGGGCCAGAAGATCAAGCTGTCGACCATCGCGGATGCGCTCGGGGTCTCCACCGCGACCGTGTCGCTGGCGCTACGCGACAGCCCGCTGGTCGCCGACGCGACGCGCGAACGGATCAAGGAGCACGCCCGCGCGATCGGCTACATCTACAATCGCCGCGCGGCCTCGCTGCGCACCTCGCGCTCGGGCATCGTCGGCGTCGTCGTCCACGACATCATGAACCCGTTCTTCGCCGAGATCCTGAAGTCGATCGAGCACGAACTCGACCGCTCGCGGCAGACCTTCATCCTCTCCAACCACTATGACGACCTCGAAAAGCAGCGCAATTTCATCGATACGCTGCTGCAGCTCGGCGCCGACGGCGTCATCATGTCGCCGGCCATCGGCACGCCCGCCGCAGACATCGCGCTCGCCGAGGACAACGGCCTGCCGGCCGTGCTCATCGCGCGCTCGGTCGAGGGCGCCGACGTTCCGGTGTTTCGCGGCGACGACGCCTACGGGGTGGGGCTCGCCACCGATCACCTGATCGGGCTCGGCCATCGCCGCATCGCCATGATCGGCGGCACCGACCAGACCTCGACGGGGCGCGAGCGCTATCGCGGCTATGTCGTGGCGATGGAGCGCGCCGGGCTGGAGCCGCGCCCCGAATGGCGCATCGCCGGGCCGCGCACCAAGCAGGGCGGCTTCGACGCCGCCGGCCAGTTCCTCAACTTGCCCGACAAGCCGACCGCCGCCGTGTGCTGGAACGATCTCGTCGCGATCGGCCTGATGAACGGCCTGGCGCGCGCCGGCCTGAAGCCCGGCATCGACATTTCCGTCACCGGCTATGACGATCTGGAGGAGGCGGCGATCGCGACGCCGGCGCTGACGACCGTGTGGAACGGCCAGCGCGAGGTGGGCCGTCAGGCCGCCAAGGCGCTGCTCGACCGCCTGTCCGGGATCGAAGTCCATGGCGACCAGGATCTGATCACGCCGGAACTGCACATCCGGCAGTCCACCTCGGCGCCAAAATGAAAATGGCGGGCACGAGGCCCGCCATGAACATTCACTTGCATATCGGCTGCTTAGAGCGCGCCGAGCTGCGAGCAGAGGGTCAGCGACACTTCGCCGTAATCGCCGCGGTTCAGTTCGGCGGCTTCGCAGTCGGCCTTGAGCTTGGCCTGCTGGTCGGCGGTCAGGCCGCCGTAAGCCGTCGTGATTTCTTCTTCCGAGCGAAGCTCGGCCATCGTGTCGTCCGTGAAGAAGCCGCCCATATATTCGGCGTTGCTCGTCCACATGGTCTCTTCGGCGTCCGACGCGTAGGTCATCGCATTGGCCGATTCGGAGTTGACGCCGCCGCCGGCGGTTGCGGAGCCGGTCTGGGCGAAAGCCGTACCGGACATGGCAGCAATAACGGCGCTCGCAAGAATGATCTTCATCTTCATGGGAATGTCCTCTCTTTTATCTTTTTACAGTTGAAGCTGTTTGTTCGATGCCAAGTAAACGAGGCGTCGAAACTAAAGTTCCTGCTTTGCCCGGTGGCGGAGGAAAATTTTCGTGAACACGTTCATTGAGGAAATGCGCCGGCGTGCTTAGTCTCTCACGCTGAAACGGAGGAACACGCATGACGACAGACCTGAAATCGACCGCGATCCTGATTCCGGGGCGCCTCCACCCGCATGCCGTGGCGCGGCTCGAAGAGGTCTTCCACATCGTCCGGTCCGACCGGCCGGCAGGGGACGCGGTCTCGTCCCAATATGCCGCCCAGATCAGGGGCATTGCCGCCTCCGCGCCCATCGACGCCTCGCTGATCGATTCGCTGCCGCATCTGGAGATCGTGTCGAGCTTCGGCGTCGGCTACGATCATGTCGATGCGAAACACGCCGCCACGCGCAACGTCGTCGTCACCAACACGCCGGACGTGCTGACCGAAGAGGTCGCCGACACGGCCATCGGGCTCCTGATCAACGCGGTGCGCGAACTGCCGAAAGCCGAGCAATGGCTGCGCGACGGGCGCTGGGTCGCCGAAGGCCCGTACCGCCTGACGGGCGGCACGCTGCGCGGGCGCCGGGTCGGCATTTTCGGCATGGGCCGGATCGGCCTTGCCATCGCGCGGCGCATCGAGGCGTTCGGCCTGCCTGTCAGCTACCACAACCGCCGGCCGGTCGACGGCGTCACCTACCAGTATTTCGACACGCTCGTGGAGATGGCCGCCAATGTCGACACGCTGATCTCGGTCGCGCCCTCGACGCCGCAGACCGAAAAGGCGGTCAACGCCGAAATTCTCTCGGCCCTCGGCCCCACCGGCGTGTTCGTAAATATCGGTCGCGGCACGACGGTCGACGAGGCGGCACTCGCCGATGCGCTCCATTCGGGCACCATCCAGGCGGCCGGCCTCGACGTCTTCTACGACGAGCCGAACGTGCCCGAAGCGCTCGTCTCGGCGCCCAACGCGTCGCTCCTGCCGCATGTCGGCTCGGCGACGATCCATACGCGCCAGGCGATGGCCGACCTCGTCGTCGACAATCTGATCGCCTGGTTTTCGAACGGCGCGGCATTGACGCCAGTGCCGGAAACTGTAGACGTAGCACGAAGGGGCTAGATCGGCTTTGGGCGACGAGGCTCGATCTTTAGACTTCATTAAGCATGACGGTCCAACCTCGGGCGGGGAGGCGACACGGAGTGACCACATGAAGACGACCATTGCCGCTCTCATCGCGACGACCGCGCTGATCGCCTCTCTGTCGCAAGGCTGGCAGGAAAATGCGGGCGCCGCGCATGCGCAGGCCGGCAAGCCCGGCGACTTCATCCTGATTTCCGGCGACATCGAATGCCGGATCAGCCAGGGCGCGGTGCGCGAAAAGATCGCGCGCCTCGATCTCGATCCGACCTGCACCGGTTCTGGCAGTCCCGCCGCGCAGGCGGAAATGATCGAGCAGAACGACGATGGCACGATCGATCTGCTCGCGCAGGACGGGAAGGCCGTGGTGCGCTTCGCCGCCGCCGAGGGCGACACGCACATCTCCTACGAGCCGCAATCGCCGCTCATCCGCCTCGTCGCCGTCGACTGATCGCGACTTACGCCGCCGCGTGGGACAGGCCCGCGCGGCGCGCTTCATGGGCACGCACCGCGTCGCCGAAAGCCTCGAAAATCTGCGCCGACGCGCGATCCTTCGCCGCCCAATATTCCGGATGCCACTGGACGCCGACCGCGAAGGCCTTGGCGTCGATGACGGAGACGGCCTCGATCGTGCCGTCCTCGGCCACCGCCTCGACCTGCAGCCGCGGGGCGATGTCGCCGATCGCCTGCCGGTGGACCGAATTCACCTGGATTTCGCGCGGGCCGAAGATGCCGGCAAGGCACGAGCCTTCCTTGATGCGGACGGGCTGGCGGATCGCGAAGCGTTCGTCCTGGCTGTCGCTTTGCGGCGCGCGGTGATCCCACATGCCGTCGCCGTCCTGGATTTCGGTCGCCAGCGAGCCGCCGAGCGCCACGTTGAGTTCCTGGATGCCGCGGCAGATCGCGAGCAGCGGCACGCCGCGCTCGATCGCCTTGCGGATCAGCGGCATCGTCGTCGCGTCGCGCGCCTCGTCATAGGGCCCGTTCGCCTCCGACGCGTCGCCGCCATAAAGCGAAGGATGCACGTTCGACTTCGAGCCCGTCAGCATCACGCCGTCGACGCGCGAAAGGAGCGCGTCGTAGTCGATCCGAGCGCCGAAGGCCGGAACCATCATCGGCAGGACGCGCGCCTGCGACAGCGCCGCTTCGAGATATTGATGCGGGGCGGCGTGCCAGGTGTAGTTCTCGAACTGGCGGATGTCGGTCGAAACGGCGACGAGCGGCTGGGTCATGGGTCGAAAGGGTCCGTTTAATCTGGATCGCCAAGGTTTAGCGCGAAACGTCCCACGGTCCAAGCGGGCGCTGCGCGGACAAGCGTGCGTCCATGCCTATCAAAGCGGCAGTTTTGCGCAGTTTCGGCAATGCGTTAGGGAAGTCTGCACCAATGGACTTTCGGCGCTGGACTTGGGGGAATGTGCGTGTATTTATACGGCCCGGCCTCGGGGGGAGGACGCGCAATGACGCCACGTCGGATTCCCGAATACCGGTATTTCAAGGTCCGTATATGGGAGGTTTTCTTATGGATCGTCGTTCCTTTATCACCAAGGCAGGCTTTGCCGGCGTCAGCGCCGTCGCTGCGTCCACGCTTGCCGCTCCGGCCATCGCGCAGGGCAACCAGACCTGGCGCATGGTCACGACCTGGCCGAAGAACTTCCCGGGTCTCGGCGTCGGCGCGCAGCGCCTGGCCGACCGCATCACCGCCATGTCGGGCGGCCGCCTGACGATCCAGCTCTACGCCGCCGGCGAGCTCGTGCCGCCGCTGCAGGCGCTCGACGCCGTCATCGACGGCTCGGCCGAGATGAGCCACGGCGCCGCCTATTACTGGCAGAACAAGTCGACGGGCCTCTCCTTCTTCACTGGCGTTCCCTTCGGCATGACCTCGCGCGAGCTGACCGCGTGGGTCCGCCACCTCGGCGGCCAAGAAATCTGGGACGAGATCTACGACCAGTTCGGCGTCCAGGGCTTCCTGTCGGGCGACACCGGCACCCAGGCCGGCGGCTGGTTCCGCAACGAGCTGACCGGCGTTGCCGACGTGCAGGGCCTTCGTTTCCGTACCCCCGGCCTCGGCGGCCAGGTGTGGGAGAAGCTCGGCGCATCGGTCACCAACATGGCTGCCGGTGAAATCTTCCAGGCGCTCCAGTCGGGCACGCTCGACGCGGCCGAATTCGTGGGTCCCTACAACGATCTCGCGCTCGGCTTCCACCAGATCGCCAAGAACTACTACTTCCCGTCCTTCATCGAGCCGGGCCTGGCGACCGAGTGCGTCGTCGACAAGGCGAAGTTCCAGGAACTGCCGGCCGACCTTCAGGCGATCGTGCAGGGCGCCTGCGCGGCCGAGTACGACAACGTCGCCGCCGACTTCGCCGCCAACGATCCGCGCGCGCTGCAGACGCTCGTCAACGAGCACGGCGTGCAGATCAAGCAGTTCCCGGACGAGATCCTCGAGGCTGGCGCCAACGCCGCCAAGGAGATCATGCAGGGCCTGCTCGAATCGAGCGACGCGCTGACCAAGAAGACGGCCGAGAGCTTCGCCTCCGCGCTCAACATCGTGCGCCAGAAGACCGAAGGCACCGACTCGCTCTATATCCAGGCGCGCGAGAAATACTTCCAGCTCTGATCCACGATCGATCGGTTCGAAACGACGAAGGCCCGGGAGCAATCCCGGGCCTTTTCGTTTGCCTGACGTTTTGAAAGATCAGCCGCCGAAGAAGCCGGTCAGGCCGCGCCCGGCCGCAAATGCGCCGTAGGCGAGCACTGAGAAATAGACGACCGTCGCGACGAGCATGCCGTAGCCCGCCATGACCACCACGCCGTCGCGCTGCGCCATGCCAATCGAGAGGAACAGGATCGCGAAGGCCGGCAGCGTGTTGGAGAAGGGCACGAGGCCGAGCGGGAACATCAGGAGGATGCCGCTCGCAAGGATCGCCAGGCCATTGACCCGGTTGGCGAAGGACGAGCCGGTGATCACGACCGCGCGCTCGCGCACGACGTTCTCCACCCGGTCGACGATCGACAGGCTGCGGGTCAGGACGCCTTTCAGGCGATCGGCGCTCAGCGGCTTGTCCATGATCCTGTCGGGCAGCCATGGCTTGCGGTTGGCGACGATGCCGATTGAAAGGAGGATGATCGCCAGCCCGAACACGGTGCTCACGCCCGGTATGGAGACGGGCAGGAGGAAGGGCAGCGTCAGCACGGCGCAGAGGATGAGCGGGCCATGGTCGCCGATATTGCGAAGAAGCTCGCGAAGGGTCACGTGACCGTCCGCGAGCCCGTCCATCGTTCGTTCCAGAGCGGCCCGGATTGTTTCGGACCGCTCGGGATATTCAAGTGTGTCTTCGTTGATCATGTGCCTCAGCTATAGAGGAACCGTGGCAGCCAGGTGGCGACGCCCGGGAAGATGAAGAGCAGCGCCAGCGCGAGGATCTGCAGGCCGACGAAGGGGATGACGCCCTTGTAGATCATGCCCGTCGTGACGCTCGCCGGTGCGACGCCGCGCAGATAGAAGAGCGCGAAGCCGAAGGGCGGCGTCAGGAACGAGGTCTGCAGGTTCACGCCGACCATCACGCCCAGCCACACCGGATCGACGCCGAGGTTGAGCAGGATCGGCGCGGTGATCGGGATCACGATGAAGATGATCTCGAACGTATCCAGGATGAAGCCCAGGAAGAACATGATCGCCATGACGACGATGACGGGGCCGATGACGCCGCCCGGCAGGTTCGACAGGAACTCGTGCACCAGATTGTCGCCGCCCATCAGGCGGAAGACGATCGAGAACACGGAGGCGCCGAACAGGATGATGAACACCATCGAGGTGATCGTCGCCGTCGCGATCACGGCCTCGCGCACCACCTTGAACGACAGGCGCCAGCGCAGGGCGGCGAGGATCATCGCGCCGACCGCGCCCACCGAGGCGGCTTCCGTCGGCGTCGCGACGCCGCCGAGGATCGAGCCGAGGACGGCGATGATCAGCGCCAGCGGCGGGATCAGCGCGACGACGACCTCGCGGGCGAGGTTCTTCTTCTCCTCCGGCGGCACCGGCGTCGCCGGGCAGGATTGCGGATCGAAGATCGCCTTGAAGATCATCCAGCCGAGATAGAGGCCGACGAGCAGCAGGCCGGGCAGGAGCGCGCCGGCGAACAGGTCGCCGACCGAGACGGGCGAGGGCGCGAAATTTCCCTTGGCCATCTGCACCTGCGCGTTGATCCCCGACAGCATGTCGCCCATGAAGATCAGCACGGTCGAGGGCGGGATGATCTGGCCGAGCGTGCCGGAGGCGCAGATGACACCGGACGCAAGCCGCGGGTCGTAGCCGGCGCGCAGCATGGCGGGCAGCGAGATCAGGCCCATGGTGACGACGGTCGCACCGACGACGCCGGTCGAGGCGGCGAGCATCGCGCCGACGAGGATGACCGAGATGCCGAGCCCGCCGCGCATGTTGCCGAAGAGCTTGCCCATGGTGAGGAGAAGCTGTTCCGCGATCTTCGAGCGTTCGAGCATGACGCCCATGAAGATGAAGAGCGGCACCGCGACCAGCACCTCATTGGTCATGAAGCCGATATAGCGGTTGGCGAGCGAGCCGAAATTGGACGGATCGAAGACGCCGAAATACATGCCGACCGCGCCGAACATCAGCGAGACGCCGGCGAGGGTGAAGGCGACCGGGAAGCCCAGCATGAGAAAGCCGATGATCCCGAAGAACATCAGGCCGGCGAGAATCTCGCCAAGAAGTACGAGATCCATCAGTGGGCGCTCCCGTCGGATTCATAACGCAGTTCAACGGGGAGAAGGTGTTCGCTTCGCCCAAGCACGAGGATCGATCGCATCACCATCGCGATGCCCTGCAGCGCGATCAGCGTCGCGAAGACGATGATGAAGGATTTGAGGACGAACAGTCCCGGCATGCCGCCCGGATTGGCCGACGCCTCGTAGATGCGCCAGGAGCGCTGCACGAAGGTGATGCCGTAGATGTAGACGATGAAGCAGAAGGGCAGCAGGAACAGGACGACACCGATGATGTCGATGATCGCCTTGGTGCGCACGGGGGCCGGCCGGTAGAAGATGTCGACGCGGACATGGTCGTTGCGCAGGAGCGCAAAACCGGCAACCGCCGTGAACATCGCGCCGTTCAGCCAGACATAGAGGTCCTGCATCCACAATTGCGTCGTCGCGAAGATGTAGCGCTGCACCACGACGGTGAAGCAGACCAGCACGATCGCCAGCGCCAGCCAGGAAAACACGTTCCCGACGAGGCGGTTGATGCCGCTGATGAACTGAACCAAGGCCGCTAGGAATCGCATTTCAGGCTCCTCCCGATGGCGTGGACGGCACATTCGTGCGGCCCCTTCGCGCCGAATGCATGAGCGTGGAACATCAGGCCCCCCGATTTTGCGCCGGCTCTCTTGCGGAGTCTCCCGGCTTGCTCGTTCCCGAAACTGTCAGAATGCACGTTGCGGCCCGCGCCGAAAGGTCCCCCCGTGGCGTACCGCGGGGGTCGTCTAACAGCTTTGCTGGCGCAAACAAACCCCTGTTGTGACACAACCAAACGCGTGCTCGGGCCAGCGCGACACAATGTTACCGTGACATGATGCGATCGTTTACGAGTATTGCTCTTTTCGGTGACGCTGCGAAAAGGTTTGACGGAAGTTCGGACCGGCTCGAAATTAGGTCAGCCAGGATGACCTTTCAGGTCGGCCGAGCGGGAGGAGGCACCACATGACGCTGCACGACGTCGCGCTGAACGACAAATACGACCTCGCGAAGGAACGCATCTTCATTTCCGGCGCGCAGGCGATCGTGCGCATGCTGATGATGCAGCGCGAGCGCGACCGGCGCGCGGGCTTGTCGACGGCCGGGTTCGTGTCGGGCTATCGCGGCTCGCCGCTCGGCGGGCTCGACCAGCAATTGTGGAAGGCCAAGCGCGAACTGCAGCAGTCCGACATCGTCTTCCAGGCCGGCCTCAATGAGGAACTGGCAGCGACCGCGTGCTGGGGCACGCAGCAGACCGAGCTTCTGGGCGAAGGCCGGCATGACGGTGTCTTCGCGCTCTGGTACGGCAAGGGGCCGGGCGTCGACCGATCGGGCGACGTCTTCCGCCACGCCAATCTGGCCGGCACCTCGCCGCATGGCGGGGTCCTCGCGCTGATGGGCGACGACCACACGGCCGAATCCTCCACCAACGCCCATGCGACGGAATTCCTCTTCGTCGACACGATGAGCCCGATCTTCAATCCGGCTGGCGTGCAGGAACTCGTCGATTACGGCCTCTACGCTTATGCGCTGTCGCGCTATGCCGGCGTCTGGTCGGCGATGAAATGCGTCAAGGACAACATCGAATCGACCGCCTCGGTCGACGTCTCGATCGACCGGGTGAACATCACGCTGCCCGAGATCGAGATGCCCCAGGGCGGCCTGTCGATCCGCCACGAGATCGACCAGATGGGGCAGGAGGCGCGGCTCCACGAGCACAAGCGCACCGCCGCCGCCGCCTTCATCCGCGCCAATCCGCTCAACCGCATCGTCTATTCGGGCGGCTCGAATGCGCGGCTCGGCATCATCACCGTCGGCAAGTCCTATCTCGACGTGCGCCAGGCGCTCGACGACATCGGCATCGACGAGGCGCGCGCCAACCAGCTCGGCATCCGCCTGTTCAAGGTCGCCTGCCCGTGGCCGCTCGACTACGAGCACATCAGCCAGTTCGCGGACGGCCTCGAATCCATCATCGTCGTCGAGGAAAAGCGCTCGCTGATCGAAGTGCAGATGCGCGAGAACCTCTACGGCACCGCCATGCAGCCGACCATCGTCGGCAAGAAGGACGAGCGCGGCGACTGGCTGTTTCCGGCGCGCGGCGCGCTCGACCCGAACGACATTGCCATCGCCATCGGCGAGCGCGTGCTGCGCACCATCGGCCATTCGGAAGAGATCGCCGCGCGCGTCGCGCAGATGCGCCAGTTCCAGGCGATGATGGCCGAGACGCAGAACGTGTCCAACCGCACGCCCTATTTCTGCTCGGGCTGCCCGCACAATTCCTCAACCAAGGTGCCGGAAGGCTCGATCGCCGCCGCCGGCATCGGCTGCCACTTCATGTCGCTTTGGATGGATCGCAGCACCGTCGGCTTCACCGCCATGGGCGGCGAGGGCGCGCAGTGGGTCGGCCAGGCGCCGTTCTCCAAGCGCGGCCACATCTTCCAGAATCTCGGCGACGGCACCTACAACCATTCCGGCTCGCTGGCGCTGCGCTTCGCGCTCGCCTCCGATGCCAACATCACCTACAAAATTCTCTACAACGACGCCGTCGCGATGACCGGCGGCCAGCCGCACGAGGGCGGGCTGACCGTCGACATGATCGCGAACCAGGTGCGCGGCGAGGGCGTCGAGCGCATCGCCATCGTCACCGACGAGCCCGACAAGTATGGCGGCCGCGTCCAGTTCCCGACCGGCGCCACGATCCATCACCGCGACGACCTCGACGCCGTCCAGCGCGAATTGCGCGAGATCGAAGGCGTGTCGGTCCTCCTCTACGACCAGACCTGCGCGGCCGAAAAGCGCCGCCGGCGCAAGCGCGGCACGTTCCCCGATCCCGACAAGCGCGTCATCATCAACGAACTCGTCTGCGAAGGCTGCGGCGATTGCGGGGTGAAGTCCAACTGCGTTTCCGTGCAGCCGCTCGAAACCGAGTTCGGCCGCAAGCGGCGCATCGACCAGTCGTCCTGCAATAAGGATTTTTCCTGCGTCAACGGCTTCTGCCCGTCCTTCGTCACCGTCCATGGCGCGCAGATCCGCAAGGCCGAAGGCCGCGCCGGCGCGGCCGATCCGCTTGAGGGCATCCCCGAACCGCGGCTCGCTTCCCTCGAGAACGGCTGGTCCGGCATCGTCGACGGCATCGGCGGCACCGGCGTCGTCACCATCGGCGCCGTCATCGGCATGGCGGCACACCTCGAAGGCAAGGGCTGCGGCGTCATCGACATGGCGGGCCTCGCCCAGAAGGGCGGCGCGGTCTTCAGCCACATGCGCATCGCCAGGACGCCCGAGGACATCCACGCCATCCGCGTCTCGGCCGGCAAGGCGGACATGGTGCTCGGCTGCGACCTCGTCGTCTCCGGCAGCGCCAAGATCCTGTCGGCGGCGCGCGAGGGCAAGACGATATTCGTAGGCAACACGGCCGAAGTCATGCCGGGCGACTTCACCCGGTCGGCCGATTTCTCGTTGCCGGTCGAGCGCGTCAAGCGCGCCATCAGCCGCGCCGTCGGCGAGCAGAACGCGCATTTCTTCGACGCCACGCGCGCCGCGCAGACGCTGTTCGGCAATGCGCTCGCCGCCAACATGTTCATGCTCGGCTTCGCCTATCAGCATGGCGGCCTGCCGCTCGGGTCCGAGGCGATCGAAAAAGCCATCGAGCTCAACGGCCAGGCAGTCAAGATGAACCTCCAGGCGTTCCGCTGGGGACGCCGCGCCGCGGTGAAGCCGCAGGAGATCGCGGATCTCGTCGATGCCGGCGCGACCAGGGCTACAAAGCTCAGCGAGACGCTGGACGAGATCGTCGCGCGCCGCGTGGAGTTCCTCACCGACTACCAGAACGCCGCCTATGCCGACCGCTACGCGCAGCACGTCGCCTCGATCCGCAAGGCCGAAGAGGCGGCGGTGCCGGGCTCGACCGCGCTCAGCGAAGCGGTCGCGCGCAGCCTCTTCAAGCTGATGGCGATCAAGGACGAGTACGAGGTCGCGCGGCTCTACACGGACGGCAGTTTCAAGCGCCAGCTCGCGCGCGAGTTTTCCGACTACGAGCGACTCGAATTCCACCTCGCCCCGCCGATCCTCGGCCGCAAGGGCTCCGACGGCGTCGCGCGCAAGTCGAGCTTCGGGCCGTGGATGATGAAGGCGTTCGGCGTCCTCTCGCGCTTCAAGAGCCTTCGCGGCACGCCGCTCGACCTCTTCGGCTACACGGCCGAGCGGCGGCACGAACGGCAGTTGCTCGCGACTTACGAGCGCGATCTCGAGCTTATCCGCGCGCTCATTGCGCCCGGCCGCATCGTCGAGGCGACGGCGCTCGCCTCGCTGCCTTCGGCCATTCGCGGGTTCGGCCACGTCAAGGCGGCAAATGCTGCCAAGGCCGAGGCCGAGCGTGGCCGTCTCGTCGAGCGTCTCAAGGCCGCACCCGCCGCGCCGCGTCTGGAAGCGGCCGAGTGAAGACTTTCGGCAGGGCATCAATCTTTATTTAATGGGGTTCTGGCACTGCTAAGACCGGCAAAAACCAGGACCCCGAGTTGAAGAGCGCCCGAAACTCCGTTCCACAGGACATCTATGTCGGCTTTGTCCGGTCGTTGTTCAACGATCCGGGCATCCTGCTGATCGGCGGCCTGTGCCAGGGGCTGATCGCGCTCCTGGTCTACCGCACCACGGAAAACATCGTCTATGCGGGGCTCGGCGCGGCGCTGTTCCTGTCGGCCTTCTATCGCTACTGGTCGATCCGGCGCGTGCAGAAGACGAACGCGATCATCGACGTTCCGTCCGCGCGGCGGGCGGAGCGGTCCTACATCGTCGGCGGCGCCATCCAGGGCGCCTGCGCCGGCGCATTCTGCTTCACCTCGATCGTGCTCATTCCCGACGCCTTCGGCGAACTTGCCGCCGTCGCGGTCATCATGGGCGGCTCCGTCACCATCGTCGGGCGCAATTACGGCTCCAAGCGCATGGTCGCCGTGCTCGCCGTCACCGGCGTCCTGCCGATCGCGCTCGGCCTGATCCTCAAGGGCCAGCTCAACTATTTCGTCCTCGGCCTCTACATCATCCCGTTCATGTTCATCATCGCCAAGATGGCAGAGAACGTGCGCACGATGCTGTTCGCGGCGATCTCGGAAGAGCGCAACTCGAAATATCTCGCGCAGCGCTTCGACCGCGCGCTCAACACCATGCCGCACGGCCTCGTCATGCTGAGCCCGGAAGGCAAGGCGGTCGTGTCGAACAGCCAGGCCGCCTCCGCGCTCGGCTTCGAGGACGCCTCGCAGCTCCAGAACCGGACCTTGAAGGCGTTGCTCCTGCGCGTCGCCGCCGGCGGTCTCCTGTCGACCTCCGACGCCAATTTCGCCGATGTCGAACTGATGAAGGCGATCCGCGAGGGGCGCGACCGCAAGCTGCTCCTGAAGCTGACGGATGGCCGCTACCTCGAATTCACCGCGCGCTCGGGCCGCGACGAACTCGGCGTCATCACATTCGAGGAAGTGACGCAGCGCGTCGAATCCGAAGACAAGATCCGCTACATGGCCCGCTATGACGGGCTGACCGGCCTGCCGAACCGCGAATATTTCAACGAGATGGTGGCCGATGCCGTCGCGGTCGGCGACCGGCGCCGCACCATCGGCCTCGTCGTCTTCGACCTCGACGACTTCAAGACGGTCAACGACACGCTCGGCCATCCGGTCGGCGACGGGCTCATCTATGCGGTCGCCGAGAAGCTGCGGCAGTTCGAGAGCGAGGACATCTTCGTCAGCCGGTTCGGCGGCGACGAATTCGCGCTCTATTTCGACGACGTTCTCGACGAGCCCGCCTTTGCAGCGCGCATGGACGCCATCTTCGCCGCGCTCAAGGGCGACGTCGACGTCGCCGGCCACGCACTTCGCATCCAGGCCTCGGCCGGTGCGGTGCTCGCCTCCGTCCACGGCGCCGATGTCGACGGCATGGTCGTGAAGGCGGACCTTGCGCTCTACAAGGCCAAGGAACTCGGCAAGGCCTCCTGGCATCTCTTTGAAGACGAGATGGACCAGGCCTTCCGCCGCAAGCAGCTCCTCAAGGCCGACCTGCGCTCGGCCATCGCCGCCAAGGGCCTGCGCGTCGTCTACCAGCCGATCGTGGCGATGGACACGATGCAGATTTCGACCTGCGAGGCGCTCTGCCGCTGGGACCATCCCGAACTCGGGCCGATCTCGCCGGCCGTCTTCATCCCGCTCGCCGAGGAGATGGGCATCGTCTCCGAGATCAGCCATTTCGTGCTGGAGGCCGCGACGGCGCAATGCGCGCGCTGGCCGGAGCATATCGGCGTGTCCGTCAATCTGTCGGCGAAGGATTTCCGCTCGGCCGACATCATCGACCATGTCCGCCGCGCGCTCGACCAGAGCGGCCTTTGCCCGCGCCGCCTCGAGATCGAAGTGACGGAGACGGCGCTCCTCGACGACAAGGCGATGACGCGCCGCTACATCGAGCAGATGAAGAAGATCGGCGTCCGCATCGCGCTCGACGATTTCGGCACCGGCTATTCCTCGCTGAGCTACCTTCACACGCTGCCGCTCGACAAGATCAAGATCGACCGGTCCTTCCTCATCGACGTGACGCAGAACGAGCGCGCGCTCGAACTCCTGCGCGGCATCGTCAACATGTCGCGCCCGCTCGGCCTGACGGTGACGATCGAGGGCGTGGAAACGTTCGAGCAGTTGAAGACTCTCGCCGAGCACATCAAGCCCGACCTTCTGCAGGGCTTCCTCTTCGGCGCGGCGCTGACCGCGTCCGGCATCGAGACCATGGCGCACACGACCTGGCCCTTCGCCAAGGAACTGAAGAGCGTGCGGCGGTCCTAGGGTCTGTTGGGATTCAGGTTCGGGTGAGCCGAAAGCTGTCGTTTGCAGGCCGGCCGGGCCTGAATACCGACAAACCCTAGACCAGTTCGGGAATCTCGCCCGGCACGAACGCGTCGAACGCGGCCCAGAACTGGTCGCGATAGCGGTCGGCTTCCTGCAGGATCTCGTGCTGCGCGCCGTCGATGGTGACGAGCGAGGCGCCGCGCAACTGGCGCGCATAGGCTTCGATCGCCGGCGTCGAGACGAGCGTGTCGGCGCCGGCGGCGACCAGAAGCGTCGGAATGCGGTGATCGCGCAGGAAGTCGCGCTCGTGGACGCGCGCCGCGGCGACCGTCGCCGCATGGACCCAGCCGACCGTCGTCGCGCCGAGCCCGAGCGCCGGATGCTCTTGGTAGATCGCCTGGTTGCGCGCAAAGCGCGCCGGGTCGCTGGTGACGATGTTGCCCTCGAAGACCTGCCTTGCCGGCCGCCTTTGCCCGCGCGCCAGGAACATGCGGCCGAAGCCGAGCGCGGTCAGCAGGCCGGTCGCCCGGCGCAGCGTGTCCATGCGCACCGGAATGCGCTCCAGCGTCAGGAGCGGCGCGAGCAGCACCATGCGGCGGATGCGGTTGGTCAATTTGCGCGCGGCGAAGAGCGCCGTCAGCGCGCCGGTCGAATGGCCGATCAGATAGAAGGGTGCGCGGCAGTCCGGCAGGACGATGTGCTTGAGGAAGCGATCGATGTCGGCGACATGGTCGTCGAAGGAGCGGACATAGCCGCGGCGCGGATTGCGCGTCAGGCGCTGCGAGCCGCCCTGGCCGCGCCAGTCGAACAGCGCGACGCCGAAGCCGCGCTCCTGCAACTCGCCGATGGTCTCGAAATACTTCTCGATCGCCTCGTTGCGGCCGGGAAAGATCAGCACCGTGCCCTTCAATGGGCGGCCGGTCGCGGCAAAGCGCGCATAGCGCAGCCTGATGCCGCCCTTGCCCTCGAACAGGCCGGCCTCGGCGTGTTCGGGGATGGGATTGCCGGCGCTGGCGAAGATCTGGTCGGTCATGGTGCCGTGATAGAAAGCGGCGCGGCCAAAGGCAAAGACTATCGAAGCGGCGGCCCTGAAAAAGGTAAGGCCGGAAGATCCTTGTGGGAGCTTCCGGCCTCTGACGAACCGGGAGGAAGGGACGTTACACCCGGTCCGGCTTCGGAGACGACCAAGTGGCTTGAAGGCCGCCTGTTCGAATTCGATGAGTGGAAGTTAGCTGTCGCGGGCTGAACGGAATCCGAAGCGGCGGTTCATATTCCGTTCATCGTTGCGACCGCGCGCGAAACTCTTGAAAGCGCGGGCGCGAAAAACCACATCTGGACTGCGGTCGCCGATGTCGGGGCCGCTGGACGTCGACCGGAAAGACCAAAGCGTTTTCCGACAGATGCTCCACTCGCAAACCATGTTGCTCAACTGGAGAACAGACCATGCGTCATGTTGATTTTTCGCCGCTCTATCGCTCGACCGTCGGCTTCGACCGCCTCTTCACGATGCTCGATTCGCTGGCGCAGCCCGATAACGGCCAGTCCTATCCGCCCTACAATATCGAGCGCACCGGCGAGGACGCCTACCGCATCTCGATGGCCGTCGCCGGCTTTGCCGAGGACGACATCTCGATCGAGGCCCATCGCAACGTGCTGACCGTCAAGGGCGAGAAGCCGGAGACCAAAGACGAGACGTCCGAGTTCCTGCATCGCGGCATCGCCTCGCGCGCCTTCGAGCGCCGCTTCCAGCTTGCCGACCATGTCGAGGTCGTGGGCGCGCTGTTGAAGAACGGCCTCCTCCACATCGACCTCAAGCGTTCGGTGCCGGAAGAGATGAAGCCGCGCAAGATCGCGATCCAGCCGACGCCGGCTTCCGCGAAGCAGATCGAGGGCAACGCGGTCAACTAAGTCGAGCAGTTCCCGACGGAATGGCGGCGCCCCTTTCGGGCGCCGCTTTGCGTTTGAGGATTGCGGCGTCGAGCGAAAGTGCCCCGGCGCCCTTGACGATCAGCACGGTGAACAGGAACACCCAGAAAAGGCGCTGGTCGAGGATGAGGCCGTCGGAAAAGCGGTCGAACGGCGCCCCCGTCGTGTCAGCGCCGACCCGATGGACGAAGATGTCGACGAGACTCTGGACGCCGACGAAGGCGATCATGCCGGCAGCCGCGAGACGCGTCGCCAGGCCCACCATGATCAGGAACGGCAGGAGGAATTCGGCGTAGGTGCCGGCCCAGACCATCAGTCCCCAGGGCAGGAAGGCGACCTGCGAGACGTCACCGCCCGCCGCCTCCACGGCCGGAAGGGCGATCTGGTAGTAGGCATTGTCCGAAACGGTGAAAAGGCCGAGATATCCATCGCCGATCTTCGTGCGGGCGGAGTTCCAGAAATAGAACAGCAGCGTCGAGGCGAAAACCAGCCGGGCGGCGAGCCCGAGCAGCCCGCGGTCGCCCGCGGCATCGAGCCTCGACGTGACCTTGTCGTAAGTGCGCATTGCCTGTTCTCTCATCGATCCGTCCTTCCAACGGCCTGAAAGGCGCCCGACTGGAGAACGAGCGTCAGGCCCGCTCCGAGGTCGAAGGCCCTGTTGCAGGCGAGCGCCGCCTCGGCTGCGGCTTCGAGCGGATGACCATCCACGAGCGCCTGCATGAAAACACGCTGGCCATCGGCGATCGTGGCGAGAAGCACCGAGTAGGCGGGTCGCGTCACCAGAACGCTCTGCGCCACCGACGCATCGATGCGGCTCGCGTCTGCGTTCTCGCGATTGGCGCGGAACAGGTCGGCTATGGCGAAGCGGGACGTGACGATGCGCGCCGCCGGATGCGCGATCAGGCGGCACAAGGGCAGGCGCGCGACCGGGATCGATGCCAACGCCTCCCCATGCAGCGGCTCCGCGTCTGCCGCGTGCCAGGCGTCGAGCCAGTTTTTCTCGAGCGATGCGAGGTCGGCCAGATACGGCATTTTCCTTGCCGGTTCGAAGGCTTCGACGAAGGCGGGAAAACCGGCGCCATAACGAAAGAGCAGCGGCGAATCCGGCGGATGATCGACGATGAAGGCATGTGCCATGCGATCGAATAAGCGGTCGCCGACAATGCGGCGCGTCGCCGGGAAGATTTCGCCCAGCGCCTTGATCAGGCTCGATGCGACATTGTTGCGGTAGACGGAAAAGCGCCCGGCATCTTTGCGCCGGAATGCAGAATGCAGGCCGGGCGGCGCCGGGCGATCGGGATCGAGAAGCGCGCGCGCGAAATCATCCATGGCGATGGCCCAGCATGTTTCGCGGCGCATGACGCGCGAGAATCGCGCCCGCAGCCAGCGCTTCGCGCTTGAGGATCGGCCAGGAAGGGATAGCGGCATCCCATTCCACCAGTGTCGCCACAGGTCCGGTCCGAGCGATCACGCGTTCGTAGAGCGCCCAGACCGGATCGGCGACCGGCCCGTCATGACTGTCGACGAGGAGACGTCGGCCGTCCGCATCCTCGTCCTCGGTATGGCCTGCAAGGTGAATCTCGCCGACATGTTGAAGTGGGAAAGACGTCAGATAGCTCCAGGCATCCGTGCCGTGATTGGTGGCGGAGACGAAGACGTTGTTGACGTCGAGCAGCAAGCCGCAGCCCGTGCGCCTCACGATCTCGCAGAGGAAATCCTGCTCGGCGAAGGTCGATTTTGCGAACAACAGATAGGTGGCCGGGTTCTCGAGCAGGATCGGCCGGCCGATCGTCTCCTGCATCTCGTCGATGTGATCGGTCACGCGGGCAAGCGTGGCGTGGGTATAGGGCAGGGGCAGGAGGTCGTTATAGAAGACGTCGTCATGCGTCGACCAGGCCAGATGCTCGGAGACGAGCGCGGGCTCGTACCGGTCGACCAGAGCCTTGAAGCGTTTCAGGTGGTCACGCGACAGCGGAGCCTCCCCGCCGATCGACATGCACACGCCATGAAGCGAAAGCGGATACCGCGCGCGAAGCCGTTCCAGAAGCCGGTGCGGCAGCCCGCCTTCGCCCATGTAGTTCTCGGCATGAATCTCGAAGAAGCCGTCGATCGCCTCGTCGGCCTCGATCTCGCGAAAGTGCTCCGGTTTGAAGCTGGTGCCGGCCAGCCCGGCGGCATCGAAGGCCGGAAAGCGTTGCTCCCGACGATGAAGGTCTGCGACATCGATGTTCATGCCCGTCGTCCTTCCGGCCTGTCGATTGGCGTTTGACGTGCGTCGATCAGCCGGCGTCGGGCAGATCGCGGTCGAGCGCTTCGAGCGAACCCATGCGCTGTTCGGGCAGTTCGATGGTCGCGCAAGTGCCCGTTTCGACATAGGTCCAGGCATTGCCCTGATAGTCGACCTTGGAGGTGCCCGCGCATGTCGTGCCGGGGCCGGCCGCGCAGTCGTTCGCGCCGGCCAGCGAAACGCCGTAGCAGCGCTCCTTTTCCTGGGCGACGGCGTTACCCGGCGCGATGAGGCTGCTCGCGGTCACGGCGGAGGCGACTGCGGCGGCCAGATAGGCGGCGCTGAAAGCGGTACGTGTGGACATTGGATGATGCTCCCTTGGATGTTCGTCCGGCCTTGTCGCCGGCCAGGACAACATGGCGACCCGCCGCATCACTGGGAAATCAACGAGCAGGCATGAAAAATGCCGGCATTCTCACGCCGGCATCCGTCCGTCCCCGCAGCCAAATCACGTAACGCTGAATTAGCGCGTGATCATGCGATAAGCTTGCCGATCCCGTCGACATCCGCCTCGGTGGTGGCGAAGCTGGTCACGAAGCGGCAGAGCGTTTCGTCCGGGCCGACATCGAGGCCGGCCGGCGTCGGCCAGGCGTAGAAGACGGCGCCCTTGTCCTTCAACTCGTCGACCAGTCCCTTGCCGAGGATCGGGAAGATTTCGTTCGCCTCCGGCGCCCAGCCGAGCCGCGCATTGGGCGAGGTGGTGAAGTGCCCGGCCAGCCGCGTCGCCATCGCGTTCGAGTGGCGGGCGGTCTTCAGCCACAGATCGTCGGCGAAATATGCTTCGAACTGCGCCGCGATGAAGCGCGACTTGGAAAAAAGCTGCGCCGCGCGCTTGCGCACGAAGGGAAAATCCTTCGCCTGGTCGGGATTGAAGAAGACGACCGCCTCCGCGCACCAGCAGCCATTTTTTGTGCCGCCGAAGGAGACGACGTCGACGCCGCGCTTCCAGGTCATCTCCGCCGCCGAAACGTCGAGCGAGACGAGCGCATTGGCAAAGCGCGCGCCGTCCATGTGGAGCGGAATGCCGTGTTCCTTCGCAAGGCCCGAGATCGCGTCGATCTGCGCGAGCGAATAGACCGTGCCGACCTCCGTCGCCTGCGTGATCGTCACCGCGGCGGGGCGGCCGCCATGGACGAAGGCGGGCGGGAAGCGCTCGATCGCTGCCTTGAGCTTTTCAGTTTCCATTCGGCCGAGAGGGCCATCGACGGCATGGAGGCGCGAGCCGCCCATGAAATATTCCGGCGCGCCGCATTCGTCGGCGATCACATGCGCCTCGCGGTGGCAGAAGGAGACGCCGCCCGCGCGGTCGTAGGCCGTCAGCGCCAGCGAGTTCGCCGCCGTGCCGGTGCCGACGAAGAACACTGCGACGTCGCGCTCAAAGATTTCGCAAAAGCGCTCCTCGACGGCCTTGTCGATGTCGCTCGCGCCATAGGCCGGCGCGAAGCCGGCGGAGCGGGTGACGAGGTTGCGGGCGATGTCGGGATGGGCGCCGGCCCAGTTGTCGGATGCGAAATACATGAAGCGTGCTATTCCCCTGGAAAGTCCGCCCCAGAAATCAGGTCGGCGCGAGACTGACAAGGGCCTGACGCTGCACGCGCGAAAGCGATTTGCGAAGATTGCGGCCGCGCGGCGCTCCACGAAACAATCTTTCGCCAAACGCCTCAATTTTTTGCACTTGCATCTTGTGCGGGCTTTTGATTTCTGTCATATGGAATTTAGGACAGCATTGCTGTCTTATTTGCGGTTTGCCGATCCCGTGCCGTGCGGATTAAGATCGCCGTGCGTTTCCGGATGTCGGCACCGCCGCTAGGCACGATGTATCGGCCATGCGCCGACCGGTCGGCAGACAGCCGTCCCGCTGGTCGGTGATGAGCCCTTCGACATATTTGCCGCGACTGCACATTGGGTCTGCCGCACGGTTGACCTGGAGGACGAGACGACCGCCCGGAGTTCGGGCTCGACGGAGAGACGACCATGAGCGAGAAGACGCAAGCTGTGACGACCGCATCGATGCCGGCCGCCCACGCGAAAGCGACTGCCCGCAAGGCCGGTCTCCCCCATGCGCAGGGTCTTTACGATCCGCGCAACGAGCACGATGCGTGCGGCGTCGGCTTCGTCGCCAACATGAAGGGCGCCAAGTCGCACCAGATCGTCAAGGACGGTCTGTTCATGCTCGAGAACCTGACCCATCGCGGCGCCGTCGGCGCCGATCCGCTCGTCGGCGACGGCGCGGGCGTGCTGGTGCAGATTCCCGACCGCTTCTTCCGCGAAGAGCTTGCCGCGCAGGGCATCGAACTGCCGCCGCTCGGCCAGTATGGCGTTGGTCACTGGTTCATGCCGCAGGACACCGAGCTTCGCGCCCATGTCGACGAGATCATCGCCGAATCCGCGCAGTCCGAGGGGCTGCCGCTGATCGGCTTCCGCGACGTTCCGGTCGACAATTCCTCGCTGTCGAAGGCGCCGGAGATCGTCGCCGCCGAGCCGCATCACCGGCAGGTCTTCATCGGCCGCCCGGCCGACATCGAGGACGACGAGGAATACGAGGCGCGGCTCTATCTGCTGCGCAAGGTCATCTCGGGCCGCATCTATGCAGAACACCAGAACAAGGACATCGGCGCCTATTGCGTCTCCCTGTCGGCGCGCACCATCGTCTACAAGGGCATGTTCCTCGCCTACCAGGTCGGCGCCTACTACAAGGACCTGACCGATCCGCGCTTCGAGACCGCGCTGATCCTCGTCCACCAGCGCTTTTCGACCAACACCTTCCCGTCGTGGAAGCTCGCGCATCCCTACCGCATGGTCGCCCACAATGGCGAGATCAACACCGTGCGCGGCAACAACAACTGGATGGCGGCACGGCAGGCCTCGGTCGATTCCGAACTCTTCGGCAACAACATCTCCAAGCTGTGGCCGATCTCCTATGAGGGGCAGTCGGACACGGCCTGCTTCGACAACGCGCTCGAATTCCTGTTCCAGGGCGGCTACACGCTCGCGCACGCCATGATGATGCTGATCCCGGAAGCCTGGGCCGGCAACAAGCTGATGAGCGACGAGCGCCGCGCCTTCTACGAATACCACGCCGCGCTGATGGAGCCGTGGGACGGGCCGGCTGCCGTCGTCTTCACCGACGGGCGCCAGATCGGCGCGACGCTCGACCGCAACGGCCTTCGCCCCGCGCGCTACATCGTCACCGACGACGACCGCGTGATCATGGCGTCGGAAGCCGGCGTCCTGCCGGTGCCGGAGGAGAAGATCGTCACCAAGTGGCGGCTGCAGCCGGGCCGCATGCTGCTGATCGACCTCGAAGAGGGCCGCATCGTCTCCGACGACGAGATCAAGGCCGAGATCGCCTCGCAGCACCCCTACACCCAGTGGCTGAAGAACACGCAGCTCATCCTCGAAGAGCTGAAGCCGGTCGAGCCGCGCGCGCTTCGCAAGGACGTCTCGCTGCTCGATCGCCAGCAGGCCTTCGGCTACACGCAGGAAGACACCCGCATCCTGATGTCGCCGATGGCGACGACCGGCCAGGAAGCCGTCGGCTCGATGGGCACCGACACGCCGATCTCGGCGATGTCGGACAAGTCGAAGCTGCTCTACACCTATTTCAAGCAGAACTTCGCCCAGGTGACGAACCCGCCGATCGACCCGATCCGCGAGGAACTCGTCATGAGCCTCGTCTCCTTCATCGGCCCGCGCCCGAACATCTTCGACCTCGTCGGCTCCTCGCGCCGCAAGCGGCTGGAGGTGCGCCAGCCGATCCTGACCAATGGCGACCTGGAGAAGATCCGCTCGATCGGCCACACCGAGGACCGCTTCGACACCAAGACGATCGACATCACATATGCGACCGTCGAAGGCGCGGCCGGCATGCAAGGGGCGGTCGATCGCCTCTGCGACCGGGCCGAGGCGGCCGTCGTCGGCGGCTACAACATCATCATCCTGTCGGATCGCCAGGTCGGGCCGGACCGGATCGCCATCCCCGCGCTGCTCGCGACGGCGGCGGTCCACCACCATCTCATCCGCAAGGGCCTGCGCACGGCGGTCGGCCTCGTCGTCGAATCCGGCGAGCCACGCGAGGTGCATCACTTCGCCTGCCTGGCCGGGTATGGTGCCGAGGCGATCAACCCCTATCTCGCCTTCGACACGCTGACCGAGATGCACCGCCGCGGCGATTTCCCGCCGGAGGTCGACGCGCACGAGGTCGTCTATCGCTACATCAAGTCGATCGGCAAGGGCATCCTCAAGGTCATGTCCAAGATGGGCATTTCGACCTATCAGTCCTATTGCGGCGCGCAGATCTTCGACGCGATCGGCCTGAACTCGGCCTTCGTCGACCAGTATTTCTCCGGCACGGCGACGACCATCGAGGGCGTCGGGCTGGAAGAGGTTGCGGGCGAGACCGTCAGCCGCCACGCATCCGCCTTCGGCGAGGACCCGGTGCTGAAGAACGCGCTCGAGGTGGGCGGCGAATACACCTACCGCGTGCGCGGGGAGGCGCATGTCTGGTCGCCCGACGCGGTCGCGACGCTCCAGCATTCGGTGCGTCTCAACTCGTGGGAGACGTTCAAGCAGTATTCCGCGCAGATCGACAGCCACACGGCCGACGCCAAGTCGATCCGCGGCCTGTTCAAGATCCTGACCGCCGAGGAGAGCGGCCGCGCGGCCGTGCCGCTCGACGATGTCGAGCCCGCGGTCGAACTGGTCAAGCGTTTCTCGACAGGCGCGATGTCGTTCGGCTCGATCTCCAGGGAGGCGCATTCGACGCTCGCCGTCGCGATGAACCGGATCGGCGGCAAGTCGAACACGGGCGAGGGCGGCGAGGAGCCGGATCGCTACTTCCCGCTGCCGGACGGGTCGCGCAATCCCGAGCGCTCCGCGATCAAGCAGGTCGCCTCGGGCCGCTTCGGCGTGACGGCGGAATACCTCGTCAATTCCGACATGATGCAGATCAAGGTCGCGCAGGGCGCCAAGCCCGGCGAGGGCGGCCAGTTGCCCGGCCACAAGGTCGACGCGACCATCGCCAAGGTGCGCCATTCCACGCAAGGCGTCGGCCTCATCTCGCCGCCGCCGCACCACGATATCTATTCGATCGAGGATCTGGCGCAGCTCATCTACGACCTGAAGAACGTCAATCCGGCCGCCGACGTGTCGGTCAAGCTCGTCTCCGAAGTCGGCGTCGGCACGGTCGCGGCGGGCGTCGCCAAGGCGCGCGCCGACCACATCACCATCTCCGGCTATGATGGCGGCACGGGCGCCTCGCCGCTCACCTCGATCAAGCATGCCGGCAGCCCTTGGGAGATGGGGCTTGCCGAGACGCACCAGACGCTGGTTCTGAACGGCCTGCGTTCGCGCGTCGCGCTGCAGGTCGATGGCGGGCTTCGCACCGGCCGCGACGTCATCGTGGGCGCGCTTCTGGGCGCCGACGAGTTCGGCTTCTCGACCGCGCCGCTGATCGCGGCGGGCTGCATCATGATGCGCAAGTGCCACCTGAACACCTGCCCGGTCGGCGTCGCCACGCAGGACCCGGTGCTGCGCAAGCGCTTCAAGGGCACGCCCGAGCACGTCATCAACTTCTTCTTCTTCATCGCCGAGGAAGTGCGCCAGCTTCTTGCCGAGATGGGCTACCGCCGGATCGACGAGATCATCGGCCAGTCCGAGCTTCTGGCCAAGGACGACGCCTTCGCGCAGTGGAAGTCGAAGGGTCTCGATTTCTCGAAGATGTTCTACAAGCCCGACGCGCCGAAGGAAGCGACCTACTGGACCGAGCGCCAGACGCATCCGATCGACGACGTGCTCGACCGCAAGCTGATCGCCGAGGCGGCTCCCGCGCTCGACGCGCGCCAGAAGGTCGAGATCGCGGCCGACATCCGCAATGTCGACCGTTCCACCGGCGCGATGCTGTCGGGCGAGGTCGCCAAGCGCTTCGGCCACAAAGGCCTGCGCGAGGACACGATCTCGGTGACGCTGACCGGCACCGCCGGCCAGTCCTTCGCCGCCTTCCTCGCCAAGGGCGTGACCTTCACCCTCGTCGGCGACGGCAACGACTATGTCGGCAAGGGGCTTTCGGGCGGCAAGATCGTCATCCGTCCGCCGGAAAACACCCGCATCAAGGCTGAGGAGTCGATCATCGTCGGCAACACGGTCCTCTACGGCGCGATCGAGGGCGAGTGCTATTTCCGCGGCGTCGCGGGCGAGCGCTTCGCGGTGCGCAATTCGGGCGCCATCGCCGTCGTCGAGGGCGTCGGCGATCATGGCTGCGAATACATGACCGGCGGCGTCGTCGTCGTTCTCGGCCAGACGGGGCGCAACTTCGCGGCCGGCATGTCGGGCGGCATCGCCTATGTTCTGGACGAGGCGGGCGACTTCGCCGAGCGCTGCAACATGGCCATGGTCGAGCTGGAGCCGGTGCCGGAGGAAGACGAACTCCTCGAACGCCTCCACCATCACGGCGGCGACATCGACCACAAGGGCCGCGTCGACGTCCAGGCCGACATGACGAGCCACGACGAGGAGCGCCTCTACCAGCTCATCCGCAACCATGTCGACTACACGGACTCCGAGCGCGGCCAGACGATCCTCGACAACTGGGCTGACTATCGCCCGAAATTCCGCAAGGTCATGCCGGTCGAATACAAGCGCGCGCTGATTGAAATGGAACGCATGCGCATGGGCGTGGCGGCCGAATAGGCCGCCTCCCTCCACCCTTGATCGCATTTCGGAGCCTCACGGCTCGCAGACGATTGGACTGAACTATGGGCAAGGTAACAGGCTTTCTCGAGATCGACCGGCAGGTTCACAAGTACCAGCCGGCGTCGGATCGCATCCGTCATTTCCGGGAGTTCACGCTTCCGATGTCGGAGCCGGAGGTCGAGAAACAGGCCGCGCGCTGCATGGATTGCGGCATCCCGTTCTGTCATGGGCCGACCGGCTGCCCCGTCCACAACCAGATCCCCGACTGGAACGACCTCGTCTACCAAAAGGACTGGGAAGGGGCGATCCGCAACCTGCACTCGACCAACAACTTCCCCGAATGGACCGGCCGCATCTGCCCCGCCCCTTGCGAGGAAGCCTGCACCCTGAACCTCGAGGACATCCCCGTCGCCATCAAGACGGTCGAGCAGGCGATCGCCGACAAGGCGTATGAGAAGGGCCTGATCCGCTCGCAGCCGTCGGCGACGAAGACCGGCAAGCGCGTCGCGATCATCGGCTCCGGCCCGGCCGGCATGGCCGCGGCGCAGCAGCTCGGCCGCGTCGGCCATGACGTCCACGTCTTCGAGCGCGAATCGAAGCCCGGCGGGCTGATGCGCTACGGCATTCCCGATTTCAAGATCGAGAAGAAATACATCGACGCGCGTGTCGAGCAGATGCAGGGCGAGGGCGTCACATTCCATTGCGGCGTCGACATCGGCGCCGACAGGACGCTCGACGAATTGACGGCGGAGTTCGACGCGGTGCTCTACTGCGGCGGTTCGGAAAATCCCCGCCCGGCCGGCATTCCCGGCCGCGAGTTCCACGGCGTCCATGACGCGATGCCCTATCTCGTCCAGCAGAACCGGCGCGTCGGCGGCGAGGACATCCAGTCGCGTGCCTGGGCCGCCGCGCCCATTCTCGCCGGCGGCAAGCATGTCGTCGTCGTCGGCGGCGGCGACACGGCGTCGGATTGCGTGGGCACCTCGTTCCGCCAGGGCGCGGTGCGCGTCACCCAGCTCGACATCCGCCCGCAGCCGCCCGAACGAGAAGACAAGCTAACCGTCTGGCCCTACTGGGCGACGAAGATGCGCACCTCGTCCAGCCAGGCCGAGGGCGCCGACCGCGAATTCCAGGTCGCCACGCTCGAATTCGTCGGCGACGAGGACGGCGTCCTCACCGGCGTCAAGTGCTGCGAGGTCGACGAGAAGCGCAAGCCGATCGCCGGCACCGAATTCGTCATCAAGGCAGACCTCGCCTTCATCGCCATCGGTTTCGCCGGCCCGCTCGTGGGCGGCCTGACCGACCAGCTCGGCGAACGCCTCGGCACCGTCACCGACAAGCGCGGCTCGCGCAACGTCACGGCCAATGATCGCGACTACAAGAGCAACATCGACAAGCTCTACATCGCCGGAGACGTGCGCCGCGGCCAGTCGCTGGTCGTCTGGGCGATCCGCGAAGGCCGCCAGGCCGCGCACGCGATCGACAGGGACTTGATGGGGACGACGGTCCTCCCGCGATAGTCAGCGGTTCAGCATCTCCAGCGCCGCCGCATGCAGTTGCGGCGTCGCCGCGGCCACGACGAACCCGCCGGCCTCCGCCGGCCCGCCGGTGCGCGACGTGATCACGCCGCCCGCCGCCTCGATGATCGGGATCAGCGCGACGATGTCGTAGGCCTGCAGGCCCGTCTCGACCACGAGGTCGACCTGGCCGGCCGCCAGCATGCAATAGGCGTAGCAATCGGTGCCGTAGCGCGCGAGTTGCACCGCCATCTCGAGCTGGTCGTAGCTGGTGCGCGCGTCGTCGAGGAACAGCGCCGGCGTCGTGGTGCAGAGCGTCGCGTGGCGCAGATCCGTCGTCGCGCGAACGCGAAGGTCGCGGGGCCCGCCCGGCCCCTCGTACCGTGCCTTGCCGCCGGCCGCATAGAAGAGCTCGCCGGTGAAGGGCTGGCTCATCATACCGGCGATGGCGTCGCCGTCTTCCAGAAGCCCCACAAGCGTGCCCCAGAGCGGCAGGCCCGAGATGAAGGCGCGGGTGCCGTCGATCGGGTCGATGACCCAGCAATGGCGGTTCGGCAGATTGTGCGCCCCGAATTCCTCGCCGAGGATGCCGTGCTCCGGAAATTCCGCCTCGATCCGCCGCCGGATGGCGCGCTCGGCCTCGCGGTCGGCCTCGGTCACCGGATCGAATCCGCCTTCCAGCTTGTTCGCCACGTCATGCGGCCGGCGAAAGCGCGGCAGAGTTTCGCTGGCGGCGTCAGTGGCCAGGCTGCGCAGAAAATCGGGGGTCACGTCCATCAAAAGGCTCCGCTCGATGTCGCCCGCGCAAGTGGCATTTTCGAGCCCGCTTGACAATTGTGCGCTGCAGCATAATCTGGATGTCGACGGGTCCGCCCGTCGATGCCCTTCTTGGGCGTTTCCTCCCTAGACTTCGACCGCCCGCAAGGGCGGTCTTTTTTTGCCTATTCGGCGGCGATGGGCAGTTCGCCGGGCGGGGCGAAGTGGTCGATCAGGCAGGCGGCGAGTTCATTGAGGTCACGGCGGATCTGGTCGTAGCCGGCATTCGGCACCAGTTTTTCCTCGTCCATATAGAGGCTGCGGTTGATCTCGACCTGCAGCGCGTGGATGCCGCGCGCCGGCCGGCCGTAATGCTCGGTGATGAAGCCGCCGGCATAGGGCTTGTTGTGCGCCACCATGTAGCCGCGGCTCGCCAGATGGCCGATCGCCGCTTCCGACAGGTCCGAGCGGCACGACATGCCGAAGCGGTCGCCGATGATGAAATCGGGCCGGATGCGCGTCTCGGGCAGGCGGATCGTCGCCGGCATCGAATGGCAGTCGATCAGGACGGCGATGCCGAACGCCTTGTGCGTCGCGCCGATCAGGCTCCGCAGCCGGTCGTGATAGGGCTTGTAGATACCTTCGATGCGGCCGACCGCCTCTTCGAGCGGCAGCTTGGCCGCATAGATTTCCTGCCCTTCGCCGACGAGGCGCGGGATGGTGCCGAGGCCGCCGGCCACCCGCGCCGAGCGCGTGTTGGCGTAGGGCGGCAGGGGCGTCGCGAACATGCGGGGGTCGAGTTCCCAAGGCTCGCGGTTCACGTCGAGATAGGCGCGCGGGAAGTGCGCCTTCAGGAACGGCGCGCCGAGGTCGGTGACGCCGGAAAACAGATCGTCGACGTAGCAATCCTCGGACCTGCGGATCGCATGTGGGTCGAGCCGCGCCATGTCGAGAAAGCGCTGCGGATAGACGGCCCCGCTATGCGGCGAGTTGAAGACGAAGGGCACCGTCTGCCGCTGCGGCCGCGCGACCTCGAAGGGCGCACGATGGGAGAAATCCGGATGCTCGTTCATTGACGCCTTTTCGCGCTCGCACGCCCTTCCATCTTCCTGATGTGCCACCGCGCCTCGCTCCTGTCCAGCCATCGCTCTTTCGCTCGCAAACGCGCCATTCACTTGATGTTTACCATGTCGAAGGCATATACGATTGAGATGGCGAATCGGCTTTTGTGCCGGTTCGAAAACAGGGTTCCGGACGCACAGATGGCAAGAATTCTTCTCGCGGAAGACGATGAGGACATGCGTCGTTTTCTCGTCAAGGCGCTGGAGCGCGCCGGCTACGACGTGATCGACTACGACAATGGCGCGAGCGCCTATGAGCGGCTGCGCGAGGAGCCGTTCTCGCTGCTCCTGACCGACATCGTGATGCCCGAGATGGACGGCATCGAGCTCGCGCGCCGCGCGACCGAGATCGATCCCGATTTGAAGGTGATGTTCATCACCGGCTTCGCCGCCGTCGCGCTCAACCCCGATTCCAAGGCCCCGAAGGACGCCAAGGTGCTGTCCAAGCCCTTCCACCTGCGCGATCTCGTCAACGAGGTCGAGAAGATGCTGCAGGCCGCCTGACCGCCTCGCGCAGCGTCAGGCGCGGGCGCCGTATTTTGCCGGCCGAAACCTATTGACGATGGGCGGGCATCTATGGTGTATGCGCCTCGTCGGATGGGCGTGTAGCTCAGCGGGAGAGCACTACGTTGACATCGTAGGGGTCACAGGTTCAATCCCTGTCACGCCCACCATCCGAACTCCCTGGATTTCGAGATACTAGCGCGCCGGCGTGATCGGGCGGTTGAACGCCTGCTGGAAATAGGTGCGCAAGGCACGCATCGGGTCGGAAAAGGTCGCGTCGCGGTGCCAGGCGAGGCCGACATTCATCGGCGGCATCGGGTCGGAGAGGACCATCGTCTCCAGCCGCTCGCCTTCCAGCGACCAGGGCCGGTAGACCATGTCGGAGAGGATCGCGACGCCTTCGCCGCCCGCCACCATCGAGCGCACCGCCTCTACCGACGATGTCCGCAGCGTCACGCGCGGGCGGTAGAGCGACTGGCTCCAGTATTTCATCGCCGTCTGCGCGGCCTCGTCCACCGTCAGCATGATGTAGGCCTCCTCCGCCACCTCCTTCAGTCCGACATCGGCGCGCGACAGGAAGCGATGGCGCGAGGAGAGCCAGAGCCGGCGCGGCGAGCTCATCATCGTCTCGGTCGCGATGGACGGGTTGGTGATGTTCGACGTCAGCGCCAGCGCGATGTCGTAGCGCCGGTCGGTCAGCCCCTCCTCGATCGCTTCGCGGTTGAGCTCGAAGAGATGGATGTCGAGGCCCGGATAGGAACGCTTCAGGCGCTGGATGTGGTGCGGCAGGAAATAGCCCATCACCGTATAGGTCGCCGCCACCGTCAGCTTTCCCTCGACGGCGTTGGACGGCAGGTTGAGGTTGCTCGCATCCTGTACCTTGCGCAGGATTTCGTAGGCGTGGAACAGGAATTCCCGCCCCGCCGCCGTCAAATCCATGCCGAGCGGCGTGCGGTTGAAGAGGTCGAGCCCGACATGGCGCTCGAGGTCGCGGATCGCGGTCGTCACCGCCGATTGCGAGATCGAGAGCGCGATCGCGGCCTGCGAGATCTGGCCGAGTTCGGCGGTCGCGACGAAATAGCGGATCTGGCGAAGGCTGAACGACATGGCATGTCCGTTTCATGGAGGCGGTATCTGAATAATTGAAGATGACGCTTCGGAAAATAGAAATTCCCAAGCATGGGATCAGGCGATAGCGTTTGGCCGAGGAGCAGCCGCCAGACCCGAAACGGGCGCGCGGCAAAACGGGAGAGCCGGAATGGCGCTGTCGGCGGTCGACATCAATTGCGACATGGGCGAGGGCTACGGGCCCTGGCAGCTCGGCGACACGTCCGACGACGTTCTTATGGGCCTCATCAGCTCGGCCAACATCGCCGCCGGCTTCCATGCGGGCGACCCCAATCTCATCGATCGCACCGTGCGGCTCGCCGCCGAACACGGCGTCGGCGTCGGCGCGCATCCGGGCTATCGCGACCTCCAGGGCTTCGGCCGCAGGCGCATCGACGGCAGCGCGGCCGAACTCGTCAACGACATCATTTACCAGGTCGGCGCACTCAAGGAATTCGCCAAGCGCCATGGCGTCCGACTCCAGCACGTCAAGCCGCACGGCGCGCTCTACATGGAGCTCGCCGGCAATGACGAACTCTCCGACGCCTTCATCGCATACATGCGCAAGGTCGAGCCCGACACGCCGATCTTTTGCATGGGCATGTCGCGCACCTATGAGCTTGCCCGCCAGGCCGGCCATCCCGTCGCGCGCGAATTCTTCGCCGACCGCGACTATGGCGACGACGGCGCGATCGTCTTCACCCGCCGCGTCGGGCGGCTCGATCCCGAGGCGATCGCGGCCAAGGTCGTGAAGGCCTGCCGGACCGGCAAGGTGACGACCGTCACCGGCAACGAGGTCGACATCGCCTTCGAGACGGTCTGCTTCCATTCCGATACGCCCGGTTCCGACGACATCGCGCGGACGCTGCGTTCGCGGCTGACCGAGGCCGGCATCAAGATCGTGCCGCTTTCCCAACTCCTCAACCGATAGCAAGGACATTTCATGAGCAAGCTGGAGATCAAGGCGCCGATGCCGGGCACGTTCTACCGCAAGCCGTCGCCCGACAGCCCCGCCTTCAAGTCGGATGGCGATGCCGTCGCCGCCGGCGACGTGGTCGGGCTGATCGAGGTGATGAAGAGCTTCCACGAAGTGAAGGCCGAGGCCGCCGGCAAGTCGATCCGCTTCCTGCTCGAGGATTCCGATGCGATCATGGCCGGCCAGACCATCGCCGAGATCGACGGCTGACCGGCATGGCGATCCGCTCCCTCCTGATTGCCAATCGCGGTGAGATCGCCGTGCGCATCGTGCGCGCCGCGCAGTCGCTCGGCATCCGCGCGGTGCAGGCGCACAGCGCGGCGGATGCCGAATCGCTCGCCGTGCGCATGGCCGACGACAGCGTCCTGATCGGCCCGCCGCCGGCGGCGAAGTCCTATCTTAACATCGAGGCGATCATAGCGGCGGCCAAGGACAAGGGCGTCGACGCCATCCATCCTGGCTACGGCTTCCTCGCCGAGAACGCCGAATTCGCGCAGGCCGTCGTCGATGCCGGCATGATCTTCGTCGGACCCGATGCGGCCGCGATCCGGCTTCTCGGCGACAAGGTCGCCGCGCGCAAGGTGGCGAAGGAGGCAGGCGTGCCGACCGTGCCCGGCAGCGACGGCCGCATCGCCGACATGGACGAGGCGCGGGCGCTGGTCGAGGAGATCGGCTTTCCGGTGATGATCAAGGCGGCGGCCGGCGGCGGCGGGCGCGGCATTCGCATCGTCGACAATTTCGCCGAATTCGAAAAGCAGTTCCCGCAGGCAGCCTCCGAAGCCGCCGCCGCCTTCGGCGATGGCGGGCTCTATATCGAGAAGGTCATCACCAAGGCGCGCCATGTCGAGGTGCAGATCCTCGGCGACGGGACGGACGTCATCCATTGCTTCGAGCGCGAATGCTCGCTGCAGCGCCGCCGCCAGAAGGTCTGGGAGGAAGCGCCCGCCTTCGACCTGTCGCCCGCAATCCGCGAGAAGCTGACGGCAAGCGCCGTCGCGCTCGGAAAGCAGGTCGGCTACAAGGGCGCCGGCACGGTCGAGTATCTCTATGACGGCGACATGCACGACTTCTATTTCATCGAGGTCAACACCCGCATCCAGGTCGAGCATCCCGTCACAGAGATGATCACCGGCATCGATCTCGTCGCCGAGATGATCCAGATCGCCGGCGGCGCGCCGCTCTCGATCCGGCAGCAGGACGTCGCGATCAGCGGCCACGCCATCGAATGCCGCATCAATGCCGAGGACCCGGCCGCGAATTTCATGCCCAATCCGGGCACGATCGATAGGCTTGTCGTTCCCGAAGGCGAAGGCACCCGCTTCGATACGATGCTCTATGAGGGCTACACCGTCCCGCCCTTCTACGATTCCCTGCTCGGCAAGATGATCGTCCACGCGCCCGACCGCGCGTCGGCCATCGCGCGGATGGGCGAGGCGCTTGCGAAGCTCGAGATCGGCGGCATCAGGACGACCGTGCCGCTCCACGCCGCGCTCGCGCAGAACGCCGACGTGCGCGCCGGCCGGTTCGATACGAAATGGCTGGAGCCCTGGCTCGCCGGCAATCCTTTGCGACCCGAAACGACCAACGCGGAGCACGCTCAATGAAGACACGCTACACATTCGGCGGCGACGAGCATCTGTTCGTCGAGGTGGACGAGGAGATGTCCCTCGACGCCTTCTTCAAGAGCCTGTCGATGACGCGCATCATCGCCGAGCGCAAGATCGCCGGCGTCACCGAAATCTGCCCTGCCAACGCGTCCTTCCAGGTCAAGTTCGACCCCGACATCGTGTCGCCTCAGGCGCTGCTCGACGAGGTCAAGTCGATCGAGAGCCTTGCCGAGCATTCCGATCCGGTGATCGAGACGCGCATCATCGAAATCCCCGTCTTCTACCAGGACCCTTGGACGCACGAGACCTTGATGCGCTTTCGCGAGCGCCATCAGGATCCGAAGTCGAGCGATCTCGAATATGCCGCGCGCATCAACGGCTATGACAGCGTCGAGGCCTTCATCGGCGCGCATTCGGGCTCGCCCTGGTTCGTGTCGATGGTCGGCTTCGTCGCGGGCCTGCCCTTCATGTTCCAGATGGTCGAGCGCGAGCGGCAGATCCAAGTGCCGAAATATCTGCGCCCGCGCACGGACACGCCGAAGCTCACCGTCGGCTATGGCGGCTGCTTTTCGTGCATCTATTCGGTGCGCGGCGCCGGCGGCTACCAGATGTTCGGCATCACGCCGATGCCGATCTTCGATCCGGACCAGAAGACCAGCTACCTCTCCGACTTCATGGTCTTTTTCCGGCCGGGCGACATCGTGAAGTTCAAGCCGATCGACCGGGCGGAATACGACCGCACGGTCGAGGCCGTCGCCGACAACAGTTTCCGGCCGAAGATCAGGGACGTCAGTTTCGACTTGCGCGCCTTCAACGCCGACATTCGCGGCTACAACGCCAAGCTGGAGGGCATGATCAATGGCGGTTAAGGTCATCAATCCGGGCCTCCTGACCAGCGTTCAGGACCTTGGCCGGCCGGGCTATTTCCATCTCGGCATCCCGACCTCCGGCGCGATGGATTCCTACGCCATGCGCGCGGCGAACCTTCTCGTCGGCAATGACGAAGGCGCTGCCGGGCTCGAAGCGGTGTTCGTCGGGCCGAAGCTCGAATTCACGCAAGACAGCGTCGTCGCCGTCACCGGGGCGCAGATGCCGGTACGCATCGACGGGCAGGAGCAGCCGGGCTGGAGCGCCATTCCCGTCAAGGCCGGGCAGACGCTCTCCTTCGACTATCTCAAATCCGGCGCGCGAATCTACATCGCGATCGCCGGGGGCATCGACGTGCCGGTCGCGCTCGGCAGCCGCTCGACCTATCCGATCGGCGCGCTCGGCGGCTTCAAGGGCAGGGCCATCGCGGCCGGTGACGAGTTGCCGGTCGGCAAGGCGGGCAGAGCGGTTAACGGCGCGAGCGTGCCGGAAAATCTCCGCCGCAAATCGGCGATGCCGGTCGAACTGCGCATCGTGCCCGGTCTCTACGACCACCGCGTCACCAAATCCTCCCTCGACCGTTTCTTCGAGGAAGAGTGGAAGGTCGCGCCCGAGGCCGATCGCATGGGCTACCGCTTCAAGGGCGGCACGCCGCTCGAATTCGTCGAGCGCGAGCAGCCCTTCGGCGCGGGGTCGGACCCGTCCAACATCGTCGACAGTTGCTACCCCTACGGCTCCGTGCAGGTGCCGGGCGGCACCGAGCCGATCATCCTCCACCGCGACGCGGTGTCGGGCGGCGGCTATTTCATGATCGGAACGGTCATCTCGGCCGACATGGACCTGATCGGCCAGTTGCAGCCGAACACGCCGTCACGCTTCCGGCGCGTCACCATGGACGAGGCGATGCAGGCGCGCCACGAGGAGGCCGCGAGGCTGGACAAACTGCGCGCGCATTTGAGCTAAGCGGGGATCAGATAGGGCGCGATATGGCCGGGCTGCGGCAGCACGGCGACGAGCTTGAGTTGCGCGATCGTGCGGTCGCGCGACTTCGACAGGTGGCTTTCGAGCATTTCGGCCGCCGAGGCGGTCGAGCCGACGATGATGAGTTCGCCGATCATCCGGATTTCGCGGATGGCGAGCGCATCGCCGAAGAGCCCGAGGCCGAAAAGGGCATTCTGCGAGGCCTGCAGCGTCTTCATGTTGGCCGAGATGAGTTGGCGCAGATCCTCGTTGGGAGTGGACAGGATGGCCAGATCGACGAATTCATTGACGAGCCGGAACCAGGTGTCGGGCCGCACGAGCCGGCCTTCCGCCTCGGCCGCGGCCATCGATCGGCAGATGCGCTCCAGCGCGATCCGGTCGATGAAGGGCGCGGCGGAGCGCAGCGCGGCGACTTCGAGGATGATGCGCAGCTCGAACTTGTTCTTGATCGATTGCGCCGTCAGCGGCGCGACGAGCCAGCGCGAGGTCGAGCTCTTGGTGACGAGCCCGCGCTCCTGCAGTCGCCCCAGCACGTCGCGGATGACGGTGCGGCTGACGTCGAAATGGGCCGCCAGGTCGCTTTCCACGATGCGAAACTGGCCGAAGACGAGGCAGGCCGACACGTCGGCCTCGACCTGGTCGTGAATCCGCTTCCAGTTCGGCCGGTTGAGGGTTTCGTCATGCGCCTCGTCGACGACCAGATGGATGGATTTGAGATCGCTGCGGATCGGCGCCGTGTCGTCGTCGGGCGGACCGACGACATAGCCGCGCCCGTCGAAGCGGCGGATCGCGCCTTCCTCCTCGAGCAGGCCGAGCGCGCGCTTGACCGAGCTGCGCGAGATCTTCAGCCGCTCGGCGAGCGGGCCTTCGAGCAACACCTGGCCCCGGTCCAGCCGGCCGGTCTCGATGTTCACGCGGATGGTGTCGGCCGCCGTCAGGAACAGCGGTGCCCGGCCTGGCGCCTTGGGGGGAATCATCTCGCTCCGGCTCATCTCGATACGCCTCGCTTTTGGAGACAGTTGCGACCCGGTTCAATCGGGAAATTGGCTAACGTGATTTAGTAACGTACACGAAGATCATTTTTTGAGCGCATCCGGCCGGATTACGCTCACCCGGTGAGCAGGCTGCAATTTGCCCGTGCAGTCTGGCCCGAACGCCTGCGCATCAGCGTATGGTGCGACTTCACGCGCTTGTGCGCCGACAATTCCCGAATGTCAAAAAAACACGATTTCGGCTCTTGCGAGAGCCAATGTAGATGTGTTTGTATACATAATCAATTTAGAAAGCGTGGGAACGCTCGGGGAGTTTGCCGATGCTGGCACTGAATTCGGTATCGCGGCGATATGGCGAGACGGTCGCGCTCGACCGGCTGAGCGTCGCCGTGCCGGCCGACAGCTACGTCTCCGTCCTCGGCGCAAGCGGCAGCGGCAAGACCACGTTGCTGCGCATCATCGCCGGCTTCGAAGAGCCGGATGCCGGCACCGTCACGCTCGACGACAAGCGCCTCGACGGCGTGCCCCCGCATCGCCGCGACATCGGCTTCGTCTTCCAGAACTTCGCGCTGTTCCCGCATCTGAGCGTCGGCGACAACATCGCCTACGGCCTGCGCTACCGCGAACATGCCCCCGTCACCGACGCTGCCGAAGTCGCGCACCGCGTCAACGACATCATCCGCCTCGTCGGTCTCGAGGGCCTCGCCTCCCGCAAGGTCTCGGCCATTTCCGGCGGCCAGCGCCAGCGCGTCGCGCTCGCCCGCACGCTCGTCACCGAACCGCGCATCGTGCTTCTCGACGAGCCGCTGGGCGCGCTCGACGCGAACCTGCGCGAGCGCATGTGCGACGAGCTGCGCCACATCCGCCAGCGCCTGAAAGTCACGTTCCTTCATGTCACCGGCAGCGAGACGGAGGCGCTTTTGATGGGCGATATCGTCGCCGTCCTGTCGCGCGGCACGATCGCCCAGTTCGCGCCCGCTTCGACGCTCTTCTCCGAGCCGCGCAGCGCCGATGTCGCGCGCCATCTCAACGCCTACAACATCCTCTCCGGCAAGATGGAGGGTGGACGCTTCCGCTCGCCTGCCGCCGCCTTTCCGCTGCCCGCGCCGTCCTCGGCGCGCGACGGAACGCCGGTCGAGGTCGCGCTGCGCTTCGACCGGATCAGCGTGCACCCGGCAGGTCTAGCCGGCGACGCCGCGCTGCGCGCACGCTTCATCACCAGCGAGTTCACCGGGTCGAGCGTCCTCTCCTTCTTCCGCACCGAGGACGGCCAGCTCGTCCAGGTCGTCTCGCACCTCTCCGGTCCGGTGCCCGAAACCTATGCCAAGGACGAAGTCTACAGCCTCGCCTTCGATCCGGCCGAGATCGTTCCGTTCTTCGAAAGGGCCGCCTGATGGAAATCGCCGACAACCGGCGCGCCGCGTCCGGTCTCGCCCAGAGCCAGGGCAGTTCCTCGCCGGCTGAAAAGCGCGAGCGCGAGGAGCGCCGCCGCGCGCTGTTCCTTGTCACGCCGGGCATCGCCTGGATGACGCTCTTCATGGTGCTGCCGCTGCTGATGGTCGTCTACGTCTCGTTCTGGACGCAGACCACCTTCACCGTCGAGCCGACGCTCACCATCGAGAGCTGGCAGCGATTCCTGTCGAGCTCGACCTACATTTCCGCCACCTGGACCACGGTGCGCATCTGGGCGATCGTGCTCGTCTCGACGCTTCTGATCGGCTATCCGGTCGCGCTGTTCATCGGCCTTTTCGTGCGCAACCAGACGCTGCAGACGGCGCTCCTCGTCATTTGCGTCATCCCGTTCTGGACCTCGTTCCTGATCCGCGTCATCGCCTGGCGTCCGATGCTGGGCACCGAGGGTGCGATCAACATGATCCTGATCAATCTCGGCATCATCGACACGCCGCTGACGACGCTGCTCTTTTCCGAGTTCGCCGTCCTCGTCGGCATGACGCAGATCTACTGCGTCTTCATGGTCGGGCCGATCACCTTCATGCTGTCGCGCATCGACCCGTCGATCATCGAGGCCGCGCGCGACCTCGGCGCCGGCTTCTGGCGCATCTTCTTCAAGATCATCCTGCCGCTGTCGCTGCCGGGCGTCGTCGTCGGCGCGATCTTCGTCTCGGTCATGGTGCTCGGCGAATTCGCAACCGCCGCGTCGCTGTCGGGCCGCAAGGTCAATCTCCTCGGCAACATCATCGTCAGCCAGGTCGGCTCGCTCAAATGGGCCTTCGCCTCGGTCGCCGGCGTCATCCTGACCATCATCATCGCGATCGTCATCACGGTCATGCTGCGCGTGGTCAATCTCAGGAAGGAGATGTAGGCCGATGGAATCGCGCGTTCTGAAACCCGTCCTCGCCGTCTATTGCGCCGCCTTCATCCTGTTCCTCTACGGCCCGATGATCGTGCTCGCGATCCTATCCTTCCAGGGCGCCGGCGGCGGTCCGCAGTTTCCGATCATCGAGTGGTCGACCTACTGGTACCAGCACCTCCTCGGCCTCACCCCGCCCGGCCGCATCACGCAGCTTCCCATCGGCGACGCCCTTTTGCGTTCGCTCACACTCGCCTTCATGACGACGGTCGTCTCGACGGTGCTCGGCGTCATGACAGCGCAGGGGTTCCGCACCCGCTTCAAGGGCTCGGGCATCGTCTTCTACCTCGTCATCCTCGGCATGATCGTGCCGGGCGTGCTCGTCGGCCTCGGCATGGCGCTGTTCTCCAACATGGCCGGCATCGCACGCGCCTGGTGGGGCACGGCCTTCGTGCTCCATGTCGTCTACACCTTCCCCTTCGCCTTCCTCGTCATGCTGGCGATCTTCAACCGCTTCGACCGCAGCGTGGAGGAAGCGTCGCTGTCGCTCGGCGTCTCGCCTGCGCAGACCTTCCGGCGCGTGACCTTCCCGATGATCTTCCCCGGCGTGCTTTCGGCGATGCTGTTCTCGTTCACGCTTTCCTATGACGAGTTCTCGCGCACGCTCTTCACCTCGGGCCGCGAGCTGACGCTGCCGCTGACCATCTACGGCACGTTCTCGGTCGAGATCTATCCGAACATCTTCGCGTTCGGCGTCCTGACAACGCTGTTCTCCTTCACGCTTCTGGCCATCTACGCGCTCCTGATGCTGCGCGCCGTGCGCAAAGGCCAGGCCTTCAAGGGCCAGGAGGCCGAGGCATGAGCGCGAAGACCGCACTCGTCACCGGCGCCGGATCGGGCATCGGCGCGGGCATCGCAACGCGGCTCGCCGCTGAGGGCTATCGGGTCGCCGTCAATGACCTGAAGCCCGAGGCCTGTGCGAAGACCGTCGATGCGATCGCAAAGGCCGGGGGCACGGCCGAGGCATTTCCCGCTGACATCTCCGATCCGGCAGCCGTGACCGGACTGATCGCCGACGTCACGTCGCGTCTCGGTCCGGTCGCGCTTCTCGTCAACAATGCCGGCCACGGCCATCAGGCCGCATTCCTCGACATCTCGCTCGCCGAGTTCGAGCGCATGTTCGCGGTCCATGTGCGCGGCACGTTCCTGATGTGCCAGGCGGTGCTGCCGTCGATGCTCGAAGCGGGCGAGGGCGTGATCGTCAACGTCGCCTCGCAGCTCGGCCAGGTCGGCGGTGTCGAGCTCGTCCACTATGCCGGTGCCAAGGGCGCGATCATCGCCATGACAAAGTCGCTCGCCCGCGAGGTCGCCAAGAAGGGCGTGCGCGTCAACGCGATCGCGCCCGGTCCCATCAATACGCCGCTCGTCGAGGCGCTGTCGGACGACTGGAAGAAGGCCAAGGCTGCCGAACTCCCCCTCGGCCGCTTCGGCGAGACGCATGAAGTCGCCGGAGCCGTCGCCTTCCTCGCGTCGCCCGACGGCGCGCTCTTCGTCGGCCAGACGCTCGGGCCGAATTCCGGCGACGTGATGCTCTGAGAGCCAGGAAAGAAACCGCATGACCAAGCCAGCCATCCCTCGCACCATTCTCGTCACCGGAGGCGGCATCGGCATCGGCCGCGCCGCCGCGCTCGCCTTCGCGCGTTCCGGCGATCATGTCGTGGTGACGGACGTTCTCGAGCGTGAAGGGCAGGCGGTCGCAGACGAGATCAAGACGTCCGGCGGCTCGGCCGAATTCGCCCGGCTCGACGTCCGCTCGACCGCGGAAGCCGACGCGCTCGTCGCCCGCATCGATGCGGAACGCGGCGGGATTGACGTCATCGTCGCAAATGCCGGCATCGCGCACCGCGTCCCGCTCGCGGACCTCACCGACGCCAAATGGGACGAGACCTTCGACATCGACCTGAAGGGCATGATCCGCGTCATCCGTCCCGCATTGCCGTCGATGCGCGCCAAGAAGGCCGGCGCCATCGTCTGCCTCTCCTCGATCATGGGCGTCGCCTATGGCTGGGACGAGCACGTCCACTATTCCGCCGCCAAGTCCGGCGTCGTCGGTCTGGTGCGCGGGCTTGCCGTCGAACTCGCGGGGCAGGGCATCCGCGTCAACGGCGTCGCGCCCGGCTACATCCGCACCGCGCAGCTTTTGTCGGAAAAGCACTCGCTCGGGCCCGAAGGCGCCGAAAAGGCCGCCGCCTTCATCCCGATGGGCCGGCTCGGCGAGCCGGACGACATCGCCGACGTCATCCATTTCCTCGCTTCCTCCGCGGCACGCTACCTGACGGGTCAGGTGATCGCGGTTGATGGAGGCCTCCTGGTGGGGCGCTACTGAAAATGGGCAATCAGAACAAAGGGAACAGCCAGATGAAAACGCATCCAATGCTGAACAGACGCACGATGCTGAAGGGGGGAGCGGGGGCCATGGCGCTGGCCATGGGCGGGTTCGCGCCGTTCATCCGCCAGCAGGCCTACGCGCAGGCGCTCGCCGACCAGCAGCTTCGCACCATCGGCCTTTCGGTCACCGTCCAGGACCGCATCCTCGATTCCTTCAAGCAGGAGAGCGGCGTCGGCACCGCGACGGGCACCGCATCGACCTTCCCCGACGCCCAGACGCGAATCCTGTCGGGTGCGGGCGATTATGATTGCTGGGAGGTGATCGCCGAGCGCCTGCCCGCCGTCATCGCCACCAACAATGTCGAGCCGATCCCGGTCGCCGAAATCCCCAACTGGAACTCGATCCGCGACACCTTCACCACCGTCAACGACAAGTGGGAACGCAAGGCGCAGATCGTCGGCCAGATCTGGGCCGACGAAGGCCAGACCGAGCTCTACATGGTCCCCGCCGTCTATAATTTCGATTCCATCGGCTACAATCCCGACGTCGTCAGCGACGAGGAAGCCAATAGCTGGACCGCGCTCTTCGACGACAAGTGGAAGGGCAAGTCGGGCCTCAACGTCGATCCGCTGATCGCCTTTGGCCAGGCCATCATCGCGCTCAACACGCTCGGCGAACTCGAAGCCAAGAACCCCGGCAACCCGACCGTCGAGGAAATCGACGAGGCGACCGCGTTCCTGATCTCCAAGAAGAAGGGCGGCCAGTTCCGCGCGCTCTGGGGCGATTTCGGCGAGCTGGTCAACCTGATGGCGTCCGGCGAAATGGTCGTCTCCGACGCCTGGCAGCCGGCCGTCATGGCGGTGAAGGCGCAAGGGCGCCCGGCGAAATACGCGACGCCCAAGGAAGGCACGCGTGGCTGGACCATCGGCCCCTCGCTCATCGCCGGCTCGCCCAACCGCGAAGCCGTCATCGCATACGCCAATTACTGGCTCTCCGGCCCGCCGGCCATCGCCGTGACGGAACAGGGCTACTACTCGCCCTCGACCAACATCAAGGAAGCGATGGACCCGGACAAATACGCCTTCTGGTACGAGGGCAAGCCGTGGGTCGGCGCTGCGGAGCGCGGCATCAACGAGGGCGATCTGCGCGACGGCGGCTCGCTTGAGGAGCGTTCGGCCAACGTCGCCTACTGGCACCAGTGGCCGGACGAATACGACTATCTGATCCAGCGCTGGGACGAATTCCTCAACGCCTGATTTCGCTTTCCCGCGCGCCGGATCGCCCGGCGCGCGGGCCTCCTCATCCAAAGTCGCATCGGAAATCGGGCATGTACGATCTCGAACTCAATGGCGTCGGCAAGACCTATTCGGATGGCACCGTCGCGGTCGCCGATTTCGATCTTCGCGTCGGCAAGGGCGAGTTCGTCGCCTTTCTCGGGCCGTCGGGCTGCGGCAAGTCGACGACGCTGCGCATGATCGCCGGCTTCGAGGAGATCACGAACGGCGACATCCTGATCAAGGGCAAGAACGTCTCGTCGATCCCGCCGGAACGGCGCCCGACCTCGATGATCTTCCAGAACTACGCGCTCTTCCCGCACATGACCGTGCGCCAGAACATCGGCTTCGGCCTCGACGTCAAACACCTGTCCAGGACCGAGAAGGACAGCAAGGTCGACCGCATCATGGACATGTTCGGCCTGACGCCCTTTGCCGACCGCAAGGCCGACAAGCTCTCCGGCGGCCAGCGCCAGCGCATCGCGCTCGCGCGCGGTCTCGTCGTCGAGCCCGACATCCTGCTCCTGGACGAACCGCTCGGCGCGCTCGACGCCAATCTGCGCCGCGTCATCCAGAACGAGCTGAAGCTCCTGCAACGCGAACTCGGCATCACCTTTGTCTTCGTCACCCACGCGCAGTCGGAAGCGCTTGGCCTGTCCGACCGCATCGTCGTGATGAACCGCGGCCGGGTCGAGCAGATCGGCACCCCGCACGAGGTCTACGCCAATCCGAAGACCGAGTTCGTCGCCCGCTTCATCGGCTCCAATGCCATCATCGAGGGGCAGAACCTCTCCATCGCCGACGGCATCGGCGCGGTCGACACCGCCTTCGGGCGCATGCGCGGACGGCCGACCGAGGCGCTGCGGCCGGGCGAGGGCGTGCTGGTCGCGATCCCGGCCGAGGCGATGCGGATTTCACGACGCGGCGCCGCCGAGGCATTGCTTGCCGAGAACCGCCTCAACGGCACGATCGCGATGCGCCATGCGGTGGGCAGCGTCCAGCATTTCCAGATCGACCTCGACGGGCGCCAGCGCGTCGACGTCGAGACCAGCACCGACAATCGCGACCTGATGCAGCTCGCCGTCGGCGACGCCGTCACGGTCGACTGCCCGTCCGAAAACGTCACCCTGGTCGCCAGGGGATGAACGAAAAACGCTCAATCAATCCAAGGGAGATCGGCAATGGCTAAGGAAATTCTGGTCGGCTTCGGCATCGACGTCGACGCCGTGGCGGGGTGGCTCGGCTCTTATGGTGGCGAGGATTCGCCGGACGACATCTCGCGCGGCATGTTCGCCGGCGAGGTCGGCTCGCCCCGTCTTTTGAAGATGTTCGAGCGGTGGGGCATCAAGACGACCTGGTTCATTCCGGGCCATTCAGCCGAGACCTTCTGGGACGAGATGAAGGCCGTCGCCGATGCCGGCCACGAGATCGGCATCCACGGCTACAGCCACGAAAACCCGATCGCGATGACGCCCGAGCAGGAAGAGCAGGTCCTCGACAAGTGCATCGAGCTGATCACCAAGCTCTCCGGCCAGCGGCCCACCGGCTATGTCGCGCCGTGGTGGGAGTTTTCCAACGTCACCAACGAGCTGCTTTTGAAGAAGGGCATCAAGTACGACCACTCGCTGATGCACAACGACTTCACGCCCTATTATGTGCGCGTCGGCGACAAGTGGACCAAGATCGACTATTCGGCCAAGCCCTCCGACTGGATGCAGCCGCTGACGCGCGGCGAGGAAACCGACCTGATCGAGATTCCGGCCAACTGGTATCTCGACGACCTGCCGCCGATGATGTTCATCAAGAAGGCGCCGAACAGCCACGGCTTCGTCAATCCCCGCCACATCGAGGAGATGTGGCGCGACCAGTTCGACTGGGTCTATCGCGAGATGGACTATGCCGTCTTCCCGATCACCATCCATCCCGACGTGTCCGGCCGGCCGCAGGTGCTGTTGATGCTCGAGCGCCTCTACGAGTACATCAAGGGCCACAAGGGCGTGCGCTTCGTCACCATGAACGAGATGGCCGACGATTTCGCCAAGCGCCATCCGCGCAAGAAATAGGCGCTAAGGAAGGAGCCGGTCATGTGCTCGCTGTGCGGCATATTGGGATGCGACGACCACTGGACGAGCGCCGTCGCTCGTCCAGGCGTCTACACGCGCAACACCGACCGGCTCTCGCGGCGGCGCGAGGCGGCCGACCGGATGAAGTTCGCCAACGCCGTCCTGTCGCCGCGTCGCATCAGCGTTTCGGAATGGCAGGGCACGTCCTATGTCCTGTCGAGCCCGACCGGCCGCACGCAGATCTTCGACAGCCTCGCCCACCTCTGGCCCGAGGCCGAGGCGATGGCCGGCCGCGACTTCGATCCGCTCGATCCGGTCTATCTGGAGCAGTTGAAGGCGTTGTCATGAAGGATGCCACGCCGATCAACCTCCTCACCGGCTTCCTCGGCTCGGGCAAGACGACGCTGCTGCAGCGCCTCCTCACCGACCCGGCGATGGCCAGCGCCGCCGTCCTCATCAACGAGTTCGGCGAAGTCGGGCTCGACCATCACCTCCTCGACCGCATCGACGACAATGTCGTCCTGATGAAGTCGGGCTGCATCTGCTGCACCGTGCGCGGCGAAATCGCCGACGCACTGCTCGGCCTTCATTCGCAGCGCGCGCGCGGTGAAATCCCCTGGTTCGACCGCGTCGTCATCGAGACGACCGGCCTCGCCGATCCATTCCCCGCGCTCTCCACCATCCAGTCGCACCCCGTCCTGCGCAGCCATTTCTCCATCGCCAATGTTGTGACCACCGTCGACGCCGTGAACGGCCAGAAGCAGCTTGCCGACCGTCTCGAAGCCGTCCGCCAAATCGGCGCGGCCGATGTCGTCGTCATCACCAAGACCGACCTTGCCGACGAGGCCCGTACCGCCGACCTGCGCGCCGCGCTGACGCGTCTCAATCCCACCGCCCGCCAGATCGTCGCCACTGACGCCGCCTCGGAAGATTTCATCGCATCGAGCACCGCGCTTCGCACAGAGGGCTGGGAAGCGGCGGCGCACCAAGCCGCGCACGACCACGACCACCACCATCATCACCACCACGACACAGCCGACGCGAAAATCCGCTCCTTCGCCATCACTGTCGACGGCCCCGTCGACTGGACGGCGTTCGGCGTCTGGCTCACCATGCTCCTGAACCGGCACGGCGACCGCATCTTCCGCGTCAAGGGCATTCTCAACGTCGCCGGCGAGGACCGGCCCGTCGCGGTCCACGGCGTCCAGCGCCTCGTCCATGCGCCGGTCCACATGAGCGGCTGGCCGGATGCGAACCGGCAGTCGCGCATCGTCTTCATCGTCGACGATCTCGACCCGGCGCGGATCGAAGCCTCGTTCCATGTGTTCAACAGGCTGTCGGAAAAAGTGCTGTCGCATCGCGCAAGCGGTTGCCTCGAAGGTGCAACCCCGCGATAGGAGACCGGATGACCCTTGAGGACCATGAAGCCATCGCGGCACCGGCCGTCCACATCGCCAAGCCGCAGACCTTGCGCGTGCTGTGCACCGAAATCACGCCGTTCCGCCAGTTGCAGGCCCGCGCCCAGCGCGATCTCGGCTTCGAGCTCGCCTTCGAGCAGCACGATTTCGTCACCGCGCAGCGTCTCGCCGCGACCGAGCCCGACCGCTACGACATCTACGACCAGTGCTTCCACAATCTCGATATCGTCTGGCACTGGCGCGCCATCAAACCGATCGAGATCGAGCGCATTGACCTCTGGCCGCGCGTCAACGATCTGACCAAGAAGGGCTGCATCAACGCCGCAGCCCCGCTCGGCTTCGGCGATGCGCCCGTCACGCGGCTCTACGTGCAGCAGGACAACACGCTGTCCTCCGTGCCGACGCCCTATCTCTCGATGCTGCCGACGGTCCACAATTTCGATTCCTTCGGCATCAACGAAACCGCGACCGGCATCGACACCGACCGCGACGTCCACTCCTGGGCCGAGCTCCTCAACCCGCGCTGGCGCGGCCACGTCTCCATCGTCGACGAGCCGGCGATCGGCATCTTCGACCTCGCGCTCGCCTTCCGCGCTGCGCGCAAGATGGCCTTCAAGCAGCTCGGCAACATGACCGTCGACGAGATCGACCAGTTGCTCGACTTCGCGCTGGCCCTGAAACGAAAAGGCCATTTCCACACCTTCTGGCGCACCGCGCCCGAGGCGACCGCCCTGATGGAAAGCGGCGACGTCTGGGCCGGTTCGATGTGGAGCCCGAGCGCCGTGGCGCTGAAGAGCCGGCACCTGCGCATCCGTCAGGCCGTGCCCGTCGAGGGCTACCGCGCATGGCATGGCGGGTTGTGCCTCGCCCGCCACCTGACCGGCCACCGGCTCGACCAGGCCTATGCTTATCTCAACTGGTCTCTGTCCGGCTGGCCCGGCGCCGTCGTCGCGCGGCAGGGCTATTACATGTCCGTCACCGAGCCGGTGCGCGATCACCTCGAGCCGGAAGAGTGGGACTATTGGTACGAGGGCAAGCCCGCGCGCCGGGTCCTCGCCGACCCCGAAGGCAAGCCCGCGATCCAGCTCGGCGCGGTGCGCTCCGGCGGCTCCTACTGGAGCCGCGCCTCGCATATCGCGCTGTGGAACACGACCATGGACGAGCACAACTACCTCGTGCGACGCTGGGCCGAACTCGTGCGCGAGCCGGCCGGTGGCCTCAAGCGCGCGTCCTGATTTTTAAAGAAGGATTTCGCCTTGGCAGTCACCATCATCCGGCCCGAACCGCAGCACCGCGCCGACTGGGACCGGCTCTATGCCGCCTACGCGCAATTCTACAAGGTCGAGCAGACCGCCGAGATGCGCGACCGCGTCTGGGGCTGGCTGCAATCGCCCGACGAGGAGGAGCAGGGCTTCCTCGCCGCCGACGAGACCGGCCGCATCGTCGGCCTCGCCCATTTCCGCCAATTCACGCGCCCGCTCTCGGCCACGCGCGGCGGCTTCCTCGATGATCTCTTCGTCGATCCGCAAGTGCGCGGCTCCGGTGCCGCCCAGGCGCTCATCGCCGCCATCTCCGACGAAGGCCGCGCCCGCGGCTGGACCGTCATCCGCTGGATCACCAAGGACGACAACTACCGCGCCCGCGCCGCTTATGACCGACTGGCGAAGCGGACGGAGTGGCTGACCTACGACATCGCGCTGTAGTCAAACCGGCGTCACCACATACGACCCGCTCTCGTGCAGTTCCGCCCGCCAGCCCGGTTCGATGACGATGGTGGTCGTCGTCTCCTCGATGATCGCCGGTCCCGTCACCACGTCGCCGGCCCCAAGCTTTGCCCCGTCATGCACCGGCACGCGCTGGCGCTTGCCGTCGGCGGAGAAGATCGCCTGCCGCGTTCCCTTCAGAGACGCGTCGACATTGCCGCCCTTCGCCAACGCCTTGTCGCCCGGCTTGGCGACCAGCCCGTAGAGCGTGCTCTCGATGTTGACGATCTCGACCGTGTTGTTCGGCTCGGCATAGGTGTAGAGCTGTTCGTGCCGGCGGTGGAAGGCGTCCTTCAGCCGCTCGACCGTTTCCGCGCCGATCTCGAAATTGTCGACCTCCACCGTGCATTCGTGCACCTGCCCGACATAGCGCATGTCGAGGCTGCGCTTGATGCGGATCTGGTCGGCGCCGAAGCCATCGGCCTTCAGATGCGCCTGGCCTTCCTCTTCCAGTTCGTGGAACAGCGCATTGACGCGCCGGTAGGCCTCCTCATTGTCGAGCCGCACCGGACAGGTCGCCATGTAATTGTACTTCACGTCCGAGATGATCTGGCCGAAGGCGCAGAGGCCGGAGGCGAGTTTCGGCACGATGATCCGCGTGATGCCCATTTCGCGGGCCAGCGCCGTGATGTGCGCGCCTGTCGCGCCGCCGGCGCACACGAGCACGAAGTCGCGCGGGTCGTAGCCGCGCTCGATCGAGACGCGCCTGATGCCGTTGACCATGTTGGCGTTGACGATGGTGAACATGCCGTAGGCGGCTTTTTCGAGCGAGATGCCGAGTGGTTCGGCCACCTTCGTCCGGATCGCCGTCTCGGCTTTCGCCGGGTCGAGCGGCAGGCGGCCGCCGACGAGCCCGTCCGGGTTGAGATAGCCCAGCACGAGGTTAACATCGGTCGTCGTCGGTTCCGTGCCGCCCTGGCCGTAGCAGGCGGGGCCGGGGTCGGAGCCGGCGCTTTGCGGGCCGACCTGCAACAGCCCCATCTCGTCGATCCAGCCGATCGAACCGCCGCCCGCGCCCAGCGTCTCGACCTGGATCATCGGCACGCCGATCCGGTAGCGCAGGAAGTCGATGTTCTTGTTGAGGTTCGTCACGCCCTCATGGGTCAGCGTGATGTCGAACGACGTGCCGCCCATGTCGATGGTGATGACGTTGGTCTCGTCGAAGGGCGCGGAGACGTGGAGGCCGGCGAGCGGCGCCGAGGCGGGTCCGGAATTGATCGCGTAGACCGAGCGGTCGGTCATCGCGTCGCCGATGGCGAGGCCCCCGTTCGACTGGAAGTAGCGCACCGGGTGCTTCGCGCCCAGCGAGCGGAAATAGCCGTCCACCGCGCCGACATACTTCTTCAATGTCGGCGCGAGATAGGCGTTCGTCACCGCCGTCGAGGTCCGCGTGTATTCGCGCACCTGCGGATAGAGCGAGGAGCCGAGCGTCAGGATGACGCCCGGCATCATCTCGCGCACGATCTCGCCCGCGCGCCGCTCGTGCTCGGGGTGGAGCACCGACCAGACGAAGGAGATCGCAACCGATTCCACGCCCTCTTTCAGGAAATGCTCGCAGGCTGCGCGTACGTCGTCCTCGGTCAGCGGCGTTCGCACCTGGCCATTGGAGAGCACTCGCTCGCGCACGCCCTTTCGCAAATTGCGCGGCACCAGCATGACGGCCGGCGGATAGTCGGCGTCGTAGCGGTAGCCGTCCTCCTTGTGGCCGTTGCGGATTTCGATCGAATCCTCGTGGCCCGCCGTGCAGATCAGCCCCGTTCGCGCGCCCTTGTGCTGGATCAGCGCATTGAGGCCGACCGTCGTGCCGTTGATGCAGAGGTCGCAATTGGGGATGATCTCGTCGAGCGGCACATCGAGGTCTTCCGCGATCAGTGCCAGGCCGTTGCGGATCGCGATGGTCGGGTCGGCCGGTGTCGAGAGCGCCTTGTAAAGCCGGTTGCCGCCGGCCTGCTCGGCCAGGACGAAATCGGTGAACGTGCCGCCGGCATCGATGCCGAGACGATATTTGCTGCGCATGGTCATCTCTCCTCAGGCTCAGGCGGCGCGCAATTTGCGGGTGGCGTCGAGGTCGACTTTCAGCGTCTCCGCATCCGCGATGACGACGCCGTAATCCTCGCGCGCGCCATTGATCGAGACGAGGCCGAGCTTCACGTCCTCGACCACCTTGTCGACCGGCCGCTTCTTCGGGTCGCCATAGCCGCCGCCGCCGGGGTTCATGTTTGTCACCGTCTCGCCGGGCTTGATGATCCCGATCGTGTTGTTGCGGATCGTCTCGGTCTTGCCGTCGCGCTTCAGTTCTAGCCGGCCGACCTTGGTGTCGATCATGGACGATTGCGCGCCCGCCGCGCCCAGCGCAGGAATCCGCCGTCCTTCGCCGAACATGATGAAGGTCATGTCGCCGTCGAGCGGCTCCACCTCCCACGCCGTGCCCGAGCCGCCGCGGTGCAGGCCCGCGCCGCCCGAATCCGTCATCAGCGAGTATTTGTGGATGATGATCGGGTAGGAGTGCTCCAGAAGCTCGATGTCGCCGGAGGTCAGCGCGCCGAAGCAGCATTCCGGCCCGCAGGCGTGCCAGCCGTCCTGCTGCGGCGTCGCGCCCGCGCCCGAGATGATGGTGGCGAGCACCATCGTGACGTATTCCTCGTCGTGGCGCTTGTCCCAGCCGGCGATGTTGAGCCCGTTGGCGTGGCCCCAGGACGCCGCGACCTTCGAGGGCATCGCCTTTTCGAAGGCGAGGCGCACCGCGTCGGTCAGCGTCTCCATCGGCGTCGTGGTGCAGTTCATGTGCGGCGCCGGTTCGCGCGCGTTGCACAGCGTGCCCTTCGGCCCCATGTCGACCGAGACGCAGCGATAGAGCCCTTCATTGTAGGGCGGGGGGAGCTGCGCGAACATCATCAGGCCGAGATAGACGCCCGAATAGGAATTGCCCTCGTAGGAATTGATGAAATAGGGCACCTGCGGCGGGCTCGAGATTGCGATCCGGCAGTCGTCACCCTCGATCGTCACCGTCGCCTTGATGTCGAAATCGCCGAAGCCATGACCGGCGTCCTCCAGCACCGCGACGCCTTCGTAAGTGCCGTCCGGCACCGAGCGGATCAGCGTGCGCATCTGGCGCTCGGCCATGTTCAAAAGCTCGCCGATGCAGGCGTCGACCTCGGCCTTTCCATACTTGTCGAGCATGCGGATCAGCGCCCGCTCGCCCACCTGGCAGGCGCCGATCAGCGCGTTGAAATCGCCCTCCTGGTCGCGTCGCGCGCGCATGTTGGTCAGGATCATGTTGAGCACGTCCTTGCGCGGCTTGCCCCGGTCCCAGATCTTCACCGGGGGAATGCGCAGGCATTCGGCGTAGATTTCCTTGGCATCCGGGTTGTAGCCCGCCGGCACCGGGCCGCCGATGTCGGTCAGGTGGCCCTTGCAGACCGTCCAGTAGACGAGCTCGCCATGGTAGAAGACGGGCTTGTACATGCACACGTCGATCGCGTGGCTGCCGCCATAGGCGGGGTCGTTGTGGAGGATCAGGTCGCCCTCGTTGATGTCGCCCTCGAAATAGCCGGCGACCACCTTCATTGCCGGGATCAGCGAGCCAAGATGGATCGGGATGTCCTGGCCCTGCAGGATCATCTCGGGCTCGGCGTTGAAGAGCGCGGTCGAATAGTCGTGCGCCAGATTGAAGACGCTCGAGCGCGCGGTCTTTTCCAGCGACAGCGTCATCTCGCGCTGCGTCGTCTCCAGTATCCCGCGCACCACCGATAGGGTGATCGGGTCGACGGTTCGCGTCGCTTCTGTCCGGTCCATTGGTCCTCGCTTTCCGGCCCGGTCGTGCGCCGCGCCGATGTTCCCTTGTTTCGGGAAAGCCTAGGCCCGCATCGGCACGTGCGTCTTTGACGGGGAGCGCGCGATTTCTTGACCGTCAGCGCAGCGGTGTGCGCAAGCGTTTGTCAGGCGCGGCGACCTGCCATAAGGTCATGCCGGGAGAGGACGCAGATGGACGTCATCACGACACGCGGGGTCGATCCCGCCAGCCGCAGCGCCCACTGGCATCAGGCGATCGCCAGTGCCTATTTCCCGCTCGACCTGAAATTCCGCGATCCCGAGCGCTTCACCGGCGACCTCGCCAAATGGACGCTCGGCGGCGTCTCCTTGTCGCGCCTGCGCTCCGAGGCGCTCGCCTATCATCGCCTGCCGCGGCACCTGCGCGGCGAAAGCGACGAACAGCTCCTGATCACCATCCCCGTCCGCGCGCCGGTGCATTTCTCGCAGCGCGGGCGCGACGTCACCTGCGCGCCGGGCGGCTACATCATCGAATGCGGCCACGAGCCGTACGAGTTCAGCTATGGCGAGCGCTCGGACCTCTGGGTGATGAAGGTCGACGCCGCGGCCCTGCGCGGCCGCATCCGCGCGCCCGAGCGCTTCTACGGCATGCAGTTCAACGGATCGGACGGCGTCTCCGGCCTGTTCGTCGCCATGCTGCACCAGATTCCGGCGCAGATCGGCTCGATGAGCGAGGAGGCGCGCGACGCGGTCGGCCAGCAACTCATCGACCTCCTCGCGCTCTCCATCCGCGCCGACGAGCGCACGCTCACCTCCGGCCAGTCGAGCGTGCGCACCGCGCATCTGTCGCGCGTCGAGACCTTCGTGCGCGCCAATCTCCATCGCCGCGACCTCGATCCCGAGCTGATCGCGCGGCGCTGCGGCATTTCCGTGCGCTACCTCCACGAAATCTTCCGCGACACCAACCAGACGCTCGGCCAGTGGGTGCGCGACATGCGGCTCGAAGCCGTGCGCGAAGACTTGAGCGCGGCCGGCCCGCAGGCGTCGATCGCCGAGATCTGCTTTGCCCGCGGCTTCGGCGACCTCGCCCATTTCACCCGCCTCTTCAAGAGCCGGTTCGGCAAGGCACCGGGCGAATACCGCAAGGCCCTCCAGCAGAACTGATCCGCCTTCAAATCGCGGCATGGGCGCTCTAAGACAGCGGCATCATGCCGCGAAGGACGCCCCGACCGTGATACAGAACCCCGCTCTCCCCGACGACCTCCTGCTCGACGCCGCCGACGAAGTCGCGATCCGGCAGGACCTCGTCCTCGTCGCGCTCGGCAAGCGGCCGGCCGACAGGATTGTCACCGTAGGGCGCCTGCTCGACGTCGGCTCGCGGACCTGGATCGACGCCGCCGAGATCGTCGTTCGCGGCCGGCGCATCGCTTATGTCGGGCCGGCCGGTTCTTACACGGGCGAGGCGGGCGAGCGCGTCGACCGCTCGGGCCTTGCCGCCGTGCCGGGCTTCGGCGAGGTCCACAAGCACATCGAGAGCTCGCACCTGACGCCGGAGCACGAGGCTGCGCTCGTCCTGCCGCGCGGCAACACTTGGACCTGCGAGGCGAGCCACGAATTCTCAAATGTCGACGGCCCGCACAATCTCGAATTCTGGCTGACCGCCCGGCGCGCCGGCTCGCCGATGAAGATCTTCCCGCTCCCCGGTTCCGCCGTACCGCCCACGGCCTATGAGTGGGGCGGCGGGCATTTCGACGGCGCCGCGCAGGCCGGCTTCCTGAACGAAAGCCTGATGGTCGCCGGGCTCGACGAGGTGATGGACTGGCCCGCGGTCTGGAGCCCGGACAACCCGTCCTACCGGCGGCTCTGGGGCATGATCGGCGCGACCTTCGCCCATCGCGGCGTCGTCGAGGGCCACGGCGCGGGGCTGCGCGACCTCGCCTCGATCAACGCCTTCGCCGCCGCAGGCCTCGCCTCCGACCACGAGGCCTGGACGCCCGAGGAAGCTTGGGACAAGCTGCGCGCCGGCATCTTCGTCGAAATCCGCCCGCATTCGATGCCGCAGATCATCGGCGGGCTTCTCGAACGCGGGCTCGCCGACTGGAGCCAGATCGCCTTCGCCACCGACGACCGTTCCGCCTCCGACACGCTGAAGATGGGCGCGACGGATCACAATGTGCGCCTTGCGATCGAAAGCGGCCTGTCGCCCGAAATCGCGATCCAGTGCGTCACCATCAACCCCGCCCGCCACATGCGGCTTACCCCGCATGTCGGCTCCATCGCCGCCGGCCGCTTCGCCGATCTCGTGCTGCTCGACGATGTCGACACGCTCTCCATCGCCGAGGTCTGGGCGGATGGCCTGCAGGTCTCCTCCGGCAACCGCTATGTCGGCCCGCTGCCCACGATCGACTGGCCGGACTGGGCGACGCGTACCGTCAACATCCAGCGCCGGCTGACCGGCGCCGATTTCGCGATTCCGGCCGCGCCCGGCCGCGAGGAGATGAAGGCCGCGCTTTTGCGCCCCTTCCACTGGGACGACCATTTCATCGAAACCGAACTGCCCGTCGCGGATGGCGAGGTGCAGCGCGACACCGCGCGCAACATCACCAAATTCGCCATCGTCGACCGCTTTTCGGGGCAGGGGCTCGTCTCGAAGATGTTCTGGCTCGGCTGCGGCCCTGAGACGCCGGACACCGCCGTCGGCTGCACCGTAGCGCACGACAAGCACAATATCTGGGTCGTCGGCTCGTCCGACGCGGCGATGGCGCAGGTCGTCAACCGCATCGTCGACAACCAAGGCGGCTGGGCGCTTTCCACCGGCGGCGAGATCGTCGCCGACGTGCGCTACGAGGTTGGCGGGCTGATGACCAACAGACCCGCCGAAGTTCTCGACGCCGACATGGAGACGCTCTACGCGGCGGCCGCGAAAATCGACTGGCTCTACGAGCCGACGTTCTCGCCGCGCTGGTTCCCCGGCTTCCCCGAACGCCTGCAATTCGCCACGCTCACCTGCGCCCCCTGGCGCTGGGTCCTCGTCGCCCCGACAGAGGCTGTGCCGCAGGGCTTCGTCAACGTCCAGACCGGCGAGAGCCATCCGGTCGTCTGGTGACGCGCATCAGTCAGCCGCGTCGATCCGTGCCATTTCCGCCTTGAACTCGGTTGCGATTTGCAGCGCATCGCGCATCGCCTGGCGGCGCTCGACTGTCTTGACCTCGCGGCCGCGCATCAGCCATCTGCCGGCCACCATCACGTCGCGGACATCGACCGGCATCGCGCAGAAGACGAGCGTCGCATAGACGTCGTAGATGGGCTGCATCCGCGCGGCCGACACGTCGATCCTGATCAGGTCGGCCTGCTTGCCCGGCTCCAGCGAGCCGATCGCGGCGTCCATGCCGAGCACGCGCGCACCCTCGATCGTCGCCATGCGGATGACCTCGCGCGCGGGCATCGGCTTGCGCGAATGGCCGAGCAGCTTCTGGAACATCGTCACCGGCGCGAATTGCGAAAAGAGGTCGAGCGTGTTGCCGCTCATCGGCCCGTCGGTGGCGATGCCGACCGGGATGCCCGCCGCGCGCATCGCCTCCACCGGCGCGATGCCGCGCCCGGCCTTGGCGTTGGAGCGCGCATTGTGCGCGACGCAGATGCCGGCGTGCGCCATCTTCTCGATGTCGCTTTCCGACACATGCAGGCAGTGCGCGCAGATCAGCCCCTTGCGCAACAGCCCCGCCTTCTCCACCACCTCGACCGGGCGCAGACCGTGCGTCTTCGCGCACCACTCCATTTCCGAATCCATCTCGGCGAGATGAATCTGCACCGGAACGTCCGGATGATCGTCCGCCCAGTGTGCGACGCGATTCATCACCGCGATATCCGTCGAATAGGGCGCGTGCGGCGCGATGGAGGCCGTCACGCGCGGATGGCCGGCGAATTCCGCAACCAGCGCTTCCGTGAGCGCGAAACCCTCGTCGATCGACTTGTGATCCGGCGGATCGAAATCGGCAATGGTCTGGCCCACCACGCCGCGAATGCCCGCCTCGTCCACGACGCGGCCGACTTCCGCCTCGAAATAATACATGTCGGCAACGGTCGTCACGCCCGCCTCGATCAGTTCGAGCGCGGCCAGACGCGTGCCGGTGCGCACCATCTGCGGCGTCACGAACTTGCGCTCCATCGGCAGCACGTAGCGATAGAGCCGGTCGTCGACATCCTCGCCGAGGCCGCGAAACAGCGTCATCGCCATATGGCAGTGCGGATTGACCATGCCCGGCATGACGATGTCGCCGCCGGCATCGACCACCTCCGCGCCTTCGATTGTCGGCGCAGCGCCCGAGCCCGTCGCGGTGATCGTCTCGCCGTCGATTTGCACCCACCCGGCTTCGACGACGGGCATGTCGGCGGTGCAGGGCAGGAGGGTGGCGTTGGTGAGGAGGGTGGTCATCGACGCACGCCGATCGCGGGAAGCGCTCGACGGCGCCCCCCTCTGGCCTGCCGGCCATCTCCCCCGCGAGGGGGGAGATCACGCGGTGGCGATGACGAGACTGATCTCCCCCCTCGCGGGGGAGATGGCCGGCAGGCCAGAGGGGGGCGCGAAGGATCGCGATCGACCATCATCACTCCCCCCGCAACACGCAACACTGGTCCACCACCGGCACCAGCCGTGCCGTCGCGCCCGGGTCCAGCGGCTGCGACAGCGGGCCGTTGGCCAGAAGCGGGCCGGCGGCGCTTTCGCATTGGTACTGGTAGGCGCGGCCGAGATAGGTGCGCAGGCCGAGCGTGACGGGAATGCCTTGCGCGTCCGGGTCCGCCGTGACGGCGAGACCATCCGGCCGCGCCCCGAGCACGAAATCGTCGGGGATCGGGCCGAAGCGCTCCTCGCTGAACGTCAGCGCGACGCCGCCCGGTGCCGTCGCGACCACCTTGCCCGCCTTGCGCGAGGTGACCTTCATCGGGATCAGGTTTTCGAAGCCGACGAAGCGCGCGACGAAGGCGTTGGCCGGCTTCTGGTAGAGCACCTCCGGCGTGTCGAACTGCATGATGCGCCCGGCATTCATGATCGCCACGCGATCCGAGATCGAGAACGCCTCCTCCTGGTCGTGCGTCACATAGACCGACGTCGTGCCGTTGGCGCGCTGCAACTGGCGGATTTCGACGCGCATGTCGATGCGCAGCTTGGCGTCGAGGTTCGACAGCGGCTCGTCGAACATCAAAAGCGGCGGCTCGATGACGAGCGCGCGCGCCAGCGCCACGCGCTGCTTCTGCCCGCCCGACAAGGCGCCCGGCAGGCGCTCGGCGAGCGGCGCGAGGCCGACGCGCTCCAGCATCGCCGCGGCGCGCTTGTTGCGCTCGGCGGTCCCGATACCGCGCTGCTTCAGCCCGAAGGCGACGTTGTCACGCACCGACAGATGCGGGAAGAGCGCGTAGTTCTGGAAGACGAGGCCGATGTCGCGCCGGTAGGCCGGCAGCCGCGTCAGGTCGCGCCCGCCGAGCGTGATCGCGCCCGAGGTCGGCTCCAGGAAACCGGCGATCAGGCGCAGCGTCGTCGTCTTGCCGCAGCCGGACGCGCCCAGGAGCGAGACGAGTTCGCCCGCGCCGACGGCGAGCGACAGGTCTTCCAGCACCTTCGTCGTGCCGTAATGCGCGGTGAGGTGGTCGACGGTGAGGGCCTGTGTCATCGCGTGGTTTTCTTACTTTGCAAGGAAGGTGAGGCCGAGCGTGCGCTCGACGATCGCCATGACGGCGACGGTCAGCAGCATCAGGAGCACCGACACCGACGCGATGGTCGGGTCGAAGAACTGCTCGACATGGGCGAGGATCTGGATCGGCAGGGTCGAGATGCCGGGGCCGGTCAAAAAAAGCGACACGGACACGTCGTTGATCGAGGTAATGAAGGCGAGAATGAAGGCGACGATCACGCCCGAGCGCACGTTCGGCAGGACGATGGTGAAGAAGGTCTTCGCCGGCGGCGAGCCGAGGCTGATCGCGGCTTCCTCGACGGAAAAGTCGAAACCGGCAAGGCTCGCCGAGATGACGCGGATGACATAGGGCAGGACGAGGATCGTGTGCCCGATGAGAAGCGTCGGGAAGATCGGCAGGCCGGCATCGACCGCGACGGAGCGCAGCAGCGAGAAGCCGATGACGATTTCCGGGATCAGGATCGGCAGCACGAACAGCGTCGACAGCCAGGACGGCAACTGGATGCGGTGCCGGTTGAGCGCATAGGCGGCCGGGATGCCGATCAGGAGCGCGATTCCGGTCGCCAGGAACGCGATCTGCAGACTGGTGATGATCGTGCGGCGGAAGGCGGCGACCTCGAAGATGTTCTCGAACCAGCGCAGCGACAGGCCCTGCGGCGGGAAGGTCAGGTACGTCGTGTCCGACAGCGCCGCGCCGAAGACGATGATCAGCGGGCCGATCAGGAACAGATAGACGGCGATCGTCAGCGCGATCAGGGCAGGGTGCGGGCGCGCGGTCATCAGGTCGCCATCGGGTTGAGGCGCCGCGCGGTGCGGCTCATGAGAAGGACGACGGCGATGGTGATCACCACCATGATCGTCGCGACCGTCGAGGCGCCGACCCAGTCGAAGGCGACCATGGCGCGCTGGTGCATCAGCGTTCCCATCACCATCTGCCGGTCGCCGCCCAGAAGCTGCGGCGTCGCATAGGCGGTGAATGAGCCGGTGAAGACCAGCACCGCGCCGACGATCAGGCCGGGCACGGCGAGCGGAAAGATCACCTGCCGGAAGGTCGCCGCCGGCGTCGCGCCGAGCGAGGCCGAGGCCTGCACCACGTCTTCGGGAATGTTTTCCAGAACGCCGACCAGCGTCAGGATCATCAGCGGCACGAAGAGATAGACCATCGCGACCACCACCGACCATTGCGTGTAGAGCATCGCGAAGGGCTGGTCGGCGATGCCGGTCCACAGGAGGAAGGAATTCAGGATGCCCTCGCGGCCGAGGATGATCAGCCAGGCGAAGGAGCGCACGACGACGCCCGTCAGGAGCGGGAAGACGGCGGCGATGATGAGCAGGCTCTTCGGCCTGTCCGGCGCCTTGGACACGACATAGGCGGCGAGGAAGCCGATGACGAGCGAGATGGCGGTCGTCGCCAGCGAGATCTCGATCGTGCGCCATAGGACGGTGCGCCTGAACCCGCTCGAAAAGAACGTCACGTAGGGCGCGAGCACCCCGCCCTCGTCGGCGAAGGTCGTCGCGATGGTGATCGCGACCGGAACCACGAGGAAGAGAAGGATGACGAGCGTCGCCGGCGTCGACAGCGACCATCCGGCAAATCGTTTCAGGATCGTCTGCACGTTCGTGTCCGTCTGAGCATGGTCGCGCTCCTTGCCGGCGGGAAATGCGGATGCGGGACGCGCAACGAGCGCGTCCCGCATCAAGCGGTCAGGATGGGATGGTCAGGCCCGGCTCACATGCCGAAGACTTCGCTCCAGCGTTCCAGCCACTCGTCCTTGGCGGCGTTCATCTTGGCGTAGTCGACCCGCTGCAGGCCGGCGATCTCCTCGGCGCCGTAGGTCCACTGCTCGGCCGCTTCCGGCGCGATCTCGAGGCCCTCGACGACCGGCGCGTCGACGCCGTTCTCGGCCAAAGTCTTTTGCGTTTCGGGGTCGAGGATGAAGTTGATGAACTCGTGCGCGAGGTCCGGATTGGCCGCGCCGACGGGGATGTTCACCGTGTTCAGCGTGGCGATGTCGCCTTCCTGGAGATCGGCCCAGACGATCGTCGGCACGGCGGCCTGCAACTGGCCGAGCGTGAAGTCTTGCGCGATCGAGGTGGTGACCTCGCCGGTCGAGAACAGATTGATCATCTCGGAGCCGGTATTGTAGTTCTTGACGACGTTGGGCGCGAGCGCCGCCAGTTCCTCGAAGGCCGGGTCCGGGTTCTCGAAGACGTCGGTGCCGGCCTTTTCGCCGGCCTTCATGACGACCATCGGGCCGGCCGTCGTGGTGATGCCGGGCAGCGAGAGCTGGCTCGCCATGTCCTCGCGCCACAGATCGTTCCACGAGGTGATCGGGTCGGTCACCTTGGCGCTGTCGTAGACGATGCCGACGCGGCCGATCGTATAGGCAGGGCCGAACTCGCCCTGCGGCGCCTGCGCGAGTTCATAAAGGCCGTCGATATTGGGCACCTTGGCCCGGTCGATCGGCATGAACAGGCCTTCCTCGGCGCCGATCTGCGAGAAGGCGTCGGTCAGGTAGATCACGTCGACGCCGCCCTGGCGCAGGCGGATCTTGTTCAGCCGGTCGGCATTGTTGCCGGTCTCGAAGACCAGTTCGCAGCCGCATTTTTCCTGGAAGGGCTGGACGATGAACTGGTCGAGCTTCTCGCCGTTGAAGCCCCACCAGGAGATCGTCAGCGTTTCGGAAAGCGCGGGCGCGGTCGCGGCGGCAAGCGCAAGCCCGGACGCGCCGGCCATTACCATCAGTCTTTTCATCGTCAGCCTCTTGAGGGTTCGACGGCGCCTGGCCCCAACCGGGCGCCCTTAGACCAAAGTCTATTTTTCCGCCCACCCGCCTGCAAGCCCAAAGAACGGGCATCACTGGCCCAGCCAAACGGCAACCCTAGTCCCAGGCCCGTCCCTTCACGCGAGTGCCGCCTGCCGCGTCTCGACGTCGATCGACCGGGCGGCGATCGCCGCGATCAGGAGCAGCGCGGCGAAAAGACCGATCGCCGCCGCCGTGCTCTGTATGAAGAGATAGACGAGCACCGAAGGTGCCAAAAGCCCGCCGAGCCGCGCCATCGCGCTCGCCGCGCCCATGCCCGTCGCCCGCGAGGCGGTCGGATAGAGTTCCGGTGTGAAGGCGTAGAGCGCGCCCCAGGTGCCGAGCAGCGCGAAGCTCATGATCAGGAGCGCCGCGGCGATCAGCGCCGGCGTGGCGGCGATGACGAACAGCGCGCAGCCCGCCGCGCTCAGCACCAGGAACCGCGTCAGCGTCGCGCGCCGGCCCCATTTCTCGACGCCATAGGCGGCGAGCGCATAGCCGGGGATCTGCGCCAGCGCGACGAGGACGAGGAAGCCGTAGCCGCGCACGAAGCCGAAACCCTCGGTCGCCAGTTTCGCCGGCATCCAGGCGAAGATGCCGTAATAGGAGATCGAGACGAGGAACCAGCAGGCGAGCATCAGGATCGTGCGGCGGCGCAGTTCGGGCGAAAACAGCCCGACGCTTTTCGCCGCCGGCAATGCCGTCAGCCTTGTCGCACCGAGCGGCGTCTTGCCGTTGGCGACCAGCACCTTGTCCATCACCGCGCGCGCCTCGGGCTCCTTGCCCTCGCGCATCAGGTGCATCGGCGATTCGGGAATCCAGAAGCGCAGGAAGATGCCGACGACGGCCGGCAGGGCGGTGACGAAGAAGATCACCCGCCAGGCATCCGCGACGCCGGCGGAAGCCGCCGCCCATGCCGTCAGCGCGACGGCGACCGTGCCGACGGCCCAGAACCCTTCGAGTGCCACCAGCCAGCGTCCGCGCCGCGAGGGCGGCAGGAATTCGGCCATCATCGCATAGTCGACCGGCAGCGTGCCGCCGACCGCGATGCCGGTCATGAAGCGCAGGAAGAGCAGCGTCTGGAAGTCCGGCGCGAAGGCCGAGGCGAGGCCGAAGACGGCATCCATAGCGACCGTGCCGATCAGGATGCGCCGGCGGCCGAAGCGATCCGCCAGCCGGCCGAACACGGCGGCGCCGATCAGCATGCCGAGGAAGAACAGCGTGCCTGTCTGCAATGCCTGCGGCACCGTCAGCCCGAAGGTCGCCGCGATCGAGGCCGCGGTGAAGCCCACCGCCAGTACCTGCATCGCGTCGGCCGTCCACACCAGTCCGAAAACGCCGAGAAGCCTCTTCTGGAACGGCCCCGTGCCGCCCCGCTCCAGAACCGCGTCGATCGTCGTAGCCGTCATCGAGAATCCCCCAAAACTGTGAGCGTCGCTCTAGGGTGGATGTGAGAATTTGTCGAGGGCCGGAATGGGTTGCATGTCGTTTTCAACCCCACATGGCAGTCAAGACATTAACCTTAACCATAGGTAAATGATTCGATTCGCAGTTTCGGGGTTTTGGAACAGTCAAGACAGGGTTAGCATCCTGTTAATGGCGGTACGGGGGAATGCGGCATGACAGGACAGGCAGCGGCGCTGCGAGCCGAGACGGATGGCGGTTCCGTTCCGGGCGACGTGCAAGGGTCGGCATTCGCGCGCAGCGTGTCTGCACTTCTGGAACGGACGGAATACCGGCGCTGTGAAAGCGGCGAGGATCTGGAGGCGATCTATCGCCTGCGCTTCAAGGCCTACAAGGCCTACGGCCTCGTCGGCGAGGCGGAGAACGAGCGCATTTCCGACGCGATGGACGACACGCCCAACAGCTACCGCTTCGGCGTCTTCATCGACGGCGAACTCGTCTCGACCGTGCGCCTCCACCACATCACCGCCGCCGAGCCCTGGGGGCCGGTCATGCGCGTTTATTCCGACATGCTGGAGCCGCGGCTCGCCGCCGGCGAGACCTTCGTCAATCCGGGCCAGTTCACGGCCGATCCGTCGGTCGCCGGCTCGTTTCGCCTGCTGCCCTACCTGACGCTGCGCCTCGCCGTCATCGCAAACACCTATTTCGACTCCACGAGCTGCGTGTGCCTCATCCGCGACGAGCACGTCGCCTTCTACAAGCGCATCTTCGGCTCCGCGCAGGTCGGGCTCGCGCGGCCCTATCCGCCCTTCACCGTGCCGGTCATGCTCTACGAATCGAACTGCGAGGAGAACATGGCGAAGACGGTGGCGCGCTATCCGTTCTTCCGTTCGACGGCGGCCGAGCGGCGGCTTCTCTTCCAGCGCCCCGAACGCGGCGAACTGACGCCGCTCACCGTCCTGCCGACGGCGAAGTACCGAGCGGCGGCCTGACGCTGCGGCAATCTTGCCGCAAGGCGGCTCGCGCCTAGCTTTAGACTGCAAGGGACCATCATCCAGGGAACGCATCATGCCCGATCTCGCACTCACCCCGCTGATCTCGCTCATCGCCGGCGTCGTCATCCTGATCATGCCGCGCCTGTTGAACTACATCGTCGCGCTCTACCTGATCGTGATCGGCCTGATCGGCCTCTTCCCCGACATCGCGGGATAGGCGCGCCAACGCCGCTTTCCGCGACAATCCTGCCATTGCCCTCAATCACGCTTTTCGTTATCAGCGAACGACAGAATTGCGAGGGAGCCTTCCATGGCAGAAGAACATCATTCCGGCCCGCTCGAAATGGGCGCGGAAATGGACTATCACGAGCACGAGAAGACCTATTCGCTCTTCCTCGAAATGGCGAAATACGGCTCGCTGGCCGTGGCGGCGCTCCTGATCGCGATGGCCTTCGGCTTCTTCACCGCCGCCGGCTTCATCTCGTCGACCATCCTCTTCCTGCTCATCTGCGGTCTCGGCGCGTTCGTTCTGCGCTGACGTCCGTGTCGGCGGAGTTCGCTCCGCCGGGCAGTGAAGATCGGCAGTCGGGGAGGGGCACATGTCGCAGATCGTTTTCGTACCTAGGGAAGTCGAGGGGGGAGAGCCGCGCGTCGCGGCCTCGCCCGATACCGTCAAGCGGCTGAAGGGGCTCGGCCTCGATGTCGTCGTCGAGGCCGGCGCGGGCACCGCCTCGCGCATTCCGGACGGCGAATTCGAGAAGGCCGGCGCGCGCATCGGCTCGACTGCCGACGCATCGACCGCCGATGTCGTCCTCAAGGTCCGGCGCCCGAACGATACCGAACTCAAATCCTACAAAAAGGGTGCCGCGGTCATCGCCGCGATGGACCCTTATGGCAACGACGCCGCCGTCGCCGCCATGGCCAAGGCCGGCATCTCCGCCTTCGCGATGGAGTTCATGCCGCGCATCACGCGCGCGCAGTCGATGGACATCCTGTCCAGCCAGGCCAACCTCGCCGGCTACCAGGCCGTCGTCGACGCGGCCGCCGAATACGACCGCGCATTGCCGATGATGATGACCGCGGCCGGCACCGTGCCCGCAGCCAAAATCTTCATCATGGGCGTCGGCGTCGCCGGCCTGCAGGCGATCGCGACCGCGCGTCGCATGGGCGCCGTCGTCACCGCGACCGATGTTCGCCCCGCCGCCAAGGAACAGGTCGCCTCGCTCGGCGCCAAGTTCCTCGCCGTCGAGGACGAGGAGTTCAAGGCCGCCGAGACCGCCGGCGGCTACGCCAAGGAAATGTCGAAGGAATACCAGGCGAAGCAGGTCGCGCTGACGGCCGAGCACATCGCCAAGCAGGACATCGTCATCACCACCGCGCTGATCCCCGGCCGACCCGCGCCGCGCCTCGTTTCAGCCGAGATGGTCGCCTCGATGAAGCCCGGCTCCGTCATCGTCGATCTCGCGGTCGAGCGCGGCGGCAATGTCGAGGGCGCGAAGGCGGGCGAAGTCGTGACGAGCGCCAACGGCGTCAAGATCGTCGGCCATCTCAACATGGCCGGCCGCGTCGCCGCCTCCGCCTCGCTCCTCTACGCCAGGAACCTCTTCGCCTTCCTCGAGACGCAGGTCGACAAGGAAACGAAGACGCTCGCGATCAAGCCGGACGAGGAATTGGTCAAGGCGACACTCCTGACCCACGAGGGCAAGATCGTCCACGCGAATTTCGCAAAGGCCGAGGCTGCGCCCGCTGAGCCGGTGGAACCAGCGCCCAAGCCGAAAACCGCTTCGAAGAAGGGGGATGCGTGATGGAAATGACCGCGATGGAACGCGCCATCGAGCAGCTCGAACAGGCGACCGCCGCGCTGCGGCTCGCCTTCTCCGATCTCGAGACGGCGGAAGCCGCCGGCCATGCCGCCGCAGCGGCGACGGGCGGCGCGATCGACCCCTTCGTCTTCCGCTTCGCCATCTTCGTGCTGGCGATCTTCGTCGGCTACTACGTCGTCTGGTCGGTGACGCCGGCGCTGCACACCCCGCTCATGGCCGTCACCAACGCCATCTCGTCGGTCATCGTCGTCGGCGCGCTCCTTGCGGTCGGCATCTCGGCTTCGGGGCTGGCGACCGGCTTCGGCTTCGTCGCGCTGATCCTCGCCTCGGTGAACATCTTCGGCGGCTTCCTCGTCACCCACCGCATGCTCGCCATGTACAAGAAAAAAGAGAAGTGAGGCGCATTCGATGAGCGAGAACTTCGCCTCCTTCCTCTACCTCGTCTCCGGCGTCCTGTTCATCATGGCGTTGCGCGGCCTGTCGCACCCCACCACCAGCCGCCAGGGCAATCTCTACGGCATGGTCGGCATGGGCATCGCCATCGTCACCACGCTGCTTCTGGCGCGCCCGACGCTCGGCGGCTTCCTGATGATCGTGGTCGGCATCGCCATCGGCGGCGGCATCGGCGCGGTCATCGCCCGGCGCATCCCGATGACGTCGATGCCGCAGCTCGTCGCCGCCTTCCACTCGCTCGTCGGCCTTGCCGCCGTGCTGGTCGCGGCGGCCGCCGTCTACTCGCCGGAAAGCTTCGGCGTCGGCACGGTCGGCCACATCCACACCCAGGCGCTGGTCGAAATGTCGCTCGGCGTCGCCATCGGCGCGATCACCTTCACCGGCTCGATCATCGCCTTCCTGAAGCTCGACGGGCGCATGTCCGGCAAGCCGATCATGCTGCCCGCGCGCCACATGGTGAACGCGGCCATCGCGACCGCGATCGTCCTTCTCGTCGTCGTCCTCGTCATGACGCAGTCGACGCTCGCCTTCTGGCTGATCGTCATCCTGTCGCTGGCGCTCGGCGTCCTGATCATCATCCCGATCGGCGGCGCTGACATGCCGGTCGTCGTCTCGATGCTCAACTCCTATTCCGGCTGGGCCGCTGCCGGCATCGGCTTCACGCTCGGCAACCTCGCGCTCATCATCACCGGCGCGCTGGTCGGCTCGTCGGGCGCGATCCTGTCCTACATCATGTGCAAGGGCATGAACCGGTCCTTCATCTCCGTCATCCTCGGCGGCTTCGGCGGCGAGACGGCCGCCGCGAGCGCCGATGACGGAATCGAGCGCACGGTCAAGCAGGGCTCGGCCGACGATGCCGCCTATCTGATGATGAACGCGCAGAAGGTCATCATCGTCCCCGGCTACGGCATGGCCGTCGCGCAGGCGCAGCACGCGCTGCGCGAGATGGCCGACACGCTCAAGGCCAACGGCGTCGAGGTCAAATACGCGATCCACCCGGTCGCCGGCCGCATGCCCGGCCACATGAACGTGCTCCTCGCCGAAGCCAACGTTCCCTATGACGAAGTCTTCGAACTCGAGGACATCAACTCCGAATTCGCTCAGGCCGACGTCGCCTACGTCATCGGCGCCAACGACGTCACCAACCCGTCCGCGCGCGACGACAAATCCTCGCCGATCTACGGAATGCCCATCCTCGACGTCGACAAGGCCCGCACCTGCCTCTTCGTGAAGCGCTCGCTCGGCTCGGGCTATGCCGGCATCGACAACACGCTGTTCTACAAGGACGGCACGATGATGCTTTTGGGCGACGCCAAGAAGATGACCGAGGAAATCGTCAAGGCGATGGCGCACTGACGGAGTTGCATGGCCGGCTATGTCTACATGCTGGCCTCCAAGAAGGACGGCACGCTCTACGTGCGCGTGACGTCCGACCTCGGTTCCCGCGTCTGGCAGCACAAACAACAGACCCCACCCGGTTTCACCGCACGCCACGGCGCCATCCGGCTCGTCTGGTATCGCGAATTCTACGAAATCGGCGACGCGATCCTGTTCGAAAGGCGCCTCAAGAAATGGCGCCGCGCGTGGAAAATTGCGCTGATCGAGGAACTGAACCCCGGCTGGTACGAACTCTACAAGGGCCAGGGTTGGTAGCAATCCATCCCTGAGAGGCGTCATTCCGGCCGAAGTCCGAGCGCAGCGAGGCGAGAGCCGGAACCCACTCCGTTAGGTTTCCGCATGACGCGACGGTCACGGAATGGATCCCGGACACGGTTCCCGGCGCTCTGCGCCGCTCTCCGTTCCGGGATGACGCAGCGAGGCAGGTGCCGCCCAACGCTGCCAACCCCAAGCGCGGGTCATTCCGGCCGAAGTCCGAGCGCAGCGAGGCGAGAGCCGGAACCCATTCCGTGACGTGCCTACCGGACGCCACGATCCCGGAGAGGTTCCCGGCAAAGCCCCTACAGCGCCCGCAGCTTGAACTCCGTCACGCCGAGCGCGACGTTCAGGCCCGTCTGTGCCTGGACGCTCAGGGGCTGCAGCATCACCGATTCGTTCGACCCGCCGACCAGGATGTTGACGCCGCCACCCACGGCGGCCGTCACTTCGGCGGACGCGCCATAATAGTCCCCCGCAAGCGCGGCGGGCGAGAGTTCAGCGGCGGTTGGCGCGAGGACGGCCCATTGCATCACCGCGGCGCTCGTGACGCCGACATCGAGGCCATATTTGTTCACCACGCCGACGAACTGCACCGGCGGTCGGCCGTCGGCGGGGGTGAAGGCGCATTGCATGTCGCGCGAGGAGCCGAAGATGGCGCCGACGTCGCCTTCGATGGCGCATTCGAGCATGCCCATCTCGGCGCGCGTGTCCTGCGCATGCGCGGCCGTCGCGGCGGTGCCGGCCACAATGGCGGCGGCGATCAGTGTGCGGATCATGTCAAATCTCCCGTTCGAGTGTCTGCCTGACAACCGAACGGGCGGAAGATCGTTCCGGAGACGCTACGAGGGGCGCGTGCGGCGCAGGCCCTCGGACGCGACCTCGAGGCTCGGGTCGAGCCGCGCGGCCTCGGCATAGGAGCGCGCCGCGCGCTGGTTGTCGCCGCGCCGCTCGAGGATCAGCGCCTGATAGGCCCAGGCCTCGGCGCTCGACTTGTCGAGGTTGAGCGCGGTGTTGAAGTCGGCCAGCGCGTTGTCCTCGTTGTTGATCGCGAGATACGAAAGGCCGCGTCCCGTATAGGGTTCGGCCGCGTTCGGCGCGAGCGAGATCGACTGGGCGAAGTCGGCGATGGCGAAATCGTGCTGGTTGCGGTTCTGGTAGAGAAGGCCGCGATTGTAGTAGGCGCGCGGGTCGGTCGTATCGAGCTGGATCGCGCGTTCGAAATCCTGGAACGCCTCGTTGGCGCGGCCGGCCGTGCGGTAGACGTTGCCGCGGCCGATATAGGCGGCGTCGTAGTTCGGGTTGAGCTGGAGCGCCTGGTTGTAGTCGGCGAGCGCGGCTTCCTGGTTGCCCATGTTGCGGTGGATCAGCGCGCGGTTGTTATAGGCCTGGTAGAAGCCCGGATTGAGCTGGATCGCGCGGTCGAAATCGGCCAGCGCCTCGGCGTTGCGGCCGCCGCGGCCATAGGCCGAGCCGCGCACGTTGTAGGCCTGCGGGTCCTGCGGCGAGCGCTCGATGACGGCGGTCAGCGAGGAGATGTTCTCCGTCGAAGCCTGCGCGGCGTCCATCGGCGAGACCGTCGACATCGTCTCGGGCGCGGTCTGGCAGGCGGCCAGCGCCAGCACGGAGACGAGGGCGAAGGCGGTGGCTGTACGCTTGGCGTGGCGCGCGGTCGAAATCATCGGCTGGTTCCCCCAGTTCGGATTTGGCAGGCAGGCTGCGTCGGATCAAACGCGGACAACGAAAAAAGGTGGCAGCGATTGCTCGCGCCACCTCTTATAATTCGGCAATAAAGACCAAAAAGCGGCAGATCAACGCGCCGCGACGGGAGCGCGGCCGCCGCCGACCAGGCCTTCGCGCTGGGCGCGCTTGCGGGCCAGCTTGCGGGCGCGGCGAACGGCTTCAGCCTTTTCGCGGGCGCGCTTTTCGGACGGCTTCTCGTAGTGGCCGCGCATCTTCATCTCGCGGAAGATTCCTTCGCGCTGCATCTTCTTCTTGAGCGCGCGGAGCGCCTGATCAACATTGTTGTCGCGGACGAGTACCTGCACGTGCGTTCCTGTTCGTTACCGTGGATCTGTCAAAATTCGTAAGCGCAACGAATTGCGCCCGTGGCACGCACCACGGATCGGTGCGGCTCATATCACCGCCCGCACCCCTTGTCGAGCGGAAATCGCCCGCCATCGAACCGGGACGCAACCGGCCAATTCGTCGCAGCGAAATAGGCACGGCGCAAACGGGCAATCGAGGTCGCAATCAGCGCAAGGCGCATCGGCGCTTTTCGCTAGTCATAGCTTCGCCATTCTGGTTCTCCTGGATGTCGCTTTCCAACCGTCCGCGAGGTGCGAGCCCCATGCGCAAATATTCGGTTTTCGCCATCGCCCGCGAGGCGCTTCGCGGCCACAAGGGCTGGCAGGAGCAATGGTCCTCGCCAGAGCCGCGCAAGGAATACGACGTCATCATCGTCGGCGCCGGCGGACATGGCCTGGCGACCGCCTACTACCTCGCCAAACACCACGGCATCACCAACATCGCGGTGCTGGAAAAGGGCTGGCTGGGCGGCGGCAATACCGGCCGCAACACCACCATCATCCGCTCCAACTATCTCTACGACGAATCGGCCGGCATCTACGACCACGCGGTGAAGCTGTGGGACGGGCTTTCGCAGGACCTCAACTACAACGTCATGTATTCGGCGCGCGGTGTCATGATGCTCGCCCACAACGTTCACGACGTGCAGGTCTTCAAGCGCCACATCCACGCCAACCGCCTCAACGGTGTCGACAATGAGTGGCTGACGCCGGAGGAGGCGCAGGCCTTCTGCCCGCCGCTCAACATCTCGAAGTCCGCGCGCTATCCGGTCATGGGTGCGGCCCTTCAGCGTCGCGGCGGCACTGCGCGGCACGACGCCGTCGCCTGGGGGTATGCCCGCGCGGCGGCCGATCGCGGCGTCCACATCATCCAGAACTGCGAAGTCACCGGCATCCGCCGCTCGTCCAACGGCCACGTCACCGGAGTCGAGACCTCGCGCGGCTTCATCGGCGCAAAGAAGGTCGGCGTCGTCGCGGCCGGGCACTCGTCGGTCATCATGCAGATGGCGGACGTCAGAATGCCGCTCGAATCCTATCCCTTGCAGGCGCTGGTGTCCGAACCGGTCAAGCCGGTCTTTCCCTGCGTCGTCATGTCGAACACGGTCCACGCCTACATTTCGCAGTCCGACAAGGGCGAGCTCGTCATCGGCGCGGGCACCGACCAGTATACTTCTTACTCACAGACGGGTGGGTTCCATATCCTGAACCACACGCTCGACGCGATCTGCGAGATGTTCCCGATGTTCACGCGCATGAAGATGCTGCGCTCGTGGGGCGGCATCGTCGACGTGACGCCGGACCGCTCGCCGATCCTCGCCAAGACGCCGGTGCCGGGGCTCTACGTGAATTGCGGCTGGGGCACGGGCGGGTTCAAGGCGACGCCGGGCTCGGGCCACGTCTTCGCGCACACCATCGCCAACGACAATCCGCACCCGATCAACGCGCCGTTCAACCTCGACCGCTTCCGCACCGGCCGCCTCATCGACGAAGCGGCCGCCGCCGCCGTCGCGCACTAGGAATTCCCCATGCTGTTGATCCGCTGCCCCTATTGCGAGGAAGAGCGCCCCGAGCTCGAATTCCGCCATGCCGGCGAAGCGCACATCGCGCGCTCGACCGACATCGCGGAGCTGTCGGACGAGGATTTCGAGAAGTTCTTCTTCATCCGCCAGAACCCGAAAGGCCTGATCTTCGAGCGCTGGCGCCACGTCCACGGCTGCGGCCGCTTCTTCAACGCCGCGCGGGACACGGTGACGGACAAGTTCCACCTGACCTACAAGGCCGGCGAGCCGAAGCCGGAAATCACGCTGATGGCGCCGGCAAATGGAGCATCGAAATGAGAGGCCGCACCCTGTCGCGCCCCCCTCTGTCCTGCCGGACATCTCCCCCGCATGGGGGGAGATCACGCGGTGTCGATGACGAGATTAATCTCCCCCCTTGCGGGGGAGATGTCCGGCAGGACAGAGGGGGGCAACGTAGCGTGGGAACGGGTCCGGAGTTCGCAGCATGACCGAAACCTTCCGCATCGCCGACGCCGGGCGCCTGACCCCCGCGCGCACCGCTCGCTTCACCTTCGACGGCAAGTCCTACCAGGGCCTTCAGGGCGACACGCTCGCCTCGGCGCTTCTCGCCAACGGCGTCCATCTCGTCGGCCGATCGTTCAAATACCACCGCCCGCGCGGCTTCCTCTCCGCCGGCGCCGAGGAGCCGAACGCGCTCGTCGGCATCCACCGTGATGCGGCGCGCAAGACGCCCAACGTCCGCGCCACGGTGCAGGAGGTCTATGACGGCCTCACCGCCGTCTCGCAGAACCGCTGGCCCTCGCTCGCCTTCGACATCGGCGAGGCCAACGATCTCGGCTCGCCGATGTTCTCGGCCGGTTTCTACTACAAGACCTTCATGTGGCCGAAGGCCGCTTGGGACAAGGTCTACGAACCCTTCATCCGCCGCGCGGCCGGCCTCGGTGTCGCGCCGGACCAGCCGGACCCGGATCACTATTCCTCGCTCTACGCGCATTGCGACGTGCTCGTGCTCGGCGGCGGCGCGGCCGGCATCGCGGCGGCGCTCGCGTCGGCGTCCAGCGGCGCGCGCGTCATCCTCGCCGACGAGCAGGCCGAGTTCGGCGGGGCGCTCCGCTTCGAGACCGGCGCCGAGATCGACGGCATGAGTGGCTGGGACTGGGCGCAGTTCAGCCTCTCGAAGCTCAAGGCCATGGACAATGTCCGCGTCCTGCCGCGCACGACCGCCTTCGGCTATTACGCGCAGAACCTCGTCGGCCTCGTCGAGCGCGTGACCGATCATCTCGCCAATCCGGCCAGGGACCTGCCGCGCGAGCGCCTCTGGCAGGTTCGCGCGGGCAGGGTGGTCATCGCCACTGGCGCGATCGAGCGGCACATGGTCTTCGCCGACAACGACCGGCCGGGCATCATGCTGGCATCGGCCGCCCGCACCTTCCTCAATCATTACGGCGTCGCGGTCGGTCGGAATGTCGGCGTCTATACGGCGACTGATTCCGCCTACGCCGCCGCCATCGACCTGAAAAAGGCCGGCGTTTCGATTGCCGCCATCGTCGACATCCGCGACGCGCCGCAAGGCGCGGCGATCGACGAGGCGCGCGCGCTCGGCATCGAAATCCTCACCGGCCACGCAGTCACGAAGACCGGCGGCAAGCTGCGCGTCTCGTCCATGGCGGTCGCGCCGAAATCGGGCGGCACGACGCGAATCATCCCGGTCGACGCGCTGCTGATGTCGTCCGGCTGGACGCCGTCCGTTCACCTCTTCTCGCAGTCGCGCGGCAAGGTCGCATTCGACGACGCCACCCAGCGCTTTCTCCCCGGCCAGTATGCGCAGGACTGCATCTCCGTCGGCGCCTGCAACGGCACCGACACGCTGCAGGCCGTCATCGACGAAGCCTATGCGGCGGGTGAGAAGGCATCAATCTCTGTATCGGCCAAGTCACCCCCACCCCTTACCCCTCCCCTCAGGGGGGAGGGGGATTCTGAGACGTTCGCGACCCCCTCCCCCTTGAGGGGAGGGGTAAGGGGTGGGGGTAGCCGCCCCGCTGCGAATACCTCCGAAAACTGGACCGGCAACTTCCTCGGCACCGCACCCGGCGCCGAAGCCGACACCACCGTCAAGGCTTTCGTCGATTTCCAGAACGACGTCACCGCCAAGGACATCCGCCTTGCCGTGCGCGAGGGCATGCGCTCCATCGAGCACGTCAAGCGCTTCACCACCAACGGCATGGCGACGGACCAGGGCAAGACGTCGAACATGCACGGCCTTGCCATCGCCGCCGAGGTGCTCGGCAAGCCGATCCCGCAGGTCGGCCTCACCACGTTCCGCGCGCCCTATACGCCGGTCACCTTCGGCGCCATCGTCGGGCATTCCAGAGGGGCTCTGTTCGACCCGACGCGCCGCACGGCAATGCATGCCTTCGCCGAAAGCCACGGCGCGGTGTTCGAGGATGTCGGCCAGTGGAAGCGCGCCTGGTATTTCCCGCAGGCTGGCGAGGACATGCACCAGGCCGTGGCGCGCGAATCGAAGACCGTCCGCCAGTCGGCCGGCATCTTCGACGCCTCGACGCTCGGCAAGATCGAGATCGTCGGCCCCGACGCCGCCGCCTTCATGGAACTCCTCTACACCAACCCCTGGGCGAAGCTCGAACCCGGCCGCTGCCGCTATGGCATCATGCTGCGCGAGGACGGCTTCATCTACGATGACGGCGTCGTCGGCCGCCTCGCCGAGGACCGCTTCCACGTCACCACCACGACCGGCGGCGCGGCGCGCGTCATGAACCATATGGAGGACTACCTCCAGACCGAATTCCCGCATCTCAAGGTCTATCTCACCTCGACCTCCGAGCAGTGGGCGGTCATCGCCGTCCAGGGACCGAAGAGCCGCGACATCATCGCGCCGCTCGTCGAGGGCATCGACCTCTCCGACGCCGCCATGCCGCATATGTCGGTGCGCGAGGGCACGATCTGCGGCGTGCCGAGCCGTCTCTTCCGCATGTCGTTCACCGGCGAGCGCGGCTTCGAGATCAACGTCCCGGCCGATTTCGGCGAAGCGGTGATGGAGGCCGTCTGGACCGAGGCGCAAAAGCACGGCGCCTGTCTCTACGGCACCGAGACGATGCACGTCCTGCGCGCTGAAAAGGGCTACATCATCGTCGGCCAGGAAACCGACGGCACCGTGACCCCGCAGGACGCCGGGCTCGACTGGGCGATCGGCAAGAAGAAGACCGATTTCGTCGGCATCCGCGGCCTGAAGCGCCCCGACCTCGTCGGTGGCGGCCGCAAGCAGCTCGTGGGCCTGAAGACCGTCGATCCGAGCGTGGTCCTCGAAGAAGGCGCCCAGATCGTCGCCACCCCCGACCAGCCGATCCCGATGAAGATGATCGGCCACGTCACCTCGAGCTACTGGTCCCCCAATTGCGGCCGCTCGATCGCGCTGGCGCTGGTGGTCGATGGCCGCGATAAGCTGGGCCAGCGTCTCTTCGTGCCGATGCCGGATGGGGCGATCGAGGTGGAAGTGACGGGCACGGTGTTCTTCGACGAGAGCGGGGAGCGGTTGAATGGCTAATTCGGAAACAGCGAGTTCCGTCATGCCCCCCTCTGGACTGCCGCCCATCTCCCCCGCAAGGGGGGAGATCATGCACGGCGAGGACGAGATTAATCTCCCCCCTCGCGGGGGAGATGTCCGGCAGGACAGAGGGGGGCAACGTAGAGCGCTTCCTTCCAATGATGTCGCCGCGGCACAATTCAGGGCATGACCATGACAGATTCACAGGCCACCCGCCGCCCCATCCTCGCCGGCCACCAGACCGCCGCGCCCAACGCCACGGTCACCATTGCGCCGCCGGCCTCCCGCCTGTCGCTGCGCGCGCCGTCCGAAAGCGTCGCCGCGCTCTCATCCGCGCTCGGCCTCACCCTGCCGACCAAACCCAAGACCTCCGTATCCGCCAACGCGCGCCATGCGCTCTGGCTCGGCCCGGACGAATGGCTCGTCATCGACGAATCCGCCGCCGACCTCGCCGCGCTCGTGAGGCCCGTCGCCGCCTTTCACTCGGCCGTCGACGTCTCTCACCGCAACGCCGCCTTCGTCGTTTCGGGCAAGGGCGCCGCGACCGCCATCAATGCCGGCTGCCCGCAGGACCTGTCGCTCGCCGCCTTTCCGGTCGGCGCCGCCTCGCGGACCATCCTGCACAAGATCGAGATCGTGCTCTACCGCACCGGCGACGCCGAATTCCGCGTCGAGTGCTGGCGGTCCTTCGCCGACTACGCGTTCTCGTTTCTCAGCGAAGCTGCCAGGGATTCCTGATCAGGAGGCCCGGCGCAGGTGGCTGCCCTGCGCGAAGGCGACGAGGTGGCTTGCCGGCATCGGCTTGGCGAGCGCGAAGCCTTGCAGCGCGTCGCAGCCCAGGTTCCTCAGCACGTGGGCATGTTCCATGGTCTCCACGCCCTCGGCCAGCACCTGGATGCCGAGCGAATGCCCCATCTCGATGATCGAGCCCAGGAGCTGGCGCTGCGCCATCGATTCGGCGACGGGCTGGACGAGCTGGCGGTCGATCTTCAGCCGCTGCGGCTTCAGCTTCAACAGCGAGACGATCGACGCATAGCCCGTGCCGAAATCGTCGATCTCGACATCGATGCCGATCGATTTCAGCTCCTCGACATGATCCATCAGCCGGTCGTCATGCTCGTCGAGGAAGATCGATTCGACCAGTTCGAACGCGATGCGGCGCGGCTCGATCTCCATTCTGCGCAGGCCCGCGATCAGCGTCTCGTCATGCAGGCGGCGGGCCGAGACGTTGACGGAGGCCTGCGGCACGCGCAGGCCCTGCAGTTCCCATAGGCCGAGCTGCGCCACGGTCACTTCCAGCATGCGCCGGTCGATCTCGTGGACGACGTCGAGCTCTTCGGCGACCTTCATGAAGTAGGATGGACCGAGCAGGCCCTTTTCCGGGTGTTCCCAGCGCGCCAGCGCCTCCACGCCGATGATCTCGAAGGTCTGCGCGTCGAATTGCGGCTGGTAGTGCGGCACGAATTCGCCGCGGTCGAGCGCCTGGCGGATGTCGTCGGCGATCTGCTTGGTGGTGAGGATCTCGGCCTGCAATTCCTCCGAGAAGAACTGGAAGCAGTTGCGGCCGTTGCGCTTGGCGCGGTAGAGCGCGATGTCGGCATTGACCAGGAGCCGCGTCGGGTCGGACAGCGAATCTGTATCCGTCGCGATGCCGACAGAGCCGCCGATGCGGCATTCGTGCTCCTCAAAGAGCGTCGATTCCTGAAGCTTGACGATGATCGTGGCGGCCAGGTCGGCGAGGGTCTCGGCCGACAGCACCCCGGCATTGCGCGCGCGGCGCACGACGACGAACTCGTCGCCGCCGACGCGCGCCACGAAGTCGGTCGGCCAGACGGACTGGCGCAGCACGTTCGCGGCATGGACCAGCATCGCGTCGCCGGCCGCGTGGCCGAGCGTGTCGTTGATCTCCTTGAACCGGTCGAGGTCGATCTGCAGGATCGCCGCGACCTCGCGTCCTTCGCCGAAGGCCTTCGCGTGCTCGGCGAGCGTCTCGTCGAGATAGCGGCGGTTGGGCAGGCCGGTGAGCGAATCGTGCAGCGCGTTGAACTCGATGCGCTCGCGGATCGATTCGAGTTCCGCGTTGCGCGCCTCGGAGAGCAGGATCGCCATGTTCAGCGCCTCGGCGCGCTCCACGTCCTCGGTCACGTCCCAGTTGACGCCGACGATGCGCGGCGGCGCCGTCTCGTCCTGGAACACCGAGCCGATGGCGCGGATGTGGCGGATCGAGCCGTCGTCGAGCACGAGGCGATAGTCGGAATGATAGCGGCCGGTCTCGCGCATGGCTGCCGAGAAGTCGGCCTCCGCGCGCACCTTGTCGTCGGGATGCAGCCGACGCGCCCAGAACGGGTAGTTGCGGATGCCGGCATCCAGAGGGTAGCCGTAGAGCTCGTTCATCCGGTCGTCCCAGATGAGCTCGCCATTCTGCACATCCATTTCCCAGATGCCGATCCGCGAGGCCTGCACGGCGAGGCGCAGCCGGCGCGACAGGCGTTCGAGTTCCAGCTTGCGCTCGCGCATGTCGGCGATGTTGCGCTGGCGCTCGTCCATCAGGCGGCCCATGATGAAGGTCGGCCCGAGCACCAGCAGCGCGGCGGCGATCAGCCATGCATAGAGCTGGCCGCGGCCGGGGATCGGCTGGTCCCAGCCGCCCTTCGGCCGGGCGGCGATCTGCCAGGTGCCCGACGGCAGCAGCACGTCGACCGTCACCGGGTCGTCCTTCAGGATCGCCTCGGAGCCGAAGAAGCGCTCGCCGCGCTCGCCGGCCGAATTGCGGCCCACGATCGCGATCTCGATCGACAGATCGTCGTCGAGGAGGCCGCTCTGGCGGTAGAGCTGCTCGACATCGACGATGGCCGAGACGATGCCCCAGAATTCGCGCACGCCCATCGCGTTGCGCGAGAACACGGGGAAGCGGCCGATGAAGCCCTGGCCGCCCTGGACGAGGTCGACGGGACCGGCCAGCACGAGACCGCCGGAATTGCGCGCCTGGAACACCGCGTCGCGCTGCTTCTCGCTCGCGCGGTAGTCGAGCCCGATCGCCCGTTCGTTGCCCTTGATCGGATGGATCAGCTTGACCACCAGGTCGGGCGCCGCGGCGATGTGGCGGATCTGCAGTTCCTGCGTCAGGAGGCTGCCGACGAGTTCGGAGAACTCCTCCTGCCCGATGTCCGGGTTGGTCTCGATCGAGGCGACGAGGCCGCGCACGAGCTGGATGTTGGCGTTGACCGAGCCTTCCAGCTTGGCGCGCACGAGGCTCGCCTTGGACAGCACGTCCGAGCGCAGCTTCTGGTCGAAGACGTTCTGGTTCTGGTGAAGGGCGAAGAGCGCGGCAGCGACCACGACGATGGTGGCCAGAAGCAGATGCAAATGGCTGGCGCGCACGCGCCGCAGCCCCTTGCGATTGCCCCTGTCGTCGTAAACCCCGCCCATTCGCCTGCCCCGACGCTGCCCCAAGCACGATTGGGCCAGAATGGAAGGCGAGACCTTAAATTAGAATTGAGGCGGTTCAGGATGGGCGCTGCGGGGCGGCATAAACCGCCGCGCGGCGGGTCCTTCGCCAAACAGGGTTAAACGGCCGTTATGCCGCCATCGGCCGCCAGCGTCTGGCCGGTCATGAAGGAATTGGCCGGGCAGCCGGCGAAGAGCATCACCTCGATCACCTCGTCGACCTCGGCCAGCCGGCGCATCGGCACGCCGCGCACCAGTTCCTTCTCGCCCGATGCGGCGTCCTCGCCGAGCGCGCCGAGCGCGTCCGTCGCCATCGGCGTGCGGGCATAGGAGGGGCAGACGGCGTTGATGCGGATGCCCTTGGAGGCATATTCGGCCGCCGCCGAGCGGGTCAGGCCGACGACGCCGTGCTTGGCCGCCGAATAGACGCTGAGCCGCGGCGCGCCGGCGATGCCGGCCACCGACGCGACGTTGACGATCGCGCCCTTCGTGCCGTCGCGGCGATACTGCCGTTCGAGCACCGGCAACTGGTGCTTCATGGCGTAGAAGACGCCCATCAGGTCGATGTCGACGACCCGGCGCGCCTCTTCCGAATCCATCAGCGGCAGCTTCGAGAAAGCATGCGCGATGCCGGCATTGTTGAAGGCGACGTCGAGCCGGCCGAAGCGCTTCAGCGCGAGGTCGACGAGATCACGCGAATGCTCTTCCTTCGACACGTCGCCGGCGAGCGCCGCCGCCCGTTCGCCCAACGGCCCGGCGACCGCGTTCAGTTCCGCCTCGCGAATGTCCGACAGGACGAGATTGGCGCCTTCCTCGGCCAGTCTCTCGGCAAGGCGTTTGCCGAAGCCGCCGCCCGCACCCGTGACGATCGCCGTCAGCCCCTCATACCGCTTCATGTCAATCCCCTGATGGCGCCGGCTCACTTGCCGGTCTTGATGGTTTCGACGGCGAGCCCGGCGAGGAGCGTCACCGCCTTGCCGTAGGTCTTCGCCTTTTCCGGATTGGACGCGTTGCCGTCGAGCGCGCGCTTGTAGACGCCCTGGCAGATCGCCGCGAGGCGGAAGAAGGAGAAGGCGAGGTAGTAGGTCCAGTTGTCGATGCCGGCTATGCCGCGCCGCTCGCAATAGGCTTCCACATACTCGGCCTCGCTCGGCAGGCCGAGCGCCTTGCGGTCGACCCCGCCCAGCCCCTTGAAGGCCGAGGAGTGCGGCAGCCGCCACTGCATGCATTGGTAGGAGAGGTCGGCATAGGGATGGCCGAGCGTCGACAATTCCCAGTCGAGCACCGCGACGACCTTCGGCGCGTCGGGCGCGAAGATCATGTTGTCGAGCCGGTAGTCGCCATGGACGAGCGAGACGACGCCGTCATCGGGCACCGCATTGGCCTCGAGCCAGGCGAGCAGCGTCTCCATGTCCTCGATGCGCTCCGTCTCCGACGCCCGGTACTGGCTCGACCAGCGCGCGAACTGGCGGTCGAAATAGCTGCCCGGCCGGCCGAAATCGGCAAGCCCCGCGGCCTCGACATCGACCGAATGGAGCGCCGCCAGCACCCGGTTCATGTCGTCGTAGATCGCCTTGCGCTCGCTATTGTCCCTGGCGTCCGGCAGCGCCGGGTCCCAGAAAATGCGCCCGTCGACGAAGTCCATGACGTAGAACATGCGCCCGATCGGCGAATCCTCTGGCGCCAGATGCACCATGTTCGGCACCGGCACGCCGGTCGCGGCCAGCGCCTTCATGACGCGGAACTCGCGGTCGACCTGGTGGGCGGATTTCAAAAGTTCGCCCGGCGGCTTGGCGCGCAGCACGTAGCGCCCGCTCGCCGCCGTCAGCAGATAGGTCGGGTTCGACTGGCCGGCATTGAACTTCTTGATGTCGGCGAGGCCTGCAAAGCCTGGAATCTCCGCCTCGAGATAAGGCGAGAGCGCGGCCGCGTCGAGGACGTTCGGGTCGCTCATGCCTGCGCTTCCTCGCGATGCAGGACGGCGAGCGTCAGCCAGCGCGCCGTCAGCGCCGGCTTCTTCGCGCCCTCGATCTCCACCGTCACGTCGGTCGCGACCTGTATCCAGCCGGAGGGGCGCACGTTCACGTCGGCGAGCACGAACCGGCCGCGCACCCGCGCGCCGGTCTTCACCGGGGTCACGAACCGCACCCTCTCGAACCCGTAATTGACGCCCATCTCGGCATTGGCCAGCGGCGGGATCGATTCATAGGAAAACACCGAGAGCAGCGACAGCGACAGGAAGCCGTGCGCGATGGTTCCGCCGAAGGGCGTCGCCGCCGCGCGTTCGGGGTCGACATGGATGAACTGGTGATCGTCGATCGCGTCGGCGAACATGTCGATCATGCCCTGCGTGACCGTGCGCCAGGGCGAGACGCCGATCTCGTTGCCGACATTTGCCACGAGCTGGTCTATCGAGACCGGCTCCAGACGGGGACCTTCCATGGGCGGGAATCCTAATCCTTGAACAGCGACATGCCGTGCTGCACGGACTGCCCGCCGTCGATCGGCAGAATCGCGCCCGTCACGTAGCTTCCGGCTTTCGAGCACAGATACAGCGTCGCACCGGCAATGTCATGCGGGGCGCCGATGCGGCCGAGCGGAACGCGCGAACCGACATGGTCGGCCTTCTCCTCGGTGCCGGTGGCGAAGGCCGTCATGCGGCTCTGGAAGGGGCCGGGCGCGAATGCGTTGACGGTGATGCGCCGCCCCGCGAATTCGATCGCCAGCGTGCGCGTCAGATGATGCACGGCGGCCTTCGAGGCGGTGTAGGAATAGGCGCCATCGGCGATCGGCTGCGTGCCCATGACGGAGCCGAGATTGACGATGCGCGCGGGGTCCTCGTCGCTCGCCGCGCGTTCGAGCTCGGGCAGGAGCTCGCGGGTCAGGTGGAAGAGGCCGGTCACGTTGACGTTCAGAACCTTCGCCCAGGCCGAATAGGGAAATTCGTTCAGTTCAGCGCCCCAGCTCACGCCGGCATTGTTGAAGAGGATGTGCAGCGTGTCGGTGCGCTGCCGCACCTCGCCGACGAGCGCGGCGATGCCGTCTTCGCTCGACACGTCACCGCCGAAGCCTTCGGCCGAGCCCGGCGTGCCCATCGCGTTCAGCTCCTCGGCGGTGCGGGCACAGTCGTGGCCCTTGCGCGAGGCGATCAGCACGCGCGCGCCGCCCTGCATCAGCGCCGTCGCCGCCATGCGGCCGATGCCGGTCGCCGCGCCGGTGACGAGCGCGGTCTTTCCGCGCACGGAAAACAGGTCCTCGATAAAGCTCATTTTCCCTCCCAAAGAACTTTCGCAACGCCGTTTCGAAGTCGCGTTGACAACATACCCGGTAGTATGTTCATCATTCGAACATCCGTAAAGGGGCTTCGCGAAAACCGGCAAAAGACCGGTGGAGAGCCTTCTCACAACGGCGGGAGGAATTCGGTTCGCATGGCTCTCGGCATACGGGAACGCACGCTCGACAGTTCGCGTGCCGCCATTCTGGAGGCGGCCGCACGCTGCTTCCACGAGCGCGGCTACGCGGCGACGTCGATCGACGACGTGGCCCGCGCGCTGCAGTCGACCAAGGGCCGCATCTACCACCATTTCGAATCCAAGGCCGACCTCTTCGCCGAGGTGTTCCGCGTCGGCATGGACATGAACTACGCCGCGCTGGAGCCGCTGCGCAGCCTCAAGGGCGAGGCGCACCAGCTCTGGCGTCGCTTCGCCTGGGTCCATGTCGACCAGATGATCACCACCCGCGCCTTCCAGCGCGTCGTGTGGATGGGTGTCGAGATGCACCTCGTCGGCGCGCCGACGCCTCACCAGCGGGCGCTGTTCGAGGAATTGTTCGAGACGCGTTCGCGCTATGGCGACATCTTCCGCAAGCTGATCGCGGAAGGGCGCGAGAGCGGACATTTCCACTTCCCCAATCTCAGCGTCGCGAACCAGTTGATGTTCATGACGCTCAACTCGCCGATCTTCTGGTACTCGCCGCGCACCGGAGAGACGCGCGCCGACATCGAGGATCTCATCGCACAAGTCGTCACCTGCGCCTGGCGCGGGCTGGGCGGCACGGAAGGAACCGGCAAATGAGCGTCAATCCCGAGATGAACCTCGCCATGAGCGAGCGCGTCAGGCCGCTGCACGAAAAGGTCGCGCGCATGGTGCGCGAGGAGATCATCCCGCTCGACGAGGAATTCCTGTCGGAAATCGGGAAGGACGGCAACCGCTGGACATACACGAACCGCCAGACCGAAATCCTCGAAGGCCTGAAGGCCAAGGCCCGCGAGCGCGGCCTGTGGAATTTCTGGCTCACCCATTCCGACCGCGGCTACGGCCTTTCGACCGTCGAATATGCCTATCTCGCGGAGGAGATGGGCAAGGCGCATCTGGGCGCGGAGACTTTCAACTGCTCGGCGCCCGACACCGGCAACATGGAAGTTCTGGAGCGCTACGGCACGCCCGAGCATAAGGAGCGCTGGCTGAAGCCGCTCCTGAACGGCGAAATCCGCTCGGCCTACCTGATGACCGAGCCGGACGTCGCCTCGTCCGACGCCACCAACATCGCCATGCGCTGCGAGCGCGACGGCGACGACTATGTGCTCAACGGCGAAAAATGGTGGTCGTCCGGCGCAGGCGATCCGCGCTGCCAGATTTACATCACCATGGTCGCCTCTCCGTCCGCGGACCGGCCGAAGCACCAGCAGCATTCGATGATCCTCGTGCCCGCCGACACCAAGGGCGTCACCAAATTGCGCGCCATGCAGGTCTACGGCGACGACGATGCGCCGCACGGCCATCTGCACCTGAAGTTCGAGGACGTGCGCGTTCCGGCGTCGAACCTGATCCTCGGCGAGGGCAGGGGCTTCGAGATCGCGCAGGGCCGTCTCGGGCCGGGCCGCATCCACCACTGCATGCGCGCCATCGGCCAGGCGGAAATGGCGCTCGAATTGATGTGTAAGCGCTCGCTGCGCCGCGAGGCCTTCGGCAAGAAACTCGCGCAGCTCGGCGCCAATTTCGATATCATTGCGGAGTGCCGCATGGAGATCGAGATGGCGCGGCTTCTGTGCCTCAAGGCGGCCTGGATGATCGACCAGGGCGACAAGAAGGCGGCCGCGCCGTGGATCAGCCAGATCAAGGTCGTTGCCCCGCGCGTCGCGCTCAAGGTCACCGACGAAGCGGTGCAGATGTATGGCGGGCAGGGCATCAGCCAGGACACGCCGCTCGCCCGCTCGTGGACGCACCTGCGCACGCTGCGCCTCGCCGACGGCCCCGACGCTGTCCACCGCCGCCAGGTCGCCCGCGAGGAACTGAAGAAATACACGCAGGAGAAGGTGTGAGCATGAACTTGTCCCGCGCCGTACCCCCACCCTTACCCTCCCCTCAAGGGGGAGGGAGGCGCGCGCGTCGCGCCGCATTCTTCAATCCGGGTGCTTCGCTGAGCGGTCGATCGCTGCGTGAATGCCCTCTCTCCCCCTTGAGGGGAGGGATACAGGGTGGGGGTTACTTCGCCCGAAAGGCGCGGTCATGAAAGCCATCGTCGCCCGCGAATACGGACCGCTCGACCAGCTCGCCTATGCCGACTGGCCGGAGCCCGAAATCGGCCCGAAGACGGTCGTCATCGACGCCGCGACCATCGGCGTCAATTATCCGGACGGCCTTCTCGTCCAGGGCCTCTACCAGATGAAACCCGAGACGCCCTTCGTGCCAGGCATGGAGGTGGCGGGCCGCGTCTCGGCCATCGGCGAGGGCGTGACGCGCTTCAAGGTCGGCGATCGGGTCGGCTCGGTTTCCGCTCTCGGCGCCTATGCCGAAAAGGTGGCGGCCGACGAAAGCGCCGTCATGCCTTTGCCGGACGGCCTCACCGACGCCGATGCCTGCGCGCTGATGTGCGGCTACGGCACCGCGCACCATGCCTTGAAGCAGCGCGGCCAGTTGCAGCCCGGCGAGACGCTCTGCGTCCTCGGCGCGTCGGGCGCGACCGGAGTCGCCGCCGTCCAGATCGGCAAGGCGATGGGCGCCAAAGTCATCGCCGTCGCCTCGACCCCGCAAAAGCAGGACGTGGCGAAACAGGCCGGCGCCGACATCGTGCTCGGCTACGACAACCTCAAGGATGCGCTCAAGCAGGCGACCGGCGGCAAGGGCGTCGACGTCGCCTTCGATCCGGTCGGCGGCGAGGGCTTCGACGTCCTCTCCCGGTCCATGGGCTGGGGCGGGCGCCTCCTCGTCATCGGCTTTGCCTCCGGCACGATCCCCAAGCTTCCCGTCAACCTGACCCTCGTCAAGGGATACAGCGTCGTCGGCGTCTTCTGGGGCGCGTTCACCGCCAAGGAGCCGAAGGCGAACGCCGCCAATATGAAGGAACTGATCGGCTGGTATCTCGAAGGCAAGGTCAAGCCGGTGATCGAGGGCATCTACCCGCTCGCCGACGCGCCTGCGATCCTGGAGCGCGTCCTGAACCGCGGCGCGACCGGCAAGATTATTCTCAAGCCATGAAGGGGCCGATATGACTTTGCCCAGCACCATGAACGCCCTCATCCTCAAGAACGAGGGCTATGCGCGCGATCATTCCGGCACCGCGCTCGAGGCCATGGAGCCCTATGTCGAGCAAGGCACGATCGAGGTGCCCGAGCCCGGCCCGAGCCAGGTTCTCGTCAAGGTTGCGCTTGCCGCGATCAATCCCTCCGACGTCATGTTCCTGAAAGGCCTCTACGGCCAGCCGCGCAAGCAGGGCCGGCCCGCCGGCTTCGAGGGCGTCGGCGAGGTCGTCGCGGCCGGCGCCGAGGCGCAGGGGCTGATCGGCAAGCGTGTCGCCTTCGCCACCGGCTTGTCCAACTGGGGTAGCTGGGCGGACTACGCGGTCGCCGAAGGCGGCGCCTGCATCCCGATCATGGACGGCGTGCGCGACGAGGACGCCGCCGCGATGATCGTCAACCCGCTCACCGCGCTCGCCATGTTCGGCATCGTCAAAGACGAGGGCGAGAAGGCCTTCGTCGTCACCGCCGGCGCCAGCCAGCTCTGCAAGCTGATGATCGCGGTCGCCAAGGACGAGGGCTACCGGCCCATCGCCATCGTGCGCCGCGACGACCAGGTCGCGCCCTTGAAGGCCATCGGCGCCGCCCATGTCCTCAACGCCGAAAGCGCCGATTTCGACCGCCGGCTCGCCGAAGTGCTGGGCCAGGAGAAGCCGCGCATCTTCCTCGACGCCGTCACCGGGCCGCTTGCCGCCAAGATCTTCCACACGATGGGCAAGCGCGCGCGCTGGATCGTCTATGGCCGGCTCGATCCCGAGACGACGCCGATCGTCGAGCCCGGCCAGATGATCTTCATGCACAAGAAGATCGAGGGTTTCTGGCTCACCGAATGGATGCGCTCGGCCGGCAACGACAAGCGCATGGCGGCGGTCGTCGAGGCGCAGAAGCGCTTCGCCGACGGGCGCTGGAGGACGGACGTGACCGCGATCGTACCGCTTGGAGATGCGGTCGAGCGGGTGGCGGGCGAACTCGCCCGGCCGAACGGAAAGGTATTCATCAGGCCATGACGAAAAGGTGCGCGGGAGGAGCTTGCGCACCCGTTCTGGCAGCTTAAGGTTGAAGGACATCGCGGCGTCAGATCGCGTGTCATAAAGTGGAGGAGAACGCCCGTGGGCGTATTGCAGCTCATCGTCAGCGGCCTTGCGAATGGCTGCGTATACGGCCTCATCGCCATGGGGTTCGTGCTGATCTACAAGGCGACGGAAGCGGTGAATTTCGCCCAGGGCGACTTCATGATGCTCGGCGCCTTCATCTGCCTCGGCCTCACAAATCCGCAGTTCATGGGCCTGCCCTTCTGGGTGTCGGTGCCTATCGCCATCGCCATCATGGGCGCGTTCGGCTATGCGCTCGACCTCGTCGTCCTGCGCCGCATGTTCGGCCAGTCGCAGATCGCCATCGTCATCCTCACCATCGCCCTCGGCTTCGTCCTGCGCTTTGCCGCCGGCGTCATCTGGGGCCACGAGCCGGTGTCGCTGGTCACGCCCATGGCCGGCAAGAACGTCCATTTCGGCGGGCTGGTCCTTGGCGCGAGCGAGGTGGCGGTCATCGTCGTCACGGTCGTCCTGACGGGTCTTCTCTACCTCTACTTCAACCGCACCCGGCTCGGCGTCGCCATGCAGGCCTCCTCGCAGAACCAGCTTGCGGCCTACTACATGGGCATCCCGGTCAAGCGCATTCATTCCCTGATCTGGGCGCTGTCGGGCATGACGGCGGCGGTCGCCGGCATCCTCTTCGCCTCCAAGGGCTCCATCGATCCGTCGATCGGGCTCCTCGGCATCAAGGCCTTCGCGGCGGCGGTCATCGGCGGCTTCGGCTCGCTGCCGGGCGCGCTTCTCGGCGGCATCATCGTCGGGCTGATCGAGCCCTTCTCGGGGCGCTACATGCCGTCCGGCTATTCGCAGATCATGCCGTATCTGCTGCTCTTCCTCATTCTCATATTCCGACCGCACGGCATCCTTGCCCAGGTCCACGCGAAGAAGGTGTGAGGGCATGAGAACCGTTTTCAAGACGTCCTACGACGCCGACATCAACCTCTTCCGCCACAAGCAGCAGTTCGGCTGGTATCTCGCGCTGTTCGCGCTGGCGCTGGCGCTGCCGTTCCTGTTGTCGAACTTCGCGCTCGGCGAGGCGACCAACGTCCTCATCTGGGCCATCGCCTGCATGGGGCTGATGATCCTCGTCGGCCAGTCGGGCCAGGCCAGCCTCGGCCACGCCGCCTTCCTCGCCATCGGCTGCTACGCCAACGTCCTGATGCAGCAGCGGCTCGGTCTGCCGTTCCTGATCACGTTCCCGCTCGCCGGCCTCATCGCCGGCGTCGCCGGCGCGCTGATCGCGCTGCCGATGACCAAGCTGCACGGCATCTACCTGGCCATCGGCACCATCGCGATCACCATCCTGGTGGAGGATTTCATCGTCATCGCCGAGCCGCTGACGAACGGCGTCATCGGCCTCATCCCGCCGCCGATCACCATCTTCGGCCTCGTGATCGACCGCTATTCGACGCCCAACACGCTCTATTATCTGACGCTCGGCATCACCCTTCTCGTCGTGCTTGCCTACCGCAACCTCCAGCGCTCGCCGCTCGGCCGCTCCTTCGCCGCCATCCGCGATTCGGAGATTTCGGCGCAGGCCATGGGCGTCAACGTGGCGCGCACCAAGGCGGTCGCCTTCGGCATCTCCACCGGCATCACCGGCCTCGCCGGCGCGCTGATGGGGCACTATGCCGGCATCTTCAACAACGAGACGTTCAACCTCATCATCTCGATCCAGCTCCTGCTCGCCATCGTCATCGGCGGGCTCGGCTCGATCCACGGCGCCTTCTTCGGCGCCGCCATCGTCGCCCTCCTGCCGCAGACCATAGCCTTCGGCCGCGACATGCTCGGCGGCCTCATCGGCGGCGGATCGATCGCGATCCCCGGCATGGAAGCCGCGATCTTCGGCCTGATCCTGATCCTGTTCATCCTGTTCGAGCCGATGGGTATCTATGGCCGCTGGGTGAAGATCCGGACCTATTTCGAGCTCTTCCCCTTCTACCGGAAGGACATGTTCCGCCGCCAGAAAGCCTATCTCAAGACGGAGCGGATGCGATGAGCTTGCTCGAACTCGACAACGTCACGCTGCGCTTCGGCGGCCTCACCGCGGTCAGCCAGGTTTCCTTCTCGGTCGAGGAGGGCGAGGTCTTCGCGCTGGTCGGCCCCAACGGCGCCGGCAAGTCGACCATCTTCAACCTGATCAGCCGCATCTACAATCCGGCCGAGGGCGACATCCGCTTCGACGGCAAGTCGATCCTTAACCGGAAACCGCACGAGATCGCGCGGCTCGGCATCGCCCGCACCTTCCAGAACATTGAACTGTTCGACCAGGCGACGGTGATGCAGAACCTGCTCGTCGGCCGCCATCGCCACCGCCACAGCCGCATGTGGTCCGAGCTTCTCTTCACGCCCTTCGTGCGCACGGAGGAGCGCCGCCACCGCGAGGCGATCGAGAAGGTGATCGACTTCCTCGACCTCCAGGCCTATCGCGACAAATACATCGCCGGCCTTCCCTACGGCGTGCGCAAGGTCGTCGAGATGGGCCGCGCCCTCGCCATCGAGCCGCGCCTCCTGCTCCTCGACGAGCCGGCCTCGGGCCTGTCGGTGGAGGAGACGCAGGACGTCGCCTTCTGGGTCGAGGACATCAAGAAACAGATGGGCGTCACCGTCCTGATGGTCGAGCACGACATGCACCTCGTCGCCTCGGTGTCCGACCGCGTGCTCGCGCTTGCCGACGGCAAGATGCTCGCCATGGGCACGCCGCACGAGGTGCAGAACCATCCCAAGGTGGTCGAGGCCTATATCGGCGTCGCCGACGAACACGAAAAGGTGCTGGCATGAACATGAGCGCCCCGACCCCGGCTCCCGCGCCCGCCGCCAAGGCCGACGGCAAGGCCATCCTGTCGATCCGCAACCTCGAAAGCTATTACGGGCCGATCATGGCGATCCGCGGCGCCAGCCTCGACGTGCGCGAGGGCCAGATCGTCACCGTGCTCGGCGCCAACGGCGCCGGCAAGACGACGCTGCTCAAGACCATCTCCGGCGTCATGGACCCGGAAAAGGGCCAGGTCTTCTATGCCGGCCAGAACATCGCCGGCGCCAATCCCGACAAGGTCGTGCGCCTCGGCATGGTCCATGTGCCCGAAGGCCGCGAGGTCTTCCCGCTCTTGACCGTCGAGGAAAACCTGAAGATGGGCGCGTTCACGCGCTCCGACACCGACGGCATCGCCCGCGACGAGCAGATGGTCTACGGCTATTTCCCGATCCTCGCCGAGCGCCGCAAGCAGGCGGCCGGCACGCTTTCGGGCGGGCAGCAGCAAATGTTGGCGATCGGCCGGGGCCTGATGGCCAAGCCCAAGATCATGCTCCTCGACGAGCCCTCGCTCGGCCTGTCGCCGCTCCTGGTCAAGGAAATCTTCCAGATCGTGCGCCGGCTCAACAAGGAGCAGGGCGTCACCATCGTCCTCGTCGAGCAGAACGCCAAAGTCGCCCTCGAAGTCGCCGACTACGGCTACGTCATGGAACTCGGCCGCATCGTCATGGCCGACACCGCCGACCGGCTGCTGGCGTCCAAGGACGTCCAGGAATTCTACCTCGGCGTCGTCGAGGAAACCCAGCGCGGCCAGAAGCGCTGGAAGCAGAAGAAGACGTGGCGATGAGGGGATTTCTACGCACCGCTTTGCGCCTCAGGACGCCCACCACCTCTCCGCGTCATCCCGGAAGCCGGACGCGAGCGCAGCGAGGTCCGGCTATCCGGGATCCATTCTGTGCCCCCGCCGACGGAACGGAATGGATCCCGCATCCCCGTTCCTCCGCTCCGCTCGGAACGCGTTGCGGGATGACGCCTGCCGCGCCTTGGCATTCCAAGATGACCCCCGCTACCTCTCCGTGTTCCACCATGGCGCCCACCACCTCTCCGCGTCATCCCGGAAGCCGGGCGCGAGCGGAGCGAGGCCCGGCTATCCGGGACCCATTCCGTGCCCTCGCCGACGGAGCGGATACCCATTCCTCCGCTTCGCTCGGAATAGGTTGCGGGATGACGCCCGTCATCGCTTGGCATTCCAGGATGACCCCCGCCACCGCGCCGCGTCATCCCGGAAGCCGGGCGCGAGCGCAGCGAGGCCCGGGTATCCGGGATCCATTCCGTGCCCTCGCCGACGGAACGGAATGGGTCCCGCATACCCATTCCTCCGCTTCGCTCGGAACGTGTTGCGGGATGACGCCTGTCACCTCTTGGCGTTCCGCGACGACGCTCTCCATCGGGAGGAAACCACGATGACCATCGCAGAAAAACTGCCGCCCATGCAGACCGTGCGCGGCCATTCCTTCAACCAGGACCTGACCCGCGCGCCGTTCTATTTCGACGGCTGCGACACGCTGGTGAAGCTTTTCCGCCAACGCTGCCTGGAGCTCGGCCCCAAGATCGCGCATCGCGAGAAGGATTACGGCATCTGGCTCGCCTATAGCTGGACCGATTTCTACGAGCACGCGCGCCTCATCGGCCTCGGCCTGATCGCGCTGGGGCTGAAGCGCGGCGAGGTGGTTTCCATCCTGTCGGAAGACAACAAGGAATGGATCTATTCCGATCTCGGCATCCAGTCCGTCGGCGGCATCGCGTCGGGCGTCTACACGACCGATTCCGCCAAGCAGCTCCAGTATCTCGTCAACGATTCCGACAGCCGCTTCCTGTTCGTCGAAAATGACGAGCAGCTCGACAAGTTCCTGTCGGTGCGCGGCGAGATGCCGGGCCTGTCGAAGGTCGTCGTCTTCGACCGCGACGGCCTGCATGAATTCGCCGACGACCAGGTCATCTTCCTCGACGACCTCTACCGGATCGGCCGCGATTTCCTGAAGGAGAACCCCACCCGGTTCGATGAAGAGATCGCCAAATCGCAGCCGCAGGATACCGCGATCCTCGTCTACACCTCCGGCACGACCGGCCCGCCCAAGGGCGCGATGATTTCGCATTCCAACATCATCGCATCGGTCATCGGCTCGGCGCTGACGCTGCCCGTCACGCCCGAGGACGACCAGGTCTGCTTCCTGCCGCTCTGCCACATTCTCGAGCGCCTGATCACCGTATTCACCCCGATCGGGCTGAAGTCGACGGTCAATTTCGCCGAGAGCCCTGAGACCGTCTTCGACAATGTCCGCGAGGTCTCCCCGCACGTCTTCACCGGCGTGCCGCGCGTGTGGGAAAAAATCTACAGCCGCATCTCGATTATGGCGAACGATTCGACGCCGATCGGACGCTGGGCGTACCGGCAGGCCGTCAGGACCGGCATGAAACGCGCCGCCGCGCTGGAAGCTGGCGATCCGGTGCCCACCGGCACAAAACTCGCCTACGCGTTCTGGGATTTCATGGTGCTCGGCAATCTGCGCCGGATGCTCGGCTTCGATCGCCTTCGGCGCGGCACGACGGGCGCGGCGCCGATCTCGCCCGACCTTCTGAAATGGTACAAGGCCGTCGGCATCACCGTGCTGGAAGGCTACGGCATGACCGAAAGCTCGGGCGTCATCTCGATCAACCTTCTGGAGGATTCCAAGAACGGCAGCGTCGGCAAGGTCGTGCCGGGCTCGCAGATCCGCATCTCGCCGGAGGGCGAGATCCAGTACAAGGGCGCCAACGTCTTCAAGGGCTATTGGAACAAGCCCGACAAGACCGCCGAGACGATCAGCGAGGATGGCTGGCTGAAGACCGGCGATGTCGGGCGCATCGACAATGAGGGCTTCCTCTTCGTCACCGGCCGCGTCAAGGACATCATCATCACCGCCGGCGGCAAGAACATCACGCCGGCAGAGATCGAGAACCGGTTGAAATTCTCGCCCTACATCTCGGACGCGGTCGTCATCGGCGACAAGCGCAAGTTCCTGTCCTGCCTGATCATGATCGATCAGGAAAACGTCGAAAAGTTTGCGCAGGATCGCAAGGTGCCGTTCAACAATTTCAAGTCACTGTGCGCGGCGCAGGAGGTGCGCGACCTGATCGGCTCCGTCGTCGACGAGACCAACCGCGAATTCGCCCGTGTCGAACAGATCAAGGATTTCAGGCTCATCGACGTCCTCTTGACCGCCGAGGACGAGGAACTGACGGCGACGATGAAGCTGAAGAGAAGTTTCGTCGAGCAGAAGCACAAGCCTCTGATCGACGAGATGTACGGTTGAGGAGAACCGTACGAAAACAATGCGGAACAACCCCAGGAGGAGTTTGAAATGAGACTGTTGTTCGGAAAATCCATTCTCGCGCTCGGGCTTGCCGCCGGCATGTCCACGGCGGCCTTCGCCACGCAGGGCGTCACCGACACGGAAGTCGTGATCGGCTCGAACGGCGACCTGTCCGGCATCTTCGCCGCCTTCAACGTCGGCGCCATCAAGGCCGCGCAGAACCTCTTCGACGAGATCAACGCGGAAGGCGGCATCCACGGACGCCAGATCCGCTTCGTCGTCGAGGATCACGGCTACCAGGTGCCGCGCGCCGTGCAGAACTTCAACAAGCTGGTCAATTCCGACCAGGTCTTCGCGATGATCCTGAACCTCGGCACGCCGCACAACATCGCCGGCTTCCAGATCATGGAGCCCAAGCAGGTGGCCAATATCGGCCCGCTCACCTCGGCGCGGCAGATGCTCGAAGGCGACATCACCTACAAATATTCGGGCTTCGCGGCCTACTATGACGGCCTGCGCGCCGGCATCAAGATGCTGGCCGAGGAGGGCGGCGACGAGGTCGCCAACATCTGCTCCATGTACCTGCCGTCCGATTTCGGCCTCGAGGTCCATGAAGCGGCCGTCGACGAGGCCGAGGCGCTCGGACTCACCTTCGCCGGCGAGACGACGCACCGTCCCGACGAGCAGGATTTCGTCGGCGCCGTCACGCGCCTGCGCGAGCTCAACTGCGACATCGTCGCGACCGGCGTCGGCGTGCGCCAGACGATCATCGCGCTCGGCACCGCCAAGCGCCTCGGCTGGGAGGACGTCAAGTTCATCGGCTCGTCGGCCGGCTTCAACACCGCCATCGCCAAGGTCGAGGGCGGCGTGACGGAAGGCTACTACGCCGCCGCCGGCTGGGCCGACCACGAGGACCGAATGGACAATCCGGAAGTGAAGGCTTGGGCCGACGGCTATGCCGAGAAGAACGGCGAGCCGGCCGGCACCGCCGCGATCCTCGGCCACGGCGCCGCCACGACGCTGATCCGCGCGCTCGAAGCCGCCGGTCCGGAACTGACCGCCGAAAGCTTCAAGACGGCGATGGAAAGCCTCGAATACACCGACGTCATCTCCGGCGACATCCCGGTCAAGTACACGCCCGAAGACCACCAGGGCGGCTCGACGATCGTGATCTCGAAGATCGAGGGCGGCAAGTGGATCGAGGTCGGCCGCATCGACCCGACGGCCGAAGGCGGAGCCGATGCCGCTCCGGCCGCTGCCGACGCCGCTCCGGCGGACGGCGAGGAAGAGACGGACGCCGCCGACTGATCGCGGCCGTCCTGAAACGAAGACGCCGCCCGGTCAGCCGGGCGGCGTTTTTCGTTGTGCGATGCTTGCCTTATTCGGCGGGGGCGAGATTGGCCTCGGTCGCCGAGGCCTGCGCCAGTTCGCGCTCCAGCCGCTCCTCCTCCTCCACCTTCGGCGTCACCCAGCGGCCGAGCAGCAGGTAGGCGACCGGCGTCAGGTAGAGCGTCGAGACGGTGGCAAGGCCCAGCCCGCCGACGATCACCCAGCCGAGCGCGATGCGCGCCTCGGCGCCCGCGCCCGAGGCGAGGATCAGCGGCAGGCCGCCGACGATGGTGCACAGCATTGTCATCATCACCGGGCGCAGGCGCACGTTCGAGGCCTCCTCGATCGCGTCGCGCACATTGCGCCCGCGGTCGCGGAGCTGGTTGGCGAATTCGACGATCAGGATGCCGTTCTTGGCCATGATGCCGACGAGCAGCACCAGCCCGATCTGCGAATAGACGTTCAGCGTCGTGCCGGTCATCAGCATGGCGAAGACCGCGCAGGCGAGCCCCAGCGGCACCGTCGCCATGATGATGATGGCGCTGGTGAAGCTTTCAAACTGCGCGCCCAGCACCAGGAGCACGATGACGAGCGCGAAGCCCATGATCGTGAACATCGCGCTCGACGTCTCGCCCAGCGTCGCCGCTTCGGCGAGCGGCAGCACGCGCGCGCCTTCGGGCATGTGGCGCTCGGCGATCTCGCTCGCCACGGTCAGCGCCTCGCCGAGCGGGAAGCCGTCGGCGAGGGCGGAGGTGATGGCGACCGAGCGCAACTGCTCCTCGCGCGACAGTTCCGGCGGCACCGCGATCTCGCGGATCGAGGCGATGGTCGAGACCGGCACGAAGCGGCCGTCGCCGGTGCGCAGGTAGATGTTCTCGAGGTCGGTCGGATCGTTGATCGGGTTGGTCGTCGAGACGAGCTTCACGGCGAAGGCGCGGTCGTCGATGAAGACCTCGCCGATCTCGCGCCCGTCGAGGAGCGACTGCAGCGCTTCGGCGAGGCCCGAAATCTCGATGCCGAGGTCGGAGGCGCGTTCGCGGTCGATGGCGACGGCGAGCTGCGGCTGCGTCGATTCCGTCGACAGGCGCGCCTGCTGGAATCGCGGGTCCTCCTGCATCTCGGCGACGATCGCCGAGGCGGCAGCGCCGAGCTGCTGGTAGTTGTTGCCGAGAATGGCGAACTGAAGTCCCGAGCCGGCGCCGCGAATGCCGAGGCTGTTGGGCTGGAAGGCGAAGGCGCGCACGCCCGGCACCTGTTCGACGAGGCCGTTCACCTCGTCGAGGATCTCCTGCTGCGAACGCTCGCGCTCGCTCCAGGGGGCGAGCGTCATCGCGATGAAGCCGGTATTGGTCGAGCCGCCCTGGCCGGCCAGCGAGAAGGTGCTCTCGATCTCGCCGGATTCGCGCAGCGGGCGGATCAGCCGCTCGACCTCGGCCATCTGCTGGGCGAGATAGTCGACCGACACGCCCTGCGGCGCGGAAATGCGCATGAAGGCGGAGGAGCGGTCCTCCGGCGGCGTCAGTTCGGATTCGAGCAGGCCGAAGGCGGCCGCCGCCGCGCCGGCGAAGATCACCGACACCATGACGACGACGATCGGCGCGTTGAGGCAGGCGGCGAGCGTGCGCCGGTAGAAGGTGGCGAGGAAGCCGCCGAGCCGGCCGAGGATGCCGTTGTCGTGTTCGCCGTGGCTGCCTTCCTTCAGGAGCCGCGAGGCGACCATCGGGCACAGCGACAGCGACACGATCGACGACAGGAACACGGCGATCGCCATGACGAAGCCGAATTCGCGGAAGAGCCCGCCCGCCTGTCCGGGCAGGAAGGAGAGCGGCACGAAGACGGCGACCAGCGTCGCGGTCGTCGCCAGGATCGCGAAGAAGACTTCGCGCGTGCCGAGCACCGCCGCGGCGCGCGGGCCCATTCCCTCGTTGCGCCGGCGCACGATGTTTTCCAGCACCACGATCGCGTCGTCGACGACGAGGCCGGTCGCCAGCACCAGCGCCAGCAGCGTCAGGATGTTGAGCGAGAAGCCGAGCATGTAGACCGCAGCCACCGTGCCGATCAGCGAGATCGGCAGCGCGAGCGCGGGAATGATCGTCGCCCGCCAGTCGCGCAGGAAGACGAAGATGATCAGCAGCACCACCGTCACCGAGATGCCGAGCGCGATCTCGACCTCGTGGATCGCACCCTGGATGAAGGTCGCGTCGTCGCTGCGCACCGAGACGACCATGCCTTCGGGCAGGGTGGGCGCCATGCGTTCGATCGCCGCGCGCACGCCTTCGGAGATGTCGAGCGTGTTCGACTGCGCCTGGCGGATGATGCCGAGGCCGATGCCCGGCACGCCGTCCGAGCGCAGGATGGATTCGCCGATGTCGGGACCGAGCGTCACGTTGGCGACGTCGCGCAGCCGCGCGCCGTCGGTGATGGCGATGTTCTCGAAATCCTCGGGCGTCGTCACCGGCGCCGTGGCGCGCACGACGAGGTCCTGCGTGCTGGACGACAGGCTGCCGGCCGGCGTGTCGAACGAGATGGTGTCGAGCGCGGACTGGATGTCGGCGACGGTCAGGCCGAGGCTCGCTAGGCGGTTCTGGTCGATGTCGATGCGGAAGATCTTCTCGCGGTCGCCATAGATCTGCACGTCGGCGACGCCCGGAACCGAGGCGAACTGGTCGACGAGCTGGTCCTCGATGAAGAGCGACATGTCCTCGATGTTCATCGAGGCGGAGGTCACCGACAGGCGCATGATCGCCTGCGCATTGGCGTCCGCCTTGACGATCAGCGGCGCCTCGGCATTGTCCGGCAAATTGTTCTGCACGCGGCTCACCGCGTCGCGCATGTCGGAGGCGGCGGTGTCGAGATCGACGTCGTCGTTGAACTCGACCGTCACGCGCGAACTGCCGAAGGAGGACGAGGACGAGATCGAGTTGACGCCCGGAACGCGCGAGACCGCGCCTTCGAGGATCGAGGTCAGTTCGCGGTCGATCGTCTCGGCCGCCGCGCCGATATAGTCGGTGCGGATCGTGATGACCGGCCGGTCGACATCGGGCAGTTCGCGGATCTCGACGCCGAAGAAGGCGGCAAGCCCGGCCACGGCGATCAGCACGTTGACCACGAAGGCCAGGACGGCGCGGCGCACGAACAACGCCGTCATGTCGTTGACGTTCTGGGTGGAGGCGTTTTCGCTCGACATCGGCGTCGGCCTCACGAACCGCGCGCTTCGACGGCGGGAATGCCTTCGCCGGTCTCGCCGCGCCGCTGGGCGATGCGCACGTCGCCGCCCTCGCGCACCAGATGGATGCCTTCGGAGACGATCTGCATGCCCGGTTCGACCTCGGCCGCGATCAGGATGGAGTCCGTGTTGCGCTGGACGACGCGCACCGGCACGCGGCGCGCGACGCCGCCCTCGACGGCCCAGACGAAGGCGCCGTCCGTGCCCCATTGCACGCTCAGCGGGTCGACCGCCGGATAGGTCTCGCCGGGGAAGCTCATGCGCACCTGGAAGGACATGCCGGCGCGCAGCGCATCGCTCGGGTTCTCGATCGTCGCCTCGACGCGCAGGGTGCGGCTGTCGGCGTCGACGCGGTTGTCGATCGCGCTGACCTGGCCGCGGAAGGTCTCGTTCGGCCGCGCGATCAGCGAGGCCTCGATGGTGGCGCCCACCTCGATCGCGCCGGCATAGCGCTCCGGCGCCCAGAAATCGATCAGGATCGACGAGCGGTCGTCGATCGACGCGATCTCGGTCGCGTTGGTGACGTAGTTGCCGACGGAAACCGGCAGGATGCCGACGACGCCCGCGATCGGCGCCTCGATCTGGCGGCGGTCGAGCGAGAGTTCGGCGTCGGCAAGTTCCAGCCGCGCATTCTCGACGCCGAGCTGCGCCTCGGTCACCTGCACCTGCGAGGCCGTGTTGGAGGAGCGCAACTGGTTGATGCGCTCGAGCCGCGCCTGCGCGTCCTCGAGAGCGAAGCGCGCGCGCTCGGCGGCGATGGTCTCGGCCTGCGAATCCAGCCGCGCGATGATGTCGCCGGCCTCGACTGTCGAGCCGGAGCGCACGAGGAGCTCCGTCAGCCGTCCCGACGCGAAGGGCGTCACCGCCACCGTTTCCGCGGCGCGGCCGGTGCCGATCGCCTGCAGCCGGTCGTTGATCGTCGCGGTGGTGACCGGGCTGGTGACCACTCCGCCGCCCGAGCCCTGGCCGCGTCCGCCGCCCTGAGGAGCTCCCGCAGCGGGCGCTGCGGCTTCGCTCGTCGCGGGCGCCGTGCCGATGCCGATGCTTGCGAGCGTCGCCCGCGAGCCGGGCACGAAGAACAGCCAGGCTACAGCGCCGATGGCGAGCAAGGCGATGCAGACGACGAGCTGTTTCCAGACGGGCATGAGTGACTCCGGTTCAGATTCCGACCGCAGTGCGCGAAGCGAAGGCCTCGATGCGAATGCGGCAGCATGCGAAAGGTGACGGGCGATGCTCGCCGCTCGATGGTTATGCCAGCAGGCAGGCGGCCATGCACCAGTTTTGTTGTTAAATATCGGTAAGGAAGCGCCTTGTGGACCACGCTTTGGCTCTGGAGAGGAGCACGAATGCGTGATCTAACTGCGCGAACGGGCGGCCTGCGCGCCGCCGGACGAACAGGCAGGAGCGCCGGCAAGCGGCGCCGGACAGAGGGGCCGCATGACCGGATCGCTTTCCTTCGACGCTTTGAAGAAGATGGTCGCCGACGGGTCGATCGACACCGTCCTCGTCGCCGCCGCCGACATGCAGGGCCGCCTGATCGGCAAGCGCTTCACCGGCCGCCACTTCGTCCAGACCGCCCATGACGAGACGCATGGCTGCAACTATCTCCTCGCCAACGACATCGATATGGAGCCGGTGCCCGGCTACAAGGCGGCAAGCTGGCAGAAGGGCTATGGCGATTTCGTCATCAAGCCGGACCTTTCGACCATCCGCCTGACGCCGTGGCTGGAAAAGACCGCGCTCGTCCTCTCCGACCTTCTCGACCATCACAGCCACGAAGACCTTTCCCATTCGCCGCGCGCGATCCTCAAGCGCCAGGTCGAGCGGCTGAAGGAGCGCGGCTATCTCGCCTATTTCGCCTCCGAACTCGAATTCTATCTGTTCGACGAATGCTACGAGAGCGCCCGCGGGCAGGGCTGGAAGGAACTGCGCACCGCGTCTCCCCATATCGGCGACTACCTCATCCAGATCACGTCGAAGGAAGAGGACTACATGCGCGCGCTGCGCAACGGCCTGGAGGAAGCCGGCATCCCGGTCGAAAATTCCAAGGGCGAGTGGGGTCCGGGTCAGGAGGAGATCAACGTCTACTATTCCGACGCGCTCGAAATGGCCGACCGGCACGTCTTCCTGAAGAACGCCGCCAAGGAGATCGCGCATCTTCAGGGCAAGGCCGTCACTTTCATGGCGAAATACGACTATGCGCTCGCCGGCAATTCGAGCCACATCCACAATTCGATCTGGTCGGCCAACGGCAAGACGCCGCTCTTCTTCGACAAGAAATCCGAATACACGATGACGCCGCTGATGCGCGCATGGGTCGCCGGCCAGCTCAAATACGCCGCCGACTACACCTGGTTCCTCGCGCCCTACGTCAATTCCTACAAGCGCTTCCAGGCCGGCACCTTCGCGCCGACCAAGATGATCTGGAGCCGCGACAACCGCACGGCCGGCTTCCGGCTTTGCGGGGAGGGGACCAAGGGCATCCGCACCGAATGCCGCATCGGCGGCGCGGATTTGAACCCCTATCTCGCCTTCGCCGCACTCATCGCCGCCGGCCTCGCCGGCATCGATGAGAAGCTCGAGCTTCCCGCTCCCTTCGAGGGCGACGCCTACCAGGGCGCCGACCTGCCCGAAATCCCCAAGACGCTCCGCGCCGCCATCGCCACCCTGGAGCGCTCCGACATGCTCCGCAACGCGCTCGGCCACGACGTCGTCGAACACTACCTCCACACCGCCCGCTGGGAGCAGATGGAATACGACCGCCGCGTCACCGACTGGGAATTGTATCGCGGCTTCGAGCGGTATTGAGAACCGGAGACTATCGTGGACACCATCAAACTCATCTCGCCCGTCGACGGCTCGGTCCATGCCGAACGTCCCGTCGCGAGCGACGCCGAAATCAACGCGATCACCGAGCGCGCGAAGACCGCGCAGGTCGCCTGGGCCGAGACGCCGCTCGCCGAGCGCGGCCGGTATCTCCTCGCGTTTCTCGAAGCGCTTCTCGCCATGAACGCGGAGATCGTGCCGGAATTGGCCTGGCAGATGGGCCGGCCGGTGCGCTATGGCGGCGAGAAGGGCGGGGTCGAGGAGCGCACGCGCTACATGGTCGACCTTGCGGCCGCCGCGCTCGCCGACGTCATCCCGCATGACGCGAAGCCCGGCTTCCACCGGTACCTTCGCCGCGTGCCGCTCGGCACCGTGCTCGTCATCGCGCCGTGGAACTACCCGTATTTGACCGCGATCAACACCATCGTTCCGGCGCTGATGGCGGGCAACGCGGTCATCCTCAAGCACGCCGCGCAGACGTTGCTCGTCGGCGAGCGTTTCGCCAAGGCCTTCGAGGCCGCGGGCCTGCCGAAGGGCGTCTTCCAGAACGTCGTCCTCAACCACGCCCAGACCGAAAAGCTGCTCGGCTCGGGCCGGATCGACCATTGCAACTTCACTGGCTCGGTCGCCGGCGGGCGCGCGATCGAGAAGGCCGCCGCCGGCACCTTCATGACGCTCGGCCTCGAGCTCGGCGGCAAGGACCCGGCCTATGTCCTGCCCGACGTCAAGCTCGACCACGCCGTCGCCAACCTCGTCGACGGCGCGTTCTACAATTCGGGCCAGTGCTGCTGCGGCATCGAGCGCGTCTATGTCCACGAGAAGGTCTATGACGATTTCGTCGAGGGCTTCATCGCCGAAACCAAGAACTACGTCGTCGGCAACCCGCTCGACGAGGCGACCACGATGGGGCCGATGGCGCAGCCGCGCTTTGCCGATTTCGTGCGCGAGCAGAAGGCCGAGGCGCTGCGCAAGGGCGCCGTCGCCCATGTCGGCATGAAGGTCGAGAACGACCGCGACGGCTCGCCCTATCTCGCGCCGGAAGTGCTGACCAACGTCAACGACCAGATGAGCGTCATGCGCGAGGAGAGTTTCGGCCCCATCGTCGGCATCATGAAGGTGCGCGACGACGACGAGGCGATCCAGCTCATGAACGACAGCCCCTACGGGCTCACCGCCTCGCTCTGGACCACCGATGCCGACCGCGCCGCCTCGCTCGGCGACCGGATCGAGACCGGCACGGTGTTCATGAACCGCTGCGACTATGTCGATCCCGGCCTCGTCTGGACCGGCGTCAAGGACACCGGCAAGGGCGGCGCCATGGGCCGCACCGGCTACGACAACCTCACCCGCCCCAAGGGCTATCATTTGCGCGAAGTCTGATGCCGTGCGTCATCCCGGCCGACCGAGCGCAGCGAGGGACGAGCCGGGACCCATTCCGTGACCGGCAAGACTACGGAATGGGTTCCGGATAGAGCCACTCCGCTTCGCTTCGCGCCTCTTCCGGAATGACGCTCGCCGAGCCTTACGAAACCGAGAATCGAACATGACCCTCACCTCCAAGTGGAACTTCCCCACCACCGTCCTCTTCGGCCCCGGCCGCATCTCCGAACTCCCCGCCGTCCTCGCCTCCGCCGGCATCCGCCGCCCGCTTTTCGTCACCGATCCCGGCCTTGCGAAACTCCCCGTCGTCGCCGACACGCTCGCGATCCTCGACAAGGCCGGCGTCACCTACGCCGTCTTCTCCGACGTGCGCCCCAACCCGGTCGAATCCAACCTCGCCGCCGGCATCCAGGCCTTCAAATCCGGCGGCCATGACGGCGTCATCGCGTTCGGCGGCGGGTCGGCGCTCGACCTCGGCAAGCTTGTCGCCTTCCAGGCAGGCCAGTCGCGCCCGATCTGGGATTTCGAGGATGTCGGCGACTGGTGGACCCGCGCGGATAGCGCCGCCATCGCCCCGGTCATCGCCGTGCCGACCACCGCCGGCACCGGCTCCGAGGTCGGCCGCGCGGGCGTGCTCACCAACGAGGCGACGCATACGAAGAAGGTCATCTTCCACCCGAAGATGCTGCCCGTCACCGTCATCGCCGATCCCGAACTCACCATCGGCATGCCAAAGGCGATCACCGCCGGCACCGGCATGGACGCGCTCGCGCACTGCATTGAGGCCTATTGCGCGCCCGGCTACCATCCGATGGCGGACGGCATCGCGCTCGAAGGCATCCGCCTCGTCCTCGAAAACCTGCCCAAGGCCTATGCCGACGGCACCGACATAGAGGCCCGCGCAAACATGATGTCGGCCGCCGCGATGGGCGCGACCGCGTTCCAGAAGGGCCTCGGCGCGATCCACTCGCTCTCGCACCCAATCGGCGCGCTCTACGACACGCATCACGGCATGACCAACGCGCTCTTCATGCCCTACGTCCTCGATTTCAACCGCCCCGCGATCGAGGAGCGCATCGAGCGTCTCGCCGCCTATTGCGGCATTTCCGGCGGTTTCGACGGGTTCCGCCAGAAGATCATGGACCTTCGCACCGAACTGTCGGTACCCTCGACCCTGCGCGACCTCATTCCGGGGCTCCGGATGGACGATGCGCGCCGCGACCTTATCGCCGAGATGGCGATCGTCGACCCGACGGCCGGCGGCAACCCGGTCGAACTGACCAAAGAAGCCGCACTGGCGCTTCTCGAAAAGTCGATGTGAGGAAATTCGCGTGCGATGAGGGGGTGACTAGGTCAGCAGTCCTGTCCTAAATTGCCCCAAAGGGAGGAAGCAATGGTCGAGACTCGCAAAGGCGGACTGTTCGTGCCGGAGCCGGAAGTGCGTCCGGGCGGCCAGCCGGATTTCTCCAAGGTCAAGATCCCCCGCGCCGGCTCCGTCGAGCGCCCGCCGGTCGATGCCGATCCGGCGACGATCCGCGACATGGCCTTCTCGATCATCCGCGTCTTGAACCGCGACGGCGAGGCGGTCGGTCCCTGGGCCGGCACGCTCACCGACGAGGAACTGCTCGAAGGCTTGAAGCACATGATGACGCTGCGCGCGTTCGACGCGCGCATGCAGATGGCGCAGCGCCAGGGCAAGACCTCCTTCTACATGCAGCATATGGGCGAGGAGGCGGTCTCCTGCGCGTTCCGGCGGGCGATGGAGCCCGGCGACATGAACTTCCCGACCTATCGGCAGGCCGGCCTTCTCATCGCCGGCGACTATCCGATGGTCGACATGATGAACCAGATCTATTCCAACGAGGCCGACCCGCTGAAGGGCCGGCAACTGCCGATCATGTATTCGGCCAAGGACCACGGCTTCTTCTCGATCTCGGGCAATCTCGGCACTCAGTTCATCCAGGCCGTCGGCTGGGCGATGGCGTCGGCCATCAGACAAGACACCCGCATCGCCGCCGGCTGGATCGGCGACGGCTCGACGGCGGAAAGCGATTTCCACGCCGCGCTCGTCTTCGCCTCCACCTACCGCGCGCCGGTCGTGCTCAACATCGTCAACAACCAGTGGGCGATCTCGACCTTCCAGGGCATCGCCCGCGGCGGCGCCGGCACCTTCGCCGCGCGCGGCCTCGGCTTCGGGCTGCCGGCGCTGCGCGTCGACGGCAACGACTATCTCGCCGTCCACGCCGTCGCCAAATGGGCCGTCGAGCGCGCCCGCATGGGCCTCGGCGCAACGCTGGTCGAATATGTCACCTACCGCGTCGGCGCGCATTCCACCTCCGACGATCCCTCGGCCTACCGGCCCAAGACCGAATCCGACGCCTGGCCGCTCGGCGATCCGGTCATCCGCCTGAAGAACCATCTGATCCGCCGCGGCGTCTGGACCGACGACCGGCACAAGCAGGCCGAAGCCGAAGTGCTGGACATGGTCATCACCGCCCAGAAGGAAGCCGAAAAGCACGGCACCCTCCACGCCGGCGGCCGCCCTTCCGCGCGCGACATGTTCGAAGGCGTCTACGAAGACATGCCGCCGCATCTCAGGCGCCAGCGACAGCAGGCGGGGGTTTGAGGGATGAGCCGTTTGCGCGCTTCAAGAACCCCCTCTCCGGTTTGCTGCGCAAACCACCTCTCCCCCGCTTTGCGGGGGCGAGGAAACGCTTCGGAGATGGCGACGCTTTTCCAGCCCGGGTTCCTCGCCCCCTCTAAGGGGGAGAGGTGGTTTGCGCAGCAAACCGGAGAGGGGGTCTTTACCCCGCCGGCACATACCTTGGAGTCCACCCCATGCCCCGCATGACCATGATCGAGGCGATCCGCGACGCCATGGACGTTTCCATGGGCCGCGACGAGAACGTCGTCGTCTTCGGCGAGGATGTCGGCTATTTCGGCGGCGTCTTCCGCTGCACCGCCGGCCTCCAGCAAAAATACGGCTCGTCCCGCTGCTTCGACACGCCGATCTCCGAGCTCGGCATCGTCGGCGTCGCCGTCGGCATGGCCGCCTACGGCCTTCGCCCCTGCGTCGAGATCCAGTTCGCCGACTACGTCTATCCGGCCTACGACCAGATCGTCTCGGAAGCCGCGCGCATCCGCTATCGCTCGGCCGGCCAGTTCACCTGCCCGATCGTCATCCGCATGCCCACCGGCGGCGGCATCTTCGGCGGCCAGACGCACAGCCAGAGCCCGGAAGCGCTCTTCACCCACGTCTCCGGCCTCAAGGTCGTCGTCCCGTCCAACCCGCAGGACGCCAAGGGTCTCCTGATCGCGGCCATCGAGGACCCGGACCCGGTGATCTTCCTCGAACCGAAGCGCCTCTATAACGGCCCCTTCGACGGCCACCACGACCGGCCCGTCACGCCCTGGTCGAAGCATGATCTCGGTGACGTCGCCGCCGACCACGTCACCGTCCCGCTGGGCAAGGCCGTCACCCGCCGCGAAGGCTCGGCCGTCACCATCCTCGCCTACGGCACCATGGTCCATGTCGCGCTCGCTGCGGCCGAAGACGCCGGCATCGACGCCGAGGTGATCGACCTGCGCACGCTCCTGCCGCTCGACCTCGACGCCATCACCGCCTCGGTCAAGAAGACCGGCCGCTGCGTCGTCGTCCACGAGGCGACCATGACCTCCGGCTTCGGCGCCGAACTCGTGACGCTGGTGCAGGAACATTGCTTCTACCACCTCGAAGCCCCCGTCGCCCGCGTTACCGGCTGGGACACGCCCTATCCCCACGCGCAGGAATGGGACTATTTCCCCGGCCCCGCCCGCGTCGGCGAAGCGCTGCGCGCCGTGATGGAGGCGTGAGGATGTTCATTCGGAAACGGCGCAACCACCCCCACTCCGTCCCTTCGGGCCACCTCTCCCCCTGCCCGGGGGAGAGGAACCCAGGCTGGATGAACGCCGCCGCCGCGGCAGCGCCTTTCCTCTCCCCCGGGCAGGGGGAGAGGTGGCACGCGAAGCGTGACGGAGTGGGGGTGCTTCCCTGCGCTCTTTCCGTGTCTCGCTACTCCACCATCACCCATCGCGGAGTGCATCATGGCTGAACACACGATCAAGATGCCCGATGTCGGCGAGGGCGTTGCCGAGGCGGAACTGGTCGAATGGCACGTCAAGATCGGCGACCCGGTCCGCGAGGACATGGTGCTCGCCGCCGTCATGACCGACAAGGCGACGGTCGAGATCCCGTCGCCCGTCGAGGGCGAGATTTCCTGGCTCGGCGCCGAGATCGGCGACGTCGTCGCGGTCGGCTCGCCGCTCATCCGGATCAAGACGGCGGGCGAGGGGGATGCTTCAAAGGGAGAGTCTTCCGAAAAAGCGACCCCCACCCCTAACCCCTCCCCTCAAGGGGGAGGGGAACCGAAGACCGCAGCGCCATCAGCCGAAGAAAAGCCGTTGAAAGTTAAGGCGGAAGCGCCGACAACCCCCTCCCCCTTGAGGGGGTCCGAAGGACGGGCGAGACCCGTGGCTCGCCCCGGCGGGGGTGGGGGTAACTCCCTCTCCACCGGCGCCCCGCGTCCCGAAGGAGAGAAACCGCTCGCATCCCCGGCCGTGCGCCTGCGAGCCAGGGATGCCGGCATCGACCTCCGCCAGGTTGCCGGCTCCGGTCCCGCCGGCCGCATCTCCCACGAAGACCTCGACGCGTTCCTCTCGGCCGGCCGCACCACCACCGCTGCCCGCGGCCTTGCCCGCAACACCGAGATCACCGAGGTCAAGGTCGTCGGGCTTCGCCGCAAGATCGCGGAGAAGATGGCGCTCGCCAAGCGCTCCATCCCGCACATCACCTATGTCGAGGAGATCGACGTCACCGCGCTCGAAGAGCTTCGCGCCGCGATGAACGCCGGCAAGAAGCCCGACCAGCCCAAGCTCACCATCCTGCCCTTCCTCATGCGCGCCATGGCGAAGGCGATCGGCGAGCAGCCGGAGATCAACGCGATCTTCGACGACGAGGCCGGCATCATCCGCCAGCATGGCGGCATCCATATCGGCATCGCCGCGCAGACGCCGACCGGGCTCGTCGTCCCCGTCGCCCGCCATGTCGAGGCGCGTGACATCTGGGATTGCGGCGCCGAGGTCGGCCGTCTCGCCGAAGCGGCGAAGTCCGGCACCGCCAGCCGCGACGAACTCTCCGGCTCCACCATCACCATCACCTCGCTCGGCGCGATGGGCGGCATCGTCACCACCCCCGTCATCAACCACCCCGAAGTCGCCATCGTCGGCGTCAACAAGATGATGATGCGGCCCGTCTGGGACGGGGCGCAGTTCATTCCGAGGAAGATGATGAATTTGTCGTCGTCCTTTGATCATCGCGTCATCGACGGCTGGGACGCGGCGCGGTTTATACAGCGGGTGAAGGTGTTGCTTGAGACGCCGGCGCTGATTTTCGTCGATTGATATGATGGCTCACTTCAATTCACCCCCCTCTGTCCTGCCGGACATCTCCCCCTCAAGGGGGGAGATCACGCACTCGACCGTCTGCGACTGGCTGATCTCCCCCCTTGAGGGGGAGATGTCCGGCAGGACAGAGGGGGGTGTTCAAGCTCAGGCGGCTACCGGGAGACCAAATCCATGAAAGACATCTCCTGCAAACTCCTCGTCATCGGCGCCGGGCCGGGCGGATACGTCTGCGCGATCCGCGCCGGGCAGCTTGGCATCGACACGGTCATCGTCGAGGAAAAGCGGCCCGGCGGCACCTGCCTCAATGTCGGCTGCATCCCCTCGAAAGCCGTCATCCACGCGGCGGACGAATTCCACATCGCGAGCGAGGCCTCGAAGGGCGCATCGCCGGTCGGCATCTCGCTCGCCTCGCCCGCGATCGACCTCAAGAAGACCATCGCCTGGAAGGACGGCATCGTCGGCCGCCTGACCAGCGGCGTTTCCGGGCTGCTCAAGAAGGCGAAGGTCAAGAGCGTCGAGGGCCGCGCGCGGTTCCGGGACGGCAAGACGGTCGAGGTCGAGACGTCGACCGGCCTGCAGATCATCCGCGCCGAGCACATCGTCATCGCGACCGGCTCGCAATCGGTCGAGCTGCCGAACCTGCCCTTCGGCGGCAAGGTGATGTCCTCCACCGAGGCGCTGGCGCTGACGAAGCTGCCGGAGAGGATCGCCGTCATCGGCGCCGGCTATATCGGCCTCGAACTCGGCACCGCCTTTGCCAAGCTCGGCGCGAAGGTCACCGTCGTCGAGGCGCTGGACCGCATCCTGCCGCTCTACGACAAGGACCTCGTGCGCCCGGTCGAAAAGCGCCTGGGCGAGCTCGGCATCGAGCTTCTTCTTTCCGCAAAGGCCAAGGGCCTGTCCGGCACGGGCGCGCTTCTGGTCGAGACGGCGGACGGCGCGGAGCAGAAGATCGAGGCCGACGCGATCCTCGTGACGGTCGGGCGCAAGCCGGCGACCGAGAACTGGGGCCGCGAGGAGCTGGTGCTCGACATGGACGGCCGCTTCGTGCGCATCGACGACGAGTGCCGCACCTCCATGCGCGGCATCTTCGCCATCGGCGACGTGACCGGCGAGCCGATGCTGGCGCACCGCGCAATGGCGCAGGGCGAGATGGTCGCGGAGATCGTCGCGGGGCACAAGAGAAGCTGGGACAAGGTTGCCATCGCCGCCGTCTGCTTCACCGATCCCGAGATCGTCTCGGTCGGCCTTTCACCCGAACAGGCGAAGGCGGCGGGGCGCGAGATCAAGACCGCGCAATTCCCCTTCACCGCCAATGGCCGCGCCATGTCGATGGCCGACGAGGCGGGGTTCGTGCGGGTCGTGGCAAGGGCCGACAACCATCTGGTGCTCGGCATCCAGGCGGTCGGACGGGGCGTTTCGGAACTGTCGGCGGCCTTCGGCCTCGCGCTCGAAATGGGCGCACGGCTGGAGGACATCGCCGGCACGATCCATGCTCATCCGACGCAGGGCGAAGCCTTGCAGGAAGCGGCTTTGCGCACCCTGGGGCACGCCCTGCACATCTAGGGAATCAGGGCTGGAGATTGCCCGCTTCCTGCGCGGCCATCTCCAGCGCCATGCGCCCTTCGGAGAGCGAGCGGTGGCCGTCGCGGACCTTGAGGCAGATGTCCAGCGCCTCGTCGTGGCGCGGTCCGCGCTGCGGCCAGCCGGTGTCGGAAAGGGCGGCGATGGCGTCGTCGAGGGAGGCGAGGCTGCGGCCGTCGGTGAGGCGGACGGGTGTGTCGAAATGCTTGGTCATGGCGAGGGCTCCTTCGCCTCCCAGAACTCGCCCGATGTGGACAGGTTTCCACCGGACTTATCCACGCGTTGAAGATTTCGCCGCAAAGGCGTAACGAACGAGCTCAAAACCGGCCGGAACGCGCCGGAATTCTTTCAAACGGGGCCACAATGAACACAAGAGACATCGTCTTCATCGCACTTTTCGCCGCTCTGACGGCAGCGCTCGGAGTTTTCCCCCCGTTCACGCTGCCTGTCGTCGGCGTGCCGATCACGGCGCAGTCGATGGGCGCGATGCTGGCCGGCTCCGTCCTCGGCGCCAAGCGCGGTTCGCTCGCGCTCGCGCTCTTCCTCGTCCTCGTCGCGGCGGGCCTTCCGCTTCTCGCCGGCGGGCGCGGCGGCTTTGCTGTCTTTGCGGGACCGGGCGGCGGCTTCCTCGTTTCGTGGATCCTGGTCGCTTTCGTCGTCGGTCTTCTGTGCGAGCGTTTCTGGCGCAATCTGGGCTTCTTCCAGGCGCTCGGGATCAACATTCTCGGCGGCATCCTGGTGCTCTATCCGATCGGCATCGCCTGGATCAGCCTGACCACCGGGCTGTCTTATTTCGAAGCGGCGGCGGGTTCGCTGGGCTTCATTCCGGGCGACCTCATCAAGGCCGCGATCGCCGCGACGGTGGCGGTGACGGTGCGCAGATCCTATCCGCTGATCGAGGCGCCCCGCCGCGCATGATCCGCTTTTCCGGCGTCAGCCATCGCTTTGGCGAGCGCGAGGTCCTGAAGCCGTTCAGCCTCGACCTCGCCGAGCGGCGCATTGCCGTAATCGGCGCCAACGGTTCGGGCAAGAGCACGTTCGTGCGCCTGATCAACGGCTTGCTGGTGCCAACATCCGGAAGCGTTTCGGTCGGGGGGCTGGATACGAAAAGCAATGGCAAGGAAGTGCGGGGGAAAGTCGGCTTCGTCTTCCAGAACCCGGACAACCAGATCGTCTATCCGGTGGTCGAGGAAGACCTCGCCTTCGGCCTGAAGAACCGCAAGCTGCCGAAGGACGAGATCGCCCGAAAGGTCGAAACGGGGCTGGCGCGGTTTGGATTGAGCCATCTCGCCAAGGAGCAGACGCACCGGCTTTCAGGCGGCGAGAAACAGATGGTGGCGATTGCCGGCGTGACAATTCTGGAACCTGAGATCATCATCTTCGACGAGCCGACGACGCTGCTCGACCTGCGCAACAAAAGGCGCGTCGCGCGGACGATTTCGGAGCTGGACGAGATGGCGATCGTGGTGACGCACGACCTCGATCTCGTCGCCGATTTCGACCGCGCGCTGGTGTTCGACGAGGGCGGGCTCGTCTTCGACGGAAGGCCCGCCAAGGCGATCCGCCACTATGAAGGCCTGATGGGATGATCTCCGCCTACCGGCCCGGAACGAGCCCGATCCACCGCCTTGCGGCGGGGCCGAAGATGGCCGCGCTCGCCATCGCCGGGACCGGACTCTTCTTCGTGACGGGACTGGCCGGGACGGCGGCTGCGCTCGCCGTTGCGATCGGGCTCTATTTTGCAGCCGGGCTCACGCTTCGCGACGTCTGGCAGATCTTGCGGCCGTTGTTGATCGTTATGGTTCTCCTCGTCCTCGCGCATGCGTGGCTCAACGGCTGGGAAGCGGCGTTTGCGATGGGAATGCGGCTTGCCGCGCTCGTGCTTCTTGCGGGGCTGGTGACGCTGACGACCCCGTCATCGGCGATCATGGCGGCGATCGAAACCGGGCTGCAGCCGCTCGGAAAGCTCGGCGTCGACGTCGAGAAGATTAGCCTCGCGCTGTCGCTGGCGCTCCGGTTCATTCCGTTGATCGCATCCGTCGGCGCGGAGGTGCGCGAGGCGCAGCGGGCTCGGGGGCTCGATGCGAGCCTCGTCGCGCTCGCCGTGCCGCTTCTCGTAAGAACGCTGAAGATGGGCGAGGACATCGCCGACGCGATCGACGCGCGGGGTTTCGGCAGCGGCGCCAAATGAGCTCTCGCGGCTTCGCGCTTTTCCGCGACGATTTTTCGGGACGTGAACTCCTGTTTGCAGATGCCGAAAGGCTGATCGTGGCGTGGGACGAACAAGAGTTCTTTCCGGCTTTGGGAGAAGCGCAGGCGGCGCGGGCTTCGGGCAAGTGGCTGGCCGGCTATGTCTCCTATGAAGCCGGCTATCTTCTGGAGCCGAAACTGCGGCCTCTGCTGCCCGAAAACCGCCGCGCGCCGCTCCTCTGCTTCGGGGTTTTCGACGGGCCGTTCGAGGGTGATGCCGGCCAGATTTTCCGGCCGCATTCCAACGCGGAGCCGGCCCTCCTCGACGCGCGGGCGACGTGGTCTGCATCGACTTACGAAGCGCGGTTCGCCAAGCTGCACGACCATCTGCGCGCCGGCGACTGCTATCAGGGGAATTTGACCTTTCCCGTCCAGGCGCGGTGGGAGGGCGATCCGCTGGCGATCTTCCGGCAGCTTGCCGCGCGCCAGCCGGTGCGCCATTCGGCGCTGGTGGAACTGGATGGCCCGGTCGTCGTCTCGCGCTCGCCCGAACTCTTCTTCGACGTGTCGCGCGAGGGCTGGATCGAGACGCTGCCGATGAAGGGAACGGCGCCGCGCGGAGCGACGCCGGAGGAAGACGCGGTGCAACGCGATTTCCTTGCCGGCGACCCGAAGAACCAGGCGGAAAACCGGATGATCGTCGATCTTCTGCGCAACGACATTTCGCTGATCAGCGAAGTCGGAACGCTCGACGTGCCGGACCTCTTCAAGGTCGAGACCTATGCGACGGTGCACCAGATGGTGAGCCGGGTGCGTGCGAAGCTGAAGCCGGGGCTGACGATCGCCGACATCTTCGCCGCGCTCTTTCCCTGCGGGTCGATTACCGGCGCGCCGAAGATCCGCGCGATGGAGATATTGCGCGAACTGGAGGACGGGGCGCGCGACATCTATTGCGGCGCCATTGGCTGGATCGCGCCGGGCCACCGGATGCGGTTCAACGTTGCGATCCGCACCTTGTCACTCTATCCGTCGGGCGAGGCCGTCTACAATGTCGGCGGCGGTGTCGTCTTCGATTCCACGGCGGAAGGGGAATATGCCGAATGCCTCCTGAAAGCGCGCTTCGCGACGGGCAGCCCGCCGGCTACGCCCTGATCGAGACCATGCGCCGCGAGGCGGACGGCACGATCCCGCGCCGCGCGCGGCATCTGGATCGCATGGCGCATTCGGCAGACGTGCTGGGCTTCGCTTTCGAGCGCCGGAAGGCGGAAGATGTGCTGAACGGGATTGCCGGCGATGCGGCGCTGCGGGTGCGGCTGGAACTGGCCGCAGATGGCGGGATCGGGGTGACGACGACGCCATTCACGGCGCTTCCACAAGGCACGATCTGGCGGCTTGCCATTGCGGCGACGCGGCTCGATGCGACCGATCCGCTGCGCCGGCACAAGACCGACAGTCGCGCGATCTATGCCGAGGCGCGGGGCGAGTTTGCGGCCGACGCGATCGACGAGGTGCTGCTGCTCAACGGCGAGGGCGAGCTTGCCGAGGGGACGATCACCAATCTGTTCCTCGACTTTGGCCGGGGCGTTTTCGCGACGCCGCCAGTGGAGGCGGGCGCGCTGCCGGGCGTGCTGCGCGCGGAACTGCTGGACCAAGGCAAGGCAGTTGAAGCGCGGCTTTCGCCAAGCGACATTGCGCGGGCGCGGGCGGTCTTCGTCGGCAACTCGCTGCGCGGGTTGATCGCGGCGCGACTGGAGAGTGATTGAATGCGGTATACGCCCTTCGACGGGTCGTCCAAGCCCTTCACTATCGGCCTGAAGCCGCTCGATCTCGCCACATGGCTGGAGGTCGACGACGCGGTGGAGCCTTATCTGGCGGAGAAGGATCGGCTCTATGCCGAACTGCCGGAGAAGGTGTTCGTGGAGCGCGCTGATACGCGGGCGGCGCAGCAGGAAGTGCTCGATTTGATCGTCGAGAACCTCGCCGAATGGCACAGCGCGACGCATGTGGTGGAGGGCGGCGAGGTGCGGATCGGGGAGCGTACCGTATCGCTTTCGGGTGACGTGCCAGCGCTCAAAATTGCCTCGCATCTGGTGCAGGAAGACCTCGTCCTGATGCGCAAGGATGTCGATGGCTGGCGGCTTGTCGCGGCTTCGCTGTGCTTTCCCTCGTCCTGGTCGCTGACGGAGAAATACGACCGCGCGCTTGAGGACATTCACCAGCCGGTGCCGCAATTCGGGCGCGGCACGCGCATGGCCGAACTGATCGCGCGCATGTTCGACAAGCTTCAGCCAGGCAATCCGGTAGAGCGGATGAACTGGTCGATGCAGGGAAATCCGGACCTCTACCACCCGCTGTCGCATGCGAGCCGCATCGACCGGGCGGGCGAGGGCATCCGCGAACTCTCCGCGCAGGAGGTGGCGGCGCGCGCGTTCATCCGCGTCGAGCGCCAGACGCTGCGCAAGCTGCCGGAGACGGGCGACATCCTCTTCACCATCCGCATCTATCTGAACCCGCTGGCGCGGATCGCGGCGCATGAGGACCACAAGCGCGTTGCGGAGGGGTTTGCCGAACAGCTTGGAGCGATGGACCGCGACCAGCTTGCCTACAAGGGCCTGTTGCAGGACCGCGACCGGCTGGTTTCGGCGCTTCACGCCATTTCACGCAACTGACACGGCGCTGCCGCATTGATGGCTATCGGCAACCGCCATTCTGTGCTTTAGCCCTAGCTCACTCAACAACAGAAGGAGACGTCCGGAAATGGCAGAACGCAACTGGCCCGTCCATGGTGAAATCTCAGGCCCGATCGTGCTGGTCGGGTTCGGCTCTATCGGACGCGGCGTGCTGCCGCTCATCGAACGTCACTTCAAATACGACAAGTCGCGCTTCGTGGTCATCGACCCGCGCGACGAGGACAAGGCGCTGCTCGACGAGCGCAGCATTCCCTTCATCCAGGAGCATGTGACGCGCGACAATTATCGCGACCTCCTAACGCCCTACCTCACCAAGGGCGACGGGCAGGGGTTCTGCATCAATTTGTCGGTCGATACCGGCTCGCTCGACATGATGAAGATGTGCCGGGAACTCGGCGTTCTCTACATCGACACGGTGGTGGAGCCCTGGCTCGGCTTCTATTTCGACATGAGCGCCTCCAATGCCGAGCGCACGAATTATGCGCTGCGCGAGAGCGTGCGGCGCGAGAAGGCGGCCAATCCCGGCGGGACGACTGCGGTTTCCTGCTGCGGGGCCAATCCGGGCATGGTGTCGTGGTTCGTCAAGAAGGCGCTGGTCGACCTTGCCGCGGAGATGAAGCTCGACTTTGTCGAGCCTTCCGTCGGCGACCGCGAAGGCTGGGCGAAGCTGATGCAGCGCGTCGGCGTCAAGGGCATCCACATCGCCGAGCGCGACACGCAGCGCACCAAGAAGCCGAAGCCGATGGATGTGTTCTGGAACACGTGGTCGGTCGAGGGTTTCATCTCGGAAGGGCTGCAGCCGGCGGAGCTGGGCTGGGGAACGCACGAGACCTGGAAGCCGGCCAATCTCAAGGAACACGACCATGGCTGCAAGGCCGGCGTCTTCCTCGAACAGCCCGGCGCGAACACGCGCGTGCGCTCCTGGTGCCCGACGCCGGGTGCCCAATACGGCTTCCTCGTCACCCATAACGAGGCGATCTCGATCGCCGATTTCTTCACCGTGAAGGGCGCAGACGGGACGGCTGAGTTCCGGCCGACCTGCCACTATGCCTATCACCCCTGCAACGATGCCGTGCTTTCGATGCACGAGATGTTCGGCGCGGCGGGCAAGCCGCAGAGCGTGCAGCACGTCCTCGACGAGGACGAACTGACGGACGGCATCGACGAACTCGGCGTGCTGCTCTACGGCCACGACAGGAACGCCTACTGGTACGGCTCGCAGCTTTCCCTCGACGAGACGCGGGAGCTTGCGCCCTACCAGAACGCGACCGGTCTGCAGGTGACCTCGGCGGTGCTCGCGGGCATGGTCTGGGCGCTGGAAAACCCGCAAGCCGGCATCGTCGAGACCGACGAGATCGACTATCGTCGCTGCCTCGAGATCCAGATGCCCTATCTCGGCCCGGTGAAGGGCTACTACACCGACTGGACGCCGCTCGGCGGGCGGCCGGGGCTGTTCCCCGAGGACATCGACAAGAACGATCCCTGGCAGTTTCGCAACATTTTGGTCCACTGAGCATTAAAGGGCGGGGGCGGCACGGCGCAGAGCCGTGCGACGCCTTGCTTTTGCCGCCGAAAGCGGTGACTTTAGGCTCGGGGACGAGGAGAATTTCCAACATGACCAAGACACGAATTTGGGGTGCGGCCGGAACCGCGGCTCTCATGCTGGCGCTGGCCGGCTGCCAGGGCATGGGCCCGGGGCCCGGCCAGATGGCCTCGCGCCCGATGATCCAGGCGCCGCAGATGAGCGCCTCGCAGGTGGACGGCGAATGGGCGAGCACGGACGGCGTCGCCATCTCGCGCTTCTCCAACGGCCAGTTCGAGACGGTGGCGACCGACACCGGCAACCGGCTTGCCGAGGGCACCTATGTCGACCGCGGCCAGGGCTCGGTCGAGATCACGCTGACCTCGCTGATCCGCCAGACGACCTCGCGCGTCAACTGCCAGATGGCGGGCGCCGGCCAGCTCAACTGCACCGGCGAGGCCGGCAACCAGTTCTCGCTGATCCGCAGCCAGGGCGTTTCGTAACGGACGGGCCGCCCCATCGAAACGGGGCGATCGCAGGGGCGATTTCATGCTGGCCCTTATCGCGGTCGCCTTTTTCCTGATCATCATCGCGTTGCCGCATTTCTTGGTGCGGCGGACGATCGCGCGGCACGGCAAGGATCGGCCCGACCTGCCGGGAACCGGCGGCGAACTCGCGCGCCATCTCCTCGACCATTTCGACCTTGGCCATGTGGCGGTCGAGCGGACGGAGCGCGGCGATCACTACGATCCGTCGTCGCGCGTGGTCCGTCTCGGCGACGACCATCATGACGGGCGGTCGATTTCAGCCGTGGCGATCGCGGCGCACGAGGTCGCGCACGCGATCCAGCATCATCGCGGCGAGCGCATGTTCGCGCTGCGCGGCAGGCTCGCGCTGGTGGCGCACGTCTCGGACAAGATCGCCGGCGTCTTCTTCTTCGCCGCGCCGGTGCTCGGCCTCATCGCGCGAACGCCGGTCGTCTTCATCGGGATGCTGGTCTTTGCGGTGGTGCTTCTCGCCGTGCGCGTCCTCGTCGACCTCGTCACGCTGCCGGTGGAGACCGACGCCAGCTTCGGCAAGGCGCTACCGATCCTGAAGGCGGGCGGTTATGTCGACGAGCGCGACCTGCCGGCGGCGCGCGCCGTGCTGCGGGCGGCGGCGTTCACCTATGTCGCGGGCGCGCTGATTTCGCTCGTCAACCTCGCGCGCTGGGTGCGCCTCCTGCGATAGGCGGGTTCCGTTTCGGCAGCGCGCAAAACCGCTTGCGCGGGCGCGGCGCAGGTGTGAACATGTTCATCAACGGCACCGCAACACGACTGTCATGGTCGTGTGGCAGGTGTCGATGGGTTCACTCCGGGAGCGTCAAACAAGATGAAGAAACTCACCCTCGTCGCAGCCATGTCGGTGTCGACGCTGGCCCTTTCGGCCAGCCAGTCGTTTGCCGACTACACCTTGTCCATCCTGCACATCAACGACCTGCATTCGCGCATCCAGTCGATCAACTCGTCGGATGCGACCTGCTCGGACGAGGACGAGACGGCGGGCGAGTGCTTCGGCGGCATCGCGCGCGTGGCGACCAAGATCAACGAGCGGCGCGACGCGCTGTCGGCGAATGAGGGCAACGTCATCGTGCTCGACGCGGGCGACCAGTTCCAGGGCTCGCTGTTCTACACGACCTACAAGGGCGAGGACACGGCCGAGTTCATGAACATGATCGGCTTCGACGCGATGGCCGTCGGCAATCACGAGTTCGACGACGGGCCGCAGGTGCTGGCCGACTTCATCGACGCGGTCGAGTTCCCGGTGATCTCGGGCAATACGGTCGTCGCGGACGCCGAGACGAGCCTGGCCGGCAAGATCGAGGAATGGACGGTCGTCGAAAAGGGCGGCGAGAAGATCGGCCTCCTCTCTGTGCTGGCGACCGACACGGACGTGACCTCGGCCGGCGGGCCCAACGTCACCTTCAACGACGAGATCGAATATCTCAACGACGCCGTCTCGCGCATGGAAGGCGAGGGCATCAACAAGATCGTGCTCGTCAGCCATGTGGGCTTTGCGCGCGATCAGGAGATCGCGGCGGCGGTCGACGGCATCGACGTGATCGTCGGCGGCCACAGCCACACGCGCTTCTCCAACACGGAAGAGGGCGCGGAAGCCTATCCGACGATGGTCGCCAACCCGTCGGGCACGGACGTGCCGATCGTTTCGGCCTATGCCAATTCGAAATATGTCGGCGAACTCGAAGTGACCTTCGACGACGAAGGCAACGTCACGGCGGCGGCGGGCGACACGATCCTGCTCGACAATTCCGTCGAGCCGAACGCCGAGATCGCCGCGCGGGTGGACGAACTCGCCGCGCCGATCGAGGAACTGATGATGCAGCCGGTCTCCGAAACGACGGCAGCCATCGACGGCAGCCGCGAGACCTGTCGCGCCCAGGAATGCACGATGGGCAACCTCGTCTCCGATGCGATGCTCGACCGCACGGCGGAGCAGGGCGTGCGCGTCGTCATCCAGAACGGCGGCGGCCTGCGCGCCTCGATCGACGCCGGCGAGATCACGATGGGCGAAGTGCTCGCCGTGCTGCCGTTCCAGAACACGCTCGCAACCTTCGAACTGACGGGCGCCGACATCATCGCCTCGCTCGAGCATGGTGTCTCGGGCATCGAGGAGGTCGCCGGCCGCTTCCCGCAGGTGGCGGGCATCCGCTACTCCTTCGACCCGAGCCAGCCGGCCAATGGCGGACGCATCCAGTCGGTCGAGATCGAGGAGAACGGCGAGTGGGTGGCGCTCGACGAGGCGGCGACCTATGGCGTTGCCACCAACAACTTCATGCGCGGCGGCGGCGACGGCTACGAACTGTTCGGCACCAATGCGCAGAATGCCTATGATTTCGGCCCCGGCCTCGAAATGGTCGTCGCCGACTATCTGCGCGAGAACGGCCCCTACGAGCCGATGCTGGACGGACGGATCACCAATGTCGCAGAGGCCGAGCCGACCGAGCCGGTCGTCGACGAGGCGGCGCCGAGCGATGCGTCGGAAGAACCCGCGCCTTCGGCCGAGGAACTGACGACGCCGCAGCCCGAGGCCGCCCCGGCCGAGGAAGCGGCGCCTGCTCCGGAGGCCGCTCCGGCGGCTGAAGAAGCGGCCCCGGCTGCGGACGAGGCCGATCCGATCGAGGCGGCTCCGGCCGAAGAAGCTGCGCCGGCTGCGGAAGAAGCTGCGCCGGCTGAAGAGGCCGCGCCCGCCGAGGAAGCCGCTCCGGCGACCGAGGAAGCGGCCCCGATGGAAGACGAGGCCGACCCGATCGAGGCAGCGCCTGCAGAAGAAGCTGCACCGGCTGCCGATGAAGCCGACGCGATCGAACCGGCTGCCGAGGCAGCCGCCCCGGCCGATGCCGGCCCGCGCACGCACACGGTCGCTGCCGGCGACAATCTGTGGGAGCTTGCCGAGCAGTATCTCGGCGATGGCGAGCGCTTCATGGAAATCGCCGAGGCGAACCCCGAGCTGCGCAACCCGAACGTGCTGCATATCGGCCAGGAACTGACCATTCCGGCAAACTGATGGGTCTGAAGACGTGATTGCGCGGGCCGCCTTCGGGCGGCCCGTTGCGTTTGCCGGGACGGCCATCCGGCTGCGGCCAGACGCCGTATTGATCGGCGGCCGGAAGCGCCTAGTTTCCGGCTATTCATGGATTTCCGGCAGGCATCCGCGCCGGTCAGACGACCGCACGCGGCAAGGAGACGGCGATGACGCTGCACACGACGATCGACGGCGACAAGGCGCGGGCGACCGGGGCGCTGCCGAGCGGGCATCCGGCGGTGAAGGCCAAGAAGGTGGGCGTTCTCCTCGCCAATCTCGGCACGCCCGACGGCACCGACTATTCCTCGATGCGGCGCTATTTGAAGGAGTTCCTGTCCGATCCGCGCGTCATCGAGCTCAACAAGGCGATCTGGTATCCGATCCTCCACGGCGCGGTGCTGACGACACGGCCGTCGAAATCGGGCGCGAACTACCGAAAGATCTGGAACACCGAAAGGGACGAGTCGCCGCTGCGCACCATCACCCGCGCGCAGGCCGAAAAGCTCGCCGCCGCGCTTTCGGGCGACGAGCGGATCGTCGTCGACTGGGGCATGCGCTACGGCCAACCCTCGATCGCGAGCGCGGTCGACAATCTGATCAAGGCCGGGTGCGAGCGCATCGTCATGTTTCCGCTCTATCCGCAGTTCTCGGCGACGACGACGGCGACGGCGAACGACCAGCTCTACCGCGCGCTGATGAAGATCCGGCACATGCCCACCGTGCGCTCGGTGCCGCCCTATTACGACGACCCCGCCTATATCGAGGCGCTGGCGCGCTCGCTCGAAAAGCACCTTGCCGCGCTCGACTTCGAGCCGGAAATCGTCCTCGCCTCCTATCACGGCATCCCGAAAGCCTATTTCGAGCGCGGCGATCCCTATCACTGCCACTGCCAGAAGACGACGCGGCTGTTGCGCGAGCGGCTCGGCTGGGACAAGGACCGGCTGATGACGACCTTCCAGTCGCGCTTCGGCGCGCAGGAATGGCTGCAGCCCTATACGGACAAGACGGTGGAACGGCTCGCCAAGGAGGGCGTGAAGCGGATCGCAATCGTCAATCCGGGGTTCTCGGCCGACTGTATCGAAACGCTGGAGGAAATCGACGGCGAGGTGCGCGAGATCTTCGAGCATGGCGGCGGGGAGAGGTTCGCGCACATCCCGTGTTTGAACGATTCCGAAGAGGGGATGGCGCTGATCGAGACGATCGTGCGGCGGGAACTGCAGGGGTGGGTTTGAGAGGTGGTTGGGTAGGGCGCGTGGCGCCAGCGGGGGTTATTCCGGCCGAAGTCCGAGCATAGCGAGGCGAGAGCCGGGAGCCATTCCGTGAGGTTTCGGCTGGAGCGCGGGGGTCACGGCATGGATCCCGGATACGGTGCCCGCCGCTTCGCGGCGTTCACCGTTCCGGGATGACGCGGACACGGATGTGCCGGTCTGTGTGCGAAATGAGAGGGATGGGGCGGCACTGCTCGTTTGAGGAATGACGCGGATGGGGAGGGCTCGCGACCCTGCAGCGGACGTCATCCTCAACGGGGGTCATTCCGGCCGAAGTCCGAGCGTAGCGAGGCGAGAGCCGGAAGCCATTCCGTGAGGTTTCGGCTTGAGCGCGGGGGTCACGGCATGGATCCCGGATACGGTGCCCGCCGCTTCGCGGCGTGCACCGTTCCGGGATGACGCGGACAGGGATGTGCCGGTCTGTGTGCGGAATGAGAGGGATGGGGCGGCACTGCTCGTTTGCGGAATGACGCGGATGGGGAGGGCTGCCGACCCTGCAGCGGACGTCATCCACAACGGGGGTCATTCCGGCCGAAGTCCGAGCGCAGCGAGGCGAGAGCCGGAAGCCATTCCGTGAGGTTTCGGCTTGAGCGCGGGGGTCACGGCATGGATCCCGGATACGGTGCCCGCCGCTTCGCGGCATTCACCGTTCCGGGATGACGCGGAGAGGGGTGTGCCAGTCGTTTGCAGGATGTGCTGATGGGGAGCGCGCTCGGGCGGCGTGCTACCGCTGCGCGCGAACCCCCAGGAACACGCTCGCCGTGTCGCTTTCGCGGCCGGGGTCGCTGCTCGTCACCGTCTCGTAGCGCGCGCGGCCGGTTAGGCCGAGGTAGCGGTTGAGCCACCAGGTGAGTGCGAGCTGGCCGCTCCAGGTCAGGTCGTAGGCGGAGGAGTTGGCGTAGTCGCGGTAGTCGAGGCCGATGCCGGCGGTGCCGGTGAGGTTCGAGCGCAATTCGCGCGTCAGCGACAGGTTGCCGGCATAGAGCAGCGAGCCGCTGGCGCCCGGCGACGTCGTGCCTTCCACCGTCGTCAGCGCGTTCAGGTCGACGATCGTGCCGCGCAGCGGCGACCAGGCGAGGTTGCCGCCGATTTCGAGGCCCGAGACGGCGTCGAGCGCGTCGTCGTCGGGGTTTTCGGAAAGCCAGCCCGCATAGGCCTCGCCGCGCCATTTTTCGGCGATGTCGATGCCGATGCCGCCGCGCAGCGCCAGCCGGTCGGCCGAACGCTCGAATCCGGCGGCATCGACGCGGTTGTCGTAAATGCGCCGTCCGATCTCGACCTCGGCGAAGGGGATGAGCGCCGGCGAGACTTCATAGCCGGTGCGCAGGCGAAGGCTTGCCAGCGTGGAGTTTCGGTCCTCCTGGCTGAGCACGGTTCCGTCGGACAGTTCGGCGTCGGAGAACATGTCGCGCGTGACGTTCGCCGTCAGGCCGAGCCTCAGGCGCGCCACCTCGCGCCCGATGCCGAGTTCGCCGGCAAGCGTGTCGCGGTCGGGCCGCGAGGCGCCCGTCGTCAGCTCGACCGGGGAGGAAGCGGATTCGGGCCGGTGCAGATAGTTGAACGCGGCGCGGCCCTCGTAGCCGCCGGCGAAATCGAGCAGCAATTCGCCGTCGAGCCCGGCTTCCGTGTCGCGGATCTGCGCGCCCGAAAGCTCGCGCCGCAGGATGCCGAAACCGTTCAGCCGCGCCTCGTGGCGCGACCAGTCCGAGCGCAGTTCGAACCGGGCCGTCGTCTCCGAATAGACGGCGCTTTCGCCATCCGCGCTGCCATTGGCGTTGGTCGTCGCGCCGATGCCCTGTTCGATCGATGGGAAGAGCTCGAACGTGCCGACGCGCAGGCCGATCGGCGCGTAGGGATTGTCGGCCGGCAGCCGCCGCGTGGTCTCGATCGAATTGATCCGCGCGGCGTCCGCGCCGACGCGCAGGTTGCGTTCGAGGTCGAGCGAATCGATGGCGGCGAGCGGCACGGTCGCGGTGACCGTGTCGTCGACCTGGCCTTCGGCGCTAGCACGTTCGGCGGCGCGATCCGGCTCGTTCTCCCGGCCCTCGGGGCCTTCGCGAAGCTGCGGGCGGGCAAGGTCGATGGCGGGCTGGCCGGCGAACGGGTCGGGAGTGGCCTCGGTGTCTGGCGCGTCGGCGCGGGGGCGATCGCCCGCCAGCGGCTCGCCTTCACTGAGCGCGCCGTCGCTGAAGGGGCGGTACTGTTCCCCAGCCCGCGCCGCCGCGTCTTCGAGCACGCTGCGCTCGGCGAGCGGAGTGCGGGTGAGGAGGTCGCGCGCAGGGTCCTCGCGCAGATCGCCGCGCAGCGGTAGTTGCGCCTGCTGCGCCAGCACCTGATGGCCGGCGAAAAGCGCGCCGGCCGCGCATGCGACGCCGAGCGCGGCGGCAAGCCTGCGAAGCCGGAAACTCGTGTCTGCCATCGGGCCGCGCCGCTTTCAGGTGAGGGAAATCATGCTTACGAAACCGTAAAGCGGCTTGGTTAACCAAATGTTGAAATGGGGCCCACGCGCCGCGGTGAATGGACAGAACGGCAAAGGGAGGCTAATCGCATGCCATGCTGCGCCAGAAACCGAACACCGCCCCTGACCGCGAACAGATCGTCCAGTCGGCCGCCCGCACGCTGGCGACCGAGGCCGCCGGGCTCGCCACGCTCGCCCAGTCCTTCGAGAACGGCCTCGCCGACGCGTTCGCCTCGGCCGTCGAAACCGTGGCCGGCATCACCGGCCGGGTGATCGTGACGGGCGTCGGAAAGAGCGGCCATATCGGCTCCAAGATCGCCGCGACGCTGGCCTCGACGGGCACGCCCGCCTTCTTCGTCCATCCGGCCGAAGCCAATCACGGCGACCTCGGCATGATCGCCAAGGACGACGCGATCCTCGCCATCTCGTGGTCCGGCGAGACGGCCGAGCTCGGCGGCATCATCGCCTATGCGCGGCGGTTCTCGATCCCGCTCATCGCCATCACCTCGGGCACGCAATCCGCGCTGGCCCGCGAGGCGAGCGTCGTGCTCGCGCTGCCGAAGGTCGCCGAAGCCTGCCCGCACGGGCTTGCGCCGACGACCTCGACGCTGATGCAACTCGTCATGGGCGATGCGCTGGCCGTCGCGCTTCTCGAGGCGCGGGGCTTCACGCCCGACCATTTCCGCACCTTCCATCCCGGCGGCAAGCTCGGCGCGAGCCTGACCCATGTCCGCGACCTGATGCATGCCGGCGACGAGGTGCCGCTGGTGCCGCTCGGCACGGCGATGACCGATGCGGTGCACGTCCTGTCGAAGAAGCGCTTCGGCTGCGTCTGCGTGGTCGACGACGAGGGCCGGCTTGCGGGGATCGTCACCGATGGCGACCTAGCGCGAAACCTCCATCGCAACCTCGCCGCGCTCTCCGTCGACGAGGTGATGACGCGCACGCCGAAGACCGTCCCGCCGGACATGCTGGCAGCAACCGCGACCGGCATCATCAACGAGAAGGGCATCTCGGCGCTGGTCGTGTGCGAAGCCGACCGGCCGGTCGGCATCGTGCATTTCCACGATCTGTTGCGGGTGGGCGCGGCGTGATCGACGCTTTCGCTGCTCTTGGATCAGCGGCGAGGCCTGGATTCCTGTGACGAGCACAGGAATGACGGCATCAAGGGAATTGCCGATCTCCGAAAGGGCAGAACTTGGCGGGGAACTAGCTGCCACCGTCATTCCTGTGCTTGTCACAGGAATCCAGGCCTCGCCGGTCACGCCGGGCGCAGCGTAGCAGCCTAGCGCCGCAGCGCTCCCGTAATCCCTGCATCGAACGGCTCGGGTGCGGGGCGCTCGCGGATGAAGTTGTCGGCGCGGCCGGCCGGTGCTCCTTCAGGGTCGTCCTCCGTCTCCACCCTTGGCGCGGGCGGCGCCGTGCGGGCGGGGCGCGTGATGGTGCGGCCGAGGAGTTCGCCGGCGCCGTTCGGTGTGGCGAAGAGCGCGACGGGCTGCGTGCGGTCGATGCGCGGGGCTTCGCGCGGGCCGTCGAGGAAGCCCGGCGGCAGGTCGGGGCCGAAGAAGACGAGTTCGGGCGTCGGCGCGGCGCCGAGCGCCTGCTGCAGCGGCTTTTCGACGAAGAAGGCGATCTTGCGCTTGCCGGCGCGCGTCACGTTGATGCCGTCGTCGGCGCGAAGCTGGGTCGGCTGGCCGTTCATGTCGGGGCCGCTGGCGACGAAGGTCCCGTTCTCGTCCACGAACCCGTCCCAGACGTCGACGAACTGGCCGCCGGCCGCCTCGGCGACCTTGCGGTAGATGTCGTTGAAGGCGAGCATGTCGGCCGACATGGTGGAGGGGCGGAAGGGGATCATGCCGACCCAGACCAGCGGGATGTCCTTGGCGGTCACGGTGTCGGCGATCAAGGTCGCGCGGCGCTCGTATTCCTTCAGCCAGGCGTCGCTGCGCGCGGCCTCGGCGCTGCCGGCGACGGTCATCGCCTGGCGGTCGTTGGAGCCGAGCATCACCACCACGATCGCGGGCTCGATCTCCTCCAGCATGGTGCCGAGAGAGGTCGGCCAGTCGTAATAGTCGTCGCGCACGAGGCCGGAGGAGCCGTTGGAGCGGCCGACGATCTCGACCGAGGCGTCCGCCTCGAACGCGTCTTCGAGGCCCTCGGCGAGGCCGCCGGCGACGAAGTCGCCGACGACGAGCACCTTGCGCGCGTCATCCGCCTTGGCGACGGCTTCCGGCACCGGCGCGGCGGCCGGCCGGCCTTGCGACGGCGCGCGCTGGCGGCGCTGGGCCTGTCCGCCGCCACCCTGCTGGCGGCGCGGCTGCGCGCGCTGGCGTTGCGGCTGGCGCTGCGGCGCTTCATAGACCTGCGGCGGCGGCTGGTTGCGCTGGAACAGGAAGCGCAGGAGCCCGCCGCCCTGGCGCTGCTCTTGCGCCGCGGCCACCGAAACGGCGAAAGGCGCGCCTTGCGGCACGCCTCCGAAAGCCAGGATCATCGCCAGACAGACAAACGCTGCGTTGCGCAGACCTCGCGATGCCAAACCGTGCTCCGTTCCTACTGCCCCCTGATGCGGGACAGAACTTCCTTCGAGGGATGGCCGTCCGCGCTCATTCCCATGCGCGACTGGAAGGCCTTGATCGCATCGCGCGAGGCGGGACCGATCTTGCCGTCGATATTGCCGTCATAATAGCCGCGCGTCAAAAGATGCTGCTGCAGCTCCTGCGTCTCGTCGAAGGAGAGCCGTGTGAACGGGCGGTTCCAGTCGCGCGCGAGCTGCGGCTGGCCGGCGATCTGGTCGGCGAGGAGCCCGACGGCGATCGCATACTTGTCGGCATTGTTGTAGCGCTTGAGCATGTTGAAATTGTGCAGGACGAGGAAGGCGGGACCTTCGCGCCCGTCCGGCACCTTCAGCTCGGCGCTGTCGCCGGGACGCGGATAGGCCTGTCCGTTGGCGCGCACGACGCCGATCGACTGCCACTGCGACAGGCTCATCGTGCCGCCGGGGAACTTGCGGCCGGCCGGCAACTGGACCTCGTAGCCCCAGGCATGCCCGGCGCGCCAGCCATTCTTGGCGAGGAGGTTCGCCGCCGTCGCCAGCGCGTCCGGCACCGAATTCCAGATGTCGCGGCGGCCATTGCCGTCGAAATCGACCGCATAGGCCTTGTAGCTGGTCGGGATGAACTGGGTGTGGCCCATCGCGCCGGCCCACGAGCCGGTCAGGTGGCCGACGTCGATGTCGCCGCGCTGGAGGATTTCGAGCGCCGCGATGAGCTGCTGGCGGCCGAATTTCTGCCGGCGCTGGTCGGCATAGGCGAGCGTCGCCAGCGAGCGCACCACGTTGCGCATCACCTTGTCGTTGGTGAGGATCGCGCCGTAGTTCGATTCCATCGACCAGATGGCGAGGAGGATGTGGCGGTCGACGCCGAAGCGGCTCTCGATCTGGCCGAGGAGGCGGTTGTGCTGGCTCGCCATCTGACGGCCGATGCCGATCGAGTTCTCGTTGATGCGGTTGTCGAAATAGTCCCAGACGGGGGCGACGAATTCGGGCTGGTAGCGCGCTTTTTCGAGGACTTCCGGGTCTGGCGCGGTCACGCCCTGGAACGCCCGGTCGAATGTCGCGTTGGAGATGCCGCTCTGCGCCGCCACCTGGCGGAACTGGGCGACCCACCTCTGGAACCCGGCATCGGCGAACGCCGGCTGGGCGAGCACCGAAAGGCCGATCGTCATGCCCATCACGGCTGCCGCCGTCTTCGCCTTCGCGCCGGCACGAAACGACGCGACGAATGTCTTCAAGCTCATGAATTCCTCCTTGATTCAGGATTTGAAGCGATTCTGCACCGATCGGGTTAGGAAATCCTTTACCATGCCGGCCGACCCGAGCCTTCGTTCAACCTTTCCGTGCGCAAATCCACCGCCCGCATTCAGGACAGATCAACATTGACATGAAAATGTCCGCGACGGAACGTACGCCGCCGCGCCGATCACGAAGTCGCGATCCCCAAAAGACACCTCGCACCATGGACCGTCAGATGAAGAAAGTCAGAAAGGCCGTTTTTCCCGTCGCAGGGCTTGGAACCCGTTTCCTGCCTGCCACGAAGACCGTGCCCAAGGAAATGCTGACCGTCGTCGACCGTCCGGTGATCCAGTATGTCGTCGACGAGGCGCGCGAGGCGGGGATCGAGCATTTCATCTTCGTGACCGGCCGCAACAAGGGCAATATCGAGGACTATTTCGATCTCCAGTTCGAGCTCAACGACACGCTCGACCGGCGCGGCAAGACGGCGCAGCTCGATCTTTTGCGCTCCATGCAGCCGGCCGCCGGCACCACCAGCTTCACCCGCCAGCAGGAACCGCTCGGCCTCGGCCACGCGGTCTGGTGTGCGCGCGATCTCGTCGGCGACGAGCCCTTCGCGCTGCTTTTGCCGGACATGATCATGCGCGCCGACAAGTCGTGCATGCGCGGCATGGTCGAGCTCTACGAGGAAACCGGCTCCAACGTCATCGCGGTCGCCGAATGCGATCCGGCCGAGACGCACAAATACGGCATCGTCGGCGCAGGCGCGGCGCGCGGCGACGGCTTCGAGATCACCGGCATGGTCGAAAAGCCCAAGCCCACCGACGCGCCGTCCAATCTCTACATCAACGGCCGCTACATCCTGCAGCCGGAAGTCTTCGGCCTTCTCGCCACGCAGGAGCGCGGCGCCGGAAACGAGATCCAATTGACCGACGCCATGCTGCGCCTCGGCGACAGCCAGAAGCTCTACGGCTACCGCTATCGCGGCGAGACCTATGATTGCGGCTCGCCGGAAGGCTTCGTCGAGGCGAACCTCGCCTTCGCGCTCGGCCGCGACGATCTGCGCCCGCAGATCGAGGCGATGGTGAAGCGCCTCGCCGGCTAGGAACAAACGCAACCCGGCCCCGTTGAATAGCGCAATTCAACGGGGCGACCTCCATGCGCAAGCTCGATCTGCGGACCGGCAAACCGGTGTGGATGGCCTATCGCGCCCCCGCCGTCCCGACTGCCCCGCTCACCCGCGACATCAAGTGCGAAATCCTCGTCGTCGGCATGGGCATTTCGGGCGCCATGATGGCCGAAGCGCTGACCGGCGCCGGCCATGAGGTCGTCATGATCGACCGCCGCGGCCCGATGCTGGGCTCGACGCCGGCGACCACCGCGCTCGTCCAGTACGAGATCGACACGCCGCTCTCCAAGCTCAAACTCAAGATCGGCCGAACCGACGCCGAGCGCGCCTGGCGCCGCTCGCGGCTCGCCGTCATGAACCTGAAATCACATATCGAAGCGCTGGGCATCCCTTGCGACCTTGCCACGCGGCCGACGCTCTACCTCGCCGGCAATGAACTGACGGGACGCGCGCTCGAAGCCGAAGCCGAGGCGCGCCGCGATGCCGGGCTAATCTCGCGCTACCTGACCGCCAAGCCGCTCAAGGACGAGTTCGGCCTCGAGCGCGACGGCGCGATCCTCTCCTACGACAATCTGGCGCTCGATCCGCGCAAGCTGACGGCAGGCCTTCTCAACGCCGCCCGCTCGCGCGGCGCGCGGCTTTACAAGAATGTCGAGGCGAGCGCTTTCGAGCACGCGAAGGACGGCGTCGAGGTTTCGACCACCGCCGGCCCGGTCATCTCCGCCGCCAATGTCGTCCTTTGCACGGGCTACGAACTGATGCCCTTCGTGCCGGCTGACAACCACCAGGTCATCTCCACCTGGGCGATCGCCACGAAGGCGCAGAAGCACAATATCTGGCCGCAGGAAGCCTTCATCTGGGAGGCGTCCGACCCCTATCTCTACATGCGCGCGACGAAGGACGGCCGCGTCGTCTGCGGCGGCGAGGACGAGGAGTTCCAGGACGAGGGGCGCCGCGACGCGCTCATCCCCGAAAAGACCGCCGCGATCCGTGCCAAGCTGAAAAAGCTGATGCCCGGGCTCGACACCGAGCCGCAATTCACCTGGGCCGGCGCTTTCGGCTCGACCTCCACCGGCCTGCCGATCATCGGCGCGGTGCCGAGAAAGCCGCGCATCCATGCGGTGATGGGCTATGGCGGCAACGGCATCACCTATTCGCGCATCGCCAGCGAGATCGTCTCCGCGGCCATCGCAGGGCGCACGGACAGCGAGGCTGACCTCTTCGCCTTCGCCTGATTTGCCTCGCGCGCCTCGCATCCCTAAATTCGCTGCATAGGCAACGCATTCGGGGTTTCATCATGTTCCTGTCCGGTTTCGAGATTGCGATCCTCGTCTTCGCGGTCCTCGTGCTTCTCGTCATCTTCGCCGGCGTCAAGACGGTGCCGCAGGGCAACAATTTTACGGTCGAGCGCTTCGGCCGCTACACGCGCACGCTCTCGCCCGGCCTCAACCTCATCGTGCCCTTCGTCGAGCGCGTCGGCGCGCGGATGAACATGATGGAACAGGTGCTGGACGTGCCGACGCAGGAGGTCATCACCCGCGACAACGCCATCGTGGCGGTCGACGGCGTCGCTTTCTACCAGGTGCTGAACGCGCCGCAGGCCGCCTACCAGGTCTCCGGCCTGCAGAACGCGATCCTGAACCTGACCATGACCAACATCCGCTCCGTCATGGGTTCGATGGACCTCGACGAGCTTTTGTCCAACCGCGACCAGATCAACGACCGCCTGCTCCACATCGTCGACAATGCGACGAGCCCCTGGGGCATCAAGATGACGCGCGTCGAGATCAAGGACATCAACCCGCCGGCCAACCTCGTCGAATCCATGGCCCGGCAGATGATGGCGGAGCGCAACAAGCGCGCGCAGATACTCGAGGCCGAGGGCCTGAAGCAGGCGCAGGTGCTGGAAGCCGAGGGCCGCCGCGAGGCCGCGTTCCGCGACGCCGAGGCGCGCGAGCGCGCGGCAGAGGCCGAGGCCCGCGCCACGCAGGTCGTCTCGGAGGCCATCGCGGCAGGCGACATGAACGCGGTGAACTATTTCGTCGCCCAGAAATACACCGAGGCGATGGCGAAGATCGGCTCGGCGCCCAATTCCAAGGTGGTGCTGATGCCGCTCGAGGCGTCCGCGCTGATCGGCTCGCTCGGCGGCATCGGCCAGATCGCGAAGGAGGTGTTCGGCGAGGACGGGAAGCAGCAACCGGGCCGGCGCTCCTCGCGTCTTCCGAGCGTTCCGGCGCACAGCGTCGCGACCACGAACACCACGACCGACACGCAGGACGAGCGATGAGCGACTTCTTCTCCGGCCTCGGCGCATGGAGCTGGATCGTCCTCGGCGCCATCCTGCTCGGCCTCGAAGTCTTTGCGCCGGGCGTCTATCTCCTGTGGATCGGCGTCGCCGCGCTTTTGACCGGCGCGCTCTCGTTCCAGATCGGCGATGCCGCCTGGTGGGGCTGGCCGGCGCAGGTCGTCGTCTTCCTGATCCTCAGCCTCGCCAGCGTCCTTGCCGGGCGCTACGCCTTCGGCTCCGACAAGGGCGAAAGCGACCAGCCGCTCCTGAACCAGCGCGAGCGGCAACTGATCGGCCAGATCTCGACGCTGGAGGGACCGATCCGCGACGGCCACGGCCGCATCCGCCTCGGCGACACGCTGTGGCTCGCCACCGGACCCGACCTGGCGGCCGGAACCCGCGTGCGCGTCGTCGGCGCCGAGGGCACGGCGCTGAAGGTGGAAGCGGCGTAGGGGGCCGCTGTCAGCCGGCCCGATCCAGCGCTTCCAGTTCGTCGATCAGGCCTTCGATGACCGACAGGCCCTTCTTCCAGAAATCCGGATCTGTCGCGTCGAGGCCGAAGGGGGCGAGGAGTTCGGCGTGGTGCTTGGTGCCGCCGGCCTTCAGGAGCGCGAAGTACTTCTCCTGAAAGCCCGGCGCGGCGGACTGGTAGACGCCGTAAAGCGAGTTCACCAGGCAGTCGCCGAACGCATAGGCGTAGACGTAGAAGGGCGAGTGGATGAAGTGGGGAACGTAGGCCCAGAAGGTCTCGTAGCCCTCGCGGATGCGGATCGCCGGACCGAGGCTTTCGGCCTGCACTGCGAGCCAGAACTGGCCGAGCTTGTCGGGCGTCAATTCACCGTTCCTGCGCTCGGTATGCACCTTGCGCTCGAACTCGTAGAAGGCGATCTGGCGCACGACCGTGTTGATCATGTCCTCGACCTTCTGCGCCAGCATCGCCTTGCGCTCGGCCTTGTCGCTCGTGCGGTCGAGGAGGGAGCGGAAGGTCAGCATCTCGCCGAAGACGGAGGCGGTTTCGGCCAGCGTCAGCGGGGTCGAGGCCATCAGCGCGCCCTGGTCGGCGGCGAGCACCTGGTGGACGCCGTGGCCGAGTTCGTGCGCGAGCGTCATCACGTCGCGCGGCTTGCCCATGTAGTTCATCATCACATAGGGGTGCACCGACGGCACCGTTGGGTGCGCGAAGGCGCCGGGGGACTTGCCGGGACGAACCGCCGCGTCGATCCAGTTGCGATCGAAGAAGCGGCCGGCGATCTCGGCCATCTTCGGGTCGAAGCCCTCATAGGCGGAGAGGATCGTGCGGCGCGCGTCTTCCCATGAGATGACCGCCTTCGGCGTCTCGGGCAGCGGCGCGTTGCGGTCCCAGTGGTTCATCTGGTCCATTCCGAGCCACTTCGCCTTCATCGCATAGTAGCGGTGCGAGAGGCGCGGATAGGCTTCGCGCACGGCGGACGCCAGCGCGTCGACGACCTCGCGCTCGACGCGGTTCGCCAGATGGCGGGAGTCGGCGATGTCCTCGAAGCCGCGCCAGCGGTCGGAGATCTCCTTGTCCTTGGCGAGCGTGTTGGTGATCAGCGTGAAGGTGCGCAGATTGTCCTTGAACACTTTGGCCAGCGCGTGGGCGGCTTCCTCGCGCACAGCCGGGTCGGCGTCCTGCAACTTGTTCAGGGTCGGCTCGAGCGGCAGCGTCTCGCCGCCGACCTCGAAGCGCAGCGACGTCATCGTCTCATCGAAAAGGCGGTTCCAGGCGCCGCGGCCGGTGACGGATTTTTCGTGGAAGAGCTGCTCGATGCGGTCTTCCAACTGGTAGGGCTTGTCGAGGCGCAAATCGACGACCCAGGGGCGGTAGCGGCCGAAGGACGGGTCGGCGGCGAGCGCGGCGTCGATCAGCGCATCGTCGAGGCGGTTCATCTCCAGCGTGAAGAAGAGGAGATGCGAGGAGGCGTCGGTGAGCTTTTCCTGCACGTCGCCGTAGAGTTTTGCCCGTTTCGGGTCCTGCGTGTCGCCGGTGTAGAGGAGGGCGGCGTAGGAGGCGATTTTGCCGATCAGCTCCTCCAGCGCCTCGTATTCGGCCATCGCCCGGCCGAGACCGCCGACGGCGCCTTTTGCGGCCTCGTCCTTCAGTTTGCCTTTCCAGGCGGCCTCGAAGGCTTCGGCGTCGGTGCGGGCGCGGGCGAGGTCGGATTTGAGCTCGGCCGAGTCCATCGAGGGGTAGAGGTCGGCGAGGTTCCACTCGGGCAGGTTGCCGAACCCGGTCTCGGCGCGGGCGGCGGAGGCCGGGGCGCGGACGGGCGCGAGCGGCGATGTCGAAGATGTCATTGAATTTCCTCGTGGAGCGGGCTTGTTTTCGGCGCGGCCGGTAAGGGTTCGTTCACCGGTCTTCTTGAGCGCCTGTTCATGGAGTTGTGCCAGTGTGGAGCAACTAAACCGGGATAGGCAACGCAAAAATCGCGCGGGCGGCATGGCAGGCAGCATTCTCATCATCGACGACGATCCGGTCCAGCGCCGCCTCGTGGAGGCGGTCGTCACGCGGTTCGGCCATGCGGCGCTGACGGCGGAGAACGGCCGGATCGGCCTCGAACGGCTGCAGGCCGCGCGCGCGGGCGAGATCGAAGCCGTCGTGCTCGACCTCGCCATGCCCGAGATGACCGGCCTCGAAGTTCTCGAAGCGATGGGTCGGCTGGGGATTGCGGTGCCCGTCATCGTCCAGACCGGGCAGGGGACGATCGACACCGCGGTCTCGGCGATGCGGCTCGGTGCGTTCGACTTCGTGGTCAAGCCGGTCGCGCCGGAGCGCCTGAAAGCCGCGCTCGAAGCGGCGATCAAGTTCGGCGCGCTGGCCGGCAAGGCGCGGGCGCGCAAGTCGGCGCGGGGCGCGGAGGGCCAGATCGGGCTCGACGACCTTTGCGCATCGCCCGCGATGGACCGCACCGCCGCGCTCGCCCGCAAGGCGGCGGCGACGGACATGCCGATCCTGATCGAGGGCGAGACCGGTGTCGGCAAGGAAGTCGTCGCGCGCGCCATCCGGGCGGCGGGGCCGCGGGCGGGCAAGCCGTTCGTCACCGTCAATTGCGGGGCGATCCCCGAAAACCTGGTCGAAAGCATCCTTTTTGGTCACGAGAAGGGCGCGTTCACCGGCGCGACCGAAAAGCATCTCGGCAAGTTTCTCGAAGCCGATGGCGGCACGCTCTTCCTCGACGAGGTGGGCGAACTGCCGCCCGAGGCGCAGGTGAAGCTGTTGCGCGCGATCCAGGAGGGCGAGGTCGACCCGGTCGGCGCAAGGCACACGATCAAGGTCGACGTGCGGCTGATCTCGGCGACCAATCGCGACCTGGCGAAGCGCATGGCAGAGGGCCGCTTTCGCGAGGATCTCTACTACCGGCTGAACGTGCTCGCCATCGCGGTGCCGCCCTTGCGTGAACGGGCGAGTGAAGTCGCCGGTCTTGCAGGTCTTTTCCTCGACCAGGCAAGATCAGCCGCGCCGATCGGCGTGTCGGGTGTGTCAAAAGACGCAGTAAACCTCCTTTCAGCCTATGATTGGCCTGGAAATATCAGGCAGTTGCAAAATGTGATCTTCCGCGCGGCGGTGCTTGCCGAGGGCGAGCGGCTGGAAGTGCATGATTTTGCGCAGATTGCCTCCGAAATCGGCACGCTGCGGCCGGCCGAGCCGCGACAGGCGCATTTGCCGGCGCCAGTTCCTGCGGCTTCGGTTCAAGATACTGAAATCAATCAGGAAAAATCGCTTCCCCTGCTCGATGCGCGGGGCGAGATGCGCTCGCTGGCCGAACTGGAACGGCAGACGATCCAGGCCGCTATCGATCACTATGACGGCCGGCTTTCGGAAGTGGCCCGCCGGCTCGGCATCGGCCGCTCGACGCTCTACCGCAAGCTCAAAGAGATGGGGATCGATGCCGACGAAGGCCGCATCGGGCGGCTCGCATCTTGACGGTGCCCCAAGGTTAGCGATAGCGCTTTCGAAGGCAGTCGACCACAGTTTCGCCATCCGCGTCGCCCCTATTCGCCGCGACCGCTGAACGTGAACGGCTCCACTAAGTGCTGATTAACCATTAGCGCTGATATTTGGACGACAATTGCCGTCCGGAATCGGTCCGGGGACACTCAACAGCCGACAAGGCGAGATGTTTTGATCAGTATCGCTGGAATGCCCAACACTCGGCAGATCATGAGCGGCGGCTTCGCCCGCCGGGCCGTCACGGCCCTGATGGTCGCCTTCGCCTTCTCCTTCTGCGCGACGGCCAATGCCGATGCGCAGACGCGCACGCTGAAGCTCTTCAACATCCACACCAAGGAACGCGCGGACATCACGTTCAAGCGCGGCAACCGGTTCGACCAGAACGGTTTGAGCCAGGTGAACCGCTTCCTGCGCGACTGGCGGCAGAACGAGCCGACCAAGATGGACCCGCGCGTGGTCGATCTCCTCTGGGAAGTCTACCAGCAGGTGGGCGGGCGCGAGCCGATCCACATCGTCTCGGCCTACCGTTCGCCGAAGACCAACGGCATGCTGCGCTCGCGCTCTTCGGGCGTCGCCGAAAAGAGCCAGCACACGCTCGGCAAGGCGATCGATTTCTACATTCCGGGCGTCAAGCTCTCCTCGCTGCGCGCAGCCGGCCTCAAGATGGAAGGCGGCGGCGTCGGCTATTACCCGACCTCCGGCGCCCCCTTCGTCCATCTCGACGTCGGCAATGTGCGCCACTGGCCGCGCATGCGCCGCAACGATTTGATGGCCGTGTTCCCGGACGGCAAGACCATTCACGTGCCGACCGACGGCAAGCCGCTGCCCGGCTACAAGCAGGCCATGGCCGCCTATGAATCGCGCAAGCGCTCCGGCGGCTTCGCGGTCGCCGGTGGCGGCGGTGGCGGCGGCGGCGGATTGCTGGCGACGCTTTTCGGCGGCGGCGGTGGAGCCGACGACGAGGAGGACGTCGCGGTGGCCGCAGCGCCCGCACAGGCCGCGCCGCAGCGACGCGAGGCCGCGCCGACGCCGGCCGCGCCCGTTGCCGAGACGCCCGAGACGATCATCGCCGCCCTGCCGGCCCGCGCCGTGCCGGTGCCGCTGGCGGCGCCGCGCCCGCAGGCCGAAATCGGCGCCGTTCCGGCCGCGCCGACGATGGCCGCAGCCGCCATGGCCGACGGCTTCGACGCTTCCGCCGCGCCGGACGCCGCTGCCGCGACCGCGACGGAAGTCGCGCTCAACATTCCGTTGCCGACGCGCCGGCCCGACTATACGCCTGCGCCTGCCGAGGCCGCCGACGCGCTGGTCGCCTCGATCAAGACGCCGGAGACCGGCGTTCCGATCGCAGCGCTTCTGGCCGAGCGCCCGAGCCGCAGCGGTTCGGACGCGATCGCGCAGATCCTGACGGACGAGCCCAAGCTTGCGGGCGGCGAGACGCAGGTCGTCTCCGCCGAACCGGCGGTCGGCGACGGCCGGACGGCGGGCGAAATCTTCGCGCTCGCGGCCCTGCCGGAAGCGGCGACGGCCGAGCCGTTCGACCTCGACGCCTCGCGCCGGGCCAACGGCATCGACGCTAGGGAAGCCGCGCAGGCGATCAAGCAGCAGCAGGTCGCCGCGCTCGAATCCTCGCCGCGCGCGGCGCTGATCGCCCGCACCGAAGGCACCTCGCCGATGCACGCGATCGAATCAGGCGTGCGCACCACCGCCAAGCTCGGCAAGCCGAAGGCGGCAGACGCGCAGGAACGCCGCTCGCGCAATGTCGAGGCTTCGCCGGAAGTCGCGCGCTGGGCGCTCGAGCCGGGCCGCGTCGAAGAAGTCCAGACCGGCACGACCGCGCCGTCCTTCGCCTACAACATCGTGCGCACGCCGCCCGCTCAGATCTACACGGCCGGCTTCCAGCGCAGCGAAACCCAGCCGGACGCGAGCCGGTTCTCGGGCAAGGCGGTGGAGTTCATGTCGGTGGCGCGGTTCAACTAAGCTGCCGTCGAGCGATTGACGACGAAAACGGCAGCCGGGTGGCTGCCGTTTTTGTTTTCGCGAAGGGGACTCCCACCCTGTATTGGGCGAGCCACGGGTCTCGCCCAATACAGGGTGGGGGTCTTCTTGGGGGAACCGACGGTCGAGCCTTGGCGGCGCGGGCTACGTCCGAAGCGCGGCAGCCTCGCGCGACAGCCGTTCCACTTCCGCCCAGTCGCCAGCCTTGACGGCGGCATCGGGAACGACCCAGGAGCCGCCGACGCAGGCGATGTTGGGAAGGGCGAGGTAGGTGGCGACGTTGGAGGGGGAGACGCCGCCGGTGGGGCAGAACTTCATGTCGGGGATGGGGGCGGAGATGGATTTGAGGAAGGGGGCGCCGCCGGATTGCTCGGCGGGGAAGAATTTCAGGAAGCCGTAGCCTTCCTCGCGCATCGCCATGATCTCGCTCGGCGTGATCGCGCCGGGCAGAAGCGGGGTGGCGGCGCTGCGGGCGGCGTCCAGCAGTTCCTGCGTCGTGCCGGGGCTGACGATGAACTTCGCGCCAGCCTTCTCGGCAGCGTCGAACTGGCGGGCATCGAGGATCGTGCCCGCGCCGACGATGGCGCCCGGCACCTCGTCGATGATAAGGCGGATGGCGTCGAGCGCGACCGGGGTGCGCAAGGTGACCTCGATGGCCGGCAAGCCGCCGGCGACCAGCGCCCTGGCCATCGGGACCGCATGCGCCAGTTCGTCGATGCGGATGACCGGGATGACGGGCTGGGTTCCGATGAGGGCGAAAAGCCGCTCGGCCTGTGATGTCGCCATGGCGCAATCTCCTTTTTCAACCGATTTAGCACGGCGGTGGGGCGCGAGTCACCCTCGCGCGAAAAGGTAGCTGAGGGTTTCCAACAGCCGGCCGAGAAGAGTGGGCGACGCGGCGAGTGATGCGAGTGTCGCGGCGTCGGCGATGCCGGTGGCGGGCAGGCCGAGGCGCGCCTGGAACTCGCTCAGTGCTTGGGCGGTGGCGGGGCCGAACCGGCCGTCGATGGCGAGGGGTGCGCCGTGGGTGGCGAGGCGGCGCTGGAGTGCGGCGACCTCGTCACCGCGATCGCCGCGCCGGAGGGCGGCGGTGCCGGTGGACCAGTCGAGCTTGGCGAGACGGGCGTAGGCCGAGGCGAGCTTCACGTCATAGGCGTTGCGGGCGAAGCCGGGGCCGTTGTAGCCGCGGGCGAAGGCGGGCCAGTCGCGGCGGGAAAGGGCCGGGGCGAGGCCGGCTTTGGCGATGTAGCGCGCCATCAACCGCAACTGGCCTTCCGCGCCCGAGCGGGCCTCAGTGACGAGCGCCTCGACCGAGCCGAAGCCGAGCCACGCCCAGTGCGCGCCCATGACCTGACCCAAGCCCCAGGAGGTGGATTCGTCGGCCGCGCGGGCGTCGATGGCGCGGGCACGGGCGAGCATCACCCAGCGGGCGGCCTGCGAGGCGGGGTTGCGGATCACGCCGGCGGTGGGCGAGGCGAGACCGGCGGCGCGGGCTTCGGCTTGCGGGCGGCCCGCAAGGCGGCGGTCGAAATAGTGGCCCTCGAACCGGATCAGCGGTTCGGGGCGGCCGTCGATCGTTGCATGGGCGACGAGGTTGCTTTCGACGGAAGTGACGGCGGCAAGCGCTGCTGGGTCGAGGTCGAAGGCGCGGGCCACTTCGATGAGGGCGGCGCGGATTTCGGGATCGAGCATGGGCATATCCTCTTCGACGGGTGAGGGATATTTTCCTCTCGTTCGCGGGGAGGGGGATAAGTTCGTTGCGCGTTTTGGTCGGACGGCTTATCTGCGCGCCATGCACGCTTCTCACGAACTGCCGATCAAGGTCGCCGCGCTCTACCGCTTCGCCCGCCTGCCCGACTGGCGCGAGATGCGCGCGCCGCTGCATGCGTTCTGCACCGAGCGCGGCATCAGGGGCACGCTGCTTCTGGCGCATGAGGGGATCAACGGGACGGTGGCGGGCGCGCCGGGCGCGATCGATGCGCTCGTCGCGCATCTCGATGCAATGCCGGCGCTGACCGGGCTCGACGTCAAATATTCGGGCGCGGCCGAGATGCCGTTCCACCGCATGAAGGTGCGTCTCAAAGCCGAGATCGTGACGATGGGCGTTGCCGGCATCGACCCGGAGCGCGACGCCGGCGCCTATGTCGAGCCGGCCGACTGGAACGCGCTGATCGCCGATCCGGATACGGTGGTGATCGACACGCGCAACGATTACGAGGTCGGGCTCGGCACGTTCGAGCGGGCGCTCGATCCGCGGACGGCGAGCTTTCGCGAGTTTCCCGACTGGCTGGAGGCCAATCGCGGGGCGCTGGAAGGCAAGAAGTTGGCGATGTTCTGCACCGGCGGCATTCGCTGCGAGAAGGCGACGGCCTATGCGAAGTCGATCGGGCTCGGCGAGGTCTACCATCTCAGGGGCGGCATATTGCGCTATCTCGAAGAGGTGCCGGAAGAGGCGAGCCTCTGGCAGGGCGAGTGTTTCGTCTTCGACGAACGCGTGGCTGTCGGGCACGGGTTGCGCAAAGGCGAGGCGGAGCTTTGCCGCGCGTGCCGGCGGCCGCTGACGCCTGATGACAAGGCTTCGCCGCTTTTCGCCGAGGGGATTTCCTGCGCGGCCTGCCACGACGAGCGCTCGGAGGCCGACCGCGAGCGCTATGCCGAGCGGCATCGCCAGGTGGCGCGGGCGAAGGCGGCGGGCGCGCGGCATATCGGCGGGTGAGCGCTTTTCGCGCCGCCGCATTGCAATCGCGGGGGTCGGCCCCTAGCTAATCTCGACTGCCGCAATTGGCAGAACAGATGAGGAGAAGCCGATGTTCGACCCGAAGAAGCTCATCGACGGCCTTTTGGGCTCGTCAGGTTCCCTCTCCAAGGGCGGTCTCGGCGGACTGGCCGGCGGTGGTGCGGCCGGCGGACTTGGTGGGAGTCTGGGCGGGCTGGCGAGCGGCGGCGGGCTCGGCAAGATCGGGCAGCTTGCCAAGGACAATCCGATGGCGACGGCGGCGCTGGCCGGGCTTCTTCTTTCGGGCAAGGGGCGCAAGATCGGCGGCTCCGCGCTCAAGATCGGCGGCATGGCGGCGATCGCCGGCCTCGCCTACAAGGCCTATTCGGACTACCAGAAGGGCCAGCAGCCGCAGCAGGCGACGCCGGCGGGCCGTGAGCCCGAACTCTTGCCGCCGCCTTCCGACACGCCGTTTCATCCCGCTCGCGCGCCGCAGGGCGAGGATGCCTTTGCGCTGACCATCGTGCGGGCGATGATCGCGGCGGCACGCGCCGATGGCCATATCGACGAGGCGGAGCGCGCGAAGATCGCGGGGCGGCTCGGCGATGCCGGCGTCGATACCGAGGCCGAGCAGTTCCTGCTGGCGGAGCTGAACAAGCCGGTCAATCTCGACGACATCGTGCGCGAGGCGCAAAGCGAGGAGCAGCGGGTCGAGATCTATACCGCGTCGCGGTTAACCATCGATCCGGATTCGCGCGCCGAACGCGGCTATCTCGACCAGTTGGCCGGTCGGCTCAATCTGCCGGACGCACTCGTCGACCACATCGAGGCGAATGTCGAGAGCGTGAAGGTCTGACGAAACTTTGAGGGCGTTCGCACCGTTGCTGGAAGGTCCTCTTCCAGCCGCGGTGCCCATGTCTTTCCCAAAATTCCTGCTTTTTGCCATCCTGATCGTCCTGCCGGGCTGCGGCGGGGCGGTCGGGCTCGTCAATTCCATGTCAGACACGGATGCGGTGGCGGTCGAGACCGGCGTCGCATATGGGCCGGACCCGCGCCAGCGCTACGATATCTACCGGCCGGTCGCGGCAGGGGACGATGCGCCGGTGGTCGTGTTCCTCTACGGCGGAAGCTGGTCGAGCGGCGAGAAGTCGATGTATCGCTTCGTCGGCAACGCGCTCGCCGAACAGGGATTCGTCGCCGCCATTCCCGACTACCGCGTCTATCCGCAGGTGCGCTTTCCCGAATTCGTCGAGGATGCGGCAAGCGCGGTCACGGCGATCCGGCGCGAGGTGGCGGGCGGGCGGCCGGTGGTGCTCGTCGGGCATTCGGCGGGCGCGCAGATCGGGGCGCTGCTGGCGCTCGACGATCGCTATCTCGGCGGTGGAGCCTGCGGCGCGATCTCCGGCTTCGTCGGGATTGCCGGGCCTTATGATTTCCTGCCGCTGACCAGCGAGCGCTATCGGCGGATCTTCCCCGAAGCGACGCGGGATCAAAGCCAGCCGATCAACTTCGCGCAAGGCCGCGCGCCGGCGACGCTTCTGCTGCACGGCGCTTCCGACCGTACGGTCGCGGCAAAGGACAGCCGCGACCTCGCCGCCGCGCTTCGGGCGGCGGGAAACCGGGCGGAGCTGCGCGTCTATGACGGGGTCGGGCACATCAACATCGTCGGGGCCATCGCCTCGCCGCTGCGCGGACAGGCTCCGACGCTGGCGAACATCAGCGAGTTCGTGCGCGAACGGGCCGGGCGGCCGGGGTGCTAGCCCCGCGGTCCCGAGCGGCGGATGATGGCGGAGATGAGGGATACGAAGGCTTCGCGGGGCATGTTCTCGGGCAGGTGCAGCTTGTCGCCGATCAGGAGTTCGGAGAGGCCGTGGACCATCGCCCAGGCGGCGATGACGTCTTCGCCGGCGGCGGGGTCGGTTGCGTAGTCGCGGCCGGTCATGGCGAGGATGTTGCCGGTGAGGACGCCGAAGGCCGAGCCGCCGGCATCCGACAGAGGCGGGTGCTCGTGGTCGGGACGGCGGGAGCCGAACATCAGGTGGAAGAGGGCGGGGTTGGCGCAGGCGAAATCGACATAGCCGACGCCTGAGGCGACGAATTTGTCCTCCAGCCCGCCCTGCGCGCCCGCCATCGCCGTCGTCATCGAGACGCGCAGGCGATCGAACCCTTCGGCGGCGAGCGCCGAGAGGAGGGCGTCGGCATCCTTGAAATGATGGGCGGGCGCGGCGTGCGAGACGCCGGCGCGCTTGGCGCAGCCGCGCAGCGAGAAGGCTTCGAGTCCCTTTTCGGCCAGTTCCTCTTCGGCGGCGGCGATCAGCGTCAGGCGCAGGTCGCCGTGGTGGTAGCTCTTGCGGGGCGATTGCTCGTTCAAGTCGGTCTCCGATCTTCCCCCATACATGGCCCCGATTTTCGATGTTGACAATGGAAAGATTTATGGCAATCTCGATCTTGACGCTGTCAAGTACGCGCTAAGGGCGCGGGATTGAGGAGGATGCCATGAGTGCCGACCTGATTTTCCAGTATGCCACGATGATCGCGGTCGCCGGCTGGGCGACGCTGATCTTCAGCCCGCTGATCCCGAGGATCAGCGACCTTGCCGCCGCCTATGCGATCCCGGCGCTGATCTCGGTCGCCTATGCTGGGCTGATCCTTGCCTTCTGGACGAGCGCCGAGGGCGGGTTCGGCTCGCTCGACGAGGTGTCGGCGCTGTTCCAGACGCGCGAAATCCTTTTGGCCGGCTGGCTGCATTATCTCGCCTTCGATCTCTTCGTCGGGGCCTGGATCGTGCGGCGCGGGCGCCTCGACGGCGTGCCGTTCTGGCTGGTGCTGCCCTGCCTGCCGCTGACCTTCCTGTTCGGGCCGGCCGGCTATCTCGCCTTCGTCGCCATCCGCGCCGCGCGGCTTCAGCTTCGCCCCGCACCCGCCATCGAGGGGCACTGACCATGACGACGCTCGCACTCGACCATGCGCCGGCGCGGCCAGTTTCCGTGAGCCGGCTCTTCGGCTCGGAGCGCGGTCTCGCCGCGCTCGGCCTCCTGCTTCTGGCGCTGCTCCTGCCGACGCTTTTCGCCGGCGGCCTCGACGGCCGGCTGACCAATGAGGTTTCCGTCTGGTCGAAGCCGGTGAAGTTCCAATTCGCCCTGGCCGTCTATGCGCTGACGCTCGCCTTCTTCGCCCGCTGGCTGCCGGCCGGAACACAGGACAGGCGCTGGTATCAAATCTATATCGGCGCGGTGATCGGCGCGATCCTGCTCGAGACGGTGTGGCTGATGGGGGCGGCGGCCAACGGCGTGCCGGCGCATTTCAACCAGACGCCGGTCGGGGCGGTGATCTACATGGCGATGGGCGGCTTCGCCGTCGTGCTGACCTCGGCGAGCGCGGTCTACGCCTGGCAGATCGCCAAGAACCGGGACACGGGGCTGACGCCGGTCGTCAAGGAAAGCATCGTCGTGGGGCTGGCGCTGGTGCTGCCGCTGACGGTGATCACCGCCGGGACGATGAGCGCGTTCGACGGGCACTGGGTCGGCGGCGTGCGGTCCGATGCCGCCGGGCTCGCGTTCTTCGGCTGGGCGCGGGACGGGGGCGACCTCCGCGTGGCGCATTTCTTCTCGACACATGCGATGCACTTCCTGCCGGCCGCGGGGCTCGTGTCGCTCGCGGTCTTCGGCCGCGAGGAGCGGCGTCCGCTCCGGGTCGCGACGGTCCTCTTCGTCGCGCTGGTGGCATTCACCTTCGTCCAGGCGTTGTCGGGGCGTCCGTTCCTCGCCTTTATCGGGTAACGTACAGCGACGAGTTAACCTTCGGTTAAGCTTCGTATCGCATTCTTAATAAACGAATCGGACGTTCCTCCTCCTCCCAAGCACCGATTCCAAACTCAGGCGGCCGCAAATGGCCGCCTTCCTTTGTCCCGACCCCTTGCGCCTGCGTCATCCATCTGCGATCCCCGAAGGGAAGTGCAGGAGGGACACGGCATGCAGGACAGATTCGCGCTCGTCACCGGCGCAGGCTCGGGCATCGGACAGGCGGTCGCGACCGCGCTCGTCCACGCGGGGTGGCACACGGTCTTTACCGGACGGCGGCAGGAAAAGCTCGACGCGGCCGTTGCCGCCATCGGGCCGGCGCCGGCGCGGGGCCTTGCCATCGCCTGCGACGTGGCGCGCGCCGAGCAGGTGGAAAAGCTCTTCGAGCGGATCGAGGAAGAGTTCGGGCGGCTCGACCTTCTCTTCAACAATGCCGGCATGGGCTACAAGTCGACGCTGATCGACGAGATTCCGGTCGAGGTCTGGCACGACGTCGTCGACGTCAACCTGACCGGCTCGTTCCTGTGCGCGCGCTCGGCCTTCGGCCTGATGCGCCGGCAAAGCCCGATGGGCGGGCGGATCATCAATAACGGGTCGATCTCGGCCTATGCGCCGCGACCGGGCTCGGTGCCCTACACCGCGACCAAGCATGCGATCACCGGCCTGACCAAGACGCTGGCGCTGGACGGGCGGCCGTTCGACATCGCCTGCGGGCAGATCGACATCGGCAACGCCCTGACCGACATGGCCGCGCGCATGGTCGACGGCGTGCCCCAGGCAAACGGCGAGATCGCGCCGGAAGCGGTGATGGACGTCGGCCATGTCGCGGACGCCGTGCTGCACATGGCGAGCCTGCCGCTGGAAGCGAACGTCCTGTTCATGAACGTCATGGCGACCAAGATGCCGTTTGTCGGGCGCGGATAATTTTCGGCCCGGCGGACCCGGCGACGGCACAAGCGCGTTGGGTGGCAAAGTCGGGGTCTCGAGGGGATGATGGCGGGAATTTTGGGCGGCTACGAAGCGACCGTGTCGCTGGTGCTCGTCGCGCTTCTGTTCGCGATGTTCGTCTGGGAAAAATACCCGGCCGACGTGACGGCGGCGGCGGGCGCGGCGGTGTTCATCCTCCTCGGCTTCGTGCCGACCGACCAGGCGATGGGCGTGTTCTCCAACTCCGCCCCGCTGACGATCGGCGCGATGTTCGTTTTGACCGGCGCGCTGGTTCGCACCGGCGTTCTCGAAACCGTCGCCGGCATGGTTCTGGAGCGGGCGAAGAAGCACCCGATGCTGGCGCTCGCCTTCTTCCTTTTCGCCACGCTCGCCGCCTCCGCCTTCATGAACAACACGCCGGTGGTGCTGGTGCTGATCCCGATCGTGATCCGGCTCGCCGGCGCGCTCGACATCGCCTCGACGCGGCTCCTGATCCCGATCTCCTATGCGGCGATCCTCGGCGGCACGCTGACGCTGATCGGCACCTCGACCAACCTCCTCGTCGACGGCGTGGCGCGCGAGGCGGGGATGGAGCCGTTCTCGATCTTCGAGATCACGCCCATTGGAATCGCGACGGCGCTCGCCGGCGTCGCGACGATGCTGGTGCTCGGCAGGTTTCTCCTGCCGGACAGGCGCGAGGAAGGCGGCGAGGCGGTCGATGAGGAGGAAACGGAGTTTCTCTCCGAAGTGACCGTGCTCGCGGACGGCGCCTACACCGAAAAGCCGATCAAGGACATCGCCGACTTCAAGCAGCCGGGGCTGCGGATCACCGGCGTGCGCTCGGAAGGCCGGACGGTGCGCAAGGACATCGGCGACATCGTCCTGAAGAAGAACGATGCGGTGATCATCGTCGCCAAGTCGTCCGAACTCCTGACGCTGAGCGAGAAGGAAGGCCTGCGCGTCGGCCAGCGGCGCGGCGTGGTGCGCGAGGGCGAGCAGATCGCGGTGGAAGCCGTCGTCGCACCGGGACGCTACAGCCAGGGCACGCGGCTTTCCAGCCTGTCGCTCGGGCGGCGCTTCGGCGTGCGCATCCTCGGCGTTCACCGCCACCGCCACGTGCCGGGGCCGGACCTCGGCAGCGTCATGCTGCGGCCGGCCGACCGGCTGCTGCTCGAAGGAACCTCGGAAGGGCTCGATGAACTCTCCGACCAGAACGACCTCGTCTCGGTGACGCGCTCGACCGCGCGCGCGTTCCGGCGCACCAAGGCGCCGCTGGCGCTTCTGGCGCTCGGGCTCGTCGTGGTGCTCGCCGCGTTCGACGTGATGGATATCGGCATCCTGGCGATGATCGCCGTCGCCGCCATCCTCGTCCTGCGCTGCATCGACGCCGACGAGGCCTGGGGCTCGATCGACGGAGCGATCCTGATCCTGATCTTTTCGATGCTGATCGTCGGGCAGGGGCTGCAGAACACCGGCGCGGTGACGATGATCGTGGAGGCGCTGACGCCGCTGATGACGACCGTCTCGCCCTTCGTGCTGCTGCTGATGGTCTACGCGCTCGCCTCGACGCTGACGGAATGCGTGACCAACAATGCCGTCGCCGTGCTGGTGACGCCGATCGTCATCGGGCTCGGGCAACAACTCGACGTCGAGCCGCGCGCGCTCGTCGTCGCCGTGATGTTCGGCGCGAGCGCGAGCTTTGCGACGCCGATCGGCTACCAGACCAACACGCTGGTCTATGGCGCGGGCAATTATCGCTTCTCGGATTTCGTCAAGATCGGCGTGCCGATGAACGTCATCGTCGGCATTGCGACGTGCTTTGCGATCTATTTCTACTACGGCCTATGACTTCGGCCCGGAGCGGCCTGCAAATGGCGCGATCCTGCGCTTCCGGTGCTCATGTACTGAAGTACACTCCGCTCCGGTTCTCGGATCGCACCATTTTCGGCTCGCTCCGAACCGAAGTTCAGCGTGAGCTCTTGAGGAAATCGTCGATCCGCTCGAGAGCCCGCAAGATGTTCTCTTCGGAATTGGCATAGGAGAGGCGGATGTAGCCTTCGCCGAGCGTGCCGAAATCCGGCCCGCCGATGAGGGCGACGCCGGCTTCCTCCAGGAGCGCCGAGGCGAGCTTCTTCGCCTTCCAGCCGGTCTGCGAGATGTTCGGGAAGGCGTAGAAGGCGCCCTTCGGCACGATGCAGGAAATGCCGTCGATTGCGTTGAGGCCGTCGACGACGATTTTCCGGCGCCGGTCAAAGGCGCTCATCATCGTGACCACTTCGTCCTGCGGGCCGTCGATGGCGGCGATGCCGGCATATTGCGAGGGAGCGTTGACGCAGGACCAGCAATTGACGGCGAGCTTGCGCACTTTCCCATAAAGCGAATCCGGCCAGATCGACCAGCCCATGCGCCAGCCGGTCATCGCCCAGGTCTTGGACCAGCCGTTGAGGACGATCAGCCGGTCGCGGATTTCGGGAAATTGAAGGAGCGAGGTCGCGGTCTCGCCGTCATAGGTCATGACGTCGTAGATCTCGTCGGACATGACCGCGACATGCGGGTGGGCGGCGAGGCCGGCGACGAGCTTTTCGATCTCGGCACGCGGGGTGACGCCGCCGGTCGGGTTGGCCGGCGAATTGAGGATCAGGAGCCGCGTTTGCGGCGTGATCAGCGACAGCGTCTCCTCGGCGGAGAAGGCGAAGCCGTTTTCCTCGCGGATCGGCACGGGCACGGATTTCGCGCCGGTGTAGTCGATCATCGACTTGTAGATGGGGAAGCCCGGATCGGGGTAGAGGATTTCCGCGCCCGGCTCGCCGAACATCAGGATCGCGGCATACATGGTCGGCTTGCCGCCGGGCATGATCATCACACTTTCGGGCGAGATCGTCGCGCCAGTGGTCGCCAGCGTGCGACGGGCGACGGCTTCGCGGGTGGCGAGAAGGCCGGTCGCGGGGGTATAGCCGTGATGACCGTCGCGCAGCGCCTTGATCGCGGCTTCCACGATGTGGTCGGGCGTGCGGAAATCGGGCTGGCCGATGCCCAGATTGACGATGTCCCTGCCGGACTGCGCGAGCTCGGTCGCGCGGGCCAGCACGGCGAAGGCGTTCTCCTCGCCGATGCGGTCGAATGCGGAAATCGTCTGGATCATCTATTCGCCAAGCCTCCCGTCTTGCAGATCGGGGTCGTTTGTGGGAGCGCTGGACGACAATGTCAAACGGGAGAGACGCATGGCGCAGGAGTTGAGCGGATGGGCGGCGCGGCCGGTGCCGCCGCGGCAGGCGCATGACGGACGCTATGTGCGGCTCGAGCCGCTCAATGCGGACGATCACGGCGACCAGCTCTTTGCGGCCAAGAGCGTGCCGGATGCGGGCGAGCGGATGCGCTATCTCTCCGACGTGCCGCCGGCCGACCGCGCCGCGCTGCAGCCTTGGCTCGACCGGTTCCAGGCCTCGCCCGACCCGATGTTCTTCGCCTGCGTCGACAAGGCGGACGGGCGCGCCAAGGGGCGCATGGCGCTGATGCGGATCGACCGGGCGAACGGCGTCGCCGAAGTCGGCCACATCTATTGGGGGCCGGAGATGGCGAAGAGCCGGCAGGCGACCGAGACGATCTATCTCCTGGCGCGCCATCTCTTCGACGAACTCGGCTATCGCCGCTTCGAGTGGAAGTGCAACGACCGCAACGTGGCATCGCGCCGCGCAGCGCGCCGGTTCGGCTTCGACTATGAAGGGCTCTTCCGCCAGCACATGGTGATCAAGGGCGAGAACCGCGACACGGCCTGGTATGCGATGCTGGACGGCGACTGGCCGGCCCGGCGCGCAGCCTTCGAAGCGTGGCTCGCCGAGGACAATTTCGACCGCGACGGCCGGCAGAAACAAAAGCTGGAAGAGTTCGCGGCGGCAAAGAGCGAATGATGGATCGGGACACGAAGAATTCTGCGATCGCGGCGGCGGTCATCCTCGCCGGCGTCGGCCTCGTCGCCTATTTCATGCCGGCGATCATGCTGGCGGCGATCGACGTCTCGCCCTGGCTCGCCGGCGCGGTGGCGGGGCTGTTTCTGGTCGGGTTCTTCATGATCTTCTGGGTGCGTGGGCGGATGAAGCGGTAGCGCCGACAGGCGTCATTCCGGCCGAAGTCCGAGCGCAGCGAGGCGAGAGCCGGAAGCCATTCCGTGAGGTTCGAACGTCACGGAATGGATCCCGGATAGCCGGCCGCCGCTTCGCGCCGATCCGGCTTCCGGGATGACGGTTGATGATCAGACGCTGAGGCTTGCCGTCAGCAGCGTGACGCCGAGGAGGAAGACGAAGGCGGCGCCGGCGATTTCGATGGTGGTGTGAACGCGGTTGCCGGTGCGGCCGTCGCCGGCGAAGGCGACCGCCCAGTTCTTGGCGAGGACGGCCATCGTGGCGAGGATCGAGACGGTGATCGCCGTGCCGATCGCCATGGCGAAGACCGACAGGAAGCCGCCGAGCCAGAGGCCGTTCAGGAAGGCGAAGGAGAGGACGACCAGCGCGCCGGTGCAAGGGCGCAGGCCGACGGCGACGATCGCTGCCCAGGCTGTCTTCCAGTCGAAGCGGTCGCCCGACAGCATGGCCGGGTCCGGTGCGTGGGAATGGCCGCAGGTGGCGCAGACCACGTCGTGCGCGTGGTGGTCATGGCTGTGGCTGTGGGCGTGGTCGTGATGGTGGTCGTGCGTGCAGGCTTCGCCGTGGTCGTGATGGTGCGCGTGATCGTGGGCGGCAGCGGCCGACAGGGCGCGGACGGGGCGGCCCCAGACGAGGCCGGCGAGGGGCGGGCCGGCCTTCTTCCACAGGAGCCAGGCGCCGAAGGCGGCGACGAGGGCGAAGCTGGCGATTTCGAGGAAGCGCGTCGCATCGGTCATCGAGACGGCAGTGCCGCGCAGCATGAGATAGACCGCGCCCATCACGGCGATCGCGGTGACCGCCTGCAGCATGGCCGAGACGAAGGAGAGCATGACGCCGCGGCGCAGCGCGACCTCGTTCGCCAGCATGTAGGACGAGATGACCGCCTTGCCGTGGCCGGGGCCGGCTGCGTGGAAGACGCCATAGGCGAAGGAGAGACCGACGAGGAGCCAGACTCCGGAGCCGCCGTCGCGCATGGAGCGCAGCGCGCCGGTCAGCGAGCGGTAGAAATCCTGCTGCTGCGCGTTGATCCAGTTGAGCGTGCCTGCGAACATGCCGGTCGAGGGCGCGGCGACTTCCGCGGCGCCGATGCCGAGCGAGCTTTGCGCGTGGGCGTGACCGAAAAAGTGCGTCGCGACATAGACGACCGCGACCGCGGCGAAGAAGACGCGCACGGTGCGTTTGGACAATTGCATCATCCGGCCGCTCCGCAGGTGATTTCGAGGCGCGTGGCGAAGAGCTTGGAATAGTCGACGCCGCCGGGTTCGGTGAAGAACGCCTCCGTCAGCGATTGCTGGTTCTGGGCGAGCGCCTCGTCCGGGTCGGGGCGCACGACTTCCTTCGCGCAGCTCTCGGGCATGTCTGCGACGACGAGGTTGGTGTCGTCGTAGAAGTCGATCGCGGTGTAGAAGGTCGGGTCGTAGACGCCGAAATGGAGATTGCCGGAAAGCGGCAGTTCTTCCACCGGGGAGGATTCGAACAGGATGAGAAGCTGCTGGTCCTCCAGCGAGGCGACGATCTTTTCCGGCGGCGACATCTCGATGTCCTTGCCGTCGGCGGTGACGAACTGGAAATAGTCGAATTCGGCCAGCGATTCGAGGATGACCGAGCCGACCATTTCGAGTTCCTCGGGGTCGAGCTTCAAATCCTTGTTGCGGTCGAACTCGAAGATGACTGTGGAGGAGAAGAGGTCGTCGAAGCGCCAGACATGGCGCAGCGCCTCGATTTTTCCGCCGTCGGTCGCGATCTCCAGCCGGGCTTCGGCGAAGACGTGCGGATGTGCGAAGGCCGAGGCGGCCATCGCGGCGAGCGCGCAGGCGCCCAGAAATAAAGTTCGCAAGCGGATCGCCATCGTGCCCCTCGGTGATTTGCGCGGGCAGAGTCTAGCAGAATCGCGGCAAGATTGGGGAGCCTGAAATGGCGCGGCGGTCAGCCGCGCTCGTTCTCCTTGACCCCCCGAGACGCGGCGGTCAGCCGCGCTCGTTCTCCTTGAACCATTGCGCGAGGAAGTCGACGAAGACGCGGATCTTTGCCGGAAGGTAGCGCCGGTGCGGGTAGACGGCGTAGATGCCGCCGTCGCGCGGGACGTAGTCGTCGAGGATGGAGACGAGTTCGCCGCTCGCCAGCGCGGGCGCGGCGATGAAGTCGGGCAGCGGGGCGAAGCCCAGCCCGGCGACCGCGGCGGCGCGGGTGGCGAGCGGGCTGTTGACCTCGATCGGCCCGGAAACCGGCACGCTCGTCATCTCGCCATTGTCGCGCCGGAACGGCCAGTTGGAGAGCCAGCGGCCGTTGGTGTCGATGATGCAGGGCAGCTTGGCGAGCTCGGCGGGCTGGGCGGGCGTGCCGACGCGCTTCAGGAGCGCCGGCGAGCCGCAGATGCGGATCTGGAAGGGCGAGAGCCGCTTTGCAATCATCGAGGAATCGGCGAGCCGCGTGATGCGGATGGCGAGGTCGAAGCCTTCCTCGACGAGATCGACGAAACGGTCGTCGAGATGGATTTCGAGCGTGATGTCGGGATGCGCCTTGGCGAAATCGACCAGCGACCGGCCGATCGCCGCATCGCCGAAGGTGCGCGGGGCGGTGAGCTTGATGCGGCCCTTCACGTCGCCGGCCGATTCACGCACGCTTTCGGCGAGGCTGTCGATCTCGCGCACGAGTTCGTTGGCGCGCTTGTAGTAGGTGTGGCCGGCCTCGGTGAGCGAGAACTGTCGCGTGGTGCGGTTGAGGAGCAGCGCGCCGAGCTCGTCCTCCAGTTCGCGAACGTATTTCGACAGAAGCGCCTTGGAGCGGCCGATCTTGCGCGCGGCGGCGGAAAAGCCCTCGGCCTCCACCACGTCGATGAAGGCGCGCATGCGGGTGAGGGTGTCCATCAAACGGCGTCCATGATGCGGGTGGCGAGCGCGACGAGGGTGCGGTCGAAATTGCGCGGGCCGATGAGCGAGACGCCGAAGGGCGCGCCATGGACGGTGCCGAGCGGAATCGTGATCTGCGGCAGGCCGGAGAGGCCGGAGAGGCAGAGGAGCCGCAGCGCGCGTTCGCGATAGTCGAGGAGTTCGTCGCCGGAGGACACGCTTTTCGGCGCGGCGCCGGGCATGGTGGGCAGGATCAGGAGACCGTCCGCGCCGAGAAGCGCCTCGAGTTCGGTGCGGAACTCGCTGCGCTTCTTGGTCTCGTCGACCGCGATTTCGCAGCCGAGCGTCTTGCCGAACTCGAACCGGGCGCGCACGGCTGAGTCCATGTTGGCGGTCTTCGAGACGAAGTCGCCATGGACGGCCCAGGCCTCGTAGGCCTGGATGCGGCGGAACATCCAGTAGAGCTCGTCGACCGGGAAGGAAAGGGCGGGGGCTTGCGTCGCGGCGCCGAGGACGGATTCGACGATCGCGACCATGCGGGCATATTCGGCGGCTTCGTCGGGGCCGAGCACGAGCGCGTCGAAGGCGGAGAGGCGCAGCGGGCGGACCTTCGGCAGCGCGGCGGGCGCTTCGCCGAGCATGATTTCCGCGACCTTCTCATAGGTCGCGGCGTCCTTGGCGTACCAGCCGAAGACGTCGAGGCTGGGGGCGAGCGGCATCGTCTTTTCGAGCGACAGGCGGCCATGGGTGGCGCGCAGGCCGATCAGGCCGCAGAAGCTTGCCGGGCCGCGCACGGAGCCGCCAGTGTCGGACGCCGTCGCGATATGGCACAGGCCGCCAGCGACGGCCGCGGCGGAGCCGGAGGACGAGCCGCCGGTGACGCGGTCGCGCGCCCTCGGATTGACCGGGTGCGGGAAGTGAACGTTCTGGCCCATCAGCGAGAAGGTCAGCTCCTCGGTCTGCGTCTTGCCGAGATAGGCCGCGCCGGCGTCGAGCAGCTTCTGCACCGATGGCGCGGTGGCCGCGGCGATCCTGGAGGCGCCGGGAAATTCGGGGTTGCCGCCGCCGGTCGGGTGGCCGGCGACGTCGAAGATGTCCTTGACGCCGAGGGTCAGGCCGGCGAGCGGGCCGGTCGCGGCGTGCGGAACTTCGATGGGCGGATAGTCGAGGAAGGCGTTCAGGTCGTCGCGTGTCGAGGTCATCGTTCAGTCTCGTTTGACGTTAACCGCAACGTCGTTCAGCGCGGCCGGTTTTTCAAGGCGGGTGCAATTTTTCATTGAACGAATCATCGTTTCTGCCTATATCCGCGCTTGCCCAAAGTCGCACGTGCCTGTGGGTGTCCGCCGACCCTCGAATGGTGAGGGAACCGGTAAGGTACCTGGAACTAACCCCTCCAGTCGGTCTGACGGCCAACCGCCAGTCCGAGGACATCTTGAAGCAACGACGGTGCGGGCCTTTCTGGTGTTTTCCCGGTTGTCCAAAGACCGGGGTACTCAAAGAGGCACACCCTCATTGCCGGCAGTGCGGAGGCAATCTCCAAAGCTGAGGCAGACAAAGCGAGCTTTCGCCGCCAATGGCGTTCGCTCACCGCCGCGTAAGCGGGTCCCACGGTTCCGGTGTCTCCACCGGCTGGTTCCGTGACGGCTGTCGCATACGCCCTTTGTCCACCGCCCGTCCGTGGCCGCGTGCCGAAGACGGGAGCAGCAAATAGCGGCTCTTGCCGCGACTGGAGACGAACATGGCCACGCAGCGCGTCCTCGATTTCCTCGCCACCCGCCGTCCCTCGGGCCCCTGCCTCGTCGTCGACCTCGACGTCGTCGCCGACAATTTCCACGCCTTCGAAAAGGCGCTGCCCGAGAGCAAGATCTACTACGCCGTGAAGGCCAACCCGGCGCCGGAAATCCTGCGCATGCTGGCCGGCCTCGGCTCGTCCTTCGACACCGCCTCGGTGACCGAGATCGAGATGGCGCTCGACGCCGGCGCGACGCCCGACCGCATCTCCTTCGGCAACACGATCAAGAAGGAGCGCGACATCGCGCGTGCCCACGAGCTCGGCATCGACCTCTACGCCGTCGACAGCGTCGAGGAAGTGGAGAAGGTCGCCCGCGCCGCACCCGGCGCGCGCGTGTTCTGCCGCGTCCTGACCGACGGCGAAGGCGCCGAGTGGCCGCTGTCGCGCAAGTTCGGCTGCGTGCCGGCCATGGCCGTCGACGTGCTGCGCCATGCCAACCGGCTCGGCCTCGCCGCCTATGGCGTCTCGTTCCATGTCGGCTCGCAGCAGACCGATCTCGGTGCCTGGGACAAGGCTCTCGGCGACGCCAAGGCCGTGTTCGCGCGCCTGGCCGAGGAAGGCATTCTCCTCAAGATGGTCAACATGGGCGGCGGTTTCCCGACCCGTTACCTGAAAGACGTACCGACCGCGCAGGCCTATGGCCAGGCGATCTTCCAGTCGCTGTCGAAGCATTTCGGCAACCGCCTGCCCGAGACGATTATCGAGCCGGGCCGCGGCATGGTCGGCAATGCCGGCACCATCAAGTCGGAAGTCGTGCTGATCTCGAAGAAGGCCGACAACGACAATGTGCGCTGGGTCTTCCTCGACATCGGCAAGTTCGGCGGTCTTGCCGAGACGATGGACGAGGCGATCCGCTACCCGATCGTCACCGAGCGCGACGGCGACGAGAAGGCGCCCTGCGTGCTCGCGGGCCCGACCTGCGATTCGGCCGACGTGATGTACGAGAAGACGCCGTATCCGCTGCCGCTGACGCTGACGATCGGCGACGAAGTGCTGATCGAGGGCACCGGCGCCTACACCACGACCTACGCTTCGGTCGCCTTCAACGGCTTCGAACCGCTGCGATCCTACGTGATCTGAAGCGGCTTCGGCCGCTTCGGATCATCCTGCCGGCGGGACACTGCCGGCAGGCTCGCTTGTGGAACAGACCTCCGCTCGTGAAGGATCGTGGAGATGGAATTTCGGACCCTTAATGTCAGCGTCGATTTGCGCGATTGGCTGATCTCCCCCCTTGCGGGGGAGATGGGTGGCAACACAGAGGGGGGCGCTGTCCCACTGCGCGCGCAGATCGATCGTGCCGTCGAAAACGAAGGGCGCCGCTCGACGTTGCCCCCCTCTGCCCTGCCGGGCGCCCTGGCCCGAGCCACGGGTCTCGGCCCGTCCTTCGGACCCCCCGCGAGGGGGGAGATCACGCGCTTCGACGTTCGCGCGGAATCTGCAGGCGACATTCCCGCGCGCGATGCGTTGCTCGACCGGGCCATGGGGCCGCGGTGGAGGAAGAAGTCGTCGGAAAAGCTGCGCCGCGGGCGGCTGCCGGCCGAAGGGCTGGCGTTCGTCGCGCGCGATGCGGCGGGCGGGGTCGTCGGGACGGTTCGGTTGTGGGACGTCGTCGCCGGCGGACGTCGGGCGCTGCTGCTCGGGCCGCTGGCGGTCGATCCGGACGTGAAGTCGGGCGGGATCGGGTCGGCGCTGATGCGTCATGCGATCAGCGAAGCGAAGCGGCTCGGCCATGGCGCGATCCTGCTCGTCGGCGATGCGGCTTATTATGAGCGGTTCGGGTTTTCGGCGCAGAAGACCGGCGAACTGGCCATGCCCGGTCCCTATGAGCGGCATCGGTTCCTGGGGCTGGAGCTTGCAGAGGGCGCACTCGACGGTGCCCGAGGCACGCTCGTCGCGGCCGGGCGCAAGGCGGGTCGCGAGCGGGTTCGCGCCGTCGCATGAACGAGGAAAGGCCCGCTCGTCGCGGGCCTTTTCGTTTCGGCATTGCGCTCAGTCGGTGACGGTGTAGCTGCCCGTCGCGCAAAGGTCGCTCTCGTCGTCCAGCACGTCGCCATCCTCGAAGACGACGCGAAGGTCGTAGTTGCAGACGTCGCGGCCGTCGGCGATCGTCACGCGCACCGCGTCGCCGGACGGCAGGATGTCGGAGCCGAGGATGTCCTCTTCCCAGTCCTCGACATCGGTCGGCGAGGCGTAGAACTCGTGGATGTCGTAGCTCGAACGGTTGTCGAGCATGAAGACGAGGTCTTCGGCGAGGAGGGGGAGCGTCATCGCGCCGGTCAAGAGCGCGGCGACGGCGGCAATCCTTCTGGGTTTCATGTTGGGCAATCCGGTTTGACGGCATCGGGGCGATGCCTGCGGGCAGCATATTTGCAAACGCTGAAATTGAGCGGAAGCCCGCCGCACCCCGCAGACGAAAAAAAAGGCGGCCCGTAAGCCGCCTTTTTCCTGTCCCGGGAGGAACGCGTCAGATCAACTGGCTGAGCTGCATGGCGACGGACATGTCGCCCTCGACCTTGATCTTGCCGGTCATGAAGGCGGCGGTCGGGTTGAGTTCGCCGGCGATCAACTCCTCGAAGTTCTCCTTCGAGATCTTGATCGTGCAGTCGGCCGGCGCGTCGGTGGTCGACACGTTCTGGCCGTCGATCACGATGACCTCGTCGCCCATGTCGAACTTGACCGAACGGTCGAAGCCCGAGGTCGCGACCTTCTCGCGCATCTTGGCGGCAATCGCTGCAGTGTCCATTTCGATACTCCTCTGGAAGAATGGCTGGGATTGATCCGATGGGTAGCAGTCGATTGACGTTTACGTCAACGACAATCGGTGGCAGCGATGGCCATCTTGCAGGCGGGGGCAGTTATTGTTATCACGCATAACAATAATCGGGAGGACACCGATGCCGATCGTTTCGATGCCGGGCCTGCGCCCTGTTAACATGGGCGAACTGGCGGCCGAGATGAGCCGCGAGGGAGACGTGATCCGCGTGCGCGCCAAGGCCGCGCTCGACCCCTATCCGCGCTCGCTGATCGACCGGCTGCGGCACTGGGCGGAGGTCGCGCCCGATCGCGTGTTCCTCGCCGACCGCGGCCCGGATGGCGCATGGCGCAGGCTGACCTATGCCGAGGTTCTCGAAAAGGCGCGCGCGATCGCGCAGGCGCTGATCGAGCGCGATCTTTCGGCCGAGCGGCCGATCGTGATCCTGTCGGGCAATGCGATCGAGCACGGGCTGATGGTGCTGGGCGCGATGATGGCGGGGATCGCCTATGCGCCGGTGTCGCCGGCCTATTCGCTGGTTTCGAGCGACCACGCCAAGCTGAAGCACATCTTCTCGCTGCTGACGCCGGGGCTGGTGTTCGTCGGGGAGGGCGCGCCATTCGCCAAGGCGCTCGATGCGGTGGTGACGCCGGACATGGAACTGGTGATCGCGCGCGATGCACCGGCGGGACGAGACGCGACTTCGTTCGAAGACCTGCTTCGCACCGCGCCGACCGATGCCGTCGCGGCGGCGGAGGCGGCGCTGACCGGCGATACGGTGGCGAAATTCCTGTTCACCTCCGGCTCGACCGGAATGCCGAAGGCGGTAATCAATACGCACCGCATGATGGCGTGCAACCAGGTGATGATCGCCACCGCGCTCGCTTTCCTGAAGGACAGGCCGCCGGTGATGGTGGACTGGCTGCCGTGGAATCATACCGCCGGCGGCAACCACAATTTCGGCATCGCGCTCCACAATGGGGGAACGCTCCATATCGACGACGGCAACCCGACGCCGGCAGGCATCTTGAAGACGGTGCGCAATCTCGAGGAGGTCGCGCCGACGCTGTATTTCAACGTGCCGAAGGGTTTCGAGATGCTGGCCGAGCATCTGTCGACGAACGATCGGCTGCGCGAGACGTTTTTCTCCAAGGTCGAGCTTCTGCAATATGCGGGTGCCGGGTTGGCGCAGCATGTGTGGGATGCGCTGGAGCGGCTTGCGGTCGAGACGACCGGGCACAAGATCATGATCGTCACCGGCTATGGCTCGACCGAGACCGCGCCGTTCGCCTCGACCACGACATGGCCCGTCGGGCGGCCGGGCGAGGTGGGGCTGCCGGCGCCGGGGCTGGAGCTGAAGCTGATCCCGGACGGCGAGAAGCTCGAGCTGCGGCTGAAGGGACCCAGCATCACGCCGGGCTACTGGCGCCAGCCGGACAAGACGGCCGAGTGCTTCGACGAGGACGGGTTCTACAAGATCGGCGACGCGCTGAAATTCGTCGATCCGGATGACGTCAACAAGGGGTTTTTGTTCGACGGGCGCGTGTCGGAGGATTTCAAGCTGTCGACCGGGACGTGGGTGAACATGGCTGGCGTGCGCGCCGGCCTCATCTCGGCCTGCGCGCCTTATGTGCGCGACGTCGTGCTGACCGGGCTCAACGCCAACCATATCGGCGCGCTGCTGCTGCTGGACTTCGACGCCGCGCGAAAGCTCGACGCCTCGCTTGGCGGCGCGGACGAGAAGACCGTCGCGCACCATCCGGCCGTGCGCGGCGAAATCCAGAAGCGGCTCGACGCGCTGGCGGCAAAGGCGACGGGAAGCTCGAACCTCGTCGCGCGCGCGATCATCCTCGACACGGCTCCCTCAATCGACAAGCATGAAGTGACCGACAAGGGCTCGATCAACCAGCGCGCCGTAATGGCCGCGCGGGCGGGGCTTGTCGACGACCTCTACGCCGAGCCGTCGCCGGCCCACGTTCTCATCGCCAACCGAAAGGCAGCCTCATGAGCCAGCATCGCGGACTTCGCTATTCCTTCGAGGATGCCTGGCTTTATGACGGCATCCGCACGCCGTTCGTCGACTATACGGGCGCTTTTGCCGAGGTGTCGCCGATCGACCTCGGCATCAAGGCCGCGCGGGCGGTGATCGAGAAGACGGGCATTTCGCCGGACGAGATCGACACGACGATCGCCGGCTCGATGGCGCAGGCCTCGTTCGACGCCTACATGACGCCGCGCCATATCGGGCTTTATGCCGGCGTGCCGGTCGACCGGCCGGCGCATCTCGTCCAACGCATTTGCGGCACGGGGATCGAGGTGATCCTGCAGGCGGCCGACATGGTGGAGCAGGAGCGGGCGGGCGTGGTGCTGTGCGCAGGCGCCGAATCCATGAGCCGCAACCCCGTCGCCGCCTATACGCACCGCAACGGCTTCAAGATGGGCCAGGTCGCTTTCAAGGATTTCCTCTGGGAGGCGCTGCTGGACCCGGCGTGCTCGTGCACGATGGGCGACACGGCGGAGAATCTTGCCCGCGATTACCAGATCACCCGTGAGGAGGTGGATCGGTTCGCCGAGCGCTCATTCGCGCGCGCGGTGAAGGCGCAGGAGAGCGGGTTTCTGGCTGGCGAAATCGTGGACGTGACGAGCGAGACGTTCTCGGCGGATGGCTTCAACGACCGCTGGATTCGCCTGCCGCGTAAGGTCGATGCGGTGACGGCGGACAGCCACATCCGCGTGTCGCCCTACGAAGCGCTGGCGAAGATTCGGCCGGCTTTCGGCGGTGTCCAAACTGGTGGCAATTCGTCGGCCGTCGTCGACGGCGCGGCGGCCTCGCTGGTCGGCTCGAAGCGGCAGGCGGAGAAGAACGGCATTCGCCCGATCGCGCGGATCGTGGCAGGCGCGTCGGTCGGCGTGCCGCCGGACATCATGGGCATCGGCCCGGTGCCGGCGATCCGCGCCGTGCTGGAGGAGGCCGGATTGAGCCTCGACCAGATCGACCGGATCGAGATCAACGAGGCGTTCGGGGCGCAGATCATGGCGTGCATTCGCGAACTGGGGCTGGACGAGGAGAAAACCAACGTCAATGGCGGCGCGATCGCGATCGGGCATCCGCTGGGGGCGACTGGGGTGCGGATCACGACGACGGTGGCAAGGGAATTGCAGCGCAGCGGTTTGCGATATGGCATTGCTTCTGCGTGTATCGGCGGCGGGCAGGGGATTGCGGTGCTGGTGGAGAATGTCGTTTAGGGCGGCGTTCTACGACACCCCCCTCTGTCCTGCCGGACATCTCCCCCTCAAGGGGGGAGATCAGTCTCGTCGTCGCCTTGCTCAACCGGGCTGGCGGAAAAGATGTCGCGCGTGATCTCCCCCCTTGAGGGGGAGATGTCCGGCAGGACAGAGGGGGGTGCGACGGATCACGACCTACAAGTGAGAGGAACACGAATGCTGACGAACACGCGTGACGTGGAGATCGAGTGGGGCGACTGCGACGCGGCGGGGATCGTTTTTTATCCGCGCTATTTCGCCATGTTCGATGCGTCGACCGCCTATCTCCTCGAAAAGGGGCTGGGGATGAAGAAGATCGCGTGGACGAAGAAATTTGGCATCGTCGGCATTCCGATGGTCGATACCGGCGCGAAGTTCTCGATCCCGTCGCGCTATGGCGACGTGGTCGCCATCGAGAGCACGATCAAGGACATTCGCCGGTCGAGCTTCGACGTCGCGCACCGGGTGCTGAAGGACGGCAAGGTCGCCATCGAGGGGCACGAGACGCGGGTGTGGACGGGGCGCGATCCGGAGGATCCGTCGCGGATCAAGGCCGTCGCCATGCCGGACGAGGTGGTCGCGGCGCTGAAGGGCTAGTCGCGCGCGACGATCCGGTCCAGCAATTCGATCAGCCGGTCGCGCTCTTCCGGGCCGCCGAGCTTTTCGACCAGCCTTTCCTCATGAGCGGTCCAGACGGCCATCATCCTGCGGACGAACTTGACGCCCTCGGGCGTCAGGTGCAGCGAATGGGAACGCTTGTCGGTGTCGGCCTTGCGGCGCTCGGCGAGACCCCTCCTTTCGAGGCTGTCCATCAGGGCGACGAAGTTGGCGCGCTTGATGCCGAGTTCCTCGGCGATCTCGGTCTGCTTCAGGCCGGGCCGGCGGGCGATGACCGAGAGCACCGAGAATTCGGCCGGGCGCAGCTTCATGCGCGTGAAATTCTCGATGAAGTCCTGGAAGACGTAGAGCTGCGCGCGGCGCAGGCGGTAGCCGATGATCGTCTCGAGCGCCGGGATGGACTCGACGTCGGAAGTCGTCAGCTCGTCGAGGCGCGGGCGGCCTCGCTTGGCGGTTTCGGGTGGTCTCGTCGTGGCATCGCTCATAGGACCTCGTAGAACGCAATCTTCACGCAATCGGCCTCGCGTGCGCCTGAACCGACGAAGATCGTCCGGTTTAGCCAGGAATAGCGTGCGTCGCCGGTCTCGAATCGCGGCTGCGTGCGCATATAATAGCGCGTCGGATCGACATTTTCGCCCTTGGCGAGCGCTTCCAGCACGTCGGCGGGGCCATGGCGGTAGCCGAAATTGCGGATGTCGATGACCGCGCCGTCATGGGTCTCCATCGCGTAGCGCGTGTCGAGTTCGGCCGAGCCGTCGGCGAAGACGGTCTGCCAGTCCGCGCCGAGGTTCAGGATGCGGCCGGAAAGGCGCTTCCCCGTCACGGTGCCGCCGATGATCGGGATCATGCGGCGGCGCCCGCGCGGGGACAGGCCGAGCTCGACCGGCGGGGCGAGCTCGACCTTCAGGTCGCACAGATGTGCGAGGCGCAGTCCGTCCGTCATTCGTAGAGCGCGTCGTGACGGGTCAGCGCTTCGCGATAGCCCTCGTAGAGCTCGTCCGGGTTGGCGCCGACCGCGGTGACTTCCGCGCGCCAGTCGTCGAGGAGCGGCGCGGCGGCGTCGCGCCAGAGCTGGATTTCCTCTGCCGTCGGCTCGTAGAGCGTGTGGCTGTCGTCGGCGATCATCTTGTCGCGGCCGGACGCCTCGTTGTCGACCCAGCCCTCGGAGAAGCGGCCGGACCATTCGGGCGTGCAGTGATCGTCGATCACCTTGCGGTTCTCCTCCGACAGGCCCTCGTAGACGGCCTTGTTGAAGAGGATCATCTGCGAGGAGATGTAGAAGGGCATGTCGAGATGGTACTTGGTCTCGGAATCGATGCCGAAGATGTAGATCGAGTTCCAGGGGAAGGTCATAGCGTCGGCGGTGCCGCGCGCGATCGCCTCGCGCGCCTCGGGGGCGGAGACCTGGATCGACGTGCCGCCGAGCCGGGCGACGAACTTCGCCATGGTCGCGTGGGCCGGACGGATGTTCTTGCCGCGGATGTCCTCGGGCACCTTGATCTCGGTCTTGGAATGAATCGTGCCGGGATCGTGCGGGTTGATCAGGCAGAAATGGACCTCCGACATCTCGGTCTCGGCGATCGGGTCGTACCATTCGTGCAGGGCGACCGCGCCGCGCTTGGAGTCGGAGACGTGGAACGGCACTTCGGCAAGGCCGTAGATCGGGAAGCGGCCGGCGTTGTAGCCGGGATTGACGTAGCCGATGTCGGCGATGCCGTCGCGCGTCATGTCGTAATGGTCGGCCGGCGCGCCGAGCTGGCTCGACGGGAAGATGGTGATGCCAATGCGCCCTTCGGACGCTTCCGTGATCGACTGCACCCAGTCGGTCATCGCGATTTCCTGCACCGGATGCGTCGGCGGCAGCCAGTGGGCGAGGCGCAGGTTCACTTCTTCCTGCGCATAGGCGCCGGTCGACGTGCCGACGAGCGCCGCGAGAATTGCGGTCTTCACGAGCTTCATGATGTCCTCCCAGACAGGTTTGGCCAGACAGATTTTTCCGTGGCAAGCTGCCGGTCTCCTCCCCGCAGCTTGAACGAAATTCGATTGTTATGATACAGAACAATTAAATCAAGCGAAAAGGGCGCGGACGGGCGGCCTGCGAGGGAAATCGACATGAATGCGATGACGGGTGCGTCCAAAAGCGGAGCGGATGACGTGCTGCGGGTGACGGTGGACGGGCGGATCGCGCATCTGGCGTTCAACCGCCCGGCCAAGCGCAACGCGATCAACGACGCGACGCTCTCCGCGCTCGACGCGTTCTTCTCAGATGTGCCTGAAGGCGTGCGCGCGATCGTCCTTTCGGGCGAGGGCGGGCATTTTTCGGCCGGTCTCGACCTTGGCGAACAGTCCGAGCGCGAGCCGGCCGAGGTATTGCGCCACTCGCGCGGCTGGCACGCGATCATGGACAAAATCCAGCTTTCCGGCGTGCCGGTCGTATCGGTGCTGACCGGCGCGGTGATGGGCGGCGGGCTGGAGATCGCGGCGGCGACGCATGTGCGGGTGGCCGAGCCCTCGGCCAAGTTCCAGTTGCCCGAGGGCAAGCGCGGCATCTTCGTCGGCGGGGGCGCGACCGTGCGGGTCGGGCGCATCATCGGGCCGGACCGGATGACCGAGATGATGCTGACGGGCCGGCTCTACACGGCCGAAGAGGGCGAGCGGCTTGGGCTGGCGCATTATCTCGTCGGCGCGGGCGAGGGGCTGGCCAAGGCCTTCGCGCTCGCCAATGACATCGCCGACAACGCCTCGCTGGTGAACTACCTCATCATCCAGTCGATCGCGCGCATCAACGACATGTCGCGCGCGGACGGGCTCTATGCGGAGAGCCTCTCCGCCGCGCTGTCGCAGACGGGGGCGGATGCGAAGGAAGGGCTGATGGCGTTTCTGGAAAAGCGGAAGCCGAACTTCAGGTAGGCTTGGATTTTTCGAAGGGGACCCCCACCCTGTATCCCTCCCCTCAAGGGGGAGGGAGTCCATCGACGCTGTTCTCGACCCTTCAACGCGCCACCCGGATTGACAAACAAAGCGGAACGCCAACGCCTCCCTCCCCCTTGAGGGGAGGGATACAGGGTGGGGGTCAATTCGGAAAAAGACCCGTCAGGGCAGCACGTCAATGCCCGCTGCCGCCCTCGGCCTTCTTCGGCTCGGTCTGGGCGGCTGCGGCGGCGCTGTCCCAGCCGCGGAAGCTGGCGCGGCGGATGTCGGCCTTGGAGAGATAGTCGACCTGTTCGATCAGGACTTCCGTGATCAGCTCCTCGCCGATCTTGGCGTTGACCGCGTCGCGGAGGCCGGCGCGGAAGGCGTCGAGGTCGAGTGCGTCGACTTTCGAGAAATCGACCGAGGGGTCGCCGTAGAGCTTGGTGTAGACCGCGTCGGTCAGCATCGCGTCGGCCGGCACGACGAGCTGCTTCAGGCGCTCGGCGGGGGCGGTGAAGACGAGGCGGGCGAGGAAATAGCCGTCGACCTCGCCGTTCTTCAGTTGCGGCACGGAGACGACGTTGAGCCGGACATAGTCGAGCCCGCCGAAGGCGCCGGCCTCGGGCGCGGGGGCTGCCGCCTCGACTTGGCCTGCCTGCTGGAAGGCGTAGAAGACGGAGCCGGCCGTGGCGGCGGCGATCCAGACGGCGGCGGCGACGAGCTTGATCATCGGCGCTTTGCTTCCGGGAATTCGGCCTGCGAATAGGTACCGTCGGCCTCTGCGTCCTGCAGGGCGGTCTTGACCAGAGTCGCGACCTCGGTGACGGCTTCGAGATGGGCGACGATGACGCCCTGGTTGACCGCGAGCTTGTCGCGCAGACGCTCGATCTCCGGCCGGAAGGAGGCGACGAGCGCGGCGTCGTCCTGGCCGCGGATGGCGCGGGTCAGGTCATAGAGGTGACGGCTCTTGCGGGCGTTCGACGCGGCGATGTCGAAATTCCTGTCGGTGCGGATGGCGGCGGTCTCGGTTTCGATCGCCTCCTCGATGCGCGCCAGAATGGTGCCGAGATCGGCCGGGGCGGAGCCGGCGCGGATGCGCGGCGCGGAGGAAAGGGCGGGTGCTGCAAAACTCGTCATGGTTGAAAATCCTGAACCATCGCAAAGTGCTTAACTGTCGAAAAGGCTTGTGTCCGTATCGGCCCGGCCGGGCTGCAGCGCCATGCGCTGGGCCTCGTGCAGGATGGACTGGGTGACCAGCGAGCGGCCGGCGGCGTCGAGTGCGGCCTGGTCTTCGTTGCGTCCGTAGTAGTTCTTCAAGATGCGGTCGGCGACGCCGATGCCGCCACTGTCGGCCATGACCCCGGCGATCTGCTCGGCCATCATCGAGCGCCACATGTCGCCGGCAAGGCCCTTGCCGTAGACCGCTTCGCCCTCTTCCGGCAGCATCGACTGGATGAAGCTCTGCAGCATCATCGCCTCGAACTTCTTGAACGCTTCCGGCGTCGCATCGACGTCCTTCGCCGGAAAGGGCTCGGCCGGCGCGGCGACGTCGAAGGTGGGTGCGGCATGCGTCGTGGCGCGCGCGGCAAGGCGCTCGCGGGCGGCCGCAACGTCGTCGGCGCTTGCGGCGCGGGCGACGTCCAGGACGATGTCGACGGGCGGGCTGATGGCCAAGAAATTCCTCCGTTCGTGTTCGCAGACTATCGTTCAGGAAGCTTGTGGCAGCCTTACTTCGGCTTTGCCGGGTATCGCGAGAGCGCTTCCGTCTGGTCGCGCTCTTCGGAGGCGCGGTCGTCCGCGCGGCGCGAGATGCCGACTTCGCGGGCGACGGCGTCGAGGCGCGCGGACGCCTTGGCGACGCGCAGGCCCTCGACATGGGCGTTGGCCAGATGGTGCTGCTTGGCCGCCGTCGCCGAGGCGATGCGGGCGTGGTAGACCTCGGGAAAGACGCTCGACAGCGAGCCTTCGGCGTTGAACGCGTTGACGACGTCTTCGGCTTCTTCGGCCGCGAAGCGGGCGTTTGCCGTGTGCAGCGCCTGGCGGGTTTCGTGCAGTTCCTTCAGCTTTTCCTGCAGGACGAGGACCTTGGTCAGGCGGTCGGTGCGGCGCGACATGGCTATCTCGCAATCGTGGACGGAAGGAAGCCATCGACCGCCAGCGACAGGAACGGGCCGATGGCGAACCAGGCGAGGATCAGGCCACCGGCAAGGACGAAGGGCAGCGAGACGAAGTAGATCGGGATCTGCGGCGTCAGCTTGTTGATGAGGCCGACTGCGAGGTTCACCAGGATCGCATAGGCGATGAAGGGCGAGCCTAGGCGCAGCATGACGAGGAAGGCCGCCGACAGCGTGTCCGTCACGTCCGCCAGCGCGGAGGCGGGGTTGTAGAGCGTGTCGACCGGCGCGACCTCGTAGGAATCGACGAGCGCGCGGATGATCTCGTGGTGGAAGTCGAAGACGAAGAGCAGGAGCAGCACCGACAGCGAGATGATGGCGCCGAGCGCGCCCTGTGGGTCGGGCTCCTCGATCGCCGTGCCGCCCATGGCGTTGAAGCCCGACATCATGCCCATGGCCGAGCCGATAAACTGGACGGCGAGGAGATAGAGCCGCGCGAGAAGACCGATCAGCGCGCCGATCAGCACTTCCGATACGATCAGCAGCAGAAGCGCGTCGGGCCGCGAGGAGACGAAGGGGACGAGGAAATCCCACAGATGCGCGAGCAGCGCGAAGGTGACGGCGGCGGCGGTGAAGAGCCGGATCTGCATCGGCACGCGGATGCTCGACAGGCCCGGCATCAGCATGAAGCAGGCGCCGATCCGGCAGAATGCCAGGAAGGCGGCGATGACGATGGCGTCGAGGGAGGCCGGCAGATCCATCTTCAGGGGGTGTCGATATTTCGGCCTGCGCGGCCTGCAAATGGCAGCTTTCTGCGCTTCCGGTGCTCATGTACCCAAAAGTACACTCCGCTCCGGTTCTCGAAATCAGCCATTTTCGTCTCGCGCATGCCCAAATCTCAACACCCCCTCTCTAGGAGATTGAACCCAGCACCTTGATCTCGACGCCGCGCGCGATCTCGACATGGGAGAGGACGGGCAGGGTGGAGAACAGGCGCTCGATGATCATGCGGACATAGGGGCGCGCTTCGGGCGCGGCGACGACGACGAAGCGCTCGCCCTTTTCCATGTGCTCGCGGATCGCCTTCGACGCCTGGTCGCCGAACTCCTCGAGCTGGCGCGGGTCGATGTCGAACTCGCGCACCTCGCCCTTGGCGTCGCGCTTGAGGCTCTGGTGGAAGGCGAGGTCCCAGCGGTTGCCGAGGCGCATGACCTTGAGGACGCCGCCTTCGGCGAGATCGCCGCAGATCTGCTGCGCCATGCGGATGCGCACATGCTCGACGATCTGCTCGGTGCGGCGCACATGCGGCGCGATCTCGGCGATGGCTTCGATGATGAGGTGCAGGTTGCGGATCGAGATGCGCTCGGCGAGCAGCAGCTTCAGCACCGCCTGCAAGCCCGGATAGGTGATGTGCGAGGTGCAGATCTCGTCGGCGAGCTTCTTGTATTCGGCGTCCTGGCGGTCGAGCAGCGACTTCATGTCCTTGTAGGAGAGAAGCTGCGGCAGGTTGTTGCGGATGACTTCCGAGAGGTGCGTCAGCAGCACCGACATGTTGTCGACGCCGGTCAGCTTCTCGCGCTTGACGTCTTCGGCAAACATCTCCGGGACTGAGAAGGCGCGCATGCCGAAGGCGGGCTCGCGCACTTCCTCGCCGGGCAGCGGCGGCAGTTCGCCGGTTCCGACGAGCACCATCAGTTCGCCGACGCGCATCTGGTACTCGGCGACGACCGTGCCGTGGATTTTGATCTGGTAGCTTTTCGGCGGGATCGAGAAATCGTCGGTCAGCTTCACCTCGGGCACGACGAAGCCGTATTGCGAGGCGAACTTCTTGCGCATCTTGCCCATGCGGAAGGCGAGTTCCTGATGCGAGGTCAGGAGCTTGGTCGAGAGCTGCTTGCCGATCAGGAGCTCGATCTCGGCGGTGCGCAGCGACGACTTGACCGACTGCTTCTCCTCCTCGTCGCGATCGGCCTGCGCCTTCTGCTCGACTGCACGGGCGGCGTCCTTGTCGCGCTGGCGCTGGCGGGGGATGACATAGGCGAGCGCGGCGAGCGCGCCGCCGAGCGTCGCGAAGGGCAGGAAGGGAAGGCCGGGCATGAGGCCGAGGGCGAACATGAGGATGGCGGCGACGAAAAGGGCGCGCGGATAGGCGCCGAGCTGGCCGAACACGGCCTTGTCGGTCGAGCCGCGCGTGCCGCCCTTGGAGACGAGGAGGCCGGCGCCGAGCGAGACGATCAGTGCGGGAATCTGCGTGACGAGGCCGTCGCCGACCGACAGCTTGACGAAGACGTCGGCCGCCTCGCCGATCTCCATGTCGTGGCGCGCATAGCCGATGGCGATGCCGCCAACGATGTTGATGGCGGTGATGATGAGGCCGGCGATCGCGTCGCCGCGCACGAACTTGGACGCGCCGTCCATGGAGCCGAAGAAGGAGGATTCCTCTTCCAGCTCGCGGCGGCGGAGCTGGGCTTCCTTCTCGTCGATCAGGCCCGCCGAAAGGTCGGCGTCGATCGACATCTGCTTGCCCGGAATGGCATCGAGAGTGAAGCGGGCGCCGACTTCGGCGATACGCGTCGCGCCCTTGGTGATGACGATGAAGTTCACCACGATCAGGATCAGGAAGACGATGAGGCCGATGACGAAATCGCCGGCCATGACGAGATTGGCGAAGCCGCCGATGACGTGGCCGGCGGCGTGCGTGCCCTCGTTGCCGTGCGAGAGGATGACGCGCGTCGTCGCGATGTTGAGCGACAGGCGCAGCATGGTGACGATCAGCAGCACCGTCGGGAAGGCGGAGAATTCGAGCGGGCGCTGAATCCACAGCGCGACCATCAGGACGAGCACCGACACCGCGATGGAGAAGGCGAGGCCGAGATCGATCAGGAAGGCCGGGATCGGCAGGAACAGCACCGACAGGATGACGATGATGCCGAAGGCGAAGAATATGTCGCGGCCGCTATTGCGGATCGGCGCCGCGCCCAGTGCTTCGTTCATCGCCATACGATTCGTCCATGCCTGATGCGGCCGCATCGCGACCGGAATGGCAGGACGCTAGAGGATGAAGCTTGCGCGAAAGGTGCGGGGTGGGGGCGTGGTGACCGAACTCGGGTCATCCCGGCCGAAATCGAGCGTAGCGAGATGAGAGCCGGGATCCATTCCGCGGACTGGAACCTCACGGAGTGGATCCCGGATACGGCGCCGACGCTGACGCGTCATCGCCGTTCCGGGATGACGCTCATCGCAAACGCGTCAGAAGCCGCTTTCGATACGCTGGAAGATGACGGTCGTGAAGCTGGAGATCTGGGCGCCGACGAAGGGGCCGGTGAGGGCGACGGTCAGGAGGATGGCGACGATCTTGGGGACGAAGGTCAGGGTGATTTCCTGGACCTGCGTCAGCGCCTGGACGAGCGCGATGCCGACGCCGACGGCCATGCCGACCACGACGGCCGGGCTCGACGCGACGAGCACCACCCAGATGGCGTATTGGACGATGTCTAGCGCGTCGGCTTCGTTCATGGCGTTCGGGTCTGGTCAGCGGATGGTGACGCCCGGCAGGATAGGGATCTGGCCACCCGATTCCAATACGGCGACGACGCCGTCGGAATAGAGCTTGATCTCCTTGACCGTGCCGGTGACCGAGCCGTCATGGCTGACGACCTCGCGGCCGATCAGGCCGCTCGCCTGCGACAGGGCCGAGGCCTGCAGGATGTCGTCGAGCTTCTTGTTCATCTGCACCTGCTGCTCGACTTGGCTGAAGGTCGCGAGCTGGGCGACGTATTCGGTCGATTCCATCGGCGCGGTCGGGTCCTGGTTCTTCATCTGCGCGACGAGGAGCTTCAGGAAGGATTCGTAGTCGACGCTTCCGGCGCTGGTGGCACTGGTCGGGCTTGCCTGGCTGGCGCTGGTCAGGGCTGCAACGTTCATCGCGTCATTCTCCGGCGAGCAATTGGGGTTCGGGCGCGCGGCGCACAGGCAGCGGCGTCGCGCCGAGGATGTTGTCCTCGCGCGGGAACAGGCCGCGCAGCATCTTCATCGCGTCGTAGACCTGGCCTTCGGCGACGAGCTGGTCGACCTGCTTCAGATCGGCCTTGATGGCGTCGGAGGAGAAGGAATCGATCAGGCGCGGCAGCGACTTGCGGAACATGGCGCGCGCGTCGTCGGCCTCCTGCGGGCTCATCAGCATGATCTGGACGATGAAATAGAGCTGGCGCAGCGGCGTCACCGCCGCCTCCGGCTGCATGACGTGGTTTTCGAGCAGGAACTGCACGTCGTTCAGGAATTCGAGCGACACCTTGCGGTCGGTGCGGATGACCGCACCGTTGACGTAGATCTTCTCGCCGGGCTTCAGCGTGATCTTCAAGGTGTTCTTCATTGCAGCCCGTCCCGGATGATCTCGGAGACCTCGATCAGCCCGTCGAAATTCTCCGAGCGGCCCTGGCGGATTTCCTCGCCCTCGCGCAGGAGCCAGAGGCCGATGGAGATGAGGTTGGCTCGCAGTTCCTTGGGAAGCGCGTTCTCGGCCGAGCCGAGATCCTCGATGAAGGCGGTCCAGACGCGGTTCATGAAATAGATCGCTTCGATCGACTTCATCGACCGCACGCCGGCGTCGCGCGCCTCGACCAGGAGGTCGATCGACCGGGCGAGCACCTGCTTCTCGCGGTCGCGCGCATCCGCGACGGAATCTGTCTGAATGTCAGCGTAGGCGAATTGGTACATCAGCAGGCCGATCTTTCTATGCGTGTGACGTTGGGGGTCATCAGGAGATGAACTTGAGAAGCGAGAGCTGCTGTATGCGGGCAGTCAGGGTGTAGGACGTCTCGATCTGGGCGAGGAGCGAGGTCAGCCGCGTGCCGGCCTCGAACTCGTCGACCCCGACCATGTCGATCTGGGTGCGCGTGAAGAGGTCGACCTGGAGCGACACGCGGTCGTTGGCCTGCGTCACGCGGCCCTGGACGAGGCCGACCTGCGACTGCACGGCCGTGACGTCGCCGATCGCAGCGGCGGTGAGTTCGACGGCCTTTTCGGTCAGGACGCGCCGGGCGTCGGCATCCATGTCGCGGTCGACGAGGCCGAAGACGATGGCCGATGCCATGGCGAGCTTGCGCAGGGCCGCCTCGTTTGCGGAAACGGAGGTCTGCGCGGTCTCGCCGAGCGCGATGCGGCTCTGGATCGTCGCGTCGGTGGCGCCCGACCAGTCGGTTTCCCAACCGGCGCCGAACATCTGCGTTTCGAGATCGGCGAGGAAGGTGGTCATCTGGGCGCCGTCGATCGCGCCGGGGCCGGGGAAGCTGGCGGTCGCGAGCGTCTCGAAGGCGACGCGCGCCGTGGAGGCCGGATCGGTGAAATCGGCCAGCGGGCGGACATCGGTGTTGGTGCCGGCGAAGATGTAGTCGCCGTTGACCGTGGTGTTGATCACCGCGTTCATGGTCTCGATCACCGTGCGCGCCTGCGTGCGCGGCACGGCCGGCTCCAGCGCGCCGTTGAGCATGGTGGTCAGCATGCCGAGCATCTGCGAGGCGACCTCGCGCGTCTCGCCGAGCGCGTCCTGCGTGGCGTCGAGCCGCGACGTGACGATGCCGTTGGTGCCCTTTATGTTCTCCAGCCGGGCGATGTCGCGGTCGAGCGAGACGGAATGTCCGGTGCGCACGCCAAGGTGCAGGCCGCGATCGACCACCTGGCCGGTCGTGACTTCCTTCTCGGCCTTGATCATCTCGGCCTGGGCGCGCGCCATCTGCAGGCGGAGCGCCTGGCTGATCGCGTTGGAGGAAACGGACATCGCCTTCATGGGACTACCTAACCGTCGCCATCAGCGTGGACAGCATATCGTTGGCGACCTGCATCAGCTTGGCCGAGGCCGCATAGGACTGCTCGAGCTCGAGCAGTTTGGCGAGTTCGTCGTCGATGTTGACGCCGGTCTTGTTGGACAGCGCCTCGGAAGTGCGGGCGAGCGTCGCGCTCTTCTTCTCGGTTGCGGTCGAGGAGAGCTGGCGCAGGTTCTCGAGCCAGGAGATCGAGGCGGAGGCATAGGTGGACAGCGTCGTCGCGCCCTCGATGCCGCCATCGGCCGGGAAGGTGCGGTCCGCGTCGAAGGCGTCCATCAGCCGCGTGATCTCGTCGGTGAAGCCGGCATTGCCGTCCGGATTGAGCGTGCCGGTCGTGCCGTCGCGAACGGCAGTCGGGTCGGTCTTGTAAATGTCGTTGACGACGATCGTCGAGGCGCGCAACTCGCCTGCCGGATCGGCCCATGTGAAGAGGCCGTCGGCGCCGGCGGTCTGCCGGAACTGCTCGACCAGCGCGTTTGCCAGCGCGTCGAGCTGGCTTTGCATCTGCGGGGCGACGCTGTCGCGAAGCTGCAGCAGGCCGGCGATCGAGCCGCCCGAATCGGTGTCGCCGCCCTGGCCGGCCGCGAGCGGCACGCCGTCGATATAGACCTGGTTGCCCGACTGACCCGCAAGAAGCATCGGCGAGGCCTCGAAGGTCGCCTTGCGGGCGACCGTCTCGAACAAGGTGACGCCGTCCTTGGTGAAGATGACCATGTCGTTGTCGCCGCGCAATTGCGTGGTGACCGGCACGAGCTCCGATATCTGCTTGACGACGCCGTCGCGCAGGTCGAGCGATTCAGAGGCGTCGCGGCCGAGGCGCGTCGCGGTCATGACGTCGGTGTTGATCTTCTCGAGGTCGGCGAGGAGCGAGTTCAGCTTGTCGACCGACTGCTTGATCTCGACGTCGGCGTCGGTGCGCAATTGCTGGATCGCCTGCGTGCCGCCATTGAGGGCGCGCACGATGTCGCCGGCCGAATTGACGACGTTGACCGCCAGGCTGCGGTCACCGGGAGCGGCGGAGTAGGTCTGCAGCGCCGTCTGCAACTCGCCCAGGCGCATGGCGGGCGAGGTGGCGTTTTCGACGCCGTTGACCGAGAGGCTCAGCCGCTCGAAGCCGGTCATCAGCGTGTTCTGGGCGTGCCAGACCGACAGCGCGTCGGAATTCTGACGCATCAGCGCGGCATCGGCCGCGCGGGTGATGGAGACGACGCGGGCGCCGGGGGCGGTGCTCGCAAGCACCGCCTGACGCCGCGTGTAGTCGGTGTTGTAGGCGTTGGTGATGTTGCGGGAAACGACACTCGTCTGTCGCGACGTGTTGGTCAGCGACGACTGCGCGGTATTCAGGACAGACGATAACGACATTTCCCACTCTCGCCGGACGAGATGCCCGGTCCTAACGCTTCAGATTGACCAGGACATCCAGCAGGTCTGCACCCGTCTGGAAGACTTTCGAATTTGCCGTGTAGTTGCGCTGCGATTCGATCATGCTCGTCAGCTCCTCGGCGATATCGACATTGGAGCCTTCGAGGGCGCCGGCGACGATCTCGCCGAAGTTGGACGTGGTCGCGACGCCGATCGTCATGCCGCCGGAGCCGTTGTTGGCCTGGTAGACGTTGCCGGGCAGCGTCGTCAGGCGATCCGGGCTGGTGACGGTGGCGATCGGGATGCGGAAGAGGTTGATGACCGAGCCGTTCTTGTTCAGCGCGGAGACCATGCCGTCGAGGTCGATCGAGATCTCGTCGAAGCCGCCGGTGCCGCTGCCGTTCACGGCCGGCGCGCGGGCGGTGTAGTCGGCGGCGAGCGACTGGGTGCCGGCCAGCGACAGTGTGAAGGGCTGACCGCCGGGGATGGTGAAGTCGAGCGACAGGTCGCTCGCCGGGTCGAGCGCGCCGTTCGACGGGTCGAAGATCAGCGTCGAGGTGCCCAACGGAGTACCGGGCGCGCCATAGGGAAAGCCGCCATCCGGGGAGGCAAGGCTCGCATCATAGGCGACGGCCTCCCACGTGTTCGCGGCCGTCTTGGCGAAATAGACGTCGATAACCTTTTCCTCGCCGATGCCCGTATAGACCGTCATCGAGGTCTTGCCGGAGAACTGCGGCGGGGTGACTGCCGGATCGGGATTGGCGCTCGGCAGCGCGGCCGGGTCGGTGACGATGTCGGCGAGCGCCGGCAGGTTCGGCGAGAACGCGCCTTCGGTCGAGGCCGAGGCGGTGAGGCCCGTCGACGAGATCGAGACGACTTCGAGATCGTCCGGCGTCAGGCCGGCGGCCATGTTGGTGGTGCCGAGGAGGTAGAAGCCGGCGGCGTTGACGAGGCGGCCCTGCGCGTCGGGCACGAACGAGCCGGCGCGGGTCATGAACTGGTCGCCGGCGCCGTTCTGCACCAGGAAGAAGCCGTCGCCCTGGATCGCGATGTCGGTGGTCGACGAGGTGAACTGCAGGAGGCCCTGGTCGGCGATCGAATTGCGGACGGTCGTCTTGACCGCGCCCGACGAATAGGTGCCGTTCTCGCTCGGCAGGATCAGCGCCGAAAATTCCGTATAGGCGCGCTTATAGCCCATCGTGCCGGAGTTCGAGATGTTGTCCGCCACCGTGCCCAGACGGTTCGACTGCGCATTCATACCCGACACGCCCGTGCGCATCATTCCGTAAAGGCTCATTCCGGTCTCCCCGAGGTTCGCGATCTGCCTGCGGCAAGAGTAGACCGGATGACTTGCGCGAGGCTGGCGGCGAAGCTGGTTTCGCGCGCCGTTTTCATCTCAAACGACGAGCTGGTAGCCGAGGAAGCGCTTGGAATCGATCGGGTCCTCGCCCAGCCGCTCGCGCAGCTTCTTGCGAAGCTTCGAGATGTGGCTTTCGACGACGTTCTCTTCCACGTCCTCGTCGAAGACGCCGTAGATCGCGTTGAAGATCTGCGTCTTGGTGACCCGGCGGCCGCAATTGCACGCCAGATATTCCAGGATGCGGCGCTCGCGGCGCGGCAGCGGAAGTGGCTGGCCAGCGCATTGCGGGTCGCGTCCGTCGAGGAAGATGCGAAGCTGGCCGATGTCGGTGAAGGTCGCCTCGTCCTGCGCGCGGCGGCGGATCGCCGCGATGCGGGCCAGGATTTCGCGGATGTGGATCGGCTTGCGAACCACGTCGTCGACGCCGGCCTCGAAGAGCTTGAGCGTGTTTTCCAGCGAAGGCTGTTCGGACAGGGCGATGACCGGAGCGCTCGTCCGGTCGCGGATGCGCGCCGGAGAGGCGATCTCGGTGTCGCAATCGCCGAGGAGAACCGCGCGCACCGCGCCGATGTCCTCGTCCGCCGCGCTTTCGACCCATTCGCCGAACTCGCGTGCGCCGAAGCCGACGCTTGCCACGCCTTCCCGGTTGAAAAGTGAGTGATAGCCGTCCTTCACGAGGTCGCGCTCATCCACGATCACGATCATCGGTCGCCCCCCGAATCATTTAATCAATATCGTGCGTTATGGTTAACGCTTCATGCGAATCACGCACAACCACGAATTCTTGTAGGTCAGAATTGGGGATTCGATTCCGGGGTCGGGTCAGGGGTCGCAGAACTGCCTTGCCTCTAGGGTCCAGCGGCCGAATCCGGTGGCGACCATGTTGGTGATCACCCGGCACACATAGCGTTTCTGGGCGGGGTCGTTGTCGGGACCGGCATGGTAGCGCGCGACGGCCATCGACCAGCTCGTATGGCGCGCCTTGAGCTCGACGAGGAAGCGGGCGGCGTAGTCGACATTGCGGGCCGGCTCGAGCATCTGGCCGATGGAGGCGAACTTCTCGCCGTGCCAGCGATGGTTGATCTGCATGCAGCCGAGATCGATCAGGCTCGCGCCGCCTTGTTTCGCAGCCGTGAAGCGGCGGACGGCGTCGGACGCCGACGCGGCGAACACGGCCTTGCCCTCGATATTCATCGCGTAGGGCTGCATCGAGCCCTTGCGGCCGGTCTCGGTCAGGCCGACGGCGTAGAGGATTCCGGCGGGAATGTCGTAGCGGTCGGCGGCGCGCAGGATTTCCGTCTCGCAGGCGTTTGCGAAGGCGGGGGCAGCAAGTGCCGATCCTGCGAGGACGCTAAATGTAAACGCCGCGGCTGCCCTGGCTGTCGCCCGCATTGCGCTCTCCCTCGAACCCGCCCGCACCATTGGCCGCGCCGCGCTGGCCGTTCTGGCGGCCGCTCTCGCCGCCCCCGTTGGCGAACCGCTCGCCGCTGCGCTCGAACGCCGCCTGCTGGCCCTGCTGGCCTTGCTGCTGCGTGGCGGTGGACGGCTGCTGCGTGACAGTCACGCGGTCGATTTCGATGCCGAGGCCGCGCAGGGCCTTGGCGATCTCGTTCGAATCCGCCTGGAGCTTCGAGGCGGCGTCGCGCGTCTCGGCCTGCAGTTCGACGCTCATCTCGCCGCCCTGCAGCGACAGGCGGGCGGTGACCGTGCCGAGTTCGAGCGGGTGGAGCTGGATCTTCAGGATGCGCATCGGCTCGGCCGCATGCGGCTGCGTGGCGGCGGCGCCGGCGGACCGCGCCAGTTCCGGCACCTCCTCGCGGATGGCGCCGAGGACCGCCTGGGCGGGGCCCTGGAGGCTCGCGGCGAAGGCCGGAACGGTCTGGACGGACAGGGTGGCGACGGGGCGCGCGGATTGCTCGCCGGCGCGCGCATCGAACGGCGTTTCGGCGCGCTGCGGCGTGACGAGCGGCTCGGATGTGGGCCTGACGGCGACATCGCGCGCGACGGGTTCGCGGGCAGTAGCTTCGGCCTGCTTCGCGTCGGTAGCCGTCGTCGAAGCGCGGGCGGCGTCGCCTGCATTGGCGCGCGGTGCTTCGGCGCGCATCGAGGGCCGCTGGCGGTCGTCGGGCATACGTTCGTCGCGGCGCGTGACGACGGCGAGACGGGCATCCGGTATGGTCTCGGTGGCTTCCTGCGACGCGGCAATAGTGGACTCGGCCGCGTCGATCGGGACCTCGATGGCGACGGCGTTCTCGATCTTCAGCTCGGTCCCATCCGCGGCGAGCGCCTCGTCGCCCTTGGGCATGCGCAGGGCGAGCCAGTCGATATGCGCGCGGCCGAGCGGGCGCAGCTTCGGCTCGCGGTCGGCCGGCGTTGGTTCCAATTTCGGCCCTTCGGCATCGCCATCGCTAGCCTTGGCGTCACGGCGTTCGGCGGCCATGCCGGTCGGTGTCACGACAGCGAAGAGGCCGTCGACCTCCAACTCCGCTTCGTCCTCGACCGGCGGCGCGATCTCGTCCGGTTTTTCCTTCGATGCCGCCCTGGCGTCGATCCGCTTAGAGGGGGCATCGCGGTCGAGAAGGTCGCCGAACGCGCCGCGCGCATCGGCCGGTTCGTCGCGACCTGGCATGGTGCGGGCGGCCGGGGGCTGGATGGCGGGCATGTCGATGAGGCGCATCAATTCGAACCCTCCAGAAGGCGGTCGATCGCGTCGAGCTTGGCGCGGGTCGACGTGATGTAGCTGTCGGTGTCGCTGGTCGTTTCCGGATCGACCGCGGCGGGGATCGCCGGCGCCGCCTGCGGAATTTCGGGGCGGTCGACGACGGTCTGCGCGATATCGGTCGCCGCATCGAGAAGCGCGCGGTCGCCTTCGGACAAGCGCGAGCGGTCGATCGACTGCAGCGTCGTTAGCGTGTCCGCGACCTCCGGCGTCGCGACGCCGCCGAGGCTCGAGTAGAGGAGCGCGCGCGGGTCCGTCGCTGGTTCGCCGGCGGCAAGGCGCTCGGCAAAGGCGATCATGACCGGGTCGTTGGCGATCGCCGCCTGGCGCGACATGCGAAGCGCGATCGTCTCGGCCTGTTCGGGCGTCATCCAGGCGAGGAGTTCGGCCATCTCGCCGGCGTCGAGGCTGGCGTGCATGGCGGCAAGGCCCGACACGAACGCTTCGGCGAACTGGCTCGCATAGGGCGAGCGCAGGAAGCGGCGGACATAGGCGGACGAGACGCGGGCGAAGATGTCGGGTTTCGACGCGCTGACCGCGACCAGGAGCGAGCGGCGCAGGGCCGCTTCCTCGACCAGCGTGCCGGGGGCGAGCAGGCGCGCGACGTCGAGATTGGCAAGCGCTGCGTCGGGGTCCTCGTTCGACAGGACGGTGCCCTTGACCAGCGCCACGAAGGGCGCGTGGGTGCCGAGCGTTTCGGGATCGACAGCGGCGAGCGCCGCGCCGGCATCCTTGAAATTACCGCCGAGATAGGCGCGCAGCGCATCGGCGAGCGGCTTGCCGGCACTTGCCGGATCGACCTTCGCCAGCGCGACGTCGAGCGTGACCGGGTTGCCGCCGCTCATGGCGTAGATCAGGAGCGCGGAGAAATTGCGCGGCTCTTCGAAATCCGCGGTCGTCGCATTGCGCATGCGCTCGTCGATGATCTCCAGGAGCTTGCGCTGCATCGGCAGGGCGGCGTGGTCGCCATTGGCGATGCGGTCCTGCACGAGTTGCAGGGAGCGGATCATCTGGTAGGGCTGAAGCGCGGAACTCGCCGCCGCCGCACCGCCAAGCGCCGCGCAGATGGCGAGAGAAAGCCCAAGCTTCGCGAACGCGCGTCTCATCCCTCGACCTCGAGCAGGATCTCGATACGCCGATTGATGCCGTCGAGCGGGTCGTTCGCGTTCTTCAACTGGCGGTCGGCATAGCCGGCGACCTCGCCGATGCGGGTCTCGTCCAGCCCGCCGCGAACCAGCATATAGTAGGCCGCGTGGGCGCGGGCGGTCGACAGGCGCCAATTGTCGTATTCGGCGCTGCGGAAGGGACGCCCGTCGGTGTGGCCCATGACGGAGACCTTGCCGATGCGCTGGTCGAGCGCGGCACCGACCTTCTCCATCGCCAGCACGAGCTGGCCGACCGGGACGGCCGAGCCGACCTGAAACATGCCGTATTCGAGATCGTCGGTGAGCGAGATGAGAATGCCCTTGTCGACCGGAGTGACGGTGATGGATTCGTTGAGCTTGTTGTCTTCGCCGAAGGCTTCGGCGAGGTCGGTGCGCAGCGTTTCGGCGATCTTTTCGGCGTCGTCGTTCGCGGGCGCTTCGTCCTCGGCGGCTTCCTCCTGAGGTTCGGCCTCCTCGGTATCCGGGCTGACGGCTACGGGCGCTTCCGGCACCGGGGCGGCGAGGGCGGCGACTTCCTCGCCTTCAAGCTCCTCGACGGCCGGAACCTCGACGATGGCGGGCGCCTGCGGGACGGGCGGGGTCGCCTCTTCGAGCACGATCGGCTCGGCCTCGGGCAAAGGCGGGATCGCGATCTGCTCGGACCAGAAATCGGGCGCGAACGGGTCGCGATAGGATTCGCCGCCTTGCGCGCCGGTTGCCGGACCGGATGTCTGCGCGCCGCCGTCGCCGCGGGCGGAAATGTTCTGCATGGTCGCGGTCTGCTGCGCGATTTCGGCGAGGACCGCGAACGGGTCCGCGAAGAGATGCGCGTCGCTGGTGTCGGACTGCTGGTGCTGCCCGGGCGCGCTGCCTTCCTGCGCGGGGCCGGCCATGGCGCTGCTGTCGCCGGCCGGGTTCTCGTTCTCCCAGCCGGCCTTGCCCTCGACGCTCTCGTTCGAGCCGCCGGAGGGCGTTTCCTGCTGCTGGGTGCTCGGGACGGGGTCGGCAAGCCGCATCGGGTTGAAATAGCTGGCGACGGCGGCCTTGGTCTCCTCGGTGGTGGCGTTGACGAGCCACATGACCAGGAAGAAGCACATCATCGCGGTCATGAAATCGGCGAAGGCGATCTTCCACACGCCGCCATGGTGGCCGTGGTCGTCGTCGCCGCCGCGGCGCTTGACGATGATGATCTCGCGCTTGGAATCGTCGCCGTCGGGCATGCTCATGCGATCACCTCGGACAGCGCGCCGGACCATTCGGCGAGCCGCGTTTCATAGACGGTCTCGTCGATAGAGACGGAAAGATCGGCGCCGGGCGCCTCGACGAAGCGCATGCGTTCAGACGACGCGCCCATGGCCGCGCGCAGCGGCTCGTAGAGCGAGGCGGGGCCGCGCACGACGATCTTGACGGCGTCGCTGTCCTCCAGCGCCGAGCGCATGACCTTGACCATGCGCGCGACCGACTTGCGGCCGAGATCGTCGGAGAGGACGCCCGACAGGAGCCGGGCGGCGGAGGTCGCGGTCAGGTCGACGACGCGGTCCTCCAGTTCCCGGAGACGGGCGGATATCGCCGCGCCCATCGTCGTGGCGAAGTCCTGCGACAGGGTTTCGAGTTCGGCGCGGTGCGCCTCGGCCAGCTTTTCGAGCTCGCTCGCGTGGCGCTGCTGCAGCGAGGCGGCGACGCGCGCCTCGGTGTCTTCGACGGCGCGGTCGAGCCGCGCCTGCCATTCGGCATCGCTGGTCGCCGAGCCGCGCTGCTCGGGCGCGGGAAGCGGCCGGGCGAGCTTGGCCGGGCGGGGGCTGAGGGCTGCCGCGCCGAAATCCGGCAGCGCGTCCGACAGGGCACGCGCGCGCATCAGGCAGCTTCCTTATGCGCCCATTTGCGCAGGATGAGGGCGGTGCGTTCCTCGTTGAGATCGACCATGCGCGCCAGGCGCTCCTGCGGATTGGGCTTCAGCTTGCGGCGCAGATCGTCGGTGACGTTGCTCGCGGCGGGGCCGGGCAGGGCCTGCGAGGCAGCCGCCGTCGCCGCCTCGGCGGGCGCGGGCAGGCTGCTCTGCACCTCGTCGAAGGACGGGCCGGCGAGCGTCGCCGCCTGCGGACGGTTCAGCGCGGCGGTCATCGGGCGAAGGCCGAACCAGGAGACGAGGAAGACCACGACGACGAAGGCCAGCGCGTTGATCATCGTGCCGGTGTGGCGGCCGGCAGCCTCCAGCCAGCTCTGCGCGACCGGCTCGGCGCCTTCGAGGCCGTCCATGAATTCGACCGCCGAGACGGTGATCACGTCGCCGCGCTCCTCGGAGAAGCCGGTGGCAGAGGCGACGACCTGGCGGATCTCGGCGATGCGCGCGTCGATCTGCTCGGGCGTCGGCGCCTCGCCGATGACCGAGGCGAGACGGGCCTGGTTGACCACGACGGCGATCGACATCTTGGAGACGGAGTAACCGTTCGAGGTGGTGGCGATGCGCTTGGAGTTGATCTCGTAGTTGGTCGTCTCCTCGCGGCGCTCGCGCTGCTCGGAGGATTCGGGACCGGCGCCGGGCGCGGCCTGTTCTTCGGGGAGGTTCTGCTGGACGGAGGTCGACTGCGACGCCTCGCGCTGGTTCGACTGGTCGTTGGAGCGCACGACCTGCATCGAGCGCTCGACGCGGCTTTCGGGGTCGAAGATCGTCTCTTCGATCTGCTGGCTGTCGGTGTTGACCTCGGCGCGGACGGAGGCGCGGAAATTGTCGTAGCCGAGATAGGGCGAAAGCGCGCGGCGGATGTTGTCCTCCACCTGGCCCTCGACCTGCCGCTCGACGCCCATCGCGCGGGTCAGCGCCATGTTGTTCGGATCGTCGCCGGCGGCGAGCAGCGTGCCGGCGGAATCGAGCACGGTGACGTCCTCGACCGAAAGGCCGGGAACGGCGGCGGCGACCATGTGGCGGATCGAGACGGCCTGCTGGGCCGCATCGCCGCCGGTGGTGCGGATGACGACGGAAGCGGAGGGGCGCTGCTCCTCGCGGCGGAAGTTCGCCCGCTCCTGCATGACGATGTGGACGCGCGCGGCCTTGACGCCGGTGATCGACTGGATGGTGCGCGCGATCTCGCCTTCGAGGGCGCGAACGCGGGTGACCTGCTGCATGAAGGAGGTCAGGCCGAAGGAGCCGACATTGTCGAAGAGCTCGTAGCCGGCATTGGTCGAGGTCGGCAGGCCGCGCTCGGCGAGGAGCATGCGGGCCGGGCCGGTGCGCCCGACGGGGACGAGGACGGTGGTGCCGTCGCTGCCGACGTCGAAATCGATGCCGTTCTCGCCGAGCACCATGCCGATCTGGTTGATGTCGCCCCGGTCGAGGCCGACATAGAGCGTCTCGTATGAAGGCTTGTTGAGATAGATCGACGCGCCGATGACGGTGGCGACCACGAAGGCGGCGACGCCGGCCATGATCGCGAGTTTCTGGGCCCCGAAGGCACGGAGATTGTCGAGAAGGGTCGTGAGCTGTTCAGGCAAAGGTTTCGCGCTCCGGCGGTACGGGTTGCGAGGACCTTAGGCATTCAAGCTTGTGCGAAAATGAAATCGGGCCGCTGCAAGAGCGGCCCGATCCCATGTCACATCGCGGCTGCCCGCTATTAGCGGAAGAGCGACAGGATCGACTGCGAGTTCTGGTTGGCGATCGAGAGCGCCTGGATGCCGAGCTGCTGCTGCGTCTGCAGAGCCGAAAGGCGGGCCGATTCGGCGTTCATGTCGGCATCGACCAGGACGCCCACGCCGCGATCGATTGCGTCGATGAGCTTGCCGGTGAAGGCGAGCTGCGAGTCGATGCGGGCCTTGGAGGCGCCCATGGTGGCGGCAGCGCCGCGCATGGCGTCAAGAGCCGTCTGCGAGGTCGCAGCGTCGGTCATCGTGGCGCTTTCGGCCTCGAGATCGTAGGCGGCAACCGTGATCGAGGTCACGCCGCCGGCAGCCGTGTACGAGCTGACGACGGAGACGGCGGCACCGGACGTCGCGATCAGGTTCTGGCCTTCGAAGTCCGACGAGGTCGCGATCGAGACCATCTGCGCCTTCAGTTCGACGATTTCCGCGTCGATCGCAGCCGTGTCGACACCGCCCTGTTCGCGGGCGACGTACTTCTGCATGATCTGCTCGGCGAGCTTGATGCCTTCCTCGAGACCGGTGACTGCGGTGTCGACGACGGCAGCGCCGAAGCCGAGCGAGTCCTTGACGGCGGAAAGCGCGCTGCCCTGCGCCTTCATGCCCGTGGCGATCGACCAGTAGGCCGCGTTGTCCGAAGCGGTCGAAACGCGCTCGCCGGTGGCGATGCGGTTCTGGGTCATCGCGAGATTCTTGTTCGTCTGCTGCAGCGTCTGCAGAGCGGTCATCGCGGAGGTGTTGGTGAGAATGCTCGACATTTTGAATTGCCCCTGTGTGTACAGAAAACTCTACGGGACATACCGGGCTTCAAGATCCGGTTCGACGGAGCGGCATCATGCCTGTGACATCCCCTCATTTGAGCGTCAGTCCGTCGTGCCTCGTGATTCATAGGGACGAGGTCTTAACGAGGTGTTTCACAGGTTGCTTATTTTCCGGGCAATCGGGATTTTCTGGATAGGAGGCTACTTTTTCGGCGGCTGATGCGGGCGTCATCCCGGCCGAAGTCCGAGCGAAGCGAGACGAAGAGCCGGGACCATTCCGTGAAATCGAATGTCACGGCATGGGTCCCGGATATCGCTGCTGCGCTTCGCTTCGCAGCAATTCCGGGATGACCCCCGGTTGGCAAGTCGTCAGGAAATCGATCTGACCAGGCTGCCCACAAGCAGGTTCCAGCCGTCGATCAGGACGAAGAACAGGATCTTGAAGGGCAGGGCGACCACCGTCGGAGGAAGCATCATCATGCCCATGGCCATGGTGATGGTGGCGACGATCAGGTCGATGACGAGGAAGGGCAGGACGATCAGGAAGCCGATCTCGAAGCCGCGGCGGATTTCGGAGATTAGGAAGGCGGGGACGAGGATGCGCATGTCGACGACGTCGCCGCCGGCGATCGCCTGGCCACGCTCGGCGGCGAGATCGGCGAAGAGCGCCAGATCCTGGTCGCGGACGTTGCGCAGCATGAATTCGCGGAAGGGCTGGGCGATCTCGGTGACAGCGTCTTCCTCCGATATCTCGTTGTTGATCAGTGGCTGGAGACCGTTCTGCCAGGCGCGGTCGAAGGTCGGCGACATGACGTAGAAGGTCATGAAGAGCGACAGCGAGATCAGGATCAAATTCGCCGGCGTCGAGGGCAGGCCCATGCCGGCGCGCAGGATCGACAGCGCGATGACGAAGCGGGTGAAGCTCGTCACCATGATCAGGATGCCCGGCGCGACGGAAAGAACCGTCAGGATGCCGAAGAGCTGGATGATGGTGCCGACCGTCGAACCGTCGGCCTGGCCGGTGAGCGCGCCGAGGTCGAGCGTCTGCGCCTCGGCGGGCGCGGCCAGCCACAGGAAGGCAAGAGCGTAAGCGAGGAGTTTCATTCGAAGAGCAGCGTCCGGATCAGGACGCCCTTTACCTTGCCGTCGGAGCGGATGCGGGCGATGTCGTCGAGGTCGGCCTTGAAGTGGCGGTAGCCCGATGCGCCCTCGATCTGGTGCGGCTTGATCGTGCGCACGAAGGCGAGGATGTCCTGATGGACGGCTTCGCCGACGAGTTCGTCGACCTGTTCCTCGAAGAGAAGCGTTGTTTCGAGCCGCGCCCACACGTCCGCCGGGGCGGCGAGCGCGGTGGTGATGGCGGGCAACGGCAGGATCGCGAGCGTCGATTCATGCTCGCCGGACTTGGCGTCGGCGATCGCCTCGGCAGCCTCGGCCTTGGCAGCGCTCGCTTCCGAGCCCAGCATGTCGCCGAGGAACCAGCCCGCGCCGACGGCGCCGGCCGTCAGCACGAGGAAGACGATCCCGGTCACGACGGCCGAGCCGCCCTTCTTCTTCTCGCCCGTCTTGTCTTCGATCGCTTCGGCCATCGGTCGATCCTCTAGAAGGGAAGCACGGTGTCGACGACCTGCTGGCCCCAGGTCGGCTGCTGGACTTCGGAGAGGCGTCCGCGGCCGCCATAAGAGACGCGCGCCTCGGCGATGCGGTCATAGGCGATGGTGTTGTCGGCGCTGATGTCGGACGGGCGCACGATGCCGGCGATGGTGAGGATGCGCAGTTCGGCGTTCACCCGCACTTCCTGCGAGCCCATGATCAGGAGATTGCCGTTGGGCAGGACGTCGGTGACGACAGCGGCGACGCGCATGTCGATCTGCTCGGAGCGCTCGGTGGTGCCGCGGCCGGCGCTCTGGCTGTTGCCCGAGGCTGTCAGGTCGAGTCCGCCGCCGGTGGAGGCGGCCTGCCACGACGCGTTGCCCGAAAGGCCCATTGTGCGCGCCGAGGTGCGGCGGCGGTCGGATTCGTTGTTCAGTTCGGCGCGGTCGTTGATCGAGATCAGCACCGTCAGGATGTCGCCATTGTCGAGCGCGCGGGCGTCGGTGAAGAGCCGGCTCTGGCGGTCGTCCCAAAGCGAGGACTGGCGCACCTGCGGCGCATCCGGGTTTGGATAGGTCATGGTCTGCCTGGTGCCCGAGACGACGCCGTAGCCGACCGGCGTCAGCTTCGGTTCCTTGCCGAGTTCGGCGGTCTGCGAGCAGCCGGCCAGGACGAGGAGCGAGAGGACGGCAATGCCGTGGCGAGCGATCATGACGGGTCCTTCTCGCGCGCGGCGCTCGCCATGATCGACGTGACGCCGGCCGCGGCCTTCGTTTCCATTTCGTTCATGATGATGCCGGCCTTGCGGGCGTCGAGCTTCATCAGGATGCCGGCTGCAAGCTCCGGCCCGAGTTCGGTCAGGCGCTCGGCGGCGGCGTCGGGGCGCATGCGGCCATAGATGTCGACGACATTGTCCTGCGCCTTGGCAAGAAACTTTTCGCGGCGCGACAGCCATTCCTCGTATTCCGCGCGCTTTTCCTCAAGCGCGGCGATGCGGGCGTCGACCTCCGCCTGGAGATTGCGCAGTTCTTCGGCCTGCAGCGCGTAGCGCTGGTCGCGCGCCGCATCGGTGATGTTGGTGCAGAAGCGCTCGACATCGTTCGAGGCGATCGGGGTTTCCTGCGTGGCCGCGGGGCCTGCGAGGACGAGAAGGCAGGCGGCGGTGGAAAGCCGCAGCGTCCGGGAAAGAGTGAGGTGTGTCATCGCGCGGCCTATTGCACCACCAGCTCGGCCTGAAGCGCGCCGGCGGTCTTGATGCCCTGGAGAATGGAGATGATGCCGTCCGGCTTAACGCCGAGGCGGTTCAGGCCGGCGACCAGCGTTTCGAGGTTCGGGCCGTCGAGAAGCGCGACCTGCGCGTCGGGCTGGTCGACCTCGATCTGGGTGAAGTCCTCGACGGCGGTCTCGCCGTCCGTGAACGGATCGGGCTGGACAACCTGCGGCATCTCGGTGATGCGCACCGTGAGCGAGCCGTGGCTGATCGCGACGCGGGCGATCTTGACGTCCTGGCCGATGACGATGGTGCCGGTGCGCTCGTCGACGACGACGCGGGCGGGCGTGTCGGACTGGACGACGAGGTTCTCGATCTCGGCGTAGAAGCGCGCGGTGGACACGTTCGCCGGCCGGGTGATCATGACGGTGCGCGCATCCTGCTCGGCCGCGACCGCGGTGCCGAAGCGCTGGCGCGCATAGGCGTTGATCGCGTCGGTGATGCGCACGGCGGTCGAGAAATCGGGATTACGCAGTTGCAGGGTCAGCGTCGCGTCGCCGTTGAACGAGCCGGGCACCTGCCGCTCGACGATGGCGCCGTTCGGCACGCGGCCGGCGGTGGGAACGCCCTGCGTCAGCGTTTCGGCCGCGCCCTGCGCGGTGAAGCCGGAGACGATGACGCCGCCTTGCGCGACCGCATAGATGTCGCCGTCGGGCGCGCGCAGAGGGGTCATGACGAGCGTGCCTCCCTGCAGCGAGGCGGCATCGCCCATCGACGAAACGTTGACGTCGATGCGGGCGCCGGACTGGACGAAGGCGGGCAGGTTGGCGGTGACGATGACGGCCGCGACGTTGCGCGAGCGGGCCGCAGAGCCCTGCGAAGCGATGCCGAGATTTTCGAGCATCGCGCGGATCGACTGTTCGGTGAAGGGCGAGTTGCGCAAGCTGTCGCCCGAGCCCTGCAGGCCGATGACGAGGCCGTAGCCGACGAGCTGGTTGTCGCGCGCGCTCTGGAGCGTCGCGACGTCCTTGATGCGCGAGGTCGCGCCGGCCGGCAGCGCGAAGGCTGCGAGCGCAGCGAGGATGGCGATCGCGATGCGCTTCATGATGCGGAGACCCGGACCGTGCCGTCGGCCATGACGACGCCGGAGACGACGGCGCCGGAATCGAGGTTGCGGATGCGCACGATGTCGCCGGTGGACCCCGGCTGGAGCGGAACGCCGGTGACGGAGATGACGAGCGGGCCCTGCACGAACTGCATTTCGACCGGCTTGCCGGCCTCGACGACATAGGCCTCGCGCAGTGCGGCGACCGCGACCATGCGGCCGGGGAGGAGCGTGTTCTTCGCGACCTTGCCGGCGAACTGTTCCATGTCTAGCGCATAGATCGCGGGGTTGGGAAGCTCGCGGCGCAACGGCACGACTTCGAGCAGGTCGAAGCCGATTTCCTGGCCCGGATAGATGACGCGCGTCGGCACCACGACCGTCTCCTGCGCGGCGGCGGCGAGCGGCGCGAGGAGGGCGAGAGAAACGAAGGCGATGCCGATCATGCGACGCGACATGGCGTCTTACCTCATGTTCTGCGAAACGGTCGCCGCCATCTGGTCGGCGGTGGTGATGACCTTGGAGTTCATCTCGTAGCCGCGCTGGGCGTTGATCAGCTCGGTGATTTCGCGAACCGGATCGACATTGGAGCTTTCGAGATAGCCCTGGCTGATCGTGCCGAGGCCGGCGACGCCGGGAAGGCCCTGCACCGGATCGCCGGAGGCGGCGGTCTGGCGGAAGAGGTTGTCGCCGAGGGGCGCGAGGCCCGCGTCGTTGGCGAAGGCGACCAGGTTCAACTGGCCGAGTTCGGCCGGCTCTTCCTGGCCGGGAATGCGGGCGAAGACCTGGCCCGAGCCGTTGACCGTGAAGTCGAGCGCGTTTTCCGGCACGACGATGTTGGGCAGGACGCGCATGCCCTGAACCGTCACCACCTCGCCCTCGGCGTTCAGGTTGAACGCGCCGGCGCGGGTGTAGAGCACCTCGCCGTCGGGGCCTTCGATCTCGAACCAGCCGCCGCCCTGGATGGCGAGGTCGTGCGTGTTGCCGGTCGTCGCGAGCGCGCCCTGCATGTGGACGTTGCGCACGGCGGCGAGCTTGACGCCGAGGCCGAAGCTCGCGCCTTCCGGCACGACGCCGGTGTCGGCGCGCGCGGGCACGCCCTGCAGACGGTCGACCTGGTAAAGGAGATCGGTGAACTCGGCGCGGGCCCGCTTGAAGCCCGTCGTGTTCAGGTTGGCGATGTTGTTGGCGATGACTTCGAGATTGGCCTGCTGGGCCGTCATGCCTGTAGCCGCGATGGCGAGCGCTTTCATGGTGTCGTCTCCGTCAGATCTGCATGCGGCTGATTTCGAGGTAGGAACTCACGATCTTGTCGCGGATCGCGATGGCAGCCTGGAGCGACTGCTCGGCGCTCATGACGGCGTCGACGACTTCGCGCGTCTCCAGCCCGCCCTGCATCCCCTGGAAGGAGGCCTGCTCGGCGTTCTGAAGCTTGCCGATGGTGGCCATGGCGGTGTCGCCGAGCGCGTCGGCGAAGCTCTGGCCGATGGAGGGCGCCTGCGCAGGCTGAGCGAACGCGCTCTCGAAGGGCTTGGCGGCGCCCTGGACGTTCTGGAGGCCGGGTATCGCAGTCAGCATCAGGTGCTCCGCATCAGGTCGATTGTCATGGAAATGAGTTCGCGGGCCTGCTTGATGACCTGCAGGTTGGCGTCATAGCCGCGATTGGCCTCGCGCATGTCGGCCATCTCGATCAGCATGTTGACGTTGGGCATGCGCACATAGCCGTTCTCGTCCGCCGCCTCGTGGCCGGGCAGATATTCGAGCGGGAAGGCCGTCTGGTCGTTGGCGATCGAGGAGACGTTGACGAACGAGCCGCCCGAGGCGCGATCGAGTTCGGCGGCGAAGGTGATGGTCTTGCGCTGGAACGGGTCGGCGCCCGGCGTCGAGGCGGTCGACTGGGCGTTCGCCATGTTTTCCGAGACGATGCGCAGCCGCTCCGACTGCGCGCCGAGCCCGGAGGCGGCGACCTTCATCGATGTGAGAAGCGGGTCCATTCGCTCAAGCCCTCGTCGTCATCAGATACATGCGGTGGAAGGCCTTCACGATGCCGGTGTTGAGCTCCAGCCCGCGGCGCACTTCGCCGGCCTTCATCAGCTCTTCCTCGATCGCGACCGTGTTCTTCGAGGGCAGTTCGGCGCCGGACACTTCATTCTCGCGGATCTGGAAATCCTGGCTCGTGGCGCCGAGCGAGACGTGGTTGACGTGGGTCTGCTGCAGGGAGACGCGCGTGTTCGATAGCACCTGCTCGAAGGGCTCGACATCCTTCGACGCGTAGCCGGGCGTGTGCACGTTGGCGATGTTGCCCGAAACGGTCGCCTGCCGGACTGAAAGCCACTTGGCCTGCTCGGAGGCCAGCGAGAACAGGTTGACTGGTTGCATGCGTGTTCCTCGATCTTGACGAGGAACCTAGCGGGCCAGTCTTGCGTCAGCCTTGCGGATGGTTACTCGACGGTAAAGATCGACCCGTTCGAATTGACCAGCACCCATTTTCCCGCGCGCTGCTCGATCGAGGCGACGGTGGTCGCGTCGGGCAGCGAGGAGCCGGGCTGGACGACGAAGAGGCCGCCTTCGTCCTCGATCATGGCGCGGCCATTGGCGACGTGGACGAGGCGGTAGACGGGCAGTTCGGCGGGGAAGGGCTGGTCGGCGACGGCTTCGCGCGGCGCGTCGGCGCCGGGGGTGCCCGTGGCGAAGAGGTCGAGCTCCATCACCGGAAACTCGTCAGGCGTCATCGGCGACATGACGAGCGGCGGCTGCACCGTCGACGGGTCGGGTCGGCCGGGCGTCATGTTGCCCGAAAAGCGCATTTGCGGCGGGGCGAACTGGTCCTGGTTGAAGAACACGTACCAGGGAAAGACAGCGCAGGCGAAGGCGAGGCCGAGTCCGCCCGCGGTGATGACGAGGTCGCCCTTCGTCAGCCCGCGCCGGTGGAGGAACCGCTTCCAGGCCGTGTCGTGGGGATCAGTTTGCAGTGGCTGCAACGGGTTGCTCCTTGGGCTTCAGGCCGGCGGCCAGGTCGGCGAACGGGTCCTTCGACGCGCCGTCATGGGGGGATTGGGCGAGGGCGGCGTAGACCAGCGGCACCTGGCGCACGGCCTGGTCGAGCTCGTGGTCGGCGCCCGGCTGGTAGCCGCCGAGAAGGCGGATGTCGCGCGTGTCCTCGAAGCGGGCGATCAGCGCCTTCAGCATCGAGACCAGCTTGCGCTCCTCGGGCGACCACGCCTTGGAACTCAGGCGCGAGATCGAGGCCAGCGGATCGACCGGCGGATAGCGGCCCTGTTCGGCGATGGAGCGTTCGAGCACCACATGGCCGTCGAGAATGCCGCGCGTGGCGTCGGCGACCGGGTCGTTGTGGTCGTCGCCATCGATCAGGACGGAGAGGATCGCGGTGATCGAGCCTTCGCCGGCGGGGCCGGGGCCGGCGCGTTCGAGAAGCTTCGGCAGGTCGGTGAAGACAGAGGCCGGGTAGCCGCGCGCGACGGGCGGCTCGCCGGCGGCGATCGCGACCTCGCGCAGGGCGTGGGCGTAGCGGGTGATGGAATCGAGGACCAGAAGCACGCGGTCGCCGCGGGCGCGGAAATATTCGGCGACGCTCATCGCCGTCTCGGGCGCGCGGCGGCGCATCATCGCGCTCTCGTCGCTGGTCGAGACGATCGCGACGGTTTTCTCGATCGCCTTGCCGATCGTGTCTTCCAGGAATTCGCGCACCTCGCGGCCGCGCTCGCCGATCAGGGCGACGACGACGGTGTCGAAGGCATCGGCATTGGCGAGCATGGCGAGCAGCGTCGACTTGCCGACGCCGGAGCCGGCGAAGACGCCCATGCGCTGGCCGTAGCAGAGCGGGGTGAAGATATCGATGATCTTGACGCCGGTGCGGAACGGTTTTTCGACGCGCTGGCGCGACATGGCGGCGGGGGCCGAGCGCGCCTTGTCCGCCGTTCCGGGCGCGACGGGGCCGAAGCCGTCGATCGGCCGGCACAACGCATCGATGGCGCGGCCGCGCCAGGAGACGTCGGGCGACAGGCCGAGCGGGCCGACGATGGTCACCGTCTCGCCGACGCCGGCATCCGCCGAGCGGTCGAAGGGCGAAACCATGACGCCGGAGGAGGCGATCTGGACGACTTCGCCGAGCTTCAGGCCCGCGCGCGAGCGCAGTTCCACCACGTCGCCGAGACGCGCGGTGCGCGTCAGCCCGTCGACCATGATGTGGGTCGCGGTGACCTCGGTCACGCGGCCGCCGGTGCGCACCAGCCCGTCCGCATCCACAAAGCGCAGATGCAGCCGTTCGAGCGCTTCGAGCGCGGTCGGGACCGGGGTCGATCTCATCCTACGAGCCGAGCGCCTTCACCGCTTCGTCGAGCGAGGTTTCGGAGTTGCGGGTCAGGGCGGCCATGTTCTCGAAGGCGCGCTGGACCTGGATCAGTCGCGTCATTTCGAGCACCGGATCGACGTTGGAGTTCTCGACGAAGCCCTGCATCACGCCGACGTCGATGCTGTCGACGACGGGTTGCGGCTCGGTCGGCGGCACGACGCCGGAATTGCCGTAGCGCACGAAATCGGCGCCGGGCGTGAATTCGAAGAGGCCGATGCCGCCGACCAGATTGCCGCCCTGGCGGATGATGCCGTCGGCCGAGACGACCGGCGGGCCGGCCTGCGGGTCGAGAAGGATTTCCGCGCCGCCGGCATCGACGACCGGATGGCCCTCGATCGAGACGAGCTGGCCGTTCGGCTGGATGGTGAAGCGGCCGTCGCGGGTCATGATCAGGCCCTGCGGGGTCTGGATGCCGAACCACGCCTCCCCCTTGATCGCCATGTCGAGCGGGTTGCCGGTCTCCTTCATGCCGCCCGAGACGGTCGACAGGTAGGTCTCGCCGGTGGACACGAACGACATCGAGCCCTGGCCCATGCCGGAGACGAGGTCCTCGAACTTCACGCCGGTGGCGCGAAAGCCGACCGTGCCGGCATTGGCGACGTTGTCGGCGATGGTGGTGAGGCGACGCTCGAGCGCGACCTGCGATGAAAGGGCGACGTAGAGTCCGGGCTGCACGGCGTATCCTAGCTTTTGAGGCGGGCGATGGTGAGGAGGACGTCCTGCGAAATGCCGAATTCCGGCTGCTGGAACAGCACCAGCGCCGGGTTGCTCGCCCCTTGCGAGGGATTGTTCATTTCCCACATGGCGGCGAAGCGCGACAGGAACTTGCCGAGCGCTTCAGGGTCCTTGAAATCGGCGATGTCGAGGCGGCTTTCGAAGAACTTCACCTGCTTGTCGATGTCGGCCTGGGCGAAGGCGTCGGGCAGGCCGAGCGCGCCGCGCACGACCTGCGCCAGAGCGCGGTCGCCGAGCACTTCGAACCAGTTGGAGATGCCGCCGGCCTTGCGCTCGAAATAGAGCGCGAGGCGCACGCCCTCGTTCTGGCTGCCGGCATCCTCCTCGAGCGTCTGGCGCATGTAGCTGTCGACGGCGAGGTCGCCTGCCTTGGTGAAGGTCGTGGCGCCGTCGCCATATTCGGCGAAATTGTAGGCCTGCACGAAGGCGAGGAGCCTGGGCTCCTCATCCTCGTCCTTGGCGAGCGCCGCCGCTCCTTCGACGCCGCCGGCCAGAAGCTCGCGGATGAAGTCGGGGTCGCTGGCGCGCTCCTCGAGCCCGTAGGCGCGCATCGCGTAGTCGAAGACGCGCTGGTTGGCGATCAGCCCGTCGGCCGAGGTGATGGTCGGGATGGTCTGCAGATAGTAGGCGGTTTCCGCCTTCTGCGTTTCGGCCGGGATCAGGTCCCGCTTGGCGGCAAGCGCGTAGAGCTCGATCGCGCCGGTCTGCGCCGGATTGTAGGTGGTCGCGCCCGCGCCGTGCTTGGCAAAGTCGAAGGCGCGCGCGAAATCGGCATAACGCTTGTCGGTCAGCTTGTTGGCGAAGGAATCCGGGTCCTCGACGCCTTCCTCCAGAACCTTGACCATGAAGGCCTTGGCGAAGGCCATGTCCTGCAGGCCGAACGCCTTCATCGCGTAGTTGAAGAGACGGTAGTCGTCGACGAACTCCTCGACGCTCGTGATCTTGCCGATATTGGCGAGGTAGTGCTCGGTCTCGCGCTGGACGACCGGCTGGGCCTCGATGCGCGCCAGCGAGCGGTCGAGATTGCGCACGATGTTCTGGTAGGTCGCAAGCGTCCCGATCACGGCCGAATCCCTTCGCCATCAAATACTGAGGGCGGCATAGCGCGAGCGGCTTGCGCGAAGCTGGCAGCGCCGCCGTTCAAGCCTCGCGCAAGGCGGGCGCACTAGACAGGCATGCCGGGCCTTTCACAGGTCCGCCTTTGCACGGGAAGGATCGTCGTGGGCATTCTCATTGGTTTCGTTGTCATCTTCGGGTGCGTGTTGGGCGGGTACATGGCCATGGGCGGCCACCTCGACGTGCTGTACCAGCCCTGGGAACTGGTCATCATCGGCGGCGCCGGCGTCGGCACCTTCCTGATCGCCAATCCGCTCTCCACCGTGAAGGATGCCGGCAAGGCCACCATGGAAGCCATCAAGGGCGCGGTGCCGAAGGAGCAGGACTATCTGGAAGTCCTCGGCGTGCTGCACTCGCTGATGCGCGAATTGAAGACCAAGTCGCGCAACGAGGTCGAGGCGCATATCGATAATCCCGAGGAATCGGCGATCTTCCAGGCCTATCCGACGGTCATCAAGAACAAGGACCTGACGAATTTCATCTGCGACTATTGCCGCATCATCATCATCGGCAATGCGCGCCCGTTCGAGATCGAGGCGCTGATGGACGAGGAAATCCACACCATCCGCCACGACAAGCTGAAGTCCTACCACGCGCTGACGACCGTGGGCGACGCGTTCCCGGCGCTCGGCATCGTCGCCGCCGTGCTCGGCGTCATCAAGGCCATGGGCGCGATCGACCAGTCGCCGGAAATTCTCGGCGGCCTCGTCGGCGCAGCGCTCGTCGGCACCTTCCTCGGCATCTTCCTGAACTATGCGGTCGTCGCGCCCATCGCCGCCAAGATCAAGGTCGTGCGCGAGAAGAAGAACCGCCTCTACATCATCGTCAAGCAGACGCTGCTCGCCTACATGAACGGCTCGCTGCCGCAGGTGGCGCTGGAGTTCGGCCGCAAGACCATCTCTGCCTATGACCGGCCGACCATCGACGCGGTCGAGCAGAGCACTTTGAATATGGGTGGCGAAGCGGCCAAAAAGGCTGCCTAATCGGCAAGTGATTCTCGGCAAGGTCCAGTAATGCCCGTAACAGCACCGTCAGCGCCCGTGCGCAGTCCCATCGTCGAGCGTCTCGTCGGCGAAACGGGCGAGCCGCAGCGCGTCTCGGACGCGGCGCGGGCGCTCGGAACGCGGGTTATCCCCCGGATTCTCGCCGATATCGAGGAACTGATTTCCTTCCCGCTGGAGATGGAAGTCGACGCCGTCGACGTCGTCCGTTTCGGCGAGGCGCGGCCGAAACGCCCGCAATTCGAGGCGATGTCGATCGTGCCGTCGAAGTCCTCGCCGGACGCGCTCGCCATCCTCGCGGGCGCTGATCTCGTCGGGCTCCTCGTGGGCGCGGTCTTCGGCGGCGATCCGGACCTGCCGGCCGAGCCGATCACCCGCAAGCCATCGCCGATCGAGCTCGAACTCGTCGCCTCGCTCTTTTCCAGCATTGCCAAAGCTTTCAACGGCTCGGGCGAGCGCGCGCTCGACCTGCGATTTCCCATCAACGCGCCGGTCAGCGGTGCCGATCTCGGCAAGCTGGTACTGCGCGACGGGCCGGGCGTGAAGATCACCTTCCGCCTGTCCTCCTCGGCCGGCTTCGGCACGCTGTCGGTGACGATGCCGCAGCGCGTGCTTCTTTCGCAGCGCGGCGACGCCGCGCAGGCCGCAGCGCCCGAAGCCGCGACGCCGGGCGCCTGGAAGGCCCGGTTCGGCGAAGAGGTGATGCGCTCCAGCGTGGCGCTGGAGGCGACCATTCCGCTGTCGAAGATGACGCTCACCGAACTCACTCAGCTCCGGGTCGGCCAGGTGATCGAATTTCCGCAGGATGCGCAGGCGAATACGCGCCTGTCAGCCCGGCGCAAGACAGTGTTCGTATGCGAGTTCGGGAAGCTCGGGAATCACTTCACCGTTCGTGTCCGCCATCCCTATGATGCGGGCAAGGAGTTCATGGACGGCCTGATCTCGGGCTAACGGATTTGACTGGGGACGACATGACCAAGGTGCAGGCGACCAAGCCCGAAGATATCGAGGAAGAGCAGCTCAATCGCGCGATCGAGGAACTGCGCGGCGTGCTCAACGAGAACGAAGGCGCCGCCGGCCACGAGCCCGGCCGGATCGCGGGCGGCGCCAAGCCGTCGCCGTCGGCCGCCAGGGCCGAGCTCGGCGAGCCGGCGGGCAATTCGATCATCATGAACATTCCGGTCGACGTGCAGATCGTGCTCGGCTCGACCGAGATGCCGGTTTCCGAACTGATGGCGCTGCAGAAGGGCTCCACCGTCGCGCTCGACCGGCGCATCGGCGAGCCGGTCGACATCGTCGTCAACGGCCGCAAGATCGCGTCGGGCGAGATCACCGTGCTGGAAGACGATCCCTCGCGCTTCGGTGTGAAGCTGACGCAGATCGTGGACACGACCAAGCAAGGCTGATGAAACACGCCAACGCCCCCGCAGAGGACCCGCGCAGCTCCGCCCATGCGGCGACGCAAGGGCTGTCCAAGGCGCAGAAGGCTGCCGCCATCCTCGTGGCGATGGGCAAGCCTTCGGCCGGCAAGCTCCTGAAGTTCTTCAAGCAGGAAGAGCTGAAGGCGCTGATCGAGGCGGCGCGGATGCTGCAGACGATCTCGCAGAGCGAACTCGAGCGCATCGTCGCCGAGTTCGAGGGCGAGTTCACCGAGGGCGCGGGCCTGCTCGATTCCTCCGACCAGATGAACAGCCTCCTGAGCGACACGTTCTCGCAGGACGAGGTCGACGTCATCATGGGACGCGGCAAGCCGGGCGCCGTCATCGACACGTCGCCGTCGATCTGGGCGAGGCTCGACGACATGGACCCCGCGCGGGTGAACCTCCTCCTCGCCGACGAACACCCGCAGACGATCGCGGTCATCCTGACCGCCATGAAGCCGCCGGCCGCCGCCAAGGTGGTGCTGACGTTCGGCAAGGCCGAGCGCAGCGACATCATCCGGCGGATGCTGGCGCTGAACACCGTCCAGCCGGCCGCGCACAAGCTGATCGAAGGCCAGTTGCAGAACCGGATCGCCGAACAGTCGAAATCGAAGAACATCGGCGCGGCGCAGGCGCGCGTGGCAAGCCTCCTCAACGAACTCGACAAGTCCGAACTCGACGAGGTGATGCTCGATCTCGAAGCGTCGGGCCAGACCGACGTCGCGGCGCTGCGCTCGCGGCTGTTTTCGTTCGAGGACATCCTCAAGCTCGACCAGAAGTCGCGCGTCGCGCTCTTCGACGGGCTGTCGACCGAGATCGTCACGCTGGCGCTGCGCGAATGCGACGGGGCGTTGCGCGAGGCGGTGCTGTCGGCGATCGGCGCGCGCTCGCGGCGCATGATCGAATCCGAACTTTCGGCCCCGGCGGACGTCAATCTCGACGCCATCATGAATGCGCGCAAGTCGATCGCCTCGACCGCGCTCAAGCTTTCGGCCGATGGGGTCGTCGAGTTGCCGGCGCTCGACACGGCCGCCTGATCGGCCTGACCGATGAGCGAGAACGCCGACAAGGATTCGAAGACAGAAGAGGCGACCGAGAAGAAGATCCAGGACAGCCTGGACAAGGGCCAGGTGCCCGTCGCCAAGGAAATCTCCACGGTCGCCTCCTTCCTCGCCATCCTCACCTTCTTCATGTTCTTCGCCCAGAACAGCGTGATGGAGCTCGGCGCGTTCCTGGCGATCTTTCTCGAACGGCCCCACGAATGGAGCCTTTCGACCCAGCCCGACGCGGTGAACATCTACCGGCTGGTGGTGATGGAAATCGCCAAGGTGCTGGTCGCGCTTCTCGTCCTGATGATGCTCGCCGGCATCGTCGCCTCGGTGATCCAGAACATGCCGCGCATGGTGCTGGACCGCATCCAGCCGAAGCTTTCGCGCATTTCCATCACGCAGGGCTGGAGCCGTCTCTTCGGCCAGCAGGGCTGGGTCGAGTTCGGCAAGTCGCTCGGCAAGATCTTCATCGTCGGCGGCTTCGTCGTCTTCGCCATGCGCGAGGCGCAGACGCGCCTTCTCGACGGCATGCTGACGCCGCCGGACGTCTTCGCCGGGACGATCCGCCAGATCGCCATCGAGATCGTGGTGACGATCGTCGTGATCATGGTCGTGGTCGCGGCGGCCGATCTTCTGTGGTCGCGCTTCCACTGGCGGCAGGAACTGCGGATGACGCGGCAGGAGGTCAAGGACGAAATGAAGCAGACCGACGGCGACCCGATCGTCAAGTCGCGCCTGCGCTCGCTCCAGCGCGACCGGGCACGCCAGCGCATGATCACCGCCGTGCCGACGGCGACGCTCGTCATCGCCAACCCGACGCACTACGCGATCGCGCTGCGCTATGCGCGCGACGAGATGGCGGCGCCGGTCGTCGTCGCAAAGGGGCAGGATCTGATCGCGCTCAAGATTCGCGAGATCGCCGAGGAGAACGGCGTGCCGGTGTTCGAGAACGTCGACCTCGCACGCTCCATGTATAAGCAAGTTTCGGTCGATAAGGTGATCCCGCCTGAATTCTACCAGGCTGTCGCCGAACTCGTCCGTATCGTCTACGGCGCCAAGGCACAGCCTTCCGCGGGAAGACGAAAATGATAAAGCAGCCCCACACCGAAGCCCGCGAAATCATCGTCGCCGATGCGATCCGCGACGTCGTCAGCGAGCTCAGGCTCGTCGACATCGCCGACTACATCGCATTCATCCGCATGGAGCGTTTCGCCTCGGTGGCGGACCTCGTGGATTCGGCGGCGGAGCTCTATTTCATGCCGGGCACGCTCAGGCTCGGCCATGGCGGCGAGGCGCATGCCTGCTGGGCGCTGCCGCCCAAGATCGCGCTCGACCTCGAGCTGCATCCGAGCGGGGCCAAGGTGTTCTTCACGCTGACGCTTGCCGACGAGACGGCGTCGGTCGAGCTCAACTACGTCTCGTTCGACGATGCGTCGGACGATGCGGACCTGAACACGATGCGGCTGAAGAAGAGCCTCGACGACGCCCGGCTGCGCGCAAGCGAGCCGCTCAGGAAGGCCGGTTGATCAGGGTGCGTCGACATTCAAGCCTGAGCGGCCTGCAAATGGCAGCTTCCTGCGCTTCCGGTGCTCATGTACCCGAACGTACATTCCGCTCCGGTTCTCGAAAGCTGCCATTTTCGGCTCGCACAGGCTCGAATTTCAACACACCCTAGGAGATGATGCCGGCGCGCAGCGCCTTGGCGACCGCGTGCATGCGGTTGACGGCGTCGAGCTTTTCGGCCGCCGCGGAGACGTACTGGTTGGCGGTGTGGACCGACAGGCCGAGCCGTTCGGCGATCTGCTCGCTGGTCAGGCCGTCGGCCGTCAGGCGCAGGCATTCGATGTCGCGCTTGGAGAGGCCATGGCCCGCGCGCGGCTCGGGCGCGCGCAACTGGCAGGCGGCACGGAAAAGCGCGAAGGCGCGTAGGTGGGCGCGCATCGAACGGTCTTCCTCGACGCTCATGTCCGGCCCGCTCAGGACGACCAGTCCGCGCCGCCCGCAGGGCGAGTGGACGGGCAGGACGATGCTGGTTTCCTCGGCGATGAGCGCCGGCGCTCCCGCCTGGCCGTGATGAGCCGGCAGGTCGCGGGCGGTGGAGAAGATCGTCGGCTGCGCGCGCGTCACCGCCTGTTGCAGTTCCGCCGTCTCGCCCGGCACGGTCAGTGCGCGCGAGAGGGCGGAGAGGCCCGGATAGCTGGAATCGAGGAAGGGCAGGAGCGACAGGCGGCCGTCGCGATAGGCGGCGAAGACGACCGCGAAGCGCTTCGCCTGCATCATGGCGGCAAGGTCCTGACCACGCTCGACGACGGCGAGGAAGGCGCGCGAGACTTCACGCTCGATCCGGTCGGCGGCGATATGCGGGTCCGGGCCGTCCTGGAGCATCTCAGATCATGCCGGAACGGATCGCGGTGGCGATCGCCATGGCGCGGTTGGTGGCCGCGACCTTCTGGATCGCCTTGGCGATGTAGGCGTTGATCGTGTTGGCCGAGACGCCGAGGATCATCGCGACCTCTTCGGTCGTCTTGCCTTCGGCGACCCAGCTCAGGCATTCCTTCTCGCGCACGGACAGCGGCGAGGCGATCTCGGCCCTGGCCGCCAGGCGCTGCGAGATGGCGTAGATGGCGCGCATCTGGGCGAGTTCGGCCTCCTCGGCGTCGAGCGCGCCGTCGCCGGCGGCGCAGTAGACCGCGACGAAGAGCGCGTCGCCGACCGGCAGGCTCTGGCAGATGAGGCTGGAATAGCCGTTGTCGCGCGCGGCGATCGAGATATCCGCAGGGATCGCGTCCGCGTCGAGCGCGACGATGCCGGTGCTCTCGCCCGGCGCGCAGGCGATGCCGGCGCGGGCGAGGCGGTCGAGCCCTTCCGAGCCGATCTCGGCGATCATGTCGAACGGCCAGTCGCAGGCGATCAGCCCGACGCTGCCGGTCTGCGGGCGGTGTTCGAAGAGGAGATAGGCGTCGGCGCCGATGCGGCGGGAAAAGCCGCGCATCAGGACGCCGAGTTCGCGCAGGCCGGAAGCTGCGATGCGGTCGGTGCGGAAGGTCGAGAAGGCTTCGGTCATCGCAGGTGTCGTCGTCCTAATTCGGTATCGGCCGGGCCGCCACGAAGGACGCACCAACCCATCGCCACCATGTCGCCATGGCAGTCGCAAAACGCATTGAACTCTCGACAAAGCGAAGTCGCCCCCGCGGGACCTTCATCGATCCGACGCCAAGCCCGGCGTCTGAAACGGATCGCGAAGCACCACACGTCCCGGTCAACAGAGTTACGTAAAGGCTTGATTCGCGTCAAGATTCGGCACGCGAAGTTTCCGGCGTTCATGGTCCGCGATCAGGGGTGAGTCTTTCGTGCAACACCGAAAAGGGCGCCGGCTTTGCAGCCGGCGCCCCCGAAAGGCGAGTCGGAAGAACGACTTAGCGCAGGAGCTCGGTCCAGATCTGCGTGTAGAGCTGCTGAACCTCGGCCGGGCAGGTGACGGAAAAATATGCCGCTTCCTCATGCTCCGCGGGCACGACGATCTCCGGCGCGGTCTTCATGTCCTCGGGCATGAAAGCGTCCGAGCCCTCGACGCCGTTCGCATAGCGCGCGAAATCGGAGATCATCGCCGCGTTTTCCGGCTCGAGCACGAAGTTCAGGAATTTCTTCGCGTTCTCGGTATTCTGCGCATCGGTGAGAATGGCGGCCGAATCCATCCAGACCGGATAGCCTTCCTTGGGGTAGCCGTAGGCGAGGTCGTCATTTGCCAACCGCGCGCGCATCGAGGCGCCGTTCCAGTAGACGCCGGCCGCGATGTCGCCAGCCGCATAGGCGTCGACCGTGCCGTAGTCGAGCGCGATCCAGTGCTGCTTGGCTTCCACCAGCTTGTCGCGCGCCTGGCGCAGGACGTCGCGGTCGTTGGTGCAGGCTTCCCCGCCCACATAGTTTACGGCGAGGTTCATGACGTCCGTCATTTCGGGAATGACGTTGATCTTGCCCTTCAGCTCGTCCGGCGGGTCGAGGAAGATGGCGGACGTATTGATGTCGCCGTCATAGACCGAGGTGTTGACGATGACGCCCGTGGTGCCCCACTGCCATGGCACGGTGTGCGTGCGGTTCGGGTCCCACGGCACGTCGCGCCAGCGCTCGGCGATGTTCGCCATATTGGGGATTTCGGCCGGGTCGAGTTCCTGCAAGAGCCCGGCCTCGACCCAGATCGGCACGTAGTTGTTCGATGGCACGACGATGTCGAAGCCGTGGCCGCCGGCGCGGATGCGGGTCAGGGCGGTGTCGTTGGAATCGTAGTCGGTGACCGTGACGTCGATGCCGGTCTCCTTCTCGAACTTCTCGATCATCTCGGGGCTGGTGTAGTTGCCCCAGTTGTAGATGTTGAGCTGGCCGCCATCCTGCGCGCTCGCCAGCGCCGTCGAGGCGGCGAGGGCGGCGGTTGCCAGCATCAAGCGTGTGGTTCTCATCTTCGGCACTCCCATTCGGTTCGGTTCCGGTTCAGGCTTTCTTGCGTGACAAAAGGAAGAAGACGGTCACGGCGATCAGGGACAGGAGAAGGAAGAGCGTGGAGATGGCGTTCATCTCCGGCGTGATGACGCGGCGCATCTGACCCAGCATGTAGGTCGGCAGCGTATCCTGTCCGGCTGATTTGATGAATTCGGTGATGACGACGGTGTCGAGCGAGGTGACGAAGGCGAGCATGAAGCCGGCGATGACACCGGGCACGAGAAGCGGCAGCGTCACGTGCCGGAACGCCTGCCAGGGCGTCGCATAGAGGTCGGCGGCGGCGCGCTCCAGCGTCAGGTCCATCGTCTCCAGCCGCGCGCGGATCGGCAGATAAGCGAAGGGGATGCAGAAGGCCGTGTGCGCTGCGACGAGGTAGCCGAGACCCTGATAGCCGGTCGACACCTTGATCATGGCGAAGAAGATCAGGAGCGCGACGCCGGTCACGATCTCGGGCACCATCAGCGGCTGGTTGATCAGCGCGTAGACCATGGTCTGGCCGGGGAAGCGCCGCTCGTTGCGGGTGGTCGCGAGCGCGGCCATCGTCGCCAGCATCGTCGCCAACGTCGCGGCCCACGCGGCGATGACGAGCGAGCGGATCGAGACGTCCTGCACCTGCCGGTTGTTTAGCGCCGCCTCGTACCAGCGCAGCGAAAACCCTTCCCAGCGCGCCATCGAGGCGGCTTCGTTGAAGGAATAGACGACGAGCGTGACGATCGGCAGGTAGAGGAAGACGAAGGTGATCATCGCGACCGTCGCGAAGCCGGGCAGGCTGGCGATGGAGAAATTGCGCTTACCCATGGCGCCGGCCCTCGGGCTGCGAGGTCGAGCGGATGTAGAAGAGCAGCGCGATCACCACGATGACGAGAAGCGTCAGCGCCAGCGCCGAGCCGAGCGGCCAGTTGCGGCCCTGGCCGAACTGAAGCTCGATCAGATTGCCCAGCATCAGGTTGCGTCCACCGCCGAGGATGCGCGGCGTCACATAGGCGCCGATGGCGGGGATGAAGACGAGGATGGAGCCGGCGATGAAGCCCGGCTTCACCAGCGGCAGGACGATGTGCCAGAGCACGCGCAGGCGGCTGGCGTAGAGATCGTAGCCGGCTTCCAGGAGCTTGAAGTCGAGCTTTTCCATGCTCGCATAGAGCGGCAGCACCATCAGCGGCAGGAACACATAGGCCATGCCGAGCAGGATCGCGAAGTCGGTGAACAGCATCTGGATCGGCGCCGAGACGATGCCGAGGGAGCGCAGGACGTTGTTCACCAGTCCCTCGTTGCGGATGACCTCCATGATCGCGAAGGTGCGGATGACGAGGTTGGTCCAGAACGGGATGGTGACGAGGAAGAGCCAGATCGGCCTCACGTCGGGCGCGCGGGTGGCGATGAACCAGGCGGTCGGGAAGCCGAGGATGGCGGTGATCAGCGCCGTGTAGAGCGCCAGTTTGATCGAGCGCCAGAAGATGTCGAGATGGGCGGTGGCGGGCGTGACGAGCGTCTCGTCGAAGATGTCGCGCGTGAAGAAGACCTGGAACCAGCCATCGGTCGAGAAATTCCAGACGACGCCGCCGAAATTGCCCGGTTCGAGGAAGGAGTAGACGAGGACGATGAGGAGCGGGCCGGAGGCAGCGAGGAGGAGGACGATCAGCGCGGGCGTCACCAGCCACCAACGCCAGGCGATGTCGCCGCGCCGCGCCTTCGGCTTGGTCGTGTCCGCGCCGTGCGGCGCCAGTTCGACGGCGCTCATCCCCGCACCACCTGGACGGCGCCTGCAGGGATCGCGATCGACACCGCGTCGCCGGTATCGGGCAGGCCGTTCGGCATCGCTGCGTTCTGGCTGCGCAGGATGAAGAGGTCGCCGGTATCGAGGCGGATGTGGAAATGCGTGTCGGTGCCGAAATAGACGGCGTTCTCGACCGTGCCCCTGAGCGCTCCGTCGGCGGCGAGCTTGGCGTGCTCGGGGCGCACGACGAGCGTGACATTCTCGCCGTCGGCCGGCGACAGGCCTTCGGGCAATCCGGCGTCCAGCATCTGGCCCGATGCCAGCCGCACGGTCGCCGACCGGCCGTTGGCGCGCTCCACTTTCGCGGCGATGAAGTTGGTGTCGCCGATGAAGTCGGCGACGAAGCGCTCGGCCGGATGGTTGTAGATCTCGCGCGGCGGGCCGACCTGGAGCACCTTGCCGGCGCTCATGACCGCGATGCGGTCGGACATGGTCAGCGCCTCTTCCTGGTCGTGCGTGACGAAGATGAAGGTGATGCCGGTCTCGGCCTGCAGGCGCTTCAGCTCGACCTGCATCTCCTTGCGCAGCTTCAGGTCGAGCGCGGAAAGCGGTTCGTCGAGGAGGAGAACGCGCGGGCGGGGGGCCAGCGCGCGGGCGAGCGCCACGCGCTGCTGCTGGCCTCCGGAAATCTGCGCCGGCTTGCGGTTCGCCATCGGCTCCATCTTGACGAGCTTCAGCATCCGCGAAACCGTCTCGTCGATCTCGGCCTTCGGCTTACCCAGCATCTTGAGCGCGAAGCCGATGTTCTGGGCCACGGTCATGTGCGGGAAGAGCGCGTAGGACTGGAAGACGGTGTTGACGGGCCGCTTGTTGGGCGGCAGGTCGGCGATGTCGGACCCGCTGAGCTTGATGCGGCCCGATGTCGGCTGCTCGAAACCGGCGATCATCCGCAGGAGCGTGGTCTTGCCGCAACCCGACGGGCCGAGAAGCGTGAAGAACTCGTTTTCGGGGATCGTCAGGCTGACGTCGTCAAGCGCCCGGACCGCATCCTCGCCGCTCCCGAAAATCTTGCTGAGCTTCTCGACTTCGATGTCCGACCGGGTCGTTGAGGATGGCAAGCGCGTCTCCGTATCCGTTGGGCAGGGCTAGCCTATCCGTTTCAAGCTCGAATTCACCCCCAAAATGAAGTGCTTGGCGAATTTCTGCCCGTTCAACCGGAGGTGGAATCCGCATCGAAGGAAACCTTGCCGCCGCAGATTGTCATCGCGACGGCCAGCGTGTCGATCGCCTCGGGCTCGACGGCCTCGATGTCGCCGTCGAGGATGACGAAGTCGGCGAGGTAGCCTTGCTTCAGCCGGCCGAGCCGGTCGTCAGCAAAGCCGGCATGGGCGCCCCTGGCGGTGTAGCCCTCGATCGCTTCCATCAGCGTGAAGGACTGGTCGTCGAGGTCGTCCGCCCATTTCTGTCGCGTCACAGCCGCCTTGATGCCGCGCAGGACGGAGATGTCGGCGACCGGCCAGTCGGAGGCGAAGCAGATCTGCGCGCCCGCCTCCCTCAGCGTCCGCCAGGCGTAGGACCAAGGCCAGCGGTCGCGGCCGATGACGGAGATGGTCGGCTCCAGCGGGAAATCCATCGCGCCGGGCGGGTGGGGCGGCTGCATCGACGCGACGACGCCGAGTTCGGCAAAGCGCGGGATGTCGGCCGGCGTCGTCACCTCGATATGCTCGATGCGGTGGCGGCTGTCGCGCGCGCCATTGGCCTTTCGCGCCGCCTCGTAGCCGTCGAGCACGGCACGCACCGCACCGTCGCCGATGGCGTGGACGGCGATCTGGAGGCCGCGGCGGTCGATCTCGATGGCGAGTTCCTTGAAGCGCGCGGGCGAGAAGAGCGGCTCGCCGCGCCAGCCGGGCTTGTCGGCATAAGGCTCGACCATGACGGCGGTCCAGCCGTCGAGGACGCCGTCATAGAACATCTTGACGAAGCCCGACGACAGCCAGTCCGACTTGTAGGTCGCGGCCATGTGCGAGGCTTTTTCGAGCGCGTCGGGCTGCATGAAGTTCTTGAAGTGGAAAGGCACCTTCACGCGCACGTCGAGCGCGCCTTCCGCCTCGATCTCGGCGAGGAGTTCGAGCGTGTAGAGATTGCCGTCCATGTTGTGGATCGAGGTGATGCCGTGGCGCGCGGCGTAGTCGAGGCCCTTCTTCATGATCGCCCGGTCTGCGGCGCGCTGATCCGGCGTCGGCGCGGGATCGGGCTCGCCGCCGGTGCGGAGGCCGAGCCCCGCGCGCTCCTTGCCGGTGAGCGCCACGACCGGGCCGAAGGCCTCAGATTCGCGCAACTCGCCATTGGCAAGCCCGTCTTCGCCCATGACGATCTCGTTGCCGGGTCCGAGCGTCCTGCCGTGAAGAATTCCGGCGGCCTTCAGCGCGGCCGTGTTGGCCCAGACCGTGTGGTGGTCGGCGGCGGACATGGCGAAGGGGCGGTCGGGCAGGATCGCATCGAGATGGTGGCGGGTGATGCGCTCCTTCTCCGACAGGATCGCGTAGTCGGCAAGCTGCGCCATCAGGAAGGGCGCATCGGGGTTTTGCGCGGCGTAGTCCGTGACCGCCGCCTTCAGCGCCTCGAAGCCCTTGACGCCGCCGAGATGCAGGTCGTCGAGTTCGGCCGCGCCGGAAAAGAGGTGCATGTGGCTTTCGACGAAGCCGGGCAGGAGCGAGCGGCCGCTGCCGTCGATGCGGCGCGTGTCCGGCCCGGCCAGCGCCTCGATCTCGTCATTCATCCCGACCGCAAGGATGCGGCCTTCGGCGATGGCGATGGCCTCGGCGCGCGGGGCGTATTCGTCCATGGTGAGAATGCGCGCATTGGTGACGATGAGTTCGGCGTATCGTGCCAAGATTTGCCCCTTCGACTTTGTCGGCGCATCGTAGGCCGGGCTTTCCGCGCCGGGCAAGTGCTGGCGCAATCGCTTGGGCGGAACAGGCACGACGCTTGCGAGTTCTGGTGATTGCGGCATTGCGTTCGGAGTTCAGCCCTTGGCGCCACGTGCAATCTGGAAAGGTCATCTCAAGATCGGCGAACTCGCCTGCGGCATCGCGCTCTATTCGGCCGCGACGACGTCCGAGCGCGTCTCCTTCCACGTGCTCAACAAGAAGACCGGCAATCGCGTGAAGCGCGAATATGTCGATGCCGAGACCGGCAAGCCGGTCGAGCATGACGACCAGGTCAAGGGCTACGAGACGTCCAAGGGCGCCTACATCCTGCTCGAGCCCGACGAGATCGCGGCGGCGGCGCCGCAGAGCAACAAGATGCTGACGGTCGATCATTTCATTTCGTGCGCGGACATCGACACGGTCTATTTCGACAAGCCCTATTATCTCGCGCCGGCCGACGACGCCTCGCAGGACGTGTTCGGGCTGATCCGCGAGGGCATGAAGGCGAAGGGCGTCGCGGCGCTCGCCACCGCCGTTCTCTTCCGGCGCGTGCGCACGGTTCTGATCCATGCGCAGGGGCGGGGGCTCGTCGCCGATACACTGAACTTCGACTACGAGGTGCGCGCCGCCGACACGGCGTTCGACAAGATTCCGGATTTGAAGATCAAGGGCGAAATGCTCGACCTTGCGAAGCACATCATCGGCACCAAGAGCGGCGAATTCGATCCCGCCAAGTTCGACGACCGCTACGACGCAGCGCTGGCCGACCTCGTCAAGGCGAAGATGGAAGGCAAGGAGATCAAGAAGCCGAAGCGCGAGGCGAAGGGCAAGGTGATCGACTTGATGGATGCGCTGCGCCAGAGCGCGGGCGCGCAGAAGGCCGCGGCCAAGCGCAAGCCAAAGGCCGAGGCGCCGCGCCGCAAGGCAGGCTGAGATGGCGCTCGAGGTCTACAAGCAGAAGCGCGACTTCAAGAAGACGCCGGAGCCGTCCGGCGCGGCGCGCAAGGCCAGGTCGAAGGGCAACAGCTTCGTCGTCCAGAAGCACGACGCGACGCGGCTGCACTATGATTTCCGCATCGAGGTCGACGGGGTTCTGGTGAGCTGGGCCGTGACGCGCGGCCCGAGCCTCGTTCCGGGCGAGAAGCGGCTCGCCGTGCATGTCGAGGATCACCCGCTCGACTATGGCGATTTCGAAGGTACGATCCCCAAGGGCGAATATGGCGGCGGCACGGTCATCGTGTGGGATCGCGGGACGTGGAAGCCGGTCTTCGACTACGCCAAGGGCTACAGGAAGGGGCACCTGGAAATCGAGCTTTCCGGCGAAAAGCTGAAGGGCGTGTGGCATCTCGTCCGCATGGCGCGAAAGCCGCGCGAGAAGCGCGACAACTGGCTGATGATCAAGAGCGATGACGCATTCGCGCGCTCGGAGGACGATCCCGACATTCTGGAGGAACGGCCTGAATCGGTGAAGACCGGGCGGCTGATCGCGGACGTGGCGAACGAGACGCCGGGCTGGTCGTCGAAGACCGGCAAGATCGAGACGAAGAAAACGCCGCCCAAGCGCATTAAGGGTGCGAAGGCTTCCGGCTATCCCGGCTTCGTCGAGCCGCAACTGGCGACGCTGAAGCCCAACGTTCCGTCCGGTGCGCGCTGGCTGCACGAGATCAAGTTCGACGGCTACCGGCTCCAGGCGCATGTGCAGGGGCGCAAGGTGACGCTCTTCACGCGCAGCGGGCTCGATTGGACGGAAAAGTTCGGCGAGGCAGTGCCCGACGCCTTCCGCAAGCTTGCACTCAAGGATGCCATCATCGACGGCGAACTCGTCGTTGAGGGCAATGGCGGCGCGTCGGATTTTTCGGCGCTGCAGGCGGATTTGAGCGAAGGGCGGAGCGACCGCTTCGTTTTCTACGCCTTCGACCTTCTCTATCTCGATGGCAAGGATCTGCGCGGAACGCCGCTGGTCGACCGCAAGGCGGCGCTGGAGAAGCTGCTTGCTGACGCGCCCAGCGCATTGCGCTTTTCGAGCCATTTCGAGGAAGATGGCGAGATGATCCTTCGCCACGCCTGCCGGCTCAGCCTCGAAGGCGTGATCTCCAAGGTGCGCGACGGCAAGTACACCTCCGGGCGCGGGCGCGACTGGATCAAGGCGAAATGCGCCGAGCGGCAGGAATTCGTCATCGGCGGCTATGCGCCGTCCTCGACCTCGAAGACGGCGGTCGGCTCGCTGCTGATCGGGTATTACGACGGAGCCAAGCTCATCCATGCGGGGCGCGTCGGCACCGGCTTCTCGCGCACCGTCGCCGAGGATTTGTTCGCGCAGTTGAAGGCGCTCGAGGCGAAGGCCTCGCCCTTCTACGGAAAGCTCTCGGCGGAGGCGAAGCGCGATGCGGTGTTCGTCGAGCCGAAACTGGTCGCAGAGGTCGAGTTCCGCGCCTGGACGGCGGACGGAAACGTGCGTCACGCCTCGTTCCGCGGCATTCGCGAGGACAAGAAGGCGGCCGAGATCGTTCGCGAGGGCGGCGCCGAGGAAAAGCCGAAGGACAAGCCGAAGAGCGCGGTCAAGCTCACCCACCCCGACCGGGTCTACTGGAAGGATGCGGGCGTCACCAAGGAGGGGCTGGCGGACTACTACGCGCAGGTCTGGCCGCTGATGGCGCCGTTCGTCGTCAACCGGCCGCTCGCGCTTCTGCGGTGCCCGACCGGCATTTCCGGCCAGTGCTTCTTCCAGAAACATGCGTGGAAAGGGCAGAGCAAGGAAATCCTCACCGTCCACGAAAAGCTCGACGACTCGGATGAACCGGGGATTGCGATCGACGATCTCGACGGGCTGATCGGCCTCGTCCAGGGCGCGACGCTGGAAATCCACCCTTGGGGCGCGCCGCTTTCCGACATCGAGAAGCCGGACATGATCATCATGGACCTCGATCCCGGCGACGGCGTGACGTGGGAGCGCGTGATCGACGCCGCCCATGCCGTGCGCGAACGGTTGGAGGCGCATGGGTTGACGGGGTTCGTCAAGACGTCCGGCGGCAAGGGGCTTCATGTGGTGGCGCCGGTGAAGCCGAAGGCCGACTGGGACACGGTCAAGGCGTTCACGAAGAGGATCGCCGAGGAGATGGCGGCGGCCGAACCGGATTCCTACGTCGCGACGATCACCAAGGCGAAGCGCAAGGGGAAGATCCTGATCGACTATCTGCGCAACGGCCGCGGCATGACCGCCGTCGCCCCCTATTCGACGCGGGCGCGTGAAGGGGCGGCGGTGTCGATGCCGCTTGGCTGGGACGAGCTGTCGCCGGAGATCAGGGCGGATCACTACACGGTGGCGAACGCTATGGCGCGGCTCGACAATCTGAAGGTCGATCCGTGGGCGGATTTCAGGAAGGCGGAGGCGGTGATCGGGGGGAAGACGGCCAAAGGCAGAAGGACGACCTGAGCACTTGGCGCGTCATTCCGGAAGCGGAATGGAGCGAAGCGAAATGCCGCTATCCGGAATCCATTCCGTTACCCGGCAAACTGATCGACGGTCACGGAATGGATCCCGGCTCTGCGCTCGCAAAGCTCGCTTGGCCGGGATGACGCGGGTCTGTCACTTCTTCCCCGCCTTCTCGCTCGCAATGCTCTTCTTCAGGGCATCCATGATCGAAACGACGTTGGACGGCGTCTCCGGCTCGGGCTCACTCCTAGCCTTCGCCAACGTCGGCTTCTTCTTTTTCTTCTTCGCCGCGATGATCTTGAGCAGCTTGTCCTGCACCGGGTCCTCGACCAGCTTCGGGTCCCATTTGGTCGAACGGTCGTCGATCAGGGACTTGACCAGCTTCATCAGCTTCGCGTCGGGCTTGTCGCGCTCGATGTCGGAGAAGTACTCCGTCTCCTCGCGCACCTCGTCGCCATAGCGCAGCGTCCACAGGACAATGCCCTTGGCCCGCGGCTCCAGCATCACGGCGCGCTCGCGGCGGTAAAGCACCACGCGGGAGATGCCGACCTTCTTCGTCGCGCGCATGGCGTCGCGGATGACGGCGAAGGCTTCCTCGCCGACCTTGTCGTCGGGGGCGATGTAGTGCGGCTTGTCGAGCCAGATCCAGCCGATGGAATCGGCCGGGACGAACTGCTCGATGTCGATGGTACGGGTGCTTTCCAGCGCGACGGCGTCGAGTTCGTCGTCGTCGAGCATGACATGCTTGTCCTCGCCGATCTCGTAGCCCTTGACCTCGTCATGCTCGCCGAGCGGCTTGCCGGTCACCGCATCGACGTAGCGGCTTTCGATGCGGTTGCCGGTCTTGGCGTTGATCGTGTGGAAGCGAAGCTTGTTGTGCGCGGTCGTCGCGGGCGTCATGGAGATGGGGCACGTCACCAGCGACAGCTTGAGATAGCCCTTCCAGAACGACCGCGGCGCCATTTGCGTTACCTCGCCACGATCTCGTGGAAGGAATCCTTGCGGCCGGGGATTTCCTCGGAAACCACGAGCGCAAGCTGCTTTTCCTCGAAGACCTTGAACCAGTCGTCCCATTCGACGATCTCTCGGCCGCCGAGCGCGATGGACGCGTCAGCGCCGCGATCCTGGTCCTGGTAAGACGCCTGGTCGAAGACGATCGACAGGACCGGATCGTCGCCGCCGACCGAGGGCGAGGCCTCGCTGATCGCCGGCGAGCCCATGCGGGCGGCGGCCCAGTCGCGGATTTCGTCGCGGTCGGTGAGGGTGCGCGTAGCTGCCATTTCAGAAACTCCTTTTATATCCCTCCAAACGTCGGGCGGGGTCAGGAGTTCCGGCTCAGGCGGCCTGATCCGCGCTGTTGCGCTCGGCCTGCCGCGCCACCGGCTTCATGTCGATGAAGGCCTTGATCGGCCGATGGTCGGAGGCGATGCGGGCGAGTTCGGAATCGTGCACTTCGAGCTTGGCGACCAGGCTTTCCGGCGTGCCGAAGATGCGGTCGAGCGCCAGCACCGGGTAGCGCGCGGGAAAACTCGGCAGCGCCTCGCTCGGGCCGAAGGAGGCGGGCAGGCGGGTCAGCGACGAGCGCCGTCCGAGCCGCCATTCGTTCAAATCGCCGAGGATCAGCGTCGGCTTGGTGCCGCATTCGGAGACTTCTGCGATCAGCGTCTCGATCTGGCGCTTGCGCGAGTGGCGCAGCAGCCCGAGATGTGCGGCGATGACGCGCAGGACGCCGCCCTTGACCTCGAGGTCGACGACGATCGCCCCGCGCGGCTCGGCGCCGGGCAGCTTCAGCTTCTGGATGTCGCGCACCGCGCCCTCGCGGTAGAGCAGTGCGTTGCCGTGCCAGCCATGGCCGGTCGCGTGGCTGGCGACGGGCACGTGGCTCAGCCCTAGCTTCTCCTCGATGTGGAGCAGGTCGAGCAGGCCGTCGCGCGTGCCGAAGCGGCGGTCGGCCTCCTGGATGGCGACGATGTCGGCGCCCAGTTCGTCAATGACGGCAGCGGTGCGCATCGGGTCGAACCGGCCGTCCGTGCCGACGCATTTGTGGATGTTGTAGGACGCGACGACGAGGTCCGCGCTGTCGCCCGCGCCGTCATGGCGTTCATAGACGGTCTGCGCGTCGCGCAGATTGGCGATGAGCCGCGAATTCCTGATCGTCTTCATCCTGCCGATCCGGCGCAAAGCCTTCATCACATCATCCGGGGTCTGGTCGAGCATCGCGCCATGCTAACGCCATACGCATTGATCCGTTGCAAATACGACGATCCGGTGGGGAATTGCGTCACGATCGGTTTATCTCTCACAAATAGGGCGAGGCGAGCCAGACGATCCGGTTGCGCAGGCGCTTGAAGAAGGGGCGGCCGGTGAGCGTCGCCAGCGTCTCCTCCTGGCCGCCCTCGACGCGGCGTTTCAGATGCGCCTCGATGCCGGCGGCGAAGGCGGAATCGAAGATTTCGACGTCGAACTCGAAGTTCAGCCGCAGCGAGCGCGTGTCCATGTTGGACGAGCCGATCAGCGACCAGGTGCCGTCGATGGTCAGGAGCTTCGAATGGTTGAACGGGCCATCCGAGCGCCAGACCCGGCAGCCCGGACCGATCACCTGGTCGAGCTGCGAGGTCATCGCATAGTCGACGAGGCGCAGATTGTTGGCGGCGGGGATGACGATGTCGACCTCGACGCCGCGCCGCGCGGCCGAGGCGAGCGCGCCGACGATCTGCAGGTCGGGCAGGAAATAGGGCGAGGCGATCATCAGCCGGTGGCGCGCGACCGCGGCCGCGCCCATCACCATCGCATGCGTGGCGTCGAGCCGCGTGTCGGGGCCTGAGAAGATCACGCGCGCGATGGAGGAGCCGGTGAGCGCCGGCGTCGCCGAGCGCCAGACCTGGCCGTCGAGCCGTTCCCTCGCGACGAAGAACCAGTCGTCGGAAAAGACCGCGAAGAACTGCGAGACGACCGGGCCGGTGACGCGGAAATGGAGGTCGCGGTGCGGCTCGCGGTTTTGCGGCGAGGTGACGAAGCCCTCGCGGATGTTCATGCCGCCGGTGAAGCCGACGCGGCCGTCGATGACCATGATCTTGCGGTGGTTGCGCAGATTCGCATAGGGCAGGCGAAAGCCGATGATGTTGCCGAGGAACAGCCTGTTCGGCACGCCGCCGTCGCGCAATTGCTGGCGGATCGAGGGGCGCGAGTAGCGCGCGCCGACGGCGTCGATCAGCACCCTTACCTCGACGCCGCGCCGGCGCGCGCGCACCAGCGCATCTGCGACCTGCCGGCCTGCCGCGTCGTTGTCGAAGATGTAGCTCGACATCACGACGAAGCGCTGCGCCTGGTCGATTTCGGCGATCATGGCGGGGTAGGTCTCGTCGCCGCCCTCGAGCGGCTCGATCTCGTTGCCGGCGGTCAGCCAGAAGGGCGAGACGCGGTCGCCCAGCGTCTTGATCGCCTGAAAGCGCGGCTCGGCGTGGATGGCCTCGAAGGCCATGCCCGATTCGATGCCTGCGGCCGCCTGCACCTCCTTGCTCGACTTGGTCTTGCCGATCGTCTCGCGCCGGATGCGGTTGACGCCGGCGATCGCGTAGATGACCGCACCGAGGATCGGCGACAGCAGGATCACGCCGACCCAGCCGATCGCCGCGCGCACGTCGTCCTTCGTCATCGCGGCATGGATCGCCGACGGGATGCCGATGGCGAGGCCGAGGACGAACAGGATGTAGGGCCAATAGAGCTGGATCGTTTCGTACATCGTTGCCTTTGGTCAGATCCGGGAAACGCTTTTGCGCGCCGGACGATCCATCCGGTGGATCATGACGCATTTCGCGCTGTCAACCGATGCCGCATGATGGCACAAGCGGGGAAGGGACGGCGCGGGGGTTCGATGGACTGGCGGTTTGCACTCAAGATCGGCGGCTTTCTCGTCGCCACGGCGGCGCTCAGCCTTCTCGCCGTCAATCTCATGCCCGAGGACACGGACATCAGGCGGCCGGTTCCGCATGTCGTCGCGGTGTCCGACCCGGCCTTCCTGCGCACCATGCACTCGGTCTTCGACGGCAACATCGCCGGCGGGCATGCGATACAGACGCTGGTCAATGGCGAGGAGATCTTCCCGCCGATGCTCGAGGCGATCGAGGCGGCCGAAATCAGCATCAATTTCGAGACCTACATCTACTGGTCGGGCGAGATCGCGCTGACGTTTGCCAACGCGCTCGCCGAAAAGGCGCGCGCGGGCGTGCCGGTTCGGGTGCTGGTCGACGCGGTCGGCAGCCTGCCCTTCGACGAGGACATCATCTCGATCATGACCGACGCCGGCGTCGCCTTCGAGCGCTTCCGGCCGGTGCGCTGGTACACGCTCGACCGCGTCAACTACCGCACCCACCGCAAGCTCCTGATCGTCGACGGGCGGATCGGCTTCACCGGCGGAGTCGGCATCGGCGACGAGTGGCTGGGCGATGCGCGCAACCCGGACGAGTGGCGCGACAATCACTACAGCGTCCAGGGCCCGGTCGTCGCCGACATGCAGGGCGCCTTCGCGGAGAACTGGCTGGAAGCGACCGGCGAGGTGCTGCAGGGCGACGCCTTCTATCCCGAACTGGAGCCCGTCGGCGAACTTCTGGCGCAGCATGTGAAATCCTCGCCGAACGGCGGCGCGAAATCGATGCACCAGATGCTCCTGATGGCGATGGCGGGCGCGACCGAGCACATCCGCATCGCCATGGCCTATTTCGTGCCGGACGACGTCTCGATCGCGCAACTGGTCGAGGCGCGGGCGCGGGGCGTTAAGGTCGACATCATCGTGCCGAGCGCGCTCACCGACGTTCCCATCGTGCGCCACGGCTCGCGCCATTTCTGGGGGGACCTCCTCGAGGCGGGCGTGCGCATCCACGAATACCAGCCGACCATGTACCACCCGAAAGTGCTGATCATCGACCGCCACTGGTCGACCATCGGCTCGACCAACCTCGACGAGCGTTCCTTCCGCCTGAACGACGAGTCCAACCTCAACGTCTATGACGAGACCTTCGCGCAGACGCAGATCGACGTGTTCGACGCCGATCTCGCGCTGTCGGACGAGGTGACGCTCGAGGAATGGCAGAGCCGCGGGATGTGGGAGAAGACGAAGGACTGGGCGGCGAGCTGGTTCAGGACGCAGCTTTAGCAATCGCAGGCGTCATCCCGGAACAGTGGCGACGCGGCAGCGTCGGCGCCGCATCCGGGATCTATTCCGTGACGTTGACTTCACGGAATGGGTCCCGGCTCTCATCTCGTTTCGCTCGATTTCGGCCGGGATGACACGGCGCGTGGAAACGAAGGCCTGGTACGCAGCTTAGCGCTGAGGCGTCATCCCGGAATTGCTGCGAAGCGAAGCGCAGCAGCGATATCCGGGACCCATTCCGTGACTTTGAACCGCACGGAATGGGTCCCGGACACGCGATCTCGCTTCGCTGCGGTCGCGTTCCGGGATGACGTCCTGGACGATCAGCCGCCCCACGTCTCCTGCAGCACCCGCAGCCAGTTGCCGAAGCACAGCTTCTCGATCTCCGCCTCGCCATAGCCATGTGCGCGCATCGCATCCACGAGCTTCGGCAGTCCCGCCGCATCACCCAATACCTGCGGCACCATCGCGCCGTCGAAATCGGAGCCCAGCCCGACCGAATCGATGCCGGCCTTTGCGACCATGTGGTCGATGTGGCGCAGCATGATCTCGAAGGGCGTGTCGGGGCGCATGCGGCCGTCGGTGCGCAAGAAGGCGGTGGCGTAGTTGAGGCCGGCGATGCCCTTTGTCTCGCCGATCGCCTTCAACTGGTGGTCGGTCAGATTGCGTGCGTGGGGCGTGACCGCATGTGCGTTGGAATGCGAGGCGATGAGCGGCGCGTCGGTCAGGTCCGCGACGTCCCAGAAGCCCTTTTCGGTGATGTGCGACAGGTCGAAGGCGATGTGGAGCGCATTGCAGCGGCGCACGAGCTCGCGGCCGAGATCGGTCAGGCCGGGGCCGGTGTCGGGCGTCGAGGGAAAGCGGAAGGGCACGCCGTGGCCGAAGATGTTCGGTCGGCTCCAGACCGGGCCGAGCGAGCGCAGGCCGGCGGCGTGGAGCACGTCGAGATTGTTGAAATCCGCGTCGATCGCCTCGGCGCCTTCGATGTGAAGCACGGCGGCGAAGTTTCCGGCTTCAGTGGTTTCGGCGATCTCGGCAGCCGTGCGGCAGACCTTCAGCCGGCCGTCCGATGCCGCTTCGATGCGGAAGAGAAGTGCGGCCATCGCCATCGTCTCGGCCAGCGCGGCATCCGTCGTGCAGTGGCCCGGCAGCGGCGCGTCGTAGGTCGGCTGGCTCATGATCGCCTCGACATCGGCTTCCTTGCCGGGCGAGGGGATGAAGATCGCGAACAGCCCGGCACGCAACCCGCCCTCCAGCGCGCGCGGCAGGTCGATATGGCCCCCGACGCCGCCATTCAGGAAATCGGCCACCGGATCGGCGCTCTTCCTCAGGTGAAGGCGCAAGAGCGTGTCGTTGTGGCCGTCGAAGATGGGAGTCGGTGTCTGCATCAGGAGTCGATTCGCCTTTTGGTCGCAAGTCGTTGGATTTGCAGTAGAGCATATAGACCGCGCGGCAATCGCTGGACTAGGGGCGCGGCGCGATTTGGGCCAAGCGCGCCGATTGTCCTTTTCCTTCGCCGGCTATAGTGCGGGACGATGAGCCTTTCCGTCATCGCCATCGTCCTCGCCTCCGCCCTGATGCATGCGGGCTGGAACGCCGTCCTGCGGTTTCGCGGCGACCGCATCGCGCTGATGACCATGCTGGCGGCGATGAGCGCGCTGATCGCGCTGCCGGGGCTGTTCGTCGTCGACTTTCCCCGCACCGAGGCCTGGCCGTGGCTGACGCTCTCGGTCTGCCTCCATCTCGGCTACAACGTCTTCCTCGCCAATGCCTATGCGCATGGCGAACTCGGGCAGATCTATCCGCTGGCGCGCGGCTCGGCGCCGATGCTGACGCTGGCCGCTAGCATCCTTATCCTCGGCGAGGACCTGACGCCCTTCGCGACGATCGGCGTCGTCGTGCTCGGGCTCGGCATCGTGACGCTGTCGCTCGACGGCGGCGTGAAGGCGCTGCGGGCCTCGCCGCGCGGGCTGGTCTTCGCGCTGATCACCGCTGTCTTCATCACCGGCTATACACTGTCGGACGGCATGGGCGCGCGGGCGGCGGGCGATCCGCACGCCTATGTGTTGTGGCTCTTCGTCCTCGACGGCATCCCGCTCATGGCCTGGGCCTTCTGGCGGCAGGGCAGGGCGACGGGGCGGATGATCGCGCAGAACTGGAAGGCGGGCTTCATCGCCGGCGCGCTGTCGCTCGGCGCCTACTGGATCGCGATCTGGGGCTTCACCGTCGCGCCGATCGCGCTGGTGGCTGCGCTGCGCGAGACGAGCGTCATCTTCGCGGTCATCATCGGCATCCTGTTCCTGGGCGAGAAGATCAAGGCGCAGCGCGTTCTCGCAATCCTCATCGTCATCGCCGGCCTCGTCCTGATGCGCCTATAGGAAGGGGCGCTCGAAGCGCCCCTTTCTTGTGTTTCACCAGGCCGTGAGTACCGAGCCCTTGAAGGTCTCGTCGACGAAGGCCTTGACCTCGTCATTGTGGTAGGCCGCGACCAGCTTGGCGACCCATTCGGCGTCCTTGTCGGCGGTGTTGACCGCGATCAGATTGACGTAGGGCGCCTTGGCGCCTTCCTTCAGGATCGGGTCGTTGGCCGGGTCGAGACCGGCTTCGAGCGCGTAGTTGGTGTTGATCGCGGAGGCGTCCGTATCGGCCAGCGAGCGGGGAAGCTGGGCGGCGTCGAGTTCGACGAAGTTGAAGTTCTTCGGGTTCTCGGTGATGTCGGCGATGGTGACGTTGAGGCCCTTTTCCGGGTCGAGCTTGATCGCGCCCGAATCGGCCACCACGAGCAGCGCGCGGCCGCCATTGGTCGGGTCGTTCGGGATGCCGATCGTTGCGCCGTCCGGCAGAGCGTCGAAGCTGTCATGCTTTTCCGAATAGATGCCCATCGGGAAGTTGACCGTGTAGGCGACGTCGACGATCTCGAAACCGCGGTCGCGGACCTGGTTGTCGAGATAGGGCTTGTGCTGGAACGAGTTGGCCTGGAGTTCGCCGTCGTTCAGCGCCTGGTTCGGCACGACGTAGTCGGAGAATTCGAGGATTTCGATATCGAGGCCGTCGGCAGCGGCGATTTCCTTCACCTTCTCCATGATCTGCGCGTGCGGTCCGGGCGTCACGCCGATCTTGATCTCCTGCGCGAAGGCGGAGCCGGCGAGGAGGGCGGCGAGCGCCGTGCCGAGGGCGAGTTTCTTCAACATTTTCAAAAGTCTCCGTTTGGGATCAGGGAAAGAGATTCAACGCGTTGCCAGTTATCTGGGGCGGGCGCGCTTGTCGAAATGGCGGGCGAGGCGGTCGCCGGCCGATTGCACGATCTGGACCATGACGATCAGCACGACCACGACCGCGAGCATGACGTCGGGCATGAAGCGCTGGTAGCCGTAGCGGATGCCAAGGTCGCCGAGGCCCCCGCCGCCGACCGCGCCGACCATGGCCGAATAGCCGATCAGGCTGACGATGGTCAGCGTCAGCGCCAGCGTGATGCCGGGGCGGGCTTCGGCGAGCAGAACCTTCCAGACGATCTGGAACGGCGAGGCGCCCATGGCGCGCGCGGTCTCGATCAGGCCGGGATCGACCTCGCGGATCGCCGATTCCACCAGCCGCGCGACAAAGGGGATCGTCGCCAGCGTCAGCGGAACGATGGCCGCCGTGGTGCCGATCGACGTGCCCGCGACGAGCCGGGTAAAGGGGATGATCGCGACGACGAGGATGATGAAGGGCGTCGAGCGCGTGGCGTTGACGATGGCGCCGAGGACGCGGTTCGTCATCGGCGCGTGGAAGAGTTCGCCGCGCGCGGAAGTGGCGAGGAAAACGCCGAGCGGAATGCCGATCAGCGACCCGATGAGGGCCGCGACCGAGACCATGTGCAGCGTCTGTCCGGTGGCGCGGACGATGAGCCAGGCAATATCAGGCGACATGGCCGAGCACCTCCGTGGTGAGGCCGAGCCCGGCCAGGAAGGCGCGGGTCTCGGCGATCTTTGCATGGTCGCCCTTGAACGAGACGATCAGCGTCCCGAACGGGCGCCCCGCGATCTCGTCGACCGCGCCGCCGAGGATGTTGACCTCGAGGCCGAGTTCCTTCGACAGGCGCGAGAGCACCGGGTCGGTTGCGTGGGTGCCGGTGAAGACGATGCGCATCACCGTTTCGCTGCCCGGCGACGGCTCCAGCTTGATCCGCGCGGCGACGAAATCCGGCAGCGTCATGCCGGGAATGCCGGCGAGCAGCGCCTTCGTCGTTTCGTGCCCAGGGCGGGTGAAGACGTCGAAGGTCGTGCCGCTCTCGACGATCCGACCCTGTTCGATCACCGCAACATGGTCGGCGATCGACTTCACCACTTCCATCTCGTGGGTGATGAGGATGATCGTCAGGCCGAGTTCCTGATTGATGCGGCGCAGGAGCGCCAGCACGGAAAGCGTCGTTTCCGGATCGAGCGCCGAGGTCGCCTCGTCCGACAGCAAAAGCTTCGGCTGCATGGCGAGCGCGCGGGCGATGCCGACGCGCTGCTTCTGGCCGCCGGAAAGTTCGGAGGGGTAGCGGTTGCGCTTGTCGGCAAGGCCGACGAGGTCGAGCAGCGGCGTCACGCGCGCCTCGATCTCCCTGGCGGCGACGCCGGCGATCTCCAGCGGCAACGCGACATTGTCGTAGACGGTGCGCGAGGAGAGGAGATTAAAGTGCTGGAAGATCATGCCGATCTGCCGGCGCGTCTCGCGCAAAGCCTTTTCGCCGAGCGGCGCGATGTCCGTCCCGTCGACGAGCACCTTGCCGGAGGAGGGCTTTTCGAGGCCGTTGACGAGGCGGATCAGCGTCGACTTGCCGGCGCCGGAGCGGCCGATGATGGCGGTGATCGAGCCGCGCGGGGCGGCAAGGTCGATGCCGTCGAGCGCGACGACCTCGCCCGAGGCGCGCCCGGCCGGGAAGCTCTTGGAGACGGCTTCGAAGCGGACGATCGCATCCGCCGATGCGGCTTCGGTGGCCGCGAAATTTCGGGGCGCCATGTTCATGCCGGCCATCCTGCCGGTCGCGGGGCGTTCATCGTCGATGCCTTTCCGATCCGCCGGCTCCCTCCCAAAAGCTGCGGTCGTCGTCTCATTGCTGGTCTTCATGGCGCGCTGACTACGCCTTCATTCCGGCCGCGACAATGCGCAAATTCGGGACGCAGTGTAGAGAATTCGCATTCCAAGTTTGGCTGGGTCGCGGGAAAAGGATTTCGGCTGGGTGCGCGCGCGGCGATCGCTCGCGCGTTTTGCCGCACAGGATTTTCGCTTCGCGCGGTGGTAGAACGCACGGCAGGAGTTTCAGGAGAGACGCGCATGAAGTTCATCCGATCCATTGCACTTGCCGGCGCTTTTGGCGCGTTCGCCGTGCCTGCCTTCGCCCACGACTTCGCTGCCGGGGACCTGACGATCGACCATCCGTGGTCGCGCGCGACGCCCGAGGGCGCGCGGGTCGCGGCCGGCTATGCCTCGATCACCAACAACGGTTCTGAAGCCGACCGGCTGATCGCGGTGCGCAGCGACATCGCCGCCTCGTCGGACGTTCACGAGATGGCGGTCGACGGCAATGGCGTGATGACGATGCGCCCGCTTTCCGACGGCATCGAGATTCCGGCCGGCGAAGAGGTGAAGCTGGAGCCGGGCTCCTTCCACATCATGTTCATGGACCCCGCAAAGCCGCTCGTCGAAGGCGAGAGCTTCGCCGGGACGCTCGTGTTCGAGAAGGCCGGCGAGGTCGCGGTCGAATTCGCCGTCGAGGGGATGGCCGGGCCGAGCGGCCATTCGGGCCACAATCACTGATCGCAGCTTCCGGCGCCAACCATCGAGCCCCGTTAACCATCGATTAAGCCTGTGATTGCGCATTGGCGCGAACAGGCAGAGTGATGCGTTTGGGTGGAGTAGGACGGCAGACCGGAAGCCTGACATGCGTTTCGTCGACATGGCGCGCAGCGCCTATACCAGCACGCCCGCACCCCTGCGACGCAGGCTCGCGCCGCTCGTCGCGCTCGTTCCGCGCAGCCTGAAATATGGCGCGACCTTCGAGCGCTGGCGGCGGGACATCCAGCGATCCGAGGCCGATCGCGAATTCGCCGTCGAGCGCGCACATTCGCAATTGCGGGGGCTTCTCGCCAAGGCGTCGGCGGGCAGCGCGTTTTGGCGCAATCTTCTCGGCGCGGCGGCATTCGCGACCTTCGAGCTGGAGGCGCTGGCGAGCGTGCCGATCACGACCAAGCAGACGATGCGCGAGGCGGGAGACGCCGCGCGCGTCGACGCATTGCCCGCGCTCATCCAGGCGACGACCAGCGGTTCCAATGCCGAGGCGCCGTTCGAGTTCCTGATCGACGCCGACCGCAGCGTGCGCGAATTCGCCTTCGTCACCACCGCCTGGGCTCGCGCGGGCTACCGGCCGGGCGATGCGCGCGCGGTGCTGCGCGGCTTTCGCCTCGACGATGTGAACGCGGTCCATCAATGGGACCCGGCGCTGAACGAGCTGCGCCTTGCCGTCTTCCCGCTCGGGCCGGCGGAAGCCGCCGCGATGGCGGACGAGATCGAGCGGCGGGGCATCGCCTACATTCACGGCTACCCATCGGCGATCGAACTTTTCGCGCGGCATCTGGATGCCGCCAAGCACCGGCTGCCGCATCCGATCCGCGGCATCTTTCCGATCTCGGAGCCGGTCTTCGCCCATCAGCGCGCGCTTTTCGCGAGGGTCTTTCCGCAGGCGGAGATCGTGCCCTTCTACGGCATGAGCGAGAAGGTCGCCTTCGCGGTCGAGCGGCGGGGCGAGCCGGGCGTCTACACGTTCGAGCCGCTCTACGGTCTTGCCGAACTGGTCGACGAGGACGGCCGGGCCATCGCGACACCAGGGGCGGAAGGGCGGCTTCTCGGCACGGGCTTCATCTCCACCGGCATGCCCTTCATCCGCTACGATACCGGCGACCGGGCGCGGCTGGTCGAGGCTGCGACGCGCGCAAACGGCTGGCGGCTGACGGTTCGCGACATCGCCCCGCGCCGCAAGCCGGATTTCCTGATCGCCGGAAACGGCAGCCGGATCGTCGCGACGGACCTCGTGCCGGAGGATGTGAAGCTTCTGCGCGGGATTGGCGAATGGCAGTTCGTGCAGGATGCGCCGGGCATAGCGACGCTTCGCTATGTGCCCATGACCGGCGGCGGAGCGGCGGATGCCGGGCGGCTCGCGAAAGCGCTGGAAACGCGGACGGACGGCCGCCTGCGCTTCGCCGTCGAAGAGGTCGCCTCGATCGCGTCCGGCGCGCATGGCAAGCGCGCCTTCATCGTTCAGAATATCTCGGCCTGAGACGAGGTCCGGCGGACGATTGCCTGCCCGCCGGAGAGACGTTCGCCTACTCGGTGACGACGGCGCGCAGCATCCAGACGACCTTTTCGTGATAGGTCATGCGGCCGACGAGCATGTCGTGGGAGACGAAATCCTCGGCTTCCTCGGCCTGCTCCGCCGCGTCGCGCATCTTGCGGATCGCGGCCTCGTGGCTGTCGATCAGGTCGGCGACCATGTCGTGGGCGGTCTTCGATTCCGCGCCGAGTTCGACGACGATGTCGGCGCCCTTGTTGCCGGCGACCGGCGCGCGGTAGCCCAGCGCGCGGATGCGTTCGGCGAGCTCGTCCGTCGCCTTGAAGAGGTCGTTGTACTGCTCCTCGGTCATCACGTGGATCGAGTGGAAGAGCGGGCCGACGACGTTCCAGTGATAGATGTGCGTCTTGACGAGCAGCGCATAGGTATCGGCGAGGATGGCCGACAGGCTTTCGGCCACCGCCTTGCGGTTCTTGGCGTCGATGCCGGTGTTGACCTGGACGTCGCGGGGCTTGGTGTCGAGAACCTTGGCGCTTTTCGCCATGAGACTGCTCCTGTTCTGGCTGGCTTTGGACCTTGCGGTCCGTTCGCTGCCTGAACATCGTCCCGGTCGAAATGTTCCCGCTCAGCGGCGCCAGAATGCGGGCGACAGGAGCACCAGGACGGCGAGGATTTCGAGGCGGCCGAGCAGCATGGCGGCGATCAGCACCCATTTGGCCGCATCGCTCAGCGGTACGAAATTGCCGACCGGGCCGATGATGTCGCCGAGGCCGGGGCCGACATTGGTGAGCGCGGTCAAGGTGCCCGTCACGGCGCTGACGAGGTCGAGGCCGGTCAGCGTCAAAAGCAGCGTGCCGACGCACAGGAGGACGAGGAAGACGGCGACGAAGAGCGTCGTCCCGCGCTGCATGTCGCCGTCGATCACGCGCTTGCCGTAGCGGATCGACTGGACCGAATTGGGGTAGATCAGCTTGTTCAGGCCGCGCGCCAGAAGCTGGTAGAGGATGTAGAACCGGTAGGCCTTGATGCCGCCGGAGGTGGACCCAGAACAGCCGCCCATGAAGGTCGCGACGAAGGCGCAGCCGACCGCGAACGGACCCCAGGCCGAATAGTCGCCGCTGGCAAAGCCCGTCGTGGTGATGATGGAGATGAAATTGAAGGCGGAATGGGTCAGCGCCGTTCCGAAGGCGATTTCGGACGTGACGCGCAGATAGATCGCGACGGCGAGGATGAATCCCGCGCAATAGGTCGCGAAGACGCGGATCTGCGGGTCGCCGAGCGGATCGATGCGGCCGCGCACGGCGAGCAGGATCAGGATCGAGAAGGGCAGGGCGCCGATGAACATGAAGACGGTGCCGACCCACAGAATCGCCGGCCGGTCGGCATAGGTGCCGAAGGAGGCGTCATGTGTGGAAAAGCCGCCGGTCGACAGCGTCGCCATCGAATGGTTGATCGCGTCGAAAGCGGTCATGCCGGCCGCCGCATAGGCGAGCGCGCAGGCCAGCGTCAGGGCACCGTAGATGGCGAGCAACGCGATCGTGTAGGTGGACAGGCGCGCGAAGGGCCGGTCGCCGATGTCGGAGGATTCGATCTTGAGGTATGAGACGCCGCCGATATTGAGGAACGGCAGCACGAAGAGGCCGAGCGCGATGACGCCGACGCCGCCGATCCATTGCAAGAGCGAGCGCCAGAGGAGAAGGCCCGGCGGCAACTGGTCGAGCCCGGCGATGACGGTCGAGCCGGTCGTCGTCAGCGCCGAGACGCTTTCGAAGATGGCATCGGTGACGCTGAGGCCAATCGAGGCCGCATAGAGCGGCACCGCGCCGGCGATCGCCGTCGTGACCCACAATACGTTGACCAGCAGGAAGCCGAAGCGGGCCGAAAGCTGCGGCCGCGAGCCGAAGGTCGCCACCGCGACGGCGGCGGAGAGGCCGCCGACGAGCATTCCCGACAGGGTGAAGACCTGCCAGTCCGGGTTGCCGACATAAAGGTCCGTCAGCGCCGGAACGGCCATGAAAACCGCGAGATAGGCCGCGAAGATGGCCGAGACGAACGTGACGGCGCGAATGTGAAGCGTATTCAATGGTCTGCCGGGCAACGGTGTTTGACGCGCGATCTATACGCCCGATTGCGTACGGTGAACAGGTGCCGCTCGCCCGGCGCGATCACAAGTTGCGGCCGATCCATGTCTCGTAGTCGCTGACGAGGAGGTGAAGCGGCGTCTCGTCCTCCTCGATCGTGGCGAAGCGGCCGATCGGCTCGCGGAAGATGTTGTCGGTCAGGTCGTCGTTGACGGTCGAGACCTCGCCGATCAGCACGTCGCCGCCTTCGCCCCAGAAGGCGTGCCAGTCGCCCGGCATCAGCGTCACGCTCTCGCCCGGCGCCAGCGCGAGTTTCCCGCCGGCGGCAACGGTGCGCGCGATGCCGTCACAGGCGACGGTGACGCCGCGCGCGGCATCGAAGTCGCCATTGTCGTCCGAGCCGTAGAGTTCGACCACGAGCGTCGCGCCGCCGCGATTGATGATGTCCTCGGCCTTCAGGCGATGGGTGTGCATCGGGCTCAACTGGTCCTGCCGCGAGATCAGGAGCTTTTCGGCATAGCACATGCCGCCGCCGCGCTTCAGGTCCGCGAGGCGGCCGTTGCGCAGCGTGAAGAGGAAGAGGCCCATCTCGTCGAACCGGCCCGCGCCATAGTCGGTGATGTCCCAGCCGAGGCGGGCGTCGACGATCGCCCGCGCGTCGCCGCGGGCGCGAAATTGGTCGGGCGTCCAGCGGGCGAAGGGCGGCAGGACGAAGCCAAATCGGCGCATCATTTCGTCGGCCTGGCGCATGATATCGTTGATTTCAGAGCGTTTCATCGGTTCACTTCACGATATGGATTCGGTGTCGGAAATTGCCGTTAAGATCGCGGAGCGCGCCGAGGGCCGCGACCGCTTCGTCGTCGCGCTCGCCGGGCCGCCCGGTGCGGGCAAGTCGACGCTGTCGCAGCTTTTGGCGGACGCGCTCGGCGATGCCGCGATCCTTCAGGGCGACGGGTTTCACTACGACAATGCCATTCTCGACACGCTCGGCCGGCGGCAGCGCAAGGGCGCGCCGGACACGTTCGACGTCACTGGCCTCGCGAGCGTCCTGCGGCGCATCCGGGCCGCAGAAGACGTCGTCGTGCCCGTCTTCGACCGCCCGCTCGACCTGGCGCGGGCCGGTGCGGCGCGGATTGCGGGCGATGCGCGGTTCGTCATCGTCGAAGGCAACTATCTGACGCTCGATGCCGCGCCGTGGAGCGCGCTGCGCCCGCTCTTCGACGTCACCATACTGATCGACGTGCCGCGCGACGAACTCGAAAAGCGGCTGATGCGGCGCTGGCTCGATCTCGGCTGGAGCGCGGAGAAGGCGGCGCATTGGGTGGCGTCGAACGACATGCAGAATGTCGATCTCGTCAAGGCGCAGGGCTGCTCCGCCGATATTCTCTGGCGCCCGCAAGCGCTTTAGGCCCGCGCAGCGAGCCGCCGCCAGGCGGCGGCGGAGATGTCGGCCGCCCAGGGCGGGTTGGCGCCGGGGCGCGAGACGGCGACCGCCGCGACTTCGGCCGCGCGGTCGAGGCAGAGCCGCAGATCGCCTTCGCCCATCGCGCGGGTCGCGGCCTTGTCGAGACGGCCCAGCCCCTCCAGCGCTTCGAGGAAGCCGGCATTGAAGGCGTCGCCTGCGCCGACCGTGTCGACGATGGTCGCCGGCCGCGGCGCGACCGAAATCGTCCCGCCGGCCATGTGTCCGGTCGCGCCGCGCGCGCCGTGGGTGACGAGGACAACCGATGGGCCGGCCGCGAGCAATCCGTCGATGAAGGCGTCGGCGTCGGGGGAGAGCCAAGCAAGGTCCTCTTCCGACAGCTTGACGATGTCGGCGCCGGCCATCATCCGCGCCAGCCGCGCGCGGTATGCCACCTCGTCGGTGACGAAATCGGGCCGGATGTTGGGGTCGATCATGACGAGGCGGGTCTTTGCCTCGCGCGCCATCAGTTCCTCGAAGGCCGATCCGCAGGGCTCGACGACGAGGCTGATGCCGCCGAAAAAGAGGGCGCGCGCATGGGCGCCGAGACCCGGCAGGTCCGCGGGTTCGAGCATCCGGCTCGCGGTTCCCTCGTCGTAGAAATGGTAGCTCGCGTGGCCGTCCTCGAGCGTGACGAAGGCGAGGGTGGTCGGCCGGGCGCCGCGCGGCGACAGCGCGGAATCGACGCCGGACGCCTTCAGTTCGTCGGTCAGCATCCTGCCGAAGAGGTCGGTCGACAGGCCGTTGAAGAAGCCCGTCTCGACGCCCAGCCGCCCCAGCGCGATGGCGGTGTTGAAAACCGCGCCGCCCGCATGGGGCGCGAAGGCGCGCCGCCCGCCCTCAAGCTCGACGGGCAGCATGTCGATCAGCGCATCGCCGCAGCACAGGATCATCGCGTCACGCCGCCTCGGCCAGTTCCGGCGGCGCCTTGGCCCCGGTCATGAAGGCGACGGCATCCGACATCGTGTGCTCCTTCGGGTCGATGACGCAGAGACGCCGGCCAAGGCGATGGACGTGGATCCGGTCGGCGACTTCGAACACATGCGGCATGTTGTGCGAAATGAGCACGATCGGCATGCCGCGCTTCCTGACGTCGAGGATGAGTTCGAGCACGCGGCGGGATTCCTTGACGCCGAGCGCGGCCGTCGGCTCGTCCATGATGACGACCTTGGAGCCGAACGCCGCCGCGCGCGCCACCGCCACGCCCTGCCGCTGGCCGCCGGACAGCGTTTCCACCGCCTGGCTGATGTTCTGGATCGTCATCAGGCCGAGTTCGGAGAGCTTGTCGCGGGCGATCTTTTCCATCGCCGCGCGGTCGAGCAGCTTGAAGGTGGAGCCGAGAAAGCCGGGCTTTCGGATTTCGCGGCCGAGGAACATGTTGTCGGCGATCGAGAGCGCCGGCGACAGAGCGAGGTTCTGGTAAACCGTCTCGATGCCGGCGTCGCGCGCCTCCATCGGCGAGCTGAAATTCACGATCTGCCCGTCGAGGCGGATTTCGCCTTCGTCCGGCCGGATCGCGCCCGAGATCGCCTTGATCATCGACGACTTTCCGGCACCATTGTCGCCGATGACGGCAAGGATTTCGCCCGGATAGAGGTCGAAATCGGCGCGGTCGAGGGCGGTGACGCGGCCATAGCGCTTGACGAGGCCGCGGGCGGAGAGAACGGGCTGGGTGCTCATGAGGAAAGCTTCCTGATCCACTGGTCGATGGCGACGGCGACGATGGTGAGCCAGCCGATGGCGAAGACCTGCCAGAGAACGTCGACGCCGGCGAGGCGCAGACCCGAATTGAAGACGCCCACGATCAGCGCACCGACGAGCGGGCCCATGATCGAGCCGCGCCCGCCGAAGAGCGAGATGCCGCCGATCACCACGGCGGTGATCGATTGCAGGTTTGCCTCCTGGAAGGATTGCGGCGAGACCGAGCCGACGCGGCCGATGGACGCCCAGGCGGCGAGGCCGCAGACGAGGCCGGCGAGCGCATAGACCGAGAGCAGCGTGCGGTTCGTGCGGATGCCGGAGAGTTCGGCCGCCTCCTTGTCGTCGCCGATGGCGTAGACGTGGCGGCCCCAGGCGGTGCGGTTCAGCATGTACCAGAGGACGGCGAAGATCAGCACCATCAGGATCGAGCCATAGGTGAACTGCGCGCCGCCGATGCGGAAGCTCTGGCCGAAGAATTTGAGGAGCGGCGCCGCCGTGTCGATGTCCTGGCTGCGGATCGACTGCGCGCCGGAGAGCCACAGCGTCAGCGCGAAGAAGATGTTCCAGGTGCCGAGCGTGACGATGAAGGGCGGCAGCTTGAAGCGCGTGACGAACAGCCCGTTGAGCGCGCCGGCGGCCGCGCCGCCGACCATGCCGAGGCCGATCGCGAGCGGGGCTGGGACGCCCATCGAGACGGCAAGATTGCCGGCGACGACCGACATCAGCACCATGATCGCGCCGACCGAAAGGTCGATGCCGGCGGTCAGGATGATGAGGCTCTGTGCGGCGGCCAGGATGCCGATGATCGAGACCTGCTGCATGATCAGCGACAGGTTGAAGGCGGAGAAGAAGTTCGCGCCGGCGATGAAGCCGAAGGCGACGATGCTCAAGGCGAGGACGATGAAGGGCACCATCGTCGGATTGGCATGGAGCGCATGCTGCAACCGGTCGATGATATTCTTGTCGTGGCCCTCGAAGGCGGCGACGGAGCGGTCGCTCTTGTCGAGCGACGCCTCGAACTCCTGCCCGCGCGGGGGCAGGGCGCTTGTGTCGGTCATGGCTGTTCCTCCCGAAGCGAAGCGAGTGTGATGCGGGCCGGCGCGGAGGTCAAAACACTTCCGCGCGCCCGATCTGGCGTGGGTGGGCAGGTTCGAGCTGCCCACCGCGAGGCGTCAGCGCCTGACTACCCCCAGCACTTGTCCAGACCCTCGGCCGAGTCGATGGACTCGACACCGTCGGCCGGTGCGTCGGTGATCAGCGTCACGCCGGTGTCGAAGAAGTCGAGACCTTCGGTCGGCGCGGGCTTCTCGCCGGTTTCGGCGAATTTGGCGATCGCCTCGATGCCGAGGGAGGCCATGTCGAGCGGATATTGCTGAGAGGTCGCGCCGATGATGCCTTCGGAGACGTTCTGGACGCCCGGGCACCCGCCATCGACGGAGACGATCAGCACGCCCTCGGTCTTGCCGAAGGATTTCAGCGTCTCGTAGGCGCCGGCGGCGGCCGGCTCGTTGATCGTGTAGACGACGTTGATGTCGGGGTCCTGCTGGAGAAGGTTCTCCATCGCGGTGCGCCCGCCTTCCTCGTTGCCGTCGGTCACGTCATGGCCGACGATGCGGGCGTCGTCCTCGTCGCCGATCAGGTTCTCGTCCTTGATGTCGATGCCGAAGCCGCTGAGGAACCCCTGGTCGCGCAGAACGTCGACCGAGGGCGCGCTTGGGGCGAGGTCGAGGAGTGCGATCTTGGCGTTCTCGGCTTCGGCGCCGAGCGTCGCGGCTGCCCACTGGCCAATCAGCTCGCCGGCCTTGAAATTGTCGGTGGCGAAGGTGGCGTCGGCGGCGTCGATCGGCTCCAGCGGCGTGTCGAGCGCGATGACCAGCACGCCCGCGTCGCGCGCCTGCTGCACCACCGGCACGATCGCCTTGGTGTCGGAGGCGGTGAGCAGGATGCCCTTGGCGCCGGACGCGATGCAGCTTTCGATCGCCTGGACCTGCGTCTCGTGGTCGCCGTCGATCTTGCCGGCGAAGGTGGAGAGCTTGACGCCGAGTTCCTCGGCCTTGGCCGTCGCGCCTTCCTTCATCTTGACGAAGAAGGGGTTGATGTCGGTCTTGGTGATCAGGCAGGCCGAGATTTCCTCCTGCGCGGCGGCCGGGCCGGCCAGCATCAGGGCCAGGGGCGCGGTTGCGGCCAAAGCAAGCTTGAGCGTCGTCTTCATTGCGAAAATCCTCCGTTGAACTGACCGCCACCTCCTGGCGGAACCATTGCGCGGTCCGTCGAACGGCCATCGCAATCTGCCGTCAGGGAACCACCATCGGCCGCGGGAGTCAATTAATAAATCAATCTAATTTATAATTGACGCTCGACGTGCCACGCTGCATGGTCGCAACGTCGCTTGGGAGGGCGCATTGCTGGACGATCCGCACACGACATCGAACCTCGAGCCGCAGCTTCGCGGCTCCAACCAGTCGGGCATGCGCGCCTGGAACGAGCGGCTCGTCCTGTCGATCCTGCGCCGGCAGGGGCCGATGTCGAAGGCCGACATCGCCCGCGTCACCGGCCTGTCCACGCAGACGGCCTGGGTCATCATCCGGGCGCTGGAGAAGGACGGCCTGCTCGAAAAGGGCAAGCCGCAGCGCGGCCGGGTCGGCCAGCCCTCCGTGCCGATGTCGCTTTCGCCCGACGGCGCGCTGTTCCTCGGCCTCAAGATCGGCCGGCGCTCGAGCGAACTCGTGCTGATGGATTTCGTCGGCACGATCCGCGCCCGGCGCACGCTCATCTATCGTTGGCCGACACCCGGCAGCGTGCTCGCATTCGCCCATGGCGCGATCGACGCCGTGCTGGCCGAGGTAGCACCGGACCTTCGCTCGCGCATTGCCGGTCTCGGCGTCGCGATGCCGTTCCAGCTCTGGCAGTGGTCCGCACGCATCGGCGCGCCGCCGGCCGATCTCGCCGGCTGGGAGACGCTCGACATCCGCGCCGAGCTTGCCCGCGCCTATCCGTTTCCGGTGTTCCTGCAGAACGATGCTTCGTCGGCCTGCGGCGCCGAACTCGTCTTCGGCAATGCGGTGCCGGCGGGCGACTTCCTCTATTTCTATGTCGGCTATTTCATCGGCGGCGGCGTCGTCCTCGACGGGCAGCTCTATACCGGGCGCAGCGGCAATGCGGGTGCGGTCGGCTCGATGCCGGTGCGCGGCGCGGACGGCCGCCCGGTCCAACTCATCGAACGCGCATCGATTTCCGGGTTGGAGCAAATGCTGGAGGCTGCCGGACATCCTGCGGCAAGCCTTTGGGAAACGCCGTCTGCCTGGACCGTCGATGCCGCCATTCTCGGCCGCTGGATCGAGGCGGCGGGGCAGGGCATCGCCGATGCGGCGCTCGCCGCCGTCGCGTTGGTCGATTTTGACGCCGTCATCATCGACGGGTCGATGCCGGCGGATGTGCGCAAGCGGCTCGTCGAGATCGCCGAAGCGCGGATGCGCGGGCACAATCTGTCGGGCATTGCCGAGCCCGTCTTCGGCGAAGGCTCGCTCGGGCCGCAAGCGCGCACGCTGGGCGCGGCCGCGATCCCGCTTTCCGAGCGCTTCCTCGTCGACCGGAGCGGGCTTGCGATGCTGGGCTGACCCGCGGCGGATGGCGCCGCGGGCCTTTTCGTCGGATCAGGAATAGATCCAGCGCGGCAGCCAGGTGGCAAGGCCGGGGAAGACGAACATGATCGCCAGCGCCGTGATCTGCAGGCAGACGAACGGAATGACGCCCTTGTAGATCATGCCCGTCGTCACGCTCGCCGGCGCGACGCCGCGCAGATAGAAGAGCGAGAAACCGAAGGGCGGCGTCAGGAACGAGGTCTGCAGGTTCACGCCCACCATCACGCCCAGCCACACCGGATCGACACCCAGATTGAGCAGGATCGGCGCGGTGATCGGGATCACGATGAAGATGATCTCGAACGTATCCAGGATGAAGCCGAGCAGGAACATGATCGCCATCACGACGATCACCGCGCCGATCGTTCCGCCGGGAAGACCTGCCAGGAACTCGTGCACCAGATTGTCGCCGCCCATCAGGCGAAAGACGATCGAGAACACCGAAGCGCCGAATAGGATGATGAACACCATGGAGGTGATCGTCGCCGTCGAGATGACCGCTTCCCGGATGATGCGGAAGGAAAGCCTCCACCGCAGCGCGGCCAGGACCATCGCACCGACGGCGCCGACGGAAGCCGCTTCCGTCGCGGTGGCGATGCCGCCGAGGATCGAGCCAAGGACGGCGATGATGAGCAGCAGCGGCGGGATCAGCGCGACCACGACCTCGCGGCCGAGGTTCTTCTTCTCCTCCGGCGGCACTGGCGTCGCCGGGCAGGATTGCGGATCGAAGATCGCCTTGAAGACCATCCACAGGAGGTAGAGCAGCACCAGGAGGAAGCCCGGCAGGACGGCGCCGGCGAAGAGGTCGCCGACCGAGACGGGCGAGGGCGCAAAATTGCCCTTGGCCATCTGCACCTGCGCATTGATGCCCGACAGCATGTCGCCCATGAAGATCAGCACCGTCGAGGGCGGGATGATCTGGCCGAGCGTGCCCGAGGCGCAGATCACGCCGGAGGCGAGGCGCGGATCATAACCGGCGCGCAGCATGGCCGGCAGCGAGATCAGGCCCATGGTGACGACGGTCGCACCGACGACGCCGGTCGAGGCGGCGAGCATCGCGCCGACGAGAATGACCGAGATGCCGAGCCCGCCGCGCATGTTGCCGAAGAGCTTGCCCATGGTGAGGAGAAGCTGTTCCGCGATCTTCGAGCGTTCGAGCATCACACCCATGAAGATGAAGAGCGGCACCGCCACCAGCACTTCATTGGTCATGAAGCCGATATAGCGGTTCGCCAAGGCGCCGAAGTTCGACGGGTCGAAGACGCCGAAATACATGCCGACGGCGCCGAACATCAGCGAGACGCCGGCCAGCGAGAAGGCGACCGGGAAGCCCAGCATGAGAAAGCCGATGATCCCGAAGAACATCGTGCCGGCGAGGATCTCGCCAAGAAGTATCGGGTCCATCAGTGGGAACTCCCGTCGGATTCATAGCGCAGGTCGGCAGGAAGCAGGTGCTCGCTGTTCGACAGGACGAGGATCGAGCGCAACGCCATGGCGATGCCCTGAAGGGCGATGAGCACGACGAAGGCGATGATGAAGGATTTGAGGACGAACAGCCCCGGCATGCCGCCCGGATTGGCCGACGCCTCGTAGATGCGCCACGAGCGGGCGACGAACGGGAAGCCGTAGACCAGGACGATCCAGCAGAAGGGCAGGAGGAAGATGAACACGCAGATCAGGTCGATCAGCGCCTTCGTCTTCACCTTTGCGGGCCGATAGAAGATGTCGACGCGGACATGGTCGTTGCGCAGGAGCGCAAAGCCGGCGACGGCGGTGAACATCGCACCGTTCAGCCAGACATAGAGATCCTGCATCCAAAGATGCGTCGTTGCGAAGAAATAGCGCTGCACCACGACGGCGAAGCAGACGAGGACGATACCGAGCGCCAGCCATGAAAAGACATGGCCGACCAACCGGTTGATGGCGCTGAGCGCGCGCACCAGAAAGGCCAGTGTAGACATAAGAGATATACCTTGCCGGGCGGAGCCGAAGCTCCGCGGAAACCGAGAATTGTCAGGCTCGGTCAGCGGCAGGCGGCGCGCGCGGCAGCGTGTCCGGCGGGCTGGTGAATGCGTGTGCGGCGCCATAGCGGAGCGCCGGCGGACGGACCTTCGCGCCGTCGAAACGCACGATGCGCGCGGCGATGACACCGTCGCCGTCGCCGCTCGGGACGTCGAAATCGCCGTCCTTGGTCAGGCACGCGACGCAGATGCGGACCGTCTCGGCGCGCGGGAGCTGTTCGCCGATGCTGTTCATCGCGATCGGCTCGCCATCGGCGGCGGCGCGCACGCGCGGCTGGTCGAAGAGGCAGAAGGCGACGATCAGGACGAGCGCCAGCAGCCGCAGCAGGAGCGCGCGCGCGCGCTGCGGGCCGTCTGTCGCCAGGCTCTGGATCGAGATGCTGCTCATCACTGCGAAATTCGGGCTGACGGGAGACCTCGTCCGGCGTTTCCGGGCGAAAGGTCCTGCGACCCTATTCACGGCCAACAGGCCACCGCAAGCAATGAATCGTCGTTTCGCGCGCCTTTCCTGCCGATTCTCGCGCCGCGTGATCTTGAAACACCGCCGAATGGCTTATCTATTGCGCGTCGAAATCCACGCGGGCGGCCCCATGCCGCCGGTTCCACGGAGACCGGAATGGAAACCTGGCTGCCGCTCATCGCTGGCCTCGTCTTGCTCGTCATCGGCGGCGAGCTTCTCGTGCGCGGCGCGGTCAAGGTCGCGACCAATTTCGGCGTCTCGCCGCTCGTCATCGGCCTGACGCTGGTCGGCTTCGGCACGTCGACGCCCGAACTCGTCACCTCCGTCCAGGCCGCGCTCAGCGGGTCGCCCGGCATCGCCTTCGGCAACATCGTCGGCTCCAACATCGCCAACGTCCTGCTCATCCTCGGCATATCCTCGATCATCACGCCGATCGCCATCGCGTCCGGCGCGCTCAAGCGCGATGGCGCGGTGATGGTCGCGGTCGCGGTGGTCTTTTCCATCCTCGCCCTGACGATGCCGCTCGGCCGCGTCGTCGGCATCGCCTTCGTCGCCGCGCTCGTCACCTACATCTTCGTCGCCTTCCGCCAGGAGCGGAGCGAACCTGCCGACCATGGCGCGGTCTACGACAAGTCGACCGCCGCGCAGGGCGTCGATCCGGCCTTCTCCGGCAGCGCCGGCGGCTCGACGATGATCGGCCTCGTCACCGCCGTGGTCGGGCTCGCGATCGTGGTCGGCGGCGGCTATTTCCTCGTCAACGGCGCCGTCGCCATCGCACGCTCCTACGGCATTTCCGAAACGGTGATCGGCCTCACCATCGTCGCGGTCGGCACCTCGATGCCCGAACTCGTGACCTCGCTCGTCGCCGCCGTGCGCAAGCAGGCCGACGTCGCCTTCGGCAACATCATCGGCTCCAACATCTACAACATCCTCGGCATCGGCGGCGCGACCGTCCTCATCGCGCCGAGCGAAGTGCCGGCCGAGATCGCCAATTTCGACAATTACGTCATGATCGGCGCGTCGCTGCTCGTCGTCCTCGTGGCCTATACGGGCCGCCGGATCGCGCGCTGGGAAGGCGCATTGCTGCTCGCCGGCTACGTCGCCTATGTCGCGTTCCTATGGCCGACCGGAAACGGCGCCTAGGGTGTGCTGATATTCAGGCCTGAGCGGCCTGCAAACGGCGGCTTTCTGTGCTTCCGGTGCTCATGTACCAAATGTACATTCCGCTCCGGTTCTCGAAATCCGCCATTTTCGGCTCGCACAAGCCTGAATCTCAACACACCCTACAGCACCGTCGCTGCGATCAGCCACAACAGCGCGGCGATGCGGGCGAGGTCGCGCCAGAAGGGCGTCGTCTGGTCGGCGGCTTTCCAGACGCCGATCGTGACCAGCGCATTGTAGGGCAGGGGCGACAGGAACACCGCGACCGCAAGCGCCGTCGGCGCGTCGCCGGCGAAGACGGCCAGCGCAGCCGCCGTGCTGGCGATGGCGAGAACCGTGCCGATCAGCATCATGTCGCGCCAGAAGACGGTGCCGAGCGGCGCCGTGCCGTCGAGCCGCTCGCGAATGTAGGTGCCGATCGGCGCGATCATGAACCGTCCTGTCCTGCCTGTCCGCCTTCGTGGATGCCACAGGCGGGCGGCGCGGGAAAGGTCCGGAGGGCGGCTTGCGAAAATCGTCGCGCATGTCTTTAAGGGGAGCCGCACGCTGCGGCTGGAGGACGAGATGAAGCAACTGACGATCAGGCGGCCGGACGACTGGCACCTCCATCTGCGCGACGGCGCTGTGCTGAAAGCCGTGACGCCCGACACTTCGGCGCATTTCGCCCGCGCCATCGTCATGCCCAATCTCGTGCCGCCGGTCGTCACGACCGCGGACGCCGCGGCCTATCGCGAGCGCATCCTCGCCGCCATTCCGGCCAGGCACGATTTCACGCCGCTGATGACGCTCTACCTTACCGAAGGCACCAGTGCCGACGACGTGGAGGCGGGCTTCCGCTCCGGTCTCGTCAAGGCCGTGAAGCTCTATCCCGCCGGCGCGACGACCAATTCGCAAAGCGGCGTGCGCGACATTTCCAAGGTCATGCCGGTGCTCGAGCGGATGGCGTCGATCGGCATGACGCTGTGCGTCCATGGCGAGGTCACCGATGCATCGATCGACATCTTCGACCGCGAGGCGGCGTTCATCGAGCGTGTTCTCGGCCCGCTGCGCGCGCGCCTGCCGGAATTGCGCATCGTCATGGAGCACGTGACGACGAAGGACGGCGTGGATTTCGTCAGTTCGCAGCCCGAGAACACCGGCGCGACGATCACAACCCATCACCTGATCATCAACCGCAACGCCATCCTCGCCGGCGGCATCCGCCCGCATTATTATTGCCTGCCGGTCGCCAAGCGGGAGGAACACCGGCTGGCGCTGCGCAAGGCGGCGACTTCGGGCGATGCGCGCTTCTTCCTCGGCACGGATTCGGCGCCCCATATCGACCCGCTGAAGGAATGTGCCTGCGGCTGCGCCGGCATCTATTCCTCGCTCAACACCATGTCCTGCCTCGCACATGTCTTCGAGGAGGACGGAGCGCTAGACCGGCTGGAAGCTTTTGCTTCGCTCAACGGCCCGGCTTTCTACCGCCTGCCGCCCAACGAGGCGACGATCACGCTCGAAAGGCGCGAGGCGGCGTGGGACTATCCGAAGAAGCGCAATACGGGCGAGGACGACATCACCGTCTTCGACCCGATGTTCCCGCTCCACTGGGTCGTCGCGTGAAGCTCTTCGACACCGACCATCCGTTCTTCAAGCCGCTCTGGATCAGGCTTCTCGTCTGCGCGGTCGCCGGCGGCTGGGCGATCTTCGAGTTCTCGACCGGCGCGACCGTCTGGGGCCTGATCTTCGCCGCCTTCTTCGCCCTCTCCGTCTGGGGCTTCTTCATCGATTTCAATCCGCGCGAGCCCGACTGACGCGTTGCGTGCGGCGCTTGGCCATGCTCCCCTCCGATGTCGCGTGAATCGGGAGGAGATGCGTTGACGAACGAAGACCAGCCGGCACTGCCTGCGCTCGGCATCGATCCGCACATCGTGCGCCTGTCGTCCGGCCTGACGCTCGGCGCGCTGTTCGCCAACGCCGTTCGCACCGGGCCGGAGCGCATCGCGCTTCAGGAGGGCGAGCGGCAGATCACCTATCGCGACCTCGAGCGGCGCAGCAATCGCCTCGCCGACCATCTCGCCGGGCTCGGCATCGGGCGCGGCGAGCGGGTCGCCATCGTCTCCGAAAACCGCTGCGAATATATCGAGGCCTTCATCGCCTGCGCCAAGCTCGGCATCATCGCCGCCTGCCAGAACTGGCGGCTGGTCGACGCCGAACTGCGCCATTGCGTCGACCTCGTCGCGCCGAAGCTGATCCTCGCTTCCGCGCGCTTTGCCGAACGCGCCGCCGCGCTTGCCGACATCGCGCCGACGCTGGAATTCGGCGCTCCCTATGAAGCTGTACTCTCCGGTTCGAGCGAAGCGCCGATCCCCGACCGCTGTGAGGGCGAAGACGGTCTGGTCATCCTCTATACGAGCGGGACGACCGGCATGCCCAAGGGCGCGCTGATCAGCCAGCGGGCGGAGATCGCTCGCGCGACGATCCAGATGGTCGACATGCCGAACACGGCCGACGATGCCTTCGTCGCCTGGGCGCCGCTCTTCCACATGGTCTCCACCGATTCGAGCTTCATGACGCTGATCCAGGGCGGCAAGGTCATCATCACCGATGGATTCGACGCCGGCGAACTGGCGCGCATCGTCGCCACCGAAACGCTCGGCCGGCTGACGCTGATGCCGGGCATGATCACCGCCTTCCTCGACGCGATGAAGGCGGACGGGCGGCCGGCGCGGGGCGTCAAATGGGTGGGCGTCATGGCCGACCTCGTGCCGCGCGAGCAGCTTGCCGAGATCACGCGTGCGGTCGGCGCGCCCTATCTCAATACGTTCGGCGCGACCGAGACCGGCTTTCCGCCCGCCTCGCTCTCGACCATTCCGGTCGGCGTGGTGCCGACCTCGCTCGACAAGCGGCAGAGCTCGTTCTGCCAGATCAGGCTCGTCGATCCCGACGGCCGCGAGGTTCCGGACGGCGAGCCGGGCGAGCTTGCGATCCGCACCCCCGCGCTCTTTTCCGGCTACTGGAACAACGAGGCGGCCAACCGGGAGGATTTCCGCGGCGGCTGGTTCCACATGGGCGACGTCTTCACGCGCAACCCGGACGGAACGCTCTCCTTTGTCGATCGTCGCAAATATCTGATCAAGTCCGGCGGCGAGAACGTCTATCCGGCCGAGATCGAGCGCGTGCTGCTCGCCGAGCCGGGCGTGGCGGACGCCGTCGTCGTGCGCAAGCGCGATCCGCAATGGGGCGAGGTGCCGATCGCCTTCGTGGTGGCGAAGGCGAAGCTCGACGCAGGCGCGCTGATCGAGCGCTGCCGCGCGGAGATCGCGCGCTACAAGGTGCCGAAGGAAATCCACTTCGTCACCGATGCCGACCTGCCGCGCAGCACCACCGGCAAGATCATGCGGCATGAACTCGAAAAGCGCCTGACCGGCACTGGAAGCGAATGATGATCGAACTCTATCACTGCGTGAACGCCCGCTCCTTCCGCCCGCTCTGGACCCTGGAGGAAATGGGGCTCGGCTATACGCTCCACGTCCTTCCGTTCCCGCCGCGCTATCTGGCGCCCGGCTACAAGGACATGAACCCGCTCGGCACGATCCCGCTGATGATCGACGGCGAGACGCGGATGACGGAATCGAGCGCGATCTGCCACTATCTCGCGACCCGCCACGGCCCGAGCCCGCTTGGCGTTTCGCCGGACGAGGCCGATTACGGCGCCTATCTCAACTTCCTGCACATGGGCGAGGCGACGCTGACCTTTCCGCAGACGCTGGTGCTGCGCTACCGCCATTTCGAGGAGGAGGCGCGGCGCCTGCCGCAGGTCGCCGACGACTATGCGCGCTGGTTCCTCGCGCGCCTGCGCGCCGTCGATGCGCGGCTGGCGGGCCGCGACTACCTTTGCGCCGGCCGCTTCACCGCCGCCGACATCTCGGTCGGCTATGCGCTGATGCTGGCGGCGACGATCGGGCTCGACGCCGAGTTCTCCGATGCGCTTCGCGCCTATTTCGACCGTCTCCGCGGGCGCGACGGGCATCGCCGCGCGCTGGAGCGGCAGGCCGAGGGTGCAAGACCCCTCGGCCCGATCGACGATCTCGGCCGGCCGCTCGCCTCGCTGGCGAAGGGCTGATCGCTAGCCGGCCGCTGTGGCGACCTTGTCCTGCGTCTTCGTGTCGAAGTCGCCGGCGTCGTGGCGTTCGTGGAGCTGCGTCGCCGGGTCGCCGAAGGCGCGGTTGACCATGCGGCCGCGCTTGACGGCGGGGCGGGCGTAGATCTCGTCCGCCCAGCGCACGACGTTCTTGTAGTCCTGCACCTGCAGGAACTCGCCCGCTTCGTAGAGCCAGCCCTTCACCAGACCGCCATACCAGGGCCAGATCGCCATGTCGGCGATCGTATACTCCTCGCCGGCGATGAAGCGGCGGTCGGCGAGCTGCCGGTCGAGCACGTCGAGCTGGCGCTTCACCTCCATGGAGAAACGGTCGATCGGATATTCGAACTTCGCCGGCGCATAGGCGTAGAAATGGCCGAAGCCGCCGCCGAGATAGGGCGCCGCGCCCATCTGCCAGAACAGCCAGGAGAAGCATTCGGCGCGCGCCGCCGGATCGGTCGGCAGGAAGGCGCCGAACTTTTCGGCCAGATGCGTCAGGATCGCGCCGGACTCGAACACGCGCACCGGCTTGTCGCCGCTGCGGTCCAATAGCGCGGGAATCTTCGAATTCGGATTGATGGCGACGAAGCCCGAGCCGAACTGGTCGCCATCATTGATGCGGATCAGCCAGGCGTCGTATTCGGCGCCCTTGTGGCCGGCTGCGAGCAGTTCCTCCAGCATGATGGTGACCTTGACGCCGTTCGGCGTCGCCAGCGAGTAAAGCTGGAGCGGATGCTTGCCGACCGGCAGCTCCTTGTCATGCGTTGCGCCGGCGATCGGCCGGTTGATGCTGGCGAACCTGCCGCCGCTTTCCTTGTCCCAGGTCCAGACCTTGGGCGGGGTGTATTCGGTCATTCTCGAAACTCCGATTCATTGCGGTGCGTCGTTTACCGGCGCAGTTGGCGGCACGTTAGCCACTCGCGCCGTCCCTGTCTGTTTTGAAAAATTGACCTGACATATCCGTGAGCGACAGGCGATCGACGGACAGGATGCGGCCAAACATGGCCGCGACGTGGCGGGATGGCGTGCTTGCGATGGGCGCAGGCGGCCGTTTTCGAATCATCCCCTCGGGGCCGCAATGCCGGTTCAGCCATGTCGTTGAGAGCTGGCAGAACCGTTGCCGGATGCCGCATTTCCACGTCGGCCCGAGCGCGGCATACGTAGGAAATTATGAATAGTTTCGCTCAATCTTTGTCCTATGCGCCGTAAATTCTTGTGAGGAATCAATGGTCTGAAAAAATTGGAACACAGGGCGCTTCCATGCTGTTCTCCGCCCCGACATCACCACTCAGGCGGTGTTGCCCGGCCAGCATCCCTCCTTGGAGGCGCGACCCGGGCGTTGGAAACCTGAAGCAGAAAGGACAATCAAATGTCCATCCTCGACCAACTTCTTGGCGGTTCCGATAGCGAGAGCGCCAACGTGGAATCCAACTCGTCCGATTTCGATTTCGGCGCTGCGCCGGGCTTCGCATTGGGCGCTTCCGACATCCTGCGCTCGTCGAGCTCGGATGGCGATGACATGGAATCGAACGACTTCGTCGGCATCGGCGACGTCGGCCTCGGCTTCGCGTCGCCGATCATGATCGGAACCAGCTCGTCGAGCGATTCGGCCAGCGCGAACAGCGTCGACGGCGACAATGGCGGCCTTCTGGGCGGCCTTCTCTGATCGCTTGAGATCAGCGCGGCGGGGCATCTGCCCCGCCGCACCTCGATATCCGGGATGAACATCTTGACCCCTGACGGATCGACGGACGAGATCCGGGCCGCGCTGCGCAAGCTTTTTCCGCATTTCGCCATGGCCGGGCTCTTCAGCGGCGCGATCAACCTCCTGTATCTGAGCTCGCCGCTCTATCTGATGCAGATCTACAATCGCGTCCTCGTCTCCGAGAACGTGACGACGCTCGGCCTCCTGACGCTGATCCTGCTCGCCGCGCTCGTCACCATGGCCTTCCTGGACGCGCTGCGCGCGCAGGTGCTGATCCGCTCGGGTATGAAGCTCGACGACTGGCTGTCGAAGCGCGTCTTTTCCGCGCTGGTGACCAAGTCGGCGCGGCAGGGCTACTCGCGCGGCTCGCAGCAATTGCGCCAGCTCGACCAGTTCCGCAGCTTTGTCACCGGCCCCGGCATCCATTTCGCCTTCGACCTGCCGTGGATACCGATCTACCTGGCGCTGCTCTTCTTCATCCACCCGCTGCTCGGCGTCGTCGCGACGCTCGGCGCGATCATGCTGCTCGGCCTCGCCCTCCTCAACGAGCGGCTGACGCGCCCCGCGCTCACCGCGTCCGAACAGGCGGGCAACCGCTCCTATGCGTTCACCGAAAACATCCTGCGCCATTCCGACGTCGTCATCGCCATGGGCATGCAGCCGGCGATCGAGCGCCACTGGCAGGGCAATCGCGACACGATGCTGACCCGGCAGGCGTTTGCCAGCGACCGCAATGCGGTCGTCTCGTCCGGCATCCGCTTCGCGCGGCTTCTCCTGCAGGCGCTGATGCTGGGCGCCGGCGCCTGGCTCGCCATCGACGGCATCATCATGCCGGCGACGATCTTCGCCGCCTCCATCGTGCTCGGCCGTGCGCTGGTGCCGGTGGAGCAGGGCGTCTCGACCTGGAAGCAGTTCAGCGAGGCGCGCGAGGGTTACCGCCAGGTCCGCACGCTGCTCGCTGACGTGCCGCAGCCGCAGGAAACGACGATCGTGCCGCAGACGACGAACGCCATTGCCGCAGACGGCGTCAGCTATGTCATCGCGGGCCGTCCGAAGCCGATCCTGTCCGGCGTCTCCTTCGAAATTGCGGGCGGCAGAGCGGTTGGCATCGTCGGCCCCAGCGGTTCGGGCAAGAGCACGCTGGCGCGGCTGCTGATCGGGGCCATCGAGCCCTCGACGGGAACGCTGCGCTATGGCGGGCTCGACTATTCGAAATGGGATCGCGACGAACTCGGCCGGCAGATCGGCTACCTGCCGCAGGATGTCGGTCTGTTTGCCGGAACGGTGCGCGAGAACGTCGCCCGCTTCGGCGAAGCCACCATAGAAGAGGTGATCGCGGCTGCGCGCGCGGCCGGCATCCACGACATGATCATGGACCTGCCGAAGCACTACGACACGGTGCTCGGCCCCGGCGGCGTCGGGCTTTCCGGCGGCCAGCGCCAGCGGCTCGGCCTTGCCCGCGCGCTTCTCGGCAAGCCCTCCTTCCTCGTCCTCGACGAACCAAACGCCAATCTCGACGCCGCCGGCGAAACCAGCCTGCGCGACGCGCTGGTCGAGATCAAGAAAACGGGCACGACCATCGTCCTCGTCACCCACCGCACGACCATCCTCGAAGTCGTCGACGCACTGATGTTCGTGCGCGAGGGCCGGCTCGAAGCCTATGGCCCGCCGGATGCGGTCTATGCGCACATCAAGGAAAAGGTCGTGCCCGAGATGGAAAAGGCGAAGGCAGCATGATGCGCAAACGCGACCATAGCGATGACCGCGCCGCCTGGTCGCATCCGCATCGGCCGGCGCGCATCGGCCTTGCCGTGATCGCGGCCTTCGTCCTCGTCATCGGCGGGTGGAGCGCCCTGGCACCACTTTCCGATGCCGCAATCGCGCAGGGCAGCCTGCAGGTCGAGGGGCGGCGGCAGAGCGTCCAGCATCCCTATGGCGGCGTGGTGAAGGAGATCGCGGTCACCGAGGGCCAGCATGTGGAAAAGGGCGACGTTCTCATCACGCTTTCCGATACCGAGCCGCGCGCCGAACGCGACGTGCTCGTGGTCGAAAAGGCCGGGCTCGCCGTCCGCCGCCAGCGTCTCATCGCCGAGCGCGAGGGCGCGGCCGATTTCGAGCAGCCGGCCGATCTCGATCGCATCGATCCCGCGACGCTGGAAGAGGCCGTCGCCAGCGAGCGCGCCCTGATGGCGGCGCGCCGGCGCCAGCACGAATCGGCCGTCACCGTCATCGAACGCCGCATCGAGCAGCTTCGCACCACGCGAGACGGCGCCGAGGTCGAGGCCGAAGGGCTGGAGCGGCAGATTGCGTTGACCGAGGAGGAGCTCGAAGCGGCGCGTACGCTTCTCGAACAGGGCTACACGCCGCGTCCGCGGGTGCTGGGGCTCGAACGCGATGTCGCGCAGCTTCGCTCCGCCCTTGCCGCCAAGCGCGCCGAGATCGCATCGGCAGCGCAGGCCGTCGCCGAGGCGCAGGCCGAGATCGCAGGTCTCGAGCGCTCCCGCCTCGCCGCAATCACCGAGGAGTTGCGCGACGCGGAAGCCGCGCTTTCGGCCGTGGAGCCGAAGATCGCGGCGGCCGAGGACGCGCTCCTGCGCACCGACATCCGCGCGCCGGCGAGCGGCGAGATCGTCGCGCTCTCCGTCTTCACCGAAGGCGGCGTCGTCGCGGCCGGCGCGCCCTTGATGGAGATCGTTCCGTCCGCCGCGCCCTTCTTCGTCGACGCGCGGCTGCGGCTGACCGAACTCCACGGCATCGCTGCCGGCCAGCGCGCCGAAATCCAGCTCCTCTCGGCCCCGCGCAGCGTGCGGCCGGACCTGAGCGGCCTCGTCGAGACCGTCTCGGCCGACCGGCTGGAGGACGAGCGCACCGGTGAGGGCTATTACGCGATCCAGGTGCGGCTCGACGCCGACGACGTCGCCGCCTCCGATTTCGCGCTGCAGGCGGGGATGCCCGTCCAGGTAGTGATGCCGACGCAGGCGCGGACCCTGATCGACTATCTGACGAGCCCGCTCTTCGACGAGTTCGACACTGCCTTTCGCGAACCATGAAAGCGAGATCGACATGACCACTCGACGTGCAAGATCGAGCAACGAGACCGCCGCCCCGCGGCCGGCGCAATCGTCGATGTCGGCCGAGACGATCGCCGCCGGCACCACCGCCGGTGCGCTGATGCTGGGCGTCGTCCAAACTGAGGCCGCGCGCAAGGACGCCGCGCTCGAAGCGGCGCCGCCAGCCTTCGACGCCGACGATCCGCTTGCCGCGCTCCTGACATCCGGCGACATCACGATTGCCACCGCGCCGGATGCGGCCACGATGCCCGTCGGCGCGCCGGCCGCGGCAGCGCCCATCGACGATCCAGCGATCTCGACGCCGCCGGTCGGCGGGGCAGCCTCGACGGCTCCGACCTTGCCCGCTTCTTTCGAAGTTGCCGTCAACGAGGGCACGGACGACGCGGGTGCCCCTCCCGAGACAGCTCCAGCCGCCGACATCGAAGCCATCGCCGCGCGCATTTCCGATCAGGTCGTCTCCGCGATCGGGCAGATCGCCGACGGCATCCAGGCCGACCAGTTCGCCGCCGAACTCGGCCAATCCATCGCCGCCGAGATCGCCGACACGGCCATCTCCATCGCCCGCGACATGAACGTGGCGTCGACCGTCGACGGCGGTCTTGCGCGGATCGCCGAGAGCGTCCCGACGCTCGACGCCATTTCCGGCAATCTGCCATCGATCGAGACGATCTCCGAGCAGCTCGCGACATTGCCCGCCGACATGCTCGGTGCGGAAACCTTCAACGACCTTGGCGGCGGGATGCTGTCGGACCTCTTCTACAGCGACGGCGGCGCGCCCAGCCCGGCCGCACTCCTGCCCACTGCCGCCGATCTCACCGAAAGCATCCCGGTGGCGTCGGACCTCAGCGAGGCGGCGTCGAGCTTCGTCGAAGGCGTAATCGCGCCCGTCACCGACCTGATCGGCCTCTCCTATACCGACGCGCCCGACACGCCCTATTCAGGCATGCAGTCGAACCTCGGCGCGCTGCATGTGATCTGAGCGTTGTCTACTGAAGCGCGGCCTGCGCGAAGACTTCGGTCGCGGACGTCAGCGACATCGGCAGGTCGATCGCGTCGCCGCCGGGCGCATGGACGCGAACCGTGCCGGCGCTTCCCTTGCGCATGGCGTCCAGCAGGGCGTCCGAAGCCGCCGCCTCGACGAGGCAGCCCTGCGCCGTGCAGCGCGTCGGCGCGAAGGTCTCGCTGAAGTCGCCGATCGTCACCAGCGCGCCGCGCTGCATGTCGATGCCGAGCGGCAGCGCCATCTGCAGCCTGGCCTCTTCGGTCCCGGGCGCCTTGGCGATCGCGACGACCATCGCGACCTGCTCGTTGACGCGCGCGCGCAGGATCGCCTGGCAGATGCGCGGCTGGTCGTCCTGCTCGACGCATTCGAGCTGCCAGCCGGACCCCGAATCCGCCTGCGCGGCGGGGGCGGGGCGCGCGGCCTGCGGTGCGGGCGCGGCCGGACGGGGCGCGGCGGGGGCTGCCTGCGGCACGGAAGCGGGCGGCTGCGCGACGGGCGCCTGCTGGGGCAGGCCGATCGTCGGCTCGCGCTGCAGCGGCGCGACCTGCGGACCGTCATTCGGATTGATCTGCGCCCATGCGGACGATGCCAGCAACATGACCGCGCCGGCGATGAAGGGCGTCCATTTACGAATAGGCGACATGTTTTCTCCCGCTCCCAGGCTTGGCCGTAGGTGTACTTGAAACCTGCAGTCGCGCAATTCTTTTTATTGTGCTTGTGCCAGTTCGGGCCATTGCTTGACGCGGGTTGCATTGTTAATAGCAAATAATGGCAGGGGGAAGGGAGCCGGCATGAAGTGGCGTATCGCGTGTTGCGCGTCGATCCTGGCGCTCGGCGTGGCCGCGGCTGCGGCACAGCCCTCCGAGGCCTATGTCAATCAGGTCGACCGGTCGCCGCGCGGCGGCGTCGCGGCTCCGTCGGCAGGGGGCATCGAGGGTTCCGCCTACATTTTCCAGGTGCCGGAAACGGCCCGGCCCGTTCCCCCGCGCGTCGTCCAGCGCCGCTCGCCCGCAAGCGCAACTGCGCCCCGGCAGCCGCAGACGGCCGCCATCGCACCGGCGCGGCAAGCCGTCTTTCCGTCGGTCGGCAGCGGCGTCGCGCTGGCGCTGTCGCAGGCGGCCGCCACGCGTCGCTTCCCCGATGTCGGCGCAGGCGTCGGCGCGCCGTAACTCGGTTTTCCACAGGGTTTTGCGGTTCGTTCAAGATTAACCTTGCCAGTTAACCAATCCAAACCGAGTCTCCGCTGCATTTTGACAGTGTCCTTTGCGCCACAGTTCTTTTGCCTTCGCTTTTCGACAGAATTGAATCCGACTCCCCGCTTGTTTGGACTCTCCTGAACAGCTATTGAGCGTCGTTGTTGTGCGTCCGGCACAGCCAGGCAGGCAACGCGCAGTTGATCTGCGCGCAATCGATGAAGCGCGATTCCACGCGATCATGCCGGACGACGGGCTGAGGGGTTTGTGATGGGTCACGCGGGCATCTTGAGTGCGCTGGTTTCGACGAGTATTGCCCTGGCGGGCTGCGCCACCGGGCAGCAACTGCCGACGCCGCCCGCGCAACTGGAATCGCTGACCAAGACCACGCTCAAGGTCGAGGCGGTTCCCGCGCCCGCGCAGCCGGTCGACGTCGCCGTCTACGAATTCCCCGACCTGACCGGCCAGGCCAAGCCGAACGACAATTTCGCCGAATACAGCCGCGCGGTCACGCAGGGCGGCGCGAACCTTCTCATCGACGTCCTGAAATCGACGGGCAACGGCCAGTGGTTCCGCGTGGTCGAGCGCGGCGGGTTGAAGAACCTCGTGCAGGAACGCACGCTGATCGAGAACACGCAGCGTGCCTACAGCCCGGGCGCGGCCAATCTGCCGCCCGTGCGCTTTGCCGGACTGATCCTCGAAGGCGGCATCGTCGGCTACGATTCCAACGAGCGGACCGGCGGCGCCGGCGCCCGCTATCTCGGCATCGGCGGCGACGTCCAGTATCGCTCCGATCTCGTGACCATCTCGCTGCGCGCGGTCAGCGTCCAGACAGGTGAAGTGCTCGCCTCGACCACCACGTCGAAGCAGATATACTCCTACATGATGCGCGGCGGCGCTTATAAATTTGCCGCGCCGGAGGAATTGCTCGAAATCGAGATCGGCAATTCCTACAACGACCCCGGACATCTTGCCGTGCGCGAGGGCATCGAGCTGGCGGTCTATTCCCTGATCGTCGACGGCCTCAAGACCGGACTCTGGCGCATGGCCGATTCGGCCGCGCAGGAGAAGTTGATCCGTGAATTCTCGACATCCTACGCACGAAAATTGCCGCAGGGTTCGTAGTTCCGACGACCGAGGATACTGGTTTCAGGCATATCTGTAGTCGGATTCCGATCGTCTAGTTGGACTTCCATTTGATAATTCATGCGCTTCGCTGGGAAACCGGCGGAGCGTTTTTCGTTTTGACACTTTGGCCACGCAATCGACGCCGGAATTTGTTTCGATATGAATCATACCTGGACGACTGATCCCATTTAGACGCGTGCATCCGAAATTTAGAGAATCATGATTCACCATTTAACGCTTCTTAAAGTAATTAGACTTGCGACTCTCTAATCTTGAATGGTATTAACCCGCCGTTAACCGTCGCCTGAATGGGGCGCGGGGGCAATTTCGGGCGGGAGGAGGGTCTCCCGCGGGTCAAGGCGTCAGGGAGACAAGACATGTCACGGACTAAACTTTTGGCGGGCGTCGCAATGATCGCCCTCACCGGCGCGGCGCACGCGCAGACGACGGAAAACGGCAACAGCGCCTATGTCGGTCAGCGCGACCGCAGCAATTTCGCCTACCTGTCGCAGGCCGGCAGCAACGACGCCTTCGTCTATCAGCACGGCCAGCAGAACGTCTTCGCGCCGCTGCCGACGAACGGCGCGGGCGGCGATGCCCAGCGCGGCTCGAACACGCTCGGCACGATGCAGCGCGGCAACATGAACTTCATCGGCGACGACTTCCTGCAGCACGGCGACGGCCATGTCGGCGCGCTTGCGCAGTTCGGCCGCGAGAACGTCGTCTCGCAGTTCCGCCAGACGGGTACCGGCAGCCACCGCGGCACCGTCTTCCAGGGCGGCGCGAACAACGTTGCCATGAGCAACCAGAACAGCGCGGGCGACCACGAAGCCGGCATCATCCAGCTCAGCCCGATGGATGCGGCGACCGGCAACCTCGCCCAGAACATCCAGACGGGCGGCGACGACAATTTCGCCGGCATCTTCCAGGCCGGCATCGAGAACGAGGCGTTCTCGACGCAGATCAATTCGAACAATTCGCGCTCGATGACGAGCCAGTGGGGCGAAGGTAACGAGAGCGTCAATCTCCAGACGGGCACGTCGGGTTCGAACACCGCAACCCTTCAGCTCGGCACCGGCAATGGCGCGTCCAGTGTGCAGACCGGCGGTTCGGGCGCCAACGCGCTCGCGATCCAGAGCGGTGAAGGCAACTGGAACCGCAACGACCAGTCGAACGCGACGAACGCAAACGCGCTCGTTGTTCAGGACGGCGCACGCAACCAGAACTGGGGCGCGCAGCATAATCTGACCGGCAGCAACCAGGCGACGTTCCAGAACGGCGACGACAACCGCACCGACGTCACCCAGAACGCCGCCAACGGCTCGAACGCCTCCTCGATCCAGTCGGGCGACCTGAACAAGGTTCGCATCTCGCAGACCAACTCGAGCGCTGCGAACACGTCGGTCGCCCAGTTCGGCGACGGCAACACCGGCACGAGCTGGCAGAACGGCGTCACGAACGGTTCGGCCAGCGCGCTGCAGGTCGGTAACGGCAACACTGCGACCAACGTTCAGGGCACGTCCGGCAATTATGGCGTCGCCGGTGGTTCGAACCACGATGCCGCGATCGCGCAGTTCGGCATCGGCAACGAGGCGACGAACACGCAGACCGGTGGTCTGTCCGCCGAAGCCAACATCGCGCAGTTCGGCCTGTCGAACGAGGCATCGAACTCCCAGTCCGGCGGTTATCGCAACGGACAGGACGCCAATATCCTGCAGATTGGCGCCAACAACGACGCGTCCAACACGCAGACCGGCGGCTTCGACGTTTCGGGCGATATCGCGCAGTTGGGTGACGGCAACACCGCGACCAACTTCCAGCGCACGCGTGGCGCGAATGATTTCGAGGCCAATATTCTTCAGGTCGGCGATGGCAACACGGCCACCAATTCGCAGCGCAACGACGGCACGAATAATGGCTCCGGTCTGGAAGGCAACATTGCCCAGTTCGGCGTTTCGAATACCGCGACAAACAACCAGTTCGGCAGCAGCGGCGTGAATGGGCTCGAAGCCAATACGCTTCAGGTCGGCGCGAACAACGCTGCCACGAACACACAGAACGCCGGTGCCGACAACACCGCCAACATCGCGCAGTTCGGCAACCGCAACTCCGCGGCCAACACGCAGATCGGCCTCCACCATGGCGGCCTCTACAATGCGGGCAACGAGGCCAACATCGCCCAGTTCGGCGACGACAACGTCGCCGCGAACGTTCAGGACGACGGCATTCGCAATGAAAGCAACGTCCTCCAGATCGGCGAAGGCAACGACGGCGAAAACTGGAACCGCGGCGGCACCGACCACGAGAAGAACATCGCTCAGGTTGGCACTGGAAACGAGGCGGACAACGTCTCGCTTCAAGGAACCGGTCAGACGGCGAACATCGCGCAGTTCGGTGTCGCCAACGAAGCGATGAACATGCAGGTCGACGGCGTCGGCAACACGGCGAACGTCGCTCAGGTCGGCTTCATGAACGATGCCGTCAATACCCAGACGGGCGTGGGATCGAACGGCAACACCGCCAACATCGCCCAGTTCGGATGGAACAACGAGGCGGCGAACGGCCAGACGGGTGGTTCGGCCAACACCGCCAACATCCTGCAGGTCGGCGGCGGCAACGAAGCGGCCAACACGCAGGACGCCGCGACGCAGGGCGCCATCGCCAATGCGATCCAGCTCGGCTTCGGCAACTCGGCGGTGAACAGCCAGGAAGAGGCGGATGCGGGCTCCTCGGCCGACATCCTGCAGGTCGGCGCCGGCAATGTCGCCGTCAACGCGCAGAACGACGTCAATCCGACCTCGGCGGCGATCGCCCAGTTCGGCATCGGCAATGTCGGTGGGAATGCGCAGACGAACATCCAGGACTCCGATGCGTCGATCCTGCAGGCGGGCCTCGGCAACTTCGCCGGCAACGGCCAGTCGAACAGCGAAGACGTTTCGGGCGGCATCGTCCAGGTCGGTGCCTTCAACATCGCCGGCAACAGCCAGGACGACGCTGATGGCAGCTCTGCCGGCACGATCCAGGTCGGCGGCTTCAACTTCGCAGCCAACGTCCAGGACGACGTGACGGATGCCACCTCGCTGATCGCACAGATCGGCTTCGGCAACGTCGCGACCAACCTGCAGCAGTATGGCAGTTCGGGCGTGACGGCGGGCGTCGTGCAGGTCGGCAACGGCAACTCGGCGTTCAACGTGCAGGGTGAAGAGCAGAGCGTTTCGTATACGCTCTCGCAGGGCGGTCAGGTTGCCATACTTCCGATCTTCGGTGTGACGACGTATGCTGAATGGGGCGCGATCATTGCTGCTGGCTTCGGCGACGCGCCGGCGCAGAACTCGATCGCTGTGGCAGCGCAGGTTGGAGACAACAACTTCGCCAGCAACGTTCAGGTCGGCAAGGTCATCGTATCAGATAACATGTCGCTGTCGGGCGAAGTCGCTCTGGTAACTCGGCGCAATTCGGGCTCCAATCCGGTGTTCGGTATCCCAACACGACGCGGTACGCCAAACCCGACGGGTTCCGTTGTGCTCGAGATTGAGGGAGATGTTGCGGACCTTCCTTCCGGCCTTTTGCCCACTCTTCCGGAAGTCACCATCCCCACCATGGCCTCGGCTGCCGGCATCGTTCAGCTCGGCGACGACAACTTCGCGATGAACGCCCAGGAAGCCGCGATTGGCTCGCTGGCCGCCATCGTGCAGAACGGCGACGAGAACTTCGCGCTGCAGTCGCAGGACCTGACCCTCGGCGTCATCGCCGCGACCTACCAGGAAGGCGAGAACAACGGCGCGATCACCCGCCAGTCGGACTCGATCCTGTCGGCCGCCGCGACCGTCCAGGACGGCACCGGCAACTGGGCGCTCACCACCCAGTCGGGCAATCTGGACCTCGCGAACGTCACCTCGATCGGCGACATCTCGGGCCTCACCGTGGCGTCGGGCAATCTCGCCGGCGCCGTCCAGGTCGGCAGCGGAAACCTGGCCGTCACGTCGCAGACCGCGTCGAACGGCAAGGCCGCGACCATCCAGGCCGGCAGCGACAACTGGGCCGTGACCGCGCAGTCGGGCATGTCCAGCACGTCGCTGATCGTCCAGGCCGCCAGCAATTCAGGTGCGCTCGTCCTTCAGGGCGGCACGGGCAACAGCTCGGCCGTCGCGCAGGCCGGCACGTTCTCGAATGCCTGGATCTCGCAGACCGGCAGCGGCAACAACTCGCTGGTCGTCCAGGCCGGCTACGGCGACGGCACCGACCGCAACCATGCGATCGTCAGCCAGAGCGGCAGCAACAACGGCTCCTTCGTCGGCCAGTACGGACGCGGCAACGTCGCCGTGGTCTCGCAGTCGAACTGATGATCAGGCGGGGCGTCGCGAGGCGCCCCGCCATTCTTTTCGAAATCCGGGAGGCTCGCATGATCGGCAAGTCGCTGCTCGCAACGGGCTTCCTCCTTTTCTCCAGTGCAAGCGAAGCTTCGATGAACGGCCGGACGATCAACGGCGACATTCTCGATCCGCGCATCGCCGCATGCGGCGTCACGATTGACGGCAATGGCGGCGTGTTCCTGCGGCCCTTCATCGAAACGTCTCACGAACTGGCAGGCACATACCGCTTCGCCATCGCCTCGCGGTCGGGCTCGAATTCGAGCGTGACCAGCCAGGCCAACCGGTTTTCCGGCGGATCGCTCGGCTCGAGCGTCGTCGGCATCGGTCGGGCCTCGAAGGTCTCGATCGACCTCGAGGTGACGGAAGCGAACGGCGCGGCGCTCTGCCGCGTCAAGACGGACATCGATCTCGACGAGGGCGCGATCCGGCTGTGAGGCGCGGATCGGGGCAACAAGGGGACTGGCACATGACGAGCTGGACGAAACGACTTGCAGGCGCGATGACCGCGCTGGCCCTTTCGGCGGGCGTCGCCGCGGCGACGGAAATCCGCATCGTCGACGAGGCGGATTATGGCGGCGCGCGCGCGGAGGCGGTGGTCTCCAGCCTGATGCAGCCGATCAGCCCGTTCGTCGCCGGGCAGGCCGGCAACACGACCTCGATCGCCCAGATCGGCGCCGGCCATTCGGTCAATTCGTCGATCGAGGGGCATTCCAGCGCCTCGCTGATCGCGCAGGACGGCACGCGCAATCGCGCGGTTCAGGCGATCGAGGGCAGCAATTCGGCGCTGCTCCTCGTCCAGTCGGGCACCAACAACAACGTCCTGCAGGCGAGCCGCGGCGACAACAACTTCCAGCTCGTCGGCGTGTCGGGCAGCAACAACGATGTCGGCTACGTGCAGATGGGCAACAATCTTGCCGGCGTGCTCGACGTGCGCAACTCGCACAACACCACCGTCGTCGCGTTCCAGACCAATCAGTCGCGCAACTTCCTGATGCCGACGGGCATCAGTGGGCTGAATAACGCCGCGGTCGTGATTGTGCCCGGCAAGATGTATGTGCTACCGAAGAGATAATCTGTCCACCGGCTGTATTGCGCCGTTGTTCTTGTTCCGGAGGATTTGCAAATGAAGGTTTTGGCTGCCGCTCTTCTTGCCGGCGCTGTGTTTGCCGGCGGCGCCGCCCTGGCATCCGAACTGGTCTATCGGCCGATCAACCCGTCGCTCGGCGGCGATCCGCTGAACGGAAACTGGCTCCTGTCGCAGGCGACGGCGCAGACCGAAGGTGGCGGCTCGCCGGGCTTCTCGATCGACTTCCCGGATTTCGGCGGCGTCGCGCAGCCCGATCCGGATCTCGTCGAACAGCCCGAGGTCGATCCCGCCGGGACCGGTGACTGACGCCTGCGCGCGGCAGTCCGCGTGAGCGCAATCAGCGCTGGCGGATGATCGCGACGTTGCCGTTGCCCTGCTGCGAAACCATCGCCTGGTGACCGATCCCGCGCTGCGTGATCGATGCGACGTTGTTGAGGCCGATCTGCTGGATCAGGCCGACATTGCGGCTGCCGAACTGGCTGACCGTGCCCTGGTTGCCGCTGCCCTGCTGCCAGACGAGGCCGAGATTTCCCGGGCCGCTCGGCTGCAGGGCCGGCATCTGCATGGCGAGCTCGACGATCGGCTGCATCAGTTCGCTGGTCGTCATCCGCACGGAAGCGGACGTTGGTGCGATCTGCTGGATATAGGCCGGCGACGAGAAAGTCTGTGCACTTGCCGATACTGTGCAGATGGCGAGAAACAGTGCGGAAACCAGCGTTCTTTTCATGAGAAGTCCCCTCGATTGTTGGGGAACTATGCGCAGACTTGATCTAAAGAGACGTCAACTTGGATGGTTGACGGAAAATTTAAATCGAGACCAAGTATTTACGCATTGATCAGACAGCCTGATCGCGCCTGACCACCCGGAAGCCGATATTGCTGGTGCTGGTGCGGCGGTCGTTGCCGGTGCGCGCGGCGCAGCGGTAGCGGTCGCAATAGCTCGCATGGCAGAGGAACGAGCCGCCGCGCATGGATTTCACATCCGCGCCGTTCCCGTTGAACGGATCGCGGGATGCGGTGATGCGGTGATAGTCGGGCGCGAAATCATCGGCGCACCACTGCCAGACATTGCCGACGGCGTTGTAAAGCCCGAACCCGTTCGGCGCGTAGGCGGTCGCCGGGGCGGTGCCGACATGGCCGTCCTCGGCGGTGTTCAGTGTCGGGAAGCGTCCCTGCCAGATGTTGCAGCGGTGCGCGCCGCCGGGCGTCAGCTCGTCGCCCCATGGGTAGAGCGCGGCCTCGAGGCCGCCGCGCGCGGCGTATTCCCATTGCGCCTCCGTCGGCAGAGCCACGCCCGCCCAGCGGCAATAGGCCTGGGCATCGTCCCAGCTCACATGGACGACCGGGTGGTCGCCGCGGCCGCCGATGTCGCTCGCCGCGCCTTCCGGCCTGTTCCACGAAGCCCCTTCGACCGGATACCACCATGGCGTCTCGCGCGGCACCTGCCGCACCTTGCGCTTTTCGAGCGGCGACAGGAGCATGTGGAAGACGCTCGACCACCCGTCCCGTTCGGCCTGCGTCACAAATCCCGTCTCGGCGATGAAGGCTGCGAACTGCTCGTTGGTGACGGTATGGGCGGCAATAGTGAAGGGCGAGACCGTCACTTCGCGCTGCGGGCCTTCGCCGTCTTCGGCGAAGCGGCCCGGTTCGCTGTTGCCCATGAGAAAGGCGCCGCCGGGCAGGGGGCGCCAGTCGAAATCGGGCGCGGCTCCGGTCCGGCGAAGCGGCGCTTCCGCCGCCTCGCCGCCGCGCCGATCCTGCGCCGGCGTGCAGCAGGGTTTGCCGGTCGCGGTCACGCGTGGGTCACGCCTCTTCCTTCTCCCAGAACGCCGTTCCCGCCTGGCTCGCGAGATAGGCGAGGATCGTCTCGCGGTCGATGACGCCGCAGCGATCCGCCCATGTCTGGTAGAGCGCCTTCAGTTCTTCCACCCGTTCCGGGTTGGCGGCGGCGAGGTCGTTCATCTCCGTGCGGTCGGCCTCCATGTCGTAGAGTTCCCAGGGACCGGGATATTTGCGCACCAGCTTCCACTTGCCGACGCGCACGGCCGAATTGCCTTCATGCTCCCAGAAGAGCGGGCCGCGCCCGGCGCCGTCGTCCTCGAAGGAGGGAACGAGGCTGGTCCCCTCGCAGGGCAGGATCGCATTGCCCTTGTATTCGGCCGGATAGGCCGCGCCGGTGATGTCGAGCACGGTCGCCATCAGGTCGGGCAGTTGCCCCGGCGTGTGGCGCAGGCCGCCCCCCTCGTCGATGCCCTGCGGCCAGTGGATGATCAGCGGCGTCGAGATGCCGCCCTCGTGCACCCAGTGCTTGTAGAGCCGGAACGGCGCGTTGGAGAGGTTCGCCCAGGCCGTCTCGTAGCTCTGGTAGGTGTCCTCGGCGCCCGGCATGATCGAGCGGTCGTTGCCGAAGCGGACCAGACGGCCATCTCGGGTTCGTTCCTGCGCGATCATCAGATTGTCGACGAGCTCGCGCACTGGCACGCCCTCGGGAATGTCCTCGGCGCAGGCGCCGTTGTCGGAGAGGAACACGATCATCGTGTTGTCCATCTTCCCGGTCTCCTCGAGCGCATCCAGAATGCGGCCGATGCCCTGGTCCATCCGGTCGATCTGCGCGGCATAGACCTCCATGCAGCGGAGCAGCCACTCCTTTTCCTTCGCGTCGCGCCAGGCGGGCTGGGTCGGGTCGCGGTCGGTCAGCATCCAGGAGGGGTCGATCATGCCGGCGCGCACGAGGCGTGCCAGCCGCTCCTCGCGCAGCGTGTCCCAGCCGGCATCGAAGCGGCCCTTGTACCTGGCGATGTCCTCGTCATGCGCGTGAAGCGGCCAGTGCGGCGCGGTGTAGGCTACATACTGGAAGAAGGGCTTGTCGGCGTGGTCGCGGGCATGGTCGCGGATGAAGTCGGCGGCTTGGTCGCTGATCGCGTCGGTGTAGAAGAAGTCCGGATCGTTCACCGCCTCGTGCTCGACATTCTCGTTGCCGCGCGTCAGCGTGTTGGGGTGGTAGAAGCTGCCGGCGCCGATGATCGTGCCGTAGAACTCGTCGAAGCCGCGCTGCAGCGGCCAGGAAGGCGACGGCTCCGTCAGGCTCTTCGCCACGTGCCACTTGCCGCTCAGATAGGTGCGATATCCGGCTTCCCGCAGCACTTCAGCCATCGTCACGCAATTGGTGCCGAGATCACCGGTATAGCCTTCCGGGCCGGTGTCGTAGGTCAGGATGCCAATGCCCGTCTGGTGCGGGTGGAGCCCGGTCAGGAGCGAGGCGCGCGAGGGGCTGCAGCGGGCCGTGTTGTAGAACTGCGAATAGCGCAGGCCGGCAAAGGCGAGCCGGTCGAGATTGGGCGTCTCGACCTCGCCGCCATAGCAGCCGATGTCGGAAAAGCCCATGTCGTCGTTGAGGATGATGACGACGTTGGGCCGGGAGCCGTTCTGGTCGGCGGTGCTCATGGTTAGGTCTCCAGACTGGACGTTCAGTTGCCCGTGCGGCGGGCGAGCTTGATGGCGAAGCGGAAATATTCGGGGACGTAGACCGAGCGCAGGAATTCGAGCGCCCGCCCGCCTGTCGAGACCGTCAGCCGGTCCATCGAAAGAAGCGCGCGGCCGGGCTCGATGCCGAGCAGGCTTGCCGTCGCCTCGTCGGCGGTGACCGCGCCGATCGTCTGGTCGGCCTCGTGGATGGTCAGGCCAAGATCGTCCTCGAAGACGCGGTACATCAGGATCGATTCGAGGTCGCGATGCTCGAGTTCGAGGCCGATATCCGGCGGGTAGAAAGCGTGCTCGATGGCGACGGGAATGTCGTCGGCGGTGCGCAGGCGATGCAGGTGCCAGACGGCGCGCTCGGCGAGCTTCTCGCTCACTTCCGAGTCCTGCCGGTTGGTCATGCCCTTTTCGAGGATGCGCGCGCCGGCGGCGTAGCCCGCCTCGCGCATCGTCTCGGAAAAGCCCATCAGCCGCCCGACCCAGTTTTCCACCGCCGCCGAGCGCAGGAAGGTGCCGCGGCCGCGCTCGCGCGAGAACATGCCCTCGTCGACCAGCGGCTGCAGGGCGTTGCGGATGGTTACGCGGCTGACCCCGAAATGCGCGCCGAGCTCGGCCTCGGTCATCAGCCGACCTTCGGGATCGACGAGCGAGCCGGCCAGCGCGTCGCGCCGGATGGCGTTGCGGATCTGGATGTGTAGCGGCACCTTGCTCGACGCGTCGATGCGCGGCGTGTCCGGGGACAGCGTTTCGCCACTCATGCCTCGATCCTCCTGCGCGTTTCGGCATCGAAGAGATGGACGTCCTGCGACGCGACGGTGATCGCGACCTGGTCGCCGTCGGCAAAGGGGCGACCGTCGGAGATGCGCGCGCGAATCGGCGCGCCGTCGCCGTCGAGCTTCAAGTCGAGGATGGCGGTGTCGCCAAGGTTCTCGACGAACTCGACCTTCGCCGGACGGCCCGTCCCGTTGACCTGGACGGCGCCGGGGCGCACGCCCACGATCACGTCGCGCGCGGCAAGACCGCCGGGCGCGCCCGCCAGCGGCTTTCCTGCCACCACGACCTGCCCGCCTTCGATGCGGCCGGGCAACAAGTTCATCGGCGGGCTGCCGATGAAGCCGGCGACGTCGACGCTGTTCGGCCGGGCGAAGACGTCGGCGGGGCGGCCGATCTGCTGGATTTCGCCCTCCATGAACACCGCCATGCGGTCGGCGAGCGTCATCGCCTCTTCCTGGTCGTGGGTCACATAGACGGCGGTGACGCCGAGATCGCGCTGGAGGCGCTTCAGTTCGGCCCGCGTTTCCAGGCGCAGCTTGGCGTCGAGATTGGACAGCGGCTCGTCGAGCAGGAAGAGCTTCGCCCTTCGCACGATGGCCCGGGCGAGCGCGCAGCGCTGCTGCTGGCCGCCGGACAATTGTCCCGGCCGCCGGTCGAGCAGATGGTCGATGCGCACCTTGCGCGCCGCCTCGCGCACCAGCGGCTCGATCTCGGCCTTCGACTTCTTCTCCATCTCGAGCGGGAAGGCGATGTTCTGCGCCACCGTCATGTGCGGGTAGAGCGCGTAGCTCTGGAACACCATCGCCACGTCGCGCTCGCGCGCGTCCTGCGCGGTCACGTCCTGGTCGTCGAGGATCACCCGGCCGCGCGTCGGCATGTCGAGGCCGGCGAGAATGCGCAGCGTCGTGCTCTTGCCGGAGCCCGAGGGACCGAGCAGCGCGAAGAACTCGCCCGGCTCGATCTCGAAATCGACGCCTTTCAGCGCGGCGAAAGTGCCGTGCATCTTGACCACGTCCTCGAAGCGGACGTTACCCAGACCGGTCATCGACGACCCCCACCCTTGACTGCGCCTACGGTGAGGCCCTTGACGATGTGCTTTTGCGCGAGAATGCCGAGGATGACGACCGGCAGCATGGCGATGACGGAGACCGCCGCAAGCTGCGTCCAGAGCGTCTGCTCGACGGAGACGAAGTTGAACATCGCGATCGTGACCGGCCGAACGGTGTTGCCCGAGAGCACGACGGCGAACAGGAACTCGTTCCAGGCGTTCAGGAAGACGAAGACGATGGTGACGGCGATGCCGCCCTGCACCTGCGGCAGGATGATCCGGCGCAGCGTCGTCAGCCGGCTCGCGCCGTCGACGGCCGCGGCCTCTTCCATCTCGAAGGGAATGTCCTCGAAATAGGAAACCATCAGCCAGATCGCGAAGGGCAGCGAGAAGGACAGGTAGATCAGGATGATGCCCTGATAGGTGTCCATCCAGCCGATGTTCCGCAGGATCAGGAAGTAGGGAATGATGATGCCGACCGGCGGCAGCATCTGGGTCGCCAGCACGTAGAACCCCGCCCAACGGCTGCCCGGCACGCGCAGCCGTGCCAGCGCATAGGCGGCGGGAATGGCGATGGCCATGGTCAGGATCGTGGTCCCGGCCGAGATGACGAAGCTGCTCCAGAGGTTCGGCAGGATCGACTGCGGCCCGAAGAGGACGCTGCGATAGGCCGCCAGCGTCGGCTCGAAGAAGAGCTTCGGCGGATAGGCGAGCACGTCCTGCTCGTTCTTCAGCGAGTTCAGCACCGACCAGAAGATCGGGAACACCCAGGCGAGGATGAAGATGCCGGTGACGATCAGCAGGCCGATGGCGCGCAGATGCTTGGTCTTCACTTCGCCCTCCGGATCAGGAACAGGACGGCGGAAATCAGGATCGTGACGACCAGAAGCGCGACGGCGAGCGCCGAGCCGTAGCCGATCGACAATTCCGTGAAGGACTTGCGGTAGGCGTAGAGATTGAGGATCTCGGTCGCCGTGCCGGGGCCGCCGCCGGTGACGGTGAAGATCGCGGCGAAGGCCGTCAGTGCCACCATGGTGCGCATGATGACGACCATGACGATCGCCGGGCGCAGCAGAGGAAGCGTGATGCGCCAGAAGCGCTGCCACGGGCCGGCGCGGTCGATCCGCGCGGCCTCGTAGATGTCGTCGGGCAGCGAGGCGAGGCTTGCGAGCAGCACCATGAAGGCAAAGGGCGTCCATTGCCAGGTGTGGATGACGATGACCGAAACCAGCGCCATGAACGGATCGCCGAGCCAGTTCTGGCTGCCGAGACCGGCCGAAATGGAGAGGTAGTCGATCACGCCGAATTCCGGCGTCAGCATGAAGCTGCGCCAGACCATGCCGACGACGGCCGGCGACAGGACGACGGGCAGGATGGCGATGAAGCGGAACAGGCCCTGGCCGCGCTTCATGTTCATGACGAGGAGCGCGAGCGCGAGACCGAGGACGACCTGCGCGATGACGGTCGTCACCGTATAGATCATGCTGACCGACAGCGACTGCCAGAAGCGCGGGTCGGCGAAAAGCTGGCGATAGTTCTCGATGCCGACGAACCCGTCCATGAACGGCATGGCGAGGTCCATCCGGAACGTGCTCGTCCAGATGAGATAGAGAAGCGGGAACGTCGTCGTCGCGCCGAGCGCGATGAAGGCCGGCGCGAGAAGCGCGGCGGCAAAGCGCCGCTCGCGCCGCGCCATGACGTCCAGATGGCCGGAAGCGGCCGGGGAAAGCGCCGCCCCGGATGGGGCGGCGACGGGTTCGGCAAGCGACATCGGTCTATCGCATCATCGGCGCGATGCGCGTCTGGGCGTTGTCGAGCGCGTCCTTGACGGTCGCCTGCCCGGCAAGCGCCGACTGGATTGCGGTGGCGAGCGTGTCGCCGATCGCCGGCCATTGCGGCGCGCGCGGCCGCCAGTCGACATCGGTGTCGTTTTCGAGCGAGGCGAGCGTCGCCTCGACGAAATTGTCGCCGAAGGCGCTGACCGTCTTCACATATTCCGGGTCGCGCCAGAGCGAGAGCCGGTTCACGCCCGAGCGCTTGGCCGGGCCGTCGAAGCGGTACGACGTGCGCGCCTGCGTCTCGGCCGAGGCCGCCCACTGGATGAAGAGCCAGGTCGCGGTCTTCGCCTCGTCGCTCAGCGCCGCGTTGATCGGCATGCCCCAGTTCCAGATCGAGGAAACGCGCTTGCCCGACGGGCCTTCCGGCCAACGCTCATAGGCGATCTTGCCGACGACGGTCGACTTCTCCGGATTGTTGATGACGGACGCCGAGGAATGCGCGTCGACATAGGTCGCGATCGTGCCCTGCGAGAAGGCATCGGCGATGTCGGGCCAGTTCCAGTTCTGGGCCGCGGCCGGCGCATAGGCCTTCATCGTGTCGACATACCAGGTCAGCGCGGCTTCCGCCTCGGGGCCATTGACGACGAGTTCGCCATTGTCGAACCACTCGCCGCCGAAGGCGCGGAACAGCGAGGAGTAGATGTAGACGTTCTGTCCGGCGCCGGCGACGCCGCGCAGCGCCGCGCCCCAGACGCGGTTGTCCGGGTCGTGCAGCGCCGCCGCGTTGGATACGAACTCGTCCAGCGTCGCCGCCGACTTCAGACCCTTCGCCTCGTAGAAGTCCTTACGCATGACCTGCAGCGTCACCTCGCCGTCATAGGGCAGGCCGAGGAGGGCGCCGTCGACCGAATTGGCTTCGCGCCAGGCCGGAACGATGTCGTCGAGCGCCAGCCATTCGGCGTCGGTCTTTTCCGTATCCTCGATGAACGGATCGAGCGCTTCGACCCAGCCATTCGAATGATACAAATTGTAATACATAGGATCGGCGGCGTGCGTCGCATAGGTGCCGGTGCCGGAGGTGAAGTCGAGCACGCATTTCTGGCGGATCTGCGCCGGCGGGATCTTCTCGTAGCGTACGGTGATGCCCGTCAGCGCCTCGAATTGCGGGGTGATGGCCGCGAGATTGTCGAAATAGGCGGCCGGGATGACGGCGACCGTGATTTCCTGGCCCGTCGCCTGCTTCCAGTCGATATTGGCGGCTTCGTAAGGTGCGAGGTCGGCATCCTGCGCGCTGGCGCGGCGGACATAGGCGGGCAGGGCGAGCGCGCCCACGCCTGCGGCGGCGCCGGCGAGAAACCGCCGACGGTCAGTGATGAACTTCATGATTTCCTCCCGAGCGCAGCCTCCCGCTGCTTGCCCATCGGTAAATCAAATGTAGTAACAAGTCAACGTTGTCTTATCTTTGCCGCGGCTACCGTTCCCGCTGGACGACGAACGCATTGTTCCGGCGCATCGAGGGGTGCGCGCGGTCATACGGGAGTGGGTAGAAGGCCTGCACGTCGAGCGCTTCCGCCGCATGCCAGGGCCAGCGCGGATTGTAGAGCATCGCCCGGCCGAGCGCGACGAGGTCCGCCTTGCCGTCCGCCAGCACGCTTTCGGCTTCCTGCGCCTGCGTGATCAGGCCGACCGCCATGGTCGCGATCCCCGCCTCGCACCGGATCGTCTCGGCGAAACCCGCCTGGTAGAGCGGGCCGACCGGGATCTGCTGCTCCGGCGCGACCCCGCCCGTCGACGCGCAGACATAGTCGCAGCCGAGCGCCTTCAGTTCGCGCGCAAAGGCGACGGTGTCCTCGGGCGTCCAGCCGCCGTCGATCCAGTCGGTCGCCGACACGCGCACGCCGATCGGCTTTTCCGCCGGAAACGCCGCGCGGATCGCGCGAAACACGTCGAGGCCGAAGCGCATCCGGTTTTCGAGCGAACCGCCATAGGCGTCGGTGCGCTGGTTGAGGATCGGGGTCAGGAAGGCGTGGATGAGATAGCCATGGGCCGCGTGAAGCTCGATCAGGTCGAAGCCGGCCTCATGCGAACGGCGCGCGGCGTCGGCGAACTGGCCGACGACCTCGTCCATCGTCTCGCGGCTGATCTCGGTCGGCGTCTTGCGGCCGGGATAGGCGAGGGGGGAGGGATTGAAGATCTCCCAGCCGCCCTCCGCCTCGCCCAGCGACTTCTGGCCGAACCAGGATTGCGAGACCGAGCCCTTGCGGCCCGAATGGCCGAGCTGGATGCCCATCTTCGTACGACCGTGGGTGCGGGCGAAATCGATGATGCGCCGGTAGCCGGCGACATGATCGTCGGACCAGATGCCAAGGCAGCCCGGGCTGATGCGCCCGCGCGGATCGACGGCGGCGGCTTCCGTGATCAGCAACCCCGCGCCGGAGACGGCAAGCTGGCCGAGATGGGCGAGGTGCCAGTCATTGGCAAAGCCGTCCTCGGCCGAATGCTGGCCCATCGGCGAGACGACGATGCGGTTGTCGAGCCGAAGGTCGCGCAGATCATAGGGCGTGAAGAGGATCGGCGCACCGGCCGCGGTCGCGTCCATGCGCGTCAGGACGCGCCGTCGGCGACGGCGTAGCGGCCTTCCATGCGCTTGAACTCGGCCATGCCGACCAGGCGCTGGCGTTCGGCGAAGGGCGCGACCAGCCCGTCGCCCTCGGTCAGGACGCCATTGTCGCGCAGATGGGTCAAGGCGTTGCGCATGCCCATGATCGCGCCCTGGAGCGAGGCGTTGGCGTAAAGCACCATGCCGACGCCGAGTTCGCGGAAATCGGACAGGCCCACGCTCGGCGTGTGGCCGCCGATGACCATGTTGACGAGCTGCGGCACGGACAGGGATTCGATCACCTTGCGGATGTCGGAGATCTGGCGCGGCGCTTCGACGAAGGTGACGTCGGCGCCGGCGTCGATGAAGGACTGCGCGCGCGCGATCGCCTCGTCGAGCCCGTGCGTCGCATAAGCGTCGGTGCGCGCGATGACGAGGAAGTCGGGCGAGCGGCGCGCCTCGACGGCCGCACGCACCTTCTCGGCCATCTCGGCGGCGGGGATCACGCCCTTGCCGTCGAAATGCCCGCAGCGCTTGGGGAAGACCTGGTCCTCGAGCTGGATCGCGTTGGCGCCGGCGCGCTCGAAGCTGCGGACCGTGTGCCAGACATTGATCGCGTTGCCGAAGCCGGTGTCGCCGTCGACGATCAACGGCAGTTCGGTGATGTTGCGGACCATGCCGATCGTGTCGGCCAACTGCGTCGGGCTGATGAGGCCGACATCCGGCAGGCCGAGATGGGCGTTCGTGACGCCCGCGCCGGTGATGTAGAGCGCCTCGTAGCCGACATCCTCGGCCACGCGCGCGGCCAGCGCGTTCATCACGCCGGGGACCAGCAGCGCGCGGCGCTGCTCGATCATTTCCCGCAACCGTCCACCTGCCGTTTCCATGAAATCCCGACCTTCCTGTTGCGCATTTCGCCTGAACAATAGGTATGCGCCAACAATACGTCAACTGTTGACAGTTGCCAGTGCGCGTGCGCAGATGTCGGATCGGTGGTGCCGCGCTCTGTGCCGCGGCCGGAAGGTCAGGGTCTGTTCTTGCGAACCAGATACGCCACGCAACTGATTGCCGGAGGCCGCGCCGCCTCCCGGTCGCGCTGCGTCGCCGCCCCGGATTTCGACCCCGCCGACATCGATCCGCACGCATTCGCCAGGCGGGCCGGGGTGGGGAACCTCCGGCCGCGCGCAGCTTCGAGAGCCGACAATCAAAACAAGAGAGGATGGAACATGAGGACCTTCTACACGACCGTCGCGGCCGGCCTTGCCGCCACGTTCATCACGTCAGGGGCCTACGCCCAGGAATTCCAGTGGAACCTCGCCAACGCCTATCCGGCGAGCGAATTCCAGAGCGAGGCGATGCAGATGTTCGCCGACAAGATGCGCGAGGTCACCGATGGCCGCCTCGACATCACCACCCATCACGGCGGCTCGCTCTTCGCCAATCCGGTGGTGCTGGAATCGACCCGCAACGGGCTCGTCGAGATGGGCTCCGAGCTGATGACCAATCTCGGCCGCGAGAACCCGCTGTGGGAACTCGACGGCATCCCGTTCTTCGTCACCTCCTATGCCGATGCGAAGGTGCTGTGGGACGTGACCCGCGAGCCCTTGACCGAGGAACTCGCCAAGAGCGGCGTTCGCCTGCTCTACGCCGTGCCGTGGCCGTCGCAGGGCTTCTTCTTCGACCGCGAGATCAATTCGCTCGCCGATGTCGAGGGCCTGTCCATGCGGGCCTACAACCCGTCGACCACGCGGCTCACTGAGCTGATGGGCGCGGAGCCGACGACGGTCCAGATCACCGAGATGCAGCAGGCCTTCGCGACCGGGCTGATCTCGTCCTTCAACACCGCCCCCACTTCGGGCGTCGTCTACAAGGCGTGGGAATACACGGACTTCTACTACAAGACCGACGCCTGGCTGCCCAAGCTCATGGTCTTCGTGCGCGAGGACGTCTACCAGACCCTTCCCGACGACATCAAGGCGCAGGTAACCGAGGTCGCCATGGAGGTCGAGGCCTGGGGCTGGGGGCAGAGCGAAGCCAAGGTCACGGAAGCCGAGAAGACGCTCGCCGACAACGGCATGACGGTCGCCCCGCCCAGCGAGGAACTCGCCGCCGAGCTCGCCGAAGTAGGCGAAACGATGGTCGCGGACTGGCTCGCCAATGCCGGCGAAGACGGCAAGGCGGTCGTCGACGAGTTCCGCGAAAAGGCTGCGGCCGAGTAGTCGGCCGTCCTCACCCATGCCTGCGGGGATTTCGCCCCGCGGGCGCTTTTCGAACAGTGGTGGAGCCTTAAGCGATGGCCGCGCAAATCCCTTCGTCCCCGCCGCTGGTGGGCAGGCTGCTCAGGCTGGTTGCGGGCGTCTCGCTCGTGCTGGCCTGCCTGTCGCTCGCCGCGCTCGTCATCCTGTTCGTCGGCGTCATCGTGCTGCGCCTCTTCGGCACGTCGATCCCGTCGGCAGACGACGTCGCCGGCATCCTGCTCGGTGGCACGTTCGCGCTCGGCTTCGCCGCCGCCGTTCCCGGCGACCAGCACATCTCGGTCGACTTCTTCATCGACAAGATGGGCGGGCTCGGCTCGGCCTTCATGCGCGCCTTCGGCTATGTCGTGATGATCGCCATCATCGGCTACCTGACCGTCGGCTTCTTCCACATGTGGTACGCGGCATACCTTTCGGGGATCAAGATGCTCGGCACGCTGCCGATCCCGCGCGCGCTTCCCATGGGGGTCGTGCTGGCGGGGCTGGTGTTGCTCGAAACGGCGCTCGTGCTGCGCTTCATCGAGCGCGCGCTCGGCATCGGCTTCGGCGCCCAGCCGGAAGACATCATGAAGGGGGCGCACTGACATGGATCGCGATTTCATCGCCATCGGCTTCGTCGTCTGCCTCCTTCTCTTCCTGCTCCTCGGCGTTCCGATCGCGGCGACGATCCTGGTCCTGACCACGGTCGGCATCCTGCTCGTCGCCAATGTCGATCCCGCGGTCGCCATGTCGACCGCCTTCTTCGGCCAGATGACGAATTGGGGCCTGACCGCGCTGCCGCTCTTCGTGCTGATGGGCGAGCTTCTGTCGCGCTCCGGCATCGCGCGCAAGCTCTTCGACGCCTTCGCGGTTCTCGTCGGGCGGATGCCCGGCGGCCTGATTCAGGTGAACATCTTCGCCAGTTCGCTGTTCGCGGCGCTGTGCGGTTCCTCGACGGCGACGGTTGCGACCATCGGCCAGTTGAGCCTGCCGCAGCTTCGCGCGCGCCAGTATCCCGAAGGTCTCGTGCTCGGCTCGATCGCCGGCGCGGGCACGCTCGGCATCCTGATCCCGCCCTCCGTGGCGCTGATCCTCTACGGCTTCGCCTTCAACGTCTCGATCGGCGATCTCTTCCTCGCCGGCATCCTGCCGGGGCTGATGATCGCCGGCATCTTCTGCGTCTACGTCGCGATCCGCCACCGCACCGGCGGGCAGGGGTCGGACATGGTCGTGCCGGCCGGCGCAAGCCGCCTTCGCGCCATCGTCTCGCTGCTGCCGCTGGTCGGGCTGATCGGCATCGTGTTCGGCGCGATCTATCGCGGTTTCGCAACGCCTACGGAAGCCGCCGTCATCGGCGTCGTCGGCGCCATGGTCCTCGCCCTCTTCGACCGCCAGCTCAATCTGCGCGTCATCGTCGATGCGCTCAAGGCGACCGTCCTCTTCTGCGCCACGATCGGCCTCATCCTCGGTGCCTCGGCCGCGCTTCAGGTCGCGATGGCCTATACCGGCATTCCGCGCACCATCGTCACCTGGATCGAGGGCGTCAATCTCGGCTATTACGGCCTGCTCGTCGTCATCGCGGCGATCCTGATCGTGCTCGGCTGCTTCATGGACGGGCTGTCGATGATCGTCCTGACGGGCTCGATCCTGCTGCCGATCGCCCAGAGCGCCGGCATCGACCTGCTCTGGTTCGGCGTCTTCATCGTGATCCTGGTCGAGATCGGCCTGATCACCCCGCCGATCGGCTTCAACCTCTTCGTCCTGCAACGCATATCGGGCTGGCAGCTTCCGCAGCTCGCGGCGGCCGCGTTCCCGTTCCTGCTGCTGATGCTGCTGGCGATCGTCATCCTGACGATCTTCCCGTCGATCGTGACCCTGCTGCCGAGCCTGCTTTAAAGCAGGCTCGCTCGTCAGGCGGCCGCGTTCCGCTCCAGGATCTGGTCGTGGATGGCCTCGATGCTCTTGCGGCGGAAGAGCTCGATCAGGTGATCGGGATAGGCCGGGCTGCCGCCGGTCGAGATATGGATACGGTCCTCGAAGCCGATGCGCTGGCACAGCACCTCGCGCGGGTGGCCCTTCTCGATGCCGCGCGCGACTTCGCCGATCAGTTCTTCCATCTTCTGGCGGAACGGCGTCACGTCGGCCGGCTTCGACACCGCGCCGTGACCGGGCACGATCCATTCGGCGTCGATCGTCTCGAAGAAGCGGGCGGCCTCCACCCACGCGAACACATGCGCCTCGACGAAGGCCGGCAGGCTGAGCTCGCAGAAGAGGTCGCCCGAAAAGACGATTCCGAGCTGCTTCAGCTCGATATAGACGCTGTTGGGCGTATGGCCCGGACGGTGGGTGAGTTCGAATGTCAGGCCGCCGACGTCGAGCGCCATACGGTCGACGAAGGTGACCGTGGGCACGCGCACCTGGTAGTCGCGGATCAGCGGCGCGCCTTCGGGATCGATGACCGCGATCAGGTCCTCGACATATTGCCGGCTCGGCGCGTGGTTGACGAGGCGGTCGCGCGTGATCTCGTGCGAGACGATCGTGCCGGGCAGGAAATAGTTGCCCATCGTGTGGTCGATGTGGTGGTCGGTGTTGATCAGGAAGGCGACGTCGCCCATCGCCGCCGCGGTCCGGCGCCAGCGCATGGCGTCGGTCGGGCGATGCGGCGCATCGATCAGCACCAGCCCCTCGCGCGTCGACACGATCGAGTTGTTGGAGCCTAGATGTTCGGTTTCGACGAAGACGCCGTGGGCGATTTCCTGGAGCGCCATCAGAACACCTTTCCGACGAAGCCGATGAGGTTCTGGACCCGCATCGGGGCGAAGACTTCGAGCAACTCGACCTCGCCCTCGATGGATTCGAACGAATGGTGGGTGCCGATCGGGACGACGCAGATGTCGCCCGGCCCGACCTCGTGGGTCTCGTCCGCGATGTGGATCAGCATCCGGCCCGTCAGCATCAGGACGGTCTGCTCGGAATCGTCGTGCTTATGGCGCGGCGTGGCGGAAGGGTGGACGATGCGGATTCGGTTGACCCCGCATTGCAGCCCCGCGGCGGACCTGCGGAAATTGTTGGCGAGTATCTCGACCTCAGGCAGGTCGTTCCAGTTTGCGATGTAGCCCATAGCCTCTCCTCGCCGCACGCAGGGCAGCATTTGCAGGATGCTGGTCGGCAATCTGTCATCTGTCAACAGTTTCCTGCTGGTCGATGCCGGAGGCCTCTACGTCCGGTTGCCATGGAACCCGAAAACCACAGCGGCCGCGCCATCGCCCGATCCTGGCGCTGGATAAGTTGACAAGAAAATTCTAGTTATCTAATCGGGCGATCGGAAGCCAGCTTTCGAGCAAGCCACCGCGTCTCAATATCCGGAGCCCGGGGGCCACAATGCTTCGATTCACGCGTGCGCGTTTTCACCGGGCAGCTTTGCTCGCAACCGTCATCCTGCCGCTCGGCGCGGGGTCGGCGCTGTCCCAGGAAGCGACGGTGCTGGAAACGCTCACCATCGAAGCCGAGAGCGACGCCACGCTTGTCCAGGACGGCTATGTCGGCAAGCAGGACCGGCTCGGCACCAAGATCGACACGCCGATCGCCGAGATCCCGCAGGCGATCTCCGTCATCACCCAGGATCAGATCGAGGACCAGAAGCCGCGCACGCTGAACGAGGCGCTCGGCTACACCGCCAGCGCCAATCCAAACAGCTACGGGTTCGACACGCGCTACGACGCGGTCTTCCTGCGCGGGTTCCAGGCCTATTACAACGGCATGTTCCGCGACGGGCTGCGCCAGTACAACGGCCCGTCGGCCTGGTTCAAGACCGAGCCCTACGGCATCGAGGGCATCACCGTCCTCAAGGGACCGGCCTCCTCGCTCTACGGCATCAGCGGTCCGGGCGGCATCATCAACGTGGTCACCAAGCGTCCCAAGGACGTGCCGTTCCGCGAAACCGAACTGCTCTTCGGCGAGCATGGCCGCGCGCAGGCCGGCTTCGATTTTTCCGGCCCGGCCAACGAGGACGCGACCGTCCTCTATCGCCTGACCGGCCTCGGGCGCATCGCGGAGACGGCGTTGCCGGGCTATCCGGACGACAAGCTCTACATCGCGCCCGCCTTCACCTTCCAGCCGGACGCCGGCACCAGCATGACGGTCCTTGGCGAATTGTCGCGCTCGGTCGTCGGCGGCACCGCCGCGTTCTACAACCCGGCGCCGGGCGTCGTCTCGGACCTTTACGAGGGCGATCCCGCCTATAACGACTTCACGCAGAACCAGGGGCGCATCGGCTACGAGTTCGAGCACAGGTTCAACGACCTCCTGACCGTCCGCCAGAACCTGCGCTACACGGATGTCGACGCCGATCTCGAATATTCGGGTCACTACCCGGTCGGCACCGACCTCGCGCGCTACTGGGGCCACTACACCGAACGCGCGCGCAACTTCGTCGTCGACAATATGGCGCAGTTCGAGTTCGACACCGGGGCGGCGAGCCACACGGCGGTGCTCGGCATCGACTATGGCTGGTCCGACTACGAAGCCTTCAGCGGGCTCGGCTACGTCTCCGCCGCCGAGACGGCCGCCGCGCCGGTGCCGTTCAGCGGCGGGCAGCGCATGAACCAGCTCGGCGTCTATGCGCATGACCAGGTCGAGTGGAACGACTTCACCCTGTTCGGCAGCGCGCGTTACGACTGGGTCGACACGAAGTCGCTCGACGCCGCGCGCACCGAGACCAGCCAGAAGGACGAGGACCTGTCCTACCGGATCGGCGCGTCCTACCGCACGGAATGGGGCATCATCCCCTACGCCAACTACTCGACGTCCTTCTCGCCGAATATCGGCCTCGTCTATGACGACCCGGCGAGCGCCATCGGCCGCGTCGCCCGGCCGACCGTCGCCACGCAGAAGGAAGGCGGCGTCAAATACGAGATTCCCGGCTACAACGCGGTCGTCTCCGCCGCGCTCTTCGACATCGACCAGGATGACGGCGTCGTCTTCGACGCCTCGACGAACGTGAACAAGCAACGCCAGCTCGATCTCAATTCGCGCGGGTTCGAGATCGAGGCCAACGCGTCGCTCGACAACGGCTTCAGCTTCATCGCCTCCTACACCCATTCGCGGGTGAAGATCCTGCAGGGCGCGACGGGGACGGACGGCAAGGAACTGTCGGCCTCGCCCAACGACGTCGTGTCGCTCTGGGGCCACTATGCGGTGATGTCCGGCCCGCTGAACGGTCTCGGCCTCGGCGCCGGCGTTCGCTATGTCGGCACCAGCTTCGGCGACGATGCCAACACCTACACCAACGAAGCGCGCATCTTCGCGGACGCCGCCATCTCCTACGATTTCGGCGCCAGGAACCCGGAGTTGGAGGGCCTCAGCCTCCAGATCAACGCGAAGAATCTGTTCGACACGCAAAAGCAGATGTGCTCGGCCGGCTATTGCTACAAGGATGAAGGCCGCTCGGTCTTCGGCAGCCTGCGGTATCGCTTCTGATGGCTTTTGCCGCCGCCACGCGCGCCGACTGGCCTCTGGTCGCATCGCTCGGCGGCGTCTACGTGGCGCAGAGCGTCATCGCCGGCGTGACCTGGACGGGCCTGCCCGCAGTGATGCGCAACGAAGGCCTGCCGCTCGACCGGATCGGCCTCCTGTCGCTCATCATCCTGCCCTGGGCGCTGAAATTCCTCTGGGCGCCGGCGATTGAGCGGGTTCGCCTTCCTGCGGCCGGTGCCAACCGGTCGGCGACCATCGTCCTCGTCGGCGGCTTGGCCAGCGTCGCCGGTCTCGTCACCGTCGCCTTCCTGGGGCCGGCGATGATCCTGCCGACGCTCGCCGTGCTGATGGCAGTCGCCTTCGCCGCGGCGACGGTCGACATCGCCTGCGACGGCTATGCCGTCGAGACCCTCTCGCGCAGCCGCCAGGGATGGGGCAATGCCGCGCAGGTTGGCGGCGCCTATCTCGGCTCGGCGATCGGCGCCGGGTTCTTCCTCTACCTCGTCCAGGCCGCCGGCTGGCAATGGGCCGTCATCGCGATGGCGGCGCTCTTGGTGCTTCTCGGCCTTCCCTTCGTGCGCCGCGCCTCCGCCGCGCGCACCGCCGAGACGCGCGCCCACAAGCCGTCGCTCGCCGCCGCCCTGCGGCGTCCCGAGATGCGCAAAGGCCTGCTCGTCGCCGCCATCTTCGTCGTCGCCCACAAGGGCGCGCTCGCCATGCTGAGCCCGTTTCTCGTCGACGAAGGCTTGAGCCTTGCCCAGATCGGCCTCATCCACGGCGCCGGCAGCATGGTCGTCGGCTTTGCCGCCGCGCTTCTTGCCGGCGCGCTCGTCGGCGCCTTCGGTCCCCGTGCGATCATGCAGGCGGCGCTCGGCCTTCAGGCGACCGCACTCCTGCTCCTGGCATTTCACGCCGACCTCGGCTTGCCGACGGCAATCGTCGTCGCGCTCGCCATCGTCAGTTCGTCGGGGACGATGGCGCTCGGTTTCGTCGCGCTCTACGCCCAGTTCATGCGCTGGTCCGATCCGCGCCAGGGCGGCGTCGACTTCACCTTGTTCCAGTCGATGGACGCGCTCGTCAGCATGGGGGGCGGCGTCGCGGCCGGCTTTGCCGCCCAGCATCTGGGCTACGCGCCGCTGTTCGCCGTCGCCGCCTGCCTCGCCGCCGCGGCGATCCCCGCGATCGCCCTTCTGGTTGCGGGCGGGCCCGCCGCCGATCCGTCACGAACCGCAATTCCAGAGCCAGGAACAGTGCCATGAACGCATCCGTCATCCTCCGCGCCGAAACGCTGATCCCCCTGAGCGCGCCGCTCAAGGTGATGTCGGAGCTGCGCGAGCACTATGGCGAGCACGGCGACATTCGCGGCGTCGACGACGACTGGTCGGTGGCGTTCGACATCGGCAAGGCGCATGCGCGCATGCAGGGCGGCGCCGTCACCTTCACGGTCGAGGCCGCCGACGATGCCTCGCTCGCGCTCCTGCAATGGAGCGTCGCCGAGCACGTTCTCGAATACGCGCCGCAGGACCGGCCGGACATCGTCTGGACCGGCGGCACCCGGGCGGGCCTGCCGCTGCCCTATTTCCGCGAGATGCAGGTGGTGCGCGCGCAGCAGGTCACGCCCCTCATGCGCCGGCTGACCCTGTCGGGCCATGACCTTTCCCGCTTCGCCCATGACGGCCTGCATGTGCGCCTCCTTCTGCCCGCCAAGGCCGGCCAGCGTCCCGTCTGGCCGGTGATGGCGAGCGACGGCCGCCAGGCCTGGCCCGAGGAGGGCGATCTGCCCGCCGCGCGCGTCTACACGATCCGCCGCATCGACGTCGCCGCGGGCGAGGTCGACATCGACTTCGTGCTGCATGAGGGCGACGAGATGCCGGGCGCCCGTTTCGGGCAGGACGCGCGCGTCGGCGACCGGGTCGGCATGACCGGGCCGGGCGGCGGCAACCTCAAGCCCGCCGCGCGCTATCTCTTCGCCGGCGACGAAACCGCGCTTCCGGCCATTTCGCGCATGATCGAGGAACTGCCAGCCGGCGTCCCGGCAACGGTGATCGTCGAAGTCGCCAACCTCGCCGAGCGGCAGGCATTGAGCACACGGAACGGCGTCGAGGTGAAATGGCTGTCGCGCGACGACGCGCCCGCCGGCTCGACGGACCTGCTCGCCGATGCCGTCGAGGCGGCCGGCTTGTCGCCGAGCGACGACATCTTCGTCTGGGCCGCCTGCGAGCAAGCCGCCGCCCGCCGCATCCGCAAGCACCTGAAAGCGCTCGGCTTCGCAAAAGGCCGCTACCTCGCCGCCGCCTACTGGCGTCGCGGTGCGGCGGGGGATGTGGAAGACTGATCCCAACGCCGCACGGCGGCGGCGCCGTCCCTGCCGATCATTCCTGAGAACCGGCCGGCCGGTGCGATCTGTTCGACGACGTCAAGGAGGACACCGGCCGGATCGCGGCTCATGAAGCGGCGCTGGTCCCGGGCCTCGTGGCCGGGCGACGCGCCAGCGCATTGAACTCGGCCAGCGCCAGCACGGCGACGACCAACGCCTGCATGACAAGAAAGCCGACGCCGAGCATGTTCGGCCCGGCCACGGCCAGAACGGCGATGCTTGCCACGATCCAGCCTGCATTCCCCAAAATGACGAGCCACACGCCGGCAGGCGACGGCATCGCCTGCCGGGCGAGCACCGCCATGAAGGCGGCGATCGGAAACAGCAGGCAGCCAGCATAGAAGAGCAGGCTTTGCGGCAGGGCCAGTAGCTCCGACAGCGGTGCCGCCGCCAAGGTCAGGGCGACGCCCATCAGCGCGCAGGTGACGGCGTCGAGGTCGAGTACCTTATTGAGCGTGATCATTGGTGAGCTCCGTGTTGGTGACGGCTCGGTATGAGCTCAGGCCGCAGGCAAATCGATTACGTGGCAGGTAATGGCAGCGGAGCTAAGCGACGGCGCGAAGCGGCTCCAGGCCTTCGTCGGCCAGCGCGCGACGCACGGAGCGGCGCTCTTCCACATGCTCGATGAAGCCGTTCAGCCCGCCGGGATATGCGACGCCGGCCATGTCGGCCCAGCGCGCCGAGCTACCTTGGCGTCTCTACGGAAACCGCCTTAAAGCCACCTTTGGCAAGCACCCGCGCCGCGCCGAGAATCCAGTCCATCGGCTGCAGCGTGTTGCGTTTGGGAATGGCAGTCTGATTTCGGGAAGAAAATTGGTAGCGGAGGAGGGATTCGAACCCCCGACACAAGGATTATGATTCCTCTGCTCTAACCTACTGAGCTACTCCGCCCCGGCAGCGCCTTGGGCACCGCGAAGTGCCGCGGATATAAGGGGCGGGTGGTGGCGCTGTCAAGCAAGCGCGGGCCGGCGCGGGCGGGTTTTTGCCCCGGTCGCGCATTCCCTTCCGTCAGCCGCCGGAGACTCCGCCCGCACGCGCCGCGCGAGGGTTGAGTTCCGCGGGCCCGCCCATTATGTCTGCGCACGAACCCGTCAACCAGAAAGCCAGATGAAACCGCGCATCGCCGTCCTCGGATGCGGATATTGGGGATCGAACCATATCCGAACGCTCAAGTCGCTCGGCGCGCTGCAGGCGGTGGCGGACGTCAATCCTGCGCGCGCGGAAGGCTTTGCGGCCGAGCATGGCTGCCTCGCCGTCGGCATCGACGAGATTCACACCCGCGACGACATCGACGCCATCGTCATGGCGCTGCCGCCGCAGTTCCACGCCGAGGCCGCGATCCGCGCGGTCGAAAACGGCAAGGACGTGCTGGTCGAAAAGCCGATCGCGCTCACCGTCGAGGATGCGACCCGCGCCGTCGAAACGGCCAAGGCGTGCGGGCGCGTCTTCATGACCGGCCACGTGCTGCGCTTCCATCCCGGCTTCGAAGGGCTGAAGGCGCTGATCGACGCCGGCGAACTCGGCCGCGTGCGCTACATCCACTCGCACCGGCTCGGCCTCGGCAAGTTCCACACCGAGAACGACGCGTTGTGGGACCTTGCGCCGCACGATCTCTCGATGATCCTCGCGATCACCGGCGCGCATCCGATCGAGGTGCGCGGGGAGGGGGCGGCGCTGCTCGATCATCTCTCCGATTTCGCGCATCTCCACATGCGCTTTCCCGGCGACCTGCGCAGCCACCTCTTCGCCTCGCGCCTGAACCCCTATCGCGAGCGGCGGCTGACCGTCGTCGGCGAAAAGGCGATGGCGGTGTTCGACGACGTCGAGCCGTGGGAGCGCAAGCTCGCCGTCTACCGCCATGCGATCTGGCGCGACAGCGGCCAGTGGGCGTTCACCATGAACGAGCCGTCCTACGTGCCGGTCGAGCAGGGCATGCCGCTGACGCGCGAATTGCAGCACTTCATCCAGTGCATCGAGACCCGCGAGGAGCCACGAACCTCCGGTGAGGAAGCGATCGGCGTCCTCAAGATCCTGACGGCGGGAACCGTCCTTCACGACTGAATGGGCCGCGACGCGGTGTAACGTTCCGGCAACCCTTCACGGCAGTTTTCCCGCCGCGCCCGGTTTCGGGGTTGTTGGCGCGGGCGATTTCCGCATGATCGACGGGGGCGCGATCGGCTTGCGAGGGCCGGACGCGGGCGGACTCGCGATGCGGAGGCCGACATGCGATTCCCATTTCTTCTGATCGCCGCCCCTGCGGCCATCGGCTGGCTGGCGGCCGGCGGGCCGGCCGGCGCGGCCTGCACGTTCTCGCCGACATTGGGCGACGACGTCTTCATCTGCGACAGCGGCACCTCGGCGGCCGGACTGGTCGACACGGCCGGCAACAACACGCTTCTGCTGCCGTCCGGCGGAACCGGCATCGTCAACGATAACGTCACGTTCGGCGCCGGCGCAGATCGGATCGACGTCGCGTCGGGCACGATCCAAGGCGCCGTCGACCAGGGCGGCGGGTCGGACGCGTTCGTCATGTCGGGCGGCTCGGTCACCGGCAACGTCCAGCAGGGCGCCGGCATCGACGACTTCCGGATGACCGGCGGCACGATCGACTCGCTCAACCAGGGCGACGGGCTCGACACGTTCTTCATGTCGGGCGGGCGGATCGTCGACTTCTTCGACGACGGCGACCGCGCGGTGATGACCGGCGGGCGGATCGGCCGGGTGAACATGCGGCTCGACCGCAATTTCTTCGACATGTCGGGCGGCATCATCGACCGCAATCTCGTCACCGGCTTCGACATCGACACGATCATCCTGTCGGGCGGGTTCATCGGCGGCATATCAGCGTCAGCGGCGGTGCCGACAGCGTCACGGTCTCCGGCGGAACCCTCGCCGGAAGCGTCCTGATGAGCACGGGCGCCGACAGTTTCGTCTGGGATTCGGGCGGGGCCATCGCGGGCACCATCGACATGGGGATCGACGACGATACGGCGCGGCTCGCCAATCTCGCCGCCGCCAATATCGGCGCGACGTCCGCCATCGACGGCGGGCTCGGCACCGATGCGCTGACGCTTCAGAACGTCGCCGCCACCGGCATCGCCCGGTTTTCGAACTGGGAGACGATCGACGCGACCCAGGGCACGGCGCTGACCTTCGACGGCACGCTCGTCCTCGGCGATGCGGGCACCGGCACGGGCGCGCTGTCGGTGGATGCGGCGAGCACGCTCTTTGGCGGCGGCGGGAATTTCGGCATCGCCGGGTTCAGCACCGGGGCATCGCTTCTCAATGCCGGCAAGATCGACCTGACCAACGGCTCGACCGGGCCTGGGGACAGCTTCACGATCGCCGGCGACTACACCGGGGATGGCGGGTCGCTCCGTCTCGAAACGACGCTCGGCGACGACGCTTCGCCGTCCGACCGGCTGGTCGTCTCCGGCGGCACGGCGAGCGGGACGACCGGCATCGACATCGTCAATTCCGGCGGCGCAGGGGCGGTCACCAATCTGGACGGCATTCTCCTGGTCGACGCGATCAATGGCGGGACGACGTCGGGCAGCGCGTTTTCGCTCGCCTCGCGCGTCGCGGCGGGTCCTTACGAATATCTCCTCTTTCGCGGCGGCGTCTCGGCCGGCTCCGACCAGAACTGGTATCTGCGCTCGACCATCGTGCCGGGGCCGCAGCCTGCCCCTCCGCCGCCGGGGGCGCCGCCGCCCAGTCCGGGCGCGACGCAGCAGGCCGGCGAATTCGTTCCGCTCTACCGCCCCGAAGTCGCGACCTATTCGGCCATCGTGCCGGTCGGGCACCATCTGGCGCTGTCGGCACTCGGCACGTTCCACGAGCGGCGCGGCGACCAGCCCTTGTTCGGCGGCGCCGGCGCCCTGCCGTCGAGCTGGGCACGCGTCTATGGCCAGAGCTTTGACGCGGCCCATGGCGGCACGGTCACGCCGGCCATCGACGGCAGCCTTGCCGGCTTCCAGGTCGGGCAGGATCTGTTCGGCCGCGAGAGCGACGGGACGGTCGACCGGTTCGGCGTCTTCATCGGGCGCACCGGCCTGTCCGGCGCTGTTACTGGCCGGGCGCTCGGCTGGGCCGGGCTTGCGGTCGGCGACGTCGAGGCCGACACGATCGATTTCGGTGGCTACTGGACCCGCGTCGGCAAAACGGGATGGTATCTCGACGCGGTCCTCATCGCATCGCGTTTCGATGGCGAGGCCCGTTCGGTCGGCGGGGAGGCGGTCGACATATCCGGCAGCGGTTTCACCGCTTCGCTCGAGACCGGAGTTCCGATCGAATTATCGCCCGGCTGGACGCTGGAGCCGCAGGCGCAACTGATCTGGCAAAGCCTGTCGTTCTCGGATCGGCAGGACCGGTTCTTCACCGTGGCGCTCGATGCCGACGACGCCGTCACCGGCCGGATCGGCCTGCGCCTCACAGGGCGGACACAGGCAGGCGGCGTGGCGCTGAGGCCCTATCTCAAGGCGAACGTCTGGCATGATTTCGGCGGCAGCCACGTCGCCCGTTTCGGCGCCACGGACATCGCGACCGAATTCGGTGGAACGCGCCTCGAATTCGGCGGCGGCGTCGTCGCCGATTTCACCGATGCGGTCAGCGCCTTTGCGACGGCCGGCTACACGACCGATGTCGGCGGGGCGACGCGCGGCGACGCGATCGAAGGCACGATCGGCCTGCGGATCAAATGGTGAAAGCGCCGGCGCGCCAGCGCGTCAGGCCGCCGGCAGGGCTTCCAGCCGCGCGAGCATTTCCTCCGAGCGCCGGCTGCGCTCGGTGCGGGCGATGAAGCCGCCGCCGAGGACGCGCGTGTCCGCGCCTTCGTCGGCATAGAGAACGCAGGCCTGCCCCGGCGCGATGCCGGCCTCGCCGTCGGCGAGTTCGACGATCGGCTGGCCGTCGCGCACGAACAGCCGCGCCTCGCGCGGCGGGCGCGTCGAGCGCACCTTGGCGAAAAGCTCGATGCCGTCGGCCGGCAGCGCGGCGAGCGGCGCGTCGCCGAGCCAGTTCATGTCCCGCAGCACGATCCGGTGCGTCTCCAGTGCTTCCTTCGGGCCGACGATCACGCGCGCCCGGCCCGCATCGAGGTGGACGACATAGAGCGGCTCGCCGGAAGCGACGCCGAGCCCGCGGCGTTGGCCGATCGTGTAGCGCAGGATGCCGTCGTGCCGGCCGAGGTGCCGGCCGTCGACATGGTAGATGTCGCCCGGCTGCGCAGCTTCCGGCCGCAGCTTGGCGATGATGTCGGCATATTTGCCCTGCGGCACGAAGCAGATGTCCTGGCTGTCGGGCTTTGCGGCCACCGTCAGCCCCATGCGCTCTGCCGCCTCGCGCACCTTGAGCTTCGACATGCCGCCGAGCGGAAAGCGCAGGAAGTCGATCTGCTCCTGCGTGGTGGCGAAGAGGAAATAGCTCTGGTCGCGGTCGGCGTCGACCGGCCGGTATAGGGAACGGTGCGGGCCGTTGGCACGGCTGCGGATATAGTGCCCGGTCGCAAGCGCGTCGGCGCCGAGCTCGCGCGCGGTCTGCAACAGGTCCGCGAACTTGACCGTCTGGTTGCAGGCGACGCACGGGATCGGCGTCTCGCCGGCGATGTAGCTTTCGGCGAAGGGGTTGATCACCGCCTCGCGGAACCGCTTCTCGTAGTCGAGCACGTAGTGGGGAATGCCGAGCTTTTCGGAGACCGCGCGCGCGTCGCCGATGTCCTGGCCCGCGCAGCACGAGCCGGCGCGATGCACCGCCGCGCCATGGTCGTAGAGTTGCAGCGTGATGCCGACCACGTCGTAGCCCTCTTCCTTCATCAATCCCGCGACGACGGAGGAATCGACGCCGCCGGACATGGCGACGACGACGCGCGTGTCTTCGGGGCGCTTGTCGAAATCGAGGCTGTTCATCGGGCGGCTCTTGGGTCCTGGCTCATCGGTCCGGATTCAAGGTCCGGGCGGTCGGGCTCTATATAGGCGAGCCGGGCAGGGGCTGCCAACCGTCGCCGCGCGCCGCATTTGCATTCGTTAAGATTTGAGTTTCCGGCGAAAGCCCACGTTCACGAAGGTTACGGTAGGCTTACCGGTGATTTAGCCCTTTCTTAAAGCTGTGGCGGTAGTGTGGCCGTCGATTGGGTCTTTGATGTTGTAGAGAGTACGATGACCGATCTTATTAGACCGCGTGTCAAATATGTAATCGGGCCGGACGGCAGCCCGTTGACGATTGCCGATCTGCCCCCCAGCAACACACGTCGCTGGGTCATTCGCCGGAAGGCCGAGGTGGTGGCTGCCGTTCGCGGCGGGCTGCTCAGCCTCGACGAGGCCTGCCAGCGATACAAGCTCACGGTCGAGGAGTTCCTGTCCTGGCAGGCCTCCATCGACGACCACGGTCTTGCCGGCCTGCGCACCACGCGCATCCAGCAATACCGCCACTGACAAAGCGGTTTTTCCGAGTTGACGAAACGCCCGGCCTGCCGGGCGTTTTGTCGTTTCGGGCCTCGTTTCGCCTGAACCGATGTTGAACGGCGCGGTTCAAGGGCGATTTGGCGGGGCTCGTCTAGGTTGTGGTCATCGTCAACCGATCAAAGGAGAACACCGATGACCACCCTTACCAAGACCCGCATCGCCGCCATCGCCCTTGCCGGCACCGTGCTCGCCGGCGCCGCAACGGTTCCCGCCGCCGCCCAGCTTCAGAACGGGTTCGGCGCCTCGCGCGACCAGGCGACCGAGATGATGAACCGCATCGCCCGCGACCACGGCTACGAGGACGTCGCCTTCGTCGAGCAGAAGAAGAAGCACATCGAGGCCTACACGACCGATCGCGACGGCAACCGCGTCGAGATCAAGGTCGACCGTTGGGGCAACCTCGACAAGATCGAGGTCGAGTATGGCTGGGCCCGCCCGTCCTTCGGCGGCTATGCCAGCGAGGCCGACATCCGCCGCAACATCGAGGCGGCCGGCTACGAGATGCTCTTCGTCAAGGACCGCGACGACGACGAATACGAGATCATGGCCCGCAATGCGCGTGGCGATGTGGTCGAACTCGAGGTCAGCTACTCCGGCCAGCTTCTGAAGTCGGAGTACAAGGCGCGCGAATTCGGCCAGCTCGGCGGGGTCGAGCAGCGTCCGGACCGTGGCGACGACCGCCGCGACCGCGACGATCGCGGCCCCCGCCACGAGCGCGGCGAAGACCGCCGCGGCTGATCGAGGTCGTCACTGGTTCCGCGTAACGACGAAGCCCGCCCCGGTTCGCGCCGGGGCGGGCTTTTTGCATTCGAATGGAGAATTGGTCAGCCGGTCGCGGCGCGGCCGGAATAGTCGGTCTCGCGGTTGCGGTTGTCGAGCGCTTCGGCCTTGGCGAGCTCGGCTTCGGCTTCGGTGAGCGCTTCTTCGGCGGCGCTGCGCTGCGAGGCGAGGTCGTTGCGCGAATTGTGGAGGTTGTCGCGGCGCTGGCGCGCGGCCTTGGCGAAGGTCGGGTAGGCGAAGTGATTGACGTCGGTGATGCCCGCCTTCCTCTCTTCCGAGACGATCTGGGCGTCGAGTTCGCCGGCCATGCGGTCGAATTCGGCGATCATCATGTCGAGCTGGAGCAATTGCTTGCGCTTCTCGCCGACCTGAAACTGCTTCAGCCGGACCAGGTTCTCACGTGACTTCATACTCAACGCTCCCGAAACGCCACCCGCACGCTAGGTCGATATCGTTACTTTTTTCTTCGCGATCATCCCCGATCGCGCCCGATGGTAACCATTCGTTTACGCGCATTGTTAATCATAGGGACGAGGACTTAAGGCGGGGTAAAAATTTCGACCTGAAGTCAGAGCCGCAAAGCGCCTTTCCAAGAGTCGCTTGCGGGGGAATCCTGAAGTTCAGATTCACGGTGCGGTTGGCGGGATAGTCTTTTTGAATCAGGTTGCTACGACAAACTGCTGAATGTTGCGATGGCCTCTTGCCAGCCTGAATCAGAGTTTGTTAACCATTTCGGTGGCATCCTGCGATTCAGGCAAATCAACGCTTCGGTGCCGAGCTGACGGGGCTGTTGGCGGAGAAGGGGAATGAAATGCGCGTTCTACTGATTGAAGACGACAGTGCGATCGCACAGAGCATCGAACTGATGCTCAAGTCGGAAAGCTTCAATGTCTATTCGACCGATCTGGGCGAAGAGGGTGTCGATCTCGGCAAGCTCTACGACTACGACATCATTCTTCTGGACCTGAACCTGCCGGACATGTCCGGCTACGAGGTGCTGCGCACGCTGCGGCTCTCGAAGGTCAAGACGCCGATCCTCATCCTCTCCGGCATGGCCGGCATCGAGGACAAGGTGCGCGGCCTCGGCTTCGGCGCCGACGACTACATGACCAAGCCGTTCCACAAGGACGAGCTCGTCGCCCGCATCCACGCCATCGTGCGCCGCTCCAAGGGCCACGCCCAGTCGGTCATCACGACGGGCGACCTGATCGTCAATCTCGACGCCAAGACGGTCGAGGTCGGCGGCCAGCGCGTCCACCTGACGGGCAAGGAATACCAGATGCTGGAGCTTCTCTCGCTCCGCAAGGGCACCACGCTCACCAAGGAAATGTTCCTCAACCACCTTTACGGCGGCATGGACGAGCCGGAACTGAAGATCATCGACGTCTTCATCTGCAAGCTGCGCAAGAAGCTCGACCTCGCCTCCGGCGGCCAGAACTACATCGAAACGGTCTGGGGCCGCGGCTACGTGCTGCGCGAGCCCGAGGAAATGCGCGTCAGCGCCTGACCGGCCAGCATACGATCCATTAAAAACCCGGCCTCGCGCCGGGTTTTTTGTCGTGCGTCCTTCGAGGCTCGCCCGCGATGGACGATTTACCAGCCATTCTACCTGTTCGCGGGCTCGCACCTCAGGCCGCCCGCAGCCCTCAAGCCGCCATCTGGATTTCGCGAAAGCGTTCCAGCAGGATCGGCCGGTTGAAGGGCTTGAGGATATAACCCTTCGCCCCCGCGCGCTTGGCGCGCATGATGGCACCGACGTCGAATTCGGTCATGCAGATGACGATGCGCGGCTTGGCTTCGACGGGGAGGGCCATTGCCTGGCGGATGAAGTCCACCGTCGCCATGTCGGGGAGTTGCGCGTCGACGACGATGATGTCGGGCATCTCGGCGGCGCAGTGCGACAGCGCCTCGCGGCCGTCGCAGGCTTCGACGACGGCCATTTCCGGGGTCGCGAGGATGCGCTTGGCGACCTTACGGATGACGTTGGAATCGTCCACGATCATGCAGCGCTTCATCCCGAAATCCCTTCCGTCCATCGATCGGCCCCCGCCTTGTCTGTGAGGAGGACGCTACGCGGGACGGGTAAAGAAGCGGGTAATCGGTTGGCTGAATAATGGGTTAATTGCCTATTCGGCGGTCAGCACGATGTCCTCGGCGCTGGCGCGGATGTTGATCTCCATGCCGGCCTCGCGCGCCAGGAGCAGCGTGTAATAAGCCTGCACCGAATGGGCATCGATCGCTTCCTCCGGCTTGCGGCCCGAATGCATTTCGAGGAACTTCGCCGGCACGCGCACCATCGGGCCCTTGGCCGTCAGCGTGAAGCGCGGCTTGGTGGCGAGGTTCTCGAGGTTCACGGTGATCTTGCCGCCGCGCGGAATGCCGCCATTGGCGACGAGCAGCAGGTTCAGGATCAGCTTGACGGCGTTCTTGGGCAGGAGCGCGCGCTCGCCGATCCATTCGAGTTCGGGCTTCTCGTTCTTGAGGAAGGCCTGGGCCACGCTCTCGGCGTCGCCGGTGTCGATCTGCATGCCGGCCGAGCCGGCCGCGCCGAAGGCGATGCGGGCGAACTGGAGTCTCGCCGAGGCGTTGCGGGCGCTGGTGCGGATCAGGTGCATGGCGTCTTCGTCGGCGCCGCCCTCGTCGAGGAGTTCGAGGCCGTTATTGATCGCGCCGACCGGCGAGATGACGTCGTGGCAGACGCGGCTGCACAGGAGCGCGGCCAGGTCGGTTGCGGTCAGCGTGAAGAGTTCGGACATGCGATCGGCCCCTCGTTTGGCATGCGAATTGTCGATGACGGCCGTGGGTCCCGCTCAGCGCGAATCGTGTCGACGTCATTTGCAATCGTCGTGACACAGCCCGCCGCGTCCATCAAGAAACCCCGCCTTTCAGGGCGGCCTTACTTTTCATTAAGCCTGCCGGGTTACCGTTCCTTAAACGTAAACGCGCCGCGACCGGATCACGACCGGCGCGCGGCGCCGGCTTGCTCCGGAGGTTCGCCATGAGACCGCATATGCCAGCAGCTCTCCTTTCGCGCCTGTCCTTCGTGATCGCCGTCCTGGCGGCGTTCGTCCTTGCGGCTTCCGCGCCGGCCCGCGCGAACCAACCCTATACGGCGCAGGAGATCATCGATTCGGGACACCAGTTCTTCGGCTCCACCTCGGGCGGGCTCGCGACCGTCGTCGAGCAGATCTTCCAGAGCTACGGCCTGCCCAACGGCTATATCCTCGGCGAAGAGGCCGGCGGCGCCTTCATCGGCGGCCTGACCTATGGCGAGGGCACGCTCTACACCAAGAATGTCGGCGACCACCGCGTGTACTGGCAGGGGCCGTCGGTCGGCTGGGACGCCGGCGGGCAGGGCTCGCGCACCATGGTGCTGGTCTATAATCTCGACGCCGTGCCGAGCCTCTACGGCAAGCGCTATGCGGGCGTCGCCGGCTCGGCCTATCTCGTCGCCGGCCTCGGCTTCAACGTCATGAAGCACGGCAACATCCTGCTCGTGCCGGTGCGCACCGGCGTCGGCGCGCGGCTCGGCGTCAATATCGGCTATCTCAAGGTCACGCAGAGCCCGACCTGGAACCCGTTCTGACGCGCGAAAGCGGCCATCAACAGTCTTGCGGCGGTTCTCCGCCGCAATTTGCGCGCAAGGCTTGATCAGAACGGATTCAGGGTCCACCAAGTCAGTATTGTCGTCGGGCCGCTCATGGAAATGCGTTTGTGATCCAGACCTTCTTGTTCTTCGGCCTCGGTTTCCTGACGGCCGCCTTCATCGGTCTCCTGTTCGCGCCGGCCCTGCGCCGGCGCACTGAGCGTCTGACGACGCGCCGCATCGAGGCGCGCCTGCCGCTGACGCGCGAGGAAATCCAGGCCGACAAGGACCGCATCCGCGCCGAAGCCGCGCTCAAGCAGCGCAAGGTCGAGATCGAACTGAAAGCGGCGCGATCGCGCATCGCCGAGCAGATGGTCGAGCTCGACCGCCAGCGCCAGGCGCTCGGGTCGAGCGGCGACGTGATGCTGACGCGCGACACGCGCATCGCCGCGCTCGAGGCCGAGATCGAGGCGATGCGCGCCACGATCGCCGGGCATGACGAGAAGGTCGCGCATCTGGAAGACCGGCTCGTCTCCGAACATGCCGACGCCTTCGCCCGCAAGAGCGAGCTCGACCGGCTGTCCGCGCTCTACGAGGATGCCAGCCTCACCTCCAGCAGCCGCCAGATCGAGATCGTCGCGCGCGAGACCGAGATCGACCGGCTCGCAACCGACCTCGCCTCGCTGCGCAATCAGCGCAACGAGACCGAGCGCAAGCTGCGCGACGTCACCGCCGACAACAAGGCGATGCGCGAAGCGCTGAAGGTCGAGACGCGCAAGGCCGAGGACGCCAACCGGCGCATCGAGCGGCTTCTGTCCGACCTTTCCGACCGCGAGGACCGGTTGGAGCGGCGCGAAAACGAGATCGCCCGCCTCAAGGGCAAGGCCCCGGCAGCGAGCGCCGAAGAGACCGGCGCGGCGGAGAAGATCACCGCCGAGCGCGACCGTCTGGAAAAGAAGCTCGTGACGCTGACGCGCGAGAACAAGAAGCTGAAATCGCAGACGATTTCCGTGAAGCCCATGGGCGAGGACGATGCGAAGCTGCGCGACCAGCTTCACCAGCTCGCCGCCGAGATGGTGCACCTCACGGCCACGCTCGAAGGCCCGCAATCGCCGATCCGCAGGGCGATCGAGGCCGCGCAGGCCTCGGGCGAGGGGCTTCCGGTCAGCCTTGCCGAGCGCATCCGCGCCCTGCGCGAAGCGTCCGAGCGTGCGCGCTCAATCCCCGTGGAGCCGGCGCAGGCGATGGAGGGCGATCGCTGAGGCGGCCGCGACGTTGAGGCTGTCGAAATCGGCCTCCATATCGATCCGCACCCGCCGCATCCGCGCCATCAGCTTTTCGGGCAGACCCGGCCCCTCCGCGCCCAGATGGATCGCCTGCCGCCCCGCCGGTACGATCTCCGCAAGATCCTCTGCATTGCGCGGCGTCATCGCCAATTGCTCGAAGCCGGCAGCGTCCAATGCGTCGAACATGGCGGCGGCATCGGGAAGCACCGCATAGGGCACCTTCAGCGCCGCGCCGACCGAGACGCGGATCGCCTTGCGGTAGAGCGGGTCGCAGCTTGCCGCGTCGAGCAGCACCGCATCGGCGCCGAGCGCCGCCGCATTGCGGAAGATCGCGCCGACATTGTCGTGATTGGCGATGCCGACCATCGCGACGACCAGCGCGTTCCGGGGTAGGGCGGCGAGCATCGCGCCGGCGTCCTCGGGCGACCGCTTCGCCCCGATCGCCAAGATGCCGCGATGAATGTGGAACCCGGCGATGGCGTCCATCGTCGCCTGGTCGGCGACGTAGAGCGGCGCATCGGCGGGTTTTGCCGCCAGCGTCTCCTCCATGCCGGAAAGCCGCTTGTCGAGGATAAGGACGGATTCGGTCTCGAAGCGACGCGCGCCAAACAGCACGTTCAGCACCACCTTGCCCTCGGCGACGAAGCGTCCCTGCCGGCCGACGAGATCGCGCTCGCGCACGTCGCGATAGGCGGCAATTCTTGGGTCCTGCGGGTCGGTGATCTCGATCGGCGTCATCGCCGGCTTATTTCACGCCGGCCCGCCAGCGTGCAAGCCGCGCCGAGTTCGTCACCACCGACACCGAGGACAGCGCCATCGCCGCACCCGCAAAGACCGGCGACAGGATGCCGAAAGCGGCGAGCGGAATGCCGATCACGTTGTAGACGAACGCCCAGACGAGGTTCTGCCGGATCGTGCTCTTCGTCCTGTGCGCGATGTCGAGCGCCGCCGGCACGAGGCGCAGATCGGGCCGCATGAGCGTGATGCCGGCCGCCTCGCGCGCCACTTCCGTTCCGGACGAAAGTGCGATGCCGAGCTTGGCCGCCGCCAGCGCCGGCCCGTCGTTCAGCCCGTCGCCGACGAAGGCGACGTCGCTCGCCGCGCCGATCTCACGCACCGCCGCGATCTTGTCCTCGGGCGTCAGCCCGGCACGGTGGTCGGCGATGCCGGTCTCCGCCGCGACGGTCCTTGCCGCTGCCGCGTTGTCGCCGGTCAGCATGACGACGGCTAGCCCGCGCGCCTGGAGGTCGCCGACGACGCCGGCGGCTTCGGGCCGTGCGCGATCGGCAAAGACGAACGCGCCGGCGAGCCGCCCGTCGATGGTCACGAACGAGGTCGTACCCTGCGCCTTCAGCCGCGCCGTCAGCGCGTCGATCGCAGCTTGCTCGACGCCTTCGTCCGCCGCCAACCGCGCATTGCCGACAGCAATCCGCCGGTTGCCGACGATGCCGCCAAGCCCGCGTCCCGCGATGGCGCGCGTTTCCTGCGCCTCCGGGAAACCAGCGCCCGCGCGCCGCACCAGCGCCTTGGCGAGCGGGTGCTCGCTCTGCGCCTCGACAGCGGCCGCCATCTGCAGCAGTTCCGCCTCGCTGCCCTCCGCCACCGCGATCTCGACCAGTTCCGGCTCGCCCAGCGTCAGCGTCCCTGTCTTGTCGAAGGCGACGGTACGGATCGCATCCGCGCGCTCCAGCGTCTCGATGTCGCGGATCAGGATGCCCGCCCGCGCCGCCGCGCCCGTTCCGGCAACGAGCGCCGTCGGCGTTGCAAGGCCGAGCGCGCAGGGGCAGGCGATGACGAGCACCGCCACCGCCGAAACCATTCCCGCGACGGCATCGCCGCCCAGGAGCCACCAGCCGAGGAAGGTCAGCGCCGCGACCATCAGGATCGTCGGCACGAAGATCGCCGATATGCGGTCGACCAGCTTCTGGATCGGCGCCTGGCCGATCTGCGCGTCCTCGACGAGCCGCGTCATGCGGGCGAGCCGCGTATCGGCGCCGACCGCCGTCACCTCGACGTCGAGCACGGCTTCGCCGTTCACGGTTCCGGTGATCACCGCGTCGCCGGGCTTGCGGTCGACCGGCAGGCTCTCGCCGGTCACCAGCGCCTCGTCGATGCTCGAACGGCCCGTCAGGATGCGCCCGTCGCAGGGGATGATCGCGCCCGGCCGCACGCGCACGCGCTCGCCCGCCTCAAGGCTGTCGGCCGCGACGATCTGCGTCCCGTTCGGCCCGATCCGCTCCGCCTCGCGCGGCGCCAGCCGCCCGAGCGCCGTCAGCGCGGAGGAGGTCGAGCGCTTGGCGCGCGCTTCGAGATACTTGCCGGCGGTGATCAGCGTCAGGATGACCGCCGCCGCCTCGTAGTGGAGATGCGCGTGCGTCTCGCCCATGAGAACGAGCACCAGCGAATAGAGATAGGCGACGCCGGTGCCGAGCACGACGAGCACCGCCATGTTGGCGCTGCCGCCGCGCAGCGCCGCAAACGCCTCGCGCACGAAACGCGGCGCGGCGACGGCCATCACGCCGGTCGCCAGAAACGTCTGCGTCCACGGTCCGATCCAGGCATGGCCGGTGCCGGTCATCATCGGCAGCATGCCGATCACCAGCGGCATCGTCAAAAGCGCGGAGACGACGAGCCGCAGCAGCGTCTGGCGCTCGTCCGCGCGGCGTTCGGCATCGCGCCGCTCGTCGGCGAGGCGCTGCGCGGCGCGGTCGTCGCGGCGCTGCCGTGCGCCGTAGCCCGCCTTGCCCACCGCCGCTATCAGCGCGTCGACGCCGACGCCCGGCTCGGCCTCCACGGAGGCGCGTTCCAGCGCCAGGTTGACGTTCGCTTTCGTCACGCCCGGCAATCGCGCCAGCGTCTTTTCCACCCGCGCGGAGCAGGCGGCGCAGGTCATGCCGGTGATGTCGAGCGTGTGCGTGGTCATCGAATTTCAGCCGGCGACGCGCGCGTCGAAACCTGCGTCCTCGACGGCGGCGACCAGCGCGTTCGGGTCGAGCCCTGCGCCGTCGACCTTCGCCGATGCCGTTTCGAGGTTCACTGAAGCGCGTTCGACGCCCGGAACGCCCTCGAGCACCCGCGTCACCGACTTGACGCAGCCGCCGCAGGTCATGCCGCCGATTTCGAGCTTGATTTCCATGGTCCGTTCTCCTGTTTCCTCAGGAGATAGGACTTCCGGTCACTGGAAGGTCAAGGCCGCTGCCGGGCAAAATCAGCTCGCCTGGCGGTCGTCGCGAAATTCGTTGTTCTGGCGGCGCTTCGGCGCGTCCCCGTAGAGCCGTTCCATCGTTTCGAGCAGCAGTTCGACGGCGGAGGAATCGCAACTGTAATAGATCGTCTGCCGGTCGCGCCGCGTCTGGACGAGGTCCATCGCGCGCAGCTTCGCCAGATGCTGCGACAGGGCCGACTGGCTCAGCGAGACCTTTTCCGCGATCGCCCCGACCGAGAGTTCCGCCTCGTGCAGATGGCACATGATGGCAAAACGCTTCTCGTTCCCCAGGACGCCGAGCAGTCCGGCGGCCTTGCCGGCATTCCTGACGAGTTCATCGGAAACCATCCTACCCCTCGGTAATTCGAAGAGAATTTTGGCTAATAACGTCCGGCAGGCGCGCAGGTTGCGCAGTATCACAAAACTTTGCATCAATTGAACGGCGCGCAACGCCCGTTCAACCGGCTTCGCGCCCGCGCACATCCTTTGCCATCTGGACGAGCACTGCCCGCATCTCGCCGGCCGACTTCAGCGATTCTGCGAAGAACACACGCGCAGCGCGGTCACCGGCCATCAGGTCGAACCCGTCCGGGTCGATGCCGGTCATCGTCCAGTCACGCGGCTCGGCGATGCCGGCAAAGTGCCTTGCATAGAGCGCGATCGCGTCACCGTGGTCGGCGTTCATATGCGCCACCGCGCCGGGGCCGGACCGTTCGAGATCGCGCGCGACCGCCGCATCGCTCATCAGATCGTCGCGCGTCAGCCGATACGCCTTGCCGAAGCCGCCATTGAGGCTCGCTTCCTCCGGCTCCAGCCGAAAATACGAAAAATCGGCGAAATCGGCATAGAGCGCCGCCTTCGGATGCCGCGCGAGAAAGCGCTGCGCGGCTGCCGCGTGGCCTGCGCCATCCCGTTCGATCCGTTCCGCGCGGCATTTCAGCGTCATGCGCGGATGGGCGAGCGGGTCGCCCTTGCCGGCTTCGCCGAGCAGCAGCGCGCAGCGCGCATCGGCCACCAGCGCGCCCGTATGCGACGACAAGGTCGAGACGAGGATCAGCGGCCGGCCGGCGCAGTCGGTGGCGACCGAGACCCGGCTTGCCAGCGGCCAACCGCTTTCCGGTTCCAGAACGCTGAGCGCCGCGTGGCGGGCCGTACGCAGAAGCGTCCTGCCGAGCCTGATGGCCTCGGCGTCGGTCGGTCGCAGCACGTCCTTCTTCGCCTCCGCCATCGTCAGCCGATCACGCCCGCGCCTGTCAGTTCCTCGATACGCCCGGCGGCAATGCCGAGGCTGGCAAGGCTCGCCGCCACGCCCATTTCCGCGACCTCGCCCGGCGTGCGCGAAAAGCGCGGGGCAGGGCGCGGGCGCGTCATTTTTCCCTTCGCCGCGAAAGTCTCGCGCGCGACATTGTGCGGGTGGCGCGTCGCCTCGGCAAGCGACAGCACCGGCGCGACGCAGGCCTCGGTCGGCTCGAAGATCGCCGCCCATTCGTCGCGCGTCCTTTCCCGAAACCGCGCCGCGATCGCCGCCCGCATCTCGCCCCACGACGTCAAATCGTATTGCCGTGCGACGAATGCCGTATCAAGCGGCAGCAGCGTTGCGAACTCGGCGAAGAACTGCGGCTCCAGGCAGCCGACCGCGACATGCCTGCCATCCGCCGTCTCGTAGGTGTCGTAGAAGGGCGCGCCGGTGTCGAGCAGGTTCGAGCCGCGCTCGTCCTTCCAGAACCCGGTCGCCAGGAACGAGTGGAACGGCGCGGTCAGCATCGCGACGCCGTCGATCATCGCCGCGTCCACCACCTGGCCCTTGCCGGAAATCCCGCGCTCGACCAGCGCCGCCAGCAGCCCGGTCAAAAGGAACATCGTCCCTCCCGCGAAATCGGCGACGAGATTGAGCGGCGGAACCGGCTTGCCGTCCTTTTCCCCGATCGCATGCAGCGCGCCCGAATAAGCGAGGTAGGTGATGTCGTGGCCGGCGCGGTCGGCGAGCGGGCCGTCCTGCCCGAAGCCCGTCATCCTCGCGAAGACCAGTTTTTCGTTCCGCGCCAGGCAGATGTCCGGCCCGAGCCCCAGCCGTTCCATCACGCCCGGTCGGAACCCCTCGATCACGACGTCCGCGCCGGCGATCAGGTCGAGCACCAGCGCGGTGCCGCGCTCGTCCTTCAGATCGACCTTCACGATGTCGCGGCCATGCCGGTCGAGGTCGAATTCGGGCGGCACGTGGAGGAAGGCTCGGGCCTTCGCCTTGCGCTCGACGCGCACCACGCGCGCGCCGAGTTCGGCCAGCATCAGGCCGGCGAGCGGGACGGGGCCGAGCCCCGCCATCTCGATCACGGCGAGGCCGGCAAGCGGCCCCTTGCGCTTTGCCTCCCCCACCTCGCGGCCTTACTTCGGCGCCATGCGGATCGCGCCGTCGAGGCGGATCGTCTCGCCGTTCAGCATCTGGTTCTCGACGATGTGGACCGCGAGCGCGCCATATTCGGCCGGCTGGCCGAGGCGCGGCGGGAACGGCACCTGCTGGCCGAGCGACTTCTGCGCCTCTTCCGGCAGGCCGGCGAGCATCGGCGTCATGAAGATGCCGGGCGCAATCGTGCACACGCGAATGCCAGAACGCGCAAGGTCGCGCGCGGCCGGCAGCGTCATGCCGACGACGCCGCCCTTCGACGACGCATAGGCGATCTGGCCGATCTGGCCGTCATAGGCGGCGACCGAGGCGGTATTGACGATGACGCCGCGCTCGCCGCTCTCCATCGGCTCGAGGTTCTGGCAACGGTCGGCCATCAGGCGGATCATGTTGAAGGTGCCGATCAAATTGACCTCGATCACCTTGCGATAAGCGTCGAGCGAGTGGACGCCGTCCTTGCTCAGCGTCTTCATCGCGATCGCGATGCCGGCGCAGTTGACGAGGATGCGCGGCTCGCCGAGCTTTTCGGAGACTTCCCTGAACGCCGCTTCGCCGGCTTCCGCGTTCGACACGTCGCACTTGACCGCGATGCCGCCGATCTCGGCCGCCACCTTCTGCGCGCGCTCCAGCCCGACGTCGAACAGCGCCACCTTGGCGCCCTTGGCCGCCAGCGCCCGCGCCGTCGCCTCGCCGAGACCCGAACCGCCGCCCGTGACGACCGCGACGTGACCTGATGGGTTCATGAAAATTCCTCCGAAAATGTTATGAGATAGAACAATCGACCCCCATCTTAGCGGGGCACGAGGAGGCGGTGCAAGCCGTGTTCACGCCGGCATAAGGGCGCCTGCGCATAGCCGGTTTGGGCGATTTGCGCCGTTCCGCATGGGCAGGGGCGGGTCTGCGGGCAAGCTCCATCGGTCTATTTGCGGGCGTCCGCCGCGGGCGTATCCTTCGTGACTGCGCCCAAGCGCGCAGGTTCAGGGAGGTTCACATGGGACGCCTTTACATCGACTGCCGCGAATTCCCCAGCGAGATGAACTGCACGGTCGCGATCGCCGCGGACAATGAGAAGGAACTCGTCGACGCCGCGGTCCAGCATGCCGTCGCGGTTCACGGCCATCAGGACACGCCGCAGTTCCGCGCGGACATCGCCAAGGCGATCCACAAGGGCAACCCGCCGGCAAGCCGCGCCGCCTGAGGCGTCCGGCCCCGGCGACGGGTCAGATGCCCGCATACCATTCGTAGCCGCGGTCTTCCCAGTAGCCGCCCTTGCCGAGGCCGAACGGCGTCAGGTCGTCGACCAGTTCGATGCCGCGAATGTATTTCGCCATCTTGTAGCCGAGCTGGCGTTCGACGCGAACGCGCAGCGGCGCGCCGTTCTCGACGGGCAGGGACGCGCCGTTCAGCCCGTAGGCGAGGATCGTCTGCGGGTGGCGCGCGTCGACCATGTCGATCGATTCGTAATATTTCACCTCGCCCGAAAGGCTGCGCTCGATCGTGTCGAGGCAGTGGAAGACGACGAAGCGCGCCTGCGGCCTGACGCGCGCCTCGTCGAGGATCGCGCGCAGCGGCGCGCCGGTCCATTTGGCGATGCAACTCCAGCCCTCCACGCAGTCGTGCCGGGTGATCTGGGTCCGCGACGGGATCGCGCGGATCGTTTCGAGATCGAGCGAAAGCGGATTGTCGACGAGGCCCGTTACTTCCAGCCGGTAGGCGGAGAACTGGCCGGAGAAGAGCGACAGATAGTTTTCGTCCTGGGGTGAGGTCACGCCATTGGGCCGCATCGGCTGGCGGATGTCGGCCTCGGTGAATTCCGGCGCCAGCCGGCCCGGCGACATCAGGAGCCGCTGAACGCGATAGGTCAGCGAGTTCGCCCCTTCGAGGATGCCGCGCACCTTGCCGTCCCGGTCGGCGACGAAGTCGAGCGCGTCGCAGCCCGAAAGCGCGACGCCGGAGAGGCCCACCGCCGACCCGGTCAGGAAGCCGCGGCGCGAAAGCTTCATCGTCATGGCCGCTTCTCCCCGTCGGTTTCGTCGACGCGCACCCATCCGGTGATCATCGAGCGCAGTTCGTTGAACGGACCCGCCAGCACCACCATCGCGATGTGGACGAGGAAGAAGGCGACGAGCAGGACCATCACCACGAAATGAACGGTTCGCGCCGTCTGCCGCCCGCCGAAAAGCTCGGGCAACCAGGGCGCCGCCGCGTTGAAGCCGGGCGACATGGCGATGCCGGTCAGGATCATCAGCGGCAGGAGCACGATCAGCACCGCCGCATAGCTCAGCTTCTGCAGCGGATTGTAGCTGCGCCCATGCCGGAAGCGCAGTCGCGCGTGGTCGGCGACGTCGCCCGGCAACGCCTTCAGATCCGCGCCCTTCGGCACGATGTCGCGGCGCAGATGCCCGTTGACGAGGCTGGCGGCAAGCCAGACGAGCAGCGTTCCGGCGAGCACCCAGGCGAAGAAGAAGTGGACGACGCGGCCGGTCGCAAGATCGCGGCCGGAGGGGATCGTCGCCCAGGCGGGAAAGCCGCGCGCCTGCAACTGGCCGTCCGGACCCGACGCGCCGAGAACGCCCGTCGTCTCGAAACTGGTGCCGAGGACCGTGGTCACGCCCTTCAGCGTCTCGCCCTCGCGCGTCGCGCCCAGCCGCAACACGGCATTGTCGAATGCAAAGCCCGACTGGTCGCCGACATAGAGCGCCGGATGCGCGTTGAAGATTTGCAGCCCTGACAGGAGGAGAAAGAACAGCGCCAGCGCCCAGACCCAGTGCGTCACTCGCGTCCAGGCGGACTGCCGGTAGACCAGCCTGCCGGCGGGTGCGGCGCGCGTTTCGATCGGTACGTGGGCGCTCTGCGACATGGTTCGGTCCTGCGGCGTTTCCTGTCCGGCAAGACACGAAGCTAGCACGGCGGGGGTTTCACTCCCGCGCCACGTTTCGGTGAGTTCGCCGTCAGCGCCGGATCACGGCTTTGAGCACGTCGCGCACGCCGATCGAGCCGACGAAACGCGACTGGTCGTCGAACAGCGCCACCGGCGCCGTCGCCGAGCGGTGCATCGCGGCCATCACGGTCTTCAGCGGGGTTCCGGGCGAGGCCCAGAAGACCTGCGGCCTGTCGGCCGGCAGGTCTTCCATGTTCTCGCACGAGACCCAGATCGCGGGCGTGCCGTTGCGCTCGGCATCCACCACCAGCATGTTCTCGTCGAACTTGAAGCGTGTCGTGTGGCGCCGGTCGAGCCACAGCCAGCCGTCGCCGGCCGGGTCGAGGTCGCGCGCATCGCGCATGATGTTCCACGCCGTCAGCACCGAGAGCGGGTTCACGTTGGCGATGAAGTCGCGGACATAGTCGTTCGCCGGCGCCAGCACGATCTCCTCCGGCGCGCCGGTCTGGACGATCCGCCCGCCCTCCATGATCGAGATCGTGTTGCCGATCTTCAGCGCCTCCTCGAGGTCGTGGCTGACGAAGAGGATCGTCTTCTTCAGCTTCGCCTGAAGATCGAGCAGCTCGTCCTGCAGCTTGGTGCGGATCAGCGGATCGAGCGCGGAAAACGGCTCGTCCATCAGGAGGATCGGCGCATCCGTCGCGAAGGCGCGCGCGAGCCCGACGCGCTGCTGCATGCCGCCGGAAAGCTCGTGCGCGTACTTGCCGGCCCATTGCGTCAGGCCGACGAGGTCGAGCTGCGCCGCGACGCGCTCCTTGCGCTCCTTCACCGGCACGCCGGCGAGTTCGAGGCCGAAGCCGACATTTTCCGCCACGGTGCGCCAGGGCAGCAGCGCGAATTGCTGGAACACCATCGCCACCGACTGCCGGCGGATGCGGCGCAATTCGGTCGCCGGGCAGGTGACGACGTCGACCGTCTTGCCCTGACCGTCGTCGACCATCACCGCGCCGCGCGTGACTTCGTTGAGCCCGTTGACGGCGCGCAGCAGGGTCGACTTGCCGGAGCCCGAAAGGCCCATCAGCACCGAAATCTCGCCCTTGTTCACGGTCAGGTCGGCCTGGCAGCAGCCGAGCACCGCGCCGGTCTTCTCCAGGATTTCCGAGCGCGTGGCGCCGGCGTCGAGCAGCGGCAGCGCGGCGCGCTGCTCGGCCTGCGAGCCGAAGACGATGTCGACGCGGCGGAACTCGATCGCCGGGCTCATTTCGCCTTCTCCTGGCCGATCCGCGCCATCCGGTCGAGGATGATCGCCAGCACCACGATCGCCAGCCCCGCCTCGAGGCCGAGCGGGATGTTGACCGTGTTCAGCGCCCGCACCACCGGCTTGCCGAGCCCGTCGGCGCCGATCAGCGCCGCGATCACCACCATCGACAGCGACAGCATGATGCACTGGGTCAGCCCCGCCATGATGGTCGGCAGCGCCGAGGGCAGTTCCACCTTCCAGAGGAGCTGGCTCTTCGTCGCGCCGAAGGCGGCGCCGGCCTCCAGCATCGGCGTCGGCACCGATTTGATGCCGAGATAGGTCAGGCGGATCGGGGCGGGGCAGGCGAAGATGATGGTGACGATCAGGCCCGGCGCGATGCCGAGCCCGAAAAGGATCAGCACCGGAATGAGATAGACGAAGGTCGGCAGGGTCTGCATCAGGTCGAGCACCGGCTGCAGCCAGGCATAGACGCGCTCGTTATGCGCCGCCCAGATGCCGATCGGCACGCCGATCGCCATCGACGCGGTCGCCGCCGAAACGACGAGGACGAGCGTCTGCACCGTTTCCGACCAGAGCCCCTGGTTGATGATGAAGAGCAGCCCGAGCACGACGCCGAGCGCCAGCTTCCACGACCGCTTCAGCGCGAAGGCCAGCGCCGCGATCGCCAGCACCACGACGACCGGCGGAAACCACAGGATCGCGTCCACCAGAGAATCCAGAACCGCGCGCAAGCCGTTGGAAACGGAATCGAAAAACCAGGCGAAGTTGCCGATCAGGAAGTCGAACAGGTTCTCGCCCCAGCGCCCGACCGGTATCTTCTCGCTCGCCACCCAATCCGAAACCGGGTCCATCGCCTCATCCCCTCGAAGTCAAACGCGAAGCGGCCGGATCGTTTCCGGCCGCTCCGAAATCACATGGTCGTCGCGGCGAACTAGAGTCCGAGTTCCGCGCGCACGGCCGCTTCGCCGTCCTCGCCGTCGGCCGTCGTCACGCCTTCGAGCCACGGCGTCAGCGCATCCGGATTGGCCTTCAGCCATTCGGTCGCGGCCGCCTGCGGGTCGGCGCCGTCGTCGAGGATCGCGCCCATGATCTCGTTTTCCATTTCGAGCGAAAAGACGAGGTTGGTCAGGAGCTTGCCGACATTCGGGCACTCTTCGGCGTAGCCCTTGCGCACGTTGGTCGCGACGGTCGCGCCGCCGAAATTCGGGCCGAACACCTCGTCGCCGCCCTCGAGATATTCCATCTCGATATTGGCGTTCATCGGGTGCGGCTCCCAGCCGAGGAAGACGACGTCCTGCTCCGACCGCGCCGCGCGGCTGACGGCCGACAGCATGCCGGCCTCCGAGCTTTCCACCACCTCGAAGCCCGACAGGCCGAACTGGTCGGCCTCGATCATGTCCAGGATCAGCCGGTTGCCGTCATTGCCCGGCTCGATGCCGAGGATCTGGCCGCCGAGATCGTCCTTGAACTCGGCGATCTTGTCGAAGCTCGTCAGGCCCTTGTCATAGGTGTATTTCGGCACGGCCAGCGTGTATTTCGCGCCTTCGAGGTTGGTCACCAGCGTCTCCACCGACCCGTCCTCGCGATAGGGCGCGATGTCGGCTTCCATGGTCGGCATCCAGTTGCCGAGGAAGACGTCGATGTCGCCGTTCTTCAGCGACGCATAGGTCACCGGCACCGACAGCACCTGCACGTTGGTGTCGTAGCCGAGCGCTTCGAGCACCACCGTCGCCGTGCCCGTCGTCGCCGTGATGTCGGTCCAGCCGACGTCGGAAAAGCGCACCGTCTGGCAGGCTTCCGCGTCCTGTGCGAGCGCCGCTCCGGCCGAAAGCGCGGTCGAAAGGGCAAGCGTGGTGAGGAATGTGCGGGTGCGCAACATCGGTATCGTCTCCCATCTGGTTTTATGGAAAACCGCTTGAAACGCGGTCTTTCACGAGTTGCTAAAGCCAAACATCATTTGCCCGATGATTCAAGAACCATGTCGAAAACGCTGAAATTGCACATGTGCAGCGATTTGTGGTGGACGGTTGCGCGCCTGCACTCCCCTCCCGGCGCCCAACCGGCCTAAGAGAACTCATGGCCAAGCTCTACTTCCACTATTCGGCGATGAACGCCGGCAAGTCGACGCTGCTCCTGCAGGCGTCCTACAACTACCGCGAACGGGGCATGCGCACCGCCATCTTCACCGCCGCGCTCGACGACCGCGCCGGCGTCGGCCGCATCGCCTCGCGCATCGGGCTCGGGGCGGATGCCGAGCTCTTTTCCGCCGACACCGACCTCTTCGCCATCATCGACGCGCTTTCCCACAGTGGCCCGCTGCACTGCGTCTTCGTCGACGAGGCGCAGTTCCTGTCCGAGGACCAGGTCTGGCAACTCGCCCGTGCCGCCGACCGTCTCGGCGTGCCGGTCATGTGCTACGGCCTGCGCACCGATTTTCGCGGCGAGCTCTTCCCCGGTTCGAAAGCGCTTCTCGCCATCGGCGACGAGCTGCGCGAGGTGCGCACCATCTGCAAATGCGGGCGCAAGGCCACCATGGTCGTGCGCCTCGGGCCGGACGGCAAGGTGCTGCACCAGGGCGACCAGGTCGCCATCGGCGGCGAGGACCGCTACGTCTCGCTGTGCCGCCGGCACTGGGAGGAAGAGATGGGCCGCCTGCCGCCGGAGGACCTCGTCGGCTTCGCCGCCGGGGAATAGACGAACCAGCCGCGCGAGTTGTATACAGCTTTTCGATACGGGCCGGAGCCCGCCTTCGCCTTGTCGCATTCCGTGCATTGCACGGCTTTAATGAGACGGCGCGCGATCATGGCAACCGCCATGAATCCGAACCGAAGCGCGCGGCTTCAGCCCGTCGCGAACAGAACCGAGCAATAAGCCTCCTGGGGGGATACCAATGGCCGAAGTGAAGTCCGACATCGCGATCGCGCGCGCCGCGAAGAAGAAGCCGATCATGGAGATCGGCGCAGGCCTCGGCATCCCGCACGAGCATCTTCTGCCCTACGGCCACGACAAGGCGAAGGTCTCGGCCGAATACATCAAGTCGGTCAAGGGCAACAAGGACGGCAAGCTCATCCTCGTCACCGCCATCAACCCGACGCCGGCGGGCGAGGGCAAGACGACGACGACGGTCGGCCTCGGCGACGGGCTCAACCGCATCGGCAAGAAGGCGGTCGTGTGTATCCGCGAAGCCTCGCTCGGGCCGAATTTCGGCATCAAGGGCGGCGCGGCCGGCGGCGGCTATGCGCAGGTCGTGCCGATGGAGGACATGAACCTCCATTTCACCGGCGACTTCCACGCCATCACCACCGCGCACAACCTCCTCTCCGCCCTCATCGACAACCACATCTACTGGGGCAACGAGCAGCAGATCGACATCCGCCGCATCGCCTGGCGCCGCGTCATGGACATGAACGACCGGGCGCTGCGCGAAATCATCTGCTCGCTCGGCGGCGTCGCCAACGGCTTCCCGCGCGAGGCCGGCTTCGACATCACGGTCGCCTCCGAAGTCATGGCGATCCTGTGCCTGTCGACCGATCTGAAGGACCTCGAAAAGCGCCTCGGCGACATCATCATCGGCTACCGCCGCGACAAGACCGCCGTCTACGCCCGCGACATCAAGGCCGACGGCGCGATGACGGTGCTCCTGAAAGACGCGATGCAGCCGAACCTCGTCCAGACGCTGGAGAACAACCCCGCCTTCGTCCATGGCGGCCCGTTCGCCAACATCGCCCATGGCTGCAATTCGGTCGTCGCCACCACGACGGCGCTCAAGCTCGGCGACTACGTCGTCACCGAGGCCGGCTTCGGCGCCGATCTCGGCGCGGAGAAGTTCTTCGACATCAAGTGCCGCAAGGCCGGCCTCAAGCCGTCCGCCGCCGTCATTGTCGCCACAGTCCGCGCGCTCAAGATGAATGGCGGCGTCAAGAAGGACGATCTCGGCGCCGAGAACGTCGAAGCCGTGAAGAAGGGCTGCGCCAATCTCGGCCGCCACATCGAGAACGTGCGCCAGTTCGGCGTCCCGGCCGTGGTCGCGATCAACCATTTCCATTCCGACACCGACGCCGAAATCCAGGCGATGAAGGATTACGTCGCCTCGATGGGCGAGGAAGCGATCCTTTGCAAGCACTGGGCGCAGGGCTCGGCCGGCATCGAGGATCTGGCGAAGAAAGTCGTCGAGCTCGCCGAAAGCGGCTCCTCGCAGTTCGCGCCGCTCTATCCCGACGCGATGCCGCTCTTCGACAAGATCAACACCATCGTCAAGCGCATCTACCGCGGCTCGCACGCCATCGCCGACAAATCGGTGCGCGACCAGCTCCACCAGTGGGAGCAGGCGGGTTACGGCAATCTGCCGGTCTGCATGGCGAAGACGCAGTATTCCTTCTCGACCGACCCGAACCTGCGCGGCGCGCCCAACGACCACGTCGTGCCGGTGCGCGAAGTGCGCCTGTCGGCCGGCGCCGGCTTCGTCGTCGCGGTCTGCGGCGACATCATGACCATGCCCGGCCTGCCGAAGACGCCGTCCTCGGAGAAGATCTTCCTCAACGCCGAGGGCCAGATCGAGGGGCTGTTCTAGACGCATCGGCCGGCTTTTTTGAAAGGGCGCTTCGGCGCCCTTTTCATGTGCGCATGCCGCAACGCATGCGGCGTATATGCGTTTGTGCTGAACAACCGGAAGGACGGGGCGGCATGATCTCGAAATGGAACTGGGTCTGCAGGCTGGTCACGCGCCGCCTGTGGTTTCGCAGCACGCTGATCTCGCTGCTCGCCATCCTGTCGGCGCTTCTCGCCGTCTTTCTCGGCCCGTACATTCCCTACGAAATCTCCGCCTCCATCGGCGCGGAGGCGGTCGACAACATCCTGTCCATCATCGCGTCGTCGATGCTGGCGGTGACGACGTTCTCGCTGTCGACGATGGTCGCCGCCTATGCGGCCGCGACGTCCAACGTCACGCCGCGCGCCACCAAGCTCCTGCTCCAGGACACCACCTCGCAGAATGTCCTGGCGACCTTCGTCGGGTCGTTCCTCTACAGCCTCGTCGCGATCATCACCCTGTCGATGGGCGCCTATGGCGAGCAGGGGCGCGTGATCCTGTTCGTGGTCACCATCTTCGTCGTGCTTCTCATCGTCGTCACCCTCCTGCGCTGGATCGACTATCTGACGCGGCTCGGGCGGGTGGGCGAGACGACGGAAGTCGTCGAGAAGGCGACGGCGGAGGCGCTGCGCAGCCGGCGCCGGCAGCCCTATCTCGGCGGCGCGCATCTTGCCGACGAGGACGCCATTCCCGCAGATGCCGTGCCGGTCGCCTCGCCCTTCATCGGCTATGTCCAGCATATCGACATGGCAGGGCTGCAGCAGATCGCCGAGGCAAACGGCGTCGTCGTCTATTCGCTCGCGCTTCCGGGAACCTTCGTTGACGGGCGCCGGCCGCTGCACGCATCGGATCGGGCGACGCCGAGGTGCACGCGGCCGTCGTCGCGGCCTATTCGCTCGACCGCGAGCGCTCCTTCGACCAGGACCCCCGCTTCGGCCTTTCGGTCCTTGCCGAAATCGCCCAGCGCGCCCTGTCGCCCGCCCTGAACGATCCCGGCACGGCGATCGACGTCATCGGCCGCAGCGTGCGTCTCCTGGCCATCTGGGACGAGGCGGAGGAGCGCGAGCCCGTCCGTTTTCCGAACGTGCATGTCGCTCCCGTCAAGCTGTCGGAGCTCTTCGACGACGTCTATTCGCCCATCGCCCGCGACGGCGCGGCGGTCGCGGAGGTGCAGGTGCGCCTGCAAAAGGCGTTCGCCGCCACCTCCGCCTTCGCGGACCCGCGTTTCAGGCTCGAGGCAGCCCGCCATTCGCGCATGGCGCTCTCAAGGGCCGAGAATGCCCTGACCCTCGCCGAAGATCTCGAAGCGGTCCGCGCCGCCGCGCGCGAGATTTCGGCCCGCTCGCTCATGGCCTGATGTCGATTTCGCTCGACAGCCGCACGATGTCGAAATCGGTGACGAGAATGTCGAGCCGCACGGTCCAGCGCCCGGCGAGCGGCAGGACGACGTCGTCGGCCCGCCATGTGCCGTCGCCGGGCTTTGCCGCCTCGCGCCGGAACGGCTCGATGCCGGCGTCGGGATTGGCGAAGACGAAGGCGACTTTCTTCGCGTCGAGCGGGCCGAAATCGCCCGTCATGATCATCGCCGACACCGAAACCGGCCCCGTCCGCCCCGGCGTCACTGAAACATCGGCCATCGCCTCCAGCGTATGGATGTGCACCGAAGCCGGCTGCGCCGCGGCGATGGCGAGCGCGCGCGGCGGCGGGGTGAAGCGCCAGCCGGCCGCGATGGCGAGGATCACGAGCACCACCAGCGTCTCCGCCCCAATCGACCGGACGAGCGCCCGCGCGTCACCCGCCAGTGCCGACCGCGTCAGCCTCCAGCGGTTCACGGCGGCAAGCGCGAACAGCACCGCGAGTAAACAGAGCTTGGCGAGCAGCAGCCGGCCATAGGCCGTCCCGACCAAGGCCGCCGGCGTCTCCACCTGGATGATCGCGAGCACGATGCCCGCCGCGACGAGCCCGCCGAGCGCGAACGGGATGAAGGCCCCGAACCGCCTCAGCCCGCTCGCCGCATCGGGCGCATCCGCCCTCAGCGCCAGGCCAAGCGGTATCAGCGCGCCCACCCAGACGGCGATCGCCGCCGCATGCAGCGCGACGGCCGGCCGCGTCAGCCATTGCGGCTCGGCGGCGCTCGCATGACCCGAAACGGTCAGCGCGTAGGCGCCGAGCGCGAGCCCGGCGGCCGCGGACGCGCGCGACAGGGCCGCATTCCTCGACAATGCGGCGAGGGCGGCCATGGCGAATGCGTCGAGCATCAGCTTGACCGTCAGGCCGAAGCTCGTCGCCAGCCCCGCCTGCCAGACGGCCGCATCGGCGAACCGGCCGATCGGCGCGCCGAGCGCATCGAGCCCCTGCAGGCCCGGCGACACGCACGCCGCCGCAAGGCCGATCGCGACGAATGCCAGCACGGCCCGCGATCCCGCGCGCGAAACCGGCACGATCCAGCCGAGCGCAAACGCACCGCCCGCGCCCAGGAACAGCCCGGCATAAAGCCCGATCTTCGCCAGCCACACGGCCGTGCGCACCGTCCGGTCGACCGGCTCGGCGACGGGCGGCGGTGCGGCGCTCGGCGCGCCGATCGAAAACACCACCGACCCGCCCACCGGGTGCCCGTCGGACGAGACGACCCGCCAGGTCAGCACATGCGTTCCATCCTCGAGATCGGCCGGCGCTTCGATTTCCACCGATCGGTCGCGCACGGCGAAATCGCCGAGGTCGGCCGCCGCGCCGTCCGGCCGCACGATGCGCAGGACGAGCGGCGAAACCGGCTCGCTGAAATCCAGCCGAAAGGCGTCCGGCACGGTCGCAACCACCGCGCCGTCCCGCGGCTCGGCCCCTGTCAGCGAGGCATGCGCCGCCGCTTGGCCTGCGAATGTCAACGCGATCAGCATGACCAATGCCGAGACGCGCGCGGCTGGCCACGTCCCCGATTTAAATGCCTTCATTTCCCCGTCCTTCCAACCCCGGTGAACGGCCGGCGCGTTTCGCGCCGACCGCCGCTCCCTGGGCCTACTGCCCGCCGGTCGCCTCGATGATCGCGACGCCCGGCGCCGGCATTTCGAGATCGTCGGCGGACTGGCCCTCGGCGGGCACTTCGATCCAGCGCTCGGCAAGGCCGCCGGGGCATTCCTGCACGACCGGGAAGTAGAGCGTCTCGCCGGCCTTCAGGGCAGGGGTCAGATAGCCGCGCAGGACGAACTCGTCATACTCGTCGTCGGCAAGCCTGCCGCCGCTCCAGACGATCTCCGTCACGCCCTCGCTCACCTGCGACCCATGATACTCGTAGGTCGCGGCGTAGGCGCCGCGCACCTTTTCCAGCTCCCAGCCGGGCTTGGGCATCGGCTTGACCGCGATCACGCCCTCGGGAATGCGCACGCGCACGACATTGGTCGGCGCGCCCTCGCAACCATGCGGTACGCGGAAGACCGCCTTGTACGTCGAGCCGATCGCCGCTTCCGCGCCTTCCAGCGAGACATGGGCGAGGGCGGCCGGGGTGCCGAGCGCGAGGAGGCCGGCGGCGGTGATGATGTGCTTGAACATCGTTTTTCTCTTTCGGATCATATGGGATGCACCCGTGCTGCCGGCTCTGCGGCGCGCGATGCGGGGCATGGAAGACGGCCGTGCCGCGGAGGCGGCGACGTTCCGTCAGATGATTGGAATCAGGAGATTCGGGCCGCGAGCGGCGGCGCGCGGGGACTGCCCGGCCGGCAGGCGATGTCGTCCGCCGCCGCGAGTGCCGGCACCGCTATGGAAACCGCGTAGGCGACCCGCAGCGGGTTGGAAAGCGCGTTCGGCTCGCGGTCGCCGTCGTTGGCCGGCGCGAACATGCTGCAGCCCGGCGCGCAGCATTCGGGCATGCCCGAATGGTCGCGGCTCTCGCCGCCGGCATGGCCGGGCTCGTGGCTGGTAATGCAGAGCGGATTGCCGAAATCGTCGAAGAGGGGCACGCCCGCCGCCGCGCCGAAAGCGAACGCGCCGAACAGCGCCTGGAGCACGAGCATATAGGCCGCGACCAGCGCGACCCCCTTGCCCCACGGCTTTCTCCGACCCCTCGGCATGTCCTGTCCCCTCTGCCGGAAACCCTAGCAGCCGCACGGCCGGCGAAACACTGACTTTGGTCGCGGCATCATGGTGCCGATCGTCGCACCTCGCCCTTGCCGCCTCGCGTTCGAAATGGTCAGTTGCGCCCCGACGGATACCGGACGGAGGACGCATCATGGCCGGAACGCCCGCCTCGAAGAACGCACCGCAAGCCGGCCCGGACGGCGTGGTGCTCCTGTCCGGCGGCAATCCGCAGATCGCCAAGGGCTATGGCGACGCGCCGGTGCAGGCCTACATCGCCGCCATGCCCGGCTGGAAGAGCGAGCTCGGCCGCCGCCTCGACGCACTGATCGAAGAGACCGTTCCGGGCGTCGTCAAGGCCGTCAAATGGAACTCGCCCTTCTACGGCCTCGAAAGAGATCTCTGGTTCCTCAGCGTCCATTGCTTCACCAAATACGTGAAGATCACCTTCTTCCGCGGCACCGCCCTCGACCCCATCCCACCCGGCCCCTCCAAACACGCCGATACGCGCTATCTCGACATTTTCGAGGGTAAGTTCGACGAGGCGCAGTTCAGGGATTGGGTGGCGCAGGCGGCGAAATTGCCGGGGGAGAAGCTGTGAGCGCGCTTCTCGCGCAGGTTTGCTGAACGGAAAGACAGTTCGTCCGCATCCCCATGTCGCACTTGCTGCAACCTTTTGCCCGCCCCATCCTTATCGGCACAGATCATCTCCAGGGGCGTCATGAACCGATCCATCACCGCACTCGTGCAGGGCATGCGCGACCACAGGACGGCCTTCCTGCCGCTGGCGATCTTCGCCATCGCGGCCGCGGGCATCTCGCTCTTCCTGTCGATCGCGGACGAGCTCGACGACGGCGAGCTCAACGCCATCGACGAGCGCATCTTCCTGTGGTTCCACACGCCCGGCGGAACACCGATCGGGCCGGAATGGCTGCAGGAGACGGCGGCCGAGATCACCGCGCTCGGTGGCTATACGGTCGTCTTCATCCTCGTTGCGGCCGTCATCGGCTTCCTGATCGTGTCGCGAAAATACGGGCCCGCGCTCTACACCTTCCTGTCGATCGGCACCGGCACGCTCGTCGGCCATCTCCTAAAGGAACTCTACGCCCGCCCGCGTCCCGATCTCGTCGAGCATCTGGTCAACACGCACACGCCGAGCTTCCCGTCCGGCCATGCGATGGTTTCGGCCATCGTATACCTCACGCTCGGCTCGCTCATCCTGCGCTTCGTCGATTCGGGCCGCGTGCGGGTCTACGTGCTGGCGCTCGCGATCCTGCTCACCTTCATGATCGGCGTCACGCGTGTCTATCTCGGCGTCCACTGGCCGAGCGACGTCGCCGCCGGCTGGGCGATGGGCGCGGCGTGGGCGAGCCTTGCCTGGCTCACCGTGTCGGCCCTGCGCTTCTATCGCAAGCGCAAGGGCGGTCAGGCGGTGGCGCCGGACAACTCGTCGAGGATCGGGCAGTCGGGCCGTGCATCGCCGTGACAGGTCTTGACCAGATGCGTCAGCGTCTTCTTCAGGCTCTGTAGCTCGGCGATCTTGTGCTCGATCTGGTCGAGCTTGGTCGCCGCCAGCGCCTTCACGTCGGCGCTCGCCCGGTGCGTGTCGCCGTAGAGCGAGAGCAACTGCCGGCACTCCTCGACCGAAAAGCCGAGCCCGCGCGAGCGCTGGAGGAACTTCAGCCGTTGGATGTCGGCGTCCGAATAGTCGCGATAGCCATTGTCGGCCCGCGCAGGGCGCAACAGGCCGATCTCCTCGTAGTAGCGGATCGTCTTGGCCGGCAGGGCCGAGCGGCGGGCGGCGGTTCCGATGTTCATGGCGGTCAACTCCTGATCGACCTTGAGATAGGAGCGCCAGGCTAATCCTTCCAGTGACTGGAAGATCAAGCCCGCACAATCGCGCTTGCCGCGGCGGCGGATCGTTTGTATGAGTTTGCCCATGAACGCGCATTCGCACACGAACAAGTGGTGGTGGGCCCGCTGAAAGCGGCCACGAGCACTCGCGTGCGCGTTTCAAAGGTTTGGCCGCAACGGAACTCTCCGGGCGGCCTTCGTCTTTTTGGGACCTGCCGATCCGGAACCTGACAGATGAGGGGAAGGACATCATGAGCACCGAGCTTCTGGAGACCGGCGCGGAGCGCTACCGCACCGAGGGCGGCGTCACCGTCACCCGCCAGCGCCACGAGACGCCCTATGTCGGCGCCATCGAGACCTATGTCGATGCGCTGAATTCGCGCCGCGGCTGCGTCTTCTCCTCCAATTACGAATATCCGGGCCGCTACACGCGCTGGGACACGGCCATCGTCGATCCGCCGCTGGTCGTCTCGGCCCGCGGCCGCGACATGCGCATCGAGGCGCTGAATGCGCGCGGCGAAAAGCTGCTCGACGGCATCGCACCGGTCGTCGAAGCGCTCGACGAGGTCACCCAATTCGTCCGCGCCCCCGCACTCGTCACGCTCACCGTTGCAGAGCCGACGCGTGTCTTCGCCGAGGAGGAGCGCTCCAGAGTTCCGACCGTCTTTTCCGTCCTGCGCGTCATCGTCTCGCTGTTCAAGTCACCGGAAGACGCCAATCTCGGCCTCTACGGCGCGTTCGGCTACGACCTCGCCTTCCAGTTCGATCCCGTCACGCTCAAGCTCGACCGGCCGCAGAGCCAGCGCGACGTCGTCCTTTACCTCCCCGACGAAATCCTCGTCGTCGACCACCATCAGGCCAAGGCCTGGCACGACCGCTACGACTTTTCCGGCGACGGCTTTTCCACCGAAGGCCTGCCGCGCGGCGGCGCCGAACGGCCCTTCAAGCCGTCCGAAACCATTCCGCCGCGCTCCGACCACGAGCCCGGCGAATATGCCCGCCTCGTCACCCGCGCCAAGGACAGCTTCCGGCGCGGTGACCTGTTCGAGGTCGTTCCGGGGCAGATGTTCATGGAGCGCTGCGTCTCGAAACCATCCGAGATCAGCCGCAAGCTCAAGGCGATCAACCCGTCGCCCTATTCCTTCTTCATCAATCTGGGCGAAAACGAATATCTGATCGGCGCCTCGCCCGAGATGTTCGTGCGCGTCTCCGGCCGGCGCGTCGAGACCTGCCCCATCTCCGGCACGATCAAGCGCGGCGAGGACGCGATCGCGGATTCGGAGCAGATCCTGAAGCTCTTGAATTCCAAGAAGGACGAGTCCGAGCTCACCATGTGCTCCGACGTCGACCGCAACGACAAGAGCCGCGTCTGCGAGCCGGGCTCGGTGCGCGTCATCGGCCGCCGCCAGATCGAGATGTATTCGCGCCTCATTCACACGGTCGACCATATCGAGGGTCGCCTGCGGGAAGGCATGGACGCGTTCGACGCGTTCCTCTCCCACGCCTGGGCCGTCACGGTCACCGGCGCGCCGAAGCTGTGGGCCATGCGCTTTCTCGAAGCCAACGAGAAGAGCCCGCGCGCCTGGTATGGCGGGGCGATCGGCATGGTCCATTTCAACGGCGACATGAACACCGGCCTGACGCTGCGTACCATCCGCATCAAGGACGGCATCGCGCAGGTCCGCGCCGGAGCGACGCTCTTGAACGATTCCGACCCGGCCGAGGAAGAGGCCGAGACCGAGCTCAAGGCCTCCGCCATGCTGGCCGCGATCCGCGAAGCCTCGCTCGGCAATTCCGCCGCCGCCCAGCGCGAAAGCGCCAAGGTGGGCGAGGGGGTGTCGATCCTGCTCGTCGACCACGAGGACAGCTTCGTCCACACGCTCGCGAACTATTTCCGCCAGACCGGCGCGTCCGTCTCCACCGTCCGCTCGCCGGTGCCGGAAGAAGTCTTCGAGCGCGTCGACCCCGACCTCGTCGTCCTCTCGCCCGGCCCCGGCATGCCGTCGGATTTCGACTGCAAGGCGACGATCCAGAAGGCCCGGGCCCGAGACCTGCCGATCTTCGGCGTCTGCCTCGGCCTGCAGGCGCTCGCGGAAGCCTATGGCGGCGAGCTGCGCCAGTTGCACGAGCCGATGCACGGCAAGCCCTCGCGCATCCGCGTGACGAAACCCGGCATCGTCTTTTCCGGCCTGCCGAAGGAGGTCACGGTCGGCCGCTACCACTCGATCTTCGCCGACCCCGTCCGCCTGCCGCCCGAATTCCTCGTCACCGCCGAAACCGAGGACGGCGTCATCATGGCGCTGGAACACAAGTCCGAGCCCATTGCCGCCGTGCAGTTCCACCCCGAATCGATCATGACCCTCGGCCAGAACGCCGGCATGCGCATGATCGAAAACGTCGTCGCGCATCTGCCGCGCAAGGTGAAGACGAAAGCGGCTTAGGAACGACATCTTGACGACTGCAATCCTTCGCGCCCCCCTCTGTCCTGCCGGACATCTCCCCCGCATGGGGGGAGATCAGCCAGTCGCAGAAGTTGGCGCGCGTGATCTCCCCCCTCGCGGGGGAGATGCCCGGCAGGGCAGAGGGGGGCAACGTCGAGCGCTGTCCTGTCAATCTGCGCCATGACCACCAAGCAAAAAATCCGCCGCCTCGCGGCCTGGTCGATCGTCGTCGCCTTCGCGGTGATGGGCCTCAAATTCGTCGCCTGGTGGCTCACCGGGTCCGTCGCGCTCTATTCCGACGCGCTCGAATCCATCGTCAACGTCATCGCCGCCTTCGCCGCCTTCTGGGCCATCTCCGTCAGCCACAAGCCGGCCGACCGCGACCACCAATACGGCCACCACAAGGCCGAATATTTCTCCGCCGTGCTCGAAGGTGTGCTGATCGTCGTCGCCGCGCTGCTGATCCTCGCCGAGGTCTGGCGCGCCTGGCAGAACCCGGTGCCGCTCGTGGCGCCGGCGCTCGGCCTTGCCGTCAATGCGTCGGCCGCCGCCGTCAATGCCTTCTGGGCCTGGCTCCTCATCCGCAACGGGCGCCAGCACAAATCGCCGGCGCTGGAGGCCGACGGCCATCACGTGATGACCGACGTCGTCACCTCGGCGGGCGTCCTCATCGGCCTTCTCGCCGCCGTCGCCACCGGCTGGTGGATGCTCGATCCGTTGCTCGCGCTCGTCGTCGCGCTCAACATTTTGTGGCAGGGCTGGAAGGTCATCACCGCCTCGCTCGACGGGCTGATGGACCGCGCCGTCGACCTCGAGGAGCATTTGCGCATCCGCGACCTGATCTCCGCCAATTCGCAAGGCGCGCTCGAAATCCATGATTTGAAGACCCGCATCGCCGGCCGCGCCACTTTCATCGAGTTCCACATGGTGGTGCGCGCCGACATGTCGGTCGGCGACAGCCACGTCATCTGCGACCGTATCGAGGCGGCGCTCGAAAACGAGATCCCGTCCGTCCGGGTCGTCATCCATGTCGAGCCCGACCATGAGGCGAAGCTGCCGCCCGGCACCACGGCGGTGCCCTTCGCCTGACTTGGACGCGCGCCGAACCGGCGCCGTCATCACGTCACATTTCGCCCTATTTCAACCTGTGACACAAAGAACACACCGGCGGCGCGGACTCGTTTTCGCCGCATTTCGTCCCGTCCGCGGCCACAGTTCGCCAGCATTGAAGAGGCAAATCTTCACTGCCGCAGGGCAGGTTCCCGCCGCGTTCCGTAATCCTGTAATGGGTATTTGATTGATGTGTGTGTCTCGACGTCGCTTCCTCTTCCAGGCCGCTTCCCTGGGCGCGGTCGCTCCCCTGGTTCTTTCGGGCTGCATGTCCTCCACGGCCGTGCTCGAAACGGTGAAGCCCGGTCCTGATCCCTATTTCCTCGCCATGTACGGCCCGCAGCCGAACGAGCGCTTTCCGCTCCCGGCCATCGACATTTCCAATGTCGACGAGCGCTTCTTCCGCCAGCAGGTCCGCTACCACCGCTCCGAGCGCCCCGGCACCATCGTCGTCGACACCCAGAACCGCTTTCTCTACCTCGTGCAGGAAAACGGCATGGCGATGCGCTACGGCATCGGCGTCGGCCGCGCCGGCCTCGAATTCGAGGGCGAGGCGCGCGTCGCCCGCAAGGCGCAATGGCCGACATGGACGCCGACGCAGGACATGATCGCCCGCGAGCCCGGCCGCAACGCTCAGTGGGCCGGCGGCATGCCCCCCGGCCTCGAAAACCCGCTCGGGCCGCGCGCGCTCTACCTCTTCGAAGGCGGCCGCGACACGCTCTACCGCATCCACGGGACATCCGAGCCTTGGTCGATCGGCCTTGCCGTTTCCTCGGGTTGCATCCGTTTGTTCAACCAGGACATCATCGACCTCTACGCCCGCGTCGCCATCGACACGCCGGTCGTCGTCCTGCAGAACGAGCCCCTGATGTTCCCGCAGCGCGAGATGCCGGAATCGATCCGGCGCCAGTTGGAAGCGCCGCAGCGTCAGGACGGCACGGTCGAGATCTGACCTAAGCGGCCTTTTTCATCTTCGCCCGGTCATGCGGCCGGGCGAAGTCGAGCGCCGGCCCCTTGGGCACGATCCGCATCGGATTGATGGTCTCGTGGCTGCCGTAATAATGGCTCTTGATGTGGTGCATATTCACCGTCTCCGCCACGCCGGGTACCTGATAGAGTTCGCGCAGATAATTGGAAATGTTGGGGTAATCCTCGATCCGGCGCTGGTTGCACTTGAAGTGCGAGTAGTAGACCGCATCGAACCGCACCAGCGTCGTGAACAGCCGCCAGTCGGCCTCCGTCATCACGTTCCCCGCCAGATAGCGCTGGCGTGACAGGCGGTCTTCCACCTCGTCCAGCGCCGCGAAAAGCGCGTCGAACGCCTCCTCATAGGCCTCCTGTTTCGTCGCGAACCCGGCCTTGTAGACGCCGTTGTTGATCGCGTCGTAGACGCGCTCGTTGACCGCATCGATCTCACCGCGCAGCGCCTCGGGATAGAAATCGAGCCGCCCGTCGCCCCATTCGTCGAAGGCGGAATTGAGCATGCGGATGATCTCCGCGCTCTCGTTGGAGACGATCGTCTGTTCCTTCCTGTCCCACAGCACCGGCACCGTCACGCGGCCCGAATAGTTCGGGTCGGCCTTGGTGTAGACCTGGTGCAGGAAATCGAGCCCGTAGAGATCGTCGCCCGTCGCCGCCTCGTCCTGTTTGAACGTCCAGCCGTCGGCACCCATGAAATGATGCACGACCGAGACCGAGATCACGTCCTCCAGCTTCTTCAATTTGCGGAAGATCAGCGTCCGGTGCGCCCACGGACAGGCGAGCGAGACGTAGAGATGGTAGCGCCCCGGCTCCGCCTTGAACCCGCGCGTGCGCCCTTCGGCCGGCGCGCCGTCCACCGTCACCCAGTCGCGCCACTGCGATTGCGACCGCTCGAACCGCCCACCCGATTTCGACGTGTCGAGCGACTGTTCCTGCCATTTCCCGTCGACCAGAAGTCCCATGCCGTGCTCCTCTTGTTGGGTAAAGAGTTAGGGCAGGGGACGGGCGGTGCCAAACACTTACGGATGAACAGATCGTCAAGCGCCCGCCTTGGCGTCATCCCGGAAGCCGCATCGGCGCGGAGCGACGGGCGGCTGTCCGGGACCCATCCCGGGACCTTCGACCGCACGGAATGGTTCCCGGCTCTCGCCTCGCTGCGCTCGGGCTTCGACCGGGATGACGCTCCCGCGTGCGGTCAAATCGCGATAGACGTCCTCCCATTCTCGTGCTAGCAGCGAATCTTCGGGGGAAATTCCATGCCGACCATCCGCATCGAGCGACGACGAAAGAGCACCCGCGCCTGAGCGCGGACGATGGCTGACGCCATTACGCCCTGCCTTTCCATACGCCGATCCGGAATTTCGCCATGACCCTTGCCGACGTCGCCTACGCGCCGGAACTGCCCGCTCACGACATCGAAATCGAAGAGATCAACGCCGAAGCCTTCGGCCCCGGCCGCTTCACGCGCGCCGCGCACAAGATCCGCGAAGGCGGTCCCCATGCGCGCGACTTGTCCTTCGTCGCCACGGTCGACGGCCACGTCATCGCCTCGGTGCGGCTGACGCCGATCGCGGTCGGCGAGGGCCGCGCCATGCTCCTCGGCCCGCTCGCCGTGCGCCCGTCCTGGAAGAATCTCGGCATCGGCCGCAAGCTGATGGCCATCGCCGCCGACGCCGCCCGCGAAAAGGGCGCCCGCGCCATCGTCCTCGTCGGCGACGCGCCCTATTACGGCCCGCTCGGCTATGGGCAGGTCAAGCCGGGCACGATGACCATGCCGTGGCCGGTCGACCCGGCGCGTTTGCTGGTGCTGGAACTGGTACCGGGCGCGGCGGCCGCGCTTCATGGGACGATCAGCCATGCGGATGTCGCTGGGGCGTAGCTTCCAAGACGCGCGTCATCCCGGAACGCGATTGAAGCGAAGCGAAATCGCGTATCCGGGACCCATTCCGTGACCGCAAATCTAACGGAATGGTTCCCGGCTCTCGCCTCGCTGCGCTCGGACTTCGGCCGGGATGACGCCCGCTGGAAAAGCCCCCGTCGCAGCCAGCCCTACCCCGCCTGCTCCATGAACACATACTCCCACACATGCCCGTCCAGATCCTGGAACGAGCAGCCATACATGAACCCCATGTCCATCACCGGCTTCCACGGCTTGGCGCCGGCCTTCAGCGCCTTGGCGAGGATGTCGTCCACGTCGGCGCGGCTGTCGGCCGAGAGCGCGGTCAGCACTTCCGTCACCTTGTGCGCGTCGGCCATCTCACCATTGATGAAGCCCTTGAACTTCTCATGGGTGAGCAGCATGACGAAGATGTTGTCGGCGATAACCATGGACGCCGCCGTGTCGTCCGAGAAATCCTCGTTGAACGGGTAGCCGAGCGCCGAGAAGAAGGCGCGGCTGGCGGCGAGGTCCTTGATCGGCAGATTGACGAAGATCATGCGCATGGAAAAGCTCCCTGATTGATGTCTGCGCAAAGGACGGTCGAACGCGCCCGATTCCGACAGCGCACCTTCAGAAAAATCAGCGTCCCTCGCGATACCAGGTCGCGCCGAAGGCGAAGAGCAGCAGCGCCAGCCCGAAGAAGCCGGCGAAGAGCGGCACGCGTGAGACCGAGCGCAGCACGCTGTCATTCGTCGTCTGCAATCCCACCCAACCGCGCCCGTCGGCATCCGAGCCGGGGCGGATCGGCACGATGTTCGGCAGGTCGAGCGCGCCGGTCAGCCCGGCCTCGATGCGCCGCACCGTGCCGCTGCTGGCATCGGCCACCGGCTGCAGCTTTTCCGTCGTCGACACCGTGTCGGTGAATTCCGGTGCGTTGACCGGCCCGACATGTGCGAGCGTTTCCAGGTCGCCATTGGCAATCCGGTAGAGCCCGATCTCGTCGGTCTCGACCGTCCCGTCGAACGTGCCCGGCGCGCCGGCCGTCAGCGGCACCGTCAGCGTCTCGCCCGAAGGCGTCGTCACGCTCGCCTCGCCGGCCTCGTCCTCCATCGTCTGGCGCTCGATCTCGAGCGTCATGCCGCGCGCATTCGCCGTCAGCCGTTCCTCTTCGAGCTCCGGCTCTTTCATCAGCCAATGCGCCATGCGCCGATAGAGCGAGACATGCGGGCCGCCGCCCTCGAAGCCGCGCGCCCACAGCCAGCCATGGTCGGACAAAAGCATGCCGACACGGCCTTCGCCCTGCCGGTCGAGCAGCAGCAGCGGCATGTCGTCCGCGCCCTGCATCACGACTTCCCCTTGCGGCCGCTCGATGCCGATCTGGCGGAACCAGCGGCTCCATTGCGGGGGCTCCTGGCCGGAGCCTTCCAGCCCGCGCGTCACCGGATGGCGCTCGCCGGTCTCCGTCAGGCGCGGGAAGAACGCCTGTTCCACCACCTCGCCGGTCGGCATCGCCGGCAGCGCCGCCATCAGCGGCGTGCGCGAGATGGACTGGTTGCCGGCATATTCCGGCCCCGCGGCGATCAAAAGCGCGCCGCCGTTCTCCACGTATTCGGCGATGTAATCGTAATAGAGGATCGGCAGCACGTCGCGGTGCTGGTAGCGGTCGAAGATGATCAGGTCGAAATCGTTGATCCGGTCGACGAACAATTCGCGCGTCGGAAACGCGATCAGCGAGAGTTCGTTGATCGGCGTGCCGTCCTGCTTTTCGGGCGGGCGCAGGATGGTGAAGTGGACGAGGTCCACCGCCGCATCGGATTTCAAAAGGTTGCGCCAGGTCCGCTCGCCGGCATGGGGTTCGCCGGAGACGAGCAGCACGCGCAGATTCTCGCGGATGCCGTCGAGGATCGCGATCGTCTGGTTGTTGGTCGCCGTCAGTTCGCCCTCGGCCACCGGGAATTCCAATTCGACGATGTTGCGCCCGGCATTGGGGATGACGATGTCGACCTCGGTCTCCTCGCCGATCACCGCCGTCTGGCGCACCACATGCTCGCCATTGACGCGCACGGTCACCTCGACCGGCCCGCTCGCGCCGTCGGTCGACAGCACGCGGTAGCTCATGGTCACCGGCCGGTCGACGATACCGAAGCGCGGCGCGCGCTCGAAGCGGATGCGCCGGTCGAACTCGTCCTCCTCGCCGGTCACCAGCGCATGGAGCGGACCGGAAAAGCCCGGCACTTCCGGCACGTCGTGCACCTGTCCGTCGGTGATCATGATCGCCCCGCCGACGCGCGAGGGCGCGACGTCGCGCAGCGCAGAGTCCAGCGCACCGAACAGCCGCGTCTGCGTGCGGTCGTCGGCGGCGTCCGCCTGGCCGGTCTCGACCACGCGCACGTCGTACTGGTCGAACCGCGCCAGCCGCGCCTGCATCTCCTCCAGCGCCCGGTCGGTGGTCGCGCGCCGGTCGCCGATCTCCTGGCTCTGGCTGCGGTCGACGACAAGCGCGACGACGCTCTTCAACGGCTCGCGCTCTTCGTCGAGCAGGACGGGATTGACCAGCGCCAACGCCAACGCCGCCATCGCCGCCAGCCGCACCCACGCGCCGCGCTGGCCGGCGAAGAGGCCCGAGGCGACGAGCGCGGCGACGGGCACCAGCAGCGCGGCGAGCCAGGGCCAGGCGAGGAGAGGCTCGAAGGCGAGGGACCAGTTCATGGGCGGCTACCGTCAGGGGTGCGCTCGACGTTGCCCCCCTCTGTCCTGCCGGACATCTCCCCCGCAGGGGGGGAGATCAGCCAATCGCAAACCTTGGCGCGCATAATCTCCCCCCTCGCGGGGGAGATGCCCGGCAGGGCAGAGGGGGGCGCGACATAGCGCGATCGAACGAATGTCACGCTCACTGCCCCAACCTCTCCAAAATCGACGGCACATGCACCTGGTCCGACTTATAATTCCCCGTCAGCATGTACATCATGATGTTCACCCCCGCCCGATACGCATAGACCCGCTGCATCGGGTCCGCCGGCACGGTCGGCAGCATCGGCGCGCCGTTGGCGCCGATCGCCCAGGCGCCGGCGAGGTCGTTGGCGGTGATCATGATCGGCGACACGCCGTCGCCGACGCGCACCGGGCGGTCGGCCGCTTCCTCCAGCGTCTGCGAAGCCTCGACCCAGAGCGGGCTGCCGTTGAAGCGGCCGGGGAATTCGGGGAGGATGTAGAAGGCCTTGGTCAGAACGTGGTCGTCGGGCACGGGCTCCAGCGGCGGCACGTTCATGTTGGCGAGAATGTCGCGCAGGCGCATGGTCGACGGACTCGCGGAGCTCGCATCGAACCCCGCGCCGAACTGGTCGCGCGTGTCGAAGAGCACCGTGCCGCCCTCCTGCATATAGGCGTCGATGCGCGCCAGCGCGGCCTCGGACGGCATCGCGCCACCCTCGTCGATCGGCCAGTAGATCAGCGGGTAGAACGCAAGCTCGTCCTCGGCGATGTCGACGCCCACCGGCTCGCCCGGTTCCAGCGCCGTCTTGTCGGTCAGGAACCGGCCGAGCCCCTCGAGCCCCGCGCGGCTGATCGCGTCGATCGAACTGTCCCCAGTCAGCACATAGGCGATGCGCGTCTGGCTGATCGCCGCGATGGCCTCTTCGTCGCCCGGGCGAATATCGCCCTCCTGCGCCTGCGCATCCGGCATCGCAACCGCGCCCATCAGCGCCAGCACCAGCGCTGCCGGCACTGCCCGCGATGCGCGCGGCCGGCGCAGCTTGCCGCCGAGCCACAGCACGGCCAGCGTGTCGAGGATCATCAGCGCCAGCGCGATCGCAAAGAGCGGCCCGCGCAGATCCACCTGCTCGTCGAAGCCATAGGCGACGTCGCGAACGGCGAGCGGCGTTTCAGGTCGCGCGATCGGCTCCAGCGTCGCATCTTCGGGCAGGAGATTGTGCGCCACGACGCCTTCCTCGCTGCCGTAAAGGCCCGGCGGGTTTTCCAGCGTCACCGGCGCCTCAGTGGCGACGGCCAGCGGCCGCGCATCCGGCGTCGGCGGCACCAGGCTGCCATCGGCGGCGATCAGGCGGTAGGGCGGCAAGGTCGCCTCGCCATTGCCGGCCTGCGCATTTGCCGGCCCCTGATTGCGCGACAATTGCACCAGCCGGCGCAAAAGCTCAACGAAGGAGCCGGAGATCGGCAGGTTCGACCATGTCGCCTGCGGCGTGATGTGGAAGAGCGCCAGCGTGCCGTCGCCGCGCCGCGCGCCGGTCACGAGCGGCGTCCCGTCGGCAAGGTTCACCCAGCTCCGCTCGACGATGTCGGCGGTCGGCTCGGCCAGCACCTGTCGCGACACGGTCACGTCGCTCGGCGGCGTCAAATCGGCGAAGGGCGAGCCTTCCGGATATTCGGCGATGGCCTGCGGCTCGGTCCAGGACAAGGTGCCGCCCAGCGCGCGCTCGCCGATGCGCAGGCGCACCGGCAGAAGGTCCTCGTCCGGCTCGGCGGCTGCAAGGCGCGGGCCGGCGAAGCGCACCAGCGTGCCGCCGCCCTCGACCCATTCGACGAGCGCCGCATGCGCCTCGTCCGGCAGCGTGCCGACATCGGCCATCACGATCATCGCCGGCCGCTGCTCGAGCAGTTCGGGAATGGCCGAGCCGAGATCGGCGCTCGTCGGCTCGACGAGGTCGGCGAAGGGCGACAGGGCGCGGTTGATGTAATAGAGCGGCGACAAAAGCGGCTGCGCCTCGTCGCCGTCGCCCTGCGCGATCAGGCCGACGCGGCGGCGGCGCGAATTCTCGTCGAGCACACGCACGGCGCCCGCCTGCGCCTCGCCGTCGACGGCGATCGAATTGAAGTCGTTGCGCAGTTCGAACGGCACGGTGAAGGCCGCCGTCGCGGCCGCTTCGCCGGCCCCGAAGGAGAGTTCGGCCTCGGCGATCCGCCGGCCGCGATCGTCGAGCGCGGCGACCAGCGCCTGGCGCGGGCCGGCATCGCTCGTCGGCCGCACGGCCTCGACGACGAAGGCGTCTGGCTCGTTCGCGGTCGCCGTCAGGCCGATTTCGGTCACGCCCTGCGGCGTCGCCCAGATCAGCGCGCCGGCATTGGCGAGGAGCGTGTCGAAGGCCGCTTCGTCCGCTTCCGTCGCCAGCCCGTCCGACAGCACCGCGACGGAGGCGTTCGGCACGTCGGCCAGCGCCTCTCCGACCCGCTCATAGGTCGCCGCGCGGTCCACCGGGACGGGGCGCGCCTCGGCCGCGTTCAGCCGCTCGCGCGCCGCTTCGGCGTCGAAAGGGCCGATTTCGGCATTGGGCGCATCGACGGTGAAGGCGAGCAGAACGGGCGCGTTTTCCGCTTCCGCATCGGCGATCAGCCGCTCGGCGGTCGCGACCCGCATCGCCCAGTCCGGCGCGGAGGCCCAGCCATTGTCGATGACGATCGCCACCGCATTGCCGCCGGTCGAGATGCGCTCGCGCGGATTGAACACCGGCTCGGCGAGCGCGAAGATGATCAGCGCCGCCATCGCGAGGCGCAGCAGCGTCAGCCACCAGGGGCTCTGGTGCGGCGTCTCCTCCTTGCGCAGCACGCGCGCCAGAATGCGCAGCGGCGGAAAGGCTTCCGTCTGCGGCTTCGGCGGCGTCAGGCGCAACAGCCACCAGATCACCGGCAGCGCAAGCAGACCGGCCAGCACCGCCGGCAGACCGAAGGAGAGCGGCAGGAACCCCATCAGCGGCCCCCCTGGCTCATCGCCAGATGGACGCGCACCAGCGCGTCGGAGGCCAGCCGGTCGGTGTGGTTCACCGTGTAGCTCCAGCCGAGCTTGCGCGCCCAGGCGGAGAGCTCCTCACGCCGGGCGGTGTAAAGGTTGCGGTAGTCATCGCGCAGCGTCTCGGCGCGTCCGGCGGTCAGCTTCGCGCCGGTTTCCGGGTCCTGGAATTCGGTGCGGCCGGAATAGGGAAACTCCTCTTCCGCCGGGTCGGAAATCTCGATCAGGTGCGCGCGCACGCCGCGCGTCGCCAGCACATCAAGCCATTCGCGCGTCTCGTCGACAGGGTCGAGGAAGTCGGAGATCAGCACCACGTCGGAAAAGCGCTTCATGGTCGAAAGGTCCGGCCGCGTCGGCAGGTGCGCGGCGTGCACCATCTGCGCGGCCAGCCGCTCGGCGCCGTTGCGGGCCGAAAACGGATCGGTCAGCCCCGGCCAGGCGATGCGCTCGCCGGAGCGCGACAGGAGTTCGGCCAGCGCCAGCGCCAGCACCAGCGCACGCGATTCCTTTGAAACGCTCGCCGTCTTCGACTGGTAGAGCATGGAGGCCGACGGGTCGGCCCAAAGCCAGACCGTGTGCGCCGCTTCCCATTCGCGGTCGCGCACATAGGTGTGGTCGTCGCGCGCCGAGCGCCGCCAGTCGATCCGGGCGATCGCCTCGCCGTCGACATAGGGCCGGAACTGCCAGAAATTCTCGCCGATGCCGCGCTTGCGCCGTCCGTGCCAGCCGGCGATCACCGTGTTGACCACCCGCCGCGCCTCGATCAGCAGGTCGGGCACCAGCGCCGCGCGAACGCGGGCGCGGGCCAGCGCGTCGCGCGGGGCGACGGCAGGGCTGACCGCACCGAGCGAAGCCATCAGACCGCCTTTGCGAGCCGCGCGATCACGTCGCGAACCGTCATGCCTTCCGCCCTTGCGGCAAAGGTCAGCGCCATGCGGTGCTGCAGCACCGGCTCGGCAAGGTCGCGCACGTCGTCGATGGAGGGCGCGAGCCGGCCGTCATAAAGCGCGCGGGCGCGGGCGCACAGCGTCAGCGCCTGGCTGGCGCGCGGGCCGGGGCCCCACGAGACGTGGCGGTCGGTCTCCGCATCGCCCGAGCCGGGCCGCGCCGAGCGCACCAGCTTCAGGATCGCGTCGACCACGCTTTCAGGCACCGGCATGCGCCGGATCAGCGCCTGCACGGTCTTCAGCCGCGCCGCGTCGAGCACGTTTTCGGCCTTCTGGTCATTGACGCCCGTCGTCTCGATCAGGATGCGCCGTTCGGCGGCCAGTTCGGGATAGTCGATGTCGATCTGCATCAGGAACCGGTCGAGCTGTGCCTCGGGCAGCGGGTAGGTGCCTTCCTGCTCCAGAGGGTTCTGCGTCGCGAGCACGTGGAAGGGGGAGGGCAGGTCGTGCCGTTCGCCGGCGACCGTGACGTGATATTCCTGCATCGACTGCAAGAGCGCCGACTGCGTGCGCGGCGAGGCGCGGTTGATCTCGTCGGCCATCAAAAGCTGCGCGAAGATCGGCCCCTTGATGAAGCGGAAGGAGCGGCGGCCGGTCTCGTCCTGCTCCATCACCTCGGAGCCGAGAATATCGGAGGGCATCAAATCGGGCGTGAACTGGATGCGTCGTCCGTCGAGGCCGAGCACGATGCCGAGCGTCTCGACCAGCTTGGTCTTGGCAAGTCCGGGCACGCCGACCAGCAGCCCGTGGCCGCCGGCAAGGATCGCCACCAGCGTGCGCTCCACCACCGCTTCCTGGCCGAAGATCACCTTGCCGACCGCCTGGCGCACCTTGCCGATTTCGGCCAGCGCGCGCTCGGCTTCGGCCACCATCTCGGTCTCGCTCATCGCTGGTTCCTTGATGGTCAGGCTCATGTCGTCGTCCTTGGGCTTGGGGCAATTCACGCCTTGGCGCAACCGGCGCGATCAACTTAAATGGTACGCCTGTGCTGACAAGCGAAACAACAGTGACTATTTCGTGACGATGACCGATGCACAGAAAACGGCCGGCCTTGCCGCAGCGACCGACAGCGCAGGCCTCGAAGCGCTCATTTCCCGCGCCGCGCGCGCCGGCAAGGGCGCGGCGCCCGTCGACAAGTGGAACCCCGATTTCTGCGGCGATCTCGACATGGAGATCAAGGCAGACGGCACCTGGTTCTACATGGGAACGCCCATCGGTCGCATGCCGCTCGTCCAGCTTTTCTCCTCCGTCCTGCGCAAGGACGAGGACGGCAACACCTATCTCGTCACGCCGGTCGAAAAGGTCGGCATTCGGGTCGAGGACGCGCATTTCCTCGCCGTCGAGATGGACGTTTCCGGCAGCGGAGAGGGGCAGGTGCTGACCTTCCGCACCAATGTCGGCGACGTCGTCGAAGCCGGTCCCGAACATCCGCTGCGATTCGTCGACGAAGACGAGACCGGCGGCCTGAAGCCCTATCTCCATGTCCGCGGCCGGCTCGAAGCGCTCGTCGCGCGGCCGGTCATGTACCAGCTCGCCGAGATCGGCGAGGAGATCGATGTCGACGGTCGGGCGATGTTTTGCCTGCGCTCTAAGGGCGAAATCTTCCCGGTCATGCCGATTGCGGAGCTCAACCGTCTTGCGGGCTGAAGCACTGGACGCACCGCTCTATTCGGCCGCCGATTTCCGCCGCCGCGCCGCGCGGGAGCAAGCGCCGCATGTCGATACGGATTATGGCGACCACAGCCTCAACCCGGATATGCGCCATTTGATCGTCCATGAACGCCTGCGCGATGCGGCCGTCATGATCGCCGCCGTCGACCATCCGGGTGGCGCGACGATCATCCTCACCAAGCGCACCGAAAAGCTGCGCAGCCATTCCGGCCAGATCGCCTTTCCCGGCGGGCGGATCGACGCGACCGACCCGACGCCCGAATTCGCCGCCATCCGCGAAACCGAGGAGGAGATCGGCATCGGCGCGGAGACGATCGAGATCGTCGGCCGGATGCCGGATTATGTCTCGGGCTCGGGTTTCCGCATCTCGCCGGTTCTCGGCATCGCCCGGCCGGGCTTCATGCTGACGCTGAACGAGGACGAGGTCGACGACGCCTTCGAGGTCCCGCTCGCCTTCCTGATGGACCCCGCCAACCACACCCGCGACAGCCGCATCTGGCAGGAGAAGGAGCGCTTCTTCTACACGATGCCCTTCGGCGAACGGTATATCTGGGGCGTCACCGCCGGCATCATCCGCACGCTCTATGAAAGGCTCTACGCGTGAGCGTTTCCATCTCCGACGCGACGTGGCTCAAGGACAAGGCGCTGCAGAAGCTGCTCGCGGTGCTTTCCGCAGAAGGCGAAGAAGCCAGGATCGCCGGCGGCGCGGTCCGCAATGCGATCCTGGGCGAACCCGTCACCGATATCGACATCGCCACGACCTGCCTGCCCGACGAAACGGAAAAGCGCGCCACCGAGGCCGGTTTCAAGCCGGTGCCGACCGGCAAGGCGCATGGCACGATCACCGTCGTCGCGCATGGAAAACCCTTTGAAGTCACGACCTTGCGGGCCGACGTCGAGAATCACGGCCGCCACGCCACCGTCGCCTTCGGGCGCGACTGGCAGGTCGACGCCGAACGGCGCGACTTCACCATCAACGCGCTCTACGCCACCGCCGACGGCAAGGTGGTCGACCTCGTCGGCGGCATCGCCGATCTCGAAAAGCGCAACCTTCGCTTCATCGGCAATGCCGAGGACCGCATCCGTGAGGATTACTTGCGCATCCTGCGCTTCTATCGCTTCTTCGCCTGGTACGGCTCCGGGCGGCCGGATGCGGAGGGGATCAAGGCTTCGGCGAGGCTGAAGGCCGGCCTGTCGCAGCTTTCCGCCGAGCGCATCTGGGCCGAACTGAAGAAACTCCTCTCGGCTCCCGACCCTTCCCGCGCGCTCCTCTGGATGCGCCAGTCGGGCGTCCTGACCGTGGTGCTTCCCGAGAGCGAGAAATGGGGCATCGATGCCGTGCCCGGCCTCGTCGCCGCTGAGCGTGATCTGGGCTGGCCGGTCGATCCGATCCTGCGGCTCATGTCGATCATCCCGCCGACGGCCGAGCGCGTGGATAGTCTTTCCGAGCGGCTGAAACTGTCGAAGAACGAGGCCAAAAGGCTGCAGGAATGGGCTGGTTTCAGCGAAATTCCGGCTGAAACCAGCGAGATTTCGCTCGCAAAGCGCCTGTTTTCGGCCGGTCAACAGTCGGGCGTGGATAAGTTGAAGCTCGCACTCGCCGCCGCACGCATCCGCGGCGTCCAGAACGACCTCGATCTGGTCGCTGCCGGCCAATATTCGCAATTGCTGAAATATGCCGAAAATTGGATCGCGCCGCAGTTTCCGCTCCAGGGCCGCGACCTCGTCGCGCTCGGCGCGGCGCAGGACGAGCGCCTCGGCAAGGCGCTCGCTACTCTCAAGGATGAATGGGTGTCATCCGGCTTCACGCTTGGCCGCGAGGCGCTCGTCGAGCGCGCCCGCGGGCTTTTGCAACTGGAAGGCTAGGCGGCCTTCTGCGCGTTGGTGATGCGGGAGCGGATGGCCTCGACCATCGTCTCGCGGATCGTGTCCTCGCCATGCGCCTGGCGCATGTGCTCGACCGCGCGGCGCATCACCTCGGCCTCTTCGTCATGGCGGGTGTGCCAGTCGCAACCCGGAACGAGCGAGCCGCAATGAAATTCCTTCATCGGTCTTCTCCCTTCGTTGGCAATGGGCAATCATAGCCGACGCCACGTGTGGCGTCGATGCATCTTCAACTTGATCTCCGATCGGAAGTTCCTTCAAATCTGCGTTCGAGAAGGTATCGTTAACCATACGCGTTTACGAAAATCGTCAGGGGTTATTTCGTCAAAGGCAATGTCCATGTCCATTTCGCGCCGCGGCTTCCTGGCCGGCCTACCGCTCGTTCTCGCCGCCTGCACGGCCGGCACCGAATACCGCACCGCCATGCTCAACTACGCCGCGCTGCCGGACGAGAGCTTCCCGCTGCGCGCCGTCCCGCTCGACAAGATCAAGCCGGAACTGCGCCGCCAGGAGGTCGCCTACGAGACCAAGCAGCCGAAGGGAACGGTCGTCGTCAACACGCCAGAGCGCCGGCTCTACTACGTGATGGGCGATGGCCGCGCGATGCGCTACGGCATCGGCGTCGGCAAGGAAGGCCTTGCGCTGCGCGGCAACGCCACGGTCGGCCGCAAGGCCGAATGGCCGAACTGGACGCCGACCGCCAACATGATCAGCCGCGACCCGCGCAACCGCCAGTTCGCCGGCGGCGTGCCCGGCGGCCCGACCAACCCGCTCGGCGCCCGCGCGCTCTACCTCCACCGCGGCGGCCGCGACACCATGTTCCGCATCCACGGCACCAACCAGCCGCAGTCGATCGGGCTGGCGATGTCGTCGGGCTGCGTGCGGATGTTGAACCACGACGTGATCGATCTCTACGAGCGCGTGCCGGTGGGGGCGAAGGTGGTGGTGATCCAGGCTTGATTGCGCTGATCGCAGCCGAGGACTGAGGCAGCAAACCACCCCCACTCCGTCGCGCTTCGCGCGCCACCTCTCCCCCTGCCCGGGGGAGAGGAAAATGCGCTGCCGCATCCGCGGCGCTTTTCCAGCTTGGATTTCCTCTCCCCTTTTGAGGGGGAGAGGTGGCGCGCGAAGCGCGACGGAGTGGGGGTGCTCAGCGCTGCCCGCCACCCCTGACGCTACTGCGCCGACGCCATCTTCAACCCAGCCAGCCACTCCGACGCGATCTTCGCGTCTTCCTCGCCGATGTCGTGGCCGGCGATAATGGTCTTGGCCACCACGTCCGCGCCGCAGGATTTGAACATCGCCTCCAGTTTCGACGCGAAGGGCGCGTAGAGGGTGTCGTCGCGGCCCGAAATGGTCAGGAACTTCGCCTTGGCGAGGTCGGCGTGCGGTGCGGTCTCCAGCACCGGCATGGGGCGCAGGAGGACGGCCGTCTTGACCACGTCCGGGTGCAGCACCGACAGCGCCGCGATCAGATTGGCGCCATTGGAATAGCCGAGGAAGGTCGTGCGCTCGAGGTCGATCCCCTCGCTCCTGACCAGCCGGGCGAAGAACTCCGCAAAGGCCGCCGCCTCGCCGCGAATGTCGGTCTGGTCGAAGCTCGTCGGGGTGATGCGCTTGTACCAGCGCTTCACGCCCTCCTGCACGACGCGGCCGCGAATGCCGATCAGCGTCGCGTGCGGGTCGATCTTCGACGCCAGCGGCACAAGCGTCGTCTCGTCGCCGCCCGAGCCGTGCATCAGGATGATCGTCCGCCCGTTCGGCTCCGCCGGCTTGTGGATGCGGTGGGTGAAGTTGGTCTCACGCGTCACGCTCTCCACCGTCGCCGGGATTTGCGGCGCGGGCAGGGCGGGAAACGGCACCACATCGCTGGCGAATGCCGGCCAGGCGGTTGCAACAGTCAAGGCTAATATAAGGGTGCGCGCTGTCTTCATGCACGCGAGATTAACGCAGAAGGTTAATGCGTGATTTAAGGAAAATGCGCTCGCAATTTCGTGTTTGATCTCTGTTGCTTGGGCGCAACTTGTCATTCGAGGTCTAAGGAAAGAGGCGGCGCGTTTCCGACAGTTCCGCTTCCAGCCACGCGGTGAAATCGCGCGCCTTGCGCGACGGCGCCTGCGTCGCCGAGGTGACCGCCCAGTAGCCGAGCCCGGTCTCGGCGCGCTGCGGGAAGGGCGCGACGAGCTGGCCCGCGCCGATCGCGTATTGCGCCAGCGTCTGCCAGGCGAGCATGACGCCCTGGCCGGCGATCGCGGCGTCGAGGCAGAGTGCGGCATCGGTGAAGCTGTGGCCGTCGGCGAGCTGGTCTTCCTCGATGCCGAAGGGGGCGAGCCATGTCGACCAATGCAACGTCGAGTTCGCATCGCGGATGATGGGCGCTTTCGTCAGGTCGCGCGGATCGCGCAGACCTTGGGCGAGGGACGGCGCGCAGACCGGAAAGATCTCCTGCGGCAGGAGGAACTTCTTCGTCACGCCCGGCCAGTGGCCGTCACCGACGCGGATCGCCACGTCGACGTCGCTGGCGTCGAGATCGACGAGCGCGACCGAGGCGTCGAGACGCACGGTGATGCCGGGGTGCAATTCGGAAAACTTCGCAAGGCGCGGCACCAGCCATTTCGAGGCAAGCACGGGCGCGACCGACACGGTCAGCACATTGGCGCGGTCGAGGCGGGCACTTTTCAGCGCGCCTTCGAGTTCCGAAAAGCCGGTGGTCAGGCGCGTGAGGAAGGCGCGGCCGAACTCGGTCGCGACCAGCCCGCGCGACGTGCGCGAAAAGACGAGACGCCCGAGCGCAGCCTCGAGGCGGGCAACATGCTGGCTGACCGCGCCGATGGTGACGCCCAGTTCGTCGGCCGCCGCCTGCAGCGTGCCGAGGCGGCCGACAGCCTCGGTCGCGCGCAGGCCGTTCATATGGACGCGGTTGAGTTCAATCATGGAGAATTTCTAAAGCGATCGTGAAGCAAACTCCAGTGAAATCGGACGGATTCGTGCGGATACTGCTGTCATGCACCGCCGAGGAGAAGCCCGATGTTGAAGTTTTTCTGGAGAAAAGGTCAGAGCGGCCGTCCTTCGCACGACCCGCTCGATCATCCGGCCATCCGCGCCATGTCGCTGGATGAGATCGCCGATCTGCCGATGACGCCGCACTGGCCGCACAGCGTTTCCTCGCCGCCTGCGCGGACGGGGCGTCGACCTTGCATGTTGTGACCGTGGCGCGGCCGACTTCGCCTGGCTGAGGCCGCAAAGATGGGCGCCAGGTCGCCTACCCGCCGCTGATCGCCGTCAGCACGAACACCTCGTCGCCCGCCGCAAGCCGGTGGTCGAGTTTCACGCGTTCGCCATCGACGAACACGTTGATGTGCCTGCGAATGGCCGGGCGGGAATCGCACAGCCGGTCGCGCATTCCCGGCCAGAGCCTCTCCAGCCCGTCGACCATCTCGGCGACGCTTTCCGCTTGCATTTCCACGCGCCGCTGCGCCCCTGGAAACAGGTCGACGAGGATCGCCGGCAGGCGGACGACGATGCCCGGTACTTCGTTCATCCGCCGCTCAGTCATGAACAGTCAGCGTCTCGACCGACAGGATCGCCGGCATGTGGGCTTCGATCTCGCGCCAGCTTTCACCCTCGTCGTTCGAGGCGAAGAGCGCGCCGCCGCTGGTGCCGAAATAGATGCCGGCCTTCTCCATCCGGTCGGTCGCCATCGCCTGGCGCAGAACGCCGAAATAGGCGTTTTCCTGCGGCAGGCCGTTGCGCAGGTCCTGCCAGGTGCGGCCCGCGTCGCGCGTGCGCCAGACGGCGGCTTTCGCGTCGGGCATGTAGCGTCCCTTGGTGTCGCCGTTGAGCGGCAGGAGGAAGAGCGTGTCGCGGTCCTTAGGATGCGCGGCGGCGGGGAAGCCGAAGCTCGACGGCAGGCCTTTCTCGATGCTCTCCCATTTCACGCCGCCATCGTCGGTGCGGTACATGCCGCAATGGTTCTGCTGGTAGAGGCGGCCGTTCGCGCCCGCCGCCATGACGACGTTGTGCACGCACTGGCCGAATTCGGGATAGTTCTCGCCCTCCGGCAGGAAGTCGGCGCGCGTGCCGCGGTTGCGCGGCTCCCAGGTCTCGCCGCCATCGGCCGTATGGAACACGCCGGCAGCCGAGATGCCGACCCAGATCTTCCTGTCATCCGCGGGATCGATTACCAGCGAGTGCAGGATCAGCCCTGCGCCGCCGGGGTTCCAGTGCGGCCGCGTTGGGTGCTTCTGCAGTCCGTCGACATGGGTCCACGTCTCGCCGTCGTCGTCGGAGCGGAACAGCCCGGCCGGCTGCACGCCGGCATAGACGCTGCCATTGTGCGCCGCCACGCTCCAGACCGAGGAGATCGGCTCCTGGCCTTCCGGATAGGCGAGGCCGTTCGAGGAATGCGTCCATGTCTGGCCAAGATCGGTCGACTTCCAGACCGCCGGGCCGAACCACGCGTCGCCACCGCCCGCATAAAGCGTACCCGTCTCGGGATGGGCGACGAAATGGTTGATCGGCCAGGTCTGGCAGAACGGGCCGGAGAGCTTCCAGTCGCGCCGCGCACTATTACTTTCCAGGATGAAGGCACCCTTCTTGGTGCCGACCAGTATCATAACCTTGTCTGCCATCGGATCCTCCCTGTTTCCGGCCGCACGGACATTACTCCTTTTGCCATGACGGTTGAACGGTCCGCGATCCGACAACCATTGGCGCACATTGGCGCAATTTTTTGAAACCGATGCGGCTTGTCACGCAATCATCGCTCGGCTATCTCTTCGCCCATGACTTCGTCGCGCGCCCCTTTCTCGATCTTCCCGGCCATTGCTGCCGGCGATCGCGCGCGCCTTGCCTCGCTTCTTCTCCTTCTTAGCGGCGATCGTCGGGTTGGCTGAAGGAGCGCCCGGCGGTCGAAGTGCCGCCGAGACCCGGCAAAGCTCCTTGTCCCGACACCATTCCCAAAGCGAGAAGTGCCCGCCGCCGAACCGAGTTGCGGCCGGGCGAGGAGACGAAGATGAACGAGCAATCGAAGATCGTTGCCACGGGCGCCAAAGGCATGCCCGACGCCGCCCGCAAGTACCAGCCCTATCCGTTCGTGGATCTGAAGGACCGCACCTGGCCTTCGAAACGCATCGAGACCGCGCCGATCTGGTGCTCCGTCGATCTGCGCGACGGCAACCAGGCGCTGATCGACCCGATGGGCCACGACCGCAAGGCGCGGATGTTCCAGTTGCTGCTGGATATGGGTTTCAAGGAGATCGAGATCGGCTTTCCCTCGGCCTCGCAGACCGATTTCGACTTCACCCGCTTCGCCATCGAAGAGGCGGGCGTGCCCGACGACGTGTCACTGCAGGTGCTGGTGCAGTGCCGGCCCGAACTGATTTCGCGCACCTTCGAATCGCTGCAGGGCGCCAAGCACCCGATCGTCCATTTCTACAATTCCACCAGCGAGTTGCAGCGCCGCGTCGTGTTCGAGAAGGACGTCGCCGGCATCAAGGCCATCGCCACCGACGCTGCCAAGATGGTGGTCGACATGGCGGCGAAGACGGGCGGCGGCTACCGCTTCCAGTATTCGCCGGAGAGCTTCACCGGCACCGAGCTCGAGGTCGCGCTGGAAATCTGCAACGCGGTCACCGAGATCGTGAACCCGACGCCGGAGAATAAGCTGATCCTCAATCTGCCGGCGACCGTCGAGATGTCGACGCCGAACATCCATGCCGACCAGATCGAGTGGATGAGCCGCCAGCTCGACCGCCGCGATTCGATCATCCTGTCCTTGCATCCGCACAATGACCGCGGCACCGGCATCGCCGCGACCGAGCTCGGCCTGATGGCGGGCGCCGACCGCGTCGAGGGCACCCTGTTCGGCAATGGCGAGCGCACCGGCAATGTCGATCTCGTCACGCTGGCGCTCAACATGTACACGCAGGGCGTCGACCCGATGCTCGACTGCACGCAGATCGAGCGTATGAAGGACGTCTACGAATATTCCAACCAGTTGAAGATCCCCGAGCGCCACCCGTACGTCGGCGAACTGGTCTACACCGCCTTCTCCGGCTCGCATCAGGACGCGATCAACAAGGGCATGAAGGCGATCAGACGAGCCAACAAGCCGCTCTGGGAAGTGCCGTATCTGCCGATCGACCCGGCCGATGTCGGCCGCTCCTACGAGGCGATCATCCGCATCAACTCGCAATCCGGCAAGGGCGGCATCGCCTACATCCTGCAGGCCGACTACGGCCTGAACCTGCCGCGCAACCTGCAGGTCGAGTTCCGCGAGGACATCCAGGAAATCACCGACCGCGAAGGCAAGGAGCTGCGTCCGAAGGCGATCTATGACCGCTTCCTCGAACTCTACGTCGACCAGCCCGACGGCCGGCTGAAATTCGTCGACCACCAGACCTTCCCCGACACGGCCGCCAAGGGCCGCCGGGTGGTCGAGGCGACGATCATCGACAAGGGCAGGGAAATCCAGATCACCGGCACCGGCACCGGGCCGGTCGACGGCTTCGTCGACGCGCTGTCGAAGCATGTCGGCATCGACCTGACCGTCCTCGACTATTCGGAGCATTCCATGCAGCGCGGCTCCAACGCGGCGGCGATCTGCTACATGGAAGTGGAGCATCCTGGCGGAAAGCTCTTCGGCGCGGGCATCAACACCAACATCGTCGCGGCTTCGCTCGAAGCGGTCGTTTCGGCGGCGAACCGGATCATCGCGCGATGAGCGACAAGCTTGGGGCTCGGGTGGAGGGCCAAAGGGGGGGAAACAGCGACGAGACCATCGTCCTTCTTCACGGTTTCGGCGGATCGCATTCGACCTGGACCGACATCCAGCCGGCGCTTGCACGTCAGGCGCGCGTGATCGCCTATGACCTTCCCGGTCACGGGCGCTCGCTCGATTTTCGCGGTGCAGGCCCGGCGACGGTGGCGGCCAAGGCCGTCGCCGCCGACCTGACGGCGCGCGGGATCGAGCGCGTCCACCTCGTCGGCCATTCGATGGGCGGCGCGATCGCCACCCTGATCGCCATGCGCTCGCCCGAGCGCGTCGCGTCGCTGACGCTTCTGGCGCCCGGCGGCTTCGGGCCGCAGATCAACGGCGAATTGTTGAAGCGCTACGCCAACGCGCCCGATGCCGGGGCGCTGGGGGTGATCATGGACGAGATGTCGGCGCCGGGCTTCTCGACGCCGCCGAAATACGTCCTTGGCCTTGCCGCCGTTCGCGGCCAGCGCGGCCAGCGCGCCAACCTCGATACTTTCCACGGCATCATCCAGAAGGACGGCGCGCAGGGCGAGATTCCGCGCGAGGCGCTGGGCAAGCTTGCCATGCCGGTCAACCTCGTCTGGGGAACGGCCGATCCGGTGCTGCCCTTTTCGCAGACGCAGAACCTGCCCGAGAACATCCGGCTGACGACCATCGACGGAGCCGGCCACATGCTGACCGTGGAGGCGAAGTCCGCCGTGCTCGCCGCCATCCGCGCCTCGCTGGTTGCCGGAAGCCCTTGACTTTTGGCGCGTTTTCGCCGGAATCGGGGTGTAACGAAGCGTTAACCGTACCCTTTGAGTCCCCCGGAGCGCCGGCATGAGCGAAGCTTTGGAAGAAACGTCCGCCAAGGGCGAACTGCGCCGCCTCGCCGCCGCGATCCGCGAGGTGAAGACCAACAATGCCGACCGCACCGACGTCGTCGTCGATTTGCGCGAGGCGCAGCAGACGCGGCTCGAAATCCTGGCGCAGGACCTGGAGCAGGTCTTCGCCGACATCCCTTCCGACGACGAGCGCTTCGACCTCAACGTCACCGGCGGGCTGCAGCCGCGCCTGTGGATCGACGCGGTCAGCCACGTCACGATGGGCCGCGACAAGCGCACCTACCGCTTCCTGAAGGACACGCGCAACGGCCGCATCGTGCTCGCCGAGACGCCCGACATCAAGAAGGCAGCGCACGCCGTCACGCTCTATGTCGCCGAGCGCATGGTCGAGCGCGAGGCGGTGCTCGCGGGCGACAGGGAGGTTCCCGCGCCGGTTCTCGGCGTGCTCGACCGGCCGCCGGCCAAGGCCGCTTTCGACGTCTTCACCTCTCTGGCCCTGTTCCTGGCCGGCGCCTTCGTCGGCGTCGCCTCCGTCATCTATTTCGCGTGGGACCGGCTGGCGATCAGCTTCTGAACGCCTTCTTCGGCTGGCAGCAGCGTCTGCGCGACGATCTCGCGCACGCCTTCATGGCCATACATCAGCCCGCGCCGCTGCACCCGCACGCCCCAGCCATCCTCCGGCCCGCCGTCGATCTCGATCAGGTTGTACTGCGCCGCCGGCTTCGAGCCGCCGATCGCCTGCCCGGCCGCGGCGACGCCCAGCACCGGCACGCGCCCGTCGCGCCCGTCGAGCCAATAGAGGCTCGGCAGATGCGTGTGGCCGTGGAGGACGAGTTCGGCGCCGTGGCGCAGCATCACCTTCTTGAACCGGCCGATGCCGTAGAGCCTCTTGTGCTGGGGCGCCGCCCCGCGCACCGGCGGGTGGTGGATCAGGATCACCCGGCAGAGCCCCTTGGTCTTCGCCTCGTCGAGCATCCGGCCGAGCCGCCGCGCCTGCGTCGAGCCGAAATAGCCCGACGCCATGAAGGGCGCCGTCGCGCGCGCGGAGGAGACGCCGATGATCGCCATGTCCCCGCGCACGCGCATATAGGGAAACGCGCCGCGATGGGCGGGCTGCGCCTTGCCGTCGCCCCACATCCACTTGCCCCAGGCCTTGCATGCCTTATCGAGCGCGCCCGGCACATAGGCGTCGTGGTTGCCCGGCACGACCGAGACGTCGTCGCCATGGCCGACCTCTTCGAGCCACTGGCGCGCGACCTCCACTTCGGCATCGAGCGCGAGGTTGACCAGATCGCCGGTGACCGCGATATGGTCGGGCGCGCGCGCCTTCATGTCGTCGAGCAGCATCCCGATCACCTGGTCGTGGAGATTGGCTTTCCGGTTGCGCTGCCAGTTGATGTAACCCGTGATCCGCTTCGAGGCGAGTTCACGATAGGACATGTCGGGAAGGGGGCCGAGGTGGACGTCCGAGAGATGAGCGAGCCTGAGCATACCCTTCCTTACGATATGAAATTCCGCGTGACCACCCCGGGAGGGACGCGGTGAGCGAGGTGTCCCGGTCAATGCCGACCCGGCTTCAATGGTTGCGCGTCAAGCTCTTCCATGGCTGGTTTCTTTTGCGTCGGCCGATGACGCTGGGCGTGCGGGGCATCGTCCATGACGCCGAGGCCGGCACCGTTTTCCTCATCCGCCACACCTATATCGCCGGCTGGCAGTTGCCCGGCGGCGGCGTCGAAGTGGGCGAAACGATGCGCCTTTCGCTCGAACGCGAACTGGCGGAAGAGGGCAATATCGCGTTCACCGGCGAGCCCCGTCTCGTCTCGATCCATTTGAACCGGCAGGCGAGCCCGCGCGATCATGTCGCGCTCTATCTGATCACCCAATTTCGCCAGACGGCACCGAAACTGCCCGACCACGAGATCGCCGAGGCCGGCTTCTTCCCGCTCGACGCCCTGCCTGAAGGCACCACCCCCGCTACCCGCCGCCGCCTCGCCGAAGTGTTCGGCGATGCCGTGCTCGAGCATCACTGGTAGCAAGAACTCAGGGCGCGAATATCGATGCGACCTAATCAGCCGTAGGAAGGCGCCGAATGGTGAATTCGATGATGTCGTCGGGGCGCTCGGCCCAGCTTTCGATTTCGGTCCAGTAGGCCTGTTTCGGCCAGCGGTCGAACCATTCCTGCGCCTTCACGCGCGCGTCGAGGCGCGGCAGGCGGAACGTCTCGCGCACGAAGCCGTCGCGCGGATGGGGGCTGCCTTCTGCACGATGTTTCTTGAGGCTGCGCCTCAAGCCCTCCAGCGGTGGTCTGGCCGGCACCCGCACGAAAGAACTCCTTGACCCCAACGTTCAACAGATTAGGGATCAGAACGTCAAATTACGAGTCGAAATATCGAACGCGCTGGGCACCGTCCGTATGCGCGACCTCCCCTTACGGAGACTTGCATGGAACGTCCCGACATCCCGGCCGGCCTGCCCGACGACATCGAGGCGAAGAAGGCGACCGCGAAGGCCTGGTTCGAGGAATTGCGCGACAAGATCGTCGCCGGTTTCGAGGCCATCGAGGACGATCTGTCGGGGCCGCACGCCTCCTGGGCGCCGGGCCGGTTCGAGCGCTCCGAATGGCTGCGCGACGAGGGCCGCGGCGGCGGCGGCATCATGTCGATGATGCGCGGCCGCGTCTTCGAGAAGGTCGGCGTCCACACCTCGACCGTGCATGGCGAGTTCTCGCCCGAATTCCGCAAGCAGATCCCCGGCGCCGACGAGGACCCGCGCTTCTGGGCGAGCGGCATCTCGCTCATCGCCCATCCGCACAATCCAAACGTGCCGGCCGTCCATATGAACACGCGCATGGTCGTCACCACGCGCCAGTGGTTCGGCGGCGGCGCCGACCTGACCCCGGTGCTCGACCGGCGCCGGACGCAGGACGACCCCGACACGGCGGCCTTCCACAAGGCGATGAAGTTCGTCTGCGACAAGCACAAACCCGTCGCCGACCATGACCGGCTGAAGGCCTGGTGCGACGAGTATTTCCATCTTCCCCACCGCGACGAGCCGCGCGGCGTCGGCGGCATCTTCTACGACTGGCTGAAGACGCCGGAGGACAAGGGCGGCTGGAACGCCGATCTGCGCTTCTCCCAGGACGTCGGACGCGCCTTCCTGGTGGTCTACAACCACCTCGTGCGCAAGAATTTCAACGAAAACTGGACCGACGCCGACCGCGAGGAACAACTGATCCGCCGCGGCCGCTACGTCGAATTCAACCTCCTCTACGACCGCGGCACGATCTTCGGCCTGAAGACCGGGGGGAATGTGGATTCCATCCTGTCGTCGATGCCGCCCGAGGTGAAGTGGCCGTAGGCTGCCGCTAGACCGGCTTTCCCTGCCAGGCCGTCTGCCGAACCGCCTCGCCGACGACCATGGCGACGCTCATCGCCAAATTGAGGCTGCGTGTGCCGGGCTGCATCGGGATGGTGAGGCGGTGGTCGGCGGCGTCGTGGATCGTGTCCGGCACGCCGGCGGATTCGCGGCCGAAAAGGAGCACGTCGTCCGGTGCATAGGCGAAGTCGGTGTAGGCGGTTTCGGCTTTGGTGGTGAGGAGGACGAGGCGTGCGGATTGGGACACGCGCCAGTCTTCGAACGCCTGCCAGTCGACATGGCGGGTCAGGGCGGCCATTTCGAGATAGTCCATGCCGGCGCGTTTCAGGTTGCGGTCGGACAGGTCGAAGCCGGCCGGCTCGATGATGTGGACCTCCAATCCGAGGCAGGCGGCGAGGCGCAGGATCGTGCCGGTGTTGCCGGCGATGTCGGGCTGGTAGAGCGCGATGCGCATGGTCGTTCCCTGGTGCAATCGAGAGTTGGCCCTAGCGCCAATCGTGGCGGGTGGTCAAATCGGCTCGTTTCGGGTATGAACCAGCCTCGTCCAACCCGAACCACAGGAGGCACGCGATGAACATGTTCTTCTTCCCATCCCGCATTCGCGCGCGCCGCGCTTCTTTCGCGCCTGTGGTTTTCGGATCGACGCTTCCCTGAGACACTGAAGCATCCGTTTTCGAAATCCGCCGGCAAGACGACCGGTTCTACGAGATTTCGACGATGTTTCCCCAATACGCCCCGCGCCCCGTCCGGCGCTCACCCGATATCCGAGACCTCGCCTGCGGCCTGGCCGTTTCGGCGCTCGTCGCCCTTCTTGCCATCGTCATGGCAGGAGGGCAGGGCGCCGATGTGGGAAGCCCGGCTGCGACGCCCTACATGAGAGCTGCGGAACATGGGCTGTCGCTCTGCGACGCTGTTCTCGATCCCGATACGACTGAAAGAGCTTGCCATGTTCCGCTGGTTTGAATCCCGCCTCGATCCGTTTCCGGCCGAAGAGCCGGTCGAGCCGCCGAAGACGCTGTTCGCCTTCTGCATGCACTACACGAAGGACGCCTGGCCGTACCTTATCCCGGCGGCGATCCTGATCGCGGCGATCGCGATCACCGAGGTGTGGATGTTCTCCTTCCTCGGCAACATCGTCGACTGGCTGACCGCGCAGGACCGCGAGACCTTCCTCGCCGACAATGGCTGGCAGCTTGCCGGCATGGCGCTGCTCGTCCTGGTCGGCCTGCCGACGATGGTGGTGCTGCACTCGCTGCTCCAGCAGCAGACGCTGTTCGGCAACTACCCGATGCGCATCCGCTGGCAGGTTCACCGCTATCTGCTGAAACAGTCGATGACCTTCTACCAGGACGAGTTCGCCGGCCGCATCGCCACTAAGCTGATGCAGACGGCGCTCGCCGTGCGCGAGACGGTGATCAAGACCTTCGACGTTCTCAACTATGTCGTCGTCTACTTCCTCGGCATGATCTTCATCGTCGGGTCGGCCGACTGGCGGCTTGCCGTGCCGCTTGCCGGCTGGATGGTCGCCTATGTCTGCCTGATGGTCTATTTCGTGCCGCGTCTCGGCCGTGTCTCGGAGGAGCAGGCCGACGCACGCTCGGTGATGACGGGACGCGTCGTCGACAGCTACACCAACATCCAGACGGTGAAGCTCTTCAGCCACGCCCAGCGCGAGGCCTCTTTCGCGCGCGAGGGTATGCGCTCGTTCCTCGACACGGTCTACCGCCAGATGCGGCTGGTGACGGGGCTCTACGGGCTCCTCTACATCCTCAACTCGCTCTGCCTCTTCGCGGTCGCCGCCCTCGGCATCTATCTGTGGCAGCTCGATGCCGTCACGGTCGGTGCGATTGCGGTGGCGCTCGGCCTCGTGCTGCGGCTGTGGGGCATGTCGCAGTGGATCATGTGGGAGCTTTCGGCGCTGTTCGAGAATGTCGGCACCGTGCAGGACGGCATCTCCTCGATCGCGCTGCCGCGCCTCGTCGACGACCGGCCGGGCGCCGCCCCGCTCGCGGTGCCGCGCGGCGAGATCGTCTTCGACGACGTTCGCTTCCACTACGGCAAGAACAAGGGCGTTCTCGAAAAGCTCGACCTCACCATCCGGCCGGGCGAGAAGGTCGGCGTCGTCGGGCGCTCGGGCGCGGGCAAGTCGACGCTCGTCAACCTGCTCCTGCGCTTCTACGACACCGAGGGCGGGCGGCTGACGATCGACGGGCAGAACGTCGCCGACGTGAAGCAGGAGAGCCTGCGCGCGCATATCGGCGTCGTCACGCAGGACACCTCGCTGCTGCACCGCTCCGTGCGCGACAACATCTTCTACGGCCGTCCCGACGCGACCGAGGAGATGATGGTCGAGGCGGCGCGGCGGGCCGAGGCGCTGGACTTCATCGCCGGGCTCTCCGACCCGGAAGGGCGCAAGGGCTTCGACGCCCATGTCGGCGAGCGCGGCGTCAAGCTTTCCGGCGGCCAGCGCCAGCGCATCGCGATCGCCCGCGTCATGCTCAAGGACGCGCCGATCCTGATCCTCGACGAGGCGACCTCGGCGCTCGATTCGGAGGTCGAAGCGGCGATCCAGGAGAATCTCTACCGCCTGATGGAGGGCAAGACGGTGATCGCCATCGCGCATCGCCTCTCCACCATCGCGGCGATGGACCGGCTCATCGTCATGGACAAGGGCCATGTCGTCGAGGACGGCACCCACGAGGAATTGATCGCAAGCGGCGGCCTTTATGCCCATCTGTGGAACCGGCAGTCGGGCGGATTCCTTCTGCCCGACGAAGCGGAAAGCGAAAAGGATATCGCAGCCGAATGAGCGAAGCGCCGGTGAAGACGGACGATGCCACGCCCCGCCTGTCAGAGCGGGCGTGGCGGAGCGTGGAGAACGTCATCGATCCGTTCGCCGACACGGATCGCGCGGTGCTGCCGAAGACGGCGTTCGGGTTCATCTCGTTCTTCGCCAGGCAGGCGCCGGGGTCGTTCGTTCTGCTGCTCATCGCCGGCGGGCTGACGGGGGCGGTGGATGCGGGGCTCTACTGGGCGCTCGGCAAGATCATCGACGTCTTGGAGACGACGACGCCGACGGCGCTGATCGCCGAATATGGCTTCGCGATCCTCGGGTATCTCCTGCTGATCCTCGTCGTGCGCGCTGTCGCGATGATCTTCCAGACCGTGGTGGAGGAGCAGACGATCGCGCCGAATTTCTACCAGCGCGTGCGCTGGCAGGCGTTCCGCCGGGTGATCGAGCAGCCCTACACCTTCTTCCAGAACGATTTCGCCGGCCGCATTGCGACCAAGATCACGCAAGGGGCGGAAGCGACGGGCGATTTCATCATCTCCTCGCTGCAGACCGTCTGGGGTTTCGTGACCTTCCTGACGCTCGCCGCGACGATCATGTTCTCGGTCGATCCGTGGATGCTGGCCGTTCTCGGCGCCTGGATCGTCGCCTATGCGATCGCCGGCTGGAAGCTCCTGCCGCCGCTGCGCGCGGCGGGCCGGCGCACGGCCGACGAGCGCTCCATCGTCAACGGACGCCTCGTGGACGCCTTCACCAACATCCTCGCCGTCAAGCTGTTCGATTCGGGCGGGCGCGAGCATTCCTTCGTGCGTGACGGGATGCACAGCTACCTGATGGCGGTGAAGAGACTGACGCGCTCGATCACCCGCGTGCGCGCCGCCGTCGCCATCATCAACGGCTTCATGATGGCGGCGATCTTCCTCATCGCGCTGCAAAGCTGGATGGCGGGCGCCGCCACCACCGGCGCCATCGCGGCGGCCATGGGGCTCGCCTACCGGCTCAACCAGATGTCCGGCTACATGATGTTCAACATCAACGGCCTCATCCGCAACTACGCGACCGTGCAGGACGCGACCGGCACGATCTCGGTCGAGCCGACGCTCACAGACGCGCCCGACGCGGTCGTCGCGCCGCGCGCCAAGGGCGACATCCGCTTCGAGAACGTCTCGTTCCACTACGGCAAGGATGGCGGGATCATCGACGGCCTCGACCTCCACATCCGGCCCGGCGAGAAGGTCGCGCTGGTCGGCCCGTCGGGCGCGGGCAAGACGACGATCGTCAACCTGATCCTGCGTCTCTTCGACGTCGAGGAAGGGCGCATCCTGATCGACGGGCGCGACATCCGCTCGCTGACGCAGGCCTCGCTCCGCGCGCAGTTCGGCGTCGTGGCGCAAGACCCGATGCTGATGCACCGCTCCATCCACGACAACATCGCCTATGCGCGCCCCGATGCGAGCGAGGCGGAGGTGATCGAGGCGGCGCGCGGTGCGGCGGCGCACGAGTTCATCGCCGGCGTTTCGGACCCCAAGGGACGCGCCGGCTACGACGCCCATGTCGGCGAGCGCGGCGTCAAGCTGTCCGGCGGCCAGCGCCAGCGCATCGCGATCGCGCGCATGATGCTGAAGGACGCGCCGATCCTGCTGCTCGACGAGGCGACCTCGGCTCTCGATTCGGAGGTCGAGGCTGCGATCCAGGAAAACCTCTACCGGCTGATGGAGGGCAAGACGGTCATCGCCGTCGCGCACCGGCTCTCGACCATCGCCGCGCTCGACCGGCTGATCGTCATCGACGAGGGCCGGATCGTGGAGGAGGGCACGCATGACGCGCTGATCACCCGCGACGGCCTTTATGCGCAATTGTGGAAGCGCCAGTCCGGCGGCTTCCTCGCCCAGAGCCTCGCGGCGGAGTAGGACGATGGCGCTTCGGCTTCCGGGGCAAGGCGGCGCGCGACTCCAGACCGGCCTCGACACGCTCGACTACGAACTCGCCGGCGAGATGGCGTCCTCGCTGGGGCGGGCAGGGGATCGGGTCGCATCAGCGATGGCAGCGCTCAACGCACATGACGCCCGCGACGCCGAGCGCGTGCTGCTGGTGAAGGCGGCCGCCGAGGCGGTCCACGCCTATTTCATCCAGCGCGAACTGATCGGCCTTCGCCGTCACCATGACGCGATCCGCGATTACGGAATTCCCGGAGAGGTGCTGGCGCGGCTGGGTGCGAGCTAGCGTTTAGATTCAAAACTTCTTCAAAAATGAAATTTGAAAAAATCAACTAAATATACTATCAATATAACGTTGTTCAAAAATCGATAGTAAAACAACACATATTGCAAATATAGTCAGAACTGTAAGAATAATAACTGGATAATTGTAAGATATCTTTACTTTTATCAATTTGATCTGCTTTTCAAAAAATCCCATTTGGAAATCTTTCGAATATTCCAGCTGATATCTCCAGAAATCTACATCGTCGTGATTCAGAGAGAATTTTTTCATAACGTCATTATAGCGACGTGATATGTCTTGAAATTCTTCTTTTGCAATGTCTCTGCCAAGGAACTGGAGTTCGCGTTTAAGCTCCTGAATTTCGAGTGCACTTCGATGAAAAAGCTCTGATTTCGCACTGAATTGACAAGAATAGTGGAGAAGCGAGACAACAAGAAGGAAAATAGAAAGGCCGATCGTGAACAGGTTTGTCCACCCATTTGAAGTGGGATTAACCTCCACCAAATACGGAAGAATGGTCATCACCACGATGTAAACCGAAGTGAATGCCGTTACCGCGGTAAGTCGAGAATCTAGGTGGGAAACCCTTTTTGCTGCCGCAAACCTGGCTCCCGCTGTCAATTTTAGAGAGCGAAGGAGGTCGACCGTGCTTTCGTTCATGTTTTCGATCTCTTTATATTGGCGAGTTGCCATTGCACCATTGTTCGATAAAGTCGTTTACGAACCCTTCTTCAATTCACCGATTTAGGCTCGGACGCCGCGCAACAAGCGTTCAGGCGGCGATGGCGCGTCATAACCGTCGCGCCTCCCGCGATTTCGATTCTTGTGTGGATTGGCGATGTTTCGATTTAGTTCTGATGGCTGTCAGTTGGAAGGTAACCTCGTTCTAGTCGTGCTGTAGGCTAGGTCGATCCTCTGTCGCTAGACCCCCGCGACAAACTGCCATCACGCCCTTGTAACGGCTGGACAAGCGCCCAAGGCGGGCATAGAAACCTTCGCCAAATGACTGGGGGAAGCCCCCGGCATCGCTTGCCGTTGTGCAGCGTGCCCGGGCCAGGTGAAGATCACGGTTTCCTGCGGTCGAAGTGAGGCAATAAGGATCATAGTCCCGTGAGCGTGAACGATACGACCGAGCCCACCCGCCGCGACTTTCTCTACATTGCAACAGGCATGGCCGGCGTCGTTGCCGTCGGCGGCGCCGTATGGCCCTTCATCGACCAGATGCGGCCCGACGCTTCGACGCTGGCTCTCGCGACCGTCGACGTCGACGTGTCGGCGATCGAGCCTGGCATGTCGGTGACGGCAAAGTGGCGCGGCAAGCCGATCTTCATCCGCAACCGCACCGAAGAGGAAGTCGCCGAGGCGCAGGCCGTCGACCTGTCCGAACTGAAGGACCCGATCGCCCGCAACGAGAATCTCGGCGATGCCGAGCCGGCGACGGACCTCGCGCGCTCGGCCGGCGAGGGCATGGAGAACTGGATCGTCATGGTCGGCTCGTGCACCCATCTGGGCTGCGTGCCGCTCGGCCAGTCGGGCGATTTCGGCGGCTGGTTCTGCCCCTGCCACGGCTCGCACTACGACACCGCCGGCCGTATCCGTGTCGGCCCGGCGCCGACGAACCTGCCTGTGCCGGTGTTCGAATTCATTTCCGAGACGGTCATCAGAATCGGCTAAGTAAAGAGAGAGCTTACAATAATGAGCGGTGGACACTCTACCTACACGCCGACGACCGGCATCGGACGCTGGATCGATTCACGCCTGCCGCTGCCGCGGCTGGTGCATGACTCGTTCGTCTCCTATCCCGTTCCGCGCAATTTGAACTACGCCTACACGTTCGGCGGCATTCTCTCGATCATGCTGGTCGTGCAGATCGTCACCGGCATCGTGCTCGCCATGCACTATTCTGCGCATGTCGACATGGCGTTCGATTCGGTCGAAAAGATCATGCGCGACGTCAATTCCGGCTGGCTGTTGCGCTACATGCACGCCAACGGCGCGTCGATGTTCTTCATCGCCGTCTACCTCCACATCGCCCGCGGCATGTATTACGGCTCCTACAAGGCGCCGCGCGAGCTTCTGTGGATTCTCGGCGTGATCATCTACCTGCTGATGATGGCGACCGCCTTCATGGGCTACGTCCTGCCCTGGGGCCAGATGTCCTTCTGGGGCGCGACGGTCATTACCGGCTTCTTCACCGCCATTCCGCTCGTCGGCGAGTGGATCCAGCAGCTTCTGCTCGGCGGCTTCGCGGTCGACAACCCGACGCTGAACCGCTTCTTCTCGCTGCACTACCTGCTGCCCTTCATGATCGCCGGCGTCGTGGTTCTCCACGTCTGGGCGCTGCATGTCACCGGACAGACCAACCCGACCGGCATCGAGGTCAAGCAGAAGACCGACACGCTGCCCTTCACGCCCTACGCGACCGTCAAGGACGCGTTCGGCATGGTGCTGTTCTTCATCATGTTCGCCTATTTCGTCTTCTACATCCCGAACTACCTGGGACATGCGGACAACTACATCATGGCGGATTCGCTGAAGACGCCGTCGCACATCGTGCCGGAATGGTACTTCCTGCCCTTCTACGCGATCCTGCGCGCCATCACCTTCAACATCGGCCCGATCGATTCCAAGCTGGGCGGCGTGCTCGCCATGTTCGGCGCCATCGCGGTCCTGTTCTTCGTGCCGTGGCTCGACACGTCGAAGGTGCGCTCGGCCGTCTACCGCCCCTGGTACAAGCTGTTCTTCTGGCTGTTCGTGATCAACTCGATCTTCCTCGGCTGGCTCGGCTCGCGGCCGGCGGAGGGCACCTACGTGATCATGTCGCAGATCGCCACGCTCTACTATTTCGGCTTCTTCCTCGTCATCCTGCCGCTGCTCGGCCTGATCGAGACGCCGAAGCGCCTGCCGAACTCGATCACCGAGGCGGTGCTCGCCAAGAACAAGGGGGCGGCATCCGTCCAGCCCGCAGGCGCCAGTGCGTCGCCGGAAACCAAAGGCTGAACCGGCGCGCCGGCTCGAAAGGACTGACACGACATGAAGACTGTTCTCAAGGGGATTGCCGCGCTCGGGTTCGTCGTCGGTGCGACGATGATGGCGGGCGCTGCGGAAGAGGGCGAGACCCCGCACTACCCGCTCATCAAGCCGGTCGAGCAGGACTGGAGCTTCGCGGGCCCGTTCGGTCACTATGACCGCGGCGCGCTGCAGCGCGGCCTCAAGGTCTACCGCGAATCCTGCGCGGCCTGCCACGGCCTCGAGCGCGTCGCATTCCGCACGCTGGAAGACCTCGGCTATTCCGAGCCGCAGGTGCGTGCGCTGGCCGCCGAATACGAGGTCGAGGACGGCCCGGACGCCGCCGGCGACATGTTCATGCGCACGGCGATCCCGTCCGACTACTTCCCGAGCCCGTTCGCCAACACGGCCGCGGCCGCCGCGTCCAACAACGGCGCGGCCCCGCCGGACCTGTCGCTGATCGCCAAGTCGCGCGCCGTCGAGCGCGGCTTCCCGCTCTTCGTCGTCGACATTTTCACGCAGTACGCCGAAAGCGGCCCGGACTATCTCTACAATCTGCTCGTCGGCTACGAAGAGGCGCCGGCCGATGTCGAGATCCAGCCGGGCACCTACTACAACCCGCATTTCGTCGCCGGCCCCGCCCTGTCGATGCCGCCCCCGCTGGACGAAGGCGTCGTCTCCTACGACGACGGTTCGCCCGAGACGGTCGAGCAGTATGCGCATGACGTGACGCAGTTCCTGATGTGGGCCGCCGAGCCGCACATGGAGGACCGCAAGAGCATGGGCTTCGTGGTCATGCTGTTCCTGATCGGCTTCGCCGTTCTGGTGTATCTGACCAAGCGCAAGATCTGGGCGAACGTCGCGCACTGACGTTCCCGCCGTGACTTGCAAAGGGCGCCTCCGGGCGCCCTTTTTCATGCGCGCAGGCGGCTTTCTTTCGCCGCCGCCATCTTCTACCAATAGCGCTCATCCATTCCGGGGCAGCCATGCACACCACCCTTCAAGACACGCTCGTCTCGGCGATCCGCAACATTCCGGACTATCCCAAGCCCGGCATCATGTTCCGCGACATCACCACGCTGCTCGGCAACGCACGTGCGTTCCGCCGGGCGATCGACGAGCTGGTGCATCCTTATGCGGGCTCCAAGATCGACAAGATCGCGGGCATCGAGGCGCGGGGGTTCATTCTCGGCGGGGCGATGGCGCACCAGATGTCGGCCGGGTTCATTCCGATCCGCAAGAAGGGCAAGCTGCCGCACGAGACGGTGCGCGTCGCTTACAGCCTCGAATACGGGCTCGACGAGATGGAGATGCACAAGGACGCCGTCGCGCCGGGCGAGAAGGTGATCCTCGTCGACGATCTGATCGCCACCGGCGGCACGGCCGAGGGCGCGGTGAAGCTCCTGCGCCAGATGGGCGCCGAGATCGTCGCAGCCTGCTTCGTCATCGACCTGCCGGAACTCGGCGGGCGTGCGAAGCTCGAGGCGCTCGACGTGCCGGTGCGCACGCTGGTGGCGTTCGAGGGGCATTGAGGCTGCTGGTCCAATCGCTCGGCCGTCTCGCCTCTTTTCCGGGCGGGTTGCGATGCTAGGATCGCACGATGTACACGCCGCCCGCCTTTCGTGAGGACGACCCCGCCGAGCTCGCCGCAATCATGCGCGAGGTCGGGCTGTCGACCCTCGTCACCGCGACCGAGGAGGGCCTCGTCGCAACGCCACTGCCGTTCATTCTGGACGAGAAGGAGGGCGAGTTCGGCACGCTCTACGGCCATGTCGCCAAGGCGAATCGGCATTGGCAGCTTGCGCCCGTCGGCGAGGCGCTGGCCATCTTCCCCGGCCCGGACGCCTACATCACGCCGTCCTGGTATGCGTCGAAGCGAGAGCACGGCAAGGTCGTGCCGACCTGGAACTACGTCGCCGTCCATGCCCATGGGCCGGTCGAATTCTTCGAGGATGCGGAGCGGTTGCGAGAAATCGTCACGCGGCTGACGCTGCGCCACGAATCCGCGCGCGCCGAACCCTGGGCCGTCACCGACGCGCCGGACCGCTTCATCGACGCGCAGCTCCGCGGCATCGTCGGCCTGCGCCTGCCAATCACCCGCCTCTTCGGCAAGCGCAAGATGAGCCAGAACAGGCCGGAAGCGGATCGCGCGGGCGTGGCGGAAGGGCTCGGGGCGAGCGAGCGCCAGGCGGACCGGCAGGTCGCCACTATGGTGGCGGGGAAGTCGCCTTGATGGGCATCGAGCCATGACGGGGCCGGATATCGCGGCCACGCGGCGTTTCGGAGAGGAAGTCGATTTCGGCCGGACGGCGCGCGAGTATCAGCAGCACAGGCAAGGCTTTCCACCGGCGTTCTTCGAGGCGGTCAATGCACGCGGTTTTGCCAAGCCGGGGCAGCGCGTCCTCGATCTGGGCTCCGGAACGGGGACCGTTGCGCGAGGTCTGGCGCTGCTTGGCCTGGAAGCCACCGCGATCGACCCGGCAGAGGCGCTGATCGAGGCTGCGCGGCAACTGGACCGTCAGGCGGATGTCGAGATCGACTATCATGTCGGCAAGGCCGAGGCGCTACCTTTCGCGTACGAGAGCTTCGATTTGGTGACGGCCGGCCAGTGTTGGCACTGGTTCGATCGCGCTGCCGCGTCACAAGAGGCGCGGCGCGTCCTGCGCCCGGGCGGCCGGCTTCTCATAGCTCATTTCGACTGGTTGCCACTTCCCGGAAATGTCGTCGAGGCGACTGAGCGGCTGATCGTGCAGGCCAATCCGAACTGGAGCATGAGCGGCGGAACCGGCATCTATCCGCTATGGCTAGGCGATCTGGCCAATGCCGGCTTCCGGGTGATCGAGACGTTCTCGTTCGATCTGCCCGTCGCCTATTCGCACGAGGCCTGGCGCGGGCGCATCGCCGCGAGTGCGGGTATCAAGGCGAGCCTTAAGGACGACGAAGTCGAGCGCTTCGATCTGGATTTGGCCGATGTGCTGCGTGAGCAGTTTCCGGCAGACCCGCTCGACGTTCCCCATCGCGTCTGGGTCGCTACCGGCACACGTCCTTGACGTCAGGTCGGGGTCTTCACTCCGCCTTCAACAACACCGCGCTCTCGAACTCCAGCACCTTGTCCCCGCCCGAATCGAACGCCTCGCAGACCAGCGTCATGACGCGCCAGCCGGGGCGGGAGGCGATGGGGCGGTGGGCTTTGGCGGTGCGGGTGAAGGTGATGGTTTCGCCGGCATAGACGGGCTTCAGCCAATTCAGGTTGGTGAAGCCGGGGGAGGGGCCGAAGACGGGTTTTTCGCCGGCGCCGCCCCAGCCGGCGCCTTCCATGTCCTGGCGCTTCTGGAGGTTGTAGCGCATCCACATGGCGCAGGTGTGCCAGCCGGAGGCGCAGAGGCGGCCGAAGACGGAATGCTCGGCTTCCGTCTCGTCCATGTGGAAGCGCTGCGGATCGTATTTCGCGGCGAATTCCTTGATCTCGCCAGCCTCGAACGTGTGGCTGCCGAGGTCGATGCGCTTGCCGATCATCAGATAGTCGTCGAGCGTCATGCGGCGGCTCCGGGGTTGCGCAGGAGGAACATGCCGGTGTTGGCGAGTTCGCAGACCGTCTCGCCCTTCTGGTTGCGGATGCGGTGCTCGACGGTGACGAAGCCGAGATTGGGCCGCTTGGCCGATACGCGGGCGGCGGTGACCGTCGAGGTGCCGGACAGCGTGTCGCCGGCGATCACCGGCTTCTTCCAGCGCACATAGTCGACGCCGGGGGCTCCTTGAGAGGTCGAATCGAGCAGGAAGGCGTCGCACATCATGCGCATGAACATTGCGCAGGTGTGCCAGCCAGACGCCGCGAGGCCGCCCAGGATCGAGGCCTTGCCGGCCTCCTCGTCCATGTGCATGGGTTGCGCGTCGAACTGCGAGGCGAAGTCGACGATCTCCTCGGCGGTGACGTGCTTGACCGGCAGGTCGATCGTGCGCCCGACGGTGAAATCCTCGAACGCCCAGCGCTTGTCAGCCATGTCCGTCATCCTGTTCAATCTTGAACGATAGTGTGAGGGTAAGCGCCGCGATGTGCAACCACCCGACGCTCACAGCCAGCCCTTCTTCTTGATGTACCAGAAGGGCAGCGCGGCGGCGGCGACCATGGCGAGGAGCGCCAAGGGGTAGCCATATGTCCAGTGGAGCTCCGGCATGTGGTCGAAATTCATGCCGTAGATCGAGGCGACGAGCGTCGGCGGCATGAAGATGGTCGCCAGCACCGAGACGATCTTGATGATCGCGTTCTGCTCGATCGAGATCATGCCGAGCGTGGCGTCGAGCAGGAAGAAAATCTTCTGCGAAAGCCGCTCGGAGTAGTCGGCGAGCGAGGTGACGTCGCGCGAGAGCGAGCGGATGCGATGGCGGTGATCCTTCTCGCGGTCGGTGACATAGGCGAGATAGCCGGCGACGCGCTGGAGCGTGTGCAGGCTGTCCTGCAGGCTGGCGAGAAGTTCTTCCTTGCGGCCGATCTTGCGCAGGATGAGCTGGAAGTCGCGGTCGCGGCGCGAAGCCTTGCGGGCGGCGGGGTAGAAGATGCGCTCCGACAGATCGCCGATGTCGCTGCCGACCTGCTCGATCACATCGGCCGCGCGGCCGACGATCGCCTCAAGCAGCGCGAGCAGGATCGAGGTCTCGTCCGTGCAGCCGAGCGGCGAGCGGCCAGCGCGTTCGGCAAAGCGCGTGAAGGTGGAGGGCTCGATGTAGCGCACGGTGACCAGCTTGCCGGCACCAAGGATGAAGGTGACCGAACCGATGTCCGGCCGTTCCTTGTGGGTGTTGGCGGTGACGGCCGCCGTCATGAAGTGGATGTCGCCTTCGCTGTAGAGGCGCGAGGAGAGCTCGATCTCGTCCATCTCGTCGCGGGTCGGGACGTCGATGCCGAGCCACTCCTCGACCAGCGCTTCCTCGGCGTCGCTGGGCGCGACCATGTCGATCCACACCGCAGCGTCGCGTCCCTCGCCGGTGACGGCGACGGGCACGAGCAGTCCGGCCTGAAGCGCGTAGGCCTGGATCATGGCAGTCCGTTTAGGTGTTGAACTTGAACAGGAGCACGTCGCCGTCCTGGACGACATACTCCTTGCCTTCGTCGCGCGCCTTGCCGGCGTCCTTGGCGGCCGTCTCCCCACCGAGCGACACGTAGTCGTTATAGGCGATGGTCTGGGCGCGGATGAAGCCGCGCTCGAAATCAGTGTGGATGACCCCGGCCGCCTGCGGGGCCTTGGAGCCCTTGGCGACGGTCCAGGCGCGCGTCTCCTTCGGGCCGGCGGTGAAATAGGTGATGAGGTCGAGAAGCTCGTAGCCGGCGCGGATCAGCTTATCGAGGCCCGGCTCGTCGAGGCCGAGATCGCCGAGGAATTCGGCGGCTTCCTCGTCGGACAATTGCGCGACCTGCGCCTCGATTTCCGCCGAGATGACGACGACGCTCGCGCCCTGCGCCTCGGCCATCTTGGCGACGGCGGCCGTGTGTTCGTTGCCGGACGCGGCGTCGCCTTCGGCGACGTTGCAGACATAGAGCACCGGATGGGAGGTCAGGAGGTTCAAGCCTTGCAGGATGCGCAGATCCTCCGCGGCGATGCCCTTCAGGAGCATGCGCACAGGCTTGCCGTCCTGGAGGAGCGTCAGCGCCGCCTCCATCATCGGCAGCACGGTCAGCGCTTCCTTGTCCTTCGAGGCGGCACGCTTGCGGAACTGCAGCGCGCGGCGCTCGAGGCTTTCGAGGTCGGAGAGCATCAGTTCCGTCTCGACCGTCTCGGCGTCGGCGACGGGGTCGATCTTGCCCTCGACATGGGTGATGTCGTCATCTTCGAAGCAGCGCAGCACGTGGACGATCGCGTCGACCTCGCGGATGTTGGCGAGGAACTGGTTGCCGAGCCCTTCGCCCTTCGAGGCGCCGCGCACGAGGCCGGCGATGTCGACGAAGGAGATGCGGGTCGGGATGATCTCCTTCGACTTCGCGATGCCGGCGATGGCCTTCAGGCGCGGATCGGGAACCGCGACCTCGCCGGTGTTCGGCTCGATGGTGCAGAAGGGATAGTTGGCGGCCTGCGCGGCGGCCGTCTTGGTCAGTGCGTTGAAGAGCGTCGACTTGCCCACATTGGGAAGCCCGACGATGCCGCATTTGAAACCCATGGAAATGCCCGTCCTGTGGCAGAAAATATTGTTGAGGGGGCTATGGGGAATGGGGGCGCGAAGGTCAAGGGTCAGACCATCGCGGTCCATGCCAGATAGCCCGCCGTGGCGACGAGCGCGGTGGCGAAAACCGACAGGATGCCGTCCTCGGTGACGAAGGAAAGCGCGAAGAGCGACACCGCGCCGGCCATGACCGACCCTGAAAAGGGAATGAGTTCTAGGAAGGGCATGATCAGCCCGGCGGCAAGGCAGATCGTCGCCGGCACGACCGAGAAGGGCGGCTTGACGAGGAAGGAGAGGCGCTTTGCCGTCAGCCGGTCGATGAGGCGCGCGGGCTTCGCCAGCCAGTCGCGGGCGGTGTCGAGCTTCGAGCGAGGCATGGTGCGGCGCAGGAGGAAGCCCGGCAGCCACAGCGCCTTGCGCCCGATCACCATCTGGACGGCGACGAGCGCGATGATCAGTCCGCAGGTGGCCGTGAGGCCCGGAATGCCGCTCGCTGGCGTGACCGCGACGAGCGCCGGGATCAGCATCAACGGCCCGAACGCGTCGTCGCCGATCTCGTGAACGATGTCCTCGACCGAAACCCGCCTGCCATCGCCGGCGTCGGCGATGGTGTCGAGGACGGCTTCCATCGTGTCGAGGTCGTTGTCGTCGGGCATGGGGTGGTCCGCTGGTGAGGTGGTGGTTTGATATCGTGCTGGTGGGGTGGAAGGGAAGGGTGGCTCGTTGGAGAAGTCGCACTCCGGCGCACCCCCCCTCTGCCCTGCCGGGCATCTCCCCCTCAAGGGGGGAGATCAATCTCGTCGACGCCTCGCTGCAACCGCGAATGGTGTGGCGTAGAACAAGACGCGCATGATCTCCCCCCTTGAGGGGGAGATGGCCGGCAGGCCAGAGGGGGGTGTGACGAGGCACCGAGCCAACCAAAGTGTGTCATTCCGGCCGAAGCCGAGCGCAGCGAGGCGAAGAGCCGGAATCCATTCCGTGAGGCTTCCGCCTGAACGGGACAGTCACGGAATGGGTCCCGCATAGCCTCCGCTTCGCTTCGGCTTGCGGGATGACCCCAGAGAGCCCTATTCCTTCCCCAGCAGCTTCTTCAGCATCGCGGCCATCGGGCCGGTCTCGGGCAGCTTGACCTGCGGCGCCGGGCGGGCCTGGCGGATGTGGCTTTGTGCTTTCGGGGCGGGCTTGGGAGACGCGTTCCTGCCCTGCACGGCGAGTGCGGCCTTGTTCATGAAGCCGGCATCGTCGCCCTTGGCGAGCAGTTCGGCATGGTCGGCGAAGGCGTCGAGGAGCGGGTCGAGCCAGTCGCGGTCGGCCTTGGCGAAGTCGCCGAGGACGTGGTTCGTCACCAGTTCCTTGACGCCCGGATGGCCGATGCCGATGCGCACGCGGTGATAGTCCTTGCCGCAATGGGCGTCGATGGACTTGATGCCGTTGTGGCCGCCATGGCCGCCGCCGGTCTTGATGCGCACCTTGCCGGCGTCGAGGTCGAGTTCGTCATAAAGGACGATCAGGTCGGAAATGTCGGCCTTGTGGAAGCGCAGCGCTTCGCCGACGGCCTGGCCCGAGAGGTTCATGAAGGTCTGCGGCTTGATCAAAAGCACCTTTTCGGTGCCGATGTTGCCGGAGGAAACCAGCGCCTGGAACTTCTTCGACCAGGGCGAAAAGGAATGGCGGCGGGCAATCGCGTCCGCCGCCATGAAGCCGACATTGTGCCGGTTGTTCTCGTATTTCGATCCGGGATTGCCGAGACCTGCAATGATGCGCATGTCCAAACGCTCCCGGACCGTTCCGGACGATTACTCGCCCTTTTCTTCCTTGGCTTCGGTCTCTTCGCCTTCGGCGGCTTCTTCCTCGCCTTCGACCTCGACGGCCTCGGCGTCGGCTTCCTCGGTCGTGCCGGCCTCTTCCTCAGCCGTCAGGACGGCCGGGGCGGCGATGGTGGCAACGGTGAAGTCGCGGTCGGTGATGGTCGGCTCGACGCCCTTCGGCAGCTCGATCGCCGAGATGTGGATCGAATCGCCGATGTCGAGACCGGTCAGGTCGAATTCCAGCGCATCGGGGATCGAGTCGGCAGGGCAGTGCACCTCGACCGAGTGACGGACGATATTGAGCACGCCGCCGCGCTTGATGCCGGGCGACTTTTCCTCGTGGAGGAAGTGGACCGGCACCTCGACGGTGACGACGGTCTTCTTCGACACGCGCAGGAAATCCACGTGGACGGGGAAGTCCTTGACGGGGTCGAGCTGGTAGTCCTTCGGCAGCACCTGGTACGACTTCGAGCCGACCTTGATGGTCGCGATCGTCGTCTTGAACCCACCGCCGTGGATCTTCATGAACAGCTCCTTGTAGGGGAGCGAGATGGAAACGGGGTCTTGCTTGTCGCCGTAGATGACGGCGGGGACGCGGTTGGCGCGGCGCAATGCACGGGCGGACCCCTTACCGACCGTCTCGCGCGCTTCGGCCTCGAGCGTGTAGCTCTCGTGGCTCATGGCAGTTCCTTTCAGGTTACTGGAGCGCCTGCGGCGGCGTGAAGCCTGGTGCCGCAAACGTCGAAAGCCGCCGGAACGAAAATCCCAACGGCGATCGCCCGCGTTGCCTCCAAGGGTGTCTACGCGGGTGGCGGCTCCATAGCGCAAGATCAGGAGCGGCGCAACTCGCGCATGTTGGGCAGGAAGATCGTCAGGAGGCCGAGGAGCGGCAGGAAGGCGCAGATCGTGTAGACGAACGCGATGCCGCGCGCATCCGCCACCACGCCGAGGACGGCGGCGGCGATGCCGCCCATGCCGAAGGCGAAGCCGAAGAAGATGCCGGCGATCATGCCGACGCGGCCGGGTACGAGCTCCTGCGCGAAGACGACGATGGCCGGGAAGGCCGAGGCGATCATCACGCCGATGATGAAGGTCAGCACCAGGGTCGCTTCGAAGCCGACATAGGGCAGCGCCATGGTGAAGGGCAGGATGCCGAGGATCGACAGCCAGATGACGGTCTTGGAGCCATAGCGGTCGCCGAACGGGCCGCCGAGGACGGTGCCCAGCGCCACCGCGCCGAGGAAGAGGAACAGCATCAGTTGCGACTGCTGCACCGTTACGCCGAAGCGCTCGATCGCGTAGAAGGTGTAGTAGCTCGTGAACGAGGCCATGTAGATGTTCTTGGTGAAGACGAGCAGCGCCAGGACCACCAGCGCGACCACCACCTTGCTGCGCGGCAGGGCGATGGCGGGCGCGGCGGGGCGCGCCTTTCGCGCCGCCGTATAGCGCTGGTACCAGTTGCCGATGCGGGCGAGGATGAGCATGCCGGCGAGCGCGGCGGCGCAGAACCAGGCGACGCTTTCCTGCCCGCGCGGCACGACGATGAAGGCGGCCAGCAGCGGGCCGATGGCGGTGCCGAAATTGCCGCCGACCTGGAACAGCGACTGCGCCAGCCCGTAGCGTCCGCCCGACGCCATGCGCGCGACGCGCGACGCCTCGGGGTGGAAGATCGCCGAGCCGATGCCGATCAGCGAGGCGCCGAGCAGCAGGAAGCCATAGGAATGGGCGAAGGCGAGGAGCAGTAGGCCGCAGAAGGTCGACGCCATGCCGAAGGAGAGCGAATAGGGCTTCGGGTTCCTGTCGGTGTAGAGGCCGACGACCGGCTGGAGCAGCGACGCGGTGACCTGGAACGCCATCGTCAGCAGCCCGATCTGCCAGAAGGCGAGGCCGTAATCCTCCTTCAGCATCGGGTAGAGCGCGGCCAGCAGCGACTGCATCACGTCGTTCAGCATGTGGCAGAACGACACCGCGAAGATGACGGTGAAGGCCGTCGCCTCGGCGGGCAACGCGGCGGGCTGGCTGGTCGGCTGGATGGTCGTGTCGGTCAAGGAACTGGCTCCGGATGCGGGCCTTTATAGGTCCGCATCCTCCAGGCGCAAATCGGCCAGAGCCTCAGCCGGGTTCGGCCAGATCACTCGCCCGCGGGCATCGCGTGCATCAGCGACAGGCCCATCGCCGTGCGGTCCGCAAAGCCCTTCCAGTAGGTGTGCTCGGCGGTCGGCTTGTCTTCGTCGTCGAGCGCGGTGACGCCGTCGGCGGCGTTCTCGACGAGGTCGAGATGGTCGCCCATCGCCGCGTCGCCCTTCAGTTCCTTGCCGAGGAAGGCGGTGACGAAGTGCTGGGCGATGTTGTTCATGCGCACCGTGTCCCAGACCGGGTCGGCATAGTGGTCGAAGGGGGCGTAGCCGAGCTTTTGCGAGACGGTCCAGCTTTCGGCGGGGGCCGGCATCGGGGCGGCAGCGTTGTGGTTGGCGTTCTCGAAGGTCAGGAGATAGCGCTCGGCGTTGACGGTCTCGTCATAGAGCATCTTCACCCCGTCCTCGTAGCCGGAGACGTCGTCGGCGGAACCGGCGACGTAGAAGATCGGCGTCTCGATGCCCTTCAGCCCCTCGGCGTCCCAGAAGCCGCGCTGGCGGCCCCAGGGCGCGAAGGCGACGACCGCCTTGATGCGCTCTTCCGCGCGGCCGTCATGCTCGGGCGAGCCTGCCTGGTGGATCGCCAGCGTGCCGGCCGGCGCGCCCCATTCGAAGCCGACACTCGTCTCCGTCACGCCGCCGCCGGCGGTGATCACCGCGCCGTAGCCGCCCATCGAATAGCCGATCAGGCCGGTGTTGGCCGCGTCGACGAGGCCTTCGAGGAAATGGCCGCTCTCGCCGTTCATGCGCTCGATCTCGTCGAGGACGAAGAGCTGGTCGAGCGAGCGATTGACCAGCGTCGAGCCGAACGCGCCCTGGTCGGCATAGGTCGATTCCAGATGGTCGATCGAGGCGACGACATAACCCTTGGTGGCAAGATTTTCGGCCAAGTGGCTGAGCAGGAATCGGTTTCCGGGATAGCCGTGCGAAATGATGACGAGCGGGAAGGGACCGCCTTCGGCCGCCGGTTCGGCGTCGCGCACGCCGCGGCCCGTCAGCGTCACCTCGGTCTCGCCGTCGCGCAGCACGGTCTGGTAGGTGCCTTCGTCGCCGGTTCCGCTGGCTGCAGGATACCAGATTTCGAGCGTCAGCTTGCGGTCGTAGCGCGGCGGCTCGCCGCCGGCGGTCGTGTTGGCGACGTCGATCTGGTCGGCGTTCGTCACCTCGACCGTGCGCACGCCGATCGGCAGGTCGCCATGGGCAGCCAGCTCCGGCGCGTCTGGGCGGATAATGTCGATGCGGTTTTCATGCGCCGCGGCCGCAGCCGGTTGCGCGCTGTCGTCCTGAGCCATTGCCGTCGTGGTCAAAAGTCCTGCCGCAAGCGCTGCGGCGATGATCGTCTTCATTCGGTCCATCCCTTTGGTGCGAAACCTCGTTCGTCCATCGCCGCCTTCTATCCGGGCCGGCTGACGGTTGCATGACGCCCCCTGGCGGCGATCATCGGCCAGCGGCGGGGCGGAAGCAAGCAGGGGTTGAACGTCCGGGAAGGGAGGTTTATCTCTCGCCACGAACGCAACCGGCAACGAGGTCGACACCGATGAACGACACGACGCGCGCCCATTCCGCCCGCTTCGCAACCGTTCGCCTGGTGTCCCGTGCCGTTTCTCTCCGTTCGCAACCTGACCTTCCGCCTGCCTGACGGGCGGGTTCTCTTCGAAAATCTCGACCTTTCGTTCGGCTCCGAGCGCACCGGCCTCGTCGGGCGCAACGGCGTCGGCAAGTCGTCGCTGCTCACGCTCCTGACGGGCGCGACCATGCCGGCGTCCGGCAGCGTGATCCGTTCGGGCACGATCGCTGTCCTGCGCCAGATGACGGATGTGGGCGAGCACGAGACCGTCGCCGACCTTTTCGGCGTCAGCGACGCGCTGCTTCTTGCCGCGCGCGCGCTTTCCGGCGCAGCCGATGCCGACGAGGTCGCAGCGGTCGACTGGACGCTCGACGCGCGGCTCGACAAGGCGCTGGCGGATGTCGGGCTCGAGGGTCTTTCGCCCGGCCATCTCCTGTCGAAGCTCAGCGGCGGGCAGCGCACGCGGGCGGCGCTCGGCGCGCTGATCTTCGGCGCGCCCGACATGATCCTGCTCGACGAGCCGACCAACAATCTCGACGCCGACGGGCGCGCCCTCGTGGCCGACCTCGTCGGCATCTGGAAGGGCGGGGCGCTGGTGGTCAGCCACGACCGCGCGCTGTTGAACCGGATGGACCGCATCGTCGAGCTTTCGCCGCTCGGCGCGAAGGTTTTCGGCGGCAATTTCGACGCCTACCGGGCGGCGCGCGACGCCGAGCGCGAAGCGGCCCGGCGCCAGCTTCAATCGGCGGAGGCGGAGGCGAAGCAGACGGCGCGCGATGCACAGAAGGCTCGCGAGAAGCAGGACCGGCGCGACGCGCGTGGACGCAAGTCGCGCAAGGGGAGTTCCGATCCCAAGATCCTGCTCGATGCGCAGCAGCAGCGCGCCGAGACGACCGCGGGGCGCGGCAGCCGGCTTGCCGAAAAGCAGGGCCGCGAGGCCGCCCATGCGCTGGCGGATGCCCGCGCGGCTGTGGAGCGTGTCACGCCCTTTTCCGCCGGGCTCGGCGAGGCGCAGGTGCCGAGCGGCAAGCCGCTCGTGGAGGCGCGCGACCTCGCAGTCGGCTTCGACGGAAAGCCGATCCAAACCGGCATCGACCTCTCCATCGTCGGGCCCGAGCGCGTCGCGATCACCGGGCCGAACGGCTCGGGCAAGTCGACGCTCCTGAAGACGATCGCCGGGATGTTGCCGCCGCTCGGCGGAGCGATACGCGTGCCGGCGCGGCTCGCGATGTTCGACCAGCATGTCAGCCTGCTCGACCCCGAACAGTCGATCGTCGAGAACTTCCGCCGCCTCAATCCCGCCGCGAGCGAGAATGCCTGCCGCGCCGCGCTGGCGCGCTATGCGTTCCGCGCCGATGCCGCGCTGCAAACCGTCGCCACGCTCTCCGGCGGCGAGCGCCTGCGCGCCGGGCTCGCCTGCGTCCTCGCCGGCGGCGACCCGCCCGACCTGATCGTCCTCGACGAGCCGACCAACCATCTCGACCTCGATTCCATCGCCGAAGTCGAAGCGGGCCTTCGCGATTTTCGCGGCGCGCTGCTCGTCGTCAGCCACGACGCGGCGTTTCTCGATGCCATCGGGATCGAGCGGCGGATCGACCTGTCATCGGGCTGTCGCGCATCGTCGGTAGCTGGCTGAGATGCGCCTTGAGCGCGGCCGCCGACAGGCCTACAATGTCCGCATCGGGGGCATGGTGGACTCCCCGTTGAAGGCCGGCAGGCCCAAGATCCGCTTCGCTTTGTTGCGGAGGAAACCATGCCAGCTTCCATTTCACCTCTCGAACTCGCGCGCCTGGTCGGCAGCGCTGGTTGTCCGCACGTCGTCGACGTGCGCCGCCAGCAGGCCTATGCCGCGGATGGCCGCCGCATCGCCGGCGCGCTCTGGCGCGACCACATGCAGGCCGGCGCCTGGAGCCATCAGTTCGACGACGGCGCCGGCATCGTCGTCTATTGCAGCCATGGCCACAATGTCAGCCAGATCGCGGGCGCCCTCATCGCCGCCGAAGGGATCGACGTGCGCGTCCTTGCCGGCGGCATCGACGCCTACGCCGAAGCCGGTGGGCTGACCATCGACCGCGAAGGCCCCGGCATCGAGCCCGGCCTGCCCGCGCCGAGCGTCTGGGTCACGCGGGAGCGGCCGAAGATCGACCGGATCGCCTGCCCCTGGCTGATCCGGCGCTTCATCGACCCCCATGCCGTGTTCCACTTCGTCACCGCCGAATGGGTCAAGGACGTCGCCGACGAACTCGGCGCGATCGCCTATGACATCGAGAGCGTGCACTATTCGCATCGCGGCGAGCTCTGTTCCTTCGACACCATCCTCGAATCCTTCGGCATCGCGGACCCGGCGCTTCTCCATCTGGCGCGGATCGTGCGCGGCGCCGACACGGCCCGGCCGGATCTCGAACCCGAGGCGGCAGGCCTGCTCGCCCTGTCGCTCGGCTTGTCGGCGACCGAAACAGATGATCTCAAGCAATTGGAAAAGGGGATGATTCTCTATGACGCACTTTATGGATGGTGCCGGTTTGCGATGAACGAACGTCACAACTGGCCGGCCGCCAAGGTGCAGGCATGAGTACCGCGACGATCACGCGGGACGAGCCCGATCTGCGCGAGCTCTTCGCCGTCTTCGGACGCATCGGCCTCCTCTCCTTCGGCGGGCCGGCGGGGCAGATCGCGCTGATGCACCGCGAACTCGTCGAGGAGCGTCGATGGCTCGACGAGCCGCGTTTCCTGCACGCGCTCAACTATTGCATGATGCTGCCCGGGCCGGAGGCGATGCAGCTTGCGACCTATGCCGGCTGGCTCCTGAAGGGCACGCTCGGCGGGCTGATTGCGGGCCTGCTCTTCGTGCTGCCGGGCGCGCTCCTCATCACCATCCTGTCGGCGATCTACATCGTCGCCGGCGAGGTGACGATCGTCCAGGGCCTGCTCTTCGGCCTCAAGGCGGCGGTGCTGGCGATCGTGCTCGAGGCGCTGGTCAAGGTTTCGAAGCGGGCCATCAAGGGGCCGGCGATGGTGGCGATCGCGGTGCTCGCCTTCGTCGCCATCGCGCTTTTGCAGATCCCGTTTCCGGTCGTCATCCTCGCCGCCGCGGCGCTCGGCGCGCTCGGCGTGACGGGCAACGGCAAGGCGGCGGCTGACGGCGCGCCGGTGCGCGACCTCCCCGACTGGGCGCAGCCGAGCTGGCCGCGCTTCCTGCGCACCACCTCCATCTGGCTTGCGATCTGGCTCCTGCCGCTCGTCGCGCTCTATGCCGTTGCAGGCGCCGAGAACGTCTACACGAAGCAGGCCGGCTTCTTCTCGGTGATGGCGGCGGTGACGTTCGGCGGCGCCTACGCCGTGCTCGCCTATGTCGCGCAGCAGGCGGTCGAAATCTATGGCTGGCTGCGGCCCGACGAGATGCTGACAGGCCTCGGGCTGGCCGAAACCACGCCGGGGCCGCTCATCTTGGTGCTGGTCTTCGTCGGCTTTCTGGGCGGCTCGCGACTTTCGGGCTTCGAGCCGCTTACGGGCGGCGTCGCCGGCGCACTCGTCACGCTCTGGTTCACCTTCGTGCCGTGTTTCCTGTGGATCTTCGCCGGCGCGCCCTATGTCGAGACGGTTCGCAACGTGCGCTGGCTGGCCAACGCGCTGTCGGCGGTGACGGCCGCGGTCGTCGGCGTCATCGCCAACCTCGCCGTCTGGTTCGGCCTGCACGTGCTGTTCGGCGAACTGTCGGAGGTCGAGGCGGGGCCTTTCCGCATCCTGCTGCCGGAGCTTGCGACGTTCGATGCGGCGGCGGCGGTGATCGCGGTCGCGGCGGCCGTCGCGCTGTTGCGCTTCCACGTCAACCTGATCGTGGTGCTGGCGGTCGCGGCGCTGGCGGGGATGGGCTGGGTGTTACTTCGATAGACCTGCGGCGAAGTCGCGGATCATGTCGTTGGCGCCGGCGAGGCAATCGTCGTCGCGGTGATCGAGCGTTTGACCGCGCCCTTCGAGCGCCAGGCACGGCTTCGAGCCGGATGCCTCGTAGACGCGCCAGAGATCGGCGGCGGCGGCATATCGCGCGAGGTTGGCGTGGCTTCGCGCGAACCGGCGCCGGACGATGTCCTCGGCGACATCGTGTCCGCCTTCGGCGACACGGCGGGCAATTCGCTGCAAGGAAATCTCCGGCTCGCGAACCGAGAAATAGAGCAGGACGGGCGACAGGCCTGCCGCCCGTGCCTCTTCCATCAAGGCGAGGTGAACATTGCCGGACATCGTCGTTTCCATTGAAAAGACGATGTCGTTGGCAATGAAGAAGCGTGCGCGCCACAGCGCGACCCGTGCCGCCTCGCGCTCTGCAGCGACCGGCGCCAGCGGCGAGAGGCCGCGCGCGATTTCGTCCATGTTGACGAAATTGACCGAGCCGCTGATCGCGACGACATGCTTGAACGCATAGGTCGTCTTGCCGACCCCGTTCGGCCCTGCGATCAACCAGAACCGCTTTTTGGCGTCCATTGGTGCTCCTTCTCTTCTGGGCATCAGGTCTTAGTCGGCCGTCCAGTTGACAAGCGTCAGCGGTGCCTCGATGCGCCCGAAATGGCGGGTGTTGTTGGATACGAGCGTCGCGCCGGCTGCGATGGCATGGGCGGCGATCATCGTGTCCATTTCGCCGATCGGCTGGCCGGTCGTCTTCAACCTGTGCCGGATTTCCGCGTACCATCGGGCCGCTTCGCCGTCCCAGGAAAGGACGTGAAGCAGGTGCAGGAACTGCTCGACGGCCCGGTTGAGCCGATGGTCGGCCGGAAGCGAATTCAGGCCGTAGAGAAGTTCCGCCTGCGTGACGGCCGAAATGCAGACCGATGAGGGCGGCACTTCGGCCAGCCGCTGCGCAACGAGGTGCGAGCGCCCCTTGAGGATGTAGCTTGCCGTGTCCGTGTCCAGCATGTGCAGGACGGTCACTTGTCGTCCTCGCTGAACAGCTTGCGTTCCGGCGCCAGAACGTTGAGCGGGCGTTCGGCCATGAAGTCGGCTGGAATTTCAGTGTCCGCCAGAAGCTGGAAGAAATCGTCCCAGCTTTGCGCGGCAGGACGCTTCGAAAGGATCACGTCACCCGTGCGCTCGTCGCGCGAGACGAAGACCTCGTCGCCGTCGAACCGGAACTCGGCCGGAAGCCGGACGGCCTGGCTGGCGCCGTTCCTGAACAGTTTTGCGGTATGAATGCGCGACATCGGACATGCCTCCTGCGGGGAGTCTATATCCATATATATACTATTTCGCGCCCGTCGGTAAGGCCTTAGTCGAACAGGCTCGAGACCGATTCCTCGCTCGACGTGCGCGAGATGGCCTCGCCGATCAAATCGGCGATCGAGACGACGCGGATGTTGTGGGCGGCTTCGACGGCGGAGGTCGGCTGGATGGAATCGGTGGTGACGAGTTCCTTCAGCTTCGAGCCTGTGATGCGCGCGACCGCGCCGCCCGAGAGCACGCCGTGGGTGATGTAGGCGGTGACGCTGGTCGCGCCGTTGGCCAGGAGCGCGTCGGCGGCGTTGCAGAGCGTGCCGCCGGAATCGACGATGTCGTCGATCAGGAGGCAGTCCTTGCCCTCGACCGAGCCGATGATGTTCATGACCTCGGATTCGCCCGGGCGGTCGCGGCGCTTGTCGACGATGGCGAGCATGGAATCGATGCGCTTGGCGAGCGCGCGGGCGCGCACCACGCCGCCGACATCCGGCGAGACGACCATCGTGTTGGGCAGCGAATAGTTCGCCTTCACGTCGCGCGCCAGCACCGGCACGGCGAAGAGGTTGTCGGTCGGGATGTCGAAGAAGCCCTGGATCTGGCCGGCGTGGAGGTCGAGCGTGAGGATGCGGTCGGCGCCGGCGCGGGTGATCATGTTGGCGACGAGTTTGGCCGAGATCGGCGTGCGGCCCGAGGCGCGGCGGTCCTGCCGCGCATAGCCGAAATAGGGGATGACCGCCGTGATGCGCCGCGCCGAGGAGCGGCGGAAGGCGTCGATCATGATGAGCATTTCCATCAAATGATCATTGGCCGGATAGGAGGTCGACTGCAGGATGAAGACATCCTCGCCGCGCACGTTTTCCTGGATCTCGACGAAGATTTCCTGGTCGGCGAAGCGGCGGACCGATGCCTTGCCAAGCGGAATGTTCAGGTATCGGGCGACGGCTTCGGCCAGCACCCGGTTCGAATTTCCCGCGAAAAGCTTCATGTAGTGAGGTCCCCGGCAAAGGATTTGACCGGCCTTTTACCGGCAGGAGCCGCGAATGCAACCCTTCGGGGGCGATTCACTTCGGCCTCTCCCGTCCTTTGCGCGCGATTCAACCGGCGCGGGCGAGAAGCCAGGATGCGTAGGCGTCGATCGTCTGGTCGGCGATGCGCTGCATCAGCTCGGGCTCGACGCTCGTCCAGCCTTCGCCTGCCGTGCGCGCGCCGCGCTCCTGGCCCTGGATGCGGGTCAGCCGGTTGCCCTGGCCGTCGATCACGTCCCAGACATAGATGACGGTCGTCTGCGGGCCTTCGGTGATGGCCGAGAAATAGCCCTTCATCGTCAGGCCGTCTGCGCTTGCGGCCGGGCTCAGCGGAATGCCGAGCTCCTGCGCGCGGGCCGAGAGGCGCTGGTTGAGCGGCAGGACGGCGCTTTCGGGCGCGCCGATCGCCGGTGGGATCACGAGCTGCGGATTCGCCGCGGCGGCGAGCGACGCCGTCTGGTTTCCCGAAGACGTCTGCGAAGCGGCGGCGATGGCCTCTTCCTGCGTGCTGGTCAGCGCATTGGGCTCGACACCGCTCGAACTCGTGCAGCCGGCGAGCGCAAGCGCCAGCAGGAGCGTGGAAATCTGCGGAATCGTCGTCGGGGCAACCATGGCGCGCACTATGCCGTCACTGGACGATCAAGTCGAGGCCGTGGCGCGAGAGGGCGCGCGGCGCGGCATCGGTCGTCAGATAGGTTCGGCCGAGCGTCATGGCGGTTTCGGAGTCCGAATCCATGATGATCATGTGCGCGAAGAGCGTCATGTCGGGGGCGATGGGCTCGGGGCTGCCCGAATAGAACATCTGCCGGTCCATCCAGGACGGGGTGAAGCGCGCGCCGACCGAATAGCCGCAGGCGTTGAGCCGGTGGCGGGTCAGGCCGCGCGCCTCCATCACGCGCGCATGGGCGTCGAAGACGTCGCCGAAGGTCGAGCCGGGCACCATCGCCTTTTCGACCGCGAGCAGCGCGTCGTGGCAGGCCTCGTAGAGCTCCTGGTGGCGCTTGGTCGCCTTGCCGATCAGGGCCGTGCGCATCATCGGCGCGTGGTAGTGCGCGAACGCACCGGACCATTCGAGCGTCAACTGGTCCGTCTTGGTCAGCTTGCGGCGGCCGGACTTGTAGCGGCAGAGGAGCGCGTCGGCGCCCGAGCCGATGATGAATTCGTTGGCCGGATAGTCGCCGCCGCCGGCGAAGATCGCGCCCTGCATGGCCGCCAGGATCGCGCCTTCGTCGCCGCCCTGCCTGATCAGCGGCAGCGCGGCATCGAGCGCGTCGTCGGAGAGCACGGCGGCGCGCTCGGCCTTCTTGATCTCGGCCGGGCTCTTGAAGAGGCGCAGCCGCGAGACGAGGTCGGAGGCGTCCTCGATCTTGCCGAAGGTCTTCAACTGCTCGTCCAGCAGGCGCGCATTGTGGCCGGTCAGGCCATGCGTGTCGTATTCGACGCCGACGCGGCAGCCGAGAAGATCGAGATCGTTCAAAAGGTTGCGCAGGTCGGCGGTCGGGTCGGCCTTGTCGCGGTCGGTCCACAGGACGACGTTGTCGATGGTCGAGGTGTGCCGCGCCTGGCGCATGTCGGCCGAGCGGGTCAAAAGCACCATCGAGCCGTCCGACTTCACCACCAGCGACTGGAAGAAGCAGAAGCCGAACGTGTCGTAGCCGGTCAGCCAGTACATGCTCTCCTGCGCGAAGAGCAGGATCGCGTCGAGCTTGCGCTCGGCCATCTCGATCAAGAGACGGTCGCGGCGGGAATCGAATTCGCTTCTGTCGAAATGCAGCGCCATCAATCAGGTCTCCAGGACGATTGCGGAGAGCTGGCGGCCGTAATCGGGCTCCTGCCTGTGCGTCGTCCGCCTGTAGGAAAAGAAGTTGTCGGCTTCCGCATAGGTGCAGCGCGCGACGTGGTCAACCGTCACGCCCGCGCGCGTCAGCCGGTCGATCGTGTAGCGGTTCAGGTCGAACATCGCATGGCCGGCGTTTGCCGAAGGTGTCAGATAGGCCTCGTTCGCGCCATCCGCCGCGATCAGATCGGCGACGCGTTCCGGACCCACTTCGTAGTTCGCCGCGCTGATCGCCGGGCCGAGCACGGCGCGGATGTTCGCGCGGTCGGCGCCGAGTGTCTCCATTGCCGCGAGCGTGTTCTCGATGACGCCGAAGACGGCGCCCTTCCAGCCCGCATGGGCCGCGCCGATGACGCGGGCGTCGGCGTCGGCGAAGAGGATCGGGCCGCAATCGGCCGTCAGCACGCCGAGCGCGATGCCGGGCGTCGCCGTCACCAGCGCATCCGCCTTCGGGCGCCGGTCATAGGGGATCGGCGCGGTCACGATCTCGACATCGGGCGAATGGATCTGATGTACCGTCGTCAGATGCGTTTCGGGCACGCCGAGCCACTTGGCGGCGCGGCGGCGGTTCTCGACCACCGCCTCGCGCGAATCGTTCGAGCCGAGCCCGACATTCAAGCCGCGATAGATGCCGTCCGACGCGCCCCCGGCCCGCGTGAAGAAACCGTGGCGTATGCCCTTGGGCGCAAGTGTGTCGAGAAGATCGGACCGCACCGGGTCCGGTCGAGCCAGATCGAGCATGTCGTGCCTTTTTGTCTGCCGCAGTGCATTGCCGGGCTGGGGCCGGGTCGGGCGCGATGGTGGTGGAGGGGAGGGGTGGTGTCAATTGGGGGGGATGCGCCAGGGCACCCCCCTCTGTCCTGCCGGACATCTCCCCCTCAAGGGGGGAGATCACTCTCGTCGTCGACTTGCTTAAGCAGCCAAGGTGCTGGCGAACCCTTTCACGTGCGTGATCTCCCCCCTTGAGGGGGAGATGTCCGGCAGGACAGAGGGGGGGTTCAAGCGGGAGGCAGACCAGTGATGGTCTTCCCCACCATCAACACCTTGAACAACTCCCCCATCTGCTCGGCCCCCGCCAGCCGCTCGACCTCGCCTTGCAGCCGCTCCTGCAACCCCGCACCACCCCCAGCTCCAAGCTGTCCCGCGCGTTCGAGCAGCCCCATGCCGAGCAAGAACCGAGCCTGCGTCATCGCGCGGGTTTGCAGACCGGCCGCACCAGATGCCGCGCCAAGTTCGGCAAAATCGACATGGCTCGTCAGATCCGCCTCTCCCGGCGTTGCCAGCACATCGACATAGGCATGCGCGCGCATGGCCTGCAGCGTGTCGCCGACGCCCGTCGCCAGATGGCCGTAGTCGATGAACAGCCCCGCGCCGTCATGCGTCGAAATCCGCTCGGCGATCTCCTGCATCAGCGCATTGCGGGCCGGGGCGATTTCGAAGATCGCGCCATTCGGCGCATCGGGCAGAGGCGCATCGGTGGTGCCGGGCCCCGCCACGAATACCAGCGCGCCATCGGCATCGAGCCCGACGCAGCGCTCGCGCCAGCCTTGCGGCGTCTTCACGAATTGCCGGATCGGGATCGCGTCGAAGAGTTCGTTGCCGACGATGAAGAGCGGCGCGCCGGGCAGTTCCCTGACGTCGCGATGCCACGTCGCGCTCGTCGCGCCGAGTGCCTGCTTTTGCACCTCGACCAGCCGCGGGCTGGTTTCGATCAGCGCGACGCGCCGCGTCAGGCCCGGCGCGATGCGCGACAATGTCCGCAGCATGTCACGCGCAAGCGTGCCGCGCCCCGGACCGATCTCGGCGAGGATCGCGTCCTGCGGTGCGCCGGCCGCCTGCCAGGCCGAGGCGAGCCACACCGCGACGAGTTCGCCGAACATCTGGCTGATTTCCGGCGCCGTGGTGAAGTCGCCCTTCGCGCCGAAAGGCTCGCGCGTCGTGTAGTAGCCGTCCAGCGGATCGAAGAGGCAGAGCGCCATATATTGCGAGACGGGGATCGGCCCCGCCTCGGCGATGAGTTCGGCGATGCGGTCTTCGAGCGTCACGCCGCCCGGCGCGGCCGAACCCGCGCCCGGGCCATCGCCCAGAGGCCGAGCAGCACCAGCGGCACCGACAGCACCATGCCCATGGTCAGCCAGTTGCCGGCGAGATAGCCGATATGCGCGTCCGGTTCGCGGAAGAATTCGACCACGATGCGCGAGAGCCCGTAGCCGGCGATGAAGACGCCCGCGAGGAACCCCGGCTGCTTCAGCTTCAGCCCCTTGTGGGTCAGCACGAAGAGCACGAGGAAGAGCACGAGGCCTTCCAGCAGCGCCTCGTAGATCTGGCTCGGATGGCGCGCGAAGGGGCCGCCATTGGGGAAGACGACCGCCCAGGGAACGTCCGTCGGGCGGCCCCAGAGTTCGGAATTGACGAAGTTCGTCACCCGCACGATGCCGAGGCCGACCGGCGCGCCGACCGCGATCGTGTCGAACAGGCTCCAGGCCGAAAAGCCGCGGCGGCGCGCGAACAGGATCATCGCGATGGTGACGCCGGCGAGCCCGCCATGGAACGACATGCCGCCGCGCCAGATCGCCAGCGCGTCGAGCGGGTTTTCCGCATAGCGCGCGAAATCGTAGAACAGCATGTAGCCGATGCGCCCGCCGAGCACGACGCCGGCCGCCGCCCAAATCAGGAAATCGTCGATGTCGACCGGTTTGATCGGCGCGGTGTCGTTCGGCCACAGATGGGGCGTGGCGATCAATTTGCGCGCGTACCACCAGGCGAAGAGGATGCCGACGACGTAACCGAGCCCGTACCAGTGGATCGCGAGCGGGCCGAGCTGCAGGGCGACCGGGTCGATGTTGGGGAAGGCGAGCGCCGTCAGGGGAAGGGCGAAATAATCGGGCAAGGCAGGCTCCGCAGGCGAATGTCGCGAGCCTCATATGGCGCGGGCGGGTTTGCCGGGTCAAGCAGCCGCTTTTCCTTGCAATGTGAGGGGGCGGCGACTACCTCAAACGAAACGGTGTTCCTGACGCGAGGTGTGAAGATGTCGACCGGCCCCAACCGCATTCTGGACGAGTTCGCCAAGCTGATGACCGATGCCGCCGGTGCCGCGCAGGGCGTGCGCCGCGAGTTCGAGACGGCCTTTCGCGGCCAGGCCGAGCGCATCCTGAATTCCATGGACCTCGTCCAACGCGAGGAGTTCGAGGCGGTGCGCGAGATGGCGCTCAAGGCGCGCGCGGAAAACGAGAAGCTCGCCGCGCGGATCGACGCGCTCGAGGCCAAACTCGCCGACAAGCCGGTCGAGCCGACCCACTGAGGCCGCCCGCCGAACGGCAAGACAAGTTTTGCGCAAGTTTCGCGCCCGTGTTTCTCCACAGGGCCCCGGCGCGAAAACGCCTTTTCGCTGAATCGCTTAAGCGTTCCTTCATCTTTGCCGCCTTGCGACTATCCACATGTTGCTCCGGCCCGCTCCCAAAAAGGGGCTGTTCACGGGACTCGGCATCAATAGACTGAATTTACAGCATGATTCGAAGCGCTCCTGAGTGTTCGAACCATGCGGGAGAGAGCGGGGCGACCGAGATTCGCAGCGCTCGCACCAAGGGTTTCAGTCCGCGTCGGGCAGGTCCTGAATGGCGCTATTCCTGCGCCGGGAACGAACGGGAAAGCAAAGATCTTGATGAGCCTTCTTGAACTCGATATCGCCCGCGATCTCCACCCGGTGGATGTGATCGAGCATGTCGCCAACACCAATGAATGGTCGTTCGAGCGGACAGGCAGCGACGAGATCGCGATCTCGGTGGCGGGGAGCTGGACGGATTATCACGTCTCCTTCTCCTGGATGGAGGATTTCGAGGCATTGCACCTCGCCTGCGCCTTCGACATCAAGGTGCCCGAAAACCGCACGCTCGAAGTCATGCGCCTGCTCTCGCTCATCAACGAGCAGATGCTGTTCGGCCATTTCGACCTGTGGGAGCAGGAAGGCGCGATCATGTTCCGCCAGTCGCTGCTGCTCTCGGGCGGCGCCGAGCCGACGAGCCAGCAGGTCGAAGTCCTTCTGCACTCCGCGCTCGAAGCCTGCGAATGCTACTTCCCCGCCTTCCAGTTCGTCGTCTGGTCCGGCTCGAGCGCCAAGGATGCGCTGGCGAATGTGCTCTTCGAGACCCGCGGCAACGCCTGACCCATTGATTCGCGCCAGAGCGGCCTGCAAACGGCTCAATTCTGCGCTTCCGGTGCTCACGTACTAATGGACGCTCCGCTCCGGTTCTCGAATTGAACCGTTTTCGACTCGCTCTGAGCCGAATCTGCGACCTCGCGCAAAGAGACATTCATGCCCGCAAGCGACCTGAAACCCGAGATCAGCTTTGCCGATTTCGACAAGGTCGACATCCGCGCGGGCACGATCGTCGAGGCGGAGCCTTATCCCGAGGCGCGCAAGCCGTCGATCAAGCTCAAGATCGATTTCGGGACGCCGCTCGGGGTCAAGAAATCCTCGGCGCAGATCACCACCCATTACGAGCCGGCAGACCTCGTCGGCAAGCAGGTCATGGCCGTGGTGAACTTTCCGCCGCGGCAGATCGGCAAGTTCATGTCGGAAGTCCTGACGCTCGGCTTTCCGGACGAAGCCGGAGAGGTCGTGCTCGCGGCGATCGACAAGCGGGTGCCGGATGGCGGGCGGTTGTTTTAGGCGTATTTTTCTGGCTGCTTGTGGGTTTCAGCAATACCGAGGCATGGATTCCTGTGACGAGCACAGGAATGACGGCGATGTTGGTGCAACTCGCAATGGTTGGCGACTAGCTTCACCAGATCCGCCGTCATTCCTGTGCTTGTCACAGGAATCCAGGCCTCGACTCCGCGCCACGCGCAGGCGGCCCAGACCTGTGCCGCCCATCATCATCCCATCGAACTCGTCGGCAAGCAGGTCATGGCCTTGGTGAACTTTCCGCCGCGGCAGATCGGCAAGTTCATGTCCGAAGTGCTGACTTTGGGTTTTTCGGACGAGGCCGGCGAGGTCGTGCTCGCTGCGATCGACAAGCGGGTGCCGGATGGCGGGCGGTTGTTCTAGAGGGCCTTTTCTGTAGGCTAGCGCATCTGACCAATGCCGAGGCATGGATTCCTGTGACCCCCGTGACAAGCACGGGGGCAGGCAAGCACAGGAATGACGGAGACGTTGATGCCAATCGCCAGCGTTGACGATTGATGCCACCCCATCCGCGTCATTCCTGTGCTTGTCAAAGGAATCCAGGCCTCGAACTCCGCGCCACGCGCAAGCGGCGCCGACCAGCCGCTAGTCGTCCTCCCGCCGCGACCGCTCGGCATGCCAGTCCCGGTCGATCCTGCCTTCTTCGGCCTTGTGGAAATATTGCGAGCAGACCAGCCAGCCCTTGAGCGGGCGCAGGAGTGCGGCGCAGCAGGCGACGATCAGCGGCAGGGTCGTGATCACGTGGACCCAGAGCGGCGGCTCGAAATTGACCTGGATCCACACCGCGAAGGCGAGGGCGGGCACGCAGGCGAGCGACATGGCGAAGAAGGCGGGACCGTCGGCGGGATCGGCGAAGGAATAGTCGAGGCCGCAGACCTCGCAGCGCGGGGCGAGCGTCAGGAAGCCGTCGAACAGGTGCCCCTTCTGGCATTGCGGGCAGCGGCCCAGAATGCCGGTCTTCATCGGATTGTCGGTGGGATTGTAGATCGTATCGGTCATCGTCTTGCACTTTGCTGGCCATGACGGCTCGCATATCCGTGGCAGACATCGTTCGCCGCAACAATGCGGCAAGTCACCCTGCGGCAATCTAGCAGGTTTCGCGCCCTAGCGCGCGCTCACGCCGGAACGCGGATGACGGCGCGCAGGCCGCCGAGCGGGCTTTCGCCCAGCGTGATGTCGCCGCCATGGGCGCGGGCGATGTCGCGAGCGATGGAGAGGCCGAGGCCGGTGCCGCTCGCGTCCTGATTGCGCGCCTCGTCGAGGCGCACGAAGGGCTTGAACACGTCCTCGCGCCGCTCGGCGGGTATGCCCGGCCCGTTGTCGTCGACCGTCACGGTCAGCGATCCGGCCGAATGGACGGCCGCGATCTCGACCTTTTTCGCATAGCGGAAGGCGTTGCCGACGATGTTGGACAGGAGCCGCGAGAAGGCGATCGGCCGCACGGTGATCTCGGGCCGGCCGGACAGCTTGGTCGCCAGCTTGCGCTTTCTCAGCTTGGCCTCCGCCTCCAGCTTGCCGAGGAATTCCTCGAGGTCGAAGAATCCGGTGTCTTCCGAGGCGTCGCCCTTGGCGAAGGCGAGGTAGCCTTCCAGCATCGACTGCATGTCGTCGATGTCCTGCTCCATCGGCTTGGTGTCCATCTTGGAGCCGGCGAGCGCGAGCTGCAGCTTGAAGCGGGTCAGGATGGTGCGCAAATCGTGGCTGACGCCGGTCAGCATCGCGGTGCGCTGCTCGATCTGGCGCTCGATGCGCTCGCGCATCTGGATGAAAGCCTTGCCGGCGCGGCGCACCTCGTCGGCCCCCCGCGGGCGGAAATCGGTGGGCATCGGCCGGCCCTTGCCGAAGCTTTCGGCGGCCTCCGCAAGCTGCAGGATCGGGCGGATCTGGTTGCGCAGGAAGGCGATGGCGATGGCGAGCAGCACCAGCGACGTGCCGCCCATCCACAGAAGGAAGATGTGCGTGTTCGATGCATAGGTCTGCGAGCGCCGGGCGAAGACGCGCAGCACCTTGTCCTGCAACTGGACGCGGATTTCGATGACGTTGGAATTGCCGACCGTGTCGAGCCAGAAGGGCCGGTTGATCTGCCGGTTGATCTCCTGACTCAAGAAATGGTCGAGGATCGAGAAGAACGGCTTCGGCCCCGGTGAGGGCAGGGGGTCGGGCGGCAAGAGATCTACCTTCAGCCCCAGCCGCTCCTGCGCGATGCGGATCGCGTTGGCGTAGTTGTCGCCCGGCGGATAGGTCTCGATCATGTCGATGATCGCGGCGATGTCGCGCGTCACGCCGGCCGAAAGGCGCATCGTCACCGTCTGCCAGTGGCGCTCCATGAAGACGAAGGCGACGATCGACTGGAACAGGATCATCGGCGCGATGACGATGATCAGCGAGCGCGCGTAGAGGCGCTTGGGCATATAGCGCGCGACGCGCCGCGCGCTGCGCTGCCACAGCGCCATGACGCTCTCGCCGAAGCTCGGCGCCGGCTTGTGCGCCTCGCTCTGCCGTTCCGTGATGTCCGAACTCGCCATCGTCACCTGCCGCCTGCCCCGGTCAGGATAGGGCGAAGCGATGCTCCAAGGAAAGCCTTGCGCGCTATTCCACGCTCAGCCTGTAGCCGATGCCGCGCACCGTCTGCAGCCAGATCGGGTTGGACGGGTCCTTCTCGATCTTGCGGCGCAGGCGGTTGATCTGCACGTCGATCGTGCGCTCGCCCACTTCCGAGCCGTCGCCGACGAGCTCGTGGCGGGGGATCGTCTCGCCGGCGCGCTCGGCGAACATCGCCAGGATTTCCTGCTCGCGGTCGGTCAGGCGCAGCAGTTCGCCGCCACGCTTCAGTTCGCGCCGCGTGATCTGGAACGTGTAGGGGCCGAAGACGATCTGCTCGACCTTCGGCGTCGTCAGCGGGCCGCCGCGGCGCAGGATCGCGTTGACGCGCAGGATCAGTTCGCGCGGGTCGAAGGGCTTGGGCAGGTAGTCGTCGGCGCCAGCTTCCAGGCCCTCGACGCGCTTGTCGGTCTCCGACAGCGCGGTCAGCATCAGGATCGGCACGTCCTTTTCCGCGCGCAGCGATTTCGTCAGTTCGACGCCCGTCTCGCCCGGCATCATCACGTCGAGCACGATCAGGTCGAAATCGAGCCCGGCCAGCTTGCGGCGAGCCTCGGCCGCGTCGCCCGCGGCGGTCACGCGGAAACCGTTCTCGCCCAGATATTGCTCGAGCAGGCTGCGGATGCGCGTGTCGTCGTCGACGATGAGCAGATGCGGGGCATCGTCATCCAGAATTGGAGTGGTCTCGGTCATGAATGCTCCCTTCGATCCCCCGCCCGAAAGTCTTTTCCTATCGCGTTGCTTCCGGTTCGGCGACCGCTTTATCCTGCACGTTTCCAGCGCCGCCGGGAAGCTGTTCGATCTGGGCGCGCAGGTCGGGATCGACCATCGATTTCAGGAAGGTCTCGACCGTCTCGCGATCCTGCGTGTCCAGGCGCGTCAGTGCATTGGCGATACGGCGGGACTGTGGCGCAGCCAGCGCAAGCGCGAGGTCGCGGCCCTTGGCGGTGGGGTAGAGCTCGCGCTGGCGCCGGTCGCGCAGGCCCTGGATCTGGACGATGTAGCCGGTGTCGATCAACTGTTTCAGCACGCGCGCCAGGCTCTGCTTGGTGATCTTGAGCACGTCCAGAAGCTCGGCGACCGTCAGGCCCGGTATGCGGTTGACGAAGTGGACCACGCGGTGATGCGCGCGCCCGAACCCATAGGTCGCCAGCAACTGGTCCGGATCGGAGGTGAAATCGCGATAGGCGAAGAAGAACAGCTCGATCATCGAAAAATCGATACCGTCGTCGACCGTCAGCGGGGTTCGGATCGCCTTGGCCAGTTCGGCCGGTTTCTTCGCCATCATCGTATCGTCAGCCTAGCAGATTCGAAATTTATGTCAGCCTTGTTGACATAAATTGCACGGGCTTGTAATTTTTGCCAATCTTTTCGCCAATTGACGAACGAAAAGGCAAGCGGAAGCGGATTTTTCTGGAATTTCCTTCAATTTGCCACGCCGTCGCGCCAATCGGGCGGAACGCGACAAGACAAGAAACGCAGCTCTCAACGATCAGGGCACAGGCCCGCGGGAGGTTATCATGGCATCCGTTCCCTTCGACCAACTGGACGGCCATATCTGGATGAACGGCGAATTCGTCAAATGGGCGGACGCCAAGATTCACGTGCTGACCCACGGTCTCCACTATGCCAGCGCCGTGTTCGAGGGCGAGCGGGCCTATGGCGGCGAGATCTTCAAGCTGACCGAGCACACCGAGCGCCTGCACGAATCCGCGCGCCTGCTCGGCTTCAAGATTCCCTATTCGGTCGCCGAGATCGACGATGCCTGCCGCGAACTCCTCGAGAAGCAGGGCTTCCAGGACGCCTATGTCCGCCCGATCGCCTGGCGCGGCTCGGAGATGATGGGCGTTTCGGCGCAGAACAACCGCATCAATTGCGCCATCGCGATCTGGCAGTGGCCGAGCTATTTCGACCCCGAGCAGAAGCTCAAGGGCATCCGCCTCGACCTTGCCGAATACCGCCGCCCCGACCCGCGCACCGCGCCGTCCAAGTCGAAGGCGGCCGGCCTCTACATGATCTGCACGCTCTCCAAGCACGCGGCGGAAGCCAAGGGCTATGCCGACGCGCTGATGCTCGACTGGCGCGGCCGCGTCGCGGAAGCCACGGGCGCCAACGTCTTCTTCGTCAAGGACGGCCAGATCCACACGCCGGACCCGGACTGCTTCCTCGACGGCATCACCCGCCGCACGGTCATCGACCTTGCCAAGCGCCGCGGCATCGAAGTCGTCCAGCGCGCGATCCAGCCGGAGGAGATGGAAGGCTTCACCGAGTGCTTCCTCACCGGCACGGCCGCCGAAGTCACCCCGGTCTCCGAAGTCGGCCCCTACCGCTTCACGCCGGGCGAGATTTCGCGCAACCTGATGAACGACTATTCCGCCGAAGTGCAGCCCAAGCACGCGATTGCGGCGGAGTAGGGCGAAGCGCGTCATTCCGGAATTCGGTCCGCGCGAAGCGGCGGACCGAATTCCGGAACCCATTCCGTGCGGTTTCCCCCTGGGCATGACGGTCACGGAATGGTACCCGCATACGGGCTCGCCGCTTCGCGTCGCACCCGTTGCGGGATGACGCAATTCGAGCCAACACCTCGACCCTTGCAATCCGCCCGCATTCTCCTCAGGTAGAGCCCGACCAAGAGGAGACCATCATGGGTGAGATGAGAGCGGGGATCGTCCCCGTCACGCCGTTCCAGCAGAACTGCACGATCCTGTTCGACGAGGCGACGAAGCGCGGCGTCGTCGTCGATCCGGGCGGCGACGTCGAGACGCTGCAAAAGGTCATCGCGGAGAACGGGCTGACGATCGAAGCGATCTGGCTGACGCACGGCCATCTCGACCATGCCGGCGGCGCGATGGAACTGAAGGAAGCGCTCGGCGTCGACATCGTCGGCCCGCACGAGGCCGACGCGCCGCTGCTGTCGCGGATCGCCGATCAGGCTCGCAATTACGGCATCGAGGGCCTCGCCAACTGCACGCCCGACCGCTACCTGGCCGAGGGAGAGAAGGTGTCGTTCGGCGAGCACGAGTTCGAGGTGCTGCACTGCCCCGGCCATGCGCCCGGCCACGTCGTCTATTACAACCGCGCCGCCAGGTTCGCCCATGTCGGCGACGTGCTCTTTTCCGGCTCGATCGGCCGCACGGATCTACCGGGCGGCGACCACGAGACGCTGATCCGCTCGATCAAGGAAAAGCTGCTGCCGCTCGGCGACGAGATCGGCTTCATCTGCGGCCACGGGCCGGGCGGACGGTTCGGCGAGGAGCGGCGGAACAATCCGTTCCTGGTGTGATGCCCCAACAAAAAAAAGCCCGCCGATCGGCGGGCTTTTTCATTAATTCCTGAAATCTCAGTTCGCTTCGCAGAACCGGCGGACGCCGTCATAGCCGACGAAGGTGCCGGTGTCCGGGTCGAACGAGCGGTAGCGGTCCGAGCAGTAGCGGTACCAGTCGCGGGTCCACGGCTCGAAGCTCGAATAGCGCTCGACATAGACCGGGCGGGGCTGTTCGTAGACGCGGACGGGGCGCTGGTAGACGGAACGCGGGGCGTAGTAGCCGTCGTCGTAGTAGCGCTCGCGGTAGACGGGGCGGTTGGCCGAGCCGGCGATCAGCGCGCCGGCGGCAAGGCCGAGGACGCCGGCGGCGACGACATCGCCGCCATTGACGCGGTCGCGATGGCGCCAGCGCTCGCCGGCATTGGCGGGGATGGCGGCGGTGAGCGCCGTGACTGCAACGAGTGCGGAGACGGCGGCGGTCTTCACAATGCGGTTCATCGTCTTAACTCCTGGCCGGCCCAAACACATCCATCGCCGGCGTTGCATGAAAATTTAAGTCTGTTTCGATGAACGGACGCTGAACGGCAAATCACGGATCGAGACGCACGGAAAAGCCCCGCGAAGCGGGTACGCGGGGCTCCAGGATGCGGTGCGGCGTCAGCCGACGGTGAGGTTGACGGCCTTCGGCCCCTTGCCGCGCTTGTCCGGCTCGGTGTCGAAGCTCACCTTCTGGCCGTCCTCCAGGCCCGGCAGGCCCGAGGCCTGCACGGCCGAAATGTGGACGAACACGTCCTTTTGCCCGTCATCCGGCGTGATGAAGCCGAAGCCCTTGGCGTGATTGAAGAATTTGACTGTTCCACTCTGCGGCATGGGAAAGTTCCTCATCTCCCGGGATTGCGTCAGGGGTGTTCGGCCCCATGACCTATGGGTGCACCACTGACGGGTGCATGCTTGGGCAGTGCTCTTTTGGGGGAGAAGAAACAGGTCAGCGCGTTGTGGAGCCTATCCGAAGCTCTCTTTTTTCGCGGTCGAGCCGGATGGACTTTGCGAGCGCTCATGGTCGTCTGGTCTGTCGATCCGGTCATTCTATTCCAGTCTCCGGGCCGGCAGTTGCCCGAACGTCAAGACTGTCCCGCATTTTGAAACACTCGGCAAGAAAAAGTTTCCTGCACGTGTGAAGCGATAAATCCGGGCAAAGAAAAAGCGCCGCGGTGGGCGGCGCTTTCGTGTTCACCTGCAGCGTTGCTGCGAAGCGATCAGGCTTCCTGAAGGTTGACGGCCTTCGGGCCCTTGCCCATGCGGTCCGGCTCGACGTCGAAGGTGACCTTCTGGCCGTCGACGAGGGTGCGCAGGCCGGACTTTTCGACGGCCGAGATGTGGACGAAGACGTCCTTCTGGCCGTTGTCCGGCGTGATGAAGCCGAAACCCTTGGTGGTGTTGAAGAACTTTACGGTGCCGCTCTGGCTGCTCATGTGGGACTCCTATGCCCTGATTATGAAGTGCGCCCGCTGTTCGGTCGTGGGCGCGGTCGTCGAGAGTTCACGAAATCGGGGAAAGGTCGTCCAAAACGTTCCAGTCTCCGGGCCGTCAAATACCCGAACGCGTATTGCATGACACGGAAATCCGCTTCTGGCAAGGCGCGTCCTGTGCCGCTTCAGCCGGGGGAGGTGGCGGGCGTCGTCATGTAGCGCTCGCCGCGAAGGCCGAGCCATGTCGAGACCATCATCACGACGAGCAGCAGCGCGAAGGGCAGGCCGGTCGCCACCGCCGCCGCCTGCAGCGAGACGAGCCCGCCGCCGAGCAGCAGCGCGATCGCCACCAGCCCCTCGAAGCTCGCCCAGAACACGCGCTGGGCGACCGGCGCGTCGACCTTGCCGCCGGCGGTGATGGTGTCGATGACCAGCGAGCCGGAATCCGACGAGGTGACGAAGAAGACGATCACCAGGACGATGCCGAGAAAGGAGACGATCTGCGTCAGCGGGAAGGCGTTCGCCATGATGAAGAGCTTCAAATCGTCGGACGCTTCCGACAGGGCCGCGTTGGCCGCATTGGCGACCTGGTCGATCGCTGCGCCACCGAAGGTCGACATCCAGACGATCGACAGGATCGTCGGCACGATCAGGACACAGGTGACGAACTCGCGCACCGTGCGACCGCGCGAGACGCGGGCGATGAACATGCCGACGAAGGGCGACCAGGAGATCCACCACGCCCAGTAGAAGGTCGTCCAGCCATGCAGGAAGTTGACGTCCTCGCGGCCGAACGGGTTGGCGAGCGGCAGGAAATGCGTCGCGTAGGCGGCCGCGTTCTCGAAGAAGCCGGTCACGATAACGAGCGTCGGCCCGGCGAGGAGGATGAAGGCGAGCAGGATCAGCGCCAGCACCATGTTGATCTCGGAGAGGCGCTTCACGCCGGCGTCGAGGCCGGCGACCACCGAGCCGAGCGCGATGGCGGTGATGAAGACGATGAGGATCACCTTGTTGCCGTCCGAGGCCTCGATGCCGAACAGGAACTCGATGCCGGCCATCGCCTGCTCGGCGCCGAGGCCGAGCGAGGTGGCGAGGCCGAAGAGCGTGGCGAAGACGGCCAGGATGTCGATGACGTGGCCGGGCCAGCCCCAGACGCGCTCGCCGAGGAGTGGATAGAAGACCGAGCGCAGCGTCAGCGGCAGGCCGCGATTGTAGGCGAAGAAGGCGAGCGAGAGCCCGACGACGGCGTAGATCGCCCAGGGATGCAGGCCCCAATGATAGATGGTGGCCGCCATGGCCAGCGCCTGCGCGGCGGCCGGGTCGCCTTCGGCGCCGCCGAGCGGCGCCCAGTCCGTGCGCACGCCGCCTTCGCTGGCCACCCCGCCGAGCGCGGCTTCATAATGGGTCAGCGGTTCGGAGACGCCGAAATACATCAGGCCGATGCCCATGCCGGCGGCGAACAGCATCGCGAACCAGCCGAGATAGCCGTAGTCGGGCCGCGCATCCGCGCCGCCGAGCCGGATCGAGCCGAGCGGCGTGACGATCAGCGCGAGGCTGAAAAGGACGAAGAGGTTGCCCGCGATCATCAGCAGCCAGTCGAAATTGTCCGTCAGCCACGGCCGCAGCCAGGAGAAGAACTCTTCCGTCGTCGCCGGAAAGCTCATGGCGAGGATGACGAAAGCCACGATGACGCCGCCCGACACCACGAAGACCGGGTTGTGGATGTCGAGACCCATGACCTGGATGTTGTCCTGGCCGACCTCATAGTCGATGTCGTCCACGGTGACCGTGCTGTTGGAATCTTCGTTCATCGTCGTCCCTCGGATTGCGTGGCCCCTCGTCTTCCAGGCCGATCGGCCGTGGGGCAATTGCCCGCCGGACGCAACGGATGCGTCAAAAAGAATGCGGGATCGCGTAGCCTGAAGCTAACGCGATCCCGCCATGTTTCAACCACAATGCGCCAAACGCAACGGCAGGTTGGTTCAGGTCAGCGACGCCGTGAAGCGCTGGATGCGGCTGCATGCCTCTTCCAGAAGCTCTTCCGACGTGGCGTAGGAAATGCGGAAATTGGGGCCGAGGCCGAAGGCCGAACCGTGGACGACGGCGACGCCTTCCTGCTCCAGCAGCGCCGAGACGAAATCCTCGTCGGTCTCGATCACCTTGCCGCCCTGCGTCTTCCTGCCGATCGTGCCCTCGCAGGACGGATAGACGTAGAAGGCGCCTTCCGGCACCGGGCAGGAAATGCCCTTGGCCTGGTTCAGCATCGAGACGACGAGGTCGCGGCGGCCCTGGAAGATGTCCTTGTTCTTCGCCACGAAGTCCTGCGGGCCGTTCAGCGCCTCGACCGCCGCCCATTGCGCGATCGTGCAGGCGCCGGAGGTCTGCTGGCCCTGGATCATGTCCATCGCCTTGATGAGCTGGACGGGACCGGCCGCATAGCCGATGCGCCAGCCGGTCATGGCATAGGCCTTGGAGACGCCGTTCATCGTCAGCGTACGGTCGTAGAGCTTGGGCTCGACCTCGGCGATCGTCTTGAAGACGAAGTCGCCATAGGTCAGGTGCTCGTACATGTCGTCCGTCAGCGTCCACACATGCGGGTGCTTCAGGAGCACGTCGGCGATGGCGCGCAGCTCGGCCTCCGTATAGGCCGCGCCCGAGGGGTTCGACGGCGAGTTCATCAACAGCCACTTGGTCTTCGGCGTGATGACCTTTTCCAGCGCTTCTGCCGTGAGCTTGAAGCCGTTCTCGATCGAGGTGTCGGCGAAGACGGACGTGCCGCCGCAGATCGCCACCATCTCGGGGTAGGAGACCCAGTAGGGGCGGGGGATGATGACCTCGTCGCCGGCGTTCAGCGTCGCCATGAAGGCGTTGAACAGGATCTGCTTGCCGCCGGTGCCGACGATGGTCTGCTCGGGCGTGTAATCGAGATTGTTCTCGCGCTTGAACTTGGCTGCGATGGCCTTGCGCAGTTCGGGGATGCCGGAGACCGGCGGATACTTGGTCTCGCCGCGGCGGATGGCGTCGACGGCGGCGTCCTTGATGTTGTCCGGCGTGTCGAAATCGGGCTCGCCGGCGCCAAGGCCGATGACGTCGCGACCCTGCGCTTTCAGTTCGCGCGCCTTCTGCGTCACCGCGATGGTGGCGGACGGCTTCACGCGGGAAAGGGCATCGGCAAGAAAGGCCATGGTCATTCGTCTCCGGCTCTCGATCAGCCGCCTCTCGCGGCCGCCGGCTTAATGAATGATCCGGCGCCAAATCGCAAGGCTCGACGGTGGGAGCAAGAGGAGAGAATTAACGGCTGCTTAGCCTTGTCGGCCTAGACTGGGAGGTCGGTTTCAACGCCCCAGGGAGGGCCTTTCGTCTTGGCCCGCAGTCTCGGCCTGCCGCACATCATGCGCGAAGCCGACGGCACCGCCGTCGGCCATTGGGGACCCTACGTCCTCAAGACCGCGTTCCAGCCGATCTTCGCCTTCGAGCCGGGCGGGCTGAAGCAGCGCGCCTATGAGGGGCTGATCCGGCCGTTCCGCGACGGCGATGCGACGTCTCCCGGCCAGTTCTTCGCCGCCATCCCGACCATCGACCGGCTGCGCGTCGAGGCGCTGGCGCGCGATCTTCACATCCTCAATGCCGGCGCCGCCTTCGGGCCGGACATCACGCTCTTCATCAATTTCGACCCGTCGCTGTTCTGCGAAAAGCCGATCGTCGACACCGCGCTGCACGAGATGCGCATCGTGCTCGGCGAGGCCGGCATCCCGTTTTCCAACGTCGTCTGCGAAGTGACCGAGCAGCCGTCCGGGTCGGCAGCCGCGCTGCAGGATTTCGTCGCCGCGCTGCGCAGCGAGGGCTATCGCGTCGCCGTCGACGATTACGGCGCCGAAAGCTCCGACATGGAGCGGGTCAAGCAGTTGCGGCCCGACATCGTCAAGTTCGACGCCAAATGGGTAGCCCGACTGATGGATTCCCAGCCGGGCGTGACGCTGCTTAAGGTCATGGTCGGCGAGTTTCGGCAAATGGGCATCGTGACCGTCTTCGAGGGCATCGAGGAAACCTGGCAGCTCGACGTCGCGGCCGAGGTCGGCGCGTCGATGGTCCAGGGCTTCGTGCTCGCCCGCCCCGAACTCGCGCCGACGCGCTTCCGGCCCGACCCGCCGGCAGGCGCGGAGGTGATCCTGCCGCGCGGAGAGGCGCCGGCCGAGCCGTCGCTCCACGATGCGCTGCCGGTTCCGCCGCGCCGTCCGCAGGGCCGCGTCTTCGGCAGGCGGGGGCTGACATGAGCGAACTCGAAACGCTGCGCGCCGAGGTCAAAGCTCTCATCCGCCACGACGAGATCGGCCTTGCCTTCGGCCATTTCGACGGGCACGTGCTGCGCTCGGCCTACCAGCCGGTCTACCGCCTGCAGAAGGGGCGGCTCGCCGTCGTCGGCGCGCGGGCGCTGGTGCGTCCGAGCCGCGACGGGCGGCCGGCGCTACCCTCGCGCTTCTTCGAACGGCTGGACGCGGCGGACCGCCTCGTCTTCGAGTGCCTGTGCCGCGCGCTCCACATCGCGAACCTGCCCTATCTCGACCTCGACACCGCGACGCTTGCGCTCAGGCTCGACGCGCTGGCGCCTTCGATGCTCGGCCCGGCGCTGGCGCTGCTCCGCGAGGCGACGGACGAACTCGAGGAGGAAGGCCACGATCCGCCGCGCATCTGGTGCGAGTTCCCGTCGGCCGAGACGGCGCCCGAACAGGCGCGCGCGGTGCGCGCCAACGGGTTCCGCGTGGCGCTGTGCGATTTCGGGCCGGACCCGGCCGGCGTCTCCGCCGCGACCAGCGCGTCGCCCGACTATGTGCGCTTCGACGGCGCCTGGTTCCGCACCGTGGCGCGCGCGCCCGATGCGATCGGGCTTCTCACACGGCTCACCGCGCTCCTCCACGCCGAGGGCATCGAGGTGATGGTCGACGGGGTCGAGACGACGCCGCAATTCGAGGCCGCGCTCGAGATCGGGGCGGACATGTTCCAGGGCTTCCTGTTCGCGCCGCCCTTCCTCGCCGGCTCCGCCTTCACGCAGCGCCCATTGCGCCTGCCGGAACTGCTTCGCCCGCACGCCAAGATCATCCCGCTGCGCCGGCCGGCGTAGGCCGATCCATCAGCAGAAATCATCGACCCATCGCCGCGGCGCGCTCGCTTGCGCTTGCAACCCTTGGCATGCTCGCGCCGCACTCACCGGAGACCGACATGCTCACCCTTTACGGTTCGACCACCAGCGGCAATTGCTACAAGCCGCGCCTGCTCCTCGCCAAGCTCGGGCGGCCGTTCAGCCATGTCGAGGTCTCGACCGTCGACGGCGGCACGAAGACGGCGGACTACCTGGCGAAGAACCCCAACGGAAAAGTGCCGCTGCTCGAACTGGAGGACGGCCGGCTGCTCGCCGAGAGCAACGCCATCCTGCTGCACCTCGCCGAGGGCACCCGCTTCCTTCCCGCCGACGCCTATGAGCGCGCGCTGTGCTACCAGTGGCTCTTCTTCGAGCAGTACAGCCACGAGCCGCAGATCGCCGTGCGCCGCTCGCTGGTGGTTTATCCGCACCTTGCCGCGTTCGCGACCGCGGAACGGATGGCCGCGCTTCTGGAGGGCGGCAACAAGGCGCTGGCGGTGATGGAGGACCGGCTCGCGAAGGCGCCGTTCTTCGCCGGCGAAACAGTGTCCGTCGCCGACATCGCGCTCTACGCCTACACCCACGACGCGGGCACCGCCGGTTTCGATTTGGCGCGGTTTCCTTTCGTTTCGGCGTGGCTTTCGCGCGTTGCCGCCGATGAAGGCCATGTCGAAATCGGTTGGAAACCTGCCTAAACCCTATGCAGGCTGCGGATTTTGACGCCCTGCCTGTTGACTCTTAGCCGATTTCGGGAAATTTCGTTTCCAGTTTCACCGGATAACAGCAAAACTGTTGTCCGGTTGTCACAAACCGCCGATAGTGCGGTTCGCGGAAGTAACCTTTCGCCAACAAACGGGAGCGAAACATGTCCATGAAAGCCTATGCGGCGGGTCTTGCCGCCACCTTCACCCTTCTGTCCGCGTCGACCGCGCTCGCCCAGACGCGCATCGAGTGGTGGCACGCCATGTCCGGCGCCAACAACGAAGTCGTCGACACGCTTGCCAAGGAATTCAACGACAGCCAGGACGAGTACGAAGTCGCCCCGGTCTTCAAGGGCACCTATCCCGAGACGCTGAACGCCGGCATCGCCGCGTTCCGCGCCAACCAGGCGCCGCACATCATCCAGGTCTTCGACGTCGGCACGGGCGTCATGATGGCCGCCGAAGGCGCGGTGAAGCCGGTCGCCGACATCCTGTCGATGGGCGGCACCGAGTTCGACAAGTCGCAGTACCTGGCCGGCATCGCCGCCTATTACTCGCGTCCGGACGGCACGATGCTGTCGTTCCCGTACAACTCGTCCTCGCCGATCCTCTACTACAACAAGGACATCTTCGAGGAAGCCGGCCTTGATCCCGAAGCTCCGCCCGCGACCTGGCCGGAAGTCTTCGAAGCCGCCAAGAAGATCAAGGAATCGGGCGCGGCCGAGTGCGGCCTGACCTCGACCTGGCTGACCTGGATCGGCCTGGAAAACTTCGCCGCCTGGAACAACCTCCAGTACGGCACCAACGAGAACGGCCTCGCCGGCACCGATGTCGAGCTGAAGATCAACGAGGGCATGTTCGTCACCCACTTCCAGAACATCGCCGACCTCGCCAAGGACGATACGTTCCGTTACGGCGGCCGCACGTCCGAAGCCAAGCAGCTCTTCCTGTCGGGTGAGTGCGCGATCCTGACGGAATCCTCCGGCGGTCTCGGCGACGTCCTGAAGTCGGGCCTCAATTACGGCCTCGGCCAGCTTCCCTACTATCCGGAAGCCGAAGGCGCGCCGCAGAACACCATCCCCGGCGGCGCCAGCCTCTGGGTGTTCGAAGGCAAGTCGGACGAGGAATATGCCGGCGTCGCGGCGTTCTTCGAGTTCCTGTCGCAGACCGAAATCCAGGCCCGCCTGCACCAGGTCTCCGGCTATCTGCCGGTCACCATGGAAGCCTATGAGGCGACCAAGGAATCCGGCTTCTACGACGAGAACCCGGGCCGCGAGATCCCGATCACCCAGATGATGGGCAAGGAGCCGACCGAGAATTCGCGCGGCGTGCGCCTCGTCAACCTGCCGCAGGTCCGCGACATCCAGAACGAAGAGTTCGAAAAGATGCTCGCCGGCGAACAGGACGCCCAGACCGCCCTCGACAACGCCGTCGAGCGCTCGAACGCGGCGATCCAGGAAGCCATCGGCAACTAAGCCGGCTTTTTACGGTCGACATTGCCGCCCGCGTGGCCAACACGCGGGCGGTTCTTTACAAGGAACGGGCGAACGCTTTCGCCCATCCGTTCCAGGCCCGGCTCCCGAGAGGAAATCCCTTGTCCCCGCGCGTCGTCTTTCCCAACAAGATCCTGCCCTATGCGCTGCTGCTGCCGCAGCTCGTCATCGTCGGCATCTTCTTCTACTGGCCGGCAAGCCAGGCGCTCTACCAGTCGGTGCTGCGCGAGGACCCGTTCGGCCTGCGCACGACTTTCGTGGGGCTGCGCAATTTCGAGAAGGTCCTGTCGGCGCCGAGCTATCTGAACGCGGTGCAGAACACGGCGGTGTTCTCGGTCGCGGTGGCGTTCCTCGCCATGGCGATCGCGCTCCTGCTGGCGGTGATGGCGGACAAGATCATCAAGGGCAAGGGCGTCTACCGGACCATGCTGATCTGGCCCTATGCGGTGGCGCCGGCCATCGCCGGCATGGTGTGGCTGTTCATGTTCAATCCCGCCATGGGCACCTTCGCCTACATGCTGCGCGCGTCGGGCTATGCCTGGGACCCGCTGCTCAAGGGCGACCAGGCGATGATCCTCGTCATCGCGGCGGCGGCCTGGAAGCAGATCTCGTACAATTTCCTGTTCTTCGTCGCCGGCCTGCAGGCGATCCCGAAGACGCTGATCGAAGCCGCCGCCATCGACGGCGCGGGCGAGACCAAGCGCTTCTGGACGATCGTCTTCCCGCTGCTCGCGCCGACCACCTTCTTCCTGCTCGTCATCAACACGACCTACGCCTTCTTCGACACGTTCGGCATCATCCATGCCGTCACCGGCGGCGGTCCCGGCAAGGCGACCGAGACGCTGGTCTACAAGGTCTATCACGACGGCTTCGTGAACCTCATTCTCGGCGATTCCGCAGCCCAGTCGGTGATCCTGATGGTCATCGTCATCGCGCTCACGGCGATCCAGTTCCGCTATGTGGAAAAGAAGGTGCACTATGGCTGAGACAACTGCCAATGGCGCCGGCACGGCTGTAAAGCTCGGGCGCAAGGAAGAGGGCAACATGCTCGGCGTCTCCAGGACGTCGCGCATCATCGCCCATACGATCCTGATCATCGGCGTCCTGATCGTCGCCTTCCCGATCTACTACACCTTCGTCGCCTCGACCCATACGCTGCAGACGATCCTGCGCCCGCCGCTGCCGCTCCTGCCGGGCGACCAGTTCTTCGAGAACTACTACCAGGCGCTGTTCGGCGGAGTGGGGCGCATTGGCGGGGTCAGCGCCGGGACGCTGCTCTTCAACTCCACGGTGATGGCGCTCGGCATCGCGGTCGGCAAGATCGCGATCTCGGTCCTGTCGGCCTTCGCGATCGTGTTCTTCCGCTTCCCCGGCCGGATGGTGTTCTTCTGGATCATCTTCATCACGCTGATGCTGCCGGTCGAAGTGCGCATCCTGCCGACCTACAAGGTGATGGTGGATCTCGGCCTGATCGACACCTATGCCGGCCTGATCCTGCCGCTGATCGCGTCGGCGACGGCGACGCTTCTCTTCCGCCAGTTCTTCCTGACCATTCCGGGCGAGCTGATCGAGGCCGCGCGCGTCGACGGGGCAGGGCCGTGGCGCTTCTTCAAGGACATCCTGATGCCCCTGTCGAAGACCAACATCGCCGCGCTCTTCGTCATCATGTTCATCTATGGCTGGACGCAGTATCTGTGGCCGCTCCTGGTCACCAACTCCAATTCCATGAACACGATCGTCATCGCGCTTCGCAAGATGATCTCCTTCGCCGATGCCGACACCCAGTGGCATCTCGTCATGGTCACCGCCGTCCTCGCCATGCTGCCCCCGATCCTCGTCGTGCTCTTCATGCAGCGCTGGTTCGTCAAGGGCCTGGTCGAAACCGAGAAGTGAGTAGCCCGAAATGGCAAATGTCGAACTGAAGAACGTGCGCAAGGTCTATGGCGGCAGCGTCGAGGCCGTGAAGGGCGTGTCGATCTCGATCCCCGACGGCGACATGTGCGTCCTCGTCGGGCCGTCGGGCTGCGGCAAGTCCACGCTCTTGCGCATGATCGCCGGCCTGGAGACGATCACCGACGGCACGGTCTCGATCGGCGATGCGATCGTCAACGATCTCGGCCCGGTCGAGCGCGACATCGCCATGGTGTTCCAGAACTACGCGCTCTATCCGCACATGTCGGTCTACGACAACATGGCCTACGGCCTGCGCAACCGCGGCATGGCCAAGGACGAGATCGACCGGCGCGTGCGCGAGGCGGCGGCGACGCTCGGCCTTGCCGAATTCCTGCAGCGCCGTCCGCGCGAACTCTCCGGCGGCCAACGCCAGCGCGTCGCCATGGGCCGCGCCATCGTGCGCAGCCCGAAGGCCTTCCTGTTCGACGAGCCGCTCTCCAACCTCGACGCCAAGCTGCGCGGCCAGATGCGCGTCGAGATCAAGGGGTTGCAGAAGCGCCTCGGCGTCACCTCGGTCTACGTCACGCACGACCAGGTCGAGGCGATGACGCTGGCCGACACGCTGGTCGTCATGAATGGCGGCCTTGCCGAGCAGATCGACACGCCGATGGCGATCTACGAAAAGCCCGCCTCGACCTTCGTCGCCGGCTTCATCGGCTCGCCGGCGATGAACCTCATCACCGCGCGCGTCGCCGAGGGCGGGCAGGGGCTGGCGCTGGCCGGCGGCGGCTCGGTCAAGCCGCGCGACACGGTGTTGCCCGAGATCGGCCGCGAGGTTCTGCTCGGCGTCAGGCCGGAGCACATGACCGTCACGTCGAGCCGCAACACGGCCGATTTGACGCTGAAGGTGACGGCGGTCGAAATCCTCGGCGCCGACACGCTGGCGCATGGCCAGCCGGCCGACGCCACGCAGGCCGGCGGCGAGATCATCGCGCGCCTTCCGGGCGGCACGCGGATCGATGTCGGCGACATCCTGCCGCTGGCGATCAATCCGGGCATGGCGCATCTGTTCGACGCCAAGACCGGAAAACGCATCTGATCGATGGGATGGCGCGGCCGGCGGCCGCGCCGCTCAGGCGACGTTGCGCAGCTTTGTCTCGGGCGCGGATCGTGCCGGATTCTGCTTTTCGGCGGGCGCGGGCTTCGCCTCGACCGCGGCCAGGATCGCGTTCACCTCGTCGATGTCGACATAGTAGTAGCGCGCGAGCTGGATCGGCACGTCGTCCGGCTTGACGCCGCGGTTCATCATGAAACGGATGGCGAATTCGATCTCGTCGTGCTCGACGAGACGACGCTTCGCGCAGTCGTCGACATTCCTGCCCATCCGAATACCCCCCGCATCTCGTGAAGATCGGCCGGAAGCTGTTGCGGGCCTCCGGTTTCGCCCGATCTTCGGTGAACCATCCTGCGTCGGCCGTGGTGACGCGCCCCGGTCATGACGCGAATCGTTTGGTTCGAGTATGGCGCGTGGAGTCGCGGTTGCAACAAAGCCGTGGATAAGTGTGAAACTTGTGCACAGGACATCATATCTTCTTGCAGCTCTGGCGTGATCCGGTGCAGCCCTCCGCAATCCCCGCTTCGCCCCCGTGACGATTGCCGAAAGCGACGCACTCGGTTAAGAAATGCGCGGGTGGGACGACAATTCGAAACGAATTTGCGAGAGACGACATTGGCTGCGCAGACAGTTCCGGCCCGTTGGGCTGCCTCCCTGATCTCCCTCGGCCTTCTGGCCGGCTGCACGTCCACCGGCGACCTCGCCACCGACCTTCAGGCCGCGGCCGAAGAGGAGGTCGCGCTGCCCGACACCGTTGCGGTGCGCCCGTCGGCGAAGTTCACCGGCGCCGACGTCGCAGTCGACCCGCAATCGGGCGAGCCGGCCATCGTCGCCTCCGCCTTTGCCGGCGCCACGCCGTCCTCCGCGCTGCAGGCCGCGATCGTGCCGTCGGGCATCAAGTCCGTCGCGCCGCGCAGCCCCGAACTCGACCTGCTCATCGTCAAATATGCGGGTCACTACGAGGTTCCGGTCGAACTCGTGCGCCGCGTCGTCAAGCGCGAGAGCAACTTCAACCCAGGCGCGCGCAACCGCATCTATTGGGGCCTGATGCAGATCCGGCACGACACCGCCCGTACCATGGGCTATCGCGGCTCGGCCGAAGGCCTGCTCGACGCCGAGACCAATCTCAAATACGCGGTGAAGTATCTGCGCGGCGCTTATCTGACCGCCGACGGCAACCAGGACCGCGCCGTCCGCTTCTACGCCCGTGGCTACTACTACGACGCCAAGCGCAAGGGCATTTTGCGCGAGACGGGGCTGCGGTCCTAGGCAGGTCACATTGCCGTGACGCCCATGATTTCGCCGCGCGCGTTCCCTAACTCGCTTCGATGAACAGACGCGCCCTTCTCGCCTTCGCCCTCGTCTCAACCCTCGCCATCCCCGCCTTCGCGCAGGACGACCCCCCGACCTTCGAAACCCTGCTCGACGAAGCCGAGAGCCTTGCGCCGCTGGAAACCGTGATCGTCTCGCGCAATGGCGAGATCGTCGCGGAGCGCGGCTATCGCGGCAATTCCGTCACGGATTCCACCAACATCAAGTCGGCGTCGAAATCGATCGTCTCGGCGCTGGTCGGCATCGCCATCGACAAGGGCGTGCTCGACGGCCCGGACCAGAAGATCGCGCCGCTCCTCGCAGACGATCTGCCGGACGACGCCGATCCGCGCGTTCAGGACATCACGGTCGGCCACCTTCTCTCGATGCAGGCCGGGCTCGGGCGCACCTCGGGCGGCAATTACGGGCGCTGGGTGTCGAGCGGCAACTGGGTGCGCGCCGCGCTATCCATGCCGTTCGACGATGAGCCGGGCGGGCGGATGCTCTATTCGACCGGCTCGACGCACCTCCTCTCCGCCATCCTGACCAAGCAGACCGGCCGCTCGACGCTCGAGCTCGCGCGCGACTGGCTCGGCCCGCTCGACGGTTTCCGCATCGGTTCGTGGGAACGCGATCCGCAGGGCATCTATCTCGGCGGCAACCAGATGGCGATGACGCCGCGCTCGCTCGCCGCCTTCGGCGAACTCTACCGCAATGGCGGCGAGACGCCGGACGGCGAACGCCTCGTCTCGGCCGAATGGATCGAGACCTCCTGGCAGCCGCGCACCAATTCGCGCTTCAACGGCGACGGCTACGGCTATGGCTGGTTCCTGCGCGAGATCGCCGGCGCTGACGTCGTCTATGGCTGGGGCTATGGCGGGCAGATGCTCTACATCGTGCCCGAACTCGACCTCACCGTCGTCATGACCTCGGACGAGGCGAGCCCCTCGGCGCGCAGCGGCCACCGCAACGATCTGCACGGCCTCCTCGGCGAGATCATCGAAGCGGCGCGCCGCGCCGAGAGCTGACGTCGCGGACGATTTGCGTGGACGCGACGAAGGGCGTGCTTGCGCCGCTTGCCGCGAGCGACTACGCAGGGCGAGGGGAGTTGAATTCGCGCTGCGCCGTTCTTCGGCCGTGATCGGGGTCTACCCCTTCCGAACATTTCGCGCGTCACATGTTCCGGCAGGTCGACGTTTCCTCTTGCAGCCTGGAATCCGATGACGTCCCATTCCACGACCCCAGATGCCGTGCAGGCGGCCCGCGCTTGGACCAAGGTTCTTGCCCACTACCGCGAGCCGAGCACCGCCCGCAGCGCCTTCGAGCTCATCGTAACCATCGTGCCGTTCGTCGCGCTGTGGACCGTGACCGCGCTCGCCGTCGTCGAGGGCCATTACTGGGCGCTGGTGCTGACGATCCCCGCCGCCGGCTTCCTCGTCCGCCTGTTCATGCTGCAGCACGATTGCGGCCACGGATCGCTGTTCGCCCGCCGCGGCCTCAATGACTGGACCGGCCGGATCATCGGCGTCCTCACCTTCACGCCCTACGATTACTGGCGGCGCACGCACGCCGTCCACCACGCCACGACCGGCAATCTCGACCAGCGCGGCATCGGCGACATCGACACGCTGACGGTCGCCGAGTACCGCGCGCTGTCGCGCTGGGGCCGGACGAAATACTGGCTCTACCGCCATCCGCTGGTCATGTTCGGCATCGGCCCGGCCTGGCTCTTCATCTGCCAGTACCGCCTGCCGTTCGGCATGATGCGCGCCGGCATGACGCCGTGGACCTCGACGCTCGCGACCAATCTGGGCATCGCCATCCCCGCCGCGCTCCTCATATGGCTGATGGGCCTCGGGCCCTTCCTCCTCGTCCAACTCCCGATCACGCTGATGGCCGCCACGGCAGGCGTTTGGCTGTTCTACGTCCAGCACCAGTTCGAGGAGACGCACTGGAGCGAGCAGGAGGACTGGAACTTCCAGCAGGCCGCGCTGCACGGCTCGTCGCATTACGACCTGCCGGCCGTGCTGCGCTGGTTCACCGGCAATATCGGCATCCACCACGTCCATCACCTGTCGTCGAAAGTACCGTTCTACCGGCTGCCCGAGGTGCTGGAACACCACCCCGAACTGCGCGACATGGGCCGCATCACCTTCATGGAAAGCCTGCGCTGCGTGAAGCTCGTCCTGTGGGACGAGCAGCAGCGTCGGCTGGTTTCGTTCCGCGACGTCCGGATGGCGATGGCGTGAGCATGACTTCCCGTGACGGGTGTCATCCCGGCCGATAGCGAGCGAAGCGAGCCGAGAGCCGGGACCCATTCCGTGCGCTTCCCGGTCACGGGATGGTTCCCGGATTCGACGCATCGCTGACGCGCTGCGCCGCTCCGGGATGACGCACTCACTTTCGATCAGGATGCCTTTTTCAACTCCGAGTGGCTCTTGAGCGCCCGGCCGCCGTCTTCCTGCTGCACCAGATAGGCCGGCTCCTCCTTCGTCGCCTTGCGCTTGATCGTCTCGCCCTTGATCGTTCGCTCGACGTCCTCGGTGAAGCTTTCGGCCACCTTGCCGGTCGCCGTGCCGCTGCCCCACTTCCACTCGACCTTGGTGCCCTTGCGATGTTTCGCCATGCCGTCGCTCCTTCGGCAGGAAATGCCGAGCGATGCGCCGTGGTTCCCCGCGCGGATTTGCCGACAAGGCGCCGGCGATCGTGTATGATGGGTCATTCGAGAGCTGGGGTCGGTATGGCCGGTCCAGCTTGGACGAGATCCGGCCACCGGCTCCTTCTCCCGCACCAACATGCGGAGGAACGAAGCATGGCAAACTTTCATGTCGTTGCAGGCGCGCAGGGCGGCATCGTGCGGCCGCGCATCCGGCGGATCGATATCGGCGAGGTGTTCGGCTGCCTCGCCGCCGGGCTCGCGGATTTCCGCGACCGGCCGACGCATTATTTCTTCCTGCTCATGATCTATCCGATCATCGGCTTCCTCATCCTGACATGGGCGGCGGGCGCGAACGCGCTGCCGCTGGTCTTCCCGATCATCTCCGGCTTCGCGCTCATCGGCCCCTTCGCCGCGCTCGGCATCTACGAGATCAGCCGGCGCAAGGAACAGGGTCTCGACACGCACTGGCGCGACGTTCTCGACCTGCGCCATTCGCCGGCCCTGCCGTCGATCGCCGCGGTCGGCTTCTTCCTGTTCGCGGTGTTCCTCGTCTGGCTGCTCATGGCGCGCGGGCTATACGTCGTGCTGATCGGCTCCGCCGCGCCCGCTTCCCTTACAGCCTTCTGGCAGGCGATCGTCGGCACGGAGGCGGGTTGGACGCTGATCGTCGCCGGCAACCTCATCGGCCTCGTCTTCGCGCTGATCGTGCTGGCGACCACGGTCGTCGCCTTCCCGATGATGCTGGACCGCGACGTCGGCGCCTATTCGGCGATCGAAACCTCGGTGCGCGTCTTCCTCAAGAACCCGCTGCCGATCCTGGTCTGGGGCCTGATCGTCGCGGCCGGGCTGGCACTCGGCATGGCGACGTTGCTCGTCGGGCTGATCGTCATCCTGCCGATCCTCGGTCACGCGACCTGGCATCTCTATCGCAGCGTGGTCGGCATGGGCTGACGGCAACTGGGGGGCAGGGGCGGCAGGGCGGGGGCTCCTGACGGCCTCCTGTCAGGACGATGCGCGAGAGCGGGCGCAACCCTTTTCTTCGGCCCGGACTCTCTCCATATTCCGGCCATGGCCAAATCCCCCAAGACCGCGCGGCGCAGCCCGCTGACCGATTTCATGGACGCGTCCGAACCGCTCGACGGGTTCGGTGAAGCGCCGCAGGCCGCGTTCGAGGGCGCGCCGCTGACCGGCGGCGTTTCCGACTGGGCGCGGCAGATTTCGGAAGAGGCGGAGAAGGCAGCGCCGCCGGCAAAGGCAGGCGAGGGCGCCAAGGCGAGGATCGCGAAGCAACCAGCGGCCCGCTCGTCCGCGCCGACCCGCTCCGGGCGCGGCACCTCTATGGGCGGTGCAGCTTCGCCGAAGGAGCGCGCGGCCGCCGGGCTCAATCCCGTTGCCGGGCTCGACGTCAGCCTGGAGGATGCGGCATCGCTGTCGTCCTCCGCCGTCACGGCCACCGTCGCGGCGCTGTCGGCGCTGATCGAGAGCGGCAACCCGCTGCACAAGAACGGCCAGATCTGGACGCCGCACCGGCCCGCGCGCCCTGAAAAATCGGAAGGCGGCATCTCCATCCGCATGGAGACCGAGTTCAAGCCCTCCGGCGACCAGCCGACCGCGATCCGCGATCTCGTCGCCGGCGTCGGCGACGAGGACCGCACGCAGGTGCTGCTGGGCGTCACCGGCTCGGGCAAGACCTTCACCATGGCCAAGGTGATCGAGGAAACGCAGCGCCCGGCGCTCATCCTCGCGCCGAACAAGACGCTCGCCGCGCAGCTCTATGGCGAGTTCAAGTCGTTCTTCCCGAACAACGCCGTCGAGTATTTCGTCTCCTATTACGACTACTACCAGCCCGAGGCCTACGTTCCGCGCACCGACACCTTCATCGAGAAGGAATCGTCGATCAACGAGCAGATCGACCGCATGCGCCACTCGGCCACGCGCTCGCTGCTCGAGCGCGACGACGTCATCATCGTCGCCTCCGTGTCGTGCATCTACGGTATCGGCTCGGTCGAGACCTATACGGCGATGACGTTCCAGATGAGCGTCGGCGACCGGCTCGACCAGCGCCAGCTTCTGGCCGATCTCGTCGCGCAGCAATATAAGCGGCAGGACATCAATTTCGTGCGCGGCTCGTTCCGCGTGCGCGGCGACACGATCGAAATCTTCCCGGCCCACTTGGAGGACCGTGCCTGGCGCATCTCGATGTTCGGCGACGAGATCGAGACGATCGTCGAGTTCGACCCGCTGACGGGGCAGAAGACCGGCGACCTGAAGTCGGTCAAGATCTACGCCAATTCGCACTACGTCACGCCGCGCCCGACGCTCAACCAGGCGGCGAAGTCGATCAAGGCGGAGCTTCAGTTGCGTCTCGCCGAACTGGAAAAGGCAGGGCGCCTCCTGGAAGCGCAGCGGCTGGAGCAGCGCACGCGCTTCGACCTCGAAATGCTGGAAGCGACCGGTTCGTGCGCCGGCATCGAGAACTATTCGCGCTACCTGACCGGCCGTGCGCCGGGCGAGCCGCCGCCGACCCTGTTCGAATACATTCCCGACAACGCGCTGGTCTTCATCGACGAAAGCCACGTCACGGTGCCGCAGATCGGCGCGATGTATCGCGGCGACTTTCGGCGCAAGGCGACCTTGGCCGAATACGGCTTCCGCCTGCCATCCTGCATGGACAACCGGCCGCTGCGCTTCGAGGAGTGGGACGCGATGCGCCCGCTCACCGTCGCGGTTTCGGCGACGCCCGGCGGCTGGGAGATGGATCAATCCGGCGGCGTCTTCGCCGAGCAGGTCATCCGCCCGACCGGGCTGATCGACCCGCCGGTCGAAGTGCGCCCTGCCAAGAGCCAGGTCGACGACGTGCTCGGCGAAATCCGCGACACGACCGCCAAGGGCTACCGCACGCTCTGCACCGTGCTCACCAAGCGGATGGCGGAGGATCTGACCGAGTACCTGCACGAGCAGGGCATCCGCGTGCGCTACATGCACTCCGACATCGATACCCTTGAACGTATTGAAATTCTCCGCGATCTGCGCCTCGGCGCGTTCGACGTTCTGGTCGGCATCAACCTTTTGCGCGAAGGTCTCGACATTCCCGAATGCGGCTTCGTCGCCATTCTCGACGCCGACAAGGAGGGCTTCCTGCGCTCGGAGACCTCGCTGATCCAGACGATCGGCCGCGCCGCCCGCAACGTCGACGGCAAGGTGGTGCTCTATGCCGACCACATCACCGGCTCGATGGAGCGCGCGATGGCGGAAACCAGCCGCCGCCGCGAGAAGCAGCTCATCTTCAATCAGGAGAACGGTATCACGCCTGAAAGCGTGAAGAAGAACATCGGCGACATTTTGTCCTCGGTCTACGAGCGCGACCATGTGCGCCCCGACATCTCCGGCGTCACGAAGGATGGCCAGATGGTCGGTGCCAACATGAAGGTGCATCTGGAGCACCTGCAGAAGGAAATGCGCGACGCGGCCGCCGATCTCGACTTCGAGCGCGCCGCGCGCCTGCGCGACGAGATCAAGCGCCTGCGCGAGATGGAACTCGCCATCTCCGACGATCCGCTCGCGCGCGACGTCGAGATGGAAAGCCCGGTCTCGGGCCGCGAGAAGGGCAAGCACAACAAGGGCAAGGCGCGCCACCGCACCGTCGGCGAGGACGGCCAGAGCCTCTTCCGCAAGCCCGACCTCGACGAGATGGGCACCTCCGGCGACCACGCGACGCCTGCCGGCTCCACCCTGTTCCGCAAGAACTCGCTGGACGAGATGACGGTGCGGAGAACGGAAAAGCCGGTCGAGGGTCGCGTCCCCATAAAGCCCGCCGACGACGCCAAACCGATCAAGCGCGAACGCGCCGGCATCGGCTCCTACGAAGACCCCGCCGACCAGCGCAAACAAAAGCGCCGACCGGGCAAGACGGGGCGTCCGGGCCGGTGAGCCGCCCTTGGTGCATCCGACGGGAAGTCGTGTAGGATACGCATCGATCAGGACGAAGCATCAGGACGGTCATGACGAAGCTCGAGCGAATTGAACGTGAGGTCGCCAGTCTTTCGGCTGAAGAACTCGAGCAATTTCGCGCATGGTTCGCAGCGCACGATGCCGAGGCTTTCGACCGGCGCATAGCGGAAGACGCGGCCGCCGGAAAGCTCGACGCACTGGCCGACATGGCCCTGGCCGACCATCGCGCCGGCAAGACGACCCGTCTTTGAACCATTTCGCGACGCCCTCCTTCTGGCGATGTCATTCCGCGTTGCCTGACACCGTGCGGCTTCTTGCGGACCGCAACTTCGAGCTTCTCAAATCCGACCCGCGCCATCCTTCGCTCCACTTCAAGAATGTCGGACGGTTCTGGTCGGCGCGCGTGGGGCGTACCTATCGCGCACTCGCCGTCAAAGAGGCGGAGGACTTCGTCTGGTTCTGGATCGGTCCTCACGGCGAGTATGATCGATTGCTGGCTTTGTGACGACCTGTTGCTGAAGTCAGGCGTCAACACTCGGGAAAATCCGGAGATCACGGAATGATCGGTTACACCATGGTCGGCGTCAGCGACCTCGACCGCACGGCGAAATTCTACGATCCGCTGTTCGAGGCGATGGGCGTCGCGCGCCAGTTCACCGACGATGAGACCCTTTCCTGGGGCCATTCGGACGAAAAGATCGCGCGCTTCATCGCGTGCCTGCCGTTCGACGGCGGGGAGGCGTCTGTCGGCAACGGCACGATGACGGCTTTCCTTATCGACAGCCCCGCAACCATCGACCGCCTCCACGCGCTGGCCCTCGAAAACGGCGGCAGCGACGAGGGCGCGCCCGGCCGCCGGCCGCGCTATGGCGAGGGCTTCTACGGCGCCTATGCCCGCGATCGAGACGGGAACAAGATCGCCTTCGTCTGCTACGACGCTCCGCCAGACGGAACATCTTCATGACCGCCACCGAACCGACCCCGTCGCAAAAGATCGACGCCCGGATCGCCGAACTTGCCGACTGGCGCGGCGCCATGCTCGCGCGCGTGCGCGCCATCGTCCTTTCCGCCGATTCCGGAATGGTCGAGGAGTGGAAATGGCGCGGCGTGCCGACCTGGTCACATGACGGCATTGTCTGCACCGGCGAGACCTACAAGGCGGTGGTCAAGATGACCTTCGCCAAAGGCGCATCGCTCGAAGATCCCTCCGGCCTCTTCAATGCCAGCCTCGACGGCAATGTCCGCCGCGCCATCGACTTCCGCGAAGGCGACGTGGTGGACGAGGCAGCGCTCGCCGCGCTCATCCGCGCGGCGGTTGCACTGAACGGTTCGGGGAAGAAGCGCTGATCGTTCGGCCGGTGATGTCCGGTTCCGGGCTACAATCCGTGTTCCGTCCGATGCCAGCGCAGGAATTCCTGCGACGGCCAGAAGGAGCGCTCCTGCGGCAGGAACGGTTTCATGCCCGGGTTGTGGGTTCGGATGAAATCGATCGCATCGGGATGTCCGATCGCCTCGTAGTCGCTGTTCAGCGAAAGCAGGCCGTTTTCGACGTACCAGTGCATGGTCCGGCCGACGAGCGCCGCGTTGGCGATCCGGTCGGGACCTCCGCGCGCAACCGGACGGAAGTGGGAACACTCCGCTTCGTATCGGCCGTCGCCGAGCACCGTTGCGAGGCCGGTGAACATGCAGCGAGAACCGTAAAGCCGGGCGATCTCCATCCTGAACTGCACGCTTCGCCTGATCGCCGTCAGCGCGTAGCGCTCGCGTTGGTCCTCGAAAACGTACGGGGCCGGTGCTTCCGCGAGGCCCGATGGCGGCACGCCGGCATCCGTTGTTTCTGCGGCGTCGAGAATTGCGACAAGTTCCTCGTCGCTCAGCGGGCGAACGTCGCGCTGCACGTAGGAGCGCCAGTTCGGCTCGCGCAACGTGCGTTCGAAGATCGTCTCGGACATCGCCTGCACGTGCCGGGGTAGCGGCGTCATCGTGTCGACGAGGATGCGGACCTTGTCCGGGCCGTGCGCGCCTTCGATCGCCAGGAGCCGGCAGACGCCGACATATACTCCATGGAATACCAATTTTCCGCGGTTTGAGGGCGCGTATATGACCGCCCAGCCGCCCTTGGCTGCCAGCAGCACATGGAAATAGCGAACCGGCACATCGGCGGTCGAGTAGCCGACGCCCGGCGCCATGCGCTCGGCCTTCAGAACGATATTCGCCAGATGCGATCCCCCTTCGCATTTCTTGGCACGATCGCTGCGAGGGAAGAACGAACCGGCGGTTGCGGAGCCGGTCGGCGCTATTTGGGATTGAGGCGATTGTCCGCATTTCAGCCGCCGGCGGTGAAAAATCCTTAATCCTCCGGCGCTAGGCTGGCCGCGACATCGGGGGCGACGAGCGGTGCACGAATTCCTGTCGGGCGATTTCGACGATGCGGACACGCTGCGCCGGCGTATTGCCGCGCAGGATGCGCTGATCGCCGCGCAGGCGCGCGAACTGGCGCACAGCCGCAAGATCTTCGCCCGCGCCTCCGAGGCGGCGCAGATCGGCGTCTGGGAATGCGAGCTCACTGATAATTCGCTGCGCTGGAGTGACGTCGTCTACGACATCTTCGACCTGCCGCGCGGCTCGATGCCGGACCGCGCGACGGCGCTTGCGCTTTATACGCCCGAATCCCGCGCCGAGATGGAGCGCAGGCGCAGCCAGGCGATCGCGGAGCGCTCGTCCTTCACCTTCGACGCCGAGATCGTCACCGCCAAGGGCGTGCAGAAATTCATGCGCATCACCGCGCAGGTCGAGTGCGAGGACGGCGTGGCCGTGCGCATCTTCGGCATGAAGCAGGACATCACCGCCGAAAAGCGCGCCGTCGATCGCCTGCGCCACCTCGCCGCCTTCGACGCCATGACCGGCCTTGCCAACCGCGCGCAGTTCCAGGAGCGCCTGGCCGAGCGGGCCGAGGCCGGCGCGCTCGCGGCGCTCTTGCTGGTCGACCTCGACGGCTTCAAGCAGGTCAATGACGGCCACGGCCACATGGCCGGCGACGCCTGCCTGCGCGAGGCCGCGGCGCGGCTCCAGGTGACCTGCGCCTCGGCCGATCTCGTCGCGCGCATCGGCGGCGACGAATTCGCGGTGCTCGTCGGGGCCGGGGCCAATCTGGAAACCATCGCCGAGCTTGCCCGCGCGATCACCGCTGCCATGGCCGAGCCGTTTCGGCTCGACGGGCGCAGCCACACGCTCGGCGCCTCGGTTGGCATCGCGCTCGCCGCCGGCGCCGCGCCGTCCGACCTCTTCGTCAAGGCCGACACCGCGCTCTACGCCGCCAAGTCCGGCGGGCGCGGCACGTTCCGCATCTTCAAGGGCGAAGCGGCGCTCGAATCCGCCAAGCAGTCCGGCCGCGACAGCGAGGCCGCCTGATCAGGCGAGGATCTCGGCGAACAGCTCCGGATCGACGTTCCCGCCCGAGGCGACCACCACCACGTCGCCGCCCGAAATCGTGTCGCCATGGAAGAGGGCCGCTGCCAGCGCCACCGCGCCGCCGGGCTCGACTACGATCTTCAGCCGCGTGAAGGCGAGCGCCATGGCGCGGCGCACGTCGGCGTCGGGCACCGCGATGCCGGCGCCGCACAGTTTCTTCATCACCGGAAAGGTCAGCCGGCCCGGCTGCGGCGTCACGATCGCGTCGCAGATCGAATTGGCGCCCGGCTGGTTCGACCGGATCTCGCCCGCCGCGAGCGAGCGCGCGGCATCGTCGAATCCTTCCGGCTCGCAGGTGCGCACGGTGAACCCCGGCGCCTCGGCGGCGAGCGCCAGCGCGATGCCCGAGGTCAGCCCGCCGCCGCCACACGGCACCAGAACCTCGCCGGGCGCGACGCCGAGTTCGGCCGCCTGCGCGGCGATCTCCAGCCCCACCGTGCCCTGTCCGGCGATCACTTCCGGTTCGTCGAAGGGGCGGATCAGCGTCAGCCCCCGCTCGCCCGCCAGCCGCTCGCCGATCGCGTCGCGATCCTCGTTGGCGCGGTCGTAGAGCACCACTTCGGCGCCATAGGCGCGGGTGTTGTCGATCTTCATCTTCGGCGCGTCGGACGGCATGATGATCACGGCCGGCACGCCGTGCATCTGTGCGGCCAGCGCCACGCCCTGCGCGTGGTTGCCGGAGGAAAACGCGATCACGCCGCGCGCGCGCACGTCCGGCTCGAGCGCTGAGAGCGCCGACCAGCCGCCGCGAAACTTGAACGAGCCCGTATGCTGCAGGCATTCCGGCTTCACGAAGACGCGCCGTCCGGCGATCTCGTCGAGGAATTGCGAGTTCAAAAGCGGCGTCCGGCGGGCCTTGCCCTCCAGGCGCGAAGCTGCGGCGCGGATGCGGGAAATATCGGTCATGGCCGCCTTATGCCAAGCCGCAACGCGCGCCGCCAGTCCCTTTCCTCACCCGCGGCCCCTGTAGGTCGGCACGCCCTGTTCGGGCACCCACACATCGGCCGGCGCCGCGCCGGTCTGGTAGAAGACGTCGATCGGAATGCCCCCGCGCGGATACCAGTAGCCGCCGATCCGCAGCCATAGTGGCTCCAGAAGCCCGACCAGCCGCTTGCCGATCGTCACCGTGCAGTCCTCGTGGAAGGCGCCGTGGTTGCGGAAGGAAAACAGGAACAGCTTCAGCGACTTGCTCTCCACCAGCCAGTCGCCGGGAATGTAGTCGATCACCAGATGCGCGAAATCCGGCTGGCCGGTCATCG